>WNGE01000038.1_pt1 | contig 127550 bp, 104 predicted proteins | sample 5400651 | NCBI WGS metagenome assembly WNGE01 (sample SAMN13153370, study PRJNA577476) | soil metagenome | isolation source: 60 cm soil or saprolite under grassland replicate 2 | place: USA:California | collected 2016-06-15 | reverse complement strand
CCTCAGGATGACAGCGGATCCGTCAGCTGCCCGCGATCAGACCGCCTACGTATGCCGTGATCGTCTCCAGCTCCGGCGCGGAGTTCTTCAGCTTCACGTCGAGCTCCGCCGCGCCGGAGAGAGCGCGCGCGAGCTCCTGAGGCGTGAAGCGCAACGCGCGAGTCGCCGCCTTGTAGAAGGGATACCCGGCCGCCCGCCCGCCGAAAGGAGACTTTCCGAACGGGGGAAGGGGCTCGTCCAGGAACGGCGCCACTCTGGCCTTGTATGCGCCGTATTGCGTCTTCGGGTCGAACGGCGGCGCACCCGGCTCCGAAAGCCTCGACTTGACGAGCAGCATCCGGCGGATCTCGTCGGTCAGCATTCCGAGGCGCGCACGTGTTCGCTGTCATCCTGAGGCCCGGAGGGCCGAAGGATCCCTTGGGAAAAAGGATGGGATCGCTCGCTTCGCTCAGGATGACGACGGGGAATCGAGATCCTTCGCTTCGCTCCGGACGACGGCACAAATAAGATACCCGGCGTCTTGTCCGTCTCGATCGACCTCTCGTCGCGTGTCGCGCTCGTGACGGGCGCGTCGCGCGGCATCGGGCGCGCCACGGCGGAGCTCCTGGGCCGCGCGGGCGCGCGAGTCGCCGTCAACTACCGGAGTGACGACGCGCGCGCCGAGGAGTTCGTCCGGGAAACCCGCGCCGCCGGCGGCGAAGCGCTCGCGCTCGCGGGGGACGTCTCGCGCCCCGACGAGGCGCGGCAGATCGTCCGCGACGTCGTATCCGCGTGGGGGCGTCTCGACGTCCTGGTCAACAACGCCGGCATCTGGCAGGAGAACGCAGCGGGGGCCGCGGACCTCGACGTCTGGGAGCGCACGTTCGCCGTCAACGTGCGGGGTGCCTTCGTCGTCACCGACGCGGCGATCCCGCACGTCGAGAGAGAAGGCGGCTCGATCGTCTTCGTGTCCTCGACCGCCGGGCAGCGAGGCGAGGCGCGTCACTCCGCGTACGCGGCGTCGAAAGGCGCGCTGATCTCCTACACGAAGTCGCTGGCGGCCGAGCTCGGCCCTCGCGGGATCCGTGTGAACTGCGTCGCTCCCGGATGGATCGAGACCGCCATGACGGCGGAAGTTCTCGCCGATCCGGTGGCTCGAGAGGAGATCGAGCGTACGATTCCGGTCGGCCGCGTGGGGCGACCTGAGGACGTCGCCGGCGCGATTCTCTTCCTGGTTTCGGATCTTGCCCGGCACGTGCAGGGCGAGGTCTTGAACGTCAACGGCGGAAGCGTCCTGATCGGCTAGACCGGGAGAGGTTGATGGAAAGATTCGACAGCAGGGATCGCCGGTTCCTCCTGGTCTGCCTCGCCGTCATCGTCATCGGCGCCGTGCTCACGGGCCTCCTTTTCCGGCGCGCCTTCCCGGAGGCTTCGATCGAGTTCCGCGTGAACCGCTCCGAGGCGCGCGTCCGCGGGGAGAAGCTCCTGGGCGAGCTGGGCCGGAAGCTCGCCGGCACGCACTTCGCCGGCCGCTTCGACGTCGAAGAGGAGCCGAAGGTCTATCTCGAGCGCGAGCTCGGTCTCGAGCGCGCGTCCCGCTTCTATGGCACCGACGCCAAGGTGTGGCGCTGGAAGATGCGCTGGTTCCGCTCCGGCGTCAAGGAAGAGGAGCGGGTCGAGATCACCCCGAAGGGCGACGTGGCGGGCTTCGAGTCGGTGCGCCGGGAGGATGCGGCCGGGGCGAGTCTCTCCCGCGACGAAGCGCGCGCCCTCTCGCGCGGCTTCCTGGAAAAGCTCGGCTTGCTCGCGGCGAGCCTGAAACCGGTCGAAGTCTCGCCGGTCACCCGCCCGAAGCGGACGGACTGGACGTTCGTGGACGAGAAGCCCGGCTTCCGCATGGGCGAGGCGACCGTGCGATATGCGACGACGGTTTCCGGCGGCGAAGTGACGGGGTTCCGGGAGTTCGTCCACGTGCCGGAATCATGGTCGCGCGCCTACCGCCGTCTCCGATCGAAGAACGAGGCGGCCTCGACCGTGGCGACGTTCGGGTTCTTCGTGACGCTCGTCGTCCTGCTGGGCGTGCTGGTCACGAAGATCGCGCGGCGCGACGTGCGCTGGAAGCTCGTCTCCGCATTCGGCGCGATCGCGTGCGTGCTTTCCTTCCTCTCGACTCTGAACGACATTCCTCTCACGCTGTACGACTACAAGACTTCCAGCCCGCTTTCCAGCCACCTGACCCAGCAGCTCGTGCTGGGGATCCTCGGCGCCATCGCCACGGGCGCCGGGATCGCCGTGGTCGTCGCGGGCGCCGAGCCGATCTACCGGGAACGCTTCCCGAGGCAGCTCTCGCTTTCCGGGATGTTTTCGCGGCGCGGAGTCCGCACCAAGCGGTTCTTTCTCGCCGTCCTGCTCGGCTATGCGCTGACGGCGTTCTTCTTCGCGTATCAGGCGGTTTTCTACGTGGTCGCCGCGCGCCTCGGAGCCTGGGCTCCCGCCGACATTCCGTACAGCGACATGCTCAACACCGCGTTCCCCTGGGCGACGGTTCTCCTGATCGGATTCCTGCCGGCGGTGTCCGAGGAGGGCATCAGCCGGATGTTCTCGATCTCGTTTCTCGACCGGTTGGGAGCCGGCCGGATCGTCGCGGTCGTCCTGCCCGCGTTGATCTGGGGATTCGGTCACTCGGCCTATCCGAACCAGCCCTTCTACATTCGCGGAGTCGAGGTTGGCGCCGCCGGCGTCCTTATGGGCGTGCTCCTGCTGCGCTACGGCGCTCTGCCGCTGCTCGTCTGGCACTTCACGGTCGACGCGACCTACACGGCGCTTCTCCTGCTTCGTTCCGGAAACGCCTACTACGTCCTCTCGGGCGCAGTCGCCGCTGGAATCCTGATCCTGCCGCTTGCGGCTGCGGTCGCGATGTACGTCCGTCGCGGCGGTTTCCTGCCGGAGACCGCGCTGACGAACGCGGACGAGGGCTTCGTTCCGGCTCCTCCGACGGCCGTGCTCGCTCCCGAGGCGGTCCCGACGGTCCGGGCCGTCCCCGGAAAAATCCTCGGCTTCGCCGCAGTCGCCGCGCTCGTGCTGGTCAGCTCGTTCTTCTTCACCGTCGAGCGGCCCGAATCTCTCGCGGAGGATCGTACGGGCCGCGACCAGGCGGAAAACATCGCGCGCCGGTTTCTTCGCGTCAATGGGGCGGACCCTTCCCGTTATCACAGCGTGTCGTATCTTGGGACTGGATTTCCCGACGACGAGGAAGTGCGGCGGCAAAAACCGCAGGAGACCGGACGGCTTCCCAACTTCTCCGACGCGGCGGCCCGGTACGTCCTTTCGAAGGGAGGGGAGCCCGCCTTCAACCGGCTCGCGAAGGAACATCTGCCGCTCGCGTACTGGGTCGTCCGCTTCTTCGAGCCGGAAAAGAAAGAGGAGTGGAAGGTCTTAGTCGATGCGAGACGGGAGCGGGTCGTCGCCTTCCTGAACCCGAAAGAGGAGGCGGCTGCCGCCGCCGCGCCTCCGGGGGCCGACTCCGCGCGCGCCCGCGCGCTCGCGGCCGCCGGCAAGCTCGGATATCCGGCGAAGGACTACGCGCCGGTGGACGTCGGCACCCAGGACCGCCCGAAACGCACGGACACGACCGTCGTTCTCGAGGCCGGAAAGGCGGCCGTCGGGGAGGCAAAGCCACGCGTGACCGCCGTCTTCCACGGTTCCCGGCTCGCCGCGATCTTCCCTTCGATCCGGGTGCCCGAGACGTTCACCCGGGAGTACGAGCGGCGGCGCCCCGCCGACTGGGTCCTGCTCGCCGCGAAGATCGTGTCAATCGGCGGGTTCGTCGGGCTCGCCGTGATCGTCTTCCTTCGGCTGGTCCGCAGCGGCGCGTTCCGATGGCGGCGCCTCTTCGGTCCGCTCGCGATCGCGCTGGTCGGGATCGCGATCGCGCTCTTCAACTCGACTCCGAACGTCGGCCGCGCGTACCCGACCGAGCAGCCCTACGCCATCTTCGAAGTCGTCGTCGCATTCTCGTTCGCGATCGGCGGCATTGCCTTCCTGTGCCTCGCCGGGTTCGGATTCGTGATGCTCTCCGGTGCGCGGCCCGGCTGGAGCGGGGCACTCCGTCGGAGCGGCTCGCTCGGGGATGCTCTCGCGCGGGCCGTCGTCGCCGCGGCGGGGACGGCGGGCCTCGCCCGCTGGGCGGCGGTGGCCTCGTCGCGTTTTCCTGCGTTGTTCGAGCCGGACCCCACCCTGCCGCGAGCGCTCGAACGCGTGTTTCCGGGATACGCGGGTTTCTGGTCGGCCGCGACTGCGACGTTCGGGCTGGCGGTGGCGGCGGCGGCGGCGGCGCTCGCGTGGAGGCAGCCGACCTTTCAGAAACGGGGTACGCGCATTCTCGGCTTCGCGGCCATCCTGCTCGCACTCGCTCCGATCGGCGCGCGGTCGCCAGGAGAGTTCGCGGCGTCCTTCCTGCCGGAGGTCGTGATGGCGGCGTGGCTCGCGTTCTGCGTCTTCGGCCTCGTGAAAGACCACGCCGCCGCCTGGGTGCTGTTCGGAGCGTTCTACTTCGGAGGGTCCCGCGCGGTCGAGCTGCTCGCTCAACCCGCGACGCCGGACCGCGCGGCGGGATGGACCGTCGCCGTCCTGGTGATTCTCTCGTCGGCCGTTCTCCTCGCCGGACGGCGCGAGCCACGCCCGCTCGCGACTCCGGAGCCCTCGGTTCTCGACCCCGGAGCCTAGCTCCCGGTCGAGTGATAGCGGGCCACTCCGCTCTTCCAGAGCGCGAGGGCGATCGAAAGAGAGATCGCGGCCACCAGCGGCACGGCCCAGAACTCCCTCAGGAATTCGCGCCGGTGAAGGAACCGCGCGGTCGGATAGAACGATGCGAAAGCGAACGGGATCACGAAAGATAGGGCGAACCGCACCCACGCGTCGTAGATCGTCAGCGGATATCGACCGAACTGCATCAGGTTGAAGACCGGGGGAGAGATCCCGATGCGATCCTCGATCCAGAAGGACGTCGCGGTCAGTCCGAGGAAGATTGCGATGTAGATCACGCCGCCCGAGATCGCCCAGAGCGTGAAGAGGAGGACGTCGCCCAACCGGAGCGAGAGCCCGAGCCGGCGGGACGCCCACACGACGGCCACGATTCCGGTCACGACCGACTCAATCGACTCGAGGCGGAACGACTCGAAGAGCACCTGGAAAACCGACGAGACGGGCCGCAGGAGCACCCGGTCGAACCGGCCCTCGATCAGGTATCGGTCCGCGAACATCCAGAGGTTCCACGAGAACACGTTGAAGATTCCCACCGGGATGAGCGAAAAGCCGTAGAGATAGACCATCTCCTCGAACTTCCAGCCACGCACCGCGGGCACGCGCGAGAAGACGATCAGCAGGAAGGCGAACGACGCGGCCGTTCCGAGGAACGATGCGATCACGGCCGAGAAGAAGTCAGCGCGGTACTCCAGCCGCGCCTTCGCGTACTGGGAGAAGTACATCCCGAAGAGTCGCGCATGGCGTCTCCACCCCCCGGTATCCATCAACCTCCCTGGATCGTGATCCGGTGCCGGGATCGGCGCCAGACAAGCTGTCCGAGCGCGAGGAGCACGACAGTCCAAGCGGTCTGCAGGAAGACGAGGCGGGTGGCTTCCGCGCCGGTCGCCTTCCCGAGATAGAGGGCGGCGGGCGTGTAGTTGATGTGCGGGAACGGGGACGCGAAGAGGATCGAGCGGAAGGGCTGGGGGAAGAGGGTCGTCGGGATGATGAGTCCCGAGAGGACCTCGAGGACCAGGTATTTCGCGCGGAGGATTCCGAGGATCGACTTCGTGCGGATCGCGATCAGGCCCACGACGAAATTGAGCGCGGCGACCAGGAAGAACGAAACGACCGCGGAGTAGAGAAACAGGACGAGCGCGCTCACGGAGGCGGGAGGCTGGACCCGAAAGAGGAGCGCGACGACGATGCCGATCGGCACCGTGAAGAGAACCGCCCGGAACGCCGACTGGCCGGCGGCGTCGAACACCATGACCGTCTGGAAGTTGACGGGCCGGATCAAGTTCATGGCAAGCCGCCCCTCCTGGACCTGGCCGGCGATGTCCCGGTCGATCTCGTTGAAGTAAAACGATCGGATCGTCCAGCCCACGGCGACGTAGGTGATCATCTGCGCAAGAGTCATTCCCACGACTGTCGGCGAATGGCGGAAGACCGCGCGCCAGATGAAGTAATAGACGGCGACGTTGAAGAGATAAGTCAGGACGCCGACGTAGTACCGCGCCCGGTACGCCAGCATGTTGAGAAAACCGATCCGCGCGAACGACATCGCGGGACGGATCGCGATCGCAGTCACGGGGCGAGCTCTCCGGGCGGGACCTCCCGCGCGAGCTCGAGGAGCACGTAGCGTTCCGGAGGCACGCGGCCGAAAGCGAACGGCAGGGGTCCCCAATCGTCCAGATAGAAACCGGCGCCGAGCCGGGGGTCGAACGTCGCCAGGAACGGAAGCACGCCGGCGTCGAAGACCTCGCGCGGGACGACGGAGTCCGCGGGGAGAGCCACGACGTTCGCGTTGTCGACCGGGATCGCGACCCGGTCTCCGGGGAGGAGACGCGACCGCCGCCAGTCGAGCGGCCGCGCTCCGCGAGCCTCCATGTAGTACTGAAACCCCCAGTGTCCCTCGAACCAGAGCGTCCCGCGGCGCGCCGCCGCGCCGGCCAGGCGGAAGGCCGCGGTTCGGGCGCTGCCGGCGAGGCGCTCGTCGGCCGTGCCCAGCAGAAGAGCAAGGGCCGCCGCCGCGCCGACGGGCAGGGCCGGAAAGAGGCGCGGTCCGCGCAGCCGTCGCGGCCGCGCGTCCCGGCGGCGGGCGATCAGGACTCCCGCGGCGGGAGCGACCGGCAGAAGCGAGCGCGCGTTGACGGCCCAGTTGAAGAACAGCGTGAAGAGGAACGTCCCGGCGACCCAGAGAAAAAGGAGGACGGCCTCGGGGTCGCGCCGCCGCGCGAGGTCCGAGAACGCGAGCGCGAGCACGCCCGCACCGGCCACCGCGAGCACGGCGAACTGAACGACCGAAGCGGAGCGCACTCCGCGGCTGTCCGCCAGGGAAAGCGGACCGAGGCGCCGGGCGAGAACGAGCACAGGGGCGAGCACCACGCCGGCAAGCCCCGCGAAAAAGAGCGCGCGGCCGGACCAGAGCCAGGGCGCGAAGAACGCGACGGAGGCGAGACACCCTCCCGCAAAAGACAGTCCGACGAGAGCTTTCGTGAACAGGAGGGTCCCGCTCCGGAATCGGATCACGCCCGCATAGGCCGCGGCGTTGGAAAGGAGTCCCTGCCCGTAGAGCGCCTCGGTCCCGAGCTGATATCCGGCGAGGGCGAGGACGGGAAGGAGAAGAGGGAGGGCCCAGATTCCGATGCGGCGGGTCCGCGCGACGCCATGCGCGAAGAGGAGGGGGAGGAGCGCCATCCCGAAGTACTTCGTCAGCGCCGCGAGCAGAACGAGGAAGGCCGAGGCGGCGAGCGCTCCGGGCCGGCCGCCGTCGATTCCGCGGAGCCACAGCTCGACCGCCCAGACCCAGAATGCGAGGAGCAGGGTGTCGCACATGAGGTTCGTGCTCGACACGAGGAAGGCGGGGCAGAAGAGAGTCGCCAGCGCGGCGACGAGCGGATGCGCGGACAGGCGCCGGGCGAGGACGTACGTGCCGAGAATGGCGGCGATCGCCGGTGCGAGAAACGCGAGATGGAGCGCGACCTCGTTCTCGCCGGCGATCGCCGTCACGAGAGCGATGAAGTAAGCCGCGAGCGGGGGATTCTTCGTGACCTGCCACATGGGCTGCTCGGTGCCGTACCAGTTCACGGAAAACCCATAGAAGTCGAGCGGATGCGCCCGGATCTGCCGCGCCGCCTTCAGAAAGAGCGTGTCGTCGATGTGGAATGCCTTGCCGACGAAAGGAAGAAGGACGAGCGCCGTCAGCGCTGCGAGGAAGAGAACGGCGCGGGTCTCTCCGCGTGCGCCGGCGCGCCCCGCGGCGGTCATGCGATTCCTTCGCGGTAGATGCGCTTGACGACCTCCTCGACCTGGGGCTCCTCGATCGTCAGGTCCGTCACTTCGAACCGGTTGACGATCTCTTTCACCGCCGACGCAGCGGAGATCGCGCGACGGTCGATGTCCACGGCGTAGCGGTGCAACCCGATCTCCCGCGCCTGCAGGCCGTTGAAGTGGAGCTCGGCCGCATCCGGCGCGCGCTTGACGTCGAAGACGACCGACGTGACCGGCAGGATCCGATCCCGCAGTGAGGCGAGCGGTCCATCGAAGAGGAGCCGCCCGTGGTCGATCACGATGACCCGCCGGCAGAGCGTCTCGATGTCGGAGAGGTCGTGCGTCGTCAGGAGGACCGTCGTCCCCTCGACGCGGTTGATCTCCTGGAGAAACTCGCGCACGTTGGCCTTCGCGACGATGTCGAGCCCGATCGTCGGTTCGTCGAGAAAAAGAAGCGGCGGACGGTGGATGAGCGAGGCGGCCAGGTCACACCGCATCCGCTCACCGAGCGAAAGCTTGCGAACGGGCTGGTGCAGGTACGCGTTGATTCCGAGGACGGCGTCGAAGAGATCCATGCGCCGCCGGTAGTCTTCATCGGAGACCCCGTAGATCTCCTTCAGGAGCTTGAACGACTCGATGACCGCGATGTCCCACCAGAGCTGGGTGCGCTGTCCGAAGACGACGCCGATCGTCGCGACGTATCGGGTTCGGTCCCTGTACGGCACGAATCCGTTGCAGACGATCTCGCCGGAGGTCGGCGTCAGGATTCCGGTGAGCATCTTGATGGTGGTCGACTTTCCCGCGCCGTTCGCCCCGATGTACCCGACCATCTCGCCCGGCTCGATCGAGAAAGTGACGTCGGAGACCGCGGCGATTTCCGTTTTGACGCGGCGGACGAGGGACTTGAGCGCCGCGGCGAGACCCTCTTCGCGCCGGTAGCTCCGGAAGACCTTCGTCAGCCCGGCGACCCGGACGATCGCCTCGGTCACTCTTTCCGATCCTCGAGCGCCACCGCCTGCGCGTAGATCTCGCGCGCCGAGCGGCCGGAGCGACGCGCGATGTCGCGCGCGAGCCCGCGCTTGCTCTCGCCGCGGGCGAGCGCCTGCAGGATCTTCCGCTCGACGTCTTCGGGCGGCTCCTGCGCCGTTCTCCCGGCGCTTCCTCCGACGACGACCGTGACTTCTCCGCGTCCGGTTTCCCGCGCGCGGAAGATCGCGGCGAGCTCCGGCAGCGTCCCTCGAACCGCTTCCTCGTGGAGCTTCGTCAGCTCGCGTGCGACGCACGCGCGCCGCGCGCCGAGAATCCGGGCGGCGTCGTCGAGCGACGCGAGCAGGCGGTGCGGAGCCTCGAACCACACCATCGTCTCCTCCCGATCCCGCAGGCGCTCGAGAGCGCGTCGGCGCTCACCCGGCCGGGACGGAAGGAATCCCGCGAAATAGTGGGGAACGGCGGGCAGACCCGAGACGGCGAGCGCCGCAGCCGGCGCGGACGGGCCGGGCACGACCTCGACCGGATATCCGCCCGCGGCCGCGGCGTCCACGAGCTGCTCGCCCGGATCGGAAAGGGACGGCATGCCCGCATCGGAGACGAGTGCGACGGTCTCGCCGCGACCGAGCCGGTCGAGAAGGTCCCGGACCCGCGAGCGCTCGCGCGGCGCCGGGCAGGAGATGCGCGGCCCGGCCAGGTGCACGCGCGAAGCGAGCTTCGCCGTGACGCGGGTGTCTTCGCAGAAGATGGCGTCCGCTTCCGAAAGGACGCGCGCTGCGCGCGGCGAGAGGTCGTCGAGGTTCCCGATCGGCGTGCCGACGACCACGAGCTTGCCCGTTCTTTCCGAAGTCATTCGTTCCCCAAATAGTACGGTGAGAGTCGCCGGGATGCGCGGCGTCCCCGGAATCATTCCTGGACGCGACGGTTATCATGCCGAGGTGAGAACCGTTCTCGCTTTTCTCCTCCTCGCGACCGCGCTCGCGCTGACCGGGGACGTCGTCGACCGCATCGCTGCGACGGTCAACGACGTCGCGATTCCCGAGAGCGAAGTCCGCAAGGCCATGGTGGTGTCGGCGCTTCAGCCGGAGCCGGGCGAGTCACGCGACGCCTTTCGCGGCCGCGTTCTCGACGCGCTGGTCGACCAGCACCTGGAGTACGAGGACGCGCAGCGCTTCGGGTCCGCCCCGCCCGACGCGGCGGAGATCGAAGCCGCGATGCGCCGCCTGGAAGAGCGCCTCCGCGCGGAGGGAAAGGACCCGGAGGCCGAGTTCACGCAGGCGGGGCTCACTCACGGGGAAGTCCGCGCGTCGATCGAACGGCAGCTGCTCATCCAGCGATATCTCCGGGAGCGCTTCAACCCGGTCGCGCTCGCCGACGAAGCGAAGGCGCGGGAGGAGTACGAGAAGTTCTACGTTCCGGAGCGCCGGGCAGCGGGGCTCGCGGTCCCTCCGTTCGAGTCGGTCCTGGAGGACGTCCGGAAGCGCTCGCAGCAGCGCACGTTCGAGGAGGAGATCGAGAAATGGCGCAAGGACCTTCGCGAGAAGGCCCGCGTCGGGATCTACCGGATTCCCGTTCCGCTTCCGACGGAGCGAGCGCGGGTCGTCCTGTCTGCGATTGCGAAGGTGACCCCGACGCCGCTCGCGCGCGTCACCCCGACACCGACCGGCAGACCGAAGTCCTCCGGGGACTAGGCGCGGGCCGGCTCGTCCTCGAGCGATCCCCGGATCTGCTCGCGCAGCTCCGGCGTGTCCTCGTGGCCGTGGCTCGCGACCGCGTGCTGCGTCGCGGCGTCCAACACCTCGTCCTCTCTTCCCGAGATCGTCAGCGAGCAGTCGATCTCGCTCGGGAAGCGGCGGCAGTCGGCGACCTTTCTCTTCGAATCGGGCATGGCGACCTCCTGTCGGTCAAATCCGGATTCTATCCGCTTCATCCCGGCGGCCATCGGAACGGGCGTCCGCCGAGGAGGTGGAAATGGAGATGGAACACCGACTGGCCGGCGCCTCCGCCGTTGTTCGCCACGATCCGGAAGTCGGAGAGGCCGCGCTCCTTCGCGATCGCCGCAGCGCGGGCCGCGAGCGCGCCGAGAAGAGGCTCGTCGTTCGAAGAGACGTCCGCCAGCTTCGCGATGTGTTTCTTGGGGACGACGAGCACGTGCGTCGGCGCCTTGGGGGCGACGTCCTCGAACGCGAAGAGGCGCTCGTCCTCGTAGACCTTCTGGGAAGGAATCTCCCCGGCGACGATCCGACAGAAAAGGCAGTCCGACAAGCCGGCTCCTACGTGACGCGCCGTACCGAAGCCCCGAGGGCGTTCAAGTTCTCTTCCATCCGCGAATAGCCCCGATCGAGATGGTATACGCGCTCGATCGTCGTCGGTCCTTCCGCCGTCAGACCGGCGATCACGAGCGCCGCGGAGGCGCGCAGGTCGCTCGCCATGACGTTCGCGCCGGTCAACCGGCATCCTTCGACGATCGCCCAGCGCCCTTCGAGACGGATCATCGCACCCATCCGGACGAGCTCTGCGACGTGGTGGAACCGGTTCTCGAAGATCGTCTCCGTGATGGTCGAGACGCCGTCGAGCCCGGTCGCGAGCGCGGTCCACTGGGCCTGCAGGTCGGTCGGAAAGCCGGGATAGGGCGCGGTCGCGACGTCCTGCGCCGGCAGCGTGCCTTCCGCGCGAACGCGAAGAACGTCGCCGTCGGGCGCGACGTGCGCTCCGATCGACTCGAGCCGTGTCGTCAGCGCTCGGAGATGCTCCGGCCGGCAGAGCCGGACGGCGACGTCGCCCCGCGTGGCGGCGGCGGCGATCGCGTAGGTGCCCGCCTCGATCCGGTCCGGGACGACCTCGTGATCGGCGCCGTGAAGGGTCTGGACTCCTTCGATGACGATCCGGTCGGTGCCGGCCCCCTCGATCCGCGCACCCATCTCGACGAGCAGGCGGGCGAGGTCGGCAACCTCCGGCTCCCGCGCCGCATTCACGAGCCGCGTCGTTCCGTCGGCGAGCGTCGCCGCCAGCATCGCGTTCTCGGTCCCCGTCACCGTGACGGTCTCGAAGACGATGTCTGCGCCGCGGAGCCGGCTCGCTTTCGCTTCCACGTAGCCGTGCTGGAGCGAGACCTCCGCTCCGAGCTTGCGGAAAGCGGCGAGGTGGAAATCGATCGGCCGGACGCCGATCGCACAGCCGCCGGGAAGCGAGACGCGAACGGAGCCGGCGCGCGCCAGAAGCGGTCCCAGGACGAGGACCGAGGCCCGCATGGTCTTCACGAGCTCGTAAGGGGCGTCGGCGGAAACGATCTCGGGGACCGCGACCGTGATCGTGTCCGGCTCCGCCTCGACCCGAGCGCCGACGTGGCCGAGGACCTTCTGCATCGTGCGGACGTCGGCGACCTGCGGGAGGTTCGTCAGGCGCACGGCCTCTGCCGTCAGGAGAGTCGCCGCCAGGCAGGGCAGGGCGGCGTTCTTCGCGCCCGATACGGCGACCTCGCCTTCGAGTCGCGCCGGGCCCTCGATGACGAACTTGTCCACGGCGGGCCGAGGGATTACGTCCGGGAGAGGACCGCGACCCGCGGGATCCCGGCGAGGTCGGGGAGGATGCGCTGGAGGCGCCAGGCGCCGCGCGCCGCAACCTCGCTCTTGATTGCCTCGGCCTGACCGGCGCCGATCTCGAAGAGGAACGGGCCACCGGCGGCGAGGTACCGCGGGACCTCATCTAAGAGCCGCCGAAACGCATCGAGCCCGTCTTCTCCCGCGAAGAGCGCGGACGCCGGCTCGTGGTCGCGCACGGTCCGCGGCAAGCCGGCGAGCTCGGAGAGCGCGATGTAGGGAGGATTCGAGATCGCGAGGTCGAACGGTCTCTCGGACTCTTGAGCGACCGACCCGAGCCAATCGCACGCCAGGAGCCCGATGCGATCCGCGACGCCGTGCCGCCGCGCGTTCGACCGGGCGAGGGCGAGCGCTTCGAGCGACGAGTCGATGGCGACCACGCGAGAGTCGGGCCGCTCGAGGATCCAGGTCACCGCGAGGATTCCGCTTCCAGTCCCCAGATCCACGACGCGCTCCGCTTCCGGAGCTTCGGCGAGCGCGGCCTCGACTAAGAGCTCCGTCTCGGGTCGCGGCACCAGCGCCCGATCGTCCACGAAGAAGGGGCGGCCGAAGAAGTCCCACTCCCCGACGAGGTGCTGCACGGGAGCGCCCGACAGGCGTTTCTTCCAGAGCGCCTCGAATCGCGAGGCCGCCTGCGCGGGGAGCTCCTCGCGCGGATCGAGGGCGAGCGGCCGGCCGTGCCCGACGGAATGGGCGAGCAGCAGCTTCGCGTCCCACGGGGTGGCAACGCCCGAGTCCCGGCGAACGAGGCGCACGGCCGCGTCGAGAACCTCCTGGACGATCACGCTCTCGCCATCTCGTCCCGCAGCCGCTCCGCCTGGAACTGCGCCGAGAGCGGCTCGACCAGCTCGTCTAGGTTGCCGTCGAGCACCTCCGCGAGCCGGTGGGTCGTGAACCCGATGCGGTGATCCGTGATCCGCGACTGCGGGAAGTTGTACGTGCGGATCTTCTCGGAGCGGTCGCCCGAGCCGACCATCTTTTTGCGCTCGGCGGCGATCGCACCCTCCTGCTTCTCCCGCTCGATGTCGAGGAGGCGCGCCTTCAAGACCCGCAGCGCTTTCGCCTTGTTCTTGATCTGGCTTCTCTCGTCCTGGCACTGGACGACGAGCCCGGTCGGAACGTGCGTGATCCGCACCGCGGAATAGGTCGTGTTCACTCCCTGCCCGCCCGGCCCCGACGCGCAGAAGCGGTCCACCCGCAGGTCCTTCTCCTCGATCTTGACGTCGACGTCCTCGGCTTCCGGCAGGACGGCGACCGTGGCCGCCGAGGTGTGAATGCGTCCGGACGCTTCGGTCTGCGGAATGCGCTGGACCCGGTGGACTCCGCTCTCGTACTTCAAGCGCGAGTAGGCGCCGTCCCCTTCGATGAGCGCCGTGATCGCCTTGATGCCCCCGATCCCGGTGTCGTCACGGTCCACGATCTCCACCTTCCAGCGGCGGGCTTCCGCGTAGCGCTGGTACATCCGGAAGAGCTGCGCGGCGAAGAGCGCGGCTTCCTCCCCGCCGGTGCCGGCGCGGATCTCCACGAAGACGTTGCGCGAATCCTTTGGGTCGCGCGGGACGAGAAGGACCTTCAGATCCCGCTCGATCTCTTCGAGCCGTTCGGTCAAGCCGGCGCGCTCCGTTGCCGCCATCTGATAGAGCTCTTCTCCCGGGGAGAGCGATTCGACGAGCTCGCGCGCGCCCTCGAGCTCCCGGGTCAGCCGGCGGTGCTCCTCGTTCTTCGCGATGATCGGCTCGAACTCTGCGAGCGTCTTCTGCGCGTCGCGGACCGCCCGGTGGTCCTGGACGAACGTCGGGTCCGCGAGCCGGACGCGGAGCTCTTCATATTTTCGGCGGATCTCTTCGAGTTTCGAGAACATATGAGCTGTCAGTCGTCAGCTCTCAGCTCTCGGGCTGGAGCGAAACTGCCAGCCCGGCTAGAGAGCGGTGAAGGAGACGGGACGCGAAGCGAGAACGGACACGCGTCTAGGCCGGGACGCCGGACGCCTTTTTCTCGTAGCGTTTGCGAAAGCGCTCGACGCGTCCCGCGGAGTCCACGAGCTTCTGTTTGCCGGTGAAGAACGGGTGGCACTTGCTGCAGATCTCCAGGCGAAGCTCTTTCTTCGTGGACGAGGTCGTCCAGGTCTCGCCGCAGGCGCAGTGAACGAGGACTTCGTGGTACTCGGGGTGCAGGTTCTTTTTCATGGAATCGCGCATTTTACGGGAGGAATTACGCCCGCGCAAGTCCACTGGTTTCAAGGTCCGGCTCGTCCTCTCGCCCGCGCCCGACGGCTCACGAATTTGCAACCGAGTAGAATCCTTCGACCATCGTGTTCTACGTCTACGTGAGCGCGCCCGGCATGGCGGCGCGCAAGTTCCCGCTCGAGAAGCCGGTCACGTCGATCGGCCGGTCCTCGATGAACGACCTTCCGATCTCCGACAAGATGCTCTCGCGCCAGCACGCGCGGATCGTCAAGGACGACGACGGCGGCCTCGTCGTGGAGGACCTGGGTTCGCGCAACGGCACGTTCTTGAACGGCGACCGGCTCGCGACGCCCCAGCCGCTCAAGGCGGGCGACCGGATCACGCTCGGCGGCGTGACTCTGAAGCTCGAGTCCGAGTCCACGACCCGGGTGCGGATCGAAGCGGGTGGGACCGACGCGCTCGACAACACCATCCTGAAGGCTTCCGCCGAGCTCCTACGCGCGCAGCACCAGGAGACCGATCCCCGTCTCCCGGCCGAACAGCTCTCGAAGCTGATCGAGTCTCTTCGCGTGGTCAACGAGCTCACGATCGAGCTCCTGCGCGACGTCTCGGTCGACGAGCTGATGAAGTTCCTCATGGACAAGGTGTTCGAAACCCTCATGCCGGACCGCGGCGTCGTCCTGCTCCGCTCCCGACTGACAAACGAGCTCATCCCGGCGGTCGTCCGGGTCGCGGAGGGGATGTCCGCCGACGACATCCGGCTGTCGAAGACACTCGTTGCCCAGGTCGTCGAGAAGAGAAACGGCCTGATCCTGATGGATACCTCCACGGGCTCGGGCGTGTCGCTCGCGGACTCGATCCGCCTCTCCGGGATCAAGTCTGTTCTCGCCGCGCCGCTCGAGAACGAAGGCGAAGTCGTCGGACTCATATACGTCGATAGCCAGGTCGGCCATCGGTCCTTCGAGGAAGCGGACCTGCGCCTCCTGACCTCGCTCGCGAACGTGGCCGCCGCGAAGATCCAGAACGCCCGGTTGATGGCGGAGGCGGCCGAGAAGAAGCAGATGGACCGCGAGTTCGCGCTCGCCCGCGAGATCCAGCAGCGTCTCCTTCCGGAGAGCCCGCCGACGATCCCGGGCTACGAGCTGCAGGGCTCGAACACCGCTTCGCGCCAGGTCTCCGGCGACTATTTCGACTTCCGCGCCCGGTCCGACGGGAAGGTCTACGCGGCGATCGCCGACGTGTGCGGCAAAGGCGTGGGACCCGCGCTCCTGATGGCGTCGCTCCAGGCGTCGTTCCACGCCTGGGCGGACGAATCGGTTCCCGTCGCCGAGATGACGGGGCGCCTTTCGGAAGCGATCTCGCGGCGCACCGGCCCCGACCGCTTCATCACGTTCTTCCTCGTTCTCCTCGATCCCGCGACGGGTGACGTCGAGTACACCAATGCCGGCCACAATCCCGGAATCCTCCTGAAATGTGACGGGTCGATGCAGGAGCTCTCCTCTCACGGGCTGCCGCTCGCTCTCTTTCCCGGCAAGCCCTACGGCTCGTCCCGTTTCACGCTCGCCCCCGGGGACCTCCTCTGCCTGTACACCGACGGTGTCACCGAGGCGAACAGCCCCGACGGCACCGAGTTCGGCTTTCCGCGGCTGAAGGAATTCCTCCGCGGCCAGGTCGGAATCGTGCCGACGGACATCGAAGAGTCCCTGCTGAAGGAGCTCGAGGACCACGCGCAGGGGGAGCCGTTCGCCGACGACCGCACGCTCGTGATGATCCGCCGCATTCCGGCGGCCTAGCCGACCGGTCGTGATCCGGTTGCTGATCGAGGGCGGCACCCTCCTCGGCCTCGCCGCGCCCGACGACATTCAACGAGGGACGGATCTCTATGTGGAAGACGGCCGGATCCGCGCCGTCGGCCGCGAAGCGCAACGCCTCGCGGGGGAGATGGCGGAAGGCCGACTCGAGCGGCTCGACGCTCGCGGGCAGTGGGTGCTTCCCGGATTCGTCCAGGCACATCTGCACCTCTGTCAGACGCTGCTCCGAAACGGGCCGGAGGACCTGGAGCTCCTGCCGTGGCTCCAGAGCCACGTCTGGCCGGGAGAGGCCGCGCACGACGCGGACACGATGTCCGCTTCGGCCCGCCTGGGAATCGCCGAGTCCCTCTCGGCCGGCGTCACGGCCGTCCTCGACATGGGAAGCGTTCGTCATTCCGACGCCCTCTTCGAGGCGGCGGCCGCGAGCGGCATCCGATACGTCGGGGGAAACGTCCTCATGGACGACCCGGAGACCACGCCGCCCACGCTCCGCGCCGCCGCGGACGAGGGTCTCGCCGAGACCGAACGGCTGTATGGAAAGTGGCACGGCAAAGGGAACGGCCTTCTCTCCGTCGCCGTCCAACCGAGATTCGCCGTCTCGTGCACGGACGCGCTGCTCCGCCGCGCCGCGGAGCTCGCGCGCGATCTCGGCCTGGTCGTCCACACGCATGCGAGCGAGAACCGCGCCGAGTGCGCGCTCGTCGAAAAGCGGACGGGCCTCCCCAACATCGCCTACCTGGATGCGGTCGAGTTGCTCGGGCCGCGCACCTGCATCGCGCACGCCGTTCATGCCCGCGAGCGGGATTTCGCGCTGCTCGCCAGGCGCGGAACCGCAGTCGCGCACTGTCCCTCGTCCAATCTGAAGCTCGCCTCGGGCATCTGCCCGGTTCCGGAGTTGCGCGGCGCCGGCGTACGCGTGGCGCTCGGCTCGGACGGGGCGGCCTGCAACAACCTGCTCGATCCCTTCCGGGAGATGCGCCTGGCGGCGCTCCTGCCCCGCGCCCGCCATCCGGCGGAGCATCTCCCGGCGTTCGACGTTCTGCGCATGGCGACCGTCGACGGCGCGAAGGCCCTGGCCCTCGATGGACCTTCCGGACTCGCGGCGGGCGCGCGCGCCGACCTCGCGGTCCTCGATCCGGAGACCGGCTGGTCCCTGCCCGACGACTGGTCGGCCGAGCCCTACGGCGCGATCGTCTATTCGATGGGGCGCGCAAACGTCGCGGCGACCGTCGTGGGCGGCATCGTCCGGTACCAGCGTGAGGACCCCTCGGTCGGCGGGCTCAAGCCGCCGGCGGACGAGATCCGCGGGGCGGTCCGGGCTCTTCGGGCGAGGATGGAAAGAGCGCCGGCTACTGCTCGCGGATCTCGAGGCGCTTGATGATCTCGTGGAGCGTCGTGGGCTTCAACTTCAGGAGCTCGGCGGCGCGCTTCTGAACGCCGCCGGTGCGGCGCAACGCGGTACGGATCAACCGCCGCTCGTAATCCTCGATCAGGTCGCGGTAGGTCGATCCGTTTTCCGGCAGCCGGATCAGGACCTCGCCGCGCCCGGGCTGCAACACCGTTTCGGGAAGAAGGTCGAGGCCGATCGACCCCCCGGAGCAGAGCACGACCGCCCGTTCGATCGCGTTCTCGAGCTCGCGTACGTTGCCCGGCCAGTCGTAGTCGAGGAGCGCCTTCATCGACTCGGGTTCCAAGCCCGAGATCGGCTTGTCGTTCTCCGAGGCATAGAGGCGGACGAAGTGGTCCGCCAGGAGCGGGATGTCTTCGCGGCGATCCCGGAGCGGGGGGATCGGGATCGTGATCACGCAGAGCCGGTAGTAGAGATCCTCGCGGAAGCGTCCCTCGCCGACCATCTTCTTCAGGTCCACGTTGGTCGCGGCGATGATCCGGACGTCCGCCTTCTGAGTCTCGACGCTGCCGAGGCGCATGAACTCTTTTTCCTGGATGACGCGCAGGAGCTTCGCCTGCGTCTCGAGGCCGACGGTACCGATCTCGTCCAAGAAAATCGATCCGCCCTCGGCGACCTCGAACAACCCCTTCTTGTTCGCCACGGCTCCGGTGAAAGCGCCGCGAACGTGGCCGAAGAGGTTCGACTCGAGGAGGTCGGCGGGCATGGACCCGGAGTTCACGGTGACGAAAGGAGCGCCGGAACGGGGCGAGTGCGTGTGGATGGCGCGCGCGACGAGCTCCTTCCCGGTCCCGCTCTCACCTTCGACGAGGATCGTGGACTTCGAAGGGCCGGCGAGCCGGACGAGATCGAACACACGCCGCATCCCTTCGGACTTTCCGACGATGCGGCCGAGTCCGTAGCGCTTCGAGAGCTCTTCCTTCAGGCGGCGGTTCTCCTCGGTCAGGCGGCGGGCCTCGGCGCCCTTGCGCACCGTCAGCAGGACTTCCTGGTTCTGGAAGGGCTTCGGGATGTAGTGGAACGCGCCTTCGCGCATCGCATGGATCGCGCCCTCGATCGAGGAGTACGCGGTCACGATGACCACCACGGCGTCCGGATCCTGGCGGCGCATGTCGCGCAGGAGGTCGAGCCCGGACCGGTCGGGCAGCATGAGGTCGAGCAGAACGACGTCGTGAGGCTCGCCCTCGAAGAGAGAGAGCGCCTCTCCCGCGGTCGACGCGACCGCCACGTCGTAGCCCTCCTTCTCCAGGAGAGTCGCCAGGACGTCGCGAATGACCTCTTCGTCGTCCACGACGAGGATCCGCAGATCGCGGCTCACGAAGGCCGCTCCGTCTTCACCGATCGGTCGCTCGACGCGAGAGGCAGAGTCACCCAGGCGACGGTACCTCCTCCGTCTCGGGGCGCAAGGCCGATCTCTCCGCCGTGCCGGCGGACGATGTCGCGCGAGATCGCGAGGCCGAGGCCCATTCCGCCGGCCTTCTTCGTCGTGTAGAACGGCTGGAACAGCCGGTCCCCTGCGTCGGGCGGAACTCCCGCTCCGCGGTCGGCGATCGAGACGCGCGCGACCCCTCCCTCCCGCGAGACCTCGCAGGAGATGATCCCGTCTTCCGGCGAAGCGTCGCGCGCATTGGTCAGCAGGTTGACGAAGACCTGCTCGAGCTCGCGCGCATCGCCCAGGACCTCGACCGGCGAGCCGCCGTCCGCCGAAATGGTCAGACGGCGCGACCCGAACGAGGTCTCGACGGATTCCGCCGCGTTCGCGAGGACCTCCCGCAGGTCGGTGCGAACCTCCGCGTGCGTCCGGGGCCGCGCGAACTCGAGGAGGTTGTTGACAAGGTGCGCGGCTCGAAACGTCTGGCGCTCCATCTTCTTCAGAATTGCGTATCGAGGATCGCCGGGCGAAGTCTCGGAGAGAAGGAGCTGCGCGTAGGAGGACAGCCCCGCGATCGGCGTGTTCACTTCGTGCGCGACGCCGGCCGCGAGGATGCCGAGCGAGGCGAGGCGCTCGCGTTCGGCGAGCGCTCTCTCCATCTTCAGTCGATCGGTCACGTCGTCCACCAGAACGACGCGACGGTCGGGCTCTCCCTGAAGTCGCGAGATCGAGACGCGCAGGTCGCGCACCACGCCCTCTCGCCCCGTGAAACGGTCTTCGAACGTCTTTTCCTCGCTCCCTTCCGGCGCAGTTCCGAGCTCGACTCCCGGGAGGACTTCGGAAAAGGTCAGGGCCACGAGCTCGGTTTCGTCGCGTCCCACCAGCTGCGCGAAAGCGGGGTTCGCGGAGTGGACGCGGTCTTCACCGTCGAGGACGACGATCCCGGAAGAAGAGGAGCGGATGACGCTCTCCTGGTACTGCTGCAGCGCCCGGATCTCTTCGAGCCGGTCGGCGAGCGCCCCGTAGAGCCGCGCATTCTCGTAAGCGAGCCCCGCCTGCGCCATCACGGCGGACAGGAGCGACTCGTCTTCCGAAGACAGCGGGACGCGCCCATCCTTGTGTCCGACACCCAGAGCCCCAGCGAGCTTGCCGCCCGGGCGCATCGCGAAGAACGTCCGGTAGCCCATCGCGTGAAGATGCTGCGCCGCCGGGTGGTCGCCCGCGCCGAAAGTCGAGGCGCGAAGGCGCCACACTTCGTCGTCGGAGAGCCGCGTGGCGAGCAGCGCACCTTCCGGCGTGTCGCCGTCGCCGTTCTCGAGCAGGAAGAGCGAGCACGGCACGACGTGCAATCCCTCTTCGACGCGCCGGACGATCGCGTTGACCAGCTCTTCCTTCGGCCTCGGGGACGAGAAGTCCCGGGCGACGTCGAGCAGCGCCCGCCGTGCGCGGTAGGTCTCGCGGTACTGGATCTTCTCGAGGGCGTCGGTCAGACGCCGTTTCACGGGGACGAGCAGGGAGGCGAGCACGAGGCCCGAGGCGAACGCGATCACGTTCTTTCCGCCCTCGGCCATTCCGACGAGCGCCCGGTCGAGCAGCGCGTTCAAGAGGACGAACGTCATCCCGCCGAGAAGAACCGCGCCGGTCGCCGCGACTGCCTCGCGGACGTAAATCTCCACGTCCCAGAGGCGCCAGCGCAGGATCGCCCACGCAAAGGCGAGCGGGATGAACACGAGCGGCACGACCGCGATCGTCGAAAGCAGGGGAGACGCGAAACCGAGCGCCCGCGGCACCGCCGACAGCAGCACGAACGGAGCGAGACCGACGGTGACGCCGAGCGCAATCCATCGGGTCTGTTTCTCCGCGTCCGGGTTCTCGCGGGTCCGGAGGAGCTTCGCCAAGCGGACGATGACCGCGATCGCATACACCGCGAAATAGAGGAACCAGAACCGGGTGGCGGTTTCCGCAGCGCGGGCCGCTGCCCGCACATCCAGATTGAGGAGCAAGGGCTGCGCGGCGATGTACGCGGCAGCCGGCAGGTAGAGGAGGGGAACGAGCCTCCGCGACCGCGCCGGGCGCGGGAAGATCAGGAAGAGGTGAAGGAGGAGAGCGGGAAGGAGGGCCCGAAAGAAATCCTCCGCGAGCCACGAGAGCTTCCAGATCGAATCGTGCGGCCCCGCGGGGGTGAGGACGTAGATCGCGAACGAGGACAGGCAGAGCGCCCAGAAGACGCGCGACGCTGGAGCGCGTTCGCGGGCAACCGTGAAGAGGCCGATGGCGAGGTAGAGCAGCCCGACGAACGCGAGGAAAAGATACGTGTAATCGGGGTGAACGGCGGGCTCCGGGATCGCGAGCGCGTTGATCGACCCGCCGGAGAGAACGACGACGTGATGGGGGAACGGGCGGCGGGCGAGGTCCTTCTCCGGCCAAGCGAGAGACGCCGCTGTCCGGCCGTCCGCGAGCACGATGCGGTCCCCCGGGTGAATGCCGGCCGATTCCGCCGCGCTCCCCGGGAGGACGCGCCGGACGAGAAGAGCATCTCCTGCGCGTTCGGCGACGAAGCCGACCGTCCGGAAGGTCGCGGCCTTCCTCGCGAAGGAGACGAAGGCGAGCCCGACCGTCGCAGCGGTGAACGCCACGCCGACGACCAGAACGAGAATTTTCAGACCGCGGTACACGGCCGACGATTCAGCAATGCGAATGCCACGTTCGGAAATCTGGGAGGCATTGCTAAGTCCTTCTGCAGAGAGCTTTAGTGTTTTTCGCGCGTTCTGATCCCGCGGCATTATCCAAGCATTTGAACGCGGTTCAAAATTATTTTGGAGTGTGGTTGAGGTGGTTGAGCCACCGACTCGTGGGCGCAGGCGGGTAAACCGATGCGGAAAGAAAAGCCGGGGCGGGGTAGGAGCTGGTAACTAGAACGCGAGCGCCAGCCCGCCCAGGATGCGGCTGGTGGAAGCCGGGTCCTCGCGCTCGGTCGACGCGGTCGAGCGAGCGGACTCGAGAGCAAGGAGGAGCTTCCAATCCGACCCGAACGGCGTCAGGCCGACAACCGAGAGGTCTTGCGCGATCGAGATCGCGAGCTTGTCGGAGTCGTTGGTGTGACTGGCCGCGGGGCTCTGCAGAGCCTGCCGGACACCCCGGACGAGAATCGCGACCCCCGTCTTGGTCGGGAGGATCTCGATGGCCGCACGCGCCGACCAGAAACGGCCGCTGTTGTCGGAGATTCCGAAGCTCGTCGCCGCATCCGGGGCGACCGCGCCGCGGATGTCGCCGTAGCGGACCGCGACGCTCCCCGAGAGCTTGTCGGACAGGCGATGGTGCGCCGAGGCCTGCATCTGCCGGACGGTATTCCCATCGAAGAAGTACACGCTGTCGAAATCGGTCAGGAGATCGCCCTCGAAGAAAGCGCGGACGACTTCGTCCATTCGCTGCGTGGAGGCCTCGAACTTGACCGAAGATTCTCCGACGCGGCGCTCGACCCCGATCGCGTAGCTCTCACGAGACGCCGGATCCGCGTTGTCCTCGATCGACGCGACCCGCGGCAGCACGGTTCCGCTGCTGACCGCGCCCGATTCGACGACGCGATGGAGGCCGCGCACGAACACGACGGCGCCGTTTCCGAGGTCGTATCGGAAGGTGGCGCGCGGCGCGACCCCGTACCCGCCAGCCAGGTACCGACTGACGACTCCTCCCTCGATTTCCACTTTCGGAAAGAGTCGCAGAGACGTCGAGGCGGAGAGATCCGCGTCGGGCCCGGAAGGAAAGAACGCCCCGTCGGAGCCGACACCCACGGGACCGACGGTCGCTTCCCGGTGACGGTACGTCATCGCGACGGACACCCCCGGGGAATCCAGGGCAGGCCGGGCGTACTGCGCGTTGACTTCCCACGTCCGCGATGCGACGGGGAAAAACGAAGTGCCGAGCGCGGTCGCGCGGTAAAGGTTGGTCTCCTCGACGTATCGAGCGCCGACCGACTCGGCCCGGCCCTCCTGCCCGTCGCGGCTCCATGAGACTCCGTGGGTCTGCAGGCTCGCCGGGCGATCCTCGCCGAAACTGATCGTGTGGCGGCGCGTCGAGAGGCGAACGCGCTCGAGCGGCGACGTCGCGACGTCGAGAGCGAGTCCAGTGGCGTTGCCGCTGGCAGGCTCGTCGGTGCCGACCGTCGAGTCCGACACCGCCGCGTATTCTCCGCGCAGGTCGTACTTCCAGCCATTGGGCAGCCCGCCCTGGACTCCGACCGCCGTGCGGGAGAGAGAGGTGTCGCCGCCGCTGACGTCGGTGACGCTGCGCAGTTCCCCGGCGATCAGACGGTCGAGACGGATCCGGTCGAGGGAGGCCACCGGGGCCTCCGGCACTTCTTCGAGCGCGATCTCGCGCAGGACGTCGGCGGGCAGCCGGTCGCGCAGATCCCAGAGCGTCGAAGGCGTGGACGGCGCGCCCGGTTCGCGGCTCGCGGCTGCGAGCTTGATTTCCACAGCGCTCACGCTCTCCGGAAGCGCCTGATGCCAGAGCCTCACGAGCGCGGGCAGGAAACCCCTCTTGTAGGCGACCAGGTCGTAAACGCCGACGGGCGCCGTGGCGAGCACGAAGGTGCCGTCGGGCGCGGAGCGTGCCCGGGAGAGCGTCGTGTCGCCCAGGTTGTAAAAGATGACGAGCGCTCCGGCGATCGGCCGCTCGAGGTGTCGCACGACACCGGAGATCGGGGGCGCGGGAGGAGGCGCGGCGACGGCGATTCCGCCCACCCCGAAGAGCGGGAGCAACGCGGCGAGAAATGCCGGTAAGCGTCGTCGCATAGACGGACCCAGCCGGATCCTGTGCCGAAGTATAGAATTCCCCCGGGTCAATTGCTATTCCCCCTCGAGCGGACGGCCCCGCGGCCGTAACTCACGGTGAAAGAGACCCTTGACCACGTGCCCGGCGATCGCCGGGTTCTCCTTCAAGCGGCGCATCGAGTAGGCCTCCCACGCCTCGCCGTACGGAACGTACACCCGCAGCTGGTGCCCTGCCGAGACGAGCCGCCGGCGCAGGTCGCCGGCGACGCCGAGAAGCATCTGGAATTCGTACGCGGCGCGCGGAAGCCGGAGCCGGGCGACCGTCGCGAGCGCGCGCTCGACCAGTATCGGATCGTGCGTCGCGATCCCGACGTAACAGCCTTCCCGGAGCAGGAGGTCCACCAGGTCCGAATAGTTGTCGCGGATCTCTTGGCCGTCCTGGAAGGCGATCCCGGCGGGCTCGACGTAAATGCCTTTGCACACGCGGACGTTCGCGCGAAGAGCGACCGCTCTGGCGGCGTCGTTGCGGCTGCGGCGCAGATACGCCTGGAGGACGAGGCCGACGCGTTCGTACTCCTCGCAGGCATCCTCGAAAATCCGAATCGTCACCTCCGTGACGGAAGAGTCCTCCATGTCGATCCGCACGAAGTTGCCGTGCCGGCGCGCGCCCTCGACGATTCGACCGAACTCGCGGCGGCAATGCTCTCGATCGATCTTGAGACCGAGCGCGGTCAGCTTGACGGAAATGTTCGCGTCCACTCGCCGGGCCGCGATGCCGTCGAGAGCACGCAGATATTCGTCGACGGTCCGTTCCGTCTCTTCGGTCTGCGAGACGTCCTCCCCGAGGACGTCGAGCGTGGCCATGCAGCCTTCTGCGTTCAGCGCCCGCGAGGTGTCGAGCGCCTGCTCGAGCGTTTCTCCGGCGACGTATCGATGCGCGATCCGCCGCACGAGTGGGCGCGGCACGAGCGGCATCGCTGCGACGACCAGGCGGTTGACGAAATTCATCCGGAGTCGGCGGATTCCTCGTCCCGATCGAAGTCGTCACGCGAAGCCCGCGCGAAGCACCAGACGTCGACCTGCTCGGCCCCGGCCGCGCGGAGCGCTTCCGCGCATTCTCGGGCTGTCCAGGCCGACGTCGCCACGTCGTCGACTACGAGGATTCTCTTCGGCGACGGACCGTCCGCTCGAAATGCTCCCCGAACGTTCGACCGGCGGTGCTCGAGCGCGAGCCGGCTCTGCCGGGAAGTCTCACGAATCTTCCGGAGGCGGCGCGGAGAAAAAGGGGCTCCGAGGTTCGCGGCCACCGCCTCCGCGAGGATTTCGGCGGGGTGGTATCCGCGCCTGCGCGCCGAACGCGCCGTCGCGGGAACCGCCGTCACTTCGGGCGCGACCGTCGTTTCGTCCGGCGAGAGTCTTTCGACGACGATCTCGGCCAGCCGAGCCCCGAGATAGTCGGCACCGCGGAACTTGAACGCCAGGAGAATCGACCGCGCGCTTCCGCGATACGGCGCGGCGCCGCGAAGCGATCGGAAGGAAGGCGGGTGGATGAGACAACGGCCGCATCGCTCGGCGCCCGCCGCCGCAAGCGGTTCGCTGCAGATCGCGCACGCAGGTCGAGCCGCCTTCGGGACCGCGCGCCAGCACGACGAACAGACGCCTCCGCGGAAGACTTCTTCGACGGATCGGATTTCACACGCGAGGCAGCGGGAAGGAAGGAAATATCCTGCGGCGGCCCGACCGATTCGCTGGAGCGCCGTCGCGGCAGGTATCGCGTCCTCCTTTCGCGCGCGATTCTAGACCGCACTCCGGAACGGACCGGACCGGACGGCGAGAGCGCGGCGTCCGTACATCGTGTAGAGTCGAAAGAGGCTCATCGGGAGGTGCTCTTGTCGATCCGCAAGAAGCTCGGACTCGCTTTCGTCCTCGTGGGGGTTTCCGCGGCACCTGCCTTCGCCGAGGACTGGGCGGTCGGTGCCTCGATCGGTCTCGTCAACGACGTCGAGCGCCACTTCCGCCTCGAGGACTTCAAGGCGCGCGACGGAAATGCGTGGGTGGATTTCCGATTGGACGAACGGGTCCTTCTTCGGGGCACCTTCGGGTCGATGAAGGCAAAAGGGGACAACGCGGGCCAGCTCGTGCAGGTCAACGGAGAGGACGTCGTTCTCCCCGATCTGAAAGTGCGCATCGACTACGCGACCGTCGGCGTGTCGTATCAATTCTGGGAAGGCGACTACACGTCCGGTCTTTTCGGCGGCATCGGCGGGTACAAGGTCAATCCCGATCCGTCGCCGTCGGCGGCCATCACGAATTTTCGCGACCGCAACGAAACCGTTTTCGGATGGCACGTCGGAGTGGACGGCGATCTGAGGGTGATCTCGCGGCTCTCCATCGTCGGAAGACTGACCTTCCACCAGATCTACTCGGAATCGAGGCGCGCGCTCCTGACGGCGAACGCGGGGGCAGTTTTCCGGTTCTAGGGCTTCGCCCGTGGCACCCCGTTTGCATCACCGTGGCGTAACGGTTTATGTTCAAGGCAAGCGGTCCCGCCACCTTTGCCCACTGTTCCGACCGCCCGGACTCCCGCGCGGCTCGGCCCCGAACTTTCCGCTTTATCTAGGGATCCCACCCGAAAAGGCCGTCAGGCCGATCCGTCCGGCGAAAGCCGGGCGGACGCCCTCCATTCCGAAGGAGGGAGTCGCGCGAGCGAGCTACTTTTCCTTCTCTTTCTCCTCGACAAGAGGCAGGAGGGTGGATTCCTTCTTGGACGCGAGCGAGAGACAGGTGCGAGCCCGGGAGACACCCCGGATCGCGAGCAGACGGTGCTGGATGAAGTCCGCGAGCGCGCCGGGGCTGGACGCTTTGACCTTCAGCCGGTACGCGAAATCACCTGCGAGGTAGTGGCACTCCTGCACCGCCAGCAGTCTTTCGAGATCGTCGATGAAACTCTTTTCGAAGCGGGGATGCTCCAGGGCGACGTCGACGTAAGCCGTCAGTGGCAGGCCCATCTTTTCATGATCGAGCAGCGCCACGAAACCCTTGATCATTCCGTGGCGCTCCATCTTCTTGATCCGCTCGTTGACGGAGGGAGTCGTCAAGCCGACGGCGCCCGCGATTTTCGCCTGCGACAGCTTGCCGTTGCGCTGCAACATGTCGAGGATTCGGAGATCGATGTCGTCGATTGCCAATCCGTCCTCGCCTTATAGAATTAGATAGCAGAAGAGTTGCGACTAATAATATTAGACTCTCGTCGAGTGTCAAACTCTTAATTTCGGCCTGACTATAATCGCGCCAAACCGATGAAAAAGCGCGATTACTACGAGGTTTTGGGCGTCTCCAAAAGCGCATCCGACGCCGACATCAAGAAGGCGTACCGGCGGCTCGCCCGAAAGCTCCATCCCGACGTCAACCCGGGTGACAAGACGTCCCAAAAGCGGTTTCAGGAAATCCAGGAGGCCTACGACGTCCTGAAGGACTCCGAGAAGCGCCGCGCCTATGACCGCTTCGGCCACGCGGCTTCTTCAGCCGGTTTCGACGCCGAAGCCGCCGAAGCGGCCGCGGGATTCGGGCGGGGCGGATCGCCGTTCGGCGCTGGATCCCCGTTTTCGAACGCGTCCTACGAATCGACCGATTTCTCGGAGCTCTTCGGAAACATCTTCGGCGGCGCATCCCGGTTTCGGACCGGTCCCGAGAACGGAGAGCCGTCGTACGGAACGATCGAGATCCCGTTCCGGGACGCCGTGCTCGGAGGCACGGCGTCGCTTTCCATTAGGCGGGAGAGAGAGTGTCCGACGTGCGGCGGATCGGGACGGACCGGGCGCACGGTCTGCGCGACGTGCCGGGGAACGGGTAAGGTTGCCGAGGCCGAACGGGTACGGATCCGGATTCCCGAGGGGACCGCGGACGGAGGGACCATCCGCATTCCCGGCAAGGGCGGCCCGGGAGCGAGGGGAGGAGAGCCGGGAGACCTCTTCGTCACCGTGCGCGTGACGCCGCATTCCTACTTCGAGAGGGTGGGCGACGACATCCACGGCATCGTCCCGATCACGGTGAAAGAGGCTTACGCCGGGGCTGAGATCGACGTTCCGACGATCCACGGGACCTATCGCGCGAAGATCCCGGCCGGCACGCAGGGGCGTCAGAAATTCCGGCTCCGCGGCAAGGGCGTGAAGAACCCGCGCACCGGAGAGGCCGGAGATCACATCTACACGGTCCGGATCGTCGTTCCGACGACGAGAACGCCGGCCGGCCTGGACGCCGCGACGCTCTTCGAATCGCTGTACGAGGGACCGGTCCGGGAGGGGTTGCCGAAGGGGCTCTAGATCCCTCGCCTCGACCGCGGCTCGGAATCTCGCGCGGAGCGCGTCAGTTCGAAGAGGCCATCCCGATGACGAGCGACAGTGCCCGTTCGTACGACATCGTCTCGTTCAACTGGATCACCTTGACCGAATTCCACTCGCGGCCGTCGAACCGCGTGTAGAGGAGCCGGTCGGCGTCGCGCCAGTAGAACGTGGGGCGGTATCCGGTTCCGAGGGCGGTGCCCATCGAGGCGATCCGTATGGGCGCCGTCGGCGCGAGCGGCGCGTCGCCGACGACTCCGACGATCGGGATGTGCCGACGCATCCAGGTGATGTTGCTGTCGCCGGGCGTTCCGAGATCTGTCGGGAACGTGATGCGAACGACGACGTTCCTCCGCTTGTTCAGATCCGCAAAGCTCGCGAGGATCGCGCCGCCCGGTCCATCCGAGTGCAGCGACGGGAACCCGTAGGCGGAGGCCGGGACATCGTCGTAGCTGGTCGGTCCTCCGCCTCCGGCGAGCACCGGAAGGTCGTAGACGGCGACGTTCGAGAAATCGAAATTCTCTTCGTCGAGGAAGATCGGCGCGTAGCGTGCCTGCGCGTACTGCGACTCCTCCCACCACACGACCGAGAGGATCGAGCGATCGCGGGATACCGTCTGGCCGTCGTCGCCGGTCCAGCGGACCGTCGTGTGCGAAAGCCGCATCTGGGGGTTGTAGGCCTTCGAGAAACCCAGGTTCGGAAGGAGAATCGAGGTCTTCCACGCTCCGTCGCGCAGCACCCCGATCTGAAGGACGCTGACGGGTGTCAGCTCCTCTTTCCAGAGCAGAAGGAGCGAGTTGCTCGATTCGTCGAAGGCGAGGTCGAGGTTCCGCTTGACGTTGCGATCCTGGGTGCCCGGAACGATACCCAGGCGCACGGAGCCGTCCTGGGCGTGCGCGGTCCACTCGATGACGTAGTCGTCCGGCTGGATCGATCCTTCTGCAAGACCGAGGTCGGCGGCCGGTCCCGATTGAACCTCGTAGAGCGTGCCGTCGACGGCGAGGAGCGACTTCTCTTCCGCCGCGGCGGGCGCCGCGAGCGCGAAGACGAGCGTCGCGGTGACGAGCAAAAAGCGGGCGAGGAAACGGTTCACGTTCTCAGGCCCTCAGGTTCAGCATCCCCATCACGCTGATCTGATGCAGGTAGTGCTTCAGCGCGGGGAAATCCGGGTAGTAGTTCGCGAGGGCTTCGTAGTGGTCGTCGGCGCTTTCCGACCGGCCCATCGTGGAGTAGATCTCCGCCAACAGATAGTGAGAGTTCTTGACGACGTCTTCCCGTCCGAACTCGTTGCCGAGTCCGAGCGCCCGGATTCCCCAGCTCTCGCCCTGTTCGAGCTTTTCGAGCTTCAGCATGGCGAAGCAGAGGTCGAGGCTGGGATAGTCCATCGCCTGGCGGGCGCCCAGACTGTCGAGGAGACTCATCGCCTTCTGGACGTAGGGAAGCCCGATCTCGACGCGGTCCATCGCGATGTGGCAGTAACCCAGGTTGTCGCTGACGACGGCGCCTTCCCGCGAGAGCCCTTCCCCACGAGCTTCGAGCCGGTCGAGCGCTTCCTCGAAGAGGCCCTTCGCCGATTCGAACCGGCTCTCCCGAAGCTCGAGGTTGGCGAGGAGGTTCATGGACGCGGCCGTCCACTCCTCGAGCCCCAGGTCCCGGCTCTTCTGAAGCGCGGTCTGCGCATAGAACGTGGCCCGCGAGGTTTCGCCGCGGACTTCGTGAGCGTGCGCCGAGGCGTAGGCGGCGAGGACTCCGTTGGGGCTCGCCGGGCTCCGCAGCAGGATCTCTTTCAGGGCGGAGAGATCGAAGTCCTGCCGGTCCATTTCGAGAAGCGTCGTGGCGCGGTTGCAGGTGAAGAGATCCTCGAGGTCCCGGTCCTTCCAGGAGCGCGCGAGCGCCAGGCCGTCCTCGTAGAGCGACAGGGCACGTTCGTAGTCTCCGGCCCAGATCGCGTCCCGGGCGGTTTTTCGCAGAAACTCCAGATGTTTGCGTCGCTCGGTCATTCCCACCTTTGTGGTTGCGGAGACTCAGGCGATTCTAAACCCGGAGCGGGCGATCTCACTCTTTTTCTTCCTGGGAAGGACCGTCGGAGTCCGTACGGGACTCCTCCTGCATCTTCTTGAACCGGACGAAATCGCGGACTTCCTGCCGCGCTTCGTCGGAAAGACCGCGGTATCCCGTGACGAGCTCCCGGTCTTCGGGACCCGCGGTCTCGCTTTCTCCGAAGAACTCGCCGATCTTCAGATCGAAGACCTGGAGCAGCTTGAAGAGCGTGTCGAGCCCGACCTTGTACTCGCCCTGCTCCATGCGGGAGAGGTCCGACTGCGCGATCCCGATCTTATCGGAGAGCTCGGTCTGCGTGAGGCGATGCCCCTTACGCAGCTCGCGGATTCGTGAGCCCACGAGGTTGACTTTGCGGGGAGACGGGTAGGGCGCCATATTTTCCGGGGATGCTATTGCGCCATAAAAGCGCGTCACTATAATCGCTTCTCTTCGAAGAATGTCAAGAGACAACCGCCGACTTTCCGCCAAGCTTTTCCTGCTCAAGGAGATGGTCGTCCGGGACATCCGCTCCCGGTACGCTGGCTCCGGGCTCGGCCTCGCTTGGGTCTTTCTCCAGCCGGTCCTTTGGATGGTTCTCTACACGGCCGTCTTCTCGGTCATCCTGCGGGTCCCGGTCGAGCACGGCTTTGCGAGCTTCCCCGAGTTTCTGATGGCAGGACTCCTCCCGTGGATGGCGATTCAGGAAGGAATTTCGCGCTCGGCCTCGGCGCTCCCGGACAACGCGGTCATGGTCAAGAAGGCCGTCTTCCCGATCGAGACGCTCGTCGCCTCGGTCGTCGTCTCCCCGGTCGTGAGCCAGTTGATCGCGTTTGCGGTCTTCGCCGTGTACCTGCTTTACCTCGGGCACCTCTCGGCCTGGATCCTGCTCGCGGTGCCAGCGCTCGCCGTCCAGGTCCTGCTGACGTACGGCATCGGCTGCCTGGCCGCGACGATCACGGTCTTCGTGCGCGACGCGGGTCACGCGATCGCGATTCTGCTCTCCGTGGTCTTCTTCGCGACGCCGATCGTGTACCCGGCTTCGATGGTACCCGCGAGGTTCCGGCCGATACTCGAGGCGAATCCGGTCGCGCATCTCGTCGCCTGGTATCGGGACGCCTTCACGCTTCACACGTTGCCGGAGGCGCGTTCCGTCCTGTATTTGCTGCTCGTTTCCTCTCTGGCGGGCGTTCTCGGAGCGCTCCTCTTCCTGAGGGCGCGACCGCACTTTGCGGACCTGATTTGAGCCGGAGGTTGAAATTCGGGCGGCCCTGCGCAGCTTTTACGGATCGAAATTCCCTTCAGGAGGTCTCGTGAACAGGAAGCTCCTTTGCGCGTTTCTTGCCGCGGCGGCCGCCGCGGCCTTCGGCTGCTCTTCCACGCCCCGCTCGAGCGCGCCCGGTGCCGCGCCGACGCCGACTCCCGGCGCACTCGCGCGCGTCAACCCGTACGTCGTCGAGGAGACCGACACGTACACGATCCAGCGGTATCCGAAAGAGGAGTACATCCGAATCGACGACCGCCACATCAAGCACCCCATCCTGGGCGGCAAGATCGAGTTCTTCCGGGAAGACGACCGGTACTACTACGTCTCCGTTCCCAAGCGAATCCCGGAGGAGGAGGCCCTGAAGGCGCAGACCGGCCCGCCTCCCAAGCGTCCCCCGATCCGAAGGCCGCAGGACTCGACGTTGCCCGGCCCCCCTCTTTCCGACTTCACCGACCTCCTGCCACCGAGAGTGACGGGCCGCGTGCGCCTTGAGAAAGTGGCCTCCGGACTGCCAACGGAAGGCCTCTGGAGGGCTTCCTTCGTCCTCGCCGACGTCAATGAAGACGGCATCCTCGACGTCGTTTCTCCCCCGTCGCGCATCGGCGGCAACCCGGTGCTCCACATCTTCATCGGCGACGGAAAAGGGAAGTTTTCGCGCTGGCCGCTCACTTTCACGGAGGCGGGAAAAGAGAAGGCGGATCCGGGCCTGGACTACGGCGGCGTGGCGGTGGGAGACATCGACGGGGACGGGCATGTCGACGTCGTCGCGGCCTCTCACGGCGGCGGCCTCGTGAGCTTCTTCGGCGACGGCAAGGGCGGATTCCGGGTGGTCCGCGACGGCCTGCCCGGCCGCGACTTCTCCGCCCAGGCGATCATCCTGGCCGACGTCAACAAAGACGGCCATCCCGACATCATCGCGTCGCGCGACGTCGTCGAGGCGACCGATACCGGCGTGGTCGACACGCACCAGGTCCGCGTCTATCTCTTCGCTGGGTCCAAGGGATGGCAGTTCAACCCGAACGGGATCGTCGGAGGCTTCTACTCGAACAGCCTCCACGCCTGGGACTATGACGGCGACGGGTTGAAGGATGTGTTGACCGGGAGCCATTACGACGGCGCTCTCACGTTGCTCTGGAAGAACGAGGGAAACGGTCATTTCGCGCCCGTTTCCTTTCCCGACATCGAGATCTACGCGTACCACTTCGCAACCGCCCCGGGCACCTTCGGACGCGATCGGGCGCCGGCTTTCGCCGACGCTTACTACATGACCACGCAGGAGCCGGAGCTCGCCCACGCCGCCGGGATCACCCTCTATGTCTGGAAGGGGGGCGCCTGGCAGCGCCACCGCGTCTGGCGCAAGAAGAACGCGAAGACGCTCCAGTACGCGCTCGCGATGGGGGATCTGGACGGAGATGGGTTGGACGACATCGTCTTTCCGGACAGCGAAGAGCGCCGGTTGAAGATCTTCTTCCAGCAGCCGGACGGCTCTTTCGTCGAGGCTTCCGAGCGGGAAGAGCCGGCCTTGGACTCCCCGGGCCAGTGTGTGCGCCTGGCTGACGTGAACGGCGACGGGAAGCTCGACATCGTTCTCGCGAAGACCGTTTCCTCGACGCGCCCCGAGGACCACGGCGGCTGGGATGTCTACCTCAACCGGGGGAGGTAACCCACGCCGCGGGAAGGGCTTTGTCCGGAAAAGATGATTGCAGAGCATATTTTTCGGTTTTTTGTCTTGACAGCCGCAGATCAAGGGTCGAAGATGCCCTCACGACCGGAACGGAAACGTTCCTACTTGAAAAGACCCCAAGCCCTTTTTAGGTGGAAAGAAATTTGAAGTACGGGAGGTGATGGGATCGCGAGCAACGGACGCTCAAGGTGTCTTCTTTCAGTATCTAAATGTGATGAGGAGATCTCAATGAAGAAAACCCTGATGACGTGCTTGGCGATCGCCGCACTCTTCGCAATTGCGGGGAGCGCGAGCGCCATCACGTGCACCATTGACCAGCGCCCCGCGGCGACGCTTCTGGTCCCGTACTTCGAAGCGACGTTCAATCCGGACGGGACGCCTCTCGGGACGGGAACCGACGCCCGTGACACGCTCGTGACGATCTGCAACGCCTCCTCGGCGCCGATGATCGCCCACGCCAACGTGTTCAACGAGCGGACGGAGCTCGTGCTCGACTTCAACATCGCGCTGACGGGCTTTGACTGTCAGTCGATGTCGATGGCGAGAACCCTGCAGGGATTCCTGCCGGCGACCCCGGTGACCACGGCGCACTCAGCGTCCGCGAACGACGCCTGCCAGCGCAATCCGAACGCGGGCGTCTACAGCCCGCCGGTCGTGACGGGCGAATACCTGCGTATTCGACCGGTCGACACGGCAACGGACCTCGACAACACTCTCGCGACGACGCTGTATCCGCAGCCCGCCTGGCCGGCCGGGAGCGACTTCGCCTTTGGCGTGCTCGACTCCTTGGACGCGACGGATGACTCGATCGGGTGCGGCGGAGTGGATGGGACCATCACCAATCCGATCCACGGCTACATGGTTATCGACCACGCCAATTACTGCAACCTCTCCAACCCGTCTGACCCGCTCTACTACTCGCGGGACGCGATCGGCATGGAGAACAACCTGTTCGGCGAGGTGATCTTCACCTCCGGCTCCGGCCTCCCGACGTTCGGCAATTCGACCGTCAACATCGAGGCGGATCCGTCGCTGGCGGGTGACGTCGATACGGATATCCGGACCTTCTACCATCGGTATGTCGGAACGGACGTCCTCTGCTCGCCGGGCAACTGTCCGCTGTTCGTGACCAACCCCTGGAACGAGGGCATCGGCGACCAGCGCGAGCCGCTCGGTCTCAAGTACGCGGCCCGCTGGTTCAACACTGGTTCGGTCACTTCCAACCTCAACGTGTGGCGCGCCTCCTCCGGGTCCCTGACGGACCTCCTGGACGGCGGCGATTGCGACACCGTCGAGCCGGTCGTGACTCTCTCCTTCTACGACGAAGACGAGAACACGGTGCTTTCGGGCGTGTGCCCGTCGCCGTGCCGCGCGCCTTCCTTCAACTTCGAGTTCGAGACGCAGCGGCGTGCGATCTCGACGTTCTCGGGATCGCTCCCGGCGTTCGCCGTGGGCTGGGTCAGCATGAGCTTCTTCAACTCCGCCGGCCCGAACGGCGGTCGGTTCGACCAGGCCTGGGTCGAGTACGACTTCGAGGGCCCGAGCGCGTTCATTTCGGCCGGCCAGCCGGCGACGCAGCTCGATCCTTCGAACTGCAACCCGCTCGGCGTGACCGGCGTCGTCGTCGTCGCTCCCGCTATCCCGACTGTCGTCGGGACGGGTCCATAGTCGTCGTTTCCATGAGTGGGCGGGACGCGAGTCCCGCCCACTTTTTTTCGGTTCGGAAGGTTCGGCGGTTGAAGGCGCGAAGGCCTGATTTCAAATTTTCTAAAACAATCTGGAGAACGTGAAATCGGACCTTTCAACCAAGCCGGAGGCGTCGCTGCCCATCTCCACTTCGGAAAGGATCTCTATCCAATGAAACTGGCCGGCCGTTCTCTTTCTGTGCTCGTCGCAGGAGTCGTTCTCTCGTTGCACACCGGCGCCGCGGAGGCGCAGTCGGCCTGCGGTCCAACGGGGACTCAGTCGAGCGTCTCCCTGCCCCAGTTCTCCGGGAGCCTTACGCCGGGCAACCTTTCGACCGGAGGGTCCTCGAACTACCTCTACGTCGCGACCCAGTGGGGCTTCGCGCGGACGAGCCTCGCCAACCCGGCGAGCCTCGGAACATTTTCGCAGGTCGTCATCGCGGACGAGCCCGGCTCCGGCAACGGAGGGCTCATCCAGCTCACCTGCGACTGCCACCAGGGCGCGACGGCCTTCGCCGCGGCGGAAGCGCCGGACGGAAGCTCGCGCATGATCTCGGACTTCAACGCTTCGAAGCAGGCCGGGACGATCCTGGCGCCCGCCGAAGCGGGGCGGACGGACGGCTCCGGAGGGGTCAAGTTCGGCCAGCAGGTGAAGCTCGCCATCGGGAGCGACGGGACCTTCCCGCTGGGGGGCAAGATCGGGGCGATTTACCTCGCCTCGTCCGGAAAGTACATCGGCTACGTGCCCACGCCGAATGGGATCGCGGTCGTCGACATGACCAATACGAACGGGCAGACGGCCAAGAGCGCCGCGCTCTCGCCCGTGTCGGTTCTCTATTGGGCCCCCTCGTCGCCGGCGAAAGTCGCCGCCTTCAAGGTGACCTTCGGCTCCTCCGACCTCTATCTGCTCGCCGGCTCGATCGACGGCGCCATCCGGATCGCCACCATCAACCCGACGACCGGGATCCCGACCGAGACCGCGTCGATCAGGGCGTCCGGTACACCCAAGTCGTTCGCGGTCGCCACGGTCAACGGAAGGATCTTCGTCTTCTCGGCCGAAGGGACCGCGGGGCTTCACGTCTACGAATATCAGCCGTCGCAGTTCAGCGGTACCCTGACGGCCCTTCCGACGTCGATCCCCGGGAACTTCGACCGATTGATGGTCCGGGGCGAGCAGTTTCCGGCGATCCTCGCCAACAACATCACGGGGGTAGGCCAGTCCGCGATCCAGATCTACGACACCAAGTGGTTGACGCAGGGGAGCTCGCCGCGGCTCGCGTACTCGCTGCCGCAGGCCGGCTCCGGTCTGCTGTATTTCGACAACAGCTTCGAGGCGATCGTGAAGACGAACGGCGGCGCAGTCACCGCGTACGTCTACCGGCTGAAGTCGCCCGGCGTGACCGGCGCTACCGCGCTCGTCACGACGGACACCGTCGACATCTCCTGCATCTCCGCGGACCTGACCGCGCCTCCGGTCGCGGGCGCCAGCCTGACGAACCTCTCCGCCGCGCAGCGCACCGGGACCGAGGCGCAGAGGAACTACTTCGGCGACCGGTGGCGGATCCAGGACGGCTCGTCGACGGGGGCGGCGCTCGACCAGATCGAGTGGGATTGGAACGTCGGTTCGACTTATCAGGCGGACGCTGCGTTCTCCGGCCCACTTCCGGATGCGAATCTGACGGATTTCAATCCAGCGTACTTTCCCTGCGATCCGAGCGGCCCGGTCGCCGGCGACCCGCGCAGCGGCACGAACTGTTACGGCAGCGTCGGTAGTCCTCTCGCTTCCGCGGGAGCGGATTTTCGGATCGGCACGCGCAGCCACAACGCCAACGGTTGGGCCGCCTCGCCCTACGTTTCCTCTGCCGTGACGGTGTTTACGCCGAGCGCCGACATCGTCGGGCTCGACCGGAGCGTAAACCCGGTCAACCTCCGCGTCCTGCGGGGCGGAACGGCGGACGCGGGGGCCTCCCAGGGCAACCTGGCAGACGCGAGTTTTTTCTGGACGTTCAGCACTCCCTCGGGCCCGCTGACGGGCGCGGACATCACCACGACGAACCCCGTCGTGTCGATTCCCACGGCCGCAACGGGATTCCGGATGCGCGTCACCTATCGGGGTAGCTACGCGGCTCCCGACATCGCCGGGAACCTCTCCCAGGTCGATCTCGTGCCGGCCTTCACCGCCGCGCCCAATCCCGTCGTGAAGAGCAGCGTCATCACTCTAGCGAACACCATGCAGATCGCTCCGGCGGCGTCACTCGCCTCGGTCGACTGGGCGATCACGAGCTCCTCGACTCCGCCAGCGGCGTTCTCCGGGCAACTCGCGTCGAGCTTCCTGTCGGTCAACGGCACGGACGCGACCCGGGCCGCACCCGACTCGCCCGGAACGTACTACGTCCACCTTCGCTATAACTACTCGGTTTCCGGGAACAGCCAGACGCCGATCGTCGTCTCGCGCCAGATCAGCGTCATTGACCAGATTCTCCTCTCGTTGGACGCGAGTCCGACGACCGCGGACGTCGGCGTGTCGATCAGCTTCACCGCGAGCGGTGGCCTCCCGACGTCGGTGTACGGGTGGAACTTCGGAGACAACCCGTTTGCCGCGGGGCTCACCCCCGGCCCGGCGGCGAACTCACATTCTTATTCGAGTGCGGGTCCGTACTCGGCCATCGTGTGTGTCACGAACGTGTCGCCGAAACCTTGCGCGACCGCAAACGTGACGATCACCGGCTCGGCTCCGCCGCCTCCTCCACCCCCGCCGCCTCCGCCGGGCAACTTGAACGTCACGCTTTCCTGCCCCTCTCAAGGCACGGCGGGCACGGCCATTTCGTGCTCGGCAACCGCGAGCGGCGGAAGCTCGTACTCGTATTCCTGGAACTGGGGCGACAATCTGTTCACTTTCACCGCGGGGTCCGCGACGAACTCGCATACCTATTCGGCCGCCGGAGGCTATACGGTGACCGTCCGGGTCACGAGCGGGACCGCCTCGGCCTCGGCGACAGCGAACGTCAACATCGTCCGGGGCGGGCCACCGTCGCCGTCCGCCGGCTACACCTTGACCGGCGCGACCCAGAACCAGTTCAACGGAAGCTGGGAGGTCGAGGCGGGGCGCACCATCACGCTCGCCGCGACCGAGCCGGACGCCGCGGCGACGTTTGCGTGGACGCCTTCGGGCTCGACGAGTCCGGCGGGTCCCTTCAACGGGCGCACGGTCCAGTTCGCCTTCACCTCGCCGGGCTCGCGAACGGTCAATCTGACCGTCACGGGCGGCGGGACGACGACCACCGGGGTCACTTCGACCGTCATCCGGATCACGGTCACGCCTCCGAGCTTCCAGGCCCTGATGATTCCGGGCGCCGGGCACATCGACCCTGTGCCGCCGGCGACCGACGGGACGTGGGCGACGGACATATCCGTCACGAACCCGGGGACCCAGGCAATGACCTTGACGCTCGACTACGAGCCGTTCGGAACGACGTTCCCGTCCGACCTCTCACAGATCCAGTTCAACTCGGTCAACAGTGTCCCGCTCGCCGCGGGTCAGTCGTGGTCGGCGACCGACGTCGTCAAGAGCCGGCTCGATAAGGACGGCCGCGGGGTGCTGATCTTGAAGTACGACGGAGGCAATGCCGACCCGATCGCGACCGCGACGGTGTACTACACCCAGCAGGGGCGTTCTTTCGGATCGTCCCTTCCGTCGTTCAAGGTCGGGCCTTACGGCACCACGACGCAGTCTCTCGAAGTCGCCACGGAGCAGACGCTCGTGGGACTCCGCAATGACACCAACTACCGGTTCAACGTGTCGCTCTTCAACGCGTCGGGCCAGAGCGGATTCTTCCGCGTGACCGCCTTCGGCGACGATGGCGCTCAAGTTTCGGTTCTCGACGAGTCGGGGGCGCAGACGCTCTCGCGCGACTTCCCGATCGGCGCGTTCCAGCAATCGCTCGTGCAGGCGGCCGACCTCGGCCTGACCGACTCTACCAAGCGTTACATCCTGAAGGCGTCGCCCGTCGGGACCGGCGGCACGCTGCTCGCCGCCGCATCCGCCCTGGATCGGCGAAACAACGACCTGTGCCAGGTCTCAGACGACACGCCGCGCATTTCCGCGGCGGCGGACACCCTTCTCGATTACTTCATCCCCGGCGTCGGCCGCATCGGGCGGGACGACGTGGCGGACGGGCCGCACTGGAAGACCGATCTCACGCTCTACAGCAACAGCTCGGTCTCGCGAGACCTGACGTTCGAGTATCGGTTCACCGACCGCAACGGCGTCGAACAGCGCGTGCTCGCGCCGGTCACGATCGGCCCGGGCCGTTCGGTCATCTTGGACGACGTCGTCGGGAGCGTGCTCGCCCACTATGCACCGAGCGGCATCGACCTCACCCAGGATTCCACTCTCGGGCTGCTCCGGATCTCCTACCGGGCGGCCAGCGACTCGTCGACCGCGCCGCTCCTGATCGGAGGCCGGATCTACGACGACCGCGGAACTGCCGGGACGGCCGGCATGCAGCTCTTCGTCTATTCCAACGGTGAGAGCGTGGCTCCGGGCAGCCCCCTCGTCCTTCCCGGTGCTCAGCAGAACCTGCGCTTCCGGACCAACATCGGTTTCTTCGCGATGGGCGATCTCCTGACCCGGGTTCGCGTGACGGCGGTCAAACAGGATGGCTCGGAGGCCGGAACGTTCGACTTCGTTCTCAACGACTCGACCCGCTCCGGCCACTACGTGCAGCTCCCGATGTCGGCAATCCCGGGCATCGTGGGCGAGCCCATGACGATCCGGGTCGAAGTTCTGGAGGGTAGCCGGGTCGGCGCCTACGTCGTCACGGTGGACCAGATCAGCTCCGACACCGTTTTCATCCAGGGACGTCCGACGCGTCTCTTGAACTGAGGACATCTGAACCGGCCGGCGCGACGCCGGCCGAGAGAGAGTAAACGGCCGCGGGGCAGCCTCCCATGGCTGCTCCGCAGTCGCTCTCCGACTCCGACAGACGGTCGGCGGCGAACGTAGAACCAGCCAGATCAGACGGTAGAATGGCGCGGCCGACACGATGAGCGAAACCAAAACACCTCCCGGCCCCGCCGCGGCCAGCGCCGCCGTCCTGGAGGTGGAAACGCCGTCGCCCTATCTCCACGACCGCGGCTCGGTCCTCTACAACCCGACGACGGGGGAGTCGCTTCCGAAGGACGGACCGGGCTTCCAGGCGCTCGTCCGGATGCGGGGCGGGATGGCCCCGGACGTCGATCCGGCGGTCCTCGATCACCTGCGGGCCGCCCGTTTCCTGATCGACGACCTCGACGCCGAGACCCGGCGGTCGCATCTCCTCTACGTTTCGCTCGAGACGTGCACGAGCTGCAATCACCGCTGTCCCTTCTGCCCGGTATCCGTCGATCCGCGCGAGCGAGAAGTGATGAGCCAGGAGCTCTTCGAGAGGATCGCCGATGAAGTGCTGGAGATCGGCGGCCGCGACGTCATCGTGTTTCTGTCGAACTACAATGAGCCGACGATCGACCCCCTGTTCGAAGAGCGTTGTCTGGCGCTCTTCGCGCGCGGGCTTCCCGTCTCCCTCCTGACGAACGCCTCCCACTTCGGGCCGGACCGGGCAGAGCGGCTCGCCTCCGCCGGACGTTTTCGCTACATCGGGATCAACCTGCCCACGCTCGACCCCGCGCGCTACGAGAAGATGCACGGCACCCGGGATCTCGCGCGGGTGCTCGCCAATATCGACGCGCTCGCCGCCCGCGACATCGGGGAGGAGACGGTGATCGTCGTCCTCGGGGACAACGACGAAGCCCACCGCCGAGATGTCCGCGAGATCCGGGAACGGTTCGAGCCCCTGGGCTGGAACGTGAAGCCTTTCCGGATCCGCAGCCGGCCGGGGAGCGGCACGTTCGTCCCGGAGCCGCCGGCCGTGAAAGAGCTCCGGGGCTGCGAACTCATGGGATCGCGGCCGTTCGAGCACCTCCACGTCACCGCGACCGCAAGAGCCGTTCTCTGCTGCCAGGACTATTACGAAAAGATCGTGATCGGAGATCTGAAGGTTCAGAGTGTCGGCGAGATTCTCGGCGGCGACGTCTTAGCGAGGCTGAGGCGGTGGACCTACGGCGTCGAGAAGGCGCCGGACGATTTCCTCTGCCGCCGATGCGAGTTCGCGCTCGGTCGGTGACGCATCGGGGGCCCGGCCGTTGACGGACCTCCTCGCGGTCCGGGCGGATTCGATCTCGAAGGTCTACCGGCTCTACGAGAGTCCGCTCGACCGCCTGCGGGAGCTCCTCTTTCGCGTCCCGAGGCACCGTCCGTTCCATGCTCTCAAGAACGTCTCCTTCGAGTTGCCGTCCGGCCGGGCCCTCGGCCTGATCGGCGAGAACGGCGCCGGCAAATCGACACTCTTGAAGATCGTCGCCGGCACGACGCAGGCGACGTCGGGATCGATCGAGCGGAACGGCACAGTGGCCTCGATCCTGGAGCTGGGGATGGGCTTCCACCCCGAGTTCACGGGGCGCGAGAACGCGCGGATGAACGCGGTTCTCCTCGGGCTCTCGGCCGCGCAGATCCGGCAGCGTCTCCCGGAGATCCGGAATTTCGCGGAGCTCGGCGATTTCTTCGATCGGCCGGTCAAGACCTACTCCACCGGGATGGCGCTCCGGCTCGCCTTCGCGGTCGCGACCCACGCCGATGCGGAGGTCCTGATCGTGGACGAGGCGCTCGCCGTCGGAGACGGATATTTCCAGAAGAAATCGATCGACCGCATCACCGACTTTCAGAAGCGGGGCGGGACGCTGCTCTTCTGCTCGCACGCGTTGTACTACATCGCGCTTCTCTGCGACCGCGCGATCTGGCTGCGCGAGGGCGCGGAGGCCGCGTCGGGTCCGGCGGTCGGCGTCGTCCGGCGCTACGAAGCCTTTCTGCAGGAAAAAGAGCGGCGGGGCGGGGGGCCCCCGGGGCTCGCGGAGGCTTCCGCGCTCTCGACGGAAGGTCGCCGCCCCGCACTGTTGACGGAGGTCGTCGTGCACGACGGGTCGGGTCACCCCCGGACCGAGTTCGCCAGCGGCGAGGCGTTCGTGATCGACGTCGGATTCGAGACCGTGGACCCCAACCTTGCCTTCCAGGTCCGGGTCGGAGTCGACCGCGAGGACGGCGTTCAGGCGTTCGCGATGGATACGCGCCGCGAGGCGTGGGCTCCGCTCTCGGCGGCGACGCGCCATCGCGTGCGCTTGACGCTGCCGAAGCTTCCGCTCGCGCAGGGCCACTTCAAGGTTTACGTTTTTCTCGCCGACGAAAAGGCGCTGCACCTGCACGACATGCGGATCCTGGACCCCGGATTCTCGGTCATCCCCGCCGAGTACACGGTCGGTCTGATGAGCCCACCCCACGCGTGGAGGCTCGTGGAGTCGGAGTCCGCCGAAGGCGTCTCGCGGCCTCCCGGTTCCGCCGTGTCGAGCCTTTCCTGAACGTCTCCCGATCCGTGCTCCGGCTCGCTTTCCTTCCTTCCGATGCCCCGCTCGATTACGGCCGCCGGATCGGCCGGCTGCGCTGGCGCCGCGCTCTCGGCGTGACGCGAGCAGCCGAGCCTTCCGGCGACGACCCGGCCGCCTGCGTGGAAGGGGCAGAGATCTGCGTGGTCGTGCGCGAGAGTCGGGCGCTGCCGGCGCCTCTCGAAAGGCCTCCGCACGTGGCCGGGGCAGCGGCAGTACCGTGTGTTCCTCTCGCGGTCGGAGAGGCCGGCCCGGTCCACACGTTGCGCGAGCTGGAGAGCGGAGGATGGCCCGCCGCAGCTCCCGGGTTCGATGCGTCCGCCGTGCCGGCGCTTGCGTTTCGCCCGGCGCAGATTCCGTCGCTCGCTGGCGAGAGCGTCCGGGAATACGCCGCCCGACTCTTTTCGAAGGCAACGGGAGAGGTCGATCCGGCCTTCCGGGCTCTCGTCTTCGACGATCCTCCCGAGCACGACCGGCCCGAGCTCATGCAGCGGCTGCCGGAATCCGCAGGTCGCCTCTGCGACGTCGGCTGCGGGACCGGCGCAGCGGGGGCGGCCTGGAAGGCCCGATCGGGAGGACACGTGACGGGGGTCGAGAAGGATCCCGCCGCGGCCATGCGGGCGCGCTCGCGGCTCGACCGGGTCCTCAAAGGAGAGGCTTCAGCCGGCCTCGAAGCTCTCGCCGCCGCAGGTGAGACGTTCGATGCCTTTCTCTTCGGCGACGTGCTCGAGCACCTGGAGGATCCGGTCGGCGCGCTCGCGGGCGCGCGGCGGCTCGCGGCGCCCGCGGCAACTCTCGTGGCGAGCGTTCCGAACGTCGCACATCTCTCGCTCGTCCGCGACCTCGTTCTCGGGCGATTCGACGTCCTGCCGGCGGGGCTCGCCGACGCCGGACACCTGCGCTGGTTTTCGCGCACTTTCCTCGCAGAGGTCCTCGAGGAAGCAGGCTGGCGGGCCGTCGTGATCGAAGGGCTCCCGGGGGGTCCCGCCCCGGACTCGTCGGGGTTTCTGCGATGGAGCGGCGCCTTTCGAGAGACGGATCGGGAGAGCCTGACGACGTATCAGTGGATGGCGGTCGCGGGTCCGAAGTGACGCTTCGAATCGCCTATCTCCTCGAGTCGACGGAGCTTTGCGGCGGAGTCAAGGTCGCGCTCTCCCAGGCGGAGGCTCTCTCTCGCCGGGGACACCGGGTCGCGATCGTCTCTCGCGCCGCGCCGCCCGCCTGGTTTCCGATGGCGCGCGCACGGTTCGAGCGAACGGCGTTCACCGAATCGGTGGAGCTCTCGCGGGCGGACGTGCGGGTGGCGACGTTCTGGACGACCGTCGCTCCCGCGCTTGCGGGATCGGAGGGCCCGGTCTTCCACCTCTGCCAGGGTTACGAGGGAGACTTCACCTTCTACGCCCACCTGCGCGGCGCGATCGAAGAAGCGTATCGCGCGCCGGCGCACAAGCTGACGGTGTCGGAGACGCTTGCAAATGTCCTCCGCGCGAAAGGCTTCGGTCCGGCGACGAACGTGGGGCAGGCTTTCGAGCACGACGGTTTCTTTCCCGCCGCGCCCGGACCCCAGGCCGATCCCCCGGTCGTCCTCGTCGTGGGTCCCTGGGAGGCGGACGTGAAGGGGATTGCGATCGCGCTCGGAGGACTCGCTCTCTGGCGCCGGCGCGGAGGAAGATTCCGGCTCCGCCGCGTCTCGACGCTGCCGATGAGCGACGCCGAGAAGGCGACGAACGTCGTCGACGAGTATCACCACCGGCTCTCCCCCGAGCGCATGCCGTTTGCCTATCGAGCGTCGGACCTGTTCCTCGGACCGAGTCGCCGGGAGGAGGGATTCGGGCTCCCGGTCTTGGAAGCGCTCGCGAGCGGCCTGCCGTGCCTTCTCTCCGACACGGAGGGGCATCACGAGATCGCCGGCGATGCGGCGCGCTACTTTGCCGAAGGCGACCCGGACGCGCTCGCGGACGCGCTTCCCTCCTTGACAACGGAAGGAGCGCGGGAGACGGCACGGCGGGCGGGACCCGCGGCGGCATCGCGCTTCGACCCGGCGTCAGTCGCGGAAAAGCTGGAGAGGGCCTTCCTCGACGCGGTCGGGACCGGGCGGTCGCGCGGATGACCCGACGGTCCGGGGAAGTCCCGTCGGTACAATCCAAAGCGTGAAGCGCGACGTCTCGGCGATCGTCGTATCCCACCGGAGTGCGGCGGAAGCCGTGGAATGCGTGGCCTCGCTCCGGGAGACGTTTCGCGAAGAGCGAATTGCCGGCGAAGTCATCCTGGTGGACTGCGGCTCCGGCGAGGAGGACGCTCGGCGGCTCCGCTTGGCGCAGACGGACCGCTTGGTCCTCCTTCCGGAAAACCGAGGCTACTCCGGAGGCGTGAACGCCGGCCTGGCGAGAGCGGAGGCGCCGCTCCTCCTCATCTCCAACGCCGACGTTCTCTTCTCGTGCGGCTCGCTTCGGTTTCTTCTCGACGCCGCGTCCCGGCCGGACGTGGGCGCCGCGGGACCGCTCTGCACCTGGGACGAACCGGGCCGCCTGCGCCTGCCGGCCGGTTTCGCGCCCGGCTTCGCGCGCGATTTCCTGCAGCTCGCGACAGGCCGGTTTCGTCGACTCGAGCGGCGCCGTTTCGCCGCTTTCGCTCGCGAATCCCTCCGGCTCTGGCGCGACGGCGGGAGCGTCGAACATCTGACGGGTGCCGTGCTCGCGGCGCGGCGGGACGTCTTCGACCGGGTCGGACGCTTCGACGAGCGTTTCCTTCTCGAGTACGAGGAGACGGAGTGGGAAGACCGCGTGCGAGCGGTCGGCTTCGAGCTGCGATACGAGCCCCGGTCGCACGTCCGGCACCTCTACGCGCGCTCCTCCATGCGAAATGCCGATTCCGCCGGCCGACGCCGTTCTTCCCGGGATCTCTACCTGCGCCGCCGCTACGGCCGGATCGGCGCCCGGCTCCTCGACGTCGCAACGGCGTTCTCACGGACGGTCTCGATCAGCCGGCTCGACGATCCGTACATCGCACGACGCGAGGGCGCCTGGATCGCAATCTCTCCCAACCCGTCGCTCCTTCCGTTCGTCGGCGCCCCCTTGGACGAGGATTTTCGTCTCCCGCCCGAGACGTTCGCTTCGCTTCCGACGGGAGCTTACTTCCGGACCTTTCGGGCCTCCGACGGCGAGCCGCTCGCGACCTTTCGGTGGGAGAAGGCGGCATGACCCCCTATCGCGTGCGTGCGGCGACGGTCGAGGACGGTCCCCGCATCCGGGCCCTCTTTTCCCGGGCTTACGGCACGGAGTGGCCCGAGGAGGACTGGGAGTGGAAGTTCCTCCGGAATCCGGATGGATGGTTCGGGATCGTCGCGGAGTCCGAAGAAGGAGAGATCGTCGGGAACTTCTCCGGTTGGCCCATGCAGTTCCTGCTCGCGGGGGACCGGCGCCGGGTGTACTCCGCGGGAGACGTGGCGACCGCGCCGGAGGCGCGCGGGCTCGGCAAGAAGCGCAACGTCTACGCGGACATGGCGACGGCCTTCTACGACACCGTCGAAGCGGAGGGGGTGCCGTTCACGATCGGCTTCCCTCACCCGCGGGCGCACGAGATCTCCCGGCGTCTCGGCGGGACGCGCGACTACTTCGCCGTGCGCGAGGTCCGCGTTCCCTGCGAGGCGTTCCCGCCCGCGCCGGCCGGCGTCGAGACCGGAGATTTCGTCACCGAGAGCTTCGATCCCCTCTGGGCGGCGGCGTGTTGGACGCTTCCGGCCGCCGCGGTGCGGGATCGCGCGCGGTCCAACTGGAGATTTCACGCGCGGCCGACCCGCTACTACCGGATGGTCCGTCTCGTCTCGGGGCGGGAAGACCTGGCCTGGGCCGCTCTCTCGGTCGTCGGCGAGGATGCCATCGTCGCGGATTTTCTGGGCCGCGACGAGGAGGGGGCCGACCTACTTCCTCTTTTCTCGGGGGCCGCCGCCGAAGCGAGCCGGCTGGGCGCCCGGCAGCTCAAGTTCTGGAAGAGCCCCGGAGGACCGGGCGGCCGAATGATCGAAGGGCTCGGCGGAGAGGAGCGCGACGCCGGGTTCTGGATCGTCGGCAGGGTTTTCGATGAGGAGGGTGCGCGCCTGTTTCTGCAGAGCGGGCACTTCGTTCCCTCCCTGTGGGACGTGATATGAGGCCCGGCCCGCGCTCGGGCGGCGTCTCGTGATCGATCGAAAAGAAGACGAGTTGATTCCGTATCGCACCGCGGATCTTTCGGGGGAGCGGGTGCTCGTGCTGGCCGCGCATCCCGACGACGAAACGCTCGGCGCGGGCGGCGCGATCGCGTTGAATGCCCGCAAGGGAGCCGCGGTTCGCATCTGGATTGCCACGGACGGGGAGCGGCAGGAAGGGTCCAGCGGCGACGCCGCTTACGCCGACCGGCGGCGCGACGAAGCGCGACTCGCCGCAGCGACGCTCGGCGTCCCGCCGCCGGTCTTCGGCGGGCTCCCGGACCGTGCCCTCGATTCGAGCGCGGAGGCGCTCTCCCGCGCGCTCGCGAAGGAGCTGTCGGAATTCGAGCCGGATCTCGTCCTCTGTCCGTCTCCCGCCGAGATCCACCCGGATCACCGCGCGCTCTCCGATGCGCTGTATCGCGCGGTCAGCTCGTCCCGGCCGCAGGATCCGGACCACGACCGGTACCGCTTCCTGCGGCTCGCCTTCTACGAAATCTCGCAGCCCTTTCTCCCGAACGCGCTCGTGGACATCGCGGCCGTCGCGGAGCGCAAGGACGCGGCGCTCGCCGTGTACGCCTCTCAGCAGACGGTGCGCGACTACGCGGGCGCCTTGCGCGGCCTGAACGCGTACCGTCGGCTGACTCTGCCCGGCTCGGGGCCGGTCGAAGCGTTCTGCGTGCTCACCTGGCCGGAGGTCTCGGGCCGGTCTCTCGAGGAGTTCCGTCGGGCGATCGGTCCGGCAGTCGTCGAGGACGGCAGTCGCGGTCCGGCTCCGGTCGCCGTCGTGGTGCGGACGCGAAACCGGCCAGCCCTCCTCGCCGACGCGCTCGCAAGCCTTCGCGCGCAGACGGCGCGCCCAACCCGGGTGGTGATCGTCAACGACGGGGGAGCCTCGGTCTCGACCATGGCCGATCCGTTCCGAGACACGTTCGAGATTTCTCTCGAAGAGTTTCCGGAGCGCCGCGGCCGCTCACACGCCGCGAACCGTGGAGTCGAGGCGGCGGGGGAGGATCTCATCGCGTTTCTCGACGACGACGATCGGTATTTTCCAGACCACTTCGAGCGGCTGCTCGCAGCCCACCGCTCGGGGCCGGAGCCGGTCGTCTATTCCGACGCGGCAACGGTCGTCTACCGGTGGGATGGGGACGGCTGGAAGCCGGGATCGCGCACGCTCCAGTATTCGCTCGACTTCGACCCCGACTATCTCCTCCTCGCCAATTACATCCCGCTGCACACCCTCCTCCTGCCACGGCCGCTCTTCCGGAAGCTCGGCGGATTCGACGCCTCGCTCGATTACTCGGAAGACTGGGATTTCCTGATCCGGGCGTCCTTCGAAACGTCCTTCCGGCACGTGCGCGCGGTCACGTGCGAATACCGGGTGTTCGAGGCGGAGACGGGGGATCCCTCGCACGCCACGGCGGGGTCCGCCGACTTCCAGAGCGCGCGCCGCCGGATCTACGAGAAGTACGCCTCGCGGCGCACAGAAGAAGGGCTCGCCCGGGTTCTCGATCGGATGCGGGCACAGATCGCGTTCTGGTACGAGCGCGACACGGTCTCCCAGGGAGAGCTCCGATATCAGCGCGAAAACCATCAGCACCTCGCGGGTACGATCGCGCGCCTGGAGGCGAGGCTGGCGACGCTCTCCCCGGTGGAGAGACAGACGGAGGAGCTCCAGATCGAGCGGGCGCGCCTGCTCGCGGAGAATGAGCTCGTCCACGATCGGCTCGCCGAGGTCTTCGCGAAAAACGAGGAGTACGACCTGCAGCTTTCCAACGCCTACGACGAGATCGGCCGGCTGAACACGATCCTGAATCAGATCTACGGCTCGCACACCTGGAAGCTGCACCTCCTTCTGGACCGGGTCCGGGGGCGGTGAGCGGGATGCCACTGACCGTCGTCGTGCTCGCTCCGGAACCGATCCGTCCGCGGATGGCGGGGATGGGCATTCGCGCACTCGAGCTCGCCCGTGTCCTCGGCCGGGACCTCGAAGTGAAGCTGCTCGTTCCGAACGATCCGGGAGAAGCCGCGGAGGTAGCTGCCGAAGTGCCGATCGTTTACGCGCCTCCGCACGCGGACCTCGTCCGCGCCGCGGACGGCGCGAGGGCTGCCGTCGTTTCGGGGCACGCCGCGAACTACTGGTTCCACCAGGCTCCTGAGATCCCCGTCGCGGTCGACCTCTACGATCCCTTCCCGATCGAGAACCTGCACTACGCTGAGAGGCTCGGGGAGGAGACGGCGCGGCACGACCGGGCCACTCTCCATCTCGCGCTCGCGCGGTCCGATTTTTTTCTGTGCGCTTCGCCCGAACAGCGGCTCTTCTACGCGGGAGCGCTCTTCGAGGCGGGACGCATCGGCTCGACGAACTTTCCGGACGACCCCGCCCTCGAGGACCTTCTCGCCGTCGTGCCGTTCGGAGTGCCCGATCACCCCGCGCGGGGAGATCGAGCCGCCGGACGCCGGGCGGCCGGAGTGCCGGAGGACGGCCCGCTCATCCTGTTCGGGGGAATCTACGACTGGAACGATCCGGACCTCCTGCTGGACGCGTGGCCCGAGGTCCGGCGGTCGAAGCCGGACGCGCGGCTCCTCTTCCTGGGCAGTCCGAATCCCGAGACGACGCCGCAGCGCGTATACGGAGAAGCCCGTCGGCGCGCGCGCTCGCTCGATCCGGACGGCCGCTCGATCGTCTTTTCGCCGTGGCTGCCGTACGGCGCGCGCGAAGATCTCTACGCGGCGGCGGACGTCCTCGTCTCGATCTCCTCCGTAGGGCTCGAGTCAGATCTTTCGTACCGCACGCGAATGCTCGACGCGGCGTGGGGCGGCGTGCCTTCGATCTCGATCTCCGGGGGGACGGTCGCGCGCGAGCTCGAGGACGCCGGGGCGGGCGTCCGCGTGGACCGGTCGGCCAGCGCTCTCGCGGAGGCCGTCGTCAAGACGTTGTCCGACCCCGCCCGGCGCAGCGCGAGCGCGGAAGCGGCGCGGCAGTTCGCCGAGAAGAGAACGTGGGAGCGCGTGGCGCGGCCGCTCCTTTCCTGGTGCCGCGGCGCTCGCGTGGAGGGCGGAAGGCTACCGATGCCGGAGACATCCGAACCGCGCTTCTGGAAGAGATTCCGCCGGCGCCTGGCCTCGCCGTAGATGAAGACTCCAGAAGCGTCGATCGTCGTCGTTCACCATCGCGATCACGAGCTGCTGTTCGAGGCGCTCGCTGCGCTCGAGGAGGCCTGCCGCGGCCGCCTTTCGGGGGAGATCCTCGTCGTCGACAACGCGTCGGAGCTTCCCGTCGCAGAGCTCCTGCGCCGGCACCCGACGACGCGCCGCGTCCCCGCCGGCCGCAACCTCGGATTTGCGGCCGGATGCCGGCTCGGCGCGGAAGCCGCGCGCGGACGTCTTCTGCTCTTCGTCAACGACGATGCGGTCGTCGAGCCGGAGGCGCCGCTGCGGCTCGTTAACGCCCTCGATCGGGCCGACGGGGACGTCGTGGCAGTCGCCGGAAGGTTGACCGACGCGACCGGTGAGCGCAACGACTTCTCCAATGGCTTCCTGACCTTCGACGGCCACGCGTTTCAGAGCGAGGTCGGACGTCCGGTCGCGGCAGTGCCCGAAGGAGTCTCCGGCGAAGAGCGGCTCTTCGCCTGCGGCGGACTGATGGCGGTCAAGCGCGCGGAGTTTCTTTCCTCGGGCGGGTTCGACGACGATTATTTTGCCTACCTCGAAGACGTGGACTTCGGCTGGCGGCAATGGATCTTCGGACGGCGCATCGTGGCCGAGCCCCGCGCGCTCGCCCGCCACCGCGGCGGAGCGACGGGTGAGGCGCTCGGCATCTACTCTCGCGGATACCTCTTCGAGAAGAACGCTTTCGCGACCGCGTACAAGAACTTCGACCGGGAGTATTTTGCGGCACTCATGCCGTCGGTGCTGGCGGCCTTCCTCCTCCGGATCTCGGAGATGCTCGCGTCCCGCAACCCCGGAGCGGTCGAGCTCGCTCGCGATCCTTACGCGCCGGAGCGGCAGTCCCGGTCGTTGGCGCGCCGGCTCTTCGGCATCGCCGGGAGAGCCGCGCCGCCCGTACGGCTCGAGGACCCTCTAACGGTCGCGCATTTGAAAGCGCTCCTGTGGATCCATCGAAGCCAGGAGTCGCTCGCGGCGAAACGCCGGGCGGTCCAGTCGCGCCGGATGCGCCCCGACTCCGAGATCTTCGCGAAGTTTCCGCTGCGCCTGGTTCCGACCTATCCGGGCGACGACCGCTTCGAGTCCGAGTTTTTCCGTGAGTTCCTCGTCCGCGCTCCGGAGCTCGTCCGGACCACCCTCGAGGAGATCTTTGTGGGAGGCGCTGACTGACTACGTTTTCCGTCGTCATCCCGACCCACCGCCGGCCCGACACGCTCGTGAGAGTCCTGGAGGCGCTGGACCGGCAGGAGACGGCGCCCGAGTTCGAGGTCGTCGTCGTCGACGACGGCTCGGGCGATTCGACGCCCGATCGCCTGCGGGCGCACCGCGCCTCGTATCCGCTGCGCTGTTTCTTTCAGGAGAACTCCGGGCCGGCGCGCGCGCGCAACCGGGGAGTCCGGGAAGCCCGGGGCGACATCGTCGTCTTCCTGGGCGACGACACCGTCCCGGAGCCGCCTCTCCTCGGGGTCCACGCCCGAACGCACGCGGAGCGGCGAGAGGGCGCTGTCGCGGTTCTCGGTTACACGACCTGGCCGCGCGAGCGGCGCGTCTCTCCGTTTCTCCACCACATCAACGAGTACGGTCTCCAGTTCGGCTACGGCCTGATCGAGGATCCCGACTCGGTTCCGTTCAACTTCTTCTACACGTCGAACATCTCTCTCCCGCGGCGGCTGCTCGAGGAGGCGGGACTTTTCGACACCACGTTCCCGCACGCCGCGTGGGAGGACATCGAGATCGCGTACCGGCTGACGAAGCAGGGTATGCGGATCCTCTACCGCCCCGCCGCGGTGGCCCGTCATTACCACGACATCCGCTTCGATTCCTTTCGACGGCGCCAGCAGAGGTCCGGCGAGGCCGCAGCGATTTTTTTCGAGAAGCATCCGGAGCTTGGCGGTTTCCTGGGCGTTCCCCAGGCGCTCGCGTTCGCGAACGGCTCCGGCTTCGCCGATCGGCTCCGCGCTGCCTGGGCGTCGCTTGCGGAGCGATGGGACCTGCCCGGGGGGCGCCAGGCGGTCGATCGCGTTCTGCGAGACGACTACCTGCGCGGCCTCGCGCGAAGCCTCGAAGCGCGAGGCTGGTCGGCGACGAGCGCGCCTTCGCACCGATCCGGTTAGCCGCGAACGCGAACCGAAACGTCCGGTGCGATTCCTCCGGGTGACGCGGTGGCCTTTCGAGAGGTCACGGCCCGCCCCGGGGCTCGCGCTGCCATTTTCCGATCCCTCTCAAAACGCGGGACTTCGTCTTCGCGCCCGGCCGCGTCAACGTGGCGCCGGGTTTGCTCGTCTCATTAACCGGAGGACTGTATGAAAAGGCTGACACTTGCACTCGGCCTGCTCGCGCTCGTCGTCACGGCGGCTCCGGTCTCGGCCGCCCACGTCCGGGGAGGCGCCGGCTTTCGGGGCGGATTTCGCGGCGGGCACCGCGCGCCCGCCGTCTTCTTTCGATATCGACCTTCGTTCTGGGGCTGGGGGTACTGGTATGACCCGTTCTGGTACGACCCCTGGTACCGGCCCTATCCCGGCTACTACGGCTACTACGGCTACGGCGCCGAGTATGGCGGCTACGGACGGTCGCGCGACTGGGCGATCGTCGACACCGACGTTTCTCCCGAGAGCGCGCGGGTCTATCTCGACGGGCAGTACATCGGCACCGCCGATGATTTCGACGGATACCCGGACTACCTGTATCTGCGCCCGGGCCATTACCGTCTCGAGTTCCGACTGGACGGTTTTCAGACGCGAACGATCGAAGTGGACGCGCGACCCGGCGTGAAGATCGACGTCGATGACAAGCTCGCGAAGATTCCGGGGGCGCCCCGGTACGGCAGCTACGAAGAGTCGACACCCCCCGGCGGAGTCCGGCGATTCTGGGCGAAGCGGGGCAACGCGACCGAACCGTGGAGCGGCGAAGACGAGAGGTACGGGAGCGGGGGCCCGCGCTACCGCGAGCGTCCGCAGGACCTCGATCGATCCGAACGGTACTCGGACGAACGCGACCGCGAAGAGGTGATCGAGCAGGAACGCGAGAGCGATCGGCCGCCGCCCGATGGGAGGGTTTGGCGCGAACGGAGGCAGGCAGAGCACGGCGACACGTGGGTGCGCCTGACAGTCGAGCCTTCCGACGCCGCGGTCTACTTGGACGACCGGTTCGTCGGAACTGCTTCGGACCTCGATGCGGCAACCGGATTTGCGGTGTCTCCCGGCAAGCACACACTCGTCGTCTCAAGGCCGGGATACCGCGACCGCCGCATTTCCTTGGAAGTGGCTCGGGGAAAGACGGAGAGGTTGGACATTCGGCTCGAGCATTGAAGCGAGCGGGCGAGCACCATCGACTTTCAGCGACCCCGACTTTCGTCGACCTCGACCTCGACCTCGACCTCGGCGACACTTCGTCGCCCGAGATCGCGACCGCGCGAAAACGGTTCGGGTCTATACTGCTGGCATTCGAAGGAACTAAGGGGAGGCGTAAAGACCAGGCGGCGTCTGTCACGGTGGGTTACCCCACCTTCTGCCAGTTTCGGTAGCTCCCAGGTCCGCACTCTTCCCGAATCCTTCCGATCCCGTCGGGTCGGAGCGCCTCCCCGCTGTTCCTTCGAGTCCCTTCGGGGACTTCCTCCCGTCTCTCGCCTCATGTTGCCGTGGTCGAAGCCGACGATCTCGTCGCGGTCGCCGCGAGCCAGAGCTCGAGCAGAACCTTCTCAAAATGCAGGCGCCGGTTTCCGCGCCGAATGTCCGGCGGATGATCGGACGCCATCCGCACTGCTTTCGTGAGCGGAGCCGACCCGAGTCGCCTTCCGATCTGCAAGAGAGGTCCCGCGACGGCGCGATGCGAAAAAAGCTCGGCGGAAACGCCGGCAGCCGCGAGCGCCGCGTCGGCAAGGAGCTCGATGATCAGAGTGATCTCGCTCGACTCGGCTCGCCCGAGCCTCTCGGCGAGGAGCGCGAGGGAGGAGATTCTGCCCTCGAGAGTTCCAGCGGCGAGCGCCTCGATCGCGTCCGAGCGAAACCGACGCGCCTCTTCGAGCCGTTCGCGGGCTTCCGCTTCACCGGTCCCGGCTGCCAGGACCGCGAGATCGGCGGCATCTTCCGGGGTGAAGCCGCGCGCCTGCCACTCGCGCACGCGATCGCTGCGGGTCCCGGAGGCGACGGGCACCGCCAGGCAGCGCGAGCGGATCGTCGGGAGAAGCGATTCCGGCCGCGTGGTGGTCAGGATCCAGTGGACTTGCGCGCCCGGCTCCTCCAGGGATTTCAGGAGCGCATTCGCCGCCTCGAGACCGAGAAGCTCCGCGCGGGCGATGCGCACGACACGCCTCGCGCTCTCGTAGGGCTTCCCCGCGGCGAAAGCGATCGCCTCCCGCACGCGGTCGATTCGGATCTGGACCCCCTCCGGCTGGACGTTCAGCAGGTCGGGGTGAAATGCGTGGAGCGCGCGGCGACACGACTCGCACGATCGGTCCGGGTCTTCTCCCGGGCAGAGCAGGAACGCGGCCAGGCGGAGCGACACCTCCTCGAGCGCGCTTTCTGACGATCCGTGAAGAAGGAGCGCTCCCGGGAAGCGCCCATGGACCGGCGTGAGCCGCTGGAGAATCAGGGAGGACGGCGTGTTGCTCAAACGCCGAACCTCTCCGAAAGCGCCGACCAGGTCTCGCGAGCGAGCGCAGCCACGGGCTGACGCGCGTCGAGCACGCGCACGCGCGCCGGCTCTCTCTTCGCGATGCGCAGGTATGCACGCCGGACGTCCTCATGAAATTCGAGCTCCGCCTTCTCGAATCGGCCGACGGTACCGCGCCCGCGGCGATGCGCCCGCACGAGGCCTTCGCGCGGCTCGAGGTCGTAGAGAAGGGTCAGGTCCGGCACGAGCCCGCCGCGCGCGAGCTCGTCGACTTTCCGGACGAGACGGCGGTCCAGGCGCCGGCCCACCTGCTGGTAGGCCTCCGTGGCGTCGGAAAAGCGGTCGCTGAGAACGAAGATCCCGCGCTCGAGCGCCGGGCCGATGACTTCGAGAACGTGTTGACGCCGGTCGGCTTCGAAGAGGAGCCACTCCGTCACCGAATCGAGCTCCCGGTGCGCCTTCTTCATGAGCACGCCTCGGAGGATCCGCCCGATGCGGGTGCCGCCCGGCTCGCGGGTGGCGAGAATCGGACGGCGTCTCCTCTCGAGGCGGGCGGCGGCGAGCTCGAGCTGGGTGGATTTGCCGGAGCCTTCGACCCCTTCGAACGTGATGAACGGCATGAGCCGTCGAAGAATAAACGACGCGGAGCGAACGTGCGCGAAGGGCTCGGCTAACATTGCCTTCTTTTGAGCGTATCCGCTCCCATGACGAAGACCGCGGGGTTCGCCCTGTCCGCGCGGACGCTCTATCTCGCGATCGGGTTCGCCGGCCTGGCGCTGGCCGTCGCTTCGATCGGCGACATGTTCGCCCCTCGCCCCTACGACGGAATCGTCCCGGTGCCGTACAGCCGCGGAGGCATCGAGGTCCGCGCCTCCGTCCCCGGCGGGCCGGCGGAGTCCGCGGGAATCCGCTCGGGCGACTGCGTTCTCGGAATCGGAAAGCGTCTCGTCAACTCGACGTCGGACGCCTCGGCGGAGCTCCGGAAGCACGCGATCGGGGAAACGGTTTCCTATCTCTACCAACGGGGGCGTTGCGGCGGCGAAGCAAAGGCCGAAATGCACACGACCCCGGTCCGGCTCTCCTCGGAACGGCTCGGGGGAACGACCTATCTCTACGCGGCGGCACTCGGCTTCCTCTTCTTCTTCATCGGGTTCTTCGTGTTCAACCGGCGCCCGGAGGACCGCGCGGCGCGGATCTTCTTCCTACTCTGCGTCCTCTTCCTGCTCTTTTTCGTCTGCCGGCTTCGACCCGCTTCCTACTGGTGGATCGATCTGTTCGTGCAGAACACGGGAACGGTGTCGCTGTTTCTGCTCCCCGCGGTCTTCCTCCACTTCTTCCTGATCTTTCCGCGCCCCAAGGAGTTCACGTTCGCAAGACCGGACGAGTGGACCGGAGAGCCACCGCCCCTCTGGAAAGAGCGGCTGCAGGACTTTCTCTCGGCGAGCCCCGGCCTCTTCTATCTCCTCTATTCGATTCCGCCGATCGTCTTTCTTTACGACGTCCTGCGGCAGCTCCGCGGCAACCGCGTTGCAATCCTCTCGGGCGCTCCTCTTTCCTCGTGGGTCCTTCTGGGCGACTACCTGGTCCTCGGACTAATCGCGCTCGCTCATTCCGCCTTCACGCTGCCGGACGCGCGGGAGCGGAGGCAGGCTTTCCACGTCTTCATCGGCACGATCCTCGGGACCGCTCCGTTCGTGCTCTTCGGGATCGTGCTTCCGTCGGCGTTCAACATCGAGGACTACGTCTTCTACGGCATCGTCCCGATGATCTTCATCCCGCTGACGTTCGCCTACGCGATCGTGCGGTTCCAGATGCTGAACGTGCGCGTGATCGTGCGGCGCACGTTCCTTTACGCGGCCACGACGGCGATCCTGCTCGGCCTCTACGCGCTCGCGGTCGCGATGGCGAACGTCATCTTCGCCGAGTCGAGGCTCTCTTCTTCCCCGCTCTTCAACTTCGGATTCTTCCTTGTCGGCATTTCGCTCTTCGAGGTTCTTCGGCGCCGATTGCAGACGCCGCTCGACAAGCTCTTTTTCCGCGAGAAGTTCGATTATCAAAAGGCGCTTCTCGACATGAGCGAGGCGATCACCGGCGAGCTCGACCTCGGCCGGATCGCGGACTTCCTGACCGGGCGGGTGGCGGCGACGATGCGGCTCGACAAGGCGTCGGTATGGCTGCGCGACGAACAGGGGTGGCTGGAGCGCCGCGGCCGGCGCGAGGAACGTCTGTCGCCCTCGGCGGAGGTGCGCCGGCTCCTGCGCGCCGAGGGGAAGCCCGCCGTGCCGGAGGACCTTCGCGAGCGGCTCTCGGACACGGAGAGCGTCGCGTTCTGTGACGGCGTCATCGCCGAAGATTTCCGTCTGCTCGTGCCGCTCGCCTATCGAGAGCGGCTCATGGGAATCCTCGCTCTGAAGGAGAAGCTCTCCGGGGAGCGCTTCGATCGGGACGACCAGACGCTCCTTTCGACGCTGGCGAACCAGTCTGCCCTGGCGATCGAGACCGCGATCCTTCACGATGAGATGACGCGCCAGGCGGAGCTGCGGCGCGACCTCGAGATCGCGCGGGACATCCAGACGAGCCTTCTGCCGCGCTCGCTCCCGGAGCTCGCGGGCTTCGCCTTCCTGGGCGGCAGTCTCCCGGCCAAGGTCGTCGGCGGAGACTTCTACGACTTCATTTCGTTCGACGACCGCCGGCTCGGAATCGTGATCGGCGACGTCTCCGGCAAGTCGGTGCCCGCTTCGCTCCTGATGGTGGCCTCGAAGGAGATCGTCTACTCTCGTGCGCTTACCACTCGCGACCCGGGGCGGCTCTTCCAGGAGTCGAACCGCCGCATCTACTCGATCAAGCGGCGCATGTTCGTGTCGCTCGGGTACTTCCTGCTCGACCCGGACGCGATGAGCCTGCGGTACGCCATCGGGGGCCAGCCCCTTCCGATGATCTTCAGGCCCGGAGACGGCGGTCCGCGGTTCCTGGACCCGCCCGACCACCGCCTGCCCCTCGGAGCGTTGAAGGAAGTGCCGTACGACACCCGGGAGATCTATTTGAAGCGGGGAGATCTTCTCTTTTTCTACACGGACGGGTTCACGGAGGCGATGGACGAGGGAATGAACCCTTTCGGGGAGGAGCGGATCATGGAATCGCTCTCCTCCCGCCGCGATGCCTCCTTGGACGACCTGGCCCGCGGCCTGCTCTCCGACATCCGAACCTATGTCGCGGGGGCCGAGCAATACGACGACATGACCTTTCTTTTCATGAGGGTCGAGTGACGGCCGTCCGCCGCCCGGGTTCGTCCCCCCGGGAGGCGGCCCCGGTCCGACGATCCGGGAGAAGCGGCATTCCCGGCCAAGTCGCTCCCTCTCATCGGGTTGGAAAGGGAGCGGGCGGCTCTCACGAGCGAAACCCTCGGCCCGGACCGCCGTATCATCGGTGTGCGATGACAAAACGCCGCGCCGTGTCCCTGTTCGGTTTTCTCCTGGTCGCGGTCGCCGGGGTGGCGGCCGCCCTCTATCTCTCCAACCGGCGGGACGTGACGACCTCCTCCGACGAAGCCTATCGGGTCTACCGCGAAGCGACCGAGAACGAGCGCCGTTTCTACACCAAGGAAGCCCGCGTGGGCTTCGCGCGCGCGCTCGAGCTCGACCCCGACTTCGCAATGGCGATGCTCGGTCTCGCCCGGATGTCGGAGCGCGAGCAGGCCCGCTCGCTCGTCCACCGGGCGGAGCGGCTGAAGAGCCGGCTCACGGACCGCGAACGCCGCCACGTCGATCTCCACCTCGCCATTTACGAGAAGGGGCCGGAGGAGCGGCAGAAGATCGCGCACGAAATTCTCGAACGATATCCGGACGACTTTCGGGCGACCTCGATGGTCGCGATGTATGAGGCGTCGAAAGGCCGCACCGAAGAAGCGGTCAAGGTCTTCACGAAGCTTCTCGAGGCGGACCCGAACAGCGCCGAGGCCTACAACCTAATCGGCTACTACTACGGCTATCGGGGCGACTACGAAAAGGCAATCGAGAACCTGAAGAAGTATCAGTTCATGGCTCCCGATCAGGCCAACCCGCACGACAGCCTCGGAGAAATCCAGGCGTACTCGGGTCACTATGACGAGGCCATCCAGAACCTGAACCGGGCGCTAACGATCAAGCCGGATTTCTACGCCCCCTATGACCACCTCGGCGTCGCCTACGAGGGGAAGGGCGACTACGCGAGGGCGTTCGAGAACTACCTGAAAGCCGCCGAGTTCATGCCTCTCGAGTCCGAGCGCGCCTATTTCCTCTTCCGGGCTCTCCGCGTCGCGCTGATCTCCAACGACCTCCCGTCGGCGCGGACACTGCTTCCGAGGTTCGAGAAATGCCCGAAGGACGACCGCTGGGAGATCGGGAAACCGGTGGTCCTCGCCACGTACGATCTTCTTGAAGGGATGCCAAAGGAGGCGGAGCGGAAGCTCACCGAAGGAAAGCCGAAGGCCGACCAGCTCCTGAAGAAGATGATGGCGAGAAGGCCCGATTACAAGCCCTATTTCCCCGAGTGGAACTGGATGATGGCGCGGACGAAGGTCGCCCTCGGCAAGGAGGCAGAAGCGGTTCCGCTCTACCAGCAGATGGTCAATCCGCCGAACGGTTGGGAAAAATTCGAGGGGCGGTTGATGGTGTACGAGGGGAGGGCGCAGCTGGCGACGATCCTCGCGAAGCAGGGGGAGCTCGACCGAGCGGAGAAGCTCCTGGAGGAAAACCATAAATGGAACCCGACCTGGGCCCCTACGCGCCCGGCGGAGCAGACGGTAGCGCAGCTTCGGCGCGAGAAGGTGCTCGCATCGGCGAAGTAATGGACCGGGCGACCTCGCCTTTCGAGACCCAGCACAAGCTTCTCCTTCTCGAAACCCTCTATGACGCCGGGCTCTCGCTCGGCTCCCTGCCGAGCGAGGACGCGCTCGTGGAGGACGTCCTCGGACGAGCGGTCGGCGTGCTCGACGCCTCCCGCGGGTATCTCGCGACCTTCGGCGACGGGGGAGCGCGGAAGGCGGAAGCCCGCGTCGGCTTTTCCCGGCGCCAGCCCGAGTCCGTCGTCGCCGAGGATGAGTTCCTCCGCGACGTGATGCGCTCGCCGAACGCGTTGTCGCGGGAACGCTTCCGGTTCCTGCGCACGCCCGTCTCGGCGGCCGTCGGCGTAGCGATCCGCGCCGGCGGCCGAACCGTCGGAGCGCTCGTTCTTGCGGACAAGGAACAGCGCCGCGGGGGTCGCGTGTCGTTCGACGAGGACGACGCGCGGTTCCTGACTTCGCTCGCCGGCCTCTCCGGAATGGCGATCGAGAACCGCCGCCACCTCGAACGGTTGACGCGCGAGCGGGAACGCCTCGAAGAGGAAAACCGTCGCCTGCTGGACGAGACCGGCCGCTCCGCGGCGGGTCGGCTCTTCATCGGCGACTCCCCGGCCGCCAAGCGCGTGCTGGACCTCGTGGGCCGCGTCGCGAATTCGAAGATCTCCGTCCTGCTGACGGGGGAGAGCGGCACGGGGAAAGAGCTCGTCGCCCGGATGATCCACGCACGGAGCGACCGGGCCGAAAAGCCGTTCGTTCCGATCAACTGCGCCGCTCTGCCCGAGCCGCTTCTCGAGTCCGAGCTCTTCGGGATCGAGCGTGGCGTGGCGACGGGCGTCGAGGCGAGACTCGGGAAGTTCGAAGTCGCCAGCGGCGGCACGCTCTTCCTGGACGAAATCGGCGACATGCCGCTTTCGCTTCAAGCGAAGCTTCTGCGCGTCCTTCAGGAACGCGAGATCGAGCGCGTCGGCGGGCGGCGCCGCCTTCCGATCGACGTGCGCGTCCTGGCGGCGACGCACGCCCGACTGCCCGAGCGGATCTCCCGGGGAGAGTTCCGGGAGGATCTCTACTACCGCCTCCGGGTCGTCGAGATCCCGCTTCCGCCCCTGCGGGAACGGCGGGAAGACATCCCGAAGCTCGTCCGGCATTTCCTCGAGCGTTTCGCGGCCCGCGACGGCCGCGAGGTGGCGCACGTGGATCGGGATGCCTTCGCGTCTCTTCTCGCGCATGACTACCCGGGCAACATCCGGGAGCTCGAGAACGTCCTGGAAGGAGCGGCCGCGCTCTCCCAGGGGGGCGTGATCCACCGGGAAGACCTCCAGTGGCTCCCCTCCCTGGGATCCGGCGTCGGCAAGGTGGCGTTTGAGGGCGACACCGCGCCGGCGAATCTGCGGGACCTGGAAGAGCTGCACGTCCAGCGGGTCTTGAAACTGGCCGGCGGAAACAAGAGCCGGGCCGCGCGCCTCCTGGGGATCAGCCGGCGGACGCTCTACAGGAAGAAATACCTCGGCCGGTAGCGACGACCATTACGCGACGGAAAGTCACTGTATCTTTCAGTCACGCTTTCGTTATAAACGCCGGCTGCTCTTAAACTTGCCGATCTAATCTTCGGATGCACGGCGGGTATCGCGCCGATCCGTCACACTCCTCTTTCCGGACCTGGCTCGAGGTTCTCTTGTCCAAGTCCTTTTTCTTCAGGCGGTTGCGCCATCCTCTCCGCTCCCGACCGGGTGGCAGAGCCCTTGCGCTCCCAAACGAGTCGTTACCATGAGCACCACGTCCGCAGTCGGCCGGGAACGCTTCGACGCCTGCGCCCTTCTGTGGGCGGCGCTCGTCGGAGAGCTCGTCGCGGCAGTCTCTCTTCTCGCGTCCGGGAACGTCCCTCCGGTTCTCCTGCGCTCGCTCCAGCTGTTTCTTCGATTCTAAATCCCGCCATGGAAAGGCAGGGAGCATCCGAGACCCTCGGGACGGGGGTTGCACGCGCCACGCGGTCGCTCGCCCGCGGCGCGCGCCGCGAGAGGGTATCCTCCTCGCGGAGGAGAAACGCCTCGAGCCGGGAACAAACCTGATGGCGCAGCATGGACCGGCACCGACCGAGCCCGCGACCGCGGCAGCGCCGGAGGTCTCGCTGACGATTCCCGTTGCGCCGGAAATGGAAATCGTCGCGACGGCTCAGGCGGACGCGCTCGGTGAGTACATGGACATGCCCCGCGACAAGATCGACGAGGTCAAGCTCGCGCTCGTCGAGGCGTGCATCAACGCCTTCGAGCACGCGCACACCGAGGATAACCAGGTCCACATCACCTTCCGGGTGGGAGGCTCCGCCGGGGAGTGGCTGGAGATCGAGGTTCGCGACCAGGGCCGGGGTTTCGACACGGAGGGGATCGAGACGCCGAGTCTGCAGAAGACGTTCGAGGAGAGGCGACGCCGCGGGTGGGGCCTCCACATCATCAAGAGCCTGATGGACGAGGTCGAGATCTCGTCGGGCGACTGGGGCACCCGAATTCTCATGAGGAAGTACAAGTGAACGAAACCTGCAAGGTCTCGGTCGAGCGGCGCGGTGATGTCGCGGTCTTCTGGACCGACGGCTACATCAACAACCAGGGGGGAGAGGAGATCGCGAAAGAGGCGTATTCCGAGCTGGATCGCGGCGCGCGCGCGCTCGTGATGAACCTGGAGAAGACGCGCATCGTCAACTCGATCGGCATATCGATTCTGATCGAGGTCCTCGAAAAGGTCATGGAGCGCAAGGCTGTCCTCGCCTTCTGCGGGTTGACGCCGACGATCGACAAGACCTTCCGGATCATGGGGCTCGCGCAATACGCGGCGATTTACCCGACCGAGAGCGAGGCCCTCCAGGCCGTCGGCGCCCCCGCCTGACCCTGGAACCGACCGATGCCGAGCTCTCGCCGACTCGTTCCGGGGCCGTGAGAGAGACCACACTTCGGAGGCCGGGGCTGTGGGACGACCTCGCGAAGGCGTTCGCGGTCCTCCGTCGCGAGACCGAAAGGCCGCTGCCTGCTCGGATTGCCGAGGCCGCACTCGCCGTCGCGGGCGCGCGTCGCGCCGCCGTGTACCTTCGCGACGGGGACCGGTGGCTCCTCGGATTCGATTCCGGGAAAGACGGCGCGCCGATCGAGCCCCCGGAGTCTTTTCCGGCAAGCGCCACCGTTCATGCCGGTTTTCTCTGGGTGCCGCTCGACGCGGAAGGCGAGATCCACGGGACCCTCGCACTCGAGGGGCTGGAACACGAAGAGCCGGAGGAGCTGGCGGCGGCGCTCGGCCTGATCTTCGGCTCGGTCTTGGCTGCGAGCCGGCTCTCACGGCTCGTCAAGGACGCGGAGTTCGAGATCAAAGCGCGGCTTCTCGAGCTCGAATCGCTCTACGACCTCGGCCTCTCCCTTTCCGGACAGCTCGACATCTCCGCGCTCGCGGACGAGGTCCTTTACCGATCGATCTCGCTCACCGACGCGCGGAAGGGAACTCTCATCGTCTTCGGCGAGCGGGGCACCGGCCCACTCGCCCGCAGCGTGGGCGGCGATCTGCTGCCGCCGCAGGCAATCTGGTCGTGGAATCTCCCGGAGGGAGAGGTCGCGATCAACAACGACGCGGCGCACGTTCCGACGGCCGGAGTGCGGCTTTCCGACTGCCAGAAATGCCTCGCGGTCTCGATCGCAGTTCCCGGGCGGCGGCTGGGTGTCCTGGCGGTCGCCGACAAGGAGTCCCGCGACGGCCGGGTCCTCGACTTCACTTCCGGTGATGCACGCCTCCTCTCGCTCTTCGCCAACCAGGCGGCCGCGGCCATCGAGACGACCCGTCTCCACCGCGAAGCAATCGAGAAGGAGCGCATCGAGCGGGAGCTCGAGCTCGCGGCCGCGATCCAGAGACAGCTCCTCCCCCGCGAGCTCCCGCACATTGCCGGCGTCGAGCTCGCCGGATCGACGCTCCCGACGCGCCAGGTTGGCGGCGATTACTTCGACTGGTTCCCGTTGTCCGGCGGCCGGCTCGGTTTCGTCGTCGCGGACGTCTCGGGGAAGGGAATCCCCGCAGCCCTCCTCGTGTCGACCGTGCACGCCGCGATTCACCTCCAGATTGACGCTTCGGAGACGATCGTCGACCTCGTGTCGCGGATCGATCGCCACCTGCAGCGATTTTCACCCGCCCACAAGTTCTTGACGCTTTTCTTCGGGCTGCTGGAGCCGGTCGCGGATCTCCTTCGCTACGTGTCCGCGGGGCACAATCCGGCTCTCCTCGCCCGGAGGGGCGGGGCAATCGACCGTCTCTCCGCCACGGGCGTGCCCCTCGGTCTCCTGCCCCACGGCTCCTGGCGTGAAGAGACGGTGCCGTTTCACCGGGGAGACCTTCTCTGCGTCTACACGGACGGTTTCACGGAAGCCACGAACGGCGACGAGGAAGAGTTCGGGCTCGAACGGCTCGAGCAGGGGGTCCGGAGCCGGCTGGTGCTCCCGACCCGCGAGATTTCCGACGCGTTGTACGGCGAGGTCGCGGCTTTCGCCGGAGGCATCCCCCAGTACGACGATCAGACGCTCCTGATCGTGAGGCGCGAAGCGTAAGGGTTCGGCCGCGCTAAACTCGCCGCCGTGCTGCGTCTTGCGATCGGGCTCCTGACGCTCGCCGCCGGCGTGCCGGTCCCGGCGCCGCCTCTCCTTCTCGAGGGAGGCACCGTCTACGCCTCCGCCGAGGCGGCGCCCGCCAGAGCTTCGGTTCTGATGCGCGATGGAAAGATCGCTTTCGTTGGGGATCCGGCGCGGGCTCGGCGTCTCGCGCCCCGCGCGAAGCGCGTGAGTCTCTCCGGTGCCTTCGTTTTTCCGGGGTGGGCCGACTCCCACGGCCATTTGCTGGGTCTCGGAAAGTCGCTCGAGATCGCGAATCTCAAGGGAGTCGCGGATGCGGCCGAGGCAGCCCGGAGGATCGGCGAGCTCGCCACGACTCTACCCGGGACCGCGTGGGTGGAGGGACGCGGCTGGGACCAGAATCTCTGGCCAGGAAAGAACTTTCCGGACGCGCACGATTTCGACACCGTCGTTCCCGACCGGCCTGTCGCCGCCCGGCGGGTCGACGGCCACGCGCTGTGGGTCAACTCGAGGGCACTTGCGGTCGCGGGTATCGGGAAAGACACGCCGGACCCGGCGGGCGGAAGGATCCTGCGTCGCGAGGACGGAAGTCCGACCGGAGTCCTCGTCGACAACGCGATGGACCTGCTCGACCGGGCGATCCCGGCGTCCATGCCGGAGGACTTTGCCCGGCGGATTCTGGCGGCGGCGCGCGCCTGCGTCGCCGTGGGCCTGACGCAGGTCCAGGATGCCTCGGCTTACGCGCCGGACGACATTGCCGTTCTCGAAGGGCTCGCCGCCCGGCACGAGCTTCCCCTCCGCGTCTACGCGACCGTCTCGGCGGAGCCCGCTGCGCTCGAGACGTTCTTCCGAAAGGGCCTGCGCGTCGGCCGCGCCGACGACTTTCTGACCGTCCGCGCGATCAAGGCCTACGCCGACGGCGCCCTCGGGAGCCGCGGCGCCGCGCTCTTGGCCGACTATTCCGACGAGCCGGGGAAACAGGGTCTGCTCGTGACGCCCCCGGAGAGGCTCGATGAGATCGCTCGGCAGGCGCGCGCGAACCGCTGGCAGCTCTGGATTCATGCCATCGGAGATCGGGGCAACCGGGTTGCGCTCGATGCCCTGCACAAGGCGGCGGCGATCCCCGCCTCCGCTTCCGATCAGGGGGCGGACCGGCCGCGCATCGAACACGCCCAGGTCGTTGCGCCCGAGGACATCCCTCGTTTTGGGCGTGAGGGTGTGATCGCCTCGGTCCAGCCGACGCATGCCACGTCGGACATGCAGTGGGCGGAGGCGCGCGTCGGACCGGACAGGATCCGCGGCGCCTACGCATGGCGCAGCCTGAAAAACGGAGGCGCGCATCTGGCCGGGGGAAGCGACTTTCCCGTCGAGTCGGAGAACCCGCTTTACGGGTTCTACGCCGCGATCACGCGGCAAGATCTTGCTGGCCGGCCGGCGGGCGGTTGGCGCCCGGCGGAGCGGCTGGCGCGCCGCGAAGCCCTCGCCCTGTTCACCTCCGACGCGGCATATGCCGCGTTCGAGGAACAAACGCGCGGCCGCATCGCTCCCGGGTTCGCCGCCGATCTGACCGTCTTCGGCGCCGATCCGATGACCGCGCCGGAGAAGGAGATTCCCCGCATCGCGACCGTTGCGACCGTTGTGAACGGCCGAATCGTCGGCGGGTCGGCGGCGCGCCGTCCGGAGCCGGCTCCGTGAGACGTGGGGCCGCGACGCTTCTCCTCGTCTCCGCCGTCGGCGTCGGCGCCTGCGACGGCCCTCCCGCGAACGCGCGTAAAGTGACGGCGGTGCCTTCCGACGGGGACGCAGAGCGGCGCGTCCGTATGGTGGACACGCAGATCGTCGCGCGCGGAGTTCGCGACCCCCGCGTTCTCGCCGCGATGCGCAAGGTCCCTCGGCACCTCTTCGTCGATCCGTCGCAGCGCGCCCAGGCCTACGAGGACCACCCGCTTCCGATACCCGGAAACCAGACCATCTCTCAGCCATACATCGTCGCGCTCATGACCGAGCTCCTGCAGTTGAAGCCGGGCGCGAGCGTTCTGGAGATCGGCACGGGATCGGGATACCAGAGCGCCGTGTTGGCGGAGGTCGCCGGCGAGGTCTACACGATCGAGATCGTTCCGGAGCTCGCGCGCCTGGCGGCGACGCGGCTGAAGGAACTCCATTACGACAACGTCATCGTGAGGGAAGGGGACGGCTATCGCGGCTGGCCCGAGCATGCCCCCTTCGATGCCATCATCGTCACCGCGGCGCCCGAGAGGATCCCGGAGCCGCTCGTCGACCAGCTCGCCCCGAATGGCGTGATGGTCATTCCCGTGGGAGGTTTCTTCCAGGAGCTGAAGGTCTTCCACAAATCGGCGGACGGAAAAGTGACCGAGAAAGACATCCTGCCGGTTCGGTTCGTGCCAATGACCGGCGAAGTCGAAAAGACGCCGACCCCTTCGGAGTAACCCCGCCGCTCCGGGCGCGTCTCACTTCCGGAATGGTCCTCGAGCTCCTCCTCTCGGCCGCCCTGCTGCGGGCTCCGGTCGCGGCCGCTCCTCCCGCGCTCTCGGTGCGGGTCGTGACCGACGAGGCGGACGCCGTCCTCGTGATCCTGGCAAAGCGCGACGCGAAGGCTTCAATCGCGGATTCCGACTGGCAGCGCCTCTTTTCGACCGACGGCTACCGGCGCCTGGAGAAGCGCGAGAAGGGGTTGGGACGCCCGTTCGAAGAGGAAGACTTCCGCCGCTTCGTTCTCTCCGGGACGCTGCTGCCGCGCCGCGCCGCCCTTTCCGAGGCGCTCCACCGCTGGGAAACTGCCGACGCCACCGCCGCGGCCGCGCGGGCCCTCGCGTACCTGCCGGCCGGCGCCGCGATCCACGCGACGATCTACCTCGTCATCAAGCCGAAGGAGAATAGCTTCGTTGCGGATCTCGAAACGGATCCAGCGATCTTTCTCTCGCTCGATCCCGCCATTCCCCGCGAGAAATTCGAGAGCACGCTGGCGCACGAGCTCCATCACGCGGGTTACTCGCAGAGTTGCGGCGACGGGAAGGGAAGAGGCGCCCAACGCAGGGAAGCCAGCCAGTCGGCGCGGAACTGGCTCTCCGCTTTCGGCGAGGGCCTCGCCATGCTCGCTGCGGCCGGCGGGCCGGACGTCCACCCCCACGCCGCCAGCCTTCACGAGGAGCGCGAGCGCTGGGACCGGGACGTCCTCCGCGTGAACGAGGACTTCGCGGAGCTCGAGTCGTTTTTCGACGACATCGTCGAAGGACGGCTGACCGAGGTGCAGGCGAACGAAAAGGGGATGTCTTTCTTCGGCGTTCAAGGTCCCTGGTACACCGTCGGTTACACGATGGCGGTCACGGTCGAACGAGTACTGGGGCGAAAAGCGCTGATCGGCAGCATCTGCGATCCCGTCGCGTTCCTGACGACGTACAACCGCGCGGCCGCGCGGAGCAACCGACGGCGGGGAACGGACCTTCCGCTCTGGCCGGAGACGGTTCTGCGGGAAATCCGCTGAACTGCGGACCGCGAGAAGCTACGTCCGCGTCGTCGGCCGCGCTGCCCGAACGTCTCTTCCGTCCGGGCTCGGATTGCCGCAGAACCGGCGAACGCACTCGAGAAGACGCGGCGGATGAATCGGCTTCGAAAGGAAATCCGCGACGCCCGGCGCGTCCGGAATGAAGGAAAGGCCCGAAAGCAGGACGATCGGCACGTGGCGGGAGGCGCGATCGCGAGAGCGTTCGGAGAGGAACTCCCAGCCGTCCATCACCGGCATCTTCAGGTCGAGGAGAATGAGCGCCGGCGGGTCGATCCGCTTGAGCTTCTCGAGCGCCTCCCGGCCGTTCACGGCTGTCTCGACGCCGTAGCCCTCGAGCTCGAGGAACCCGCCGAGCGACGTCAGCGTCGCCTCATCGTCATCGACGATCAGGATGGTCGCGGGTTTCGACGTCATTGGAGCTTCTCGAGCCGCGGGCCGGTCGGCTCCCGGTCCGAGAGCCCCGCGGCTTCCAGCATGAGCTTCTCACTGGATTGCTCCCGTTCGGAACGCCGAAGGCGTCGCAGCTCGAGCAGCGCCGTGACCTGGCGGGACAGGGCGCGGAGGCCTTCGAGCTGCCCGGCCGAGAGCTCCCGGGGCTCGCGATCGAGGACACAGAGGGCTCCGACGGCGAAGCCGTCCGACGTCACGAGCGGGGCGCCGGCGTAGAAGCGCAGCCGGGGATCGCCGGTCACGAGAGGGTTCTGCGAGAACCGCTCGTCGGCGGCGGCGTCGGAAACGATCACGAGGTCGCCCTCCGCGATCGTTTGACCGCAGAGCGCGAGGACCCGGGGCACCTCGCTCGCCGAGAGGCCGACTCTCGATTTGAACCACTCCCGATCCCGGTCCACGAACGAGATCAGCGCGAAAGGAGTGGCGCACAACTGCGAGGCGAGAAGCGCCAGGTCGTCGAAGTCCCGCTCCGGGGCCGTATCGAGGATTTCGAGGCGTTCGAGAGCCTGGAGCCGTCCTGACTCGGTCGAGGCGACCGACGTGCCGGGGGCGCCGGAAATCACGGCTTCGGTCGGAGCCGCCCTCTGCTGGACGGCGACGAGCGCATTTCGGAGGTCTCGCGCCGACGCGAATCTCTCGTCCGGGTCCTTTCGCATCGCGCGCTCGACGAGCGCGACGAGTGAGGGCGAAAGGTCCGGAGCCAGCTCGACGAGCGGCGTCGGCTCATCCTTGACGATCTGCTCGAGCAGGAGAAAGAGGTTGTCGTTCCGGAAGGGCTTGCGGGACGAAAGAAGTTCGTAGGCCAGGATGCCGAAAGAGAAGAGGTCCGTCCGGAAGTCGACGGAGTCCCCGCCGATCTGCTCCGGCGACATGTAGGACGAAGATCCCACCGTAACCCCCGTCAGCGTGATGTCGCTCCCCCGGTCGAGCGACTTCGCGATCCCGAAATCCATGATCTTGACCGACTGGGTGTCGAGAACGCGCACGTTGGCCGGTTTGATGTCGCGATGCATCACCCCCGCTTTGTGCGCGTATTCCAGCCCGGACGCGATTTCGATCAGGATCTTCAACTTGTCCTGGAGAGGCAGCGGCGCGCCCCGCCGGATCATCTGGTCCAGGTCTTCTCCGGAGAGGAACTCCTGCACCATGTACGGCACGTCCCCCTCGAATCCGAACTCGTACACCAGGGTGATGTTGGGGTGTTGCAGGCCGCCGGCAATCTGCGCTTCGCGGAAGAACCGGTTGCGGACGTCCTTGCTTCCGACCTCGCACGTCTTGATGGCGACGTGGCGACGAATGAGGTTGTCCCAGGCCTTGTAGACCGTGCCGAACCCTCCCGAGCCGATCTTCTCGACGATCTCGAATTTCCCGATCGTTCCGGTCGACCGATCGGAGGGCGGCGCCGCCTCCACCGGAGGGAGTCCGGGACTCTCCTCTTTCTTCTTCCGTCCGAAGAGCATGTCTCGGAAAGTCATCGCAATCGGAGGACGCTCGAAACAAGATTCGTGCCCGGTCGGACGAGCGGCCGGGTCCCGGCCTTCTCGAGCGCTCGGTGCGTCGGCGCTAAGCTCCCGACATGGAAGCTCCGGAGACGCACTCGTACGACCTCGTGGTGATCGGGTCCGGCCCGGCCGGGCAGAAGGGCGCGATCGCCGCGGCCAAGTTGGGAAAGCGCGTGGCGATCGTCGACCGGAAAGAGATGGTCGGCGGGGTCTGCATCCACACGGGCACCATTCCGTCGAAGACTCTGCGTGAAGGCATTCTCTACCTCTCGGGCTTTCGCGAGCGGTCCTTTTACGGCCGCGACTATGCGGTCAAGGACGAGATCTCGGTCTCCGACCTGAGCTTCCGCGTCCAGGCCGTCGTCGCCCGGGAGGTCGAGATCATCCGGGCGCAGCTGAAGCGCAACCACGTCGAGCTAGTCCCCGGGACTGCCCGGTTTCTCGACCCGCACACTCTCGAAGTCCAGGGAGTCGCGGGCACGGCGCGCCTGATCGCCGATCACGTTCTGATCGCCTGCGGCACGCGACCCGCACACAGCGCGACGGTACCACTCGACGGCCGGAGGGTGATCGACTCCGACCAGCTGATGAACGTCGAGCGGTTTCCACGAGAGTTGATCGTCGTGGGCGCCGGCGTCATTGGCCTCGAGTACGCCTCGATGATCACGGCCGTGAACGTCAAGGTCACGATCATCGAGCAGCGCCCGACGATTCTCGACTTCGTCGACCGGGAGATCATCGAGGACCTCGACTACTTCATGCGCCAGCGAGGCGCGACCTTCCGGCTCGGCGAGAAGCTGCTCTCCGTCGAAATCGACGAGAAGGACCGCGTCGTGGCGAACCTCGACAGCGGCAAGCGCGTGCACGGAGACGCACTCCTCTACACGGTGGGGCGGCGGACGAACACCGACCTCCTGAACATCGGAGCGGCCGGGCTCACCGCCGACGACCGTGGACGGATCTCGGTCAACGATTTTTTCCAGACTTCGGTTCCCCACATCTACGCGGCCGGCGACGTCATCGGGTTTCCCGCCCTCGCGTCGACCTCGATGGAGCAGGGCCGCCTCGCCTCGTGCCACATGTTCGGCGCGTACTGCCACAGCCGGCGGGAGGCGATCCCCTACGGGATCTACACGATTCCAGAAATCTCGATGGTCGGCAAGACCGAGGAGGAACTGACCGCGGCGAAGATCCCCTACGAAGTCGGAAGGTCAAAGTTCGAGGAGCTCGCGAAAGGTCAGATGCTGGGGACCGAGGTCGGGATGCTGAAGATCCTGTTCGATCCCGCGACTCTGAAGCTCCTGGGCGTGCATGCGATCGGCGAGAACGCAGCCGAGATCATCCACATCGGACAGGCCGTCCTCGCGCTCGGCGGCACGATCGAGTACTTCCGCGACACGGTGTTCAACTATCCGACTTTCGCCGAGGCGTACAAGGTCGCGGGCTTGGACGGTCTGAACCGGCTCTGAGGTCTCGGCTCGAGAAGTCGCGGCTCGACCCGCCGATATATTGGTCGGGTTTTCGGCGGAGGTGGCATGGCGGAATCACTGACTTCCGATGAGCTCTCGAAAATCGACCGTTATTGGAGAGCGGCGAACTATCTCTCCGTCGGTCAGATCTACCTCCGCGGCAATGCCCTTCTCCGCGAGCCGCTCCGACCGGAGCACATCAAGCCGCGCCTCCTGGGTCACTGGGGAACCACCCCGGGCTTGAACTTCATCTACGTCCACCTGAATCGGCTGATCAAGAAGCGCGGGCTGAACGTACTCTATGTCGCCGGTCCCGGACACGGGGGTCCCGGCCTCGTCGCCAACACGTATCTCGAAGGTTCGTACTCCGAGCTGTATCCGCAGGTCGGGCCGGGCGAAGAAGGGATCCGGAAGCTCTTCAACCAGTTCTCCTGGCCCGGCGGGATTCCCAGCCACGCGGCTCCCGAGACGCCCGGGTCGATTCACGAAGGCGGAGAGCTCGGATACTCGCTTCTGCACGGGTATGGCGCCGTCTTCGACAACCCGGAGCTGATCGCCTGCTGCGTCGTCGGGGACGGCGAGGCCGAGACCGGGCCCTGTGCGACCAGCTGGCACTCGAACAAGTTCCTGAATCCGGCGCGCGATGGAGCGGTCCTCCCGATCCTCCACTTGAACGGCTACAAGATCGCGGGTCCGACCGTGCTGGCGCGTCTTCCCGAAGAAGAGCTCCGGTCCCTCTTCGTCGGCTATGGCCACGAGCCCTTCTTCGTCGAAGGACACGAACCGGAGGCGATGCACCGACGGATGGCGGAGACCCTCGATCGCGCGGTCGACCGGATCGCTTCGTTTCAGGCGATCGCGCGAACGAGCGGTTACAAGGAGCGCCCGCGCTGGCCGGTGATCATTCTTCAAACACCGAAGGGTTGGACCGGGCCGAAGGTCGTCGACGGGAAGCAGGTCGAGGGGACGTTCCGGGCGCACCAGGTGCCGGTCGCGAACCCGCGCCGGAATCCGGAGCACCTCCGCATCCTGGAGGAGTGGATGAGGAGCTACCGCCCGGAAGAGCTCTTCGACGAGTCCGGCAGGTTCCTTTCGGAGCTCGCTGCGCTCGCTCCCGAAGGCGATCTCCGGATGGGGATGAACCCCCACGCGAATGGCGGGCGGCTGCTCCGGAGTCTCGATCTCCCGGACTTCCGGGACTACGCCGTGGCCGTCGAGCGGCCCGGCGTCGTCGAGGCCGAATCCACGCGCGTCCTGGGACGGTTTCTGCGTGACGTCATGAGCCGGAATGCGTCGAACTTCCGGCTGATGGGACCGGACGAGACGAGCTCGAATCGCTTGGACGCGGTCTTCGAGGTCACCGATCGCACCTCGACCGCCCGGATTCTCGAAAGCGACGAGCACGTCGCGCCGGACGGGCGGGTCATGGAGATCCTGAGCGAGCACATGTGCGAGGGCTGGCTGGAGGGCTACCTCCTGACCGGCCGCCACGGACTCTTCTCCTGCTACGAAGCCTTCATCCACATCATCGACTCCATGTTCAACCAGCACGCGAAATGGCTGAAGGTCACGCGCGGGATCCCGTGGCGGAAGCCGATCGCTTCACTGAACTACCTCTTGAGCTCTCACGTCTGGCGTCAGGACCACAACGGCTTCAGCCATCAGGACCCCGGTTTCATCGATCACGTCGCGAACAAGAAGGCGGAAGTAGTGCGCGTCTACCTCCCTCCCGATGCGAACACGCTCCTGTCCGTCGCGGACCACTGCCTTCGCAGCCGCGACTACGTGAACGTCATCGTGGCCGGGAAGCAGCCGGAGCTGCAGTGGCTCGACATGGAATCGGCCGTGCGCCACTCTGAGGCCGGTATCGGCATCTGGGAGTGGGCCAGCAGCGACGGTGGAAGGGATCCGGACCTCGTCCTCGCCTGCGCCGGCGACGTTCCGACTCTCGAGGTGCTCGCCGCGCGGACGCTCCTCTCCGAGGAGCTGCCCGATCTCCGCGTGCGGGTCGTCAACGTCGTCGACCTGATGCGGCTGCAGCCCGAAAGCGAGCACCCGCATGGCCTCTCCGATGACGATTTCGACCGCCTCTTCACGAAGGACCGGCCGGTCGTATTCGCGTATCACGGGTATCCCTGGCTCATCCACCGGCTGACCTACCGCCGCCGGAATCACCCGAACATCCACGTCCGGGGCTACAAGGAGGAGGGAACGACGACCACTCCGTTCGACATGGTCGTCCGGAACAACATGGACCGCTTTCAGCTCTCGATCGACTCTCTGGCGCGTCTCCCGAAATGGGCGACGCGGTCCGCCGCCGCGGTCGAGGCGTTCCGGGCGATGCTGGCGTCGCACGCGGCGTACGTCGTCGAACACGGAGAAGATCTGCCGGAGATTCAGAGCTGGCGCTGGACGGGATGACCGCCCGCGGAACTCGGACCGTTCTCTCGCTGAACGGCGGCTCTTCCTCGTTGAAGTTCGCCGCCTTTTCCGTCGGCGTCGGCGACGGCGAGCCGCAGGAGCTCGTGCGCGGCGCCGTCGAACGGATCGGGTCCCCGGGCGCGGTGCTTCGAGTCGGTGGGGCGGGGACGCGCCATCGGGAAGAACGCTGCGACGCCGGCGATCTCGGGGCCGCGGTGCCGCGGGTCCTGGACGCCCTGACGGGTCTCGGTATCAGATTGGATGCCGCCGGGCATCGGATCGTCCACGGCGGGCGCAAGCACCTCCAGCCGGCGCGGGTCGGCGACGCTCTGATTGCCTCGTTGCGCGAAGCGATCCCGTTCGCGCCGCTTCACCTGCCGGGGGAGCTCGCCCTGATCGAGGCGGTCGGCAGAGAGCACGCGGCGCTGCCGCAGGTGGCGTGTTTCGATACCGCGTTCCACGCGCGGATGCCGGAGATCGCGCAGCGGCTGCCGCTCCCGTCCTCGCTCTGGGATTCGGGTGTCCATCGCTACGGATTCCACGGCCTCTCGTACGAGTCGATCGTTCGGACTCTCGGCCCTCTCGTCTCCGGCCGCGTCATCGTCGCCCATCTCGGCAACGGCGCCAGCATGGTGGCGCTCTCCGATGGTCAGCCGCTCGAGACGACGATGGGTCTCACTCCGTCGGCGGGCCTGGTGATGGGAACGCGCCCCGGGGATCTCGATCCCGGAGTGGTCGTCTACCTCGCGCGGAACCGGGCGATGGACGCCTCCGCGCTCGAAGACCTCATCACCCGCCAGTCGGGTCTCCTCGCGTTGTCGGAGTCGAGCGGCGACATGCAGAGCCTGCTAGCCGCTCGAGCCTCCGACCATCGGGCGGAGCTGGCCGTCGCGATCTTCTGCTACAGCGCCCGGAAGTGGATCGGCGCGCTCTCCGCAGTGCTCGGCGGCCTCGATACGCTGGTCTTCACGGGCGGCATCGGCGAGCACGCCGCCCCCGTCCGGGAGGAGATCTGCCGCGGGCTCGGCTACCTCGGAATCGATCTCGATCTCCGTCGCAACGCGCGCTCGGAATCGATCGTGACGGCGGAGGGCAGCCAATGCACCGTGCGCGTGATCGCAACCGATGAGGAGCGGGTGGTTGCCCGCCACACCGCGCAGCTGACCGGCGGGCCGAGCCCGTAGCCGTGATCGAAGTGCCCCCGGTCGGCGGCGCCTCGGACGGTAATCATCGGTCCGTGACTGGTGGAGCTGATCGGGATCGAACCGACGACCTCCTGAGTGCGATTCAGGCGCTCTCCCAAACTGAGCTACAGCCCCACACGCGGAGAGGGCGCGCAGGATAGCACGCGCGGGCGCGGCCGAAAAGCGCCGTTCGGCTAGCATTCCTTCGCGATGGATCACGGCGAGCTCGGCACTTTCCTGCTCGCCTTCGCTGCGGCGCTCCTCGGCGGAAAGCTCTTCGGCGACATGGCGGAGCGCATCGGCCAACCCGCCGTCTTGGGCGAGCTCGCGGTCGGCGTCCTTCTCGGTCCATCGCTCCTCGGCCTCGTCCCGCTCTCCGCGGGCATTCTCCTCGTCGCCGAGATCGGAGTTTTGCTGCTTCTTTTCGAGGTCGGCCTCGAGACGGATCTCGAGGAGCTGCTGCGCGTCGGCGCGGCCGCGATGGTGGTTGCGGTCGTCGGGATGGCTCTGCCGTTCCTGGGCGGTTACCTCGTCACGCGCGCTGCCGGATTCACGGCGCTCACTGCCATCTTCGTCGGAGCGGCGTTGACCGCGACGTCCATCGGGATCACGAGCCGCGTCCTCTCGGAGATTGGAATGCTCGCCACCCGGGAAGGTCAGATCATCCTCGGCGCCGCAGTCGCCGACGACATCCTCGGCCTCGTCGTTCTCGCCGTCGTCAGCCGCGTCGCCGCTACCGGGTCTGTCGGGATGGGGACGGCTCTCCGCGCGGCCGGACTGTCCTTCGCCTTCCTCTTCCTGGCGATCGTCATCGGAATGCCGCTCGGGCGCGTTCTGATGCGGTTCGTCCGCGACGCGAAGGTGCGGGGAGTCCTCGTCGCGGCCGCGATCGCGTTCGCTCTCTTGGCCGCCCTGGGGGCGGAGAAGGCAGGCTCCGCGGCGATCGTCGGCGCCTTCGCCGCGGGTCTCGTTCTCGCCCGCACCGATCGGCGTCATGACATCCAGAACGCCGTGCGGCCGACCGTGGACGTCTTCGCGCCCGTGTTCTTCGTCTCGATCGGCGCGCAGGTCGACGTCGGCTATCTGAACCCGTTCGCGGCAACCAACCGGCCGGCGCTTCTGCTCGCGCTCGGGCTCGTTCTGGTAGGAGTCCTCGGAAAATTCGCGGCAGGGTTCTCCGCGTGGGGCGGGGTGCGCCGCTCGTTCATCGGGGCCGGGATGGTCCCGCGGGGCGAGGTCGGCCTGATCTTCGCGCAGATCGGGAAGGAGAGCGGGGCTCTTCCCGAGCCGGTCTTCGTGGCGGTCGTGCTCGCCGTCTTCGCGACCACGTTCCTGACGCCGCCGCTCCTGGCGGCGCTCCGTCCGACAAGGGTGCCGGAGACTCGACCGAGCTAGCTCCTCAGGTCCGCCAGCGTTCGATCGAGCAACGCGCGCCGTTCCGCGTCGAGCCGGGCGAACAGCGGCTCTAACACGCGCACGACGTGGTCGTCCTCCTCCGGCGTGATCGTGTAGAGGTTGGGAGAGATCGCGTCCACGATCTGCGCGACCGAGATCTTCTCCGGCGGGGCGGCGAGGGCGAATCCCCGGGCTCCGTCGCCCTCGACGATCCCGGCGTCGCGGAGGCAATCGAGGATCCTTTCGGCCTCGACGGAGGAAGCCTCCTGGTCGTGGTACAGCTCGCGGAACCGGTGGACGCCCCCTTCGGCGAGAGTCAGGAGCATCCGGATCGCATTCTCGGCCCGCCCAGCCGGTACGCGGCCGCGGCGCGCGCCCTTTCCGATCTTCGTCTGGAGCACGTGCGCGAGCTCGACGCCCAGGAGGATCAGCACCCACACGAGAAACACCGAGATCAGCGCGAACAGGAGGAGCGAGAGCGACCCGGTGATCAGGTTCATGCGCGAGAGCATCGCGACGTACTTGCCGAAGACGGTTCGAAGCAGCTCGAGAAGGCTCGCCGTGATCAGTCCGGAGAGGCCTGCCGACCTCCAGCGCACGTAGGCGTTGGGCAGATAGCGATAGAGCAGCGTCAGGACGGCGAACTCGGCGGCGAAGGGAAAGAAGGTCTCGGCGAACGGCGAGACCAGGACGGATTCGAGGAGCGAAAACCGGCGGAGCAGCTGGACGCCCGAGCCGATCGCCCCGACGAGAAGGGCAAGGGAGAACAACGCGAAGCTGTAGATCGCGACTCGCTGAAACCAGGCCCGTCTCTTCGGCGCGCCCCAGACGGCGTTGAACGTCGCTTCCACGATGAAGATCAGTCGGATCGACGCCACGATCAAGGTCACGAGACCGATGCCGGAGATCGCGGTGGACTCGGCGACGAACTCCCGCAGGCTCTCGGTCAGCTTCGCCGTGTGATACGGCAGGATACGGTTGACCATCTCCAGGACCTGGTCGTTCTTCTCCTTGAAGAACGCCGCGAGGAACAGGGAAAACGTCGCGAGCAGCGGGACCGCCGTCAGGAGCGACGTGAAAGCGAGCGAGCCCGCGAGGTCCGCGCCGCGGTCGGCCGCAAAGCCACGGAAAGTATCGAGGACGACTTCGCGCACGGTAACGAAGGCGCGGAGCAGGAACTCGGGCGCGGAAGGCGCGCGGGCCTTCGCGCGCTCGACGACCATCGTCACGTGCCCCTTCGTTGGTCCCGTTTCGCGGTCGCTTGGTTCGTTCATCGGCCCGGCCAATGACGGCTCGTCCTCACTCTAGCTCGATCGCTTGACCTTCTTCGGGGAGGACCACGTTCCAGCCGGACTTCGAGCGGATCGCGGCCGCCAGGGCCTCGCGAGCCGGGGGCTCGCCGTGGACGAGGTAAACGGCCCGCGGAGGGCTCGTCAGAGCGCCCGCCCATTCGACGAGGCCATGCTGGTCGGCGTGTGCGGAGAGGGCCGGGATCTCGCGAATCTCCGCCCGGACGGGGACCGACTCGCCGTGGATCCGGACTTCGTGCGCGCCATCCAAGACCTGCCGCCCCAGAGTCCCCGCCGCCTGGAAGCCGACGAAGAGGAGTGTCGTCTCCGGGTCGGGCAGCCGGTGTTTCAGGTGATGCAGGATCCGGCCGCCGGTCAGCATTCCCGACGCGGATACGATCACCATCGGACCACCGCGCCCGTTCAACGCGATCGATTCGGCGCGGTCGCGGACGAGGTGGACGGACGGTCCTTCGATCGGGCTCACGCCCCGGCTCTCCAGCTGCTCCGTCTCGAGGTCGTGCTCCGAGAGAGCGGACGTGTAGAGGTCCGCGGCCGAGACCGCCATCGGGCTATCCAGGTAGATCGGGAGATTCGTCGGGAGGGTCCCGTCGCGCTGGAGCGATCCCAGGTGATAGAGCACGTCCTGTGCGCGCCCGACTGCGAAAGCGGGAATGAGGACAACGCCGCGCCGGGCGACGGTCTCGCGGACCGCGAGTCCGATCTTCTCGCGCGGGGATCCCTCGGGATGGAGCCGGTCACCATAGGTCGATTCCAGGATGAGGTGATCCGCGGACTCGGGGGTCTCCGGGTCTTTCAGGATCGGGGCGTCCCTTTGCCCGATGTCGCCGGAGAACACGATCCGCCGTGAATCGGCATCGAAGCTGATGAAGGCCGCTCCCAGGATGTGTCCCACCCTCCGGAACGTGAACGCGAGGCCGGGGGAGAGCTCGGTCCGCTCATGAAAGTCGATCGGACGAAGGAGCGCGAGCGCGGCCGCGGCGTCGTTCGCGTCGAAGAAAGGGAGCGCCGGGCGGTGGCGGGAGTAACCCTTCTGGTTCGCGTAGCGGGCGTCCTCTTCGTGAAGATGCGCCGCGTCGGGCAGGAGGTATCCGAGGAGTCCCGCCGTCGATGGCGTCACGTAGACCGGTCCGGAAAAGCCGGCCTTCCCGAGCCTCGGGAGATAGCCGGTGTGGTCGATGTGCGCGTGGGTCAAGACCGCCGCGTCGAGCGAGCGCGCGTCGAAGGAGGGCGCCGTCCAGTTCTTCTCCTTGAGCTCGCTCGAGCCCTGGAAGACGCCACAGTCGATCAAGATGCGGCGCGAGCCCGCGTCGAGAAGGAATTTCGAGCCGGTAACGGTGCCGCAAGCCCCCAGGAATCGGAGCATCGCCATCCGGTCCGGATTATTCGTCTGCGGCGCGCGAAAGAGCAAATTGGAAAGGGAATTGCAGGTATATGATCCGGGGCTTCACTCGGAGGTGACGGATGGCAAAAGAGACTCCGTTCGATCGCGCGCGCGATTTCGTCGAAGAGAAGATCGAGCAGACGAAGGAAGTCCTGGGGGACTCCTTCGACGAAGTCGGCGACGAAGTGCGGAAGACGGTGAAATCGACGGCAAAGAAGCTCGAGAAGGATTACGGGTACGTGTGGGATGACGTTCGCAAGTACGTCAAGGAAAACCCCGGTACGGCGCTCGCGATTTCCGTCGGAATCGGCTTTCTGTTCGGCTATCTGCTCCGGGGCGGCGACGACGACTGAGTCGCGTCATTCGCCTTCGCGCTAGGCCCCGACGGCATTGGTTCGAATCTCCTCGCTCGAGAAGGCGCTACCGGACGACGTGCGCCGGGCCGTGCGCGATCATCCGCTCCTGGCGATCGTCGCGGGGGCGCTCGCGGGTTTCTACGTCGGCCGGAGCCACGGCCGCGAGATCCTGACCGCGCTCGTCGGCGTGGGCGTCTCCGTCGGAGCGGCAAACGCGCGGCGGCTCTTCGGCGTCGAGCCACGCCGCGCGCGCTGATTCATCAGGAGGCGGGTGCAGGCCCGCGGGGCCTGTCCCCGCGACATGATCCGGGGGTGCAGGCCCGCGGGGCCTGTCCCCGCGAAATTCGGAGGCGCGTGCAGACCCGCAGGGTCTGTCCCCGCGACATAATCCGGCCGTGACGTACCGCAAAGCGGGTCATCCTGCGCTCTCGACGTTCGCGTCGAGCGCGGGTTGAGCCTGCAAGATCGGTCAGTTCGACCTTTCCGCGCTTCTTGGGAAGCTTCCTCGACCGGCGGATCCGAACCTGCTGGTCGGGCACGCGTCCGCTGACGACGCGGCGGTCTACCGGGTCAGCGACGGGCAGGTCCTCGTCTCGACCGTCGACTTCTTCACGCCGGTCGTCGACGACCCGTATCTCTTCGGCCAGATCGCGGCCGCCAACGCTCTCTCCGACGTCTATGCGATGCGAGCGCGGCCGGTCCTCGCCCTGGCACTGGTTGCTTTTCCCACGGCCGTGCTTCCCCCCGAAGTGCTCGAGCTGATCCTCCGCGGTGGGGCGGACAAGGTGATCGAGGCCGGCGCCGTCGTGGGAGGCGGCCACTCGATCGAGCACGATGTTCCGATCTATGGTCTGGCGGTCACCGGGACTGCAAAGGAGACGGCGGTGACCCGGAACTCCGGGGCGCGGCCGGGAGACGCTCTGGTTCTGACCAAGCCGCTCGGCATCGGGGTGACCGTTTCCGCGGGGCGCGCGGACTCGATTGCCGCGGAAGGCGTGTCCGGGCTCTTCCGTCGCCGGATCCTTTCCGACGCGGCTCTCGAGGAGGCCGGCCGCGTGATGTCGGCGTTGAACCGGTCGGCTGTCGAGGCGATGGATGGCTTCGAGATCCACGCTGCCACCGACGTGACCGGCTACGGTCTCCTCGGCCACGCTCACGAGATGATGGACGCGTCCGGCACGACCGCGCAGTTCTGGGTCGAGGCAGTCCCACTGCTCTCGGAAGCGCGGCGCATCGCCGCGCGGGGAATTGCGCCGGACGGCTCGCGCGTGAACGTGCGCAACCTCCGGCCGCGGTGCGCCGTCGGTGCCGGCGTCACGGACGACGACTTCCTCCTTTTGTGCGACGCGCAGACGTCGGGAGGTCTCCTCGTCGCGCTTCCGGCTGGCGAGGCCGGGAGTTACGCCGCCCGCTGCCGCGAGCGCGGCGCGGAAATGGCCGCGGTCGTCGGCCGCGTCGAATCCCGCAGGAATCTTTCTCTCGAAATCGAAAGGAAACCGGAGGGGCACGCATGAAGGAAAAAGAGGAGCCGGAGTGGGTCGTCGTCGCCTCGGTGGGGCAGGACGAGGAGGCGAGCTTGATCGCCGGCCTCCTGCAGTCGCGAGGCATCCCCTGCCAGGTCGAAGGCCCTTCGACGACTCCGTGGCCGGAGAACCTCGGCGCCTTCGGAATGAGCCGCGTCCTGGTCCCTCCCGAACACGCCGACGAGGCGCGGCGCATCCTGGCCACGCAAAAGCGTGAGTACGAGAGCCCGCGCTCGATGGACGAGGACGACACCGAAACCGGCGAGAAATGAACCCCGTGGCCGCCTTCGCGGCCGCTGCCCTGATGGTCAGGTCCCCGGATCCCGCGGCGCGCTTCACCGCCCGGCCCGTCCAGGCCGGTGAGACGGCCGTCCTCGTCTTCACCCGCACGACCGGCTTCCGGCACGACTCCATTCCCGACGCCATTGCGGCGGTCCGCCGGATCGCTTCAGAGAACGGTCTCGCCGTCGACGCGACGGAGGACCCGTCGGCGTTCACCGACTCCAACCTCGCTCCTTATCGCGCGGTCCTCTTCCTGCTCACGACCGGGGATGTCCTCGGAGACGAGGAGCAGGCGGCCTTCGAGCGGTGGATCCGGGCGGGCGGCGGCTGGGTGGGCGTGCACTCCGCCAGCGACACGGAGTACGACTGGCCCTTCTACGGCGAGCTCGCCGGCGCCTACTTCGCAGGGCATCCGGAAATTCAGCCGGCGACGGTCCACGTCGAAGACCGCGCCCACCCGTCGACGTCCGTGTTGCCGGAAGCCTGGCCGCGCACCGACGAGTGGTACGACTTCCGAGCGAATCCGAGGCGAAGCGTGCACGTCCTGGCCACGGTCGACGAGGGCACGTACTCGGGCGGCTCGATGGGTCCCGACCACCCGATCGCCTGGTGCCAGGAGTTCGCCGGCGGCCGTGCTTTCTACACCGCCGGCGGCCACACGCGCGAGAGTTACGTCGAACCTCTCTTCCTCGCGCACCTCGCCGGCGCCATTCGATGGGCGGCGGGTCTCGCGCCCGGATATTGCGGGAACGTCGGACGGGAGACGCCACGGCGCTCTCTCCCGAGGCGCCCGCCGCCGCGAGTCATGACGCCGAGGAACTAGGCGTTCACATCGGCCCTTCCTTCTGCCGGAGCGGGCTTCCCGAAAGTTGCGTAGTTCTATGAGATCGTCGTCTTCCCGTCTTCCGTCTACTGTTTCCCGGCTTGTGTTAGTTTTCCTGCGCATGTCCGCCCCGGCTCGGGCCACGGCGCTCAAGCGCACGTCGCTGTATGACCTCCATCGCGAGCTCGGCGCGAAGCTGATCGACTTCGGCGGCTGGGAGATGCCGGTGCAGTACTCCGGGATCCTGCAGGAGCACCGGGCGGTGCGGGAGCGGGTCGGGATCTTCGACGTCTCACATATGGGAGAGCTCGAGTTCAGCGGCACGGGAGCGCTTGCCGCACTCCAGTGGCTCACGCCGAACGACGTCTCGCGCCTTTCCGACGGTCGCTGCCACTATTCCGCGTTCCTGACCAATCGGGGCACTTACGTGGATGACCTGCTCGTCTATCGGAAGGCCGAGGATTCCTGGATGCTCGTCGTCAACGCCGCGAACACCCCGAAGGACTTCGAGTGGGCGAAGTCGCATGAGCGCGGAAACGTTCGCGTCGCAGACGCCTCGGATCGCTACGCACTCATCGCCGTGCAGGGGCCGCGCGCGGCGGCGCTCGTGGCGCGGGTCGCGGCGGAGGATCCGTCCGACCTCGACTACTACGCATTTCGGGAGATCTCGATCCTGGGCGAGCCGACTCTGGTCTCACGGACCGGCTACACGGGGGAGGACGGCTTCGAGATCTGCCTTGCGTCCGAGCGGGCCGAGAGGGTATTTCGTCGGCTTCTCGAAGAGGGACGCTCCGACGGCGCGATGCCGTGCGGTCTCGGCGCCCGCGACACGCTGCGGCTCGAAGCAAAGATGGCGCTCTACGGCAACGACATCGACGACACAGTCACGCCGTGGGAGGCAGACCTCGGCTGGACCGTGAAGATGAAGAAGGGGGAATTCCTGGGCCGCGACGCGCTCGAGAGGCAGAAGGCGGAAGGCGTGCCCCGCAAGCTCGTCGGCTTCGAGATGGTGGATCGCGGAATCGCGCGCCACGGCTATCCCGCGCGCACCGCGCACGGAGAAGGAGTCGTGACGTCGGGAACCCACTCGCCGACGCTCGGCAAACCGATCGGCCTCGCTCTCCTGCCCGCCCGCGCGGCCGGCGTTGGGACCGAATTCGAGATCGACATCCGCGGACGCAACGCGAAAGCCCGCGTCGTCGAGACCCCGTTCTACAAGAGACCGAAGGAGGCGCGGTGAACCCCGAAGACTTGCACTACACCCCGAGCCACGAGTGGGTTCGGATCGACGGGGACGTCGGGACGATCGGCATCACCGATTACGCGCAAAAGGAGCTGGGGGAAATCGTCTACCTCGAGCTCCCGGAAGTCGGCCACGTCTTCAACGCCGGCGACGAGTTCGGCACGGTCGAATCGGTCAAGGCGGTCTCGGAGCTGTTTACGCCGGTCTCGGGCGAGATCGTCGAGGTCAACAAGGGTGCCGTCGCGGAGCCGGGGATCGTCAATGACGATCCGTTCGGGGACGGGTGGCTGATCAAGACGAAGCTGACGACCGACGAGGAGGTCGGGAAGCTGATGACGGCGGAGCAGTACGCGACCTACGTCCAGCAGGAGGAGAAGGAGCGGTGAAGTTCCTCCCGACCTCCGACGCGGACCGCTCGGAGATGCTCCGGGCGATCGGCGTGTCGTCGGTCGAAGATCTGTTCGCCTCCATTCCCGGCGAGGTCCGCCAGCCTCCGAACCTTCCGCCGCCGCTCTCCGAGATCGAAGTCCGGCGTCTCCTCGGATCGCTTGCCGCTCGCAACGCGAATGCCCGCGAGAGCGCGTTCTTCCTGGGCGCCGGGATCTATAACCACTACGTCTCGGCGATCGCCGACCAGATGCTCTACCGCGCCGAGTGGCTGACTTCCTACACCCCGTACCAGCCCGAGGTCTCGCAGGGGACGCTCCAGTCGATCTTCGAGTTCCAGACACACATCTGCCTCCTGACCGGTCTCGACGTCGCGAACGCATCGCTCTACGAGGGCGCGTCGGCCCTCGTCGAGGCCCTCCTGATGGCGTCGCGCCTGTGCCGCGGCCGGACCCGGGCGGTCCTGTCGGCGGGCATCCATCCGGAGTACCGCGAGACCGTGCGCACTTACTTCTCGAGCCTCGGATTCACGTCGGTCGAGGTGCCGGTCGGAATGGACGGCCGAACCGACGAAAAGGCGCTCGCCGCGGCGGTCGACGACGATACCTTCGCGGTCGCGATCCAGTCCCCCAACTTCTACGGCATCGTCGAGGATTGGCAGATCGGATCGCGTGCGGCGCACGGGAAAGGGGCGCTGTCGGTCGCCGTCGTCGCCGAGGCCGTCTCGATGGCGCTCCTCGCCCCGCCGGGGGACCGGGGCGCCGACATCGCCTGCGGCGAGGCGCAGTCGCTCGGGGTCCCGATGCACCTGGGAGGTCCGGTTCTCGGTTTCCTCGCCTGCCGCTCCGAGCACGAGCGCCAGATCCCGGGGCGCCTCGTCGGCGAGACGCGGGATGCCGATGGCCGGCGCGCGTTCTGCCTCACTCTCTCGACCCGCGAGCAGCACATTCGGCGCGAGCGCGCGACGTCGAACATCTGCACGAACCAGGGACTGATGGCGCTCGCCTCCAACATCCACTGCTCGCTTCTGGGAAAGAAGGGTCTGCGGGAGGTCGCGCTGCAGTCCCACGCGAAGGCGGAGTACCTGAAGGGCGAGATCGCGAGGATTCCCGGCTGGCGGATCCCCTTCTCCGCGCCGACGTTCAACGAGTTCGTCGTCGAGGCGCCCGGCCCGGCTGCTCCGCTTCTGTCGCGGCTCGCGGGCCGCGGAATCCTCGCGGGCGTTCCGCTCTCGCGCTGGGAGCCGGAATCGCCAAACCGGTTCCTCGTCGCGACGACGGAGATGAACGCGCGCGAGGAGATGGAGCGGCTGGTCGCGACTCTTCGGAGCGCCTCTTGAGCGTCGAGCTGGAAGAGAAGAAGACACCGACGGGAGACCGGCTCCACCCCGAGCCGCGGCACGAGCCGCTCGTCTTCGAAGTTTCAGGCGAGGGAAAGGTCGGTTACTCGCTTCCTCCTCTGGACGTCCCGGAGACGGTGGCGATCCCGAGGGCGCTCTGTCGCGAAGAAATCGCGGGCGAGACCGAAATCACCGAGGTCGAGGTGGCTCGGCACTTCACGCGGCTCTCGAAGTTGAACTTCTCGATCGACGAAGCTCTCTACCCGCTCGGCTCCTGCACGATGAAGCACAACCCGCGGGTCAACGAGGAAGTCGCGCGGCTGCCGGGATTCGCGGCCGCGCACCCGCTCGCCCCCGAGGAGGTCTCGCAGGGAGCGCTCGAGCTCGCGTGGCGGCTCGAGAAGATGCTGGCTGAGCTGACCGGTCTCGCGCGGGTGACACTGCAGCCGGCGGCGGGCGCGCAGGGGGAGCTCGCGGGCATCCTGATGGTCCGCGCCGCGCTCGCGAAGGAGGGCAATCCGCGGACGACCGTGCTCATCCCCGACTCTGCGCACGGCACCAACCCGGCCTCAGCCCACTTCGCCGGCTACAAGGTCCGCGAGCTCAAGTCGAACGCGCGCGGGACGCTCGACCTGCAAGTCCTCGAGGAGGCGATGACCGAGGACGTCGCGGCGCTGATGCTGACGGTTCCGAACACGCTGGGGATCTTCGAGAACCAGATCCTCGAGATCGCCCGCATCGTGCACGCGAAGGGCGGCTACCTCTACTGCGACGGCGCGAACTTCAACTCGTTCGTCGGGATCGCGAAGCCGGGCACGATGGGCATCGACGTGATGCACATGAACCTGCACAAGACCTTCTCGACGCCGCACGGCGGGGGAGGCCCGGGCGCGGGACCGGCAGCCGTTGCCGAGAGGCTCGTTCCTTTCCTTCCGAGGCCGACCATCGAGCGCCGCGCCGACGGCACGTTCTTCCTCGATCACGACCGGCCCGAATCGATCGGCCGCCTGCGGACGTTTCTCGGCAACTTCGGCATGTTCGTGCGCGCTCTCGCCTACATTTCTTCGTATGGAAACCGGATCGGCGAGGTCGCGCGCGGCGCGGTACTGAACGCGAACTACATCCGCGCCGGGCTCGCGGGCGTCTATCACTTGAAGTACGACGCGCCGACCATGCACGAGGTCGTCTTTTCCGACAAGAAGCAGACGGCATCGGGCGTTCACGCGATGGACATCGGGAAACGCCTCATGGACTACGGTTTTCATCCGCCGACGATCTCATTCCCGCTCATCGTGCACGGCGCCCTCATGATCGAGCCGACCGAGACCGAGTCGAAGCCGGGACTCGACGCCTTCGTCGCCGCGATGCGGGAGATTGCGCGGGAATCCGAAGAACAGCCGGAGATCGTGAAGACGGCGCCGCACACGACGCCGGTCCGCCGCGTCGACGAGGTGGGCGCAGCGCGGAACCTGGTGTTGAGGTGGAAGCCGGGGAGCTGAGAAACGGGAACTCATGACCTGCCTGCCCTGAGATATCCTTCCGCGACAATCGATGAGCTCCGCCTTCCATCGAAGGTGCCCCTTCTGCAGCGGCGACATGCTGCGGTCGCAAACGCACCAGTCCGGCTACACCCACTATTTCTGGCAGAAGCCATGGAAGCGTTCCTTCCTGGGATTCGGCGCCGAACGCGTCTACCCGTGGGCGTGCATGGGATGCGGCGTCGTCCTCTTTTACCTCGACCGCCTTCCAGCGGTGGCCGAAGAGTTCCGCTCGCTTCGTAACGTGGAACGGGCGCGGGAGGGCGAGCCCGCTCCGCTCAAACCGTGATCTCGATCGCCTATCTGGACGGCCGGCGCCTGTCGCGGGCCGTCATCGCGGGCGCCTACTTCGTCTCCGAGCGCGCGGAGCCGCTCAACAAGATCAACGTCTTCCCGGTGCCCGACGGCGATACCGGGACGAACCTCGCCGCCACGCTGCAGAAGATCGCCGCGGGGATCGCACGCCTCCGCGAGCGACACGTGCGGCGGATGTGCCAGGCTCTGGCCAACGAGGCGCTCGGCGGCGCGCGCGGCAACTCCGGGGCGATTCTGGCGCAGTTCTTCAGCGGCCTCTGCGAAGGGCTGCCGGACCGCCCGCGCGTGTCGACGCGGGACTTCGGCGCTGCCGCGCTTTCCGCGGCCGAGTCCGCGTATCAAGCGATCGCCCGGCCGGTCGAGGGAACGATCCTGACCGTCATCCGCGACTGGGCGCACCGGGTCTCGGAACGCGCCCAGCAGGTTCCGGACTTCGCCGACATCCTGCCCGACTCCCTGAAGGAGGCGAAACGATCGCTCGAAAACACGCCGAAGCAGATGAAAGCGCTCCAGAAGGCGGGAGTCGTGGACGCCGGGGCGCAGGGGTTCGTGTACCTGCTCGAGGGGATCGTGCGCTACGTGAAAGAGGCCGCGCGACGCGCCCTTCCACCGGTCCCGCCGGAGGAGGTTCGCGCCGCCGTGTTCGACCGGACGCCCGAGTCCATCCTCTTCCGCTACTGCACGGAGGCTCTTCTCGAAGGGGACTCGATCGACCGCGACGCGCTGCGCCGCGAAGCGGCGCTGATGGGAGACTCAGTCGTCATCGCCGGAGGCGCCACCCGCGTACGCGTCCACGTCCACACCAACGAGCCGGAGAAGCTCTTCGAAACCCTCGTCCGCTACGGCGAGGTCGCGCAGACCAAGATCGAGGACATGCGCTCGCAGCACGAGACCCGCTTCGATCGGAACCGGGCGGAGCGCGTCGGCATCGTCACCGATTCCACCTGCGATCTGCCGCCGGCGATGTTCGAGGAGCTGAACATCGGCATGGTCCCGGTGCGCGTGTACTTCGGGTCGGAGAACTACCTCGACAAGGTGACGCTCACCCCCGCCGAGTTCTACGCACGGTTCGCCGTGACCGACGTCGCGCCCAAGACCTCCCAGCCGCCGCCTGCCGACTTCACGCAGGTCTATCAGTTCGTGTCGGGGCACCACGGCTCGATCGTCTCGATCCACCTCTCCAAGGCGCTTTCCGGCACGTATCAGGCGGCCGTGGTCGGCGCGCGGCCGATCGAGAAGACGACGTTCGAGCACGTCAACAGCCGCAATGCCTCCGTGGGCCTGGGTCTCGTGGTGCGGGCCGCGGCAGAGGCCGCGGCGTCGGGGCGGCCGTTCCCGGAGGTCGTCGGGGTCGCGCGGGACGCCGTCGAGCGCGTGAAGGTCTTCATCGCGATGCCGACGCTGAAGCACGTCGTTCGCGGCGGCCGCGTCCCGCGCGGGAAGGGTTTTGTCGCCAAGCTGCTCGGGATCCTGCCGGTTCTCGCGATCACCAAGAAGGGGACCGCGGAACCGGTCGCGAGAGCGCGCGGGTTCGGCAACGCGCTCCGGAAGATGATGCGCCTGCTCTACGTTGCGGCGGAGCAGGGCAACGGGCGTGGGCGGCGCTTCGGGGTTGCGCACTCCGACGCGGCAGAGCTCGCCGAGCGGCTCGCCCGCGAGATTCGCGACCGCTACCCCGAGTCCGACGTGATGATCGTCGAGTGCGGGCCGGCGCTCGGAGCGCATGGAGGACCCGGGGCGGTGGCAGTGGCGGTTCTGCCGTAGATCCGTGAGCCGGATCTGGACGGTCGGACACTCGAATCACCCGATCGAGAGGTTCCTGGAAATTCTCGAGGCGCATGGAATCGAGCGCGTTCTCGACGTCCGCAGGTTTCCCGCGTCGCGCAAGTGGCCGCACTTCAACGCGGAGTCGCTCGCAAAGAGCCTTGCCGCGGCCGGAGTCGACTACATCGGAATGCCCGAACTGGGCGGACGCCGGAAACCCCGCGACGACTCCCCGCACGTCGCCTGGCGGAGCGATGCGTTCCGCGGCTACGCGGACTACATGGACACGGAGGAGTTCGCGCGGGAGCTCGCGCGAACGATGTCATTCGCGCGCGAACGGCGGTCGGCGCTGATGTGCGCGGAGGCGCTGCCATGGCGCTGCCACCGCTCGGTCCTCGCCGACGCGTTCCTGGCGCGCGGATGGGAAGTGTTCGAGATCCTCTCTGAGAAGGAGGCGCGTCCGCACGGCCTCCCGGAATTTGCGCGACCGGAAGGCGAACGGGTGATCTACGATCGGCCCTCGCAGAGCGACCTTCCGCTGCCTTAGATCTCGAGCCACCCCTCTCCGACCCGGACGACCCTTCCTCCCATCACGACACGCACGATCTCGGAGCCCGCGAGGTGCACCTCGGTGAAGATGGTCGAGGGGCGGTTCACAGAGCGTCCCTGCTCGATCGAGAGGGCGGTCACCGGCTGGATCGTGACGGCGGAATGCGAGACGAGGTAGGCCGCGAGAGCACCGGCCGCCGCTCCCGCGCCGGGCACCTCGACGGACCCGAGGACGTCGAAGGCGCGGGCGTGGGCCGCGGACCGCGCCTCGCACGTCTCCTTCGTGAACGCGTACACGAGCGTGGCGTCGCGGCCTTCGAGAAGCGTGCGCAGGAGGCCGTATCGGGGCCGGGCGGCGGAGAGCGCCGCGAGCGTCGCGACCGGGACGATCAGGACCGGCAGCCCCGTCGACGCGACGCGAACCGGCTGATTGGTCGCCTGGATTTCCTCCTCGGCGAGCCCGAGCCCTTCGGCCAGTCGGGAGATCTCCTCGGGGCCGAGCTTGGGTCCGATCTCCGGCAGCCGCTGCGTCAGCCGCACAGAGACGATCTGCCCGCTCTCGGCGATCAGCTCGACCTCGAAGAGTCCGCCGTCCCCTTCGTGGGCGGCGCGGGTCACCCGGTCCTGGAGGGGGCGTCGGGTTTCGGTTGCATGGACGAAGTGGGCGCCGAGAGCGGGATGCCCTGCAAAAGGGATCTCTCTCTCCCGCGAAAAAATCCGGAGGCGGAACTCCGCCCCCGGAAGCGAGGACGGAATGAGGAACGCGGTCGCCGCGTGGTCCATCTCTCGGGCCACGAGCTGCAGAGTGCCGTCGTCCACCCCCGAGGCTTCGGGAAAGACCGCGAGTGGATTGCCGGCGAGGGGCCGGTCCGCGAAGACGTCCACCAGGACGTAACGGAGATTCACTCGATCAGCCGCGCCGCGCGGCGAGCAGGAGCACGTCGCGGTCGCCGGTCGAAACGCCTTCCCGCTTCCAGTCCGCGACGAGGCGGGCGAACGCGGAGGAGAGCGGCTGGCCCGACGCGAGCCGGGCGAATCGCTCGAGAGACGCCTCCTTCGCGGGCGCCGACCCGGCCATCGCACGAAGCTTCGCGAGGCCGCCCGACGCGACCGCGAGCACGTCGCCGGCGCGCGTCGTCGCTTCCGCCGACCCTTCCGCGGCAAGTGGGACGAGACAGCCTTCCCGGAGCAGGACGGGAAGGGGGGCGCCGGAGGAAGCGAGCGAGAGCCGCTCGCCGCTCCAGCAGGCCACGGCTGCCGCGCAGCCGGAGTCGAGGGCCGCAATCGCCGCGACGATCTCCTCCGGCGTTCCCGACGGAAGCAGGCGGCGCCCGGTGTCGAGCGCCCGAAGGAGACCGACCAGAGAGTCCTCCGGCTCGCCCATCGGCTCGATGGTCAGAAACCCGAGACGCTCTCTCGTTCCCTCGACCGCGAAGGCGATCAGGTTCAGCTCCTCCGATCGCCAGCGCAGCGGAGCCGATTCGAACCCGGGCACGTCGGGCCATGCGTGCGGAACGAGGAGCGCCGACGCTCCCCGGATCGCCCGGGCCGCTCCCTCCCGCCGGGCCCGCTCGACTTCCGCCTGATGCTGGCGGACCCCGGCGACGGCGAGCGCCGCGTGGGTGCCGACCTCGGACAGGAATTCCTCGTCCTCCTTCGTGAAGGTCCCGTGCCTCTTGTTCAGGATCTCGACCACCCCGACGATCTCTCCAGCGGGAGTCCGCATCGGCGCGGCGAGGATCGAGACGGTGCGGAAGCCCGAGCCCGCGTCCGTCCCGGAATCGAACCGCCGGTCGTTGTAGGCGTCCGAGACGTTGACGATGTCCCCCGCCGCCGCGACCGAGCCGGCGATGCCGCGGCCCGGCAGGAGCCGGATCGGAGAGATCGCGCCGCCCTCGAGAATCTGGCTCACGAGCTCGCCGGTCTCCCGGTCTTTCAGGAAGATCGTCCCGCGCTCCGCGCCGGTCTCGCTGGTCGCGGTCTTGAGGATGATCCGGAGCGTCTCGGTGGTGTCGAGCGTGGCCGCGAGCGACTTGTTCGCCTCGAGGATCACCATCAGCTTGACCATTTTGGCGCGGGTGACGGAGACCTCCGCCAGAACGCGGTCCAGGACCTGTCCTTCGAACGCCGCGATCGCATCGGCGAGCGCGCTCGCGTCGGCGAACCGCGCCTCCGGATCCTTCGCGATGGATCGGTCGAGAATGCTCGCGAGATCGGGAGGCATGTCGGGCCGCAACGTGCGCACGGAGGGCGGGGCCTCCCGCACGATCCGGCGCACGAGCCGCGCAGTGTTGTCGTCGTCGATCGGCACGCGACCCGTGAACATCTCGTAAAGGAGGACGCCCATCGCGTAGACGTCGGTTCGGACGGTCGGAGACTCCCCCTGCAGGAGCTCGGGAGCGAGGAACTGCGGGGTGCCGGGGACGGTCTCGCCCTGCGGGACAAAACCCCCGGTCTCGACGGCGATACCAAAGTCCATGAGGCGCGGTTTGCCGTCGTCCCCGACCATCACGTTCTCCGGTTTCAGGTCACGGTGGAGGACGCCGATCCGATGCGCGGCCGCGAGCCCGTTGCAGATTCCCTTGGCGATCGCGAGGCCCCGGCCGAGCGGGAGAATCCTCTCCTTCTGCTCGATGTCTTTCAGCGTCCGACCGGACAGGTACTCCATCGACACGAACTCTTCGCCCCCGAGCTCGACGAGGTCGTAGACCCTGCAGACGTTCTCGTGCGTGACGCGGCGCGCGAGGATGATCTCGCGCCGCAGCGTCTCGCGCCGCTCGGGGGAAAACCGGTCGGGGCGGATGCGCTTCAGTGCGATTTCCGCGTCGAGCTTCAAGTCGTGAGCGCGGTAGACGACTCCCATGCCGCCGAAACCGAGAACCTGTTCGACTCGGTAACGGCCGCCGAGAACGGATCCGGAGCTATGAGGAACTTCGTCCGCCGAGGGCGCTGGCTTCGCCGCGACACCCTCGCGCGTGGGACTCTCGCTTTCCCGGGCCACGCCTTAGCAGCCGCTCGACGCGGCCGGGAGAGAGCCAACGGCCGCGCTCCACCATCCCATGGCTTCCCAGGGATCATACGGCCGATTGACTTGAAGGCAGCCCGGGAATAGCGTGCGCCGAACTCTCGATGTCAGCGAGAATCCAGGGAGGAGAAAACGTGACCAGACGAAGTCGGGTGCGGTTTTCGGAAACCTTCATTGCCCTGGTGTTCCTCTTTTTTGCGGCGGCCCCGGCCCGTCCCGCGGGCTTCTCCATCTTCGCCCAGGGAGCGAAGGCGTCGGGGATGGGCCTCGCTTTCACCGCCGTCGCCGACGATCCTTCGGCGGTCTTCTACAACCCGGGTGGTCTCGGCTTTCAGAAGCACTTCAGCGCACAGGTCGGGGGCTCGCTCCTCTCCAAGGTGAAGGGGGAGTTCGAAGGCGCGAACCCGTATCCGGGAACGTCCTTCGGCGTCGAGGATCAGAGCAAGTCGACCTTCTACCTCCCGACTTTCTATGCAGTCCTGCCGCTGACGCCGAACGTCAACTTCGGCCTCGGCGTGTTCTCTCCCTACGGTCTCGGCTTCCGCTGGGCGGACGCCGAGCAGTTCTCGGGTCGCTTCATCGCCCAGAACGCCGTCATCCAGACGGCGGACGTCAACCCGGTCCTCTCCCTCCAGGTCGCGCCGACGCTCGCCTTGGGCGTCGGGGCCGACTACCGTCTCTCGAAAGTACAGCTCGAGCGCAACCGCGCCGCGGTCAATCCCTTCACGCAGTCGATCGTGGACGTTGCCCACATCAAGCTCACGAGCGACCTGCAGGACAATCACGGCTGGGGCTGGAACGCAGGGCTTCTCTGGAAGCCGGTGCCGACGTTCTCGCTCGGCGCCGCCTATCGCAGCAAGATCAAGGTCGACTACGCAGGCGAGGGCAAGTTCACGCAGCGGTTGACCGGCAACCCCGCCTTCGACGCGGCCGTCGCCGCGAGCCTCCCGCAGGGCAAGCAGAAGGTCGCGGTCACGATCGAGTTCCCGGCGTCGGTCAACCTCGGTGCCGCGATCAACCTGCCGGCGAATTTCCGTGTTTCGTTCGACGCGGACTGGACCGAATGGAAGTCGTTCAACCGGCTCTTCATCGACTTCGCCAATACCGCGATTCCCGACCTCCTGCGGCCGACGAACTGGAAGGATTCCTGGGCGTACCGCGCCGGGCTCGAAAAGAAGTGGGGGAGCTTCGCGGTCCGCGCCGGCTACTACAAAGACAAGAGCCCGCAGCCGCTGGCCGACGTCGGCCCGATCCTGGCCGACGCCGACCGCAACGCGTACACCCTGGGGCTCGGCTACGACGCCGATCGATGGGGCGTGGACGTCTCGGACATCTACATCGACTTCGATCACCGGGACACGCGAGGTCAGGTGAACCACGACCAGTTCTTCGGGCAGTACTCGGAGAAGGCGAACCTCCTGGCAGTGAACTTTCGTGTCTCGTTCTAACCCAAGGAGATGACGATGAAAAGGATGACGTTCCGCGCGGCTCTTTCCGCCGCGGTGCTCACCGCGCTCGCAGCTTCGCCTCTCTTTTCACAGACGACGTTCCACAAGTTCGTAGCGGTCGGCGACAGTCTCATCGCGGGGGAGGAGGGGAACTGCCTTGTCGAGCGTCATCAGAACCGCTCCTGGGTCAAGCTCGTCGCCAATCAGCTCGGAATCGCCGATTTCCAACAGCCGCTGATCTCCGAAAGAGCGTTGACGAACCCTCTGACCGAACAGCCTTGCCTGGGTGCCGTGATCTCCGGTCAGACGATCACGGTCGGTGCGGTCTCGCAGATGGGCACGAATCAGAACGCGGCCCTGTCTCGACCGTATGACAACCTCGGATTTATCGGCTCGCCGCGTATCAAGGACTTCGTCGACCTGAAGGTTTCGGTTCCGGGCCGCTCGGGCACGGACAACAGGGCCGCGGCCGTCCTTCGAAATTTCGCGGGAGGTCCGTTCGAGGGCCGGAGCGCTGTGGACGAGGCTAACTCGCTTAACCCCGATCTCGTCGGGCTCTGGGCCGGCAACAACGACGTTCTCGGCGCGGCCACTTCCGCGGTCGCCATCGACGGTGTGACGCTCACAACGGTCGCCGCGTTCGAGGCCAAATACACCGAGGTCTTGACCGGTCTGACGGCGAGCGGCCGCACGATCGTCACGTTCACGATCCCGGACGTCGCGGCCATCCCGTTCGAGACGACGATTCCGCCGGTGGTCGTGAATCCGGCGACGAGGCAACCGGTGCTCGTCGGCGGGCAGCCAGTCGCCCTGCTCGGTCCGCGGACGACAGCGACCTGCTCGACGCCGCCCTGCCCGCTGCCCCCCGGAACGCTGGTCACTCTGCCGGCCTCGTCCCTCCTCGCCCAGGGGATCGGGATTCCCGTTGCTCTCGGCGGAACCGGTCTGCCGCTTCCGGACGGAGGATTTTCTCCCCCCTCCACGCTCAATCCGGGGGTCCTCCTCTATCCCGACGAAGTGGCGCTGATTCAGCAGAGAACGATCGATCTCAACGCGAGGATCGCGTCGATTTCCGCCGCAAACGGCGCCGTCCTGATCGATGCGTACAGCTTCTTTAACGAGATCAAGGTGAACGGATACGAGATCGGTGGGGTCACTCTGACGACGAGCTTCCTGACCGGAGGACTGTTTTCCGCCGATGGCGTTCATCCGTCCCAGATGGGATACGCGATCCTCGCCGATGAGGTGATCCGGGCTTTGAACTCGAACAAGGGGAGCGAGATCGAGCGACCCGATATCGCGCGGGCGCTGCTGACGCCCAACGTGCCGACGATCAGCACCGCCGCCCGGATCGATCCGAGTGGCGGTCCGTACGGCTTCTCGCTTTCGATGTGGAAAGAGCTTTTGGGATCGTTCGGTCCGGAGGAAGGGATCTCTGTCGTCTTCCCGACTTCGGGCAAGCGGATCCCGCGGCTCCTCCATCGATAGAAGCCGGGGCGAGACCGACGAGGCCCCGGCTTGCCCGGGGCTTTTTTCTGTTAGATTTCGCGGGTTTTTCGGTGGAGTAGCGCCCCATGATGATCTCGGCGACCCAGATCCGCAGCGGCACACTGCTCATCTACAACCGTGAGCTCCACCGCGCTCACGAAGTTATCCACAAGACGCCCGGCAACCTGCGCGGCTTCGTGCAGGTCAAAATGCGGAATCTGCGCAACGGCGCCATGATCGAGCACCGTTTCGGATCGACCGATCGAGTCGAGAAGGCGTCGCTCGACGAGCGGGAGATGGAGTATCTCTATTCGGACTCCGCCGGCCATCACTTCATGGACAGCGAGAGTTACGATCAGGTCACGCTCTCCGACGAGGTGATCGGGGAGCAGATGGCTTACCTCCTTCCCAACACGTCGATTCGAGTCGACCTCTTCGAAGGCAACCCGGTCGGCATCGAGCTTCCGAACACGGTCACGTTGAAGGTCGTCGAGACCCAGCCCGGGATGAAGGGGGCGACCGCATCGGCCTCCTACAAGCCCGCGACGCTCGAAACCGGGCTGCAGGTCATGGTGCCGCAGTTCATCGAGGCGGGGACGCGCATCAAGGTCGATACGCGCGACAACAGCTACCTGGAGCGTGCCTGAAAGAGTCGGGAAATCGAAAATCGACCGACTGTCCGCGCGGGAGAGTGGGCTCTGTACCCTTTCGGCGCGATATGCTGTATCGCCATAAGTATTTGATTCTTAGGGTCTTTTTTCCTTGACCCCACCTTCACGCCTTCTGAATAATCCGTAGCGTGCGAAAGGCGCCGGTCGTGACGGCGGCTCTGGCAGCCGCCCTGTTTCTCCTCCTGCCGACCTCCTCTGAAGCCCGTTCCCGCCACCGGGGAAAGGTTTCGAAGCGGGTCCGGCATTCGCGGGTGATCGAGCGCGATTCCGCCCTCGCGCGCGCGCGCGCGAGGTTCGACGACCGAACGGGCGGGCTTCTGGCCGGCGGACCTCTGTCGGGGCAGAGACACTCCGCGCGCGACCCGATCGTCATCCACCAGACCGGGAGCGGGGAGGTCGTGCTCGACGCGGTCGAGGTCGTGACGGCCGAGGCGACCGCCCCCGCCCCGAACGCTCCGATCGGTCCCCTCCCGGAGGACTACGAATATCCGCAACCGCCGTGTCCCGCCGAGGACCCGGTGATCGAGGCGCACGTACACCTCGCCGATGCCGACACGCCGGAGAATACGGACGACGAGATCCTGGCGCCCCCCGCCCCTCCCCGAATCGCCCGGATCGCGCGTCGGTTGAGCTCGTTCTTCCGGCCGAAGTCCGCGTCGGCTCGGGTCCATCCCAAGGACGTCGATCTTTCCGAGCTGGTGGCCGCGAACTTCCTGCTTCCCGTCGAAGGGGTTGATCGCGACAAGCTGCGCGACTCCTTCCTCGAGTCGCGAGGGGAGTACGCCCGCCACCTCGCCATCGACATCGGCGCCCCCCGGGGAACGCCCGTCCTGGCGACCACGGGCGGCGAGATCGTCAAGTTGAGCCGGGAGGGGCGCGGCGGGATCACGATCTACCAGAAAGACGCGACCGGCCGATACCTTTTCTTCTACTGCCACCTGTCCCGCTACGCGCGAGAGCTGCGACCCGGACAGCATGTCGAGAAGGGGGAGGTCATCGGCTACGTCGGCGCGACCGGGCACGTTATCGGAGGACCTCACCTCCACTTCTCGATCACGCGGCTTCCCGAAGACGACGACAACTTCCGGGAAGGCCTCGCAATCAATCCGTACCTGCTCTTCCTCGCCGGCGTTCCGTAACCCGACGTGTCATTCCGAGGCCCGAAGGGCCGAGGAATCTCTCCCTTCAATTCGAGGGATCCCCCGCTTCGCTCGGGATGACAGCGGAGAGAGTTAAACCACTCGCGGGTCCTCCAGGCTGAAAAGCCTCTCCAGCCAGAGATTCGTCAGTTTTTCCGAGACGGTGTTCTGGCGCAGCCGCGCCGCGAGGTTGTCCCAGTCCATCTCGTCCAATTTCTGGTCCTGGTTGAAGCAGGAGAAGACGATCTCCCGTTCCGCTCCGGTCGCCGGATCGACGTGTCGCTGAAGGCACTGGGCGCAGACCTCTTTCATCATGCACTGCATCGGTGAGTTGATCGATCCGATCCCGACGTGGGTCGGCCGCAGGTGCGGCGCGAGTACGCCATGTCGCGCGCGGGCGACGGCGGCCATCATCCGGTCGGAACCGATCGCGATCAGCCGGTCGACCTCGGAGAGCCGGATCGGGGTCTCGCCCAAGCGGCCTTCGGCCCAGGCGGTCATCGCCTCCACGATGTTGCCCACGAACTGACGGTCCGGACGCCGGTGGACGGGAATCGGCTCGCCGCGATCGACCGAGAGAACCAGGACGTCGGAAGCGGCCTCGAGCTCTTCTCTCTTGTAGAAGTCCTCGGCCTTCTTGTAGCCCGCGAAATAGATCACACGGTTGCCGAGCTCGCGCGCCTTCTTGCCGATCGAGAAGAGAACCGCGTTGCCCAGACCGCCGCCGCAGAGGAGCACCGTCCCGTTCTCGGGAAGCTCGGTCGCGCTTCCCGTCGGCCCCATGACCAGAACCGGCTCGCCCGGCTTCAGAACCGAGCAGATTCGGGAAGAGGCGCCGAGCTCGAGCGCAATCAACGAAAGGAGCCCCCGCTCGGCATCGACCCATGCGCCCGTCAGAGCCAGGGGCTCGATCAAGAGCGGCGACCCCCCGATCGATGGGGCGTACGTCTCCAGGTTTTGCAGCCGGAAGAACTGCCCCGGCTGAAAATTCTCCGCAGCGGCCGGCGCGCGAACGATGACTTCGACGATCGTCGGCGTGAGCCGGCGCACCTCCACCACTTGCGCCGTGAAGCGGTCGCGCGCCCGCGCACGGAAGGACTCCCATTCCGCATCGCGATGCTCGTCCGGCTCGTCCGACGCCGGGAGGTGGCCGTCGAGCACCTCGGCGATCGCTCGATATCCGGCCTTCGCCGACGCCATCGCCTTGACCACGTTGCCGCTGTAAGCAGGGTGGTTGTCTCCGAAGAAGGTGATGAACTTTCCGGAGCGGGAGTATCCGGTGAAGAACGCCCATTCGTCCGACGGCGGTGCCGGGTGGAGGTTCCACTTGCCGTCCTCCCCGCGGACCGCCCGATGCGGCTCGAAGAATCGACGGCGCTCGTCGAGCGGGATCGCATGCGGGAACTCCTTGGCGTAGGTGATGTTCGGGGTCGTCCCGGCTGCGACCAGGCACGTTCGGGCCGGCAGCTCCAGGATTTCCCCGCTCCCGGATCGGCGGAACCGCACGGCGGCGAGCTTTCCATACGCGTCGGGCACCGCCTCGGCCGGCTCCAGCCCTTCGACGAACGAAATGCCCTCCTCCAGGGCCTTCCCGACCTCTTCGTGGTTCAGCCGATAGGCCGGTGACTCCTCGAGCGTCCGGCGGTAGACGATCGAAACGCCGCCCCAGTCGCGGCAGAGACGTGCGAGGTCCGCGGTCTCGCCGGCCGCGTGCGCGCGCTGCCGCTCCTGGCGGACCTCGTCGCCGTGCCGCAGCAGCCGGTCGAGGACGTCCCGCTCCTCCTCGTCGAAGAACGCCCGGACGGCGGGCTCGCCGCGCTCCGCGATCAGGATCTCGTAACGCCCGAGCGCCTTCTCCGCCTGGATCGGGTAGTACGCGAGGAGCTCGGTCGCCGTGTCGATCGCGGTCAGACCTCCTCCGATGATCAAGGCCGGCAGCTCCGCTTGCAGGTTGGCGAGCGCCTCCTCCTTGAACGCGCCGGTCAGCTGGAGTGCCATCAGGAAGTCGGAGGCTTTCCGCACGCCGCGGATGATGTTGTTCTTCATCGCGATGATCGTCGGGCGGCCTGCGCCCGCCGCGATCGCCACGTGGTCGAAACCGAAATCGAACGCCTGCTCCGCGGTGACGGTCCCGCCGAACCGGACGCCGCCCACGATCTCGAAGCGCCGGCGCCGCACGAGAGTCAGGTGCACGAGTGTCAGGAAGTTCTTGTCCCAACGCACCGTGATGCCGTACTCGGATACGCCGCCAAAACCGACGAGCGGGCGCTCGTCGAGCTGCCGGGAGATTTCGGCCGAGTCGCGGATGGGCCGGATCCCCTGTCCGTCGGCGCCGGTCCAGTCGGCGGGTAAGGGCTCGATCTTCAGACCGTCGATGCCGACCACGCCGAACCCCTCGTTGACGAGGTAGTGCGCGAGCGTGTAGCCGGCGGGCCCCAGGCCCACCACGAGCACGTTCTTGCCGTTGTACGGGAGGGCATAGGGCCGCGCCGGCGAGAGCGGGTTCCAGCGGGTCAGGAGGCCGTAAATTTCCACGCCCCACGGGAGCGCGAGAACGTCGGTCAGGACACCGGTCTCGATCTGCGGGATGTTGACCGGATCCTGCTTCTGGAAGATGCATCCCTTCATGCAGTCGTTGCAGATGCGGTGGCCCGTCCCGGGACACATTGGGTTGTCGATCGCCACGAGGGCGAGCGCCCCGAGCGAGTCGCCTTCCCGGCGGAGCTGGTGCATCTCGGAGATCTTTTCGTCGAGCGGACAGCCTTTCAGCTCGATCCCGAGCGGGTTCTTCTGCCAGGTACCGGTCTTTGCGTCGAAGAATCCCTTCGTGCACGAGTCCTTGTCGTGCTCGTGACAGAGGATGCAGTAATGGGTCTCACCCAGGACCTCCCGGCGCGACATCCTCGGGTCGGTCAGTCGAAAGCCCTCGCGCCGGCGGCGTCGATCGATCGGGCCGACCCTCTCCTCCGGCAGAGCGGGATTCGGGCGATCGGTCTGGACGAGGCGGTGGAAGTCGAACGGCTCGGGAAGGCGGAACGACACCCAGCCCGAGATCTCGCGCCGGAGCTCCGGCCTGTGCAGTCTCGCCTTGCACCAGGTCGCATAGCGCGCCAGCAGCGTCTCGAGAAACTCGAGCGCCGCCTCGTCCGATGTATCGCTCGGGCGCGGAAGCTCCGGAGATGCTCCCGCTGCGCGATTCGCGAGCTCCGCGGTGCGCCGGCGGGTCTCTTCCGAGACCGACGGACGCTTGTTCTGCCGGACCGCTTCGATGTGCTCGGCCTCCAGGTCGAGCAGCTCGGATCCCATTCGGGAGGTCGCGAGCTCGGGGTCGCTCTCCCAGGGAAGCTCGCCGAAGAGCTCCACTTCGATGGCGCGCGCTTCGCGCTCGAGAGCCGGCAGGTTTCCTTCGGACGGGAGAGTCGCACGGGCGGCCCGCCGGAGGAGGAAATCCCGCCGGAATCGGAAAAGGACCGCCTCGGGCGCCGCGCCCGCGGCCTGCGCGCGCCACTCCGTCTCGACGCCGAACAGACGGGCGACGAATCGCGCGACCGGGCGCGCCGCCTCGACCAGCAGCCGGGAGCGGGCGATCGCGTCGAAAGACTCGGGCCGGGAGCGCCAGGTCGCGAGCTTCTCCGCCAGAGCCGGGTCGTCTTCCGAGAGCTCGTGGAAAAAAACGCGATCGAGCTCCGCGAGCCGCTTCTCGCGGTGCAGGTCCTGGTATGTGAAACCGGGCACGCCGAGAGGGAAATCCCTCCCGGCGAGCGTTGACGCGACGGGTGTGCTTCCCAAGGAAGCCGGATTTTACCGCGTCCTTCCCGCGGCGAACTCCGGACTCGGGGCTATGCGGGGTTCGCTCTGCGCAGATAGAGCGAGGAGTACAGGAATCCGGCGAGAGCCCCCCCCGCGAGCGGTCCCACCCAATAGATCCAGTGATGGGCCCAGAACCCGCCGACGAGCGCGGGTCCAAACGAACGCGCCGGGTTCATCGAGGCACCGCTCACCGGTCCGCCGGCGAGGATGTCGAACGTGATGACGAACCCGATGGGAAGGCCCGAGACGACCGAGAACGCACCGCGCTCGTCGATGGCGGTCGCGCAGACGACGAGGACGAGGAAGAACGTCGCGACGATCTCGAACACGAGCCCCTGCGGTACCAAGACTCCGGGCCCGAGGCCGGGCGTGCCGAGGTTCGCGGCCAGCCGGGTCGCCGGATCGAAGACGAGCGTCAGAAGAGCGGCGCCCGTGACTCCGCCCGCGAGCTGGGAGATCCAATAGACGACGGCGTCGCCGGGCGAGATCTTCCGCGCGAAGAACACCCCCACCGTCACGGCGGGATTCAGATGCCCGCCCGATATGTGCCCGAAGGCCGAAGCCATGACGGCGATCGTCAGTCCGTGCGCGAGCGCGATGCCGACGAGCGAGACGCCTCCGCCGGCCAGCCGGTCCGAGAGGATCGACCCGGCGCCGACGAAGATGAGGGCGAGCGTCCCGATGAATTCGGCCAGCGCCCGGCGGGAGAGTGGATACATGTGACCTCCTGATTCCGTTGCCGGCGAGTTTCCGGAGATTCTACTTTGGGCGCGCGATGACTCGGATGGGCACTGCTCCCGGCACCCATCGGGACCAGCGCGGGTGCGCGCGCGCCAATTCGGGCGAGGCGCCGACCGCCAGGACTTCGACCGGTTCCAGGACCGACCACCGGATCCCGAGCCGCCGCAGTTCCTCGAGAAGAGACTCTCCGATTCGCACGCGCTGGACTCGCTCCGCGATCCAGTGGCGGGGCGACGGCGCCGCCGCGGCTTCGCGCGCGCGCTCGGGGGTGACGTCGCCTTCCAGAAGCAGGGCGGTTCGCCGCCCCGACCGGGTCGGAGCCGGCGGTGGCATGGCGTCCGGGGTCGCGTCGTCGAAGCCGCGGAGACCGGCGATCGCGCCCCGGAGATCGGCAGCCGGGGCCGGCCACAGGACACGCCGCCGCACTGCCCGGAGAAACGCGAGATCGGCGGAGAGGTTGCCGCCGGCCGGGCACAAAACGATCCGCGCTGGAGCCCGGCGGTCGGACAGAAAGCGGGAGAGCGAGACCGCCTCCAGCCGGCTGTCGGGGAATCGGGAGGCGAGGCGCGCCTCGAAGAAGCGCGCGCCGGCAGCGGTGGGACCGACGAGAGCAATTGGACGCGGCCGGTCGACGCGGCCGGTAGAGGGCAGGCGGCCGCGGCGATCCATCCCATGGCGATCGCGAAGCTTCTCCGTCACCGATAACCTCCGTCTCCCGGTCCGTCCCGGGTTAAGATTCTCTCTACTCGGCCGAGAAATCGAATGCCCGTTTACCAGTTTTCGCTGCTGGTCCAGTCCGCGGGGACGGCGCTCTTGCTCATCGTCTTCCTTCTGCTCTATCAGAAGATCCGGCGGCGGGCTTTTCTCGACTGGATCGCCTCGTGGGCCTTTCTGCTGGCCGGGCTGATCGCTCTCTTGGTGATCCCATCGATCGGGAGCAGCCGCGGCTTCTATTTCTTCCTCCTTTCGTGTCTCCTCGCGCATGCCTTGCTGCTCTTGCGGGGGGTGCGAAGGTTCCGCGACGAAAAGGTGCGGTCGAGCTCCGGCGAGTTCCTCTGGATACTCCCGGTCGTCGCCCTCTCGTGGTGGTCGTCCGCGGTCCAGGAAGGAGCGGCCGCGCGAGCGATCCCGATCCTGATCGCGATGGCGATCGCCTACACCGTCACCGCCATGGCTTTCGCGATCACGCCCGGCTCGCCGGCGGGCCGGGTCCTGCTCTCCGGATCGTTTCTGATCTGGGGGGTCGCAAGTGTCCTGATGGCCTACGCGCTCGGCCGGTTCGGTCTTCCCGAGCAGATGCCGCCGCTGGTCCAGTACGGCAGCTTCCTCGCCATGTTTCTCGAGATGATGATCGCGGTCGGCATCATCATCCTGCTGTTCGAGGCGAGCCAGATGCAGCTCGCGGCGGAGATGCACCAACTCGTGTCCTCCGACGAGCAGTTGAAGGAAATGGGGATCCGCGATCCGCTGACGGGCCTCTACAATCGGCACTACTTCAACGACGTCATCCGCCGGGAGCTCGCGACGTCGCGCCGATATGGAGCCGCGCTTTCCGTTCTGCTCGCCGACGTCGACCGATTCAAGGAGATCAACGACCGGAAAGGGCACGCGGTCGGAGACGACGTGCTGAAGTTCGTCGCGAACTACCTGACGGCCTGCGTCCGCGAGACCGACTACGTGTTTCGCTGGGGCGGCGACGAGTTTCTGATCGTCCTTCCGAGGACCGACGAGCCTTCGGCCGCCGCCAAGGCCGAGGAGCTGGTTCGCCGCCTGCCGAACATCCCGGGGACGGACAACCTGCATCCGACGCTTTCCGTGGGATGGGCGATGCACCGCTCCGACGTCGAGCTGCCGATCACGCTTTCCGAGGCGGATGCTCGCATGTACGCGATGAAGCTGGAGAGAAAGCGAGAGCGAGGCGAACGAGAGCGGGATCGGGAGCTTCTCGGAGAAGCCGGTAAACGGTTCGAGCCGGCAGGCCCATCACGTTCGTGAAGGATCCCGCGACCGACAGGACGAACCTCGCTCCGAGACCCTGCACCGCATAAGCCCCTGCCTTGTCCCGAGGCTCCCCGGTCGCGACGTACCAGCGGATTTCCTCCTCGTCGAGCGGCGCGATCTTCACGCGGCTCTCTTCGACCGCCCCCGCTCCCGGTCCGGGGCCTTTCGTGAGCGCGACCGCGGTCACGACGCAATGCTCGCGACCCGAGAGTTGTCGCAACATCCGGGCTGCGTCGGCGTCGTCGCGCGGCTTCCTGAGGATCGCGCCGTCCAGAAGGACGAGCGTGTCGGCGGCCAGGACCCAGTCGTCGGGATGGCACGCGGCTCCCGCCGCGGCCTTCTCCCGCGCGAAGCGGCGGGCGGCCTCCTGTCCCGACTCGCCGGGCACGAAAGTCTCGTCGACGCCGGCCGGCGCGACCTCGAATGGAATGCCGAGCGCGGTCAAGATCTCCGCCCGGCGGGGAGAGGAGGAGACGAGGAGGAGGCGGGTCATTCGCCGCTCATTCTGAGTTCGTTCCTTACGCTGTCATTCTGAGGCCCGAAGGGCCGAAGAATCCCTTCCGAATTCCGCAGGATTCCTCGCTTCGCTCGGAATGACAAAGGCGTGAGCCGGGATTCCTCGCTCGCTCGGAATGACAAAGGCGTGAGCCGGGATTCCTCGCTCGCTCGAAATGACAGGGGTGAGTATTACGGGTAGTACCCCGTAATCGTCCTTGCCTGGAGACTCGTCGGCTCGACCTTGATTTCGACTTTTCGCCACTTGTCTTTCGTGCTGGTGTTCGTCGAATAGTAGGTGAGCATGTACTGGCTTCGCAGGTCCTCGTTGATCTGACGGTAGATCGATTCCAGGTTCTTCGGGGAGTCGACGTAGAAGGTCTGGCCCCCGGTCGCCTGCGCGAGTTTGTTCAGCTTGTACTTGACCTCGAGGTCCGCTCCCGAAATCTTGAGGCCGATTCCGTAGATGGAGATCCCCGCCTTCTTGACGTACTCGACCAGCGTGTCGTAGTCGAACTTCGAGGCGGTGTCTTTTCCATCGGTCAGGATCACGAGCGCCTTCTTGCCCTTGACGCCGGTGAACTGGTAGAGCCCATAGATGATCGCATCGTAGAGCGCGGTCGATCCTTCCGCACGGAGCCCCGCGAGCGAGCGAAAGAGGCGATCCTTCCGGTTGGTCAGCTTCGTCAAGAGGTAGGGCTCGTTGTCGAAGGAAACCGTGAAGGCGCGGTCCTTCGGCCCGATCGAGTACTCGAGGAAAGCGAGCGCTGCCTGCTGCGCCTCGGGGAGCGATTCGAGCATCGACGCCGACGTGTCCACCATGACTCCCAGCGTCAGCGGAAGGTTTTTCACGTACTCGAACGACTCGACCTTCTGAAGGACTCCGTCCTCGAAGACTTTGAAGTTGGACTGTTGCAGGCCCGCCACCGGACGGCCCTTGTCCGTGACGGTCGTGTAGAGCTCGACCGCGTCCACGCTCACCTCCGAGATGTACGCGGGCGCGTTCACGTATCGGAGGTCCTCCGCGACGGTCCCGTCTTCGAGCGTTCCCACGATCCGCACGTAGCCGAGCGACTTGCCCTCCTGGATGTTGACCGTCTGCTCGAAGGGCGGCTGGTAGAGGGTCGCGACGCGGCGTTCGTTCGAGTAGATCTCGAGCTTCTGGAGAGTCTTGCCTTCCGGGACGGCGACCGCCGCCACGACCTTCGTCGGCCCGGAAACCTTCGCGCCCTTCTCGGGAGACATGACCCGCACGCGGAAGATCTCCCGGCCCTCGTTGACGATGTACTCGTCCTCGCCGATCGCGCGCCCGGCCGACCCGTATGCGACGACCCGGACTGTGTGCCGGCGGGGGAGCGGCCCGAGATTCAGGTCCGCGTCGAATGGGGGTCGGGTCTTGGTCATGACCTTCGAGCCGTTCAGATAGAACTCGACCGCCTTGACCCCTTCGGCGGCCCGCGTCTCGAAACGCTGGAGCCCGGTCGCGATCTCCTTTGCGACCGGGAGGAGCGAGATCGCGGACGGCAGAAGGCCCAGGTCCCGCGCCTTCACGACCGTCGCGCGACCTTCGGCGCGCGCCGCGGCGACCTCGGGCGGCGGCGCATCCGGCTGCTCGGGCACCGTCAGCTTGTCGGTGATCCGGCCCTCCGCGCTCTGGTTTCCATCGGAGATCTTCAGGACCAGGTTGTAGTCGCCCGGATAAAGGTAACGCCGCACGGTCAGCGGGATCTTTTCGCCGCCGATCTCCTGGGTCGGAATGTCGAACCGATACTTGAAGTTGTCGATCAGCCGCTCGCCCTTGACGACCTCGCCGATGACGTCGACGTTGTAGAACTTTTCCTCACCGAGGTCCCGCGCCTTCAGGTCGCTCTTCGAGACGAGCAGCGACAGATCGACGCCGATCTTGTTCGCGCGCATCTCGGGGAACCGCACGAGCTTGGCCACTCCGAGCGGCACCGACCCGGTCGCGAGCTCGGTCGTCATCGTCAGGATCTGGTCGACGCCTTCCGTTTCGATCGTCGGTGGCTGGAAGAGCTTGCCCGATCCGGCCAGACCCGACGCGCCGGAACCGAGCACGGCGGTCGAGTACGCGATCGCCTGGCGGAGCGTGCGCGTCTCGAGGCACCGGCTGGTGTCGACGCGACGGCTCGACGGCATTCCCGACGAGCTGCCGATTCCCCCGCCCACCTGAAGGACGCCCTCGCCGTCGAGCGGCAGCCAGAGCTTGTAGTCGCCGATGCCGTACGGCTGGTAGAAGATCAGATAGACCTTGCTCTTCAGGACCTCGAGCCGGTCGTAGTACCAGATCTGGATGGGGACGTAGACCTCGGGGCAGTCGATGGCGATGACCGCGTCGGGAGGCCCGTTGATGATGAGCATCTTGGCGCGATCGTTGTAGAGGTTCCGGAACTGCTCCTTCGCCATCTCGACGCGATGTGTGTGGACGGCCTGGTAGTCCGTGCGGAGGCCCTGTGAGTCGATCGACCGCCGCCGCCAGAAGCTCTCGATGAAGCGGTCCTTCTGGTAATCGTCGGCGATCTGGACGAAGACCTCCTTCTCCTCGTCGGTGATGATCAGGTCCACGAGCTCGAGAAACTCGCGATATTTCGGCTGGAGCCGGGCGGTGAGCTCCTTGACCTCTTTCCTCGAGAGCTTGCGGTGCGCTGGCGCGGGCGTCGATTGCGCCGCCGCGGTCTTCGCCGCGGTGCCGGGAGCCGCCGGCTTCGCGCTGCCCGGCCCCTCGACGCCGATCGATTTCGCTTTGGGGTTGGGAAGGCTCGCGAACTTGCCGGAGAGCTCGTTCAGGTCTTCGGTCGTGACCTTGGGCGGCGCGAGGAGCTTCGCGAGCTCCATCTGAGCGCCGTTCTGGCTTCCCTGGCGCGCGACGATCTCCTGATAGATCTTGAAGACGTCGCAGAGCTGCTGGCACGCGGCCATGCAGGGCTCGACCAACCCCGGATTGCAGTCGAGGTAAAGGTCCTTGAGCGATTTCCGGCAGGACCCGGGCTCGAAGATGTCGCTGTCCCGGGTCCCGATCGTCCAGAGCTTCCGCGGCGAGCCCATCATGGGGCGGTAGAAGAAGTAGTGCTCGGTCAATCGCCCGCTTCCGCCGAGGTTGTTGTAGGTCCATATCTCGAGGTCGCGGAGACGGGTCGGCGAGCAGCTCTTCGCCTCCTCGATCGAGGCCGGCTCGCCCCAGCGCAGGACCATCCGCCCCGCGTCCTGCCTCCAACCATCATATTTTTCGTCGGCCAGGTGCCGCAGCTCCTCGTACCGTTGCCGGTAGCCGGGACCGAGAGGGGAGGGCAGTCCGGTCTTCTCCCGTCGCGCCCAGAACGCTTCCCGGAAGCTCTCGCGCTGGTGCGGCTCGGTCAGCTTCAGGAAGAGAGCTTCCTCTTCCGGTTGGATGATCGGGGCGACGAACTCGGTCAGCCACTTGCGGTCGTCCTCCGGCAGCGCCGCGAGGCGTTCCTTTTTCGAAGGCTCCTTGACGGGAGGAGCTGGCGGCGTTTGGGCCGTGGCCGCGGGAACCAATGCCGCAGATCCGGCGACACGGATCGGCCTCGCGGAAGTCTCTCCCAGCCCGGCAAATCTCTTTCGAAGCTCGGCCAGGTCCTCCGTCGAGACGCGTGGCGGTTGCGAGAGCGACGCCACTTCGGCGGCCGTGCCGCTTTGACGGCTGCGGATCTCTTCGGCGAGCCGGGCGACCTGGCAACCCGCGGGGCCGCAACGCTTCGACCTCGCGCCCGCTTGCGTGCATGCCGGGTCGGTCGAAGAAACACTGCTGACCGGCGCGGACTCCGGGAGACAGAGCTCCTGGAGCGTCGTCAGGCAGCTCGCCGGCTGGAGCAACTCCCGATCACCGAACGCCGGGCTCCAGACCTTGCGGATCCCCCCGAAAGTCGGACGATAGAAGAGGAACTGTTTGGCGCCGCCGGACGAGGTCGCGTAAGTCCAGGCCTCGACGTGGCGCAGCGCGTCGTTGCAGTCCAGGAACTCCTCGACCCGGGAGGGTTCTCCGAGACGCAGGACCATCCTCCCGGCATCGCTGGCAAGGCCGTCGTAGGTCGTCGCGGCCAGGTCCCGGAAATGCTCGTACCTTTGCCGGTAACCCGGACCCATGGGGAAAGCCAGTCCGTCCTTCTCCCGGCGCTTCCAGAACTCTTCCTTGAAGATCTCGCGCTGATGGGGATCCGTGAGCTCGAGAAAGAGCTTCTCTTCTTCCGGAAGAATGATCGGCGCGACGAACTCCGTCAGCCACTTGCGGTCGTCTTCGGGAAGAGCGGCAAAACGCTCCTTCTTCGTCGGCTCCCGGGCGCTCTGACTCGAGCCGGCTCCGGGGAGAAGAAGGAGGGCGGCGAGAAAGAGCGGGAAAAGGGATCGCCTCATCCAGTGTGGTCCGCGTGGATTCTAACCCCCGGGTCCGTATCATCATTCCTTAACGAAAGTTTTACGAGACGGTGTGCGCGATAATGCGGGAGGACCCGGAGAGCGGAACCTCGGCCTCATGATCTACCTCGACAACAACGCGTCCACTCCGCTGGATCCCGAAGTCCGCGAGGCGATGGCGGCCGCGCTGGATCTGTACGGAAATCCGTCCTCCGTCCATTCCGATGGACGCCGGGCGCGACGGGCCATCGAGGAAGCGCGCGACGAGGTCGCCCTTCTCGTGGGCGCGCGGAGCGACGAAATCTTCTTCACGTCCGGCGGGACCGAGGCGAACGCCCTCGCGATTCTCGGTTCGGTCGCCGGGGGGCCGGGGAGGGTCGTGACGTCGGCGGTGGAACACCCCTCGGTGCGCGAGCCGCTCGCCCGTCTCTGCGAAGTGCGCGGGCTCGAGGCCGTCGCGGTCTCTCCCGATCGGACCGGAGCTCTCGATGCCGGGAAGATCCGCGACGCCGCCGTCGCCGGCACCCTTCTCGTCTCTCTCATGGCCGCGAACAACGAGTACGGTGGAATGTACCCGGTCGAGGAAATCGCTCCGGAGCTCCGGAGTCGGGGCATCCTCGTCCACACGGACGCCGTGCAGGCGGCCGGGAAGGTCCCCGTGGACGCGCGCCGCTGGGAGGTCGACCTCCTTTCGATTTCCGCCCACAAGATCCACGGCCCCAAGGGCGTTGGCGCCCTCTACGTGCGGAAGGGGCTCGCCCTCCGGGCGCACACGCCGGGCGGCGGACAGGAAAAGAGGATCCGCGGCGGGACGGAAAACACGGTGGGAATCGTCGGGTTCGGGGCGGCCGCCCGGATCGCCCGGGAGCGACCGGCGGAGGAACGGGAATCGATCGCGAGGCTCCGCGACCGGCTCGAACGCGGGATCCTCGAACGGATCCCGGGAACCAACGCGGTCGGGGCGGGAGCGCCACGGCTGCCGAACACTTCGACCGTCGTGTTCGGCGGAATCTCGGGCGAGACCCTGCTCTTCCGGCTCGACCTCGACGGGGTCGCGGTCTCGGTCGGCAGCGCGTGCTCGAGCGGAACCCTGACGCCCTCGCCCTCGATCCTCGCGCTCGGATTCCCCAAGGAGCAGGCGAAAGGGGCGGTACGCTTTTCCCTGTCGCGTTTCACGACCGCGGAGGAGATCGATCGGGTTCTCGATCTGCTTCCGCGAGCGGCCGCGGACGTCCGGGACGCGCGCCGCGTCGCTGCGGCCCCGATTTCGGTTCCGGGCTGACCCGGCCGGTGGAGATTTTTTGATCGTCGTCGAGTGCGACCACTGCTTCGCGCGGCACCGCTACGACGAAGCGAAGTTCGAAGGCAGCCCGTCGAAGCGGCTCCAATGCGTGAAGTGTCACGCGGTCTTCGAGATCTACAACACGCACGCCTGGGAGACCCTGTCCCCGCTCGCCGACACGGCGATGCCCGATGTGGTCGCGCCCGGCGCGGACGGGGACTCCGACCGCGCCGATGCCGTGTTCGGGCGGCGCTCGGGTTCGGACTCGCGCCTGCCGGAACGCTTGAAGGTCTCCCTGGTGGTCATTTCGGGTCCGCAGGCGGGGAGGATCTTTCCGATCGAGAAACGGCGCGTCGTAGTCGGCGGCGAGGGAGCCGACGTCATCCTGGAGGACGGAGAGATCTCCCGCGAGCACGCGGCGCTCGAAATCGGGGACGAGGGGACCTGGCTCCTGGACCTGCGCTCTTCGAGCGGCACCTTCGTCGGAGGCCGGAGGATCCGCGAGGTCCTGATCGACAACCGCGGAGAGTTCACCGTCGGCGGCTCGACCCTCATGCTCATCGTGACGGAGGCGAGTTAGCCCCTCGCTGCTCGCGTAGAATCGTTCGATGCGCATTGCGGTCGCGATGTCTGGAGGGGTCGATTCCTCCGTCGCCGCTCTCCTGCTGAAGGAAGAGGGGCACGAGGTCATCGGCCTTTCGATGCAGCTGTGGGACCACTCCTCCGACTCCGGCCGCACGGGGCGCTGCTGCACTCTCGACGACATCTCCGACGCGCGCCGCGTCGCCTGGGCCCTGGACATTCCGCACTACGTCGTGAACCTCGAGGAGGAATTCCGCGAGCAGGTCGTGCGTCCCTTCGTCGCGTCGTACCTGGACGGCGAGACTCCGATCCCCTGCTCGGCGTGCAATTCGAAGGTGAAGTTCGCCACGCTGTGGGATCGCGCCCGGGCGATCGAATGCGAGGGCGTCGCGACCGGGCACTACGCGCGGATCGGTCTCGACCGGCGGACGCGGCGCCCGGTCCTGCGAAAGGGAATCGATCCTTCGAAGGATCAGTCGTACTTTCTCTACGACCTGACGGCGGAGCAGCTGGCCGCGGCGCGCTTCCCGGTCGGCGGGCTCACGAAAGCGCAGGTGCGCGCCCACGCCCGGCGCGCGCGCCTGCCGACGGCGGACAAGGAGGAGAGCCAGGAGATCTGCTTCGTGCCGGCGGCAACGCGCGCCGGCGAGTTCGTGGAAGACGCCGCTCCGGCCTTGGGGCTGCCGTTGCCGTCTCTGCCGGGCGTCGTGGAAAGCGCGGCAGGCGAGCGGCTCGGAACGCACGGCGGACATTTTCGATTCACGGTCGGTCAGCGGCGAGGGCTCCGGATTTCCGCTCGGCAACGGTTGTACGTGATCGCGATCGACTCTGCGGCGAACCGCGTGGTCGTCGGACGAGCGGAGGAGCTCGAAGCCTCCGAAACGGAAGTCTCCTCCCTTCGGTTTCCCGCGGGGGAGCCGCCCGGCGCTCCGTTCCGCGCGGAAGTCCGCGTGCGCCACCGCGCTCCGGAGGTCCCCGCGACGATCTACCCGTCGGGCGATGGACGCGCCCGCGTCGTCTTCGATCGGACCGTGCGCGCGATCGCGCCCGGCCAGTCGTGCGTCTTCTATCGCGGGGACATCGTTGTGGGCGGAGGCGTGATCGCGAAGCGTCGGGAGGCCCGCTCCCCCGGGGACTCGCACGGCGCGTAGCTCGCACTCCGCATGAGGATCCTCCTCGGGCTTCTCCTCTCGGGAGCCGCCCTCGAAGCTTCCGCGCAGTTCGTCCCGACGCCGGACTACCGGCGGGACACGCTGCTCATCGGGCCGAATCCCCTTCTCGCCGCGGCGGACGCCGCGTGGTCGCACCGCGACCAGGGGCGCGTCGGGGCGCGGGCGAGCGCACAGCGGATCTCCGAAGCGATCACCAACTACGAAAGGGCCGCCGAGGCGCCCGGGGAGGTCGAGGCCCGATGGAAGCTCGCACGGGCTCTCTTCTTCAAGGCGAAGTTCACCGGCCTCGATCGCGACCAGCAGCTCGCGTTCCTCGAGAAAGCGCGGAGGGTCGGCGACGAAGCGATCACGATCCTTCTCCGCCGCGCCTTCGGGGAGAAGCTCTCTGCCGAAGAATCGCCCTCGAAGGTGGCCGCAGCTCTCTCGCGGGAAAGGGACGCCGCGCCCGCGTACTTCTGGACGGCGGTCGCGTGGGGAGAGTGGGCGCTTCTCGCGGGAAAGGTCCCAGCCGCGAGGACCGGAGCGGCGACGAAGGTCCGGGACGATGCGACGACCGTGATTGCGCTCGATCCGGACTTCGAGGACGGCGGCGGGTATCGCATCCTCGGCCGTCTGCACCACAGGGCGCCCCGGATTCCCTATCTGACGGGCTGGGCGTCCCGGTCGGAGGCCATCCGTTACCTGCGCCTCGCGGTCCGGAACTTCCCGCGCAATTTCGTCAACCGGCACTTCCTTGCCGAGGCTCTGGCCGATGGCGGCGCTGCCGAAAAGGCCGAGGCGGTCCAGATCGAGCGGGACCTGGTCTCCGACGCGCCGTCGCCGGGCCGCCTCGTCGAGGACCTCGCGATCCAGGACGAGGCGAGGCGGAACCTAGGGGCGTGGGGAGCGCGGCCGTAGGGGAGGCGAAGCGATTCGGCGAACCCGCGGACTCTTCGGCAGCGCTTTGAGCAGATCGCGAACGCTGCGACCCGAGCGCGGATCGTTCCACGACGGGTTGATTTCCGCGAGCGGCGCCAGTGCGAACCGGCGCCGGGAAAGCCGCGGATGGGGGAGGACCGGATCGCTCGCGTCGCGCAGCCGGCCCGCGAAATCCAGGATGTCGACGTCGATCTCGCGAGGGCCGTTCGGGAACGTGGACGTGCGCCCCACCCGGAGCTCGACTTCCCGCGCCCTCCGCAGGAGCTCGCGCGGCGTCCCGCTCCAGGCGATCTCGACGACGGCGTTCCAGAAATCCGGCTGGTCGCGGAAGCCGACCGGCTCCGTGCGGTAGAAAGAGGAGATCCTTCGCAGGGGAGCGAAGGTGGCGATCTCGCGAAGAGCGGCTTCGAGATGGGCGCGCCGGTCGCCGAGGTTGGATCCGAGGCCGAGGTACGCGACGCCGGCGCGCCCTCCTCCGACGTCAGAACTCTTCTTCTTCCTCCCGGTCGGCTTCGACGATCTGGTCCTCGTCGAGCTCTTCGTCTTCTGCGCGCTCTTCCTCTTCGACCGGCGCCGGCTCTTCACTGAACTCGTCCGGGTTGCCCTCGGGAGGCGGTTCCATGATGACGGCGACGCGGCGCGGCCGCGGAGCGACGACCGGCGCATCCTCGGACTTCGCGTTCTTCTGATTCGCTCCGCACTTGGGGCAAATCGCCTCGGGACGACCGAGGTTGTAGAACTTCGTCCCGCAGTTGTAGCACTCGAATTTTTTCCCGAGATCCGGCATCGCTCTCCGCTGACGGCGGCCAAACCTAGCACGCGCCTTTCGAAAGGGCAACCGGCGCAAACTACCGGAAAAACAGACGTTGCGCGTCTGCTAACATCGCGCGCTCTTGCGGCGAACGATCCCTTCGGCAAGCTCCCTGCGCGGTGGCTGAATCTCCGTTTCGGATTCTCTCCCGTGATGCTTCTTCCGAAGCGCGAAGCGCGATCCTGACGACCGCGCACGGCGAGATCGAGACGCCGTGCTTCCTTCCCGTGGGCACTCGAGGCGCCGTCAAAGGCGTCGAGTTCGACCGGCTGGAGGAGTGGGACTGTCGCGCGATCCTCGCGAACACCTATCACCTGATGGCTCGCCCGGGCCGCGAGATCATCCGGCGCGCCGGCGGCCTCCACTCCTTCCTCGGATGGAATCGGGCGATCCTGACCGACTCCGGCGGCTTCCAGGTCATGAGCCTTTCTTCGCGCCGTCGGCTCACCGAAGAGGGAGTCGAGTTCCGGACGCCGGAGGATGGAACCCGACACTTCCTGACGCCTGAGCTCGCGGTCGAGCTTCAATCGGAATTCGGCGTCGACATCGCGATGACGCTCGACGTCTGCCCTCCCTTTCCCGCGGAGCGCCGGCAGATCGAAGAGGCATGCCGGCTCTCTCTCCTGTGGGCGGAGCGTTCGCGCGGGTCGTGGAGCGGTAAAGCCCTGCTCTTCGGGATCGTGCAGGGCGGAACGCACGAGGATCTGCGCAGGAGTTCCGCCGGCCCTCTCGTCGACCTTGGCTTCGACGGCTACGCGATCGGCGGGGTCGCGGTGGGGGAGCCCAAGGAGGCGATCCGCGCGATCACCGCGTTCTCCGCCGATCTCCTCCCGCACGAGAAGCCGCGGTACCTCATGGGCGTGGGAACCCCTGCGGACCTGCTCGCGTCGGTCCGCGCCGGCGTGGACCTCTTCGACTGCGTGCTGCCGACCCGCCACGGGCGGATGGGCCATGCCTATACCCGCGCCGGCGAGATCACGATCAAGCACGAGCGGTTCAAGGAGGACCTTGCGCCGCTCGATTCCGAATGCGCGTGCCCCGTCTGCCGCCGCCACAGCCGGGCGTATCTGAGGCATCTTTTCGTGCTGGGCGATTTTTCCGCTCCGATGCTGCTGTCGATCCACAACGTCTTTTTCTACCTGGAGTGGATGAAGCGGATCCGGGAGGCGATCGGTCGCGGAGATCTCCGTTCGCTCGAAGCGCCGCCGGAGGGGAAAATCGATTAGTCGATGGTGGCCTCCCGCGCCGTGAGAAAAGCTCTCCTCCTGCCGTTGCTGATGGCGTCGATCGCCGCTGCCCCGGCGCCGAAATCCGAAGACCTCCACTCCCGCGCGATGCGCCTCCACCGGAGCGCGATCGTCGTGGACACTCACGAGGACGTGCCGGAACAGCTCGAGAAGGAGTGGGTCGGTCGTGACCGAGGAGCTCCTACGGCGCGGACACTCCGAGGGCGAAGTGCGCGGCGTGCTGGGAGAGAACTTCCTGCCGTTCTGGGAAAGAGCCGACGCCGCCCGGGCCCGGGTTCCCCCCCGTTCCGAGCCGCTGCAGTTTTCGAAACCGTAGCACGCTGCCGCTCCGATATGATTCGCCGGCGATGAACGCCTCGCTCGACGGCCTCGCCCAGGCTGCTCCTCAGACACCCGGAGGGGGCTTTATCCAGTTCCTCCCGATGGTCTTCATCTTCGTGATCTTCTATTTCCTGTTGATCGCGCCGATGCGCAAGAAGCAGAAGCGACAGCAGGAAATGCTCGGACAGCTGAAGAAGGGGGACGAGGTCGTGACCGGGGGAGGTCTTTTCGGACGGATCGCCGCGTTCGATGAGGCGCGCGGGGTGGTCATCCTCCAGGTCGCGGACAACGTGAAGATCAAGGTCCTGCGCTCGTCGATCGTGGGGCTGGCCGGCGAACCGGAGGCGACGGTCACCCCGAGTTCTTAGTCCCCGGCAGCTCCCCCGGGCCCGTTCTCGTATACACTCCACCGTTCTTTTTTTCAGGAGGAACCTTGTCCAAGAGGGTTCGCTGGCGGATGGTCCTGATCGTCGTCGTCGTGGCCGGGATGATCACGGGCTACATCGCCATGGGATACGCCAATGCCCGTCGCGAGTGGATCGGCTCGGGTAAGCCTCCGCTGTCCGAGGCTCTCAAGAAAGGCGTCAAGCTCGGTCTCGACCTGCGCGGCGGGATCCACCTGGTCCTCCAGGTGAATACCGCCGACGCCGTGAAGGCCGAGCGGGACGACGCCGCCGAACAGCTCCAGACGCAGGCCCGCGAGCAGGGGCTGACTCTCGGAGGAGTCGAGTTTCCGAACGAACGGGCCTTTTCGGTCGCCGTCACGCCGGCGACCGACGAACGCAAGCTCGAGGAGACGGTCAAGAGGTTTCTGCCCGACTGGACGGTCTCGACCGCCGGTGGGAAGTGGATCTTCACGCTGAAGGACCTGGCGCGCCGGCAGATCGAGGACAACTCCGTGTCACAGGCCGTCGAGACGATCCGGAACCGGATCGACGAATTCGGCGTCGCCGAGCCGCTCATCGCGCGGCAGGGCTCGGATCGCATCCTCGTCCAGCTTCCAGGCATCGACGACCCCAAGCGGGTCAAGGACCTGATCAAGAGCACCGCTTTCCTGGAGCTGAAGCTCGTCGACTCGGGTCCTTCCGCCGACCGCAACGCCCTGCTGGCCTCGCACGGCGGCCAGCTGCCTCCCAACCTCGAGCTCGTCGAGGCGGCCCCCACGCCCGGGCAGAGGGAACAGGCGTGGTACCTGGTTCAGAAATCGGCGGTCATCACCGGACGGGACTTGAAGAACGCGCGGCCGACGCAGCGGCAGCTCGGAGGCAATGCCGTGTCGTTCTTCCTGAACGCTGCGGGCGCGGAGAAGTTCGCTAAGGCGACCGGCGAAAACGTCGGCAAAGAGCTCGCGATCATCCTCGACCATCGCGTCAAGTCCGCGCCAAGGATCAACGAACGCATCCACGACCAGGGGGAGATCAGCGGCAGCTTCACGCCGGAGGAGGCGAACGACCTGGCTCTCGTCCTGCGCGCGGGCGCGCTGCCCGCCGGCCTGACGTACCTCGAGGAGCGGACGGTCGGCCCTTCACTCGGCCTCGACTCGATCCGCAGGGGAGTGACGGCCTCGATCGCCGGGGCGCTTTTCGTGTTCGTCGCCATGACCCTCTACTACCGCCTTTCCGGGCTGAATGCGGTCCTCGCGCTCATCCTGAACGCCGTCATGCTCCTGGGGGCGATGGCACTCTTCAACGCGACGCTCACCCTGCCCGGGATCGCCGGCTTCATCCTGACGATCGGCATGGCGGTCGATTCGAACGTGCTCATCTTCGAGCGTATTCGTGAAGAGCTGAGGGCCGGCCGGGCACCGAAGACCGCGATCGAGAACGGCTTCTCGAAGGCGTTCGCGACGATCATCGACACCCACCTGACCGTCATCATCTCGGCGATCTTCCTCTTCCAGTTCGGCACCGGTCCCGTGAAGGGTTTCGCCGTGACCCTGATTCTGGGTCTTCTGATCTCGATCTTCACCGCCGTCTTCGTGTCGCACACGATCTTCGAGCTGATGTACGGGCGGCGCCAGCACATCGACGCCCTGTCGATCTAAGGAAACCGGCATGGAACTCTTTCGGCAGACCAGCATCGACTTCCTCCGGTACAAGTGGATTGCGATCGGCGCGTCCTGGCTGCTGATCGCGCTCGGGCTTTTCGCGATCTTCGTCCAGAAAGGGTTGAAGTTCGGCATTGACTTCGCCGGGGGAACGCAGATCGCGGTGCGGTTCACAGAGCGCCCCGACCTCGACCACCTGCGGAAGATCCTCGACGCGGCAAACCTCGGCGACACCGGAATACAGCGTTACGAGGACCCCTCGAAGAACGAGGTTCTGATCCGCGTTCAGCAGCAGAAGCGGGAAGGCCGGGACGTCTCGCACGACGTGCAGGACGCGCTGCGGTCTGGTCTTGCCGCCCCGGGCGCCAGCCCCTCGAAGCTCGACTCGAACCGGGAAGGCAAAGACACGCTCGGCGCTCGCTTGACCGCGGGGGATCCCGATCACGTCTCGGGACGGCCCGACGTCGTCCCCGCCGAGTACTACGGAAAGATCGCGGAGCGGATCATCGCGTACCGCTCCGGGATCGGGATCTTCCATTCCACGGCCGATTTCGACCGGGTGCCGGACGTCTCCGCGCCCGTCAAGGCCTGGCTGAAGGCGAACTGCTACCTCGGCCCGTTCGTGCTGCTCTCCGCGGAAAACGTCGGGCCGCAGGTCGGGGCGGACCTGCGCAAGAAGGCTCTCCTCGCGGTCGTCTGGTCGATCGGCGGAATGCTCGCCTACATCGCGATCCGCTTCCGGTCGTTTCCGTTCGGGGTCGGCGCGGTGGTCGCACTCATCCACGACACGCTCATCACCGTGGGTCTCCTGGCGCTGATGGGGCGCGAGTTCAATCTCGTCGTCGTAGCGGCGCTGCTCACCCTCGTCGGTTACTCCGTCAACGACACCGTCGTCGTCTACGACCGCGTGCGCGAGAACCAGCGCACGCCCAAGAAGGAGTCGCTCGAGTCCGTCATCAACCGGTCCATCAACCAGACGCTCTCCCGGACGGTGCTCACTTCCGGTGCGACGATGCTCGTCTGCGTCGCTCTCTTCTTCCTGGGCGGCGAAGTGCTGAACACGTTCGCGCTCGCTCTCATCATCGGCATCATCGTCGGGACGTACTCTTCGATCTATGTGGCCGCCGCGATCGTCGTCATCTGGAAGGACCTCCGGACCCGGCGCAAGCTCGTGGTGGTTCCGGCGCCGAAGCCGGCGGCCCCCGCGCCGCCGCCGACGACGCGGAAGAAGAAGTCCGGAAGGCGGTAAGAGCCGGAACCCGTCCCGAGTCGCGGCCCTTCGGCGTTAATCTAGGTCCCGTGATGATCCGGTTCGAGGACATCCTCGATCGCGTCGAGGCCTACAACCCGCAGTCGAACCAGGACCTGCTGCGTCGCGCGTACGTGTTCTCGGCTCTCGAGCACAAGGGACAGGTCCGGCGATCCGGGGAGCCCTACCTGATCCATCCGCTGCACGTCGCGGCGATCCTCGCGGAGATGAAGGCAGACGACGTCTCGATCGTCGTCGGACTCCTCCACGACGTGCTCGAGGACACGCTGACGACCAAGCAATCGATCGCAAAGCAGTTCGGCCCGGAGGTCGCCGAGCTCGTGGACGGTCTCACGAAGATCGGCAAGTTCTCGTACGTGTCACGGGAGCAGGAGCAGGCCGAGACCTTCCGCAAGATGATCCTGGCGATGGTGTCGGACCTCCGTGTCGTGCTCGTCAAGCTCGCCGACCGGCTCCACAACATGCGCACTCTGCAGCACCTCCCGGAAGAGAAGCGCCGGGAGATCGCGCGGGAAACACTCGACATCTACGCCCCGATCGCGAATCGGCTCGGCATGGGCCTCGTCAAAGGCGAGCTCGAGGACCTGGCCTTCCTGCACCTCGAGCCGGAGGAGTATGCCCGTGTGGCCTCAGACGTCGAGCGCCGCATGAAGGGCTCGCAGGCGATGATCGAGAAGACCCGGGCGCGCCTCGCGGCGAAGCTGGCCGAGGCGGGGATCGCCGGCGAGGTCACCGGACGGGTGAAGCGCTACTACTCGATCGCGGAGAAGATGCGGCGGCGGGAGGTGGACGCAGCCGAGCTGTACGACGTGCTCGCCTTTCGAATCGTCACGCCCGAGACCCGCGACTGCTATGCGGCGCTCGGCCTCGTGCACCAGCTCTGGCGGCCGGTCCCCGGACGGATCAAGGACTACATCGCGATGCCGAAGCCGAACTTCTACCAGTCGCTTCACACGACCGTGATGGGAGAGGCGGCCCAGCCCTTCGAGATCCAGATCCGCACGAGGGAGATGGACCTGATCTCCGAACGCGGTATCGCGGCGCACTGGAAGTACAAGGAGGGAAGGCTCGGCCCCCACGCCGACGACGCGCGCTTCCAGTGGCTGCGGCAGCTCGTGGACTGGCAGAGCGAGGTGTCCGATCCCCGGCAGTTCCTCGCGTCGCTCAAGGTGGACCTCTACCCGGACGAGGTTTACACCTTCACGCCGAAGGGGGAGGTCTTCGCGTTCCCCCGCGGCGCGACGCCGCTCGATTTCGCCTATCGCGTCCACACCGACGTCGGCCATCGCTGCGTGGGCGCCCGCGTCAACGGCAAGCTCGTTCCGTTGCGAACGGCGCTCGCGAGCGGCGACATCGTGGAGATTCTGACCGCCCCGAATCAGGCTCCGTCGCGGGACTGGCTCTCCTTCGTCGTGACGAGCCGCGCGCGCCACAAGGTCCGGCACTTCATCCAGGGTCAGGAGAAAGCGCGCGCGGTCGAGCTCGGTCGACGGCTCCTCGAGCGGGAGCTCAAGAAGTACCGGAAGACCGTCAAGAAGCTCGAAGGGGAGGGGAAGCTGCAGGCGGAGCTCGGAACATGGGGTTTTTCGAGGCTGGAAGACCTCTACGCGGCGCTCGGGTACGGCAAGCTCGCCCCGCGCAATGCGCTCGAAAGACTGATTCCGGCCGACCTTCTCGACCGCCCCGAACCCCCGAAACAGGAGACCGCGGTCTCACGCGTCGTGCGGAAGATCCTCCCCTTCGGAGCGCCGGACATCACGGTCGTCGGCCACAACGACCTGCTCGCGTCGCTCGCGAAGTGCTGCAACCCGGTGCCGGGCGAAAAGATCCTCGGCTACATCACGCGGGGACGCGGGGTCTCGGTGCACTCGGACAACTGCCCAAACGTGCGCAACCTTCTCTACGACCCGGAGCGGCAGATCGACGTCGCCTGGGCGGCGGAGAAGGGCGCGTCCTACGCGATCGAGCTCGACGTCGTCACGGACGACCGACCGGGTCTGCTCGCCGACCTGACGCAGGCGATCGCAGGCGAGGGGTCGAACATCCGCCGGATCGAGGCGCGGTCCTCGGAAGATCGAAGAGGCTACGTCTCGGTCTCGCTAGAGACTTCGGACCTGAAGCACTTAGAGAAGATCTTCAGCCGTTTGAAAGCGATCTCCGGCGTGCGGGAAGTCGTCCGGAAGTACAACGTGCCGAAGGCGGGGGAAAGAGACTAGAACCCGAGCGCGAAAGGCTCACGATTTGGAACTCGGGACCCGGGCCTTCGCCCGCGGCGCCGGCTTGATCACCTTTCCCGACCGGAGGCATCGCGAGCAGGCGCGCACGCGCCGGGTTGTTCCGGAGTTGACGACCGCGCGCACCGTCTGAAGGTTCAGGTGCCATTTGCGGCTCGTGACGTTGTGGGCATGACTGACGTTCGACCCCGTCATCGGAGTCTTTCCGCAGAAGTGGCAATGCTCGGCCATCGGATCTCCTCGTGAACGATTCCCGACGTCAAAAAACGCGGCATCGTACAACGTCGGGTCCAGGGTTGAAAGGCCGTAATTCCGGCGCAGCGGCCGATCTCTCCCTCTAACCTCGAACTTTGAGCCCGGAACGGCCTCGTAGCGGCCGTAAACCTTGACTGTAGAAAAACTTTCTGCTATTTTCCCTCTCAGCCGAAATAACCCAAGGTCAAAGCCCACAACCGTATGAATTTTTTCGGTGGGGCGTAAGCGTGCTATTCCGAAAGTCGAAGAACCTCGTAGGCCTCGACATCGGCTCGTCAGCCGTCAAGCTGGTCGAGTTGAAGGACGTCAAGGGCGGGGGCTACAAGCTGGTCAAATCGGGCCTGGAGACCCTTTCTCCCGAGGCGATCGTCGACGGCGCGATCATGGATGCGTCTCTCGTCGTCGATACGGTCAACCGGCTGGTTTCGACGGCCAACGTGCGCAATCAGGACTTCGGAACCTCTCTTTCCGGCCATTCGGTCATCGTCAAGAAGATCAGCCTTCCCGCGATGTCGCCCGAGGAGCTGTCGGAGTCGATCCGCTGGGAGGCCGAGCAGTACGTGCCTTTCGACATCAACGACGTCAACCTCGATTACGTCGTTCTCGAGTCGGGTGCGGGAGATACGATGGACGTCCTTCTGGTCGCGGTGAAGAAGGACAAGATCGGCGACTACACGAGCGTCATCTCCCAGGCCGGCCGCAACCCGATGCTGGTCGACGTGGACGCCTTCGCCCTCCAGAACGCCTTCGAAGCGAACTATCCGATCGAGGCGGGGCGAATTGTCGCCCTCGTCAACGTGGGCGCTTCGGTCACGAACGTCAACATTCTGTCGGGGTCGAACACGATTTTCTGGCGCGATATCTCCTTCGGGGGCAACCAGTACACCGATGCGATCCAGAAGCAGCTTTCGCTCTCCTTCGACCAGGCCGAGTCGTTGAAAAAGGGGGAGCGGGCGGGTGACCATTCCGTTTCCGAGATCTTTCCGATTCTCCGCTCGGTCTCCGACGACCTCGCGCAGGAACTGCAGAAAACGTTCGACTTCTTTCTTGCGACGACCTCCACCCAGCGGATCGACCAGCTCCTTCTTTCCGGCGGTTCTTCTCGAGTGGTCAACTTCGACACACAGTTGAAAGAGCGTTTCGGGATGCCGGTCGAAGTGATGAACCCGTTCCGGCAGATCGACATCACGGGCACGCCGGTCTCCGCGGAGTGGGTCACGGAGAACGCGCCGAGCCTGGCGGTGGCGGTGGGGCTCGCGGTCCGCCATGTCGGAGACGAAGCGGCTTGATCCGGATCAACCTCCTCACGGAGGCCCGCGCGGCCGCGGCGCGCAAGAAAGGGCCGCTCCTGCCGTCCGGCGCCCGGCTGAACAACCTGATCCTGCTCGGCGGAGTCGCCCTCGGGCTCCTTTACATCGGCATCATGGCGATCACGCTGACGCACCGGAGCCGGGACCTGGACGAGGAGATCACGAGGGCGAACGAAGAGGTCGCCCGTTTGCGCTCCATCATCGACGAGGTGAAGGGCTACGAGGACAAGAAGGCGAGCCTCGAGGCCAAGATTCAGCTCATCAACAACTTGAAGACGAATCAGAAGGGACCGGTGCGGCTCATGGACGAGATTTCGCGCGCCCTTCCCGACCTGGTCTGGCTGACGGATCTGGCCGTCTCGGGGAACCTGGTCACGTTGAAAGGACGCACCCTCTCGCCCAATGCGGTGGCGACGTACCTCGAAAACATCAAGAAGAGTCCCTTCTTCGCCGAGCCCGTCTTCCGCAACCTCGGCAAGGAGAGCGATGTCCAGGGGACCTACATCTGGGAGATGACCCTGACGTTCACGAATGCGCAGGCCCTCGCGGTTGTCCCCCCGAGCCCGCCGGCGGCCGCACCTCCTTCGCAGGCGAACTCACCGGCTCCGGGAACATAGGAACGACGCGTGGCGATCGACCTGAAGCTGGAAGACAAACCGTGGTACCACGCGCTCGCCTATGGACTCGTCATCGGAGGCCTGCTCGCCGGGGCGGTGCACTACGCCTGGTTCCGAGGCTTGAACGCGGAGATCAAGGGGAAGCGCACGCAGCTCGAGGCGCTCCAGCAGGAGATCCAGAAGGGCCGCGCCGCCGAACGCAAGCTTTCGCAGTTCCGGGAGGAGGTCCGGCGGCTCGAGCTCGAGCTCGCGAAGCTGCTCCAGGTACTCCCCTCCAAGCGCAACACGGAGGATCTGATCAAGAGAATCGAGACCCTGACGCGGCAGGGAGATTTCACCCTGCGCAAGTTCACGCCGGGGGATTTCAACCCGAAAGAGTTCTACGCCGAGTGGCCGATCGACATCGCGCTCGAGGGGACGTATCACAATCTCGCTCTCTTTTTCGATCGGATGAGCCGTTTTTCGCGCATCATCAACGTCGAGGACATGAAGATCAGCGCGCTTCCGGTCATCGGGCAGAAGTCGATCTCCGCTACGTTCACGGCGAAGACCTTCATCTACACCGGGGAGGAGTCGGCCATGCATCCCGGGGAAGGTCAGCCGGCCGCCGGCACGGCGGGTGCGCCGAGCGGAAAACCTCTCGGTCCGGCCGGGGTAAGTGCCCGCAAGTTGAAGGAGCGCGCGGAAGGAAAGGGCGTGGAATGAGGATTTCGCTTTCCGTCGCCGTCCTCCTTTCGCTCGCGGCCGGGGTTGCGGCCGAGCCGCCGCGCCCGACGCCGACGGCGACGAAGACGCCTGCTCCGGCACCCGGAGCCATCAACTCCCCGGGCGAAGCGATGATCCAGCAGGATGAGGCCGCGCTCGCCGGCCGCTCCTACAGCTATGATCCGGCGGGCCGGCGCGACCCGTTTCGCTCGCTGCTGGTCCGCGCGGAGGACCGCACGCGAGGCGGTCGCCCCGCCGGCGTCGCCGGGATGTCGATCGATGACATCGTGATCTACGGCATCTGGAAAACCCGCTCCGGTTACATCGCGCAGGTCCGTGCCACCGACAACAAGAGCTATCTCCTCCGCCCGGGCGACCTCCTTTACGACGGCGAGGTCACCCGCGTGGGACCGAATGAAGTCGTGTTCCGCCAGAACATCAACGATCCGCAGAGCGTGAAGCCCTTTCGGGAAGTGACCAAGCAATTGAACGTGACGCCAAAACCGTGAGGACCTGCGGGCCAGGAAATTCCGGCGCGACGGGAGGGACGATGAGAAGGACTTTCGAAAGAGCCGCGACGGCGATCGCGATGGCCGCCGTCCTGGCGGGGGCGTTTGGGTGCTCCGCCGTGAAGAAGAGCAACCATGTCTCCGCCGCGACGTCCTCCCCGGTAGTCGTGGCGAGTCCACCCGCCGTGACGACCTCCCCGGGTCAGGTCACCCAGGCGGCGTTCAATGAAGACGGTGACGGCGCCCGGATCGTTCTCTCGGCCGACACGCCTCTTCTGTACACGTCTTACGAACCGCGACCGGATCTGTTGATCGTCGAGATGCCCGGCGTCCGCGTCGCGGACGGTTTCGCGGCTCCGAAAGCCTCCGGAAGCGTCGTGCAGTCGGTCCGCGTCGAAACACTCGACGAGCTCGGCAAGAGAGTCACGCGCCTGACCGTCGAGCATCGCCCCGGACTCCACTATCAGCTGCAGTCGGTGGGGCGGGGCCTCGCGGTCGCGTTCGAGACCCCGCGGGACGCCGCCGTGGAACCTGCTCCGGCGCCCGCGCCGCCGCCGGTCGCGACCGAGCCGATCCCCGCGCCGGTCGTCGCCTCGCGCGCGGAGCTCGCGCACGCGCTCGAGGAGGTCACGGCGGAGTCGACAGGAGACGGCGTTGCCGTCCATCTCCTCGCGGATGGAACCCTCCAGGCCAAGGACTTCGTGCTCGCCAATCCTCCGCGGATCGTCATCGACCTCCCGGGTGTGAAGAGCTCGGTGCGGCGGCGCTCCATCCCGGTTTCGGGCGGGCTCGTGAACCGCGTTCGGGTTTCGCAGTTTCAATCGGCTCCCGAGCCGGTCACGCGTGTCGTCCTCGATCTCGTCCGCCCGACGCCGTATTCCGTGCACGCCGACGGCGAGAGGTTGGCGGTCATCGTCGGCAGCACGTCGGGTCCCGCGACGGTAGCGGCCGCGCCCCAGGTGATCGCCGAACAGGCGCCGCCCTCCGCTTCTGCTTCGGTCGAGGCGGCCCCGGCGCCGTCGCGCACCGAGATCGCAACCGTCGCGCCCCCGGGGACGGAGAAACCGACAACCGAGAAACCGCCGGCGGCGCCGGCCACGGAGACCGGGGGCGTTTCTCCGCCCGCGCCGGGAGCGCCGCCGCTCGAACCTCCTCCCGCCGCCGTCGTGCCGCCTCTGGCTCCGGCGCCCGCGGTCGTGGCGAGCCCGCAAATCCCGAAACCGGCCATAGAGAAAACCGAGACCGCACCGTCGCCGCTCCCTCCCGGAATCCGTGAAGCCCGCCGCTCCCGCGCCCGGGAGGCGGAGAGGCCGGCGACCCGAGAAGACGCGCTGTTCGAGGCCGCCACGGCGGTGCTCGCCCAGCAGGAACAGACCCAGCGCGCGAGGGAGCTGACCGCCTTCCAGTCGCGGACTCTCGCGGAAGGTCAGACGCAGTTCACCGGAGAGCCGATCTCGCTCGACTTGAAAGACGCCGACATCAAGGACGTCTTCCGCACGATCTCGCAATTCACCGGGCTGAACATCGTGATCGATCCGGAGGTCAAGGGCACGGTCACCGTCCAGCTCGAGAACGTGCCCTGGGATCAGGCGCTCGACCTGATCCTCAAGCAGAACAACCTCGGCTACGTGCTCGACAACAACATCATGCGGATCGCGACGACCGAAAAGCTCCGGATCGAGGAGGCCGATCGGGCGCGTCTCGCGGAGGCGCGCCAGGCCGCGGAGCCGACCCGAACGGTCATCAAAAAGCTGTCGTACGCGCGGGCGAGAGAGATCACCGAGGTCTTGAAAAGCATCATGTCGCGGCGCGGCGACATCGTGATCGACACGCGGACGAACACTCTCATCATCCGGGAGATCCCGACGTTTCTTCCCGCGGTCCTGCAGCTGATCGACAACCTGGACACGGCGACGCCTCAGGTGATGATCGAAGCGCGGATCGTCGAGACCACGAAGACGCTCGGCCGGAGTCTCGGCATCAACTGGGGCTTCAACGGTGTCGCCGACGTCGCCCACGGCAACACGACGAACCTCGTCTTCCCGAACAACCTGAACGGCGGTTTCCGGGTCGGCCTCGAGCAGGGCCCGGTCGTTGGCCACATCCGGCTGGGCAACATCCTCGATACCTTCAACCTCGACATCTCCTTGACCGCCGCCGAGAACCAGGGCTTGCTGAAGATCATCTCCTCGCCCAAGCTCGCCGCGTTGACGAACACGCAGGCCACCATCCAGTCCGGCGTGCAGATCCCCGTTCAGACGACGGTCAACAACACGACGACGGTCATCTACGTCGATGCGACGCTGCGGCTCGAAGTGACACCGCAGATCACCGCCGAGGGCACGATCCTCCTGCAGGTGGTCGTCCAGAAGCGCGAGCCGGCGGTCGCCCTGAACCTCGACATGATCCCCGGGCTATGGAAGATCCCCATTCTCGGCAGCCTCTTCCGCAACAAGACGCGAACCGAGAAGCACGACGAACTGCTCATCTTCATCACCCCCCGGATTCTCCGGTGAAGAAAGAGGACAAATCCATGAAGGCAAAAGTTCTGATCGTGGCGGCCGTTCTCGTGATAGCGGCGGCGCCCGGGTGTACGAACAAGGAAGGGGAGAGCGAGGCGCCCGTTTTCATCACGGTGTCGCTCGACCTGCAGCCCGGCTTCGTGGACGTTTCCACGCCGGCACCGGTACAGATCAATACGATCACGCTGGTGAGTCATCTGAAGAATCCGACCCAGACCGATCCCCAGGGTTTCGCCGACACCCAGGTCAACAGCTACACGGTTCGGTTCCGCCGTACCGACGGGGGAACGCGCGTCCCTCCCGTCAAGACGTTCGGGACGGGCATTCTCGTTCCTTCGGGCGGTTCGGCGACCCTCAACAATTTCCCGATCCTGGATGCTTCGGACCTCCAGCAGGCTCCCTTCGATCAGCTTCTTCCCTTCAATGGAGGGGTGGATCGGGAGACGGGACGAAACTCGATCCAGATGACGTTCGACATCACCTTCTTCGGACTGACGGTTTCGGGACACCGGGTCCAGAGCCAGACTGCGTCGGGAATCCTCCTGTTCTCGTGCGCCGGATGTTTCTAGAGATCGCGAGCAGGACATAACGGAGGCCTTCATGCGCCGGATCGCCATTACTCTGACCGTTCTCGCGTTCGTCGCGGGCGCCTTCGGATGCTCGTCCGACGCGCCGACGCCTCCCAAGGCCGGCGGAGGCGCCGGGGGCGGGACGACCGGTACGAGCGCGCTCCAGATCCGGTTGTTCACGAGCAATCCGAACCCTCCCGCGGGGACGTGCACGCTCATCCAGGCGATCGTCACGTTGAACGGAAACAATGTGCCCGACGGTACCGGCGTCTCCTTCTCGACGGATTTCGGCGTGTTCGCTCAGAACTCGCTTCCCTTGATCTCCGTCGTGACGCAGAACGGGGCGGCCGTGACCGCTCTCTGCTCCGAGTTTGCCGGGACCGCCGTCGTGCGCGCCACGGCGACGTCGGGAGGTCAGACCGGCGCGGCCACGATCACTATTGCATTTCAGCAGGCGGCCGCCGGCGCCGGCCCCTTCGTGAGCTTCTGCGATCCGAGCTTCGGGCCGGCGACGGGCGGAACTGCGCTCACCCTTCACGGAGGCCGTTTCTGCGCCAGAACCGGCTGCACGGGGAGCGAAGCCTCGACGACGCGGGTGTCGTTCATCGTCAACGGCGTCGCGCGAGAAGCGACGGTCACTGCCGTCACGAACGACACGATCTCGCTCCTGACGCCCGGGTTCCCCGAGGTGACTTCTCCGACGACTCCGGTCGAGATCCGCGTGACTCTCAACAACAACACCGCGACCCCGACCGTTCTCACCCTGCCGAATTGCTTCGCCTTCGGCACGACGCTCTCGACGACTCCGACGATCACGGCAGTGCTTCCGGCGTCCGGGACCAACGAAGGGAACACCCGCGTGACGATCATCGGCGCGGGATTCCAGGCCCCGGTCCAGGTCTTCTTCGGCAACGTCGAGGCGACGGTCGTCTCCGTTTCCTTCAACCAGATCGTGGTCCTGACGCCGGCGGCCTTCGGCGCGGGTCGCGACAACCTGAACCAGACTGTGGACGTGCGCGTCCGCAACGTCACCTCCGGGCAGGAGGCGACGCTCGTGGGCGGCTATCGCTACGTCCAGCCCATTCAGATCACGTCGATCACACCTTCCGAGGAGCGAGTGGATCAGCCACTGACTCCTGTGACGATCTTCGGGCACGGCTTCCAGGCACCGATCTCCGGGAGCCTCGGGGGGCGGCCCTTCGCCGCCGTTATCTCCGTGTCGGAGAGCG
>WNGE01000043.1_pt1 | contig 128705 bp, 118 predicted proteins | sample 5400651 | NCBI WGS metagenome assembly WNGE01 (sample SAMN13153370, study PRJNA577476) | soil metagenome | isolation source: 60 cm soil or saprolite under grassland replicate 2 | place: USA:California | collected 2016-06-15 | reverse complement strand
GCGGCGCGAGCTCGATGGCGAGCCACGCCACCGCGACGAAGCTCATCCCGTCCCCGAGGTACGAGACCGCGAAGCCGAGGATCAGTCGCCGGAACACCCGGTTGGCGAGCACCGGCCGGTAGGCGGAGGGGACGAGGCGGCTGTCAGTCAGGCCCGCGATCGCCGGACGGCTCAGCGCAGCTCCTGGATGCGGACGAGGTTGCCCGCGGGATCGCGGACGGCGCAGTCGCGAACCCCGTACGGCTGCTCGGTCGGCTCCTGGACGACCTCGGCGCCGCTGGCCTGCAGCCGCTCGAAGGTGCCGTCGAGGTCGGCGGTGGCCAGGTTGATGGCGGCGTAGGTGCCCTTGGCCATCATCTCGGCGATGGTGCGGCGCTCGTCGTCGGTGATGCCGCATCCGGGCGCGAACGGCGGCTCCAGGACGATGGACGTGTCGGGCTGGTCGGCGGGGCCAACCATGATCCAGCGCATCCCGTCGTACCCGACGTCGTTGCGGACCTCGAAGCCGAGGGTGTCGCGGTAGAAGGCCAGGGAGGCGTCCGGGTCGTCGTGCGGGAGGAAGCTCGCGTGGATGGTGATGTCCATGGCGGTCATGCTAGCTGCGGCTCGGGGGCCGGTGCTTCTCGATTCCTGACCGGTCTGGTCACCTGTTTCGCCACGCACGACGGCATCCCCGCCGTCGCGCGCGCCGCGTGGCGCCGGTAGGTGCTGGGCGGCACGCCGACCAGCTCGGTGAAGCGAGTGCTGAAGGTGCCCAGCGACGAGCAGCCGACCGCGAAGCAGACCTCGGTGACGCTGAGGTCGCCACGACGCAGCAGCGCCATCGCGCGCTCGATGCGCCGCGTCATCAGGTAGCCGTACGGCGACTCGCCGTAGGCCAGCCGGAACTGGCGGCTGAGGTGGCCGGCCGACACGTGCGCGCCGCGGGCGAGCGCCTCGACGTCCAGCGGCTGCGCGTACTCCCGGTCGATCCGGTCGCGGACGCGGCGCAGCCGTGCGAGGTCGCGCAGGCGCTGCGCCGCAGCGGGTCTGCTGGTCACCTGCGAGATCGTGCCACGTCGCGCCGGAGTTGCCAAGCGCCGCTGGCGTCCCACCCCACTCCGCGTCCGCTCTGGCCCGGTCTGCTCTGGGCCGCCCGGGACGGCCACCCTCCAAGAGCCGAGGGTCACGCCCGCGTCAGGCCGGCCGGCCCTACGGCCGAGGCGCCGTAGGAGGCATGCTCCCGCCACGGGCGGCACACCACGGGTAACCGCGATGCGGGTCACCGCAGACCACCTGAAGCCCGCAGTGCGCCGCCCGCTCATGCCAGGGTACGGCCGGCCGCGCGAGCGGCCGCTGGGGAGGGGCCGAGCTCCGTGTCACGGAGTTGGTGCCCTCGAGCCGCGCGCCCTGGGGGCCGAGCGCCTCTTCGACGGCTTCGAGCTGCTGGACCCCGGCGTGGTGGAGCTGCCGCGCTGGCGCCCGGACGCCAGCACCCAGGTCCCTGCCGACCCCGTCCCCATCTACGGCGGGGTCGGCCGGCTGGCGAGCGGGTAGCCACCTCCCACCCAGCTCCCCGGGCAAACGTACCCAGGCGAAGCTGGGTGCGTTCGCTGCCGAAGATGAGCAGGAGGCCGCTGGTGGCGGCCCCTGGCTGGCCCCCATGCTGAGGTCGTCTGGCCAAGCTGGCGAGCGGGAGGTGCCCGGTGGAGGAGCGGACCGCGACCGCGACGTGGTGCCCTGGCTGCGGCCGTCCCGCCGGCGAGGTGTCCCGCTGCCCTTCGTGCGGGCTGCCGCAGACCGGCGCCGACGCCGACCGCCTGCGGGTGGTGGTGTGGCGCCTCTACGAGCTCGGCGAGCGGCAGCGGGCGCTGCTGGAGGAGACAGCCGCCCTGCGGCGGGAGCGGGGCCGGCTGCTGCACGCGCTCGGGCAGGGCGCGGCCGCTCCGGCCGGGACCACGGCGCGGCGCGAGTGGCGCCCGGAGATGATCCGCGGCGTCCTGCTCGGGCTCGGGTCGGTCCTGGTGGCGATCGCCGCGCTCATCTTCGCCGTGGTGGCCTGGGTCCGCCTCGGCGACCTCGGCCGCGCCGGCCTGCTGGCCGCCGCGACCTTGGTGGCCGCGGCGGCCAGCGCCGCGACCCGCCGGCGCCTGCCCGCCACGGGCGAGGCGCTCGCCGGGCTCGCGCTGGCGCTGCTGCTGGTCGACTGGTACGCGCTGCGCCGCGGCGGGCTCGGAGGCGGCTGGTCGGCGACCGCGTGGTGGGCGCTCGGCAGCGGCGCCGGCGCGGCCGTGGCGGCCGTGGCGGCCGTCGCGGCGCGGTGGCTGCGGCTGCAACGCGTCGCCGCGCCGGCGCTCGCCCAGGTCTCGGCCGCGCTGACCGTCCTGGTGGTCGCGGAGGCTTCCTGGACGGTCGGGGTCGGGCTGGCGCTGGCCGCCGCCGCCTCCGCCGCGGGCGGTGGCTGGCTGGGCGGCCGCGCGGGCTGGCGCGGCGCCGCGGTGGCGTGCGCGGCCGGTGCGGTCCTCCTCGATCTCGGCGCGGTCGGCCTCGCGCTGGGGTCCCCGCCCGTCACCGACCTGGCGGCCGCCGCCGGGCCCGCCGCGGTCCTTGCGGCCGTCGCCCTGGCCCCGGCCGCGGCCCTCGCCGTGCCCGGCTCGCCGGCGCGCCGCGGCGCGCCGGACGTGCTCGTGGCGGTCGCGGCGGGGGCGCTGCTCGCCGGCGCGGGCACGCTGCTCGCGGCGCGGTGGGAGTCGTGGTCGCTGCCGGCCGCCGTGGCCGTGCTCGGAGCCGCCGCCGTCGGCCTCAGCCGCCCGCTGCCACGGGCGGTCCGGCGCGGGAGCGCGCTGGCGGCCGGCGCCACGCTCGCCGTGGGCGTGGCCGGCCTGCTCGAACCGCTCCTGCAGGCCGTGCTCGCTCCGCTGGTATGGGCGGCCACCGGCCCGCTGGTCGTCGCGCTGCTGGCGTGCGCCGGCGCGGCCGGCCTCGCCGCCGCGCCGTGGCGCGGCCCGCGCCTGGTCGCCACGGGCGCGGCCGCCGCGGTCGCAGCGGCCGCGGCGACCGGCGTGGCGGCCGCGCTGCCGCTGGCGGCCGGCTGGCCGCTGTGGGCGGCGCTGCTGCTCCCGGCGGCGACCGCGCTGGCGGCGGTGACCGGAGCGGTCGCCGCCGACCGCGTCGCCCAGACCCTGCCGCCGCCCGACCGTGGCGCCGGCGCCGTGCCGCCCGACCGCGTCGCCCAGACCCTGCCGCCGCCCGAACACTACGCCGGCGGCCTGGCGGCGCGCGTCCTCGCCGGGTGCGCGGCGGCCCTGCTGGTGCTGGCGGCCGGCTGGGCGCTCGCCGCGGAGACCGGAACGCTCGCCTTCCTGGGGGCGGTGGCGGTGCCGGCGGCGCTCGCCACGGCCGCGTCCCGGAGCGGCTGGCTGCGCCAGGGCTGCGCGGCGGTCGCCGCCGTCGCCGTGGTCGGCGAGTGCGCGGCGGCGGCGGTGGGCGCGGGTGGCGGCGCCGCCGAGGCCGGCTTCGTGGTGGCCGCCGCGGCGGGTGCGGTGCTGGTGGTGGGGACGCGGTGGCGCCGGCGCGCGGCGGAGGGCCCGGTCCTGGAGGCGCTCGGCCTGGGCATGGGCGCGCTCGGCGCCCTGCTCGCCGGCTGGGAAGGGCGCTGGCTCGCGGCCGCGCTGACCGCCGCGGTCCCGGCGCTGCTGGCCGCCGGGGCGTGGCCGGTGCGCCGCGCCTACCTCTGGAGTGGCGCCGCGGTCGCGGTCGCCGCCACCTGGGCGTGGCTGGCGGCCGCCGGGGTCACCGCGGTCGAGGCGTACACCCTGCCCGCGGCGGCCGTCGCCCTGGCGGCGGGCGCGCTGGCGCGCCGGGGCGAGGCGCGTCCCGGCTCCTGGCTCGCGTTCGGGCCCGGGCTCGCGGTGGCGCTGCTGCCGAGCCTGGTCCTGGCGGTCGACCGCGACGGCAGGGCGCGCCCGCTGCTGCTCACCGCCGCGGCGCTGCTGGTGCTGCTGGCCGGCGCCCGCGCCGGACTCCAGGCCCCGCTCGTCCTGGGCGCCGTCACCTTGCTGGGACTGGGCGCGGACGCCGTCCTGCCGGTCGCGGCCCAGCTTCCGCGCTGGATCACCATCGGCCTCACCGGCCTGCTGCTGCTGTGGCTGGGAGCGACCGCAGAGCGCCAGCTCACCCGGCTGTCACACGCCTGGAGCACACTCCTTCGTAACCAGTGAAATCATTTTGATAGTGATGAAGAGCCAGGTCATGAAGGAGCCTGCGCAATTCCCGCCCCCTCAGCTGGCCGGTCGGACCGGACGGGTCTGTGGCGCTCTCAGGCGCGGGTGGGCGCCGCTCCGAGGAGCGAGGGCCGGCCGTGGCGGCGCGCCCGCAGCTCGAAGGCGAGCAGGACAAGGGCCTGGACCATCACCAGGGTGCTGACCACCGCGGCGATGGTGCCGACGGCCGCCTGCGTGGCGGCCACGAAGTTGTAGAGCCCGTGCCACACCACCACCAGCAGGACGCTGCCACCCGAGCGGTTGTACAGCCAGGTCAGCACGAACGCGCCACAGGTCAGCCCGAGGAACATGCCGACGTACTCGAACGGCTGGAAGTCGCGGTAGGTGGCGATCACGAAGAACTGCGGCAGGTGCCACAGCCACCACAGCGGGGCGAGGACCAGCGTGGCGCTCAGGGCGCCGAGGCGCCGCTGCAGGCGCGGCAGCGCGAACCCCCGCCAGCCGGTCTCCTCGCCGAGGCTGCCGACGAACGTGATGATCAGCAGCGCGCCGACCACGCCGACCGCCGGCGTGCCGCTGAAGCGCCCGAAGTCGGCCACGGCGGGAAGGTCCTGCCCGGCCACGAGCAGGCCGGCCAGCGTGACCGCGAGGAAGGCGATAGGGCTGAGCGCCACCAGCCACCAGCGTGGCGCCACCCGCCAACGGCCCATGCGGGCCAGCAGCTCGCGCACGCCCGGACGGCCGGTCGTCCAGGCGGTGACCGCGAAGGCGGCGACCAGTGGGCCGAGGAGCGCCGGGGCGTGGGTCGGCCAGCCGTCGCCGCGGCGGACCACCTGGTGGGTCAGCGCAAGCGGGACGACCCACGCCCAGCTCAGCGCGTAGGCGAGGGCGAAGAACGCCAGCAGCGCCCCGGTCTCCGGCGCCGCGCCGGCCGCTCGCCGCCTGCCGCCCGCCCGCCGGATCGTGCCCCGAACCGTCGCCATCCCGCACCTCCAAAGCGGCACACCGGCGCGCCCTCCGGCTCAGTGAAGGGCCAGCGCCGCGGGCGCCGCAAGGGCCGTCCGGCCCGGCGCGCCGGGGCGCGAACGTCCCACCGACCTGTCCACGCGTGGGCCGTGCCCGTCAGGGCTCCGGATCGTGCATGGCGGCCTGTCCCGGGCTGACCGTGGCGCGGCTGGACCAGGAGGCGAGCGTGCGGACGTAGTTGGCCCGCTCGAAGCCGGCGGGGTCGGGCATGGCCCTGCGGCTCATGCTGCCGCGCAGCTCGGCCACTGAGGCGTACTCGCGCTCGGCGAGCACGGCGACCAGCTCCGCCTGGACCGTGGCGGCGTGCGACGGCCCATTGCGCAGCAGCGCCGAGGTCATCATGGCCACGTCCGCACCGGCGAGCAGCACCTTGGCGGCGTCCAGGCCGGTGTGGACCCCGCTCGAGGCCGCCAGCGAGGCGTCCACGTGCCCGTAGAGGATCGCGATCCAGCGCAGCGGCAGGCGCAGCTCGTCGGAGGTCGAGAGCACCAGGCGGGGCACCACGTCCAACGCGTCCAGGTCCAGGTCCGGCTGGTAGAAGCGGTTGAACAGGACCAGGCCGTCGGCGCCGGCCCGCGCCACCCGCACGGCCATGTTGGCCATGGCGGTGAAGAACGGGCTGAGCTTGACCGCGAGCGGGACGCTGACCGCCGCGCGCACCGCGGCGACCAGCTCCAGGTATCGCGCCTCCAGCTCGGCCGCGCCGACGCCCGGGTCGGTCGCGACGTCGTACAGGTTGAGCTCGATGGCGTCCGCGCCGGCCTCCTGCAGCCGGGTGGCGTGCCGCACCCAGCCGCCGGTGGTGGTGCCGTTGAGGCTGGCGACCACCGGGACCTGCAGCGCCTGCTTTGCCTGCTCGACGAGGTCGAGGTAGGACCAGGGCCCGGTGTTGTAGTCCTCGAGGTCGGGGAAGTACGACAGCGCCTCGCCCTGGTGCTCCGACGTCGTCAGCAACAGCCGGTCCAGCTCGACCTGGTCGTGGCTGAGCTGCTCCTCGAACAGCGAGGGCAGCACCACCGCGCCCACGCCGGCGTCATCGAGCCGTCGCAGGCCGTCGAGGTCGCCGGTCAGCGGCGACGCCGACGCGACCAGCGGCGAGCGCAGCTCCAGGCCGAGGTAGCGGGTGCGCAGGTCGACGGTCACGAGTCGTCCTCCTCCGAGGGGCGGGCCGGGGCGAGCCGCGGCGGCGGCAGGTGCGGCGCGGTGCGAGAGAGGCCGGCGAGCTGCTCGTACCAGCGCCAGCGCTCCCGCGCGTCCTCCTCGGCCAGCGTCATGAGCCGGTCGAACTCCGCGGGGTTGGTGCGCGCGAGCATGGCGAAGCGGGCCTCGCTCTCGGCGAACTGGCGCAGCGGCACCGCCGGCGGCTTGGAGTCGAGGTGGAAGGGGCGCTCGGCCTCCGGGTGGTAGCGGTACAGCGGCCAGTGGCCGGCCCGGACCGCCTCGCGCTCGTGCGCCATCGACTGCGACATGTCGAACCCGTGCGCGATGCAGGTCGAGTAGGCGATCACCAGCGACGGGCCCGGCCACGCCTCGGCCTCGGTCAGCGCCTTGACCGTCTGCATGTCGCTGGAGCCGAGCGCGACGCTGGCCACGTAGACGTTGCCGTAGGCCATCGCCGCCATGCCGAGGTCCTTCTTGCCGGTCGGCTTGCCCTGCGCGGCGAACTTGGCGACCGCGCCGCGCGGCGTCGCCTTGGAGGCCTGCCCGCCGGTGTTGGAGTACACCTCGGTGTCGAGCACCAGCACGTTGACGTCCTGGCCGGACGCGAGCACCGCGTCCAGCCCACCAGAGCCGATGTCGTAGGCCCAGCCGTCGCCGCCCACGATCCACACGCTGCGGCGGACCAGCTCGTCGGCGACGCCCTCCAGCTCGCGCGCCTCGGCGCGGTCGACGCCCGCCAGTCGGCGGCGCAGTTCGGCGACGCGCTCGTGCTGGCCGGCCACGGCCGCCTCGTCGCGCCCGTGCTCGTCGAGCAGGGCCCGCGCGAGGTCCTCGCCCACCTCCGGCGCGAGCCGTTCGAGCAGCCGCCTGGCGGCCGCCTCCAGCCGCTCGGACGCCAGGCGCAGGCCCAGGCCGAACTCGGCGTTGTCCTCGAACAGCGAGTTGGCCCAGGCAGGCCCGCGTCCGGCGGCGTTGGTCGCCCACGGTGTGGTAGGCAGGTTGCCGCCGTAGATCGAGGAGCAGCCAGTCGCGTTGGCCACCAGCAGGTGGTCGCCGAAGAGCTGGCTGATCAGCCGGATGTAGGGGGTCTCGCCGCAGCCGGCGCAGGCGCCGGAGAACTCGAACAGCGGCTGGCGGACCTGCGAGCCCTTGACCGTGTCCGGCGCGGTCAGGGAGCGGTCCAGCTCGGGGATGGTCTGGAAGAAGTCCCACCTGGCGCGCTCCCGCTCCAGGTAGGCGTCGACCGGGGTCATGTTGATCGCCTTGTGCTTGACCTCGCCCTTGGAATGAGCCGGGCAGACCTCGACGCAGACCCCGCAGCCGGTGCAGTCGTCCGGCGCGACCTGGATGGTGAGCCGGTGTTCCGGCAGGTCGCGGGAGCGGAAGTCCTTGGACTCGAATCCCTCCGGTGCGCCCTGCAACGCTGACGGCTCGAACACCTTCATGCGAATGGTCGAGTGCGGGCAGACGATCGCGCACTTGCCGCAGTCGATGCAGATCGCCGGGTCCCAGACCGGGATCTCCGCGGCCAGGGAGCGCTTCTCCCAGCGGGCGGTGTCGGTGGGGAAGGCGCCGTCCACCGGCAGCGCGCTGACCGGCAGCAGGTCACCGTTGCCCTCCATCATCCGGGCGGTGACCCGCTTGACGAAGTCGGGCGCCTGCTCCGACACGGTCGGGCGCCGGTGGCGCGTGCTGGTCGCCAGCGCCGGCACCTCGACGCGGCGCAGCTCGGCGAGGGCGGCGTCGATCGCGGCGAAGTTGCGCGCGACCACCTCCTCGCCGCGCCGCGCGAACGCCTTCTCGACCCAGCGCTTGATGGCGGCGATCGCCTGGTCTCGGGGGAGCACCCCGGCGAGCGCGAAGAAGCAGGGCTGCATCACGGTGTTGATGCGGTGCCCGAGGCCGGCCTCGCGCGCGACCCTGGCCGCGTCGATCACCCACACGTCGAGGTGCTTGTCGAGGACCTCGCGCTGCACCTCGACGGGCAGGTGGTCCCAGACCTGGTCGGCGGGCCAGGGGCTGTTGAGCAGGAAAGTGGCGCCCGGCGCGGCGCGGCCGAGCACGTCCATGCGGTCGAGGAAGTTGAACTGGTGGCAGGCGACGAACTGGGCCTGCGCCACCAGGTAGGTCGAGCGGATCGGGCGGGGCGAGAAGCGCAGGTGCGAGACCGTCACCGAGCCGGACTTCTTGGAGTCGTAGACGAAGTAGCCCTGGGCGAACAGCTCGGTCCCCTCGCCGACGATCTTCACCGAGGTCTTGTTCGCGCTGACCGTGCCGTCGGAGCCGAGCCCCCAGAACACCGCGCGGAGCCCCTCGGCGTCCTCGGTCGAGAACGACGCGTCCACCGGCAGGCTGGTGCGGCCGACGTCGTCGTGGATGCCGACGGTGAAGTGGTTGCGCGGCCGCTCGTCACCGGCGAGCCCGTCGAGCACCGCCTTGACCATGGCCGGGGTGAACTCCTTGGAGCTGAGGCCGTAGCGGCCGCCGACCACCAGCGGCGGCGGCGTCCCGTCGAGGGCGGCGCGTTCGGCCAGCGCGGTGACCACGTCCTGGTACAGCGGCTCCCCGGTCGCGCCGGGCTCCTTGGTGCGGTCGAGCACCGCGACCCGCCGCACGGTCGGCGGCAGCGCGGCGGCCAGCGCCGCCACCGGGAACGGCCGGTACAGGCGGACGGTGAGCAGGCCGACCTTCTCGCCCCCGCGGACCAGCTCCTCGACCGCCTCCGAGCCGGACCCCGAGCCGGAGCCCATCAGCACCACCACCCGCTCAGCGTCGGGGGCGCCCTGGTAGTCGACCAGGTGGTAGGCGCGGCCGGTGCGCTCGGCCAGGCGGTCCATGCGCGCCTGCACGATCCCCGGGACGGCATCGTAGAACGGGTTGACCGCCTCGCGGGCCTGGAAGAACACGTCCGGGTTCTGCGCCGAGCCGCGCAGCCGCGGCCGGTCGGGGGAGAGGCGCCGGTCCCGGTGGGCGCGCAGGTGCTCCGGGTCCACCAGCGCGCGCAGGTCGTCGTCGGAGAGCGGGCGGACCTTGGCGATCTCGTGGGAGGTGCGGAACCCGTCGAAGAAGTGCAGGAACGGCACGCGGGAGGCGAGCGTCGCGGCGTGGGCGACCAGCGCCAGGTCCTGGGCCTCCTGCACCGACGAGGAAGCCAGCAGTGCCCAGCCGGTGGAGCGGGCGGCCATCACGTCGGAGTGGTCGCCGAAGATCGACAGGGCGTGGGTGGCGATGGTCCGCGCGGCGACGTGGATGACCGCCGGGGTCAGCTCCCCGGCGACCTTGAACATGTTCGGGATCATCAGCAGCAGGCCCTGCGAGGCGGTGAAGGTCGTCGCCAGGGCCCCCTCGAGCAGCGCGCCGTGCAGCACCCCGGCGGCGCCGGCCTCGCTCTGCATCTCGACCACCTCGGGCACGTCGCCCCAGAGGTTGGGCCGGCCGGCCGCGCTCCAGGCGTCGGAGAGCTCGCCCATGGGCGAGGCGGGGGTGATCGGGTAGATGGCGATCACCTCACTGAGCCGGTGCGCCACGCGCGCCGCCGCCTCGTTGCCGTCGATGCAGGTCCACTCAGGTCCGGTCGTCATCTCGCGCTCCTCCGCTGGGTGGAGGCCCGCAGTGGCTGGCTCGCCGCCGCGAGCCAGCCTGGGCACCTCCTTCAAACCGTCGTGGGTCTGGGTGGCCTACCCCGCGTGGTCGGTCCGCACCTCCAGCAGCTCGAGCTCGGCGCCGCGCCGTCTCGGCGAGACCGCGCCACAGGACGGGCACACGGTGGCGACGCCCTCGACCAGGTCGTCGTGGCCGAGCGGCCCGGCGAAGCCGCAGGCGCACTCGAGGGTGACGGCGAGCGGCTCGGTCCGAAGCTCGGCCTCGGCCAGCACGCCGTCGCCGGAGAGCAGCTCGAAGGCCTGGCGCAGGGCCGCCTCGGGGAGGGTGGCGGCGTGGCGCACGCGCACGAGCCGGACCCGGGCGCCGCCGGCGCGGCGCTCGCACTCGCCGACCAGCTCGGCGACCAGGGACAGCTCATGCACGGCGGTGCTCGGACACGATCCCGGCGACGGCGTCGGCGACGCCGGGCAGGGCGTCCCGCACCGGCGGCGACAACGGCTCGCCAGCGCCGAACGAGACGGCGCCGACGCTGACCAGGAAGACCGGAGGCGGCGGGCCGTACAGCTCCGCGCTGAGCGCCACCAGGGCCGAAGGGTCGAGCCGGTGCGACCAGAGCGTCCCGCCGGGGGACGGCGCCACCCGGCCGACCGACACCTCCCCGGCGGCGGGCGCCTCGCGCGCGTCGACCAGCACCACCAGCGCCGCGCGGCTGAGGTCCTCGGCCAGCTCCGGGGTGAGCTGCTGGCGGGCGACCACCTCGACGCCGGCCAGGCGCGGGTCGGCGACGAGCAGCTCGGCGGCGCGCCAGCCGACGGCGTCGTCGCCGCGCAGCGTGCTGCCGTAGCCGACCACCAGGATCGGGCCGCTCACCGTTGCAGCGCGGCGAGCAGGCGCCCGTCGGGCGCCAGCAGCTCGATCCGCAGCGGCATCTCCCCGACCGCGTGGGTGGAGCAGGACAGGCAGGGGTCGTAGCAGCGGATCACGGCCTCGACCCGGTTGAGCATCGGCTCCTCGAGCTGGTGACCCTTCACGTAGTGCCTGGCGACCTGCAGCACGCTGCGGTTCATCGCCAGGTTGTTGTGCCCGGTGGCGATCACCAGGTTGACCCATTGCACGATGCCGTCGTCGTCGACCCGGTAGTGGTGGATGAGCGTGCCGCGCGGCGCCTCGGCGACGCCGACGCCCTCGTTGCGGTTGACGCCGGCACGGGAGCGCACCCGCGGCGCGAGGATCTCCGGCCCGAGCAGCAGCTCCTCGATCCGCTCGATGCCGTAGAGGATGTCGATCAGCCGGGCGTAGTGGTAGTGGAACGAGCTGCTCGGCAGCCTGCCGAGGCGTCGGCGGAACTTCTCCAGCTCGGCGTCGGCACGCGACGTGCCGAGCCGGTCGGCGACGTTGAGGCGCGCCAGCGAGCCGACCCGGTAGACGCCGTCGGGGTAGCCGTGCTGCCGCCAGTAGACCGACTTCAGGTACGACCAGGGCTCGACCGCCTCGCCCAGGTACTCCCAGTAGGGCCGCGGGTCGATGCGGTCGGCCAGCAGGCGGCCGTCGGCGCCGACCACGCGCAGCAGGCCGTCGTAGGTGTCGACGGTGCCGTCGACGTCGACCAGCGCCATGAACGCCGAGGGGAAGTCGCCGAACCGCGCCGCCTCCTCCTCCCAGCGGGCCAGCGAGGACTTGTACCAGTCCAGCGCCCGCTCGGTGGCGGCCAGCGCCTCGGGCACGGTGGCGAGGATGCGGTCGCGGACCTCGGCGGTCAAGGGCGCGTCGACCCCGCCGGGCACCACCCAGGCGGGGTGGATGCGCTTGCCCCCGAGCCACTCGATGATCTGCTGGCCGAAGCGGCGCACGCCGATGCCGTCGCGGGCGAGCCGCGGGTTCTCCCGCGCCAGGCCGACGATGTTGCGGCTGGCCGGGTCGCCGTCGAAGCCGAACAGCAGGTCGGGCGAGGAGAGGTGGAAGAAGCTGAGCGCGTTGGACTGCACCAGCTGGGCGAGGTTCATCACCCGGCGCAGGTCGGCGCCGACCGGGGGCGGGGAGACCGCCAGGATCTCGTCGCACGCCTTGGACGAGGCGACCAGGTGGCTCACCGGGCAGATGCCGCAGATGCGCGCCATGATCGAGGGCAGCTCGTGGACCGGCCTGCCCTGGCAGATCCGCTCGAAGCCGCGGAACTGGGTGACGTGGAAGCGGGCGTCGGCGACCTCGCCCTGCTCGTCGAGGTGGATGGTGATCTTGGAGTGCCCCTCGATCCGGGTGACCGGGTCGATGACGATCTCGCGGCTCACGTGGCGTCTCGGAGTCATCGGCCGAAGCGGGCGTCGCCGGTCCGTGGCTCGCGGCCCTCGAGCAGGTCGTCGAGCGCCTGGTAGATGAGGTCTGCGGAGGGCGGGCAGCCGGGCAGGAACACGTCCACCTCGACGTACTTGTGCACCGGCAGGGACCTGGGCAGCAGCCCGGGGACCACCTGGGACGGCGGCTCCCGGTTGAGGGTGGCGTTCTCCACGTAGGCGCGCTGCAGCAACGGCTCCGGGCCGATCGGGTTGCGCAGGCCGGGCACGTTGGCGGTGACGGCGCAGTCGCCGAACGAGACAAGGATCCTGGTGCGCGCGCGAACCTGCCGGATCCTGCGCAGGTCGTCCTCGGTGGAGACCGCGCCCTCCACCAGGCAGACGTCGACGCCCTCCGGGTACTCCTTCTGGTCCACCAGCGGGCTGTGGACCAGGTCGGCGCGCTCGGTGATCTCCAGCAGGCGCTCGTCCATGTCCAGGAAGGACATGTGGCAGCCGGAGCAGCCGTCGAGCCAGACGGTGGCCAGCCTCGGCCTGGTCACGGCCGCTCCCCGTCCTGGATGCGCTTGAGGTAGGGGAGGAACGGGCGCCGCTCCTTGCTGCCCTCCGCCACCGAGCGGCCCTTCTCGAACAGCGCGCCGGTGGGGCAGACCTGCACGCACTTGCCGCAGCTGGTGCACGTCGGCGACTCACCCCAGGGGGTGCCGAGGTCGGTGACCACCCGCGCCTCGATGCCGCGGCCCATCACGTCCCAGGTGTGCGCGCCCTCGATCTCGTCGCAGACGCGCACGCAGCGGGTGCACATGATGCAGCGGTTGTGGTCGATGGCGAACAGCTCGTGGCTGGCGTCGATGCCGACCCGCGGGTTGACCGCCGGCAGGTCGAAGTGGTCGATGCCCAGCTCCTGGGCGAGGTCCTGCAGCTCGCAGTGGTTGTTGGCGACGCAGATCGAGCAGATGTGGGTGCGCTCGAGGAACAGCATCTCGACGATCATGCGGCGGTAGTCGTCGAGCTGCTCGGAGTGGGCGACCACCTGCATGCCCTCCTCGACCCTGGTGGTGCACGCCGGCACGAACCGCTCCGAGCCGGGAGGGACCTCTACCATGCACAGGCGGCAGGCGCCCACGTCGGAGAGGCCGTCGAGGTGGCAGAGGGTGGGCAGCTCGATGCCGTTCTCGGCGGCGACCTCGAGCACCGTCTGGCCCTCGGCGCCGGCGACGTCGACCCCGTCGATCCTGAGGGTGTGGACGCTCAGTTGGCCACCTCCTGTGCCGCCATGGTGCACACGCCCGCCGGGCAGGTGCGGTCCTGGATGTGGGCGAGGTACTCGTGGCGGAAGTAGCGCAGCGTCGAGAAGACCGGGTTCGGCGCGTTCTGCCCCAGCCCGCAGAGGCTGGTCTTCTGCACCATGCCGGACAGGCGTTCGAGCCGTTCCATGTCGCCCGGGTCCGAGCGGCCGCTGCTGATGCGGTCGAGCAGCTGGTGGAGCTGGGTGGTGCCGACGCGGCAGGGGACGCACTTGCCGCACGACTCCTCGCGGCAGAAGTCCATGAAGTACTTGGCCACGTCCACCATGCAGGAGGTGTCGTCCATCACGATCATGCCGCCAGAGCCCATGATCGAGCCGACCTGCTTGAGCGACTCGTAGTCGACCGGCATGTCGAGGTGCTCCTCGGGGATGCAGCCGCCGGACGGCCCGCCGGTCTGCACCGCCTTGAAGGCGCGGCCGTCGACGATCCCGCCGCCGATGTCGAAGACGACCTGGCGCAGGGTGACGCCCATCGGCACCTCCACCAACCCGGTGTTGACCACCCGACCGGCGAGCGCGAAGACCTTGGTGCCCCTGCTCGAGGCGGTGCCGATGCCGGCGAACCAGTCGCCGCCGTTGCGGATCACCGCCGGCACGTTGGCGAAGGTCTCGACGTTGTTGATCAGCGTCGGGCGGGCCCACAGCCCGGCGACCGCCGGGTACGGCGGGCGCGGGCTCGGCGAGCCCCTGCCGCCCTCCACCGAGGCCATCAGCGCGGTCTCCTCGCCGCAGACGTAGGCGCCGGCGCCGAGGCGCAGCTCCACCTCGAAGCCGAACTGCGTGTCGGCGATCGCCGAGCCCAGCAGGCCGGCCCGTGCGGCCAGGCGGATCGCGGTCTTCAGGCGCGCCACCGCCAGCGGGTACTCGGCACGGCAGTAGACGAAGCCCTGGCGCGCGCCGACCGCGTAGCCGGCGATCGCCATGCCCTCGAGCACCCGGTGCGGGTCGCTCTCGAGCACGCTGCGGTCCATGAACGCCCCGGGGTCGCCCTCGTCGGCGTTGCAGATCACGTACTTGGGCTCGCCCGGCGCCTTGACCACGGTGGTCCACTTGAGCCCGGTCGGGTAGCCGGCGCCGCCGCGGCCGCGCAGGCCGCTGCGGGTGACCTCGTCGCGCACCTCGGCCGGGGTCATCGCGGTGACCGCCTTGCGCAGCGCCGCGTAGCCGCGGTTGGCGAGGTAGTCGTCGAGGCTCTCCGGGTCGATGCGGCCGGAGTTCTCGGTGGCGATCCGCAGCTGCCGCGCGAAGAACGGCGGCTGCGGCCGGCGGGTGGCGCCGGGCTGGACCGCGCCGAGCGCCGCCACCAGGCCGTCGAGCTCGCCGGGGCTGACCCGCTCGAACAGCTCGCCGGTCTCGGGGACCTCGACCAGCGGCCCGGCGGCGCAGAGGCCGAGGCAGCCGACCCGCTTGACGGCGACGTCGCCGAGGCCGGCGGCGACCACGCGCTCGGTCAGCGCCTCGGATACCAGGTCGGACTGGGCGGACAGGCAGCTCGCCGCCTGGCAGACGTGGGCCGAGGCGCGCGCCGGCCCCTCGGGCACGAGGCCCTGCCGGTGCCTGCGGCGCGCCGGCCGCCGCTCCCCGGCCGTCTCGGTCACAGCGCCTCCAGTCGCTCGGCCACGCCGCCTGGCGTGAGCTTCCCGTGGACCTCGCCGTCGAGGATCATCGCGGGGGCGAGGCTGCAGGCCCCGAGGCAGCGCGCGGTGAGCACGGAGAGCTTGTCGTCCTCGGTGGTCTCGCGCGGCCCGACGCCCAGCCTGCCGCGGATCTCGGCGAGGATCCTCGGGGCGCCGTTGATGTAGCAGGCGGTGCCGGTGCAGACCACGCAGGTGTGCTGGCCGTGCGGCTTGAGGGTGAAGAACGAGTAGAAGGTCGCGACGCCGTAGACCTTGCTCAGCGGCACCCCGAGCGCCCCGCCGATGAACTCGAGTGCGTCGGGGTCGAGGTAGCCGAACGCCTCCTGCGCGGCGTGGAGCACCTCGATCAGGGCGTCCGGCCGCTGCCCTGTCCGGCGCATGCGGGTCTCGACGATCCGCCACCGCTTGTCGTCGCTCGGCGCGCCGAGCTCCGCAGGCCGGATGGCCATCGCACCCCCTTGGAACGTAGCTGGCGGTGGCCGAGGCACCCGAGCATACCAAGAGGCACGCTCCGATCAACGACAATGCTGTCACCGGCTCGCCCGGCGGGGTAGCGTTGCCCGGGCGAGGCGATCCGGCGGGGGGAGGGCCATGGACTACCCGCAGCACCGCGAGGCCGACGTGGTCCTGCGGGACGGCTCGACCGTACACGTGCGACCGAGCCGTCCCGACGACGCGCCGGCCGTCCACGAGCTGCTCCAGGACCTCTCGGAGGAGTCGACCTGGCTGCGGTTCTTCTCCGGCTTCCCCAACCTCGAGGCGGCGGCCCGCTGGGCCACCGAGGTCGACTACCGGGAGCGCTACGGGCTGGTCGCCACCGTCGGCCACGACGGCAAGGTGGTCGGCCACGCCGGCTGGGAGCGGGAGGGGAACCGGTCCGAGCGGGCCGAGGTCGCCTTCGTGGTCGCCGACCGGATGCAGGGCAGGGGGCTCGGCACCATCCTGCTCGGCCAGCTCGCCGAGACCGCCACCGAGGCCGGGGTGGCCGTGTTCGTCGCCGAGGTGCTGCCCGAGAACCACCGCATGGTGGGCGTCTTCCGCGACAGCGGCTTCCCGCTGACCAGCCACAGCGTCCCCGGGCTGATCCTGGTCGAGTTCCCGACCTCGCTGACGGCGTCGGCCCTGCAGCGCTTCGAGCGGCGCGAGCAGTCGGCGGCCGTCGCCGCGATGCGCGCCATGCTCGCCCCGCGGGCCGTGGCGGTGATCGGCGCCTCCCGCGACCGCTCCGGGGTCGGCGGGCAGCTGTTCCACAACCTGCTCGCGGCCGGCTTCCAGGGTCCGGTCTACCCGGTCAACCCGCGCGCCGAGGTGGTGCAGTCGGTGGTCGCCTACCGCTCGCTGCTCGAGGTCCCCGGGCCGGTCGACCTCGCGGTGGTGGTGGTCCCGGCGGCCGGGGTGGTGGAGGCGGCACGCGCCTGCGCCGAGAAGGGCGTGCGCGGGATGGTGGTCATCTCGGCCGGGTTCGGCGAGACCGGACCGGACGGCGTCGCGCGCCAGCGCGAGCTGCTGCAGGTGTGCCGCGACGCCGGCATGCGCCTGATCGGGCCGAACTGCCTCGGGATCATCAACACGGCGCCGGACGTGCGCCTCGACGCGACCTTCGGGCCGCTGCTCCCGGAGCGCGGCCGTGTCGGGTTCCTGTCCCAGAGCGGCGCGCTCGGCCTGGCGATCATCGACTACGCCAACGCGCTCGGACTGGGTCTCTCGTCGTTCGTCTCGGTCGGCAACAAGGCCGACATCTCAGGCAACGACCTGCTGGACTACTGGGAGGAGGACGACGGCACCGAGGTGGTCCTGCTCTACCTGGAGTCGTTCGGCAACCCGCGCAAGTTCGCCCGCGTCGCCCGCCGGGTCGGTCGCTCCAAGCCGATCGTCGCGGTCAAGAGCGGCCGCTCCGCGGCCGGGGCGCGGGCCACCTCCTCGCACACCGGCGCCCTGCTCGCCGGCTCCGACGTGACCGTCGACGCGCTCTTCCGCCAGGCCGGCGTGATCCGCACCGACACCCTGGCCGAGCTGTTCGACGTGGCCACACTGCTGGCCAACCAGCCGCGTCCGAGCGGCCATCGGGTGGCGATCGTCACCAACGCGGGCGGCCCAGGCATCCTCTGCGCCGACGCCTGCGAGGCCGGCGGCCTCACCGTGCCCGCCCTGTCCGACGGGCTCCGCGAGCGGCTCGCCGCCTTCCTGCCGTCCGAGGCGTCGCTGGTCAACCCGGTCGACATGCTCGCCGCCGCACCCCCGGCGCACTACCGGCAGACGGTCGAGCTGGTGGTGGCGAGCGGCGAGGCCGACGCGGTGATCGTGATCTTCATCCCGCCGCTGGCGACCGACCCGGCGGCGGTGGCCAGGGCGATCCACGACGGGGCCGCCACCGCCGAGGACCTCCCGGTGCTGGCGGTGTTCATGTCCGCCCAGGGGGTGCCCGCCGAGCTGAACCCGGAGCCCCTACCCGGCGCTGCCGCCGCCCGCCGAGCGGACGCCGCCGATTCCGCCCCACCCGCCGGCGTGCTGACGGGCACCGTCCCCGGGGACGGGCGGGCGAGGCGGATCCCCTCCTACCGCTTCCCCGAGGAGGCCGCAAGGGCGCTGGCAAGGGCAGTGGAGTACGGCGCCTGGCGGGCGACCCCAGAGGGGCGCTTGCCCGAGCTCGAAGGGCTGCGCCGCGACGAGGCCGCCGGGCTGCTCGCCGCCGCCCTGACGGACGGGCCGCGGTGGCTCGCGCCCGACGAGGTGGCCCAGTTGCTCGACTGCTACGGGCTGCCCCTGGCCCCCTGGCGTCTGGCCGAGACGCCCGACCAGGCCGCCGCCGCGGCCGACGAGCTGGGCGGCCCGGTGGCCGTCAAGGCGGTCGCGCCCGGCCTGATCCACAAGACCGAGGCCGGCGGCATCCGTCTGGCGCTGACCGGTACCGAGCAGGTGCGCGCGGCGGCGGCGGAGATGGCGGACGGGGTGGCGGCAGCCGGTCACGCGGTGGAGCGCTTCCTGGTCCAGCGCATGGTCGCTGCGGGCGTGGAGATGCTGGTCGGCGTGGTCCACGACCCGTCGTTCGGCCCGGTGGTCGCGTGCGGCGCCGGCGGGACCGCGGTGGAGCTGCTGCGCGACGTCCAGGTGCGGATCACCCCGTTGACCGACGCCGACGCCACCGCGATGGTGCGCTCGCTGGTGACCTTCCCGCTGCTCGACGGCTATCGCGGCGCGCCGCCCGCCGACGTGGCCGCGCTCGAGGACCTGCTGCTGCGGGTCGGCGCGCTGGTCGAGGCGCACCCGGAGGTGGTCGAGCTGGACCTCAACCCGGTGATGGTGCTGCCAAGAGGCCAGGGCGCGGTCGTGGTCGACGCACGCGTGCGCGTGGAGGCGGCCCCGCCGCCGCTGCCGCTGGCCGCCCGCCGGCGCTAGCGAGCAAGCGCGACCTGGCCCGTCGAGCGGGGGCCGTCAGGCCCTACGAGGGCGGCCCGCGGCCGACTAGGGTCCGGCGTGCAAGCGGAAGGGGGCATCCGATGAAGGTCCTGGAGCACTGCCAGCCGCAGGCCGTTGACCACGGCGGCGCCGAGCGCAGGACGCCTCCGCTGCTCACCGCTGAGGTCGACGACTCGCTGGCTGAGGCCGCCGGCCGGATGCAGTGGCACGCGGTCGGCGCCCTGCCGGTGTACGAGCGGCACGCGCTGGTCGGCATCGTGACCGAGCGCGACGTGACCGCGGCGGTCGCCGACGGCATCGACCCGGCGGCGACGCCGGTGTCGGCCTGCATGACCCCGTCCCCGGCGACCGTCCGGCCAGACGACGACCTCGTCGTGGCCGTCAGGCGCATGGCCGAGCTGGGCGTCCGCCACCTGCCCGTGCTCGAGGAGGGCCGCCTGGTCGGCATGCTGTCCATGCGCGACCTGCTCGGCCTCGGGCTCGCGGGTACCGTCCCCGAGAAACAGGGATGAGGTGCGGAGCCACCGTTTCGCTGCGTGAGCCCCGGACCCGTGGCCGAAGGTCCCGTGAGCCGTGGGTCGTTGGGACGTTCCCCGGCCACTCTGGCGGATCGTAAGGTCCTCGAGGAAGCACCGGGGATGCGCGACAGCGAGGTGAGTGCGGTGAAGGTCAGGTCGATCTACCGGTCGCGTGTGGTGGTCGCCGAAGGTGACGAGACCCTGGCCGACGCCGCCACCAGGATGCGCGAGAACCAGGTGGGGGCGCTGGTGGTGATGGACGGCGAGCGCCTGGCCGGGATCCTCACCGAGCGGGACCTGACCCGCGCGATCGCCGAGGGCGCCGACGCCGAGGCGGTGACGGTGGCCGGCTACATGACCGAGTGGCCGACCGTGGTCAGCCTGGACATGGACGTGCACCAGGCGGTGCTGGCCATGCTCGAGCTGGAGTGCCGCCACCTGCCGGTCGTCGAGGACGACCGCGTGGTCGGCATGGTCTCCATCCGGGACCTGCTCGGCAGCGCCATCCGCGTGGCCTGACCGCCGAGGAGGCATGTGATGACCGACCTGCACACCCGCTACCTGGGGCTCGACCTGCGCTCGCCGCTGGTCGCGTCGTCGTCGCCGCTCACGAGCTCGCTCGACGGCCTGCTGCGGCTGCAGGCGGCGGGGGCCGCCGCCGTGGTGCTGCCCTCGCTGTTCGAGGAGGAGCTGGACGCTGAGGTGTACGAGCCCGACGAGACCGGCGAGACCGCCGCCGCGCCTCGTGCGGCCGGCTACGGCAGCGGCCTCGCCGCCTACCTGTCGCTGCTGCGGCAGGCCAAGGCCGAGCTGTCGATCCCGGTGATCGCCAGCCTCAACGGCGTCACCAGGGGAGGCTGGGTGCGGCACGCCGCCCGGCTCGAGGAGGCCGGCGCCGACGCGCTGGAGCTCAACGTCTACTACGTCTCGACCAGCCCCGGCCTCTCGGCCACCGACGTGGAGTGGCGCTACCTCGACCTGGTCAAGTCGGTGCGCGCCGCGGTGAGCATCCCGCTCGCGGTGAAGCTGAGCCCCTACTTCAGCGCCATGGCCAACATGGCCAGGCGCCTGGTGGAGTCCGGCGCCAACGGCCTGGTGCTGTTCAACCGCTTCTACCAGCCCGACCTGGACGTCGAGCTGCTCGACGTGGTGCACGGCCTCGAGCTGAGCAGCTCGGTGGAGCTGCGCCTGCCGCTGCGCTGGATCGCCATCCTGCACGGCCACCTCGGCGACGCCTCGCTGGCCGCCTCGACCGGCGTCCACACCGCCGAGGACGTGGTCAAGGCGCTGCTTGCCGGGGCGGATGTGACCATGATGACCTCGGCGCTGCTGCGCAACGGCCCCGACCACCTCGCCGGCGTCGAGGCCGGGCTGCGCGACTGGCTCGCCGGCCACGGCCATGCCTCGCCGGCCGAGCTGCGCGGCCGCCTGAGCCAGCGCGCCATCCGCGACCCGCTGGCCTACGAGCGGGCCAACTACGTCAGGTCGCTCGCCTCCTACGCCGCGGGCATGCGGGACCGCTGAGACGCCGGGAGCCGGCCCGTCGAGCCGGCTCCCGGCGTTGGCTGCGCGGCAGCCCGGGCATGGCGTGATGGTCACCCCTCGTCCCACCTCCACGGCCGCCTGCGCCGTGTCGCGGGGTGGGGCAGTTCGTGACGCGGCCGTCGCGCTGTCGATCAGGCCGCAAGCCGTTCGTATAGGGGGTGAGAGGCCGCACAGGAAGGAGCTTCGAATGGGCAAGGTCGTGGTGTTCACGAGTCTGACGCTCGACGGGGTCATGCAGGCGCCGGGAAGGCCGGACGAGGACCTCCGTGGAGGCTTCGAGCACGGCGGCTGGGCGACGCCCTACGCCGATCCGGACCTGGGCAGGATGGCCGGGGAGAGCATGGCAAGTACCGGTGGCCTGCTGCTGGGGCGGCGGACCTACGAGGACTTCTACGCCTACTGGCCCAACCGGACCGACAACCCCTTCACGGCCGTGCTCGACAACACCCAGAAGTACGTCGCGTCGACCACGTTGCAGGAGCCGCTGCCGTGGCAGAACTCCACCCTCCTCGAGGGCGACGCCGCAGCGGCCGTGGCCAGGCTCAAGCAGCGGCTGGACAAGGACTTGGTGGTCCTCGGCAGCGGCGCGCTGGTCCAGTCGCTGCAGCGGGGCGACCTGGTCGACGAGTACATACTGCTGATCCACCCGCTGGTGCTTGGATCGGGACGCCGCCTGTTCGCCGACGGCGGTACCTTCACCGCGCTCCGGCTGGTCGACAGCAGGACGACGACCAGCGGCGTGCTGACCGCGACCTACCGGCCGGCCGGACCGACGGCAGGGGGGAACACCGGATGAAGCAGTACCTGCTCAGCGTGTACCAGCCCGAAGGAGGCACGCCGCCGCGCGAGGTCCTGGAGAAGGTGATGCGGGAGATCGACGCCCTGCGCCAGGAGCTCGAGGCCGCTGGCGCATGGGTCTTCTCCGGGGGCCTGCACCCTCCGAGCACGGCCACCGTGGTGCGGCTCGAGGACGGCGAGGTGCTCGTGACCGACGGCCCGTTCACCGAGGGCAAGGAGCACATCGGCGGGTTCACCATCATCCGGGCACCCGATCTCGACGCCGCGCTCGAATGGGGGCGCAAGGCCGCCCTTGCGACCACCCTCCCGATCGAAGTGCGGCCGTTCGTGGGCGAAGCCGAGGACTGAGCGGCCCTGCCCGCCTCGGAGATCGAAGGTGTCTTCCGCGAGCAGTACGGTCGCGCGGTGGCCGTCCTCGTCCGCGTCTTCGGTGACATCGACGTCGCCGAAGAGGCGGTCCAGGACGCGTTCACCGCGGCGCTGCAACGGTGGCCGTCCAGCGGGCTGCCGCCGAGCCCGGCGGGATGGATCATCACCACCGCCCGCAACCGGGCGATCGACCGCCTGCGCCGGGAGGCGTCCCGCTCCGACCGGCAGGCCCAGGCCGCCCTGCTGCACGCCGGCGGTGAGCCGGCCGAGGAGGGCGCCGTGCGCGACGACCGGTTGCGCCTGATCTTCACCTGCTGCCACCCCGCGCTCGCCGTCGGCGCCCAGGTCGCGCTGACGCTGCGGCTGCTCGGAGGGCTCACCACCGCGGAGATCGCGCGCGCCTTCCTGGTACCCGAGCCGACCATGGCCCAACGGCTGGTCCGGGCCAAGGGCAAGATCCGCGACGCGAGGATCCCGTACCGGGTCCCGGACGAGGCGGACCTCCCCGACCGCCTCCGGGCCGTGCTGGCCGTGGTCTACCTCATCTTCAACGAGGGCTACACGGCGAGCTCGGGCGACCGGCTCCTCCGCGAGGACCTCTGCACCGATGCCATCCGGCTGGGACGGCTGCTGGCCGAGCTGATGCCCGACGAACCGGAGGTCATGGGACTGCTCGCGCTCCTGCTGCTGGTCGAGTCGCGTCGCGCCACCCGTACGACCACGGACGGCGACCTCGTGCTCCTGGCCGACCAGGATCGCGGCCGCTGGGATCGCGGCCTCATCGCCGAGGGCCAGGCCCTCGTGCGAGCTTGCCTGCGGCGCAACCAGCCCGGCCCGTACCAGATCCAGGCGGCGATCAACGCCGTCCACAGCGACGCGCCGACCGCGGCCGCCACCGACTGGTGGCAGATCCTGACGCTGTACGACCAGCTCCTGTCGCTCGCCCCGAGCCCGGTCGTGGCCCTCAACCGCGCGGTGGCGGTGGCCGAGGTCGAGGGGCCGGATGCGGCGCTTGCCCTGGTCGACGACCTCGACCTCGGTGGCTACCAGCGGTTCCACGCCATCCGCGCCGAGCTGCTCCGGCGCCTTGGCCGCAACGCCGAGGCGGCGCTGGCGTACGAGGCGGCGATCGCCCGCACCGAGAACACAGCCGAGCGAGGCTTCCTCGAGCGCAGCCGCGAGGCGCTCTAACCTCGGCTTTCATGAGGCGTTCGTGGCGCTGGTTGGGGCGTGCCGGAGGGTCGGCGGTGGCGTGCTGGTCGTTCACTGGCGAGTGGGTTGGCTGGTTGGAGGAGGACCTCGCCGCATCCGCGTCCACCTCGAGCGGTCGCCCCTGGTGAGGAAGCGACCCCGGGTTAGATCACAAGCTAAGCGCCCGGGGTGGTGGTGTGGCGGGCGAGGTAGGCGGCGGCCTCGGCGCGGCGGGCGACCTCGAGCTTGGACAGGATGCTGGAGACGTAGTTCTTGACCGTCTTCTCCGCCAGGCCCAGCTCCTCGCCGATCTGCCGGTTGGTCCTGCCGCTGGCGACCAGCCCCAGGATGCGCTCCTCCTGCGGCGACAGCCGCGCCAGCTTCTCGTCCTTGAGCAGGTGCTTGCCCCTGCGGAGCCGGTCGAGCACGCCCTTGGTCACGGCCGGGTCGAGCAGGCTCTGGCCCTGCCCGACGGCGCGGATCGCCCGGACCAGCTCGCCGCCCTTGATCTGCTTGAGCACGTAGCCGGCGGCGCCGGCCATGATCGAGGCGAACAGCGCCTCGTCGTCGGCGAACGAGGTGAGCATCAGCACCTGGGTCGCCGGCCGCTGCGCGCGGATGTCGCGGGTCGCCTCGATGCCCGAGCCGTCGGACAGGCGCACGTCCATCACGATCACGTCGGGCAGCGCCCGCTCGGCCTCGGCGACCGCCTGGCGCACCGAGCCCGCCTCGGCGCAGACCACGATGTCCTCGGTACCGGCCAGCAGCGCCTTGATGCCGTCGCGGACGACCTCGTGGTCGTCGACCAGCATGACCCGCAGTGGTGGCGTCTCCATCCGGTACATCCTTCCAGGAGGCGGCGCCTCGGCTCAAGCATGCCGCCCCGGCGGCCGGCGCGCAGGCGCCCTGCTCGCAGCGCCGTCACGGTACGCTTTCTGGGGCCTCGGCGCGTGACACCGTCGCGCGCTCAGCTCTCGACGGGCCAGGTGTGCACGGGCGCGCCGCCGGCGGAGAGCTCCACGTAGCGGTCGAGCATCGCCGCGAGTGCGCGCTCCCGCCCAAGGCCAGGGACCAGCCTGGCGAGCACTCGGCGCTGCCAGACGGCACCGGTCTGGCCGGCGGCCACCCGGGCGCCGACCACCTCGAGCAGCTCCGCGGCCTCACCGGCGGCCACGCCGGCACGCACCAGGCCCTCGCGGGCTAACGGCAGGAGCCGCGGCACCAGCTCCGACGCCCTGAGCGTGCGCGGCCGCCCTGGCTCGAGCGGCCAGGCGATCTCGGCGTCGAGGCCGTGCTTGGCCGCCCGGTAGAAGTCGTGGTGCACCCGCTCGAACGGCAGCGCCCTCGTCCAGGCGCGCGCCTCCGGCGCGAGCGCCAGGCTGAGGCCGAGCGCGAAGGCGGCGTTGGCGAGCATGTCGGTGACCGTCGGCCCTGACGGCAGCGAGCGCATCTCGATGCGCAGGTGCCCGCCGCCCGCCGGGTCGTAGATCGCCCGGTTCCAGCGCCACACCGTCCCCTGGTGCAGCCGCAGCTCGGTCAGGCGCGGCACGCGCCCGTCGAGGACCTGGTCGAGCGGGTCCTCGTCGGCGACCAGCGGCAGGACGGGCTGGTGCAGCCGCACGCTCTGCTCGAACTGCTCGAGCGCGCCGTCGCGCGCCCAGCCGCTGCCGAACGCCACGCGCGCCACGCGCCGGTCGCGCGCGTCACGGACGTCGACCGATTGTTTGAACAGGACGATGCGGGTCTCGTCCCAGAGCCGGTGGCCCAGGAAGGTCGGCGAGTTGCCGGCCGCGGCCAGCACCGGCGGCGTGGCCATCTGCACCGCGTTGAAGGTGCGCCCGAACGCGGCCGGATCGACGCGCAGGTGGACCTGCCAGGAGCTGTTGGCCCCCTCGAGGGAGATGCCGTCGCAGACGCTGTCGAGCGGGTCCTGCCCGTCGATGCAGACCCGGAAGGGCCCGTGGCGCAGCCGACGCAGGCCGCGGTCGATGGCACGGTAGCGGCCGCGGTCGCTGAGCGCGGCGCGGCCGAGGTCGTCTGGGTGGAGGGTGGGCAGGATCCCGATCGTGGCCACGCGGCCGCCGTGCGCCGCGGCCGCCCGGGCGACCAGGCTGATGGCCTCGTCGAGCTCGCGGCGAAAGGCGCTGAACGGGCGGCCGGCCAGCCCGGCCGGCGTCAGGTTGACCTCCAGGTCGAAACGGTCGACCTCCACGGTCACCCGCGCGTCGCGCGTGTCCGCGCTGACCGTGTCGTTCAGCGGCAGCGGCCGGCCGGCCGCGTCGACCAGGAACAGCTCCAGCTCGGCGCCGACCGTGACCGGGCCGACGCCGAAGCCGGGCCGGGCCAGCAGCCGGCGCAGCGCCGCCAGGCTGCGCTCGAGACGCTCGCCGAAGCGGTCGTAGTCGAATTGCTCGAAGTGCTCCCGCTCGACGCCCGCGCCCACGGCGACCTCCCTGTCAGGGCCGCACCTGCCTGGCCGACCGTATCCGGCGACCACGCCAATCCGGAACGGACGAAGGTCCCACGGGGCGAGGGCCGGTCGACGGAACGGCAGGGCAGCACCAGCGCGGGCCCGGCGGCTCCGCGCACGGCCCGGGAGACCCGTCGGCAGCGGGACGGATGGCCGTGGTGGCCGCCTGGCCGGAACGGGAGGCTGTCGCCGGGCGAGCGCCAAGGTGGCCCGTACCGGATCGTGGAGGCACTCATGGAACCCACCGAGCATGCGGTCGCCGTGGTCGGCGGCGGGATCGTCGGCTCCGCCATCGCTCTGCACCTTTGCGACCTCGGGGTCCGCACCGTGCTGGTCGACGCCGGGCCGCCGGGCTCGTCCGCCTCGGCGCTGTCGTTCGCCTCGATCTCCGCCTTCGACAAGGACCCGGTCGGCTACTACGAGCTCGCCTGCGCCGGGATGGGAAGCTGGCGGCGCTGGGCGGAGCGGCTCGGGGGAACGGTTGCCTTCCGGCGCGGTGGGGAGGTGCGCTGGGAGAGCGACCCGGACGAGGGACGCGTGCTGGCCGAGCGCGTGGCGCGCGCCCAGGCGCGCGGCTACCCGGTGCGCCTGATCACCGAGAGGCAGTTGCGGGAGCTGCTGCCCGACGCCGACCCCGGGCCGGTCGCCGCCGCCTCCCATGCCGAGGCGGACGCGCAGGTCGACGTGCCGAAGGTGCTTGCGGCCAGCCGCGCCGCGCTGGCACAGGCCGGCGTGCGGCTGCTGACCGGCCGCCGCGCCAGGGTGGGGCTGGACGAGGACGGCATCCGGCTCGAGGTCGATCGCGAGGTGCTGCGGCCCGCCACGGTGGTACTCGCCGCCGGGGCCGAGTCGCTGGCGGTCGCCGCCGAGGTCGGCCTCGACGTCCCGACCGTGCCCAGCCCCGGCATGCTGCTGCGGACCTCCCCGGTGGCGCCACTGGCCCCGGGTGTCGTGTACCTGCCAGGGAGGCCGGGCCCGCCGGTGCACCTGCGCCAGCTCGACGACCGCCACCCGCGCGAGCCCGACCACCACGCGGTGCTGATCGGCGAGCGCTCCCAGGAAAACGTCGCCACCAACCCGACCGAGCGCCACGGCCACGAGCTGCTCGACCAGGCGGCGCGGTTCTTCCCGGCGCTGCGCACGGCCGGCATCGAGCGGGTGACCGTGGGCTGGCGGCCGATGCCGGCCGACCGGCTGCCGCTGGTCGGGCCGCTGCCCGGCCTGCAGGCCCTGTACCTGGCGGTGACCCACAGCGGCGTCACCGTCGCTCCGGCGCTCGGGCGCCTGGTCGCCAGGGAGGTCGCCGGCGGCCCGCTGGAGCCGCTGCTCGAGGCCTTCCGGCCCGGCCGCTTCGCCGCCCGCGCCGCCGCGCTGGCCCGCGAGGTCGACGCCGTGTTCGAGGGCGACGCGAGGCCGTCGCCAGAGCGCGGCTGACCGCAAGTCAAGGCCGGCGCCGGCGCCCACGGCGCCGGCCTCTGCCTGTTTGCATCGCGTCGCACGGCACGGCGAACCTGCCCTTGGCATCGTGGATCACGCCAAACCTACCCGAGGCCCAACAGGGATCCGGGCGCAGGACCCGACGACTGCAGGGGGCTCCGCCCCCGCACACCCCCCGAAAACAGGGGTCTGGGGGGGAGCTGTCCTCGGGGCCCCTCCGGGTGGATCACGCTGCGGGGTGAGCCAGCGCCTCGGCGACCCGGTCGAGGAAGTCCTTGACGGTCGCCTCGGCCACCCGGTGCAGCAGCATCCGGTCGACCGCGCGGCCGACCGTGCCGAGCGGCGGCTGGTAGCGCGCGGTCAGCGCGAGCTGCGTGCGGCCGGGGCCGAGCGTGCCCACCTCGATGTCGCCGTCGAGGTCGGGCAGCAGGCCGTTGCCGCTGGTCGGCCGCCAGGTGAATGGCAGCAGCGTCTTGGAGGGCAGGCGCACCGGGGCGGCGAGGCTGACGGCGACCCGGCGGCCGAGGCGAGGACCGAGTGGCCCGACGCCGACTTCGGCGAGCAGCCCGCCGCCGCGCTGGTCGGCCTGCCCGGCCAGCGCCGAGAGCAACTCGGAGGGAGCGTCGAGCAGTGCGCCCTCGACCTGGTCGGGAGGGAGCGTCAGCTCAACGTAATAGCGCACGAACATGCGGTCAGGGTGACCGTCGACGAGCCGCCGCACAGGAGTCGAAGGTCCCGTTCCGAAGGGGTCGTGCGGCGGAACAGGCGTCCCAGACCGGTCAGTGGGGGATGGTCGCCCGCACGGTGGTGCCCTGCCCGGGGGTGCTGCTGATCTCGGCCTGCCCGCCGAGGGCGGCGGCCCGTTCGCGCAGGTTGGGGAGCCCGTGGCCGCCGGCGGCCACGTCCGGGTCGAAGCCGCGCCCGTCGTCGTCGACCTCGAGGACGACCACGCCGGCCTCCTCCTGGCGCAGGCTGACGCGGCAGGTGGTGGCGGCGGCGTGCCGGCTGACGTTGGACAGGGCCTCGCGCGCGAGCTGGACCACGTCGCCGGCGCTGCCGGCCAGCAGCGCGGCGGCCTCCGGGTCGATCTCGGCCACGGCCACCACGCCGCTGCGCTGCTGGAACTCCTCCACCAGCCGGCGCAGGGCCTGGTCGAGCTGGCGGTCGGCGAGGATCCCCGGGCGCAGGCCGAAGATGTAGTTGCGCAGGTCGCGGATGACGCGGTCGAGCTCGTCGACCGCGCCCTCGATGCGGGCGGCGAGCTCGGGGTCGCGGGCGAGCATCGCGGTGCCCTGCAGGCCCAGGCCGACCGCGAACAGCGCCTGGATGGCCCCGTCGTGCAGCTCCTTGGCGATCCGCTCGCGGTCCTGGATGACCACTAGGCGGTCGAGCTCGCGGCGCAGGCGCACGTGCTCGAGCGCGACCGCCGCCTGCGCGGCGAACGTCTCGAGCAGCTGCACGTCGGCCTCGCGGAAGGCGGGGCCGCCGTGGGCGTTGGCCACCGCCAGGGTGCCGAACGCCCTCCCCTCCGCCGAGAGCGGGGCGAACAGCGCAGAGCCCACCTGGCCGAGGCCGACCAGCGGCTGGTCGACGCGCTCCTCGGCGTTGGCGTCGGGCAGCACCACGACCTTGCCGCTGCGCAGGACCTCGCCGGCCACCGAGCCTTCGACCGGGAAGCGGACCCCGCGCAGGCGCTCGGCCTGGACGCCGTCCGCCGCCTGGACGACCAGCTCCCCGTCGTCGGCGGGCACCGCGATGGCGGCGACGTCCGCGCCGGCCAGCTCGCGGGCGTAGCGGGCGACCAGACCGAGCACCGCCTCGGCGCGACCGCCGCCGAGGATGGCCGTCGCGACCGCCCGCAGGGCCTCGAGGCGGCGCGCCCGGTCGCTCGCCTCCTCGTACAGGCGGGCGTTCTCGATCGCCACGCCCGCCTGCGAAGCGAGCACCGTCAGGGCGCTCTCGTCGTCGGCGTCGAACTCCTCGGCGCCCTGCTTCTCGGTCAGGTAGATGTTGCCGAAGACCCGGCCGCGTGCCTTGACCGGCGCGCCGAGGAAGGAGCGCATCGGCGGGTGGTTGGGCGGGAAGCCGACCGAGCGCGGGTCGCGGCTGATGTCCTGCAGGCGCAGGGGCGTGGCGTCGTCGATCAGCACGCCGAGGATGCCCCGGCCGACCGGGATGTGCCCGATGGCCGCGCGCTCGGCCTCGGACACCCCGGTGGTGATGAACGCGGTGATGGCCCCGTCCGGGCCGAGCACCCCCAGGGCGCCGTAGCGGGCGCCGGTGATCTCGGCCGCCAGCTCGACGATGCGCTGCAGGGTCAGGGGCAGCGACAGTTCGGAGGACAGGATCAGCCCAGCCTCCAGCAGCCGCTCGTCGCGAGCCCGTCCCTGCTCCACGGCCGCAGCGTAGCATCGCGCGCCGCCAGGCTGGAGGGCCGATCGGCGGGTAGTCTGCGCTGGTCCGAGCACCCTCGACCAAGGACAGCCGATGCCCCTGACCGTGTTCGCCGCCGAGGCCGACGCCGAGGAGTCCGCCCGCCTGCGCGCCGCCCTCGAGGCCGCCGGCGTCAGCGCCGAGCTGTCCAACACCCCCGAGCCCGTCCGCGGCGCGCCGCCGCCAGCAGGGCTCGGTCCCGGCGTGAAGGTCCTGAGCGTGTTCGTCGGCTCGCGGGTCGGCGACGAGCTGCTCGCCGCCTGCCCCGACCTCGAGCTGGTGGCCACCCGCTCGACCGGGTACGACCACGTCGACCTGGCCGCCTGCGGGGCCAGGGGCGTGGTCGTCGCCAACGTCCCCACCTACGGGGAGAACACCGTCGCGGAGCACACCTTCGCGCTGATCCTGGCGCTGTCGCGCAACGTCCACAAGGCCTGGGTGCGGACCCAGCGGGGCGACTTCTCCCTCGCCGGGCTGCAAGGCTTCGACCTGCGCGGCCGCGTCCTCGGCCTGGTCGGCACCGGGCACATCGGCCTGCACGTCGCCAAGATCGGCCGCGGCTTCGGCATGGAGGTCCTCGCCGCCGACCCGCGCCCCCAGCCGCTGCTCGCCGAGGTGATCGGCTTCCGCTACCTGGAGCTCGACGAGCTGGTCGCCCGCGCCGACATCGTCTCCCTCCACGCCCCCTACACGCCCGCCAGCCACCACCTGGTCGACCGTGGGCTGCTGGCCCGCTTCAAGCGGGGCGCCCTGCTGGTCAACACGGCAAGGGGCGGGCTGGTCGACACCGAGGCGCTGCTGTGGGCACTGGACGAGGGCATCCTCGGCGGCGCCGGCCTCGACGTGCTGGAAGGCGAGGAGTTGCTGACCGAGGACCGGCGCATGCTGGCCTCGAAGCACGACGAGAGCGCCCTGCGGCGGCTGGTCGAGAACCAGCTCCTCGCCGGCCGGGAGGACGTGGTCGTCACCCCGCACATCGGCTTCGACTCGGCCGAGGCGGTGCAGCGCATCCTCGACGTGACCGCCGGCAACGTGGCCGCCTACCTGGCCGGCCGCCCGCAGAACCTGGTCGCCGCGCGCGCCTGAGCGGCGAGGCGAACGGCCCGCCGTCGGTGGGCCGTCCGGCACTCGGCCGCGACCCCGCCACTGCCGGATGCTGCCATCGGACCGGCAGGTAGAGGGGTGACGAGGGCAGATGGACGCGCAGGTGGTGATCGTCGGGGGCGGCGGCACCGGCGGCGCCCTCGCCCACGACCTGACCCTGCGCGGGCTGCGCGTCACCCTGGTGGAACGGGGTGAGCTGACCTCGGGCACCACCGGGCGCCACCACGGGCTGCTGCACTCCGGCGCCCGCTACGCCGTCGGCGACCCGGAGTCGGCCACCGAGTGCATCCAGGAGAACCGCATCCTGCGCCGCATCGCCCCGGGCTCGTTCGAGGAGAACGGCGGCCTGTTCGTCGCCCTCACCGACGAGGACGCAGACGGCCTGGCCGGCTTCCTCGCCGCCTGCGCCGCCTGCTCGATCCCGACCAGGGAGCTCTCGCCTGACCAGGCGCTGCGGCTCGAACCCGGCCTCGCCCCGACGCTGAAGGCGGCGGTCTGGGTGCCGGACGCGACCATGGACGCGATGCGGCTGCCACTGCGCTTCTTCGCCACCGCACGGGCCAACGGCGCCGTGCTGCGGCCCTTCACCGAGGTGTTCGGCGTGCTGCGCAGCGGTGGCACGGTCACGGGGGTGGCCGTGCGCGACCACCTGGCCGGCCGCGACGCCGTGATCAGCGCGGACGTGGTGGTGAACGCCGCCGGCCCTTGGTGCGGCCGGGTGGGTGGTCCGCTGGGCCGGGGTGGACGTGCCCGTGCGGCCGTCGCCCGGCGTGCTGCTCGCGCTGCGCGGCCGCCTCTGCGGGCTGGTGGTCAACCGCCTGCACCGCGCCGGGGACGGCGACATCGTGCTGCCGCAGCGGGGCCTCTCGGTCGTCGGCACCAGCTCGTGGGTGGTCGACGACCCCGACGACCTCGAGGTGCCCGCTGACCACGTCGAGGCGATGTTCCGGGAGGGCGCGCGGTTGGTCCCCGCGGTGGCCACGGCCACGGTCCGGGCGGCCTGGTCCGCGGCGCGGCCGCTGGTCGGCGCGGCCGGGGCGGCGACCGGCAGGGAGCTGTCGCGCACCTTCAAGTGCTTCGACCACGCCGGCGACGGTGTCGAGGGCCTGGTCACCATCACGGGCGGCAAGGCCACCACCCTGCGGGGCAGCGCCACTCCTGCCTGCACGCCTCCTGCGGCACCTGCGGCGTGCGGGTCGACGGGCGCGAGGTGCTCGCGTGCGTCACCGGCACCGACGAGCTCGGCGACCGGGTGGTGGTCGAGCCGCTCGCCGGCGCTGCGGTGGTGGCCGACCTGGTGGTCGACATGGGCGACTTCTACCAGCGCCTCGAGGCGACCGGACGGCCGCTGGTCAGGGCGGCCCACGACGGGGCCGCGAACGGCGACGCGGACGACGGCGACGGCGCGGCCCGCCTCGACGGGCTGGTCCGCTTCGAGGACTGCATCGAGTGCGGCCTGTGCGTGTCCGCCTGCCCGGTGGCCGGCGGCGATCCCCGCTACCAGGGCCCGGCCGCGCTCACCGCCGCCTGGCGGGTGGCCAGCGAGCCGCGCGGCAGCGACCCGGCGGCCGCGCTCTCCCTGGCCGACGACGGCCAGGGGGCGTGGCGCTGCCACCTGGCGTTCGAGTGCTCCGAGGTGTGCCCGGCGGGCGTCGACCCCGCCGGCGCCATCATGGCGCTGCGCCGCAGGCTGCTCCGCGACCGGCTGGCCCGGCCGCTGGCGGGGAGGCGACGGCGGTGAGGGCGCCGGAGGCCGGCCGCGGCGTGCGCTGGTACGACCCGCGCGGCCGCCACCTGGGCGCCTGGGCGTTCACGATCAGCCGGGTCAGCGCGCTCGGCCTGTCCTCTACCTCTACCTGCACCTGGTCGTGCTGAGCACCCTGCTCCGTGGCCCCGAGGCATGGGACGGCCTGGTGGAGCTGTTCAAGCGGCCGTGGTTCCTGGCGCTGGACGTGGTGCTGGTCGTCGGCCTGCTGCTGCACGGCCTCAGCGGGCTGCACGCCGCGCTGGTCGGCTCCGGGCTGGTGGTCGGCAGGCAGCGCGCCCTGTACCTGGCCCTGATGATCATCGGTGCGCTGGTAGCGCTCGTCGCCGCGGTGCGGATCCTGACCTGAGGGGGCTGAGCCATGGCCGGCGTGACCCGGGAGGCGGCAAGCCCGCGGAGCGAGCCGCGGCGGCGGCGGCCAAGCCCCACCTCGGCCTGGGTGGCCCAGGCGGGCAGCGGCGTGCTGCTGCTGGTGCTGCTCACCGTGCACATGATCGTCCAGCACTTCGTCGCGAGGGGCGGCCTGCGCAGCTACGCCGACGTGGTCGCCTGGATCTCCAACCCGCTGGTGTTCGTCGTCGAGGTCCTGTTCCTGCTGACGGTGACGTGGCACGCCATCGCCGGCGTGCACGCGGTCCTGCTCGACTTCGGCCTGCGCGGCCGGGCCGAGCGGATCGTCGCCAGGGTCCTGCTCGACCTCGGCGTCGTCACCGTCGTCTACGGCACCTGGCTGCTCGCCACGCTCGCCTCCAAGGGCTGAGCCGCCGCCGGTCACCTCACCGGGACGAGGGTGGGCCGCCGCGGCCGGGGGGTGGCGGGGACCGGCGCCTGGACCCAGCGCCACTCGCCCCGGACCGGCGTCTCGCCCCAGACGCGCCTGGCGAGCGAGGAGCCGCCTTCGCTGGCCGACCCGGTCCAGATCGGACGCAGGCCCGCCGTCAGCGCGGCGCTGACGGCGCCTGCCTCCGGGCCGGACAGCTCGCGCAGGACCGCGAGCAGCGCCGTGGTCACCGCCTCCCCTTTGGCCGTGCCATCCAGCTCGCAGCGCTCGGCGATCGCCCGCACGAGCTGGTCGCCGCTGTGGATCTCGCGTCGCTCCCAGGTCCGCCGCGACGGCCACGCGGCCATGCGGCGCACGTCGGCCGGGAGCGCCGCCAGGAAGCGGATCCGCTCGACCGGCGGCAGGCAGGACAGGAAGGTGACCAGCGTCACCCGTGCCACCGTGCGCCCGTCGTCGTGGTCGAGCCCGACCCGGCGGGCCGCCGCGAGCAGCCGCGCGAGCCCCTCGGAGGGCTGTTGCCGGCCAGTGCAGCGGGCGCACCCGCAGCCGGCCACCGGCCGTCCGTGCCCTGACGGGTTCAGCTGCCCGCTCGCCGGCCCCCTGGCGTGCCGGTCGTGCCAGGCGACCGCGGCGACCCCGAGGGTGGCGGCGCCCGCCGCCAGCGCCGTGAAACGCACCTTGTCGTCCATCGCCACCGCCTCCACGCGCCACACCCTGCCGCCGCCGAAGGCGACGGGCCTGTCATCCGTGACGCTATGCCCGGGCCGCCGCACCCGGGCAGGGAAGAAGGTCCCGCCCCTGCGGTGCCCTCTGGCCTCCCGGCGGGGGCCGCGGTGGTCAGCTCGCCGGGCTCGGCTTGGTGATCGCGAAGCGGGCGAAGCGGGCGTGCAGCGGCACGCGCCCGTAGCGCACCGGCTCGCGCAGCATCGGCCGGCCGTCGAAGGCGGGGAACGACTCGGTCAGCCCGTGTGCCGGCGAGGAGCGGAAGTCGTAGATCCACAGGCGACCTCCGGGGCGCAGCACCCTGGCGAGCTCGCCGAGCACGGGCTCCACATCCTTCCAGTGGTGCATGCTCAGGGTGGAGACCACCAGGTCGAAGCTGTCGTCGGGGTAGGGCAGGTCGGCGGCGTCGCCGACCCGGAGTGCGATGCGGTCGGCCAGCCCGGCGGCGCGGGCGTTGCGCTCGGCCCGGGCGATCATGTCGGCCTCGAGGTCGACGCCGGTCAGCTCCAGGTCCGGCCGGGCGCGGGCCAGCGTGACCAGGAGCCGGCCGGTGCCTGCGCCGGCGTCGAGCACCGCGGCGCCCCTCGGGGCGCCCGCGGCGACCTCGGCGGCGACGTGCCGGTAGAAGCCGCGCAGCAGCAGCCCGGCCACCCGGTCGTAGAGGTGGCTGGCGCGTCCCTGGAAGGGAGCCTGGGTGGCGCGGCCGTGCAGGACGGCTCGTACGAGAGCGTGCACCGCGACCTCCTAGAGTTGTACGCTGCAACTCATGGAGGCCACGGTACCGCCGATAGTTGTAGAACACAACCCTTCCGCCAGCGTACCCGAGGCGGGCGACGACCACGACTGGCTCCGTCCCCTGATCGTCCAGCTCATCCGGGCGAGCGGGCTGCTGCAGCCCGACCAGCCGGCGCCCGGCCACGGTGGCTCCCTCTCCGAGGGGTTCGCCCTGGCCGAGCTCGCCGGCAACGCCCCGCTCGCCCAGCGTGACCTGGCCGAGCGGCTGGGCCTGGAGAAGAGCACCGTGAGCCGCCTGCTGGCCGGTCTCGAGCGCCGCGGCCTGGTCGCGCGCGAGCGCAACCCCGCCAACCGCCGCTTCTACCAGCTCCGCCTCACCGACCGCGGCCGTGCCGCCGCGGCGGCGCTGGCCGCCGCCCATCGCCGCCGGCACCTTGAGCTGCTCGCGGCCATGACCCCGGCCGAGCGCGAGGCGCTCGCGGTCGGCCTGCGCGCGCTGGTGCGCGCCCTGCACGCCCAGCCGTGGACCCACGGCGAGCCCTCGGAGCTGCACTAGCTAGGAGGGTTTCGCAGGCGGCACGGGAGGTGGCTTGCTCAGCCTCCGGTGCCCCCCGGCGGTGTCGGCGCGCACCAGCACCCGGCGGCCGCGTGGGCGGGGCGGGAGCTGCGCCAAGGCCAGCGTGACCCTGAGGTGGTCGCCGGCGAGGATCTTCGAGGACCAGTTGTGGATCGTCGGCATACCGGACACCACCAGGTTCCGGGACCTGGGCCGCGACCCATGCTTCTGCCTGCACACCGCGACCATCGACACCCGCTCCCAGCGTCAGCAGCCCGAGAGCGGCCACCAGCACGGCCAGCGGCTATTGACCTTGGGCGAACCGCCGCAACGCAGGGGCGAGCACGTCGGCCGCGGCGCTGTGCTGCTGGCCTTCCACCGCCTGCAGGGACGCGGTCGGCAGCAGCTCGGCCAGCGCGTGGGCATCCTCCGCAAGCAGTTGAGCCATCCGGTCCACCCGCCCCCGCCAGACCGCCTCGAGTTCGTCAAGCGCCTGCCGCGCCCGGCGTACGGCATCGAAGTCGGTCCGCACCAGCTGCTCCCGCCCGCGTCGCTGCTTGGTGACCAGCCCGGCCCGCTCCAGCACCGCGACGTGCTTCTGCACCGCGGCAAAGCTCATCGGGTAGGCCTGGGCCAACCGCGACACCGACAGCTCCCCCCGCACACAGCGCCGAAGAATGTCCCGCCGCGTGGCGTCCGCCAGCGCATGAAACAGGTGGTCCACGACCTCGTCGCTCAACTCACCCACAACCATTTGGTTGTAGGTTAGCGGCGTCACTCCTTTACTGTAAAGCTGACATCGCTGAGGACGTGCCGTGACGAAGACCACCCCGGATTCCGCGAGTCGGGTCTTGCTCAGCCGAGCGCGCGCAGCAGCGCGGTGACCGCCGCGGCGGCAACGACCACCACCAGGATGGGGGCGCGCAGGGCGATGGCCACGCCGGCCGCCGCCAGGCCGGCGAGCCGGGCGTCGACCACCAGGCGGCCGTCGCGCGCCAGCACCGCGGTGGCCACCAGGGCGGCCAGCAAGGCCGGGGCGAGGTGCCCGAGCGGGCCGCGGAGCCACGCAGGCAGCGGCCGGTCGCCGAGGACGACCGGTCCTGACGCCTTGATGACCACGGTGGCAAGGCCGACGGCGGCGACGGCGGCCCAGGTCGTGCTCAACGCTCCCACGCCCCGAGCAGGCAGGCGAGGCTGGCGGCGATCACCGGGATGCCCGGGCCCGTCAGCGGGATCAGGGCGACGGCAAGGCCGGCGCCGGCGAGCGCGGCGGCCAGCCTGGTGCGCGTGCGCAGCTGCGGCACCAGCAGGGCGAGGAACAGCGCCGGGAAGGCGGCGTCGAGGCCGAGCCGGTTCGGGTCGGCGATCAGGTTGCCGGCGAGCACCCCCACCACGGTGCCGCCGACCCAGGCGCAGTACAACGCGGCGCCGGCGCCGATCAGCAGGTGCCGGTCGATGCCGCCGTCGCGCTGGGCGATCGCCCACGACTCGTCGACCACGAGCTGGGCCTCGACCAGCCTGCGCCAGCGCGGGCCGGTCAGGGCCGGCGCGCTCGAAAGGCCGATCGGGGCGTAGCGGAGGTTGAGCAGCACCGCGGCGGCCACGGCGGCGACCAGCCCCCCGCCGGCGCCGAGGATGGAGGCGACCGCGAACTGTGCCGAGCCCGCGAAGGTGGTGGCGGACATCACCAGCGTGGCCAGCCGGTCCATGCCAGCCGAGCGTGCCAGGACCCCGAAGGACATGCCGAACGCGGCCACGGCCACGGTGAACGGGGCGACCACGCGGACACCTTCGCGGTAGCGGCGGCGCGGGGCAGGTGTCGTCGTCAACGTCTCCCTGAGCGCATCTCAGCGCGTCGGCGGCATCACCAGCGTAGCGATTTCACTGGTGTTTGCATCCTACCACGGGCGCCCAGCCTGGCCGGATGCGGCAGGCCCGCGCGTACAATCCCCGCTCCGGGCGCAGGCACGCGACGCGCCCGCCACCGCCACGAGGGACCATCGCAGCCATGCCCGCAGAGCTTGCGTCCGCCCCGACGGACGACCTCGAGGCTGGCCGCGCGCCGAGCCGTGGCCGGTGGGGGAGTCTGCTGCCCGGGCTGTTGCTGGCGCTGGCCGTGCTCGTCCTGCTGGCGCCGTTCGCCCATGCCGACCCGCCGGCGAGGCTGACCGGCAGCAACGCCCCCTTCACCGACGAGGGCTTCAACCTGGCCAACGCGCGCAACCGGACTCTGTTCGGCCGCTTCGCGACCGACGACGTCGACCGCAGCCTCAGCAACGGGGCCTACAGCGCGGTCGCGGCGGCGGTGTTCCGTGTCACCGGCGCGCGCCTCGCCGCGGGCCGCGCCATCTCCATGGCCAGCCTGGCCGCGGCGGTGCTGCTGCTCGCCGTCGGGCTGGCCGAGCCCTTCGGCCGCCGCATCGCGCTGCTGGCCGCGGCCTCGCTCGGCGGGACCGACCTGGCGCTCGAGCACGGCCGCCTGGCGCTCGTCGAGCCGCTGGTGGTGGTCCTGCTCACCGCCGCCTTCGTGGCTGGTTGCGCGGTCAGGCGACGGCCGTCGCGGGCGCTCACGGCCCTCGCCGGCCTGCTGCTGGCCGCGGCCGTCTCGGTCAAGGCGACCGCGCTGCTCCCTGGGCTGGTGCTGCTCGTCGGCCCGCTGCTCCCGGCGCTGGCCGCAAGGGACCGGGCGCGCCTGAGCGCCGGGCTATGGGCACTCCTGGCGGCCCTCGCCGCCGCCCTCGCCTGGTTCGTGCTGGTGGCCCTGCCCAACCTCGAGCGGCTCCGGACCGCGCTGCGCATCTGGCCGGAGGTCCACTACCCCGGCTCCCCCGGGGCGCTCGCCGCCCGCCTCGGCGACTACCTGGCCCACTCCGACCAGGCCGTTGGCCGATCCCTGCCGTTGCTCGCCGCCGCCGCCCTCGGCCTGGCCGCCGCGGCCGCACGCTGGCGGTCGCTCGACGCCCGCCGCCGCGAGGCGCTGCTGCTGGCCGCCGGCTGGGGCCTCGGCCTGTGGGCGGCGATCGCGGTGGGGGACTACGCCCCCAACCGCTACGTCGTCCCCGCCCTGCCAGCGCTCGCCGTCCTTGCCGGCTTCGGCCTCGACGCCCTCGCCGGGCTCGCCGCCGGCCGCAGCCGGGCGCCGGCCCGGCGTCCCGGCTCGCCCCCCGGGGAGGGTGCCCCGGCCGACGGGGCGGCCTTGGTCGTCGACGAGGCGGGGGGCAGGGGTCACGTCCCGCCGCCGCGCCAAGCGCCGTGGCGGGCCGCCGTGGTGGTCGGTGCGCTCGGCGTGGCCGTGGCCGCGCCGGGGGTTGGCCGTTTCCTGGCGGATGCGGACCAGGGGGCCGGGCAGCGGGTGCGCGCCGAGCGCGCGCTCGCCGCCCGGCTGCCTGAGGGGGCCACCGTGTACGGCGCCTACGCGCCGACGCTGCTGTTCGACACCCGCGTCCGGACGGTCTCGCCGTGGCTGCCGGCGGAGGCCAACGTGGACGACCCGGTCGGGCGCCTCGGCGTCACCCACGTCCTGGTCGGCGGGCCGGGCGACCCGACCGGCCAGGTTCCGGCGTTCCGCGACCGCGCCGCCATGACCCCGCTCGCCCAGGTGACCTGGGATGGTCAGGAGCTGGTCCTGTACCGGGTAGCGCCCGCCGGCTGAGCCGGCCGGTCGCGGCGCCTTGGCGACCCACCGGGCCTGCCGCCGACCGGGCTGCTGGCGGCACCGGAGACCGGCGCGCTTCCTTGTGGGGGGCACGGTGCTGTGGCATCGTGGCGCACCCGGCGGCGCGCAGAGCAGGGCGGGCCCGTACCTCCAGGTGAAGGTCCAGCTTGGCGACTCAGAAGCCCGCGTCCACGCCCGACCTCGAGGCGCTCAGGGACGAGCTGCGCCAGAGCTGGGGGATCGACTTCGGCCGCGTCGCGGCGGTGGCCTGCGCGCTGGCCGCCGGTCCCTGGCGCTCCGTCGACGGGCTGGTGCGGGCGCACGGCGTCTCCCACCGAGCCGTCTCGGCGCTGGTGCGCCGGCTCGAACCCTGGCTGGAGCGCGACGGGGAGGGGTCAGGGCGAGCGGCCAGGCACGGGACGCCCTACGGGCGGCCGCCAGCCTGCGGCACGGCGACTTCGGCCGGGTGGTGCTGTGCTACGGCTTCGGCGAGCAGCACCCGTCGCTCGGCTTCAAGGTCCAGTCCGTCCTGCACGACCTGCGCCTGGTGACCGAGGCGGTGCTGCCCGGCTTCAACCGCTACCAGGGCGCCGAGGCGATCGGGGCGGCCAGCGCCCTCTACGTCTGCCGGCCGACCCGTCGCAGCCGCCCAGACGGTCAGGCACATTTGGCGGCTGGCACGGCCCCAGCTTCCTGCCGGAGCTGCCCGCCGACGCCCTCGCCGAGCTGCCCGCCGAGGTGGCCCGCACGCTGGCGGCGCTCGGCTCGGAGCCGCGCAGCGCAAGCCCGGTATAGTCCACTCGCGCCGCCCCGCTCTGGTGGCGCCGATCACGTCCCCCGAGCGCACGGCAGGACCTTGGCATGGAAGACGACGCACCGCCGCGGGTCATCGTGGTCATGCCCGCCTACAACGCGGCCCAGACCCTGGTACGGACCTATGGCGACATCCCGGCCGACGTGGTCGACCACATCATCCTGGTCGACGACCTCTCCAAGGACGACACCGTCGCGATCGCCAAGCTGCTCGGCATCCAGGTGGTGGTGCACCGCCAGAACACCGGCTACGGCGGCAACCAGAAGACCTGCTACGACACGGCGCTGGCCGAGGACGCGCAGGTGGTGGTCATGGTCCACCCCGACTACCAGTACGACGCCACCCGCATCCCCGAGCTGATCGCGCCGATCCTGGCCGGCGAGGCCGACATGATGCTCGGCAGCCGCTTCCTCGGCGACCCGCTCGCCGGCGGCATGCCGCGCTGGAAGTACGCGGCCAACCGCTTCCTCACCGGCACCCAGAACCTGGTCTACGGGCTGCGCATGTCCGAGTACCACACCGGCTTCCGCGCCTACTCGCGCAAGCTGCTGGAGGCGATCGACTACCACGCCAACTCCGACGACTTCGTGTTCGACCAGGAGCTGGTCGGTCAGGTGGTGCGCGCCGGCTTCCGGATCGGCGAGATCGCCGTGCCGACGCGCTACTTCGCCGAGGCCAGCTCGGTCAACTTCCGCCGCTCGGTGGTCTACGGCCTGGCCACCTTGCGCAGCCTGGCCAGCCACCGCCGCAAGGCCGGGAAGCGCTCCGCTCCCGGCGCCTCCGAGCGCTCAGCGGCCGGCAGCCCGTAGGGACGCCACGCGGGAGGACTCAGCACGAACCAGGCTCAGGCCTCGGGGACGCGGGCGACGCACAGCACCGACTGGCCGAAGCCCGGGCGCACGCGGCGTTCCAGCAGCCGCTCCGCCGGGATCACCAGGCGGTCGTAGAGGCGCACCAGCGCCGGCGTCGGGCGGCCCTGGCGGCCCACCCGCACCGCGGCCCACCAGGCCACCCCGCCGAGGAAGTTGACCGGGCGGACCACCTCGGGCAGCAGCCCCGCCGCCTCGACCGCGGCGCGCAGCCCGTCGGGGGTGTAGCGGCGCACGTGGCCGAGGGCGCGGTCGAAGGGGCCGGCGAGCTGCGGGTAGCCGGCCACCAGGACGAGCAGGTTGCCGCCGGGCACCACCGTCTCGGCCATGCCGCGCAGGGCGGCGGCGTCGTCGGCGAGGCGCTCGAGCAGGTTGATGGCGACCACCGTGTCGACCGGCGGCTCCACCTTGAGCTCGGCCGGCTCGCCGGAGACCACCTCGACGCCTGGCCGGCCGCTGAAGCGCTCCTCGAGCGCCCGCAGGCAGACCGGGTCCGAGTCGGACACCACCAGCCGCTCCCGGTCGACCAGTTGCGCGGAGAAGTCGCCGAGGCCGGCGCCGACCTCTAGCACGTTCTGGCCCAGGTAGGGGGCGAGCTGGCTGAACAGGTAGCGGCGGTAGCGCCGGGCGGCGGTGAGGTCCTCCAGCCCGAGCGTGTGGATGGTGGCGCCGCCGTCGAGCGAGCGGGCGGCCCCAGGACTGTCGGGCGCGCGCCGGGCGGCCGGGCCGAGCTCCCGCGGGGCCGAACGCAGGCGGTAGCGCAGCACCGCCCCGACGGCCAGGAAGCCGTCCCTGAAGTGGATCTTCTTGCCCTCGGCGTAGGTGCGCGCCCGGTAGCTGATCGGCACCTCGAAGATCACCAGCCCCTTGCGCAGGAAGTGGCTGGTCAGCTCCATCTCGACGGTGAAGGTCCTGGCGGTCAGCCGCAGGCCGGAGAAGGCCTTGCGGGTGAACACCTTGTAGCCGGTGTAGACGTCGCTGAGGTAGCGGTTGAAGGCGACGTTGACCATCAGGTTCAGCAGCCGGTTGGCGACCCGGTGGCTGTAGTAGAGGCCCGCGGCCGAGCCCTTGAAGCGGCTGCCGTAGACGACCTCGAACTCGCCGTCGAGGATGGGCTGGACCAGCGCGGGCAGGTCGGCGGGGTGGTACTCGAGGTCGGCGTCCTGGATGCAGAGGATGTCCCCGGTGGCCGCCTCGAGGCCGGTCCTGACGGCCGCGCCCTTGCCCCGGTTGCGCTGGTGCACGATCAGGCGCACGTCCTCGCGCGGCGGCGGGTCGAGCAGGCTGCGGGAGGCGTCGGTGGAGCCGTCGTCGACGAAGATCAGCTCCGTCTCCACGCCGAGCGCGGCGAAGTCGACCGCCAGCAGCCGCTCGATCACCGTGGGCAGGGTCCGCAGCTCGTTGTAGAACGGCACCACGATCGACAGCTTCACGGCGGGACCTCTTCTTCGGCGCACGGCGGGCGGGGAGCGCAGCGCTTCGAACACTACCATCGCCTGGTCGGCCCGCCGCCGATCCGAAATACACCACGGCACGGTATGCTGCGCTGCGGCATGCGGCTCACCCTCCTGGCGCCCACCCCTGAGGCGCGCACGGCCACGTTGCAACCACGCCCGCTCGCCGGGGCTTCCGCCCGGCAGCGGCGACGCTGGCTGCCACCGTTGCTGGCCGGCTCGCTCCTGCTGGCCGAGGCCGGCGTGCTGCTCCACTTCCTGTGGCAGCAGGTCAACCGGCCGCTCTGGTACGACGAGCAGTGGCGCGCCTGGCACTTCTCCCTGGTCGGGGCGGACTTCTCCAGCCAGCTCCGCGAGGCCAACGCCCCCCTTGCGGCGGGCTGGGTGGCGCTCGAGAAGCTCTCCACCGGGCTGCTCGGCAACACCGAGGTGCCGCTGCGCCTGCCCGGGGTGCTCGCCTTCCTCGCCCTCGGCCCGGTCACCTACGCGCTGACCCGCCGCTTCCTCGGTCCCGTGGCCAGCTCCCTGGTGGCGGCGGCCACCGTCGCCAACTCGGGCATGCTCACCTACGGGCTGCAGCTCAAGCCGTTCACCCTCGAGGCGCTCGGCGCCGAGCTGGCCCTGCTGCTGTGGTTCGCGGCCGACGAGCCGGACGCCAGCCTCGGCGAGCGGCTCACCTGCTACGCGGGCATCGGGCTGTGCACGGTGTTCGGCACCGCCACCGCCTTCGTGGTCGGCCCGCTGCTCCTGATCGACCTGGTCCGCTACGCCCGCGGCAGCGGGCTCGTCCGCCTGGTCCCGCCGGTCCTCGCCGGCGCGATCACCCTCGCCCACCTGGTCGGCTTCGTGCTGGTGCAGACCCGCCAGAGCGACAGCTCCTACTGGAACGGCTACTTCGTGCCTGGGGGCGGCTTCGGCGACAAGCTCGACTTCGTCGTGCGCGGCCTCGGCAGCTACGTGCCCGGGATGGTGGTCGGTGGCCACCCCGAGATCACCCGCAGGTTCGCGTTCGGGCCGACCGCCGCGGGCATGTTCGTGCCGTTCCTGGTGATCGCGCTGGTCCTCGGCGTGCTGACCGCGCTGCGCTCGCGCCACGGCCGGGTGCTGCTCTCGCTCGTGGCGCTCGCGCTGGTCGGCCAGCTCGCCGCCGCCTCGATGCGCCTGTGGCCGTTCGGCTTCGCCCGCACCAACCTTTACCTGGTGCCGTTCGCCTACCTGCTGGCCGGCATCGGCGTCGCCCGGACGGTGGCGGCGGTGCGCCGCCTGTCACAGCGCCAGCGCGAGCTGAGCAGCTGGCTGGCGGCGCCGCCGCTGGCCCGCTGGCTGGCCCGCCGCCTCTGGGAGCTGTGGCTCGGCGCGCCCTCGCTGCTGCGCCCGCTGCTCGCGCCCGCCCGGGTGCGCTGGCTGCTGAGCCGCTCCTGGCTGCACCTGCCCGCCGTGGCCGCCCTCGGCGTGGTCGCGCTGGTCGCGGTCGTCAACCTGGTCTCGATCGACCAGGTGAGCGTGCGCCAGGCGCAGCTCGTCGAGCTGCAGAGCCGCCCGGTGCCGTTCGGCGGGGAGCTCCGCCTGCTGGTCGGAGACCTGCGCATGCGCGACACCCGCGACGACCTGGTGGTGCAATTCAGCCCCATGACGGTCAAGGGTTGGGACTACTACATGCGCTTCTACCAGGGCTACGGTCCCGAGGTGCGCTACCCGCCGATCGGTCCGTCGCGCACCGTCCTGCCGGCCGACCCGAACCAGCTCTACCGCTTCCTCAACGCCTGGCCTCGAGCCCACGACCTGCACGTGGTCATCCAGCAGGGCCAGTCGCAGGCCGAGGTCAAGGCCATGTTCCCGGTGATCCAGCAGTTCGGCTTCCGGGAGTCGTTCCGCGAAGCCAGCGGCGCCACCTCGGTCATCCACCTGGTCAGGCCCGTCGCCGCGAACGGAACGGCCAACCAGAGCCAGGCACAGAACCAGGTCCAGGCCTCGGGCTGAGCCGAGCGTGTATGCTCCCGAGGTTCGGCAGCCACGACCCCGGGCCGCCGGCACCCAAACGGCCAGATGGAGCGGAGGTCGCACGTCGTGCCCCAGGACCCGGCCGTCCCCGAGACGCCAGGCATCGTGATCGGCAACACCACCCCGAAGTACACCGCCAAGAACCCGGCCATCCGCTTCCTCACCCAGCGCTGGGTGGCCAACCTCGAGGAGGTGTTCGACCGGGTCGCCGCCGATCCCCAGGGCGCGCCCAAGCGCGCGCTCGAGGTCGGCTGCGGCGAGGGCGTGATCGCCGACAAGCTGCAGCGGCGCGCCGACGAGGTGGTCGCGCTCGACCTGCCCGACGCCGGCCTGCGTGCCTGGTGGCAGCGCTACCCGGGCCCTCGCTACCTGCACGGCGACGCGCACCACCTGCCCTTCGAAGACGACCAGTTCGACCTGGTGGTGGCGGTGGAGGTGCTCGAGCACCTGCACGATCCCGTCCAGGGCCTGCGCGAGATGGCCCGGGTCTCCCGCCGTCACGTGGTCTTCTCGGTGCCGCGCGAGCCCATCTTCCGCGGCAGCAACCTGGTCGCCCTGCGCTACGTCTCGGACCTCGGCAACACCCCGGGCCACCTCAACCACTGGTCGAAGCGGGGCTTCGCGAAGTTCGTCTCCACCGTCGCCGACGTGCGCGAGGTCACCTCGCCGTTCCCCTGGACCACCATCTGGGCGACGCTGCCTGACTGACCCGCCGTCGCGCTCGGCAGCGGCACCGCTGCCTCAGCGGCGCGCCCTGTCCGGCTCCTCGGGGACGGGCGCTGACGCCGTCCCGGCCTCGGCGGCGGCCACCTCGGCCACGCCGTCGGCCGCCGGCTTGCGCACTCCGAGCAGGGCGAGCAGGCCCCAGGCGACGTCGCCGAGCGTGATCAGCAGGCGCGAGACCAGCGCGATCACGGTCACCTGGGCGGTCGGCAGGGTGGCGCCGAACAGCAGGATGAAGGCGGCCTCGCGCGGGCCGGCGCCGGCGGGGAGGATGCCGACCAGGAAGCCGATCGACCAGGAGGCGGCGAACACGCCCGTGGACCTGAGGTAGAGGTCGAAGGCGTTGGCGCTGCCGAGGTCGAGCGCGAGCGCCCAGGTGTGCACGCCGAACAGAGCCCACATCGGCAGGCACCAGAACGCCGCGGTGGCGATGCCCCGCATGGTCAGCGGGCGCGGCATGGGCTCGCGCCGCGTCAGGCGCAGGGCCAGCCCGAGGACACGGTTGAGGATCGCCGGGTGCATGGCGGCGAGGGCGAGCGGCAGGGCGGCCAGCGTCCACCAGTAGCGGCTGAACGCCTGGCCGCCGAGGAACGGCACGGTGACCGCGGCCAGCACCAGCCCGGTGCCGAGCACCAGCAGCATGAACACGGCCGCGGAGGCGGCCGAGGCGCGCTTGGGCACGCGGTACTCGCCGCCGAGCCGGATCTGCGTGAGGATCGGCCAGAGCTTGCCTGGCAGGTACTTGCCGAGCTGGCCGATGAAGAAGATGCGCATCCCGCCGGCAAGGGGCACGCGCGAGCCGAAGTCGGCCAGCACCGCCTTCCAGCACAGGAAGCTGCACCAGACGGCGCCGAGCACGGCGGCCATCGAGAGCCCAGCGGCCCGCAGCGACAGCCGGCCGGCGTAGTCGCGCACGTCGCCCCAGCGCTTGGCGACCGCGTAGGCGATGAAGACCACGAAGGCGGCGATCACCACCGCGTTGAAGGCGGTGCGCAGGGGCCGGCGCCGCCGCGGCTCGAGGCTCGGCGCGCTCACCGGCGGGCCTCGGAGAGGCTTGCCGGGGTGGGGGACAGCGGCAACGGGAAGCGGTCCGCCCAGGCCGCCGCGAGCGCCTCCGGCGCCGGGTCGGGCGCGCAGGCGACCGTGCGCAGGCGCCCGAGGTCGAGGCCGGCCGGGTCCGCTCCGGCGTCGAGCAGCGCCTGCGCCTGCTCGCGCAGCAGCAGGACGACGGCGACCCTCTCGTCGGCCACCCGCTTCCAGAAGCCGCCTGGCTCGAAGCCGTGGCTCTGCACCACGCCGCCGCCCGCCGCGAACGGCGCCACCAGCCCGGCCGCCAGGCCGCTGCGGTGGTGCGCCGGCAGGCCGCTGAGCAGCCGGTCGCTGTCGTCCAGGCGCAGCCAGGCCGCTGCCGCCCCGGCGGCGGCGAGCAGCTCTCCCTGGGTCAGGCCGCCGCCCGGCCCGGCGTCGGCCAGCGCCTCGCTGTCCGGGCCGCCGGCCGCCTCGAACAGGTCGCCCATGCTCAGGACCACGGTGCCGAAGTCCAGGGCGGTGGCGGGTTCGGCATCGGAGCGGCCGAGCAGTCCGCCGCCGACCGCCACCAGTGCGGGCCTCCCTCGTGCCGGACCGAGCGCGGCGGCCACGCCGGCCAGGCGCTCGTCGGCGACGAAGACGGCGGCCGCGCCGCCCTCGCGGACCCGCGCGGCGGCGCGCTCGGCGGGCGCCGCGGGGTCGAGCGGCAGCAGGCCGATGCCGGCGCGCCAGCAGGCGAACGAAATCGCCACGGCCCGCCAGGTGTTGCCTACCAAGACGGCAACTCGCGCGCCCTCGGCGATGCCCAGCTCCTCGACCAGGAGGTTCGCGACCTTGGCGGTCCAGTTCTCGAACGTCCGGTACGACAGCTCGACCCGCTCGGCGCGGTCGTCGTCGTAGTGGGTCAGGAACGGCTTGTCGCCGTACCGCCCCATCTGGCGTTCGATCAGGGCGCCGATGCCGGCGGTTGCGAAGGATCGGCGAGCGGCGCCCGCCGGCGCCGGTGGCACGTGGGGAAGCTGGTCAGCCTGCACGGTCGCGAACACCTACCTGCTCGGGAGCGAAGATGATTCGAGAGGAGGTTCGGAGGCTATCTCCACTCTGTCTCGCCAACATATCGGTTGCGTCGGGTTCGGGTTCGAATCCAGGGGAGCATGCTACGCTCAGGCCCTTGTCCAGAGTTCCGTGAGCGGTGCACCCCGCGCCTCGTCGCCGCCCCGACTCGGGAGTTCTCGCCGGTGAACCACGAAAGGACGACCACCTTGCGCCCACGCCGGGCAGCCCCGGTGCGTGAGGACCCGTTGTCCCCGGCGCCCCAGGACGACGTCTGGGGGATCCGCCAACCGTCCGGGATGCCGCCCTCGCGCCCACCGCAGCGCGACTGGGCGCCCCGCCGGGGCCGCGTCCGGCGCCGTCGCAAGGTCCTGAGGTGGACCGCCCTGGTCCTGGTCGTCGCCCTGGTCGTCGCCGCCGCGGTCGGCGTCTACGGCTTCCGCTACACCAACCGGCTGCTCGACAGGGGCCGCACCCAGGTCGGCGGGCTGACCCAGGCCGCGGCGGGGCAGCCGTTCAACATCCTGCTGGTGGGCTCGGACTCGCGAGTCGGGCTGAGCGACGACGACAAGCACCGGCTGGCCGTCGGCGAGGCGGCCGGGCAGCGCACCGACACCATCATCGTGGTCCACGTCAGCCCGCGGAACCACAAGGTCGCCATGATCTCCATCCCGCGCGACCTGAAGGTCAACATCAACGGCCGCACGGCCAAGGTCAACTCGGCCTACGGGGGCGGCCCGGCGCTGATGGTGCGCACCGTGCAGCAGGTCACCGGCCTGCCCATCCACCACTACGTGGAGATCAACTTCGCCGCCTTCTCCAAGCTGGTCGACGCGGTCGGCGGCGTGCGCGTCTGCAACCCGACGCAGCGGAACTGGGACGACCGCTTCGCCAACCTGCACCTGCCCGCCAGCACCTGCCGGGTGGCGAGCGGAGCCGGCGCCCTCGCCTACGTGCGCGCCCGCCACATCGACAGCGACTTCGGCCGCATCGGCCGGCAGCAGGCCTTCATGCGCGCCCTGATGGGCAAGATCGCCAACAAGGGCAACCTGATCAACATCCCCAAGATGCTGAGCCTGGCCAACATCGTGTCCAACAACATCACCACCGACCAGTACTTCAGCACCGGCACCGCGCTCAACGTGGCCAAGCGCATGGGCTCGCTCTCGTCGAGCTCGATCGACATGCGCACCTACCCGAGCTTCCCGAACGGCCCCTCGTTCGTGGAGGCGGCGCCGGAGGCGCCGATCCTGATGCGGGCGCTGCAGAACGACGCGCCGGTGCTGCCCCCGCTCGGCCTCTCCGGGCAGAACGGCCCCTCCCTGCGCGGCCTGCGGCTCTGGGTGCTGAACGGGACCACCACTCCGGGCGCGGCCCGGCGGGCGGCTGAGGGCCTGACGGCGTACGGCATGAACGTGGTCAACGTCGCCAACGCCGCCACCCCGACCGGTGCCGCCTCCTACCTGTTCTACCCGACGGCCAAGGCCAAGGAGGCCCAGCTCCTCGGCGCCCTGCTCGGCCCGCAGGTCAAGGTGGTGCAGGCCGCCCCGGCCTCGACCGCCGCCGTCAAGCGCGTGCTGGTGCTGACCGTCGGCTCCAACTTCCAGCCGGTAGGCCCGCCCAGCTTCGTCCCCAGCGCGCAGGCAACCGCAACCAGCACGCCGTGAAGGCGCTCGTCCTGGCCGGGGGCTCCGGCACCCGCCTGCGCCCCATCACCCACACCAGCGCCAAGCAGCTCGTCCCGGTCGGCAACAAGCCGATCCTGCACTTCGTGCTGGAGTCGCTGGCGGCAGCCGGCGTGGTCGACGTCGGCATGATCGTGGGCGACACCGCCGCCGAGATCCAGGCGAGCGTGGGCGACGGCGCGGACTGGGGGGCTGACGTCACCTACATCCGCCAGGAGGCGCCCCTCGGCCTGGCCCACGCCGTGCGCACCGCCGAGCACTTCCTCGGCGACGACGACTTCGTCATGTACCTCGGCGACAACCTCATCCTCGACGGCATCAAGCCATTGGTCGAGGAGTTCCGCGCCGAGCGGCCGAACTCGCAGATCCTGCTCACCCGGGTGCCGGAGCCCGAGCGCTTCGGCGTCGCGGAGCTGGGCGCCGACGGCCGCGTGGTGCGCCTGGTCGAGAAGCCGAAGCGGCCGAAGTCGGACCTGGCCCTGGTCGGCGTCTACATGTTCGACCGCCACGTCCACGAGGCCACCCACGCGATCAAGCCGTCCGAGCGCGGCGAGCTGGAGATCACCGACGCCATCCAGTGGCTGGTGGACAACGGCTACGACGTCCGCCCGCACCTGATCACCGGCTGGTGGAAGGACACCGGACGGCTGGAGGACCTGCTCGAGGCGAACCGGCAGGTGCTCGACGAGCTGGTCGCGGAGAACCGCGGCTCGATCGACGCCGAGTCCCGCATCGAGGGCAAGGTGGTGATCCAGGCCGGCGCGGTGGTCGAGCGCTCCACCATCCGCGGCCCGGCGATCATCGGCGAGCGGACCCGCATCGTGGACTCCTACGTCGGGCCGTTCACCTCGATCTACTTCGACTGCCTGATCGACTCGGCCGAGATCGAGAACTCGGTGGTGCTCGAGCAGTCGGTCATCCGCGACCTGCGCCGCATCGAGTCGAGCCTGATCGGCAAGAACGTCGAGGTCGGCCGCTCGAGCGAGCGGCCCCGCGCCTACCGGCTGATGCTCGGCGACCACTCCCGCGTCGGCGTGATCACCGAGTAGCCGCCCGCCCGTCTGCCCGCCGCCGGACGAGCAAGCGAACGCCCGGCCGCCGCCTGAGCGGCGGCCGGGCGGATCGGCTCGGGCTACGGCGTGGCTCTGGCGGGCAGGCGCCGGCTGAGCCACAGCGCGGCCGCGCCGGTGAGCAGCAGCAGGGCGCCGAACAGGAGCTGCCATGCCGCGGTCGAGCTGCCGGTCATCGGCAGCGGGCCGCAGTTGGCCGTGGCCGTGTCCTTGGCCTGCATCGTCAGCGTCTCGCCCTTCTTGGTCCAGATGCTCACGTCGACGGTGCGCACGCTGTGCAGGTTGGCGTGGAGGTAGTGGTTCACCACGCCGCTGGAGTTGGAGTTGACCGCGGTGGGCTTGCCGCCCATGTTCAGCACCTTGCCGTCGGTCAGGTTGCGGGCCAGCAGCAGGAGCTGGGAGCTGGCCGGCATGCCCTCGGCCACCACGCCGACGCCACCGCAGTTGGTGGACGAGACCCGCAGGTCCTTCGGCGCGGCGGCAGCCGCGGGCAGCGCCAAGCCGAGCGCTAGCCCGATGGCGAGAACGGTGACAATCGTGAAGGTGCGTCGCATAGGGTCTACCTCCCCGTAGTTCTACAGGCCCTGGCGTTGGCGCCGTACTCCTGGATCGATTTGGACAGTCGCTCGTCGCGGATCTTGGCCACCAGGTAGGAGATGACCTGGTCGGCGTTGTCCATGGCCGCGGTGCACGCGGCCGGGGCCGGCGCGCTGCGGACCTTGGCCGGCTGGCTCGGCGTGGTCGGCGTGCTGGCCTGCTGTGGCTGGTCGGGGCCGATGGCCCTGCCGAGGACGACGCCGACCAGCAGCAGCACCAGGCCGGCCACGACGTTGGTGAGGACCAGACGGCGCCGCTGGCGCGCCCGCTTGAGCTCCTCGGTCTCCAGCCACTGCTGCAGCGCGACCGCCTCGGCCATGGCCACACCGGCCCGCACCGGCAGCGGCGGCGCCGACGGTCCTTCCTGGGCAGGAACGCCCTCCAGCGCCTCGGGCAGGTGCTCGGCGGGGGCCTCCCCACCCTCGCCAGAGTCGGCGAGCACCAGCTCCTCCAGCTCCGCGATGAGCGCCTCGTCGAGCTCAAGTACAGCCCCGTCGTCCTCTTCGGTGCCGGCCTCGGCCTCCTCGTCGTCCTGCTCGGAGCCGGCTGCGGCCACCTCCTTGGCCTCGGCCTCGCCGTCGTCCTCCTTTGCCTCGCCGGCCGCGAGCGTCTCTTCCAAGTCTTGCTCAGCCTCGGCGCCGGCTTGGGCCTGGTCGCCGTCCTCGGCCTCAGGGTGATCCTCGGCCGTCGTCTCCCCGGTAGCGGCCTCGTCCTCTGCGGCGGTGAGCTCGGCCTCGTCCTCCCCGGTGGCGGCCTCGGCCTCGTCGTCCGCGAAGGTCAGCTCGATCTCCTCGGCGGTGGCCTCGGCCTCCTCTTGCTCCTCCATGACGAACTCGACGGTCGCTGGCCCGTCGTCGGCCTCGGTGGTCGCCTCGACCTCCCCGGTTGCGGCGAGTTCCTCGGGCGCCGGTTCTGGCCTGGCGGCCGCTGACTGGTCGGCGGTCGACCCTTCGGCGGTCGACCCTTCGGCGGTCGGCAGGGGCGTCGCGGCGGCGGGCGGTGGCGCCGCCGCGGGCTCGCCCGCATCGGGGGGCACGGCCGCCAAGGGGAAGGCCGGGGCCTGGTGGCGGTTCCAGCGGAACCTGCGGCGGTATTTCGCGGCGCGCTCAGCGACCGACGTCTCCTGTGGCTCCTGCACGCCAGCGATCAGGTCGGCGACCTGGAAGGGGCGGACGAGGAAGCGCCGCTTGGCGTCGGGCGGCCAGCCGCTGGTGTCCCTGGCGTTGTCGACCGGCACGACCACGCGGCCTTCGTACCGCTGGCGCAGCTTGTCGTAGGCGTCTCGGCGGGAATCGGCGGGGAGGTCGAGCACCACGGCGTCGATCTCCGCCTCCTGCCGGTCAGGGACCTCGGTGGCTGAGTCGAGCAAGGTGAGCTGCTCGGGTGCCGAGAGCGCCATCGTCAGGATCGCTCCGAGCCGGTGGTCGCGCGAAATCAGCACCACGTTCATGGCCGCCCCCCTCCGTGAACCGCGGCCCCGTGAATCACCAGTGTCGTGCTCGTCCGGCGCGGTCCTGTCACTACAGATTCCGGACCGGTGGAACCAGACGCTGGCGTCAGAATTTGTATTCGGGGCGGATGGGCGGTGTCAACCAATAGGTGCAGTATTGCCACTCAGCCGCCCGGCATTGCGGTTGAATCGCTTGCAATCCCGCCGTCACGCAATTGAGGAACGATTCACGTGTCCGGCGCGGGCAGGCTGAAGTGGACATACCTGCCGAACAGTATGGCAAGCACCGCCCCGTGGGCTGGTGGTCGCGTTCGGCTACGAGCCGCCGGCGCCCGGCGCCGAGGTGGCGGACCAGCGCAAGGCCCTCGAGGCGATGGGGCAGCGCCTCACCGCCTCGAGGCGCTCCCCGGCATGGGCGAGCAAGGAGTCGAGGCCACCGCCGCGGTGGTGGACGCTCGCCCCGTGGCCAGGGGTAGCTGAGCCGGCCACCGCGGCGACCAGGCATGCACGCTGGTGGCGGGCGCACCGCCGGCCGCGGCGAGCCGGTGGACGTGGCCGGGCGCGAAGGCCGTGGTCGACCCTGCGCGGAAGGTAGTGCGCCGGCAGGTCGTCCAGATGGTGGCGTCGAGGCAGTCCTCGACCAGCGCGCCGTCGAGCACGGTCAGCGCCACCGCGGCGCCGCCGTGGTCGTGGGCGCGCGTCGCCGCGCCAGGCGCCCATGCCACCAGCCACAGCTCCAGCTCGGTGGTCCAGGCGAGTCGGGTACGGCCGGGCGCGTCACCGAGCAGCGGCCGCCAACGTGGCGCGCTCGCCGCCAGGCGCCGGGTCGTCTCGGCCAGCCCTCGCAGGTCGGTTGGTGGCATCTCGGCGGGCGCGGCCGCCGTGGCGAGGGCCGTGAGGATCCCATCGCCGTCGCGGTCGAGCACAGGATGCAGCCCGAGGTGGGATGGCACGGTGAGGTCGTGCGTGTTCAAGCGTGGTCCTCCGGGTGGTGAACGGGCGCTGCTCGGCGGTCGGCCGGGCCCGAGCGGCCGGGTGGCTCAGGCGAGCCGCGCCGGACGCCGGGCCCCCGGACACGAGCACCACAGCGCACGCCCGGTCGCGCGGGCGAACGTGTGCGGCCGCGAGGCGGCCTCCCAGAGGTCCATCCCGGGAAGAATCGGCGCACGGCCGCCGCCTGTCAACCGGCAGGCCCGACGGTTGCCGCACGGTGACCGAACTGCCGAGGCGAGGTGCTCGGCCGGAACCGACTGATCGCGACGGTACCTCTGCTCCGCCCATTCCTGCGCTGAAAAAGCGATACGATCCAATGGCCTGGCGGAGCGGTCGCCCGGTTCAGGAAATCGGGAGCACGATGATCGACGACCACGAGGCGGAACAGTCCGGAACGGGGGAGCACCACGGGGCGACCGGTGATCCGGCCGCCTCCGTTTCGAGTGCGGACCCGCCGTCCCCACCGGCCGAAGCGCAGCCACCCAGCGACGGGCTGGCGCCCGGTGACATGCTGACGCCCGACGACTGGCTGACGCCCGACTGGCTGACGCCCGACGAGGGGCCAGTAGCCGACGACCTGGCGGACGCCAGCGCCGAGGGGCTGGCGCCCGACGACCAGCTGGGAGCCGACGACCAGCTGGGAGCCGACGAGGAGCTGGCTGCGGACGACGGGCGCGTCGCCGACGACCTGCCGCTGGCCGGCGGCGAGCTGGAGGTGGCCGAGGACGTCAGGCTGGGGGAGGCCGAGCGGGCGCTGCTCGAGTGGGCACTGCGGCAGCGCCAGAGCGGACCGGGTGAGCCGCTCCTGCGCGTCGCCAAGGCGAGGCCGGAGGTTGCCGCGCCGCCCGAGCCCAGCAGCGACTCGGCGCCGGAGCCCGCGCCCGCCATGGCACCGGAGCCCGCGCCCGACGCGCCACCCGCTCGGTCCGACGGCGAGCCCCGCTCGCCCTGGGAGGTCCTCTACGGCTCCGCCGAGGAGGCGATCACCGCGCTGGTGGCCGCCGGCGGACCCGACCCGCGCGATTTCGCCAGCCCACGGCTGACCCGGCGCGCCAAGATGGTGATCGCGCTCGCGCTGGTGGTGCTGTTCGTGGTCTCCGCCCTCGGCGGCTTCGTTGGGTACCGCCTGACGCACCGGGCGGCCGGGAGTGGCCCTGAGGTCGCCGGCCGGCTCGCCGAGATCCGCAGCGGCACTGTGTAGGCTTCGGCCGACCCGGGCCGTCGCCAGCCGGCGACGGCGCCGAGGCACGGGCATCCGGGCAGCCGCTCCGACCAGCGGACGAGGAGATGATCGAGTTCCACACCCTTGACCACCAGCAGAGTGATCCCAGGAGGCCGGCGGCGTGCGCGTACTGATCACGGGGGCCGCCGGCCAGGTCGGCCAGGAGCTGGCCGCCGCCTTCGGTGACGCCAAGGAGGTCGTTGCCCTCACCAGGGCCGAGCTCGACGTGGCGAGCTGGCCGGCGGTGGCCGCCACGATCGCCGAGCTGGAGCCCGACCTGGTCTGCAACGCGGCCGCCTACACCGACGTGGACGGCTGCGAGCGCGACCGCGACCGCGCCTTCCGCGAGAACTGCCTGGCCCCGCGCCACCTCGCGCTCGCCTGCCGGGAGGTCGACGCCGAGCTGGTCCACCTGTCGACCGACTACGTCTTCGACGGGACCGCCCGCGACAGGAGGCCTGACGGCTACGGCGAGTACGACCGGGCCGACCCGGCCAGCGTCTACGGTCGCTCCAAGCTCGCCGGCGAGCAGGCGGTCCGCGACCTCTGGGGACGCCACTACCTGGTCCGTACGGCCTGGGTCTACGGCGCCGGGCGCAACTTCGTCGCCACGGTCCTGCGGCTGGCGGCGGAGCAGCCCACCCTGCGAGTGGTGGAGGACCAGGTCGGCAGCCCCACCTGGGCGCGTGACCTGGCCATGGGCATCCGCGCCCTGGTCCGCACCGGCCAGCACGGCACCTACCACCTGACCAGCAGCGGCTTCTGCTCCTGGTACGAGCTCGCCCGCGCCGTCCTGGTCGGCACCGGCCAGGACCCGGACCGGGTCGAGCCGTGCGGCAGCGCCGACTTCCCCAGGCCGGCGCCCCGGCCGGCCTGGTCGGTGCTGGACAACCGGCTCGCGCGCCTGGTCGGGGTGCCGCCCCTGCGCCCCTGGCGGGAGGCCCTGCTCGCCTACCTGGCCGAGACCTCGGGCGCGGCCAGGCCGGCGCGCTGAGCGAGCCCGCCACCAGCGCCCAGCCCCAGCCGCCCGCCGTTGAGGCCGCAGCGGTCGAGGCAAGTCATCGGCCGAGGTGACCGAGCCGGCCGAGGCCGGTCAGCCGGCCGGGCGCGAGGCCACCACGTACACCTCTGCCGGCTCGTGCAGGGCGCGGGCGAGCGCCTGGTGCGACACCGCGATGCCGCGAGCCGAGGCCTGCGTCTCGGCGAGCCGGTCGGCCACGGTCTTGAGTACGTGGGCGAGGTTGTAGGCGAACGAGGGGTCGTGCGGCTCGCCGGCCGGACGGCCGTGCTCGTGGTGCTCGAGGCCGAGCTTCTCGACCGCACTCCCGATGGCCTCCGCCAGGTCCGGGTGGACGACGGGCTGGTCGCCGAGCAGCCAGGGCGGCACCTCCGGCCCGGTCGCGGGGTTGGCATGCGACGCTTCCACCTGGAACCCGGCCCGGCCGCAGAGGTAGGCGAGCAGCGCCGGGTCGTAGAGGCGGGCGAGGGCGGGGTCGCGCCAGGCGTCGCCCGCGAGCACGGCGTACGAGGCTGGGTTGGCCACGACCGCGACCAGCCGGCCCTCGGGGAGGAGCACCCGGCGCACGCCGGCGAGCAGGCGCAGCGTCCGGTCCGGCTGCAGGTGCTCCAGCAGGCGGGCGCAGAACACCGCCCTGAACGGGCCAGGCGGCGGCTCGGCCTCGAGGCGGGCGAGCGCCGCCTCGGCGGCCTCGCCGGCGCGGCCCGGTCCGATCCCGGTGGCCTCGACCCCGTCCGCGGCCAGCAGCGCGGCCAGCTCCTCGTGGTCGGAGCCGAGCACCAGCACCGGCCCGCGGCCGCGCAGCAGCGGCAGGTAGTGCCGCAGCCGGTCGTACTCCGGCACGGCCGGGGGAAGGCCCTTGCCACGGCGCGCCGGCCCGCTCATGGTTGGTTACTGCCAGTGCTCGATCGTCCTGACCGGCTTGGCGGGCACGCCGGCGACCAGGGTCGAGGCGGGCACGTCCTTGGTGACCACCGAACCGGCGGCAACCACGGCGCCGTCACCAACGGTCACCCCCTTGAGCACGAGCGAGTTGGTCCCGATCCAGACGTGGTCGCCGATCACGATCGGCGCGGTGTGGGGCTGCGGCTCGCCGTCCACGTGGACGGCGTGGAAGTCGGTGTCCAGGATCTGCACGTTCCAGGAGATGTTGCAACCCGAGCCGATGGTCACACCGGTCGCGACCAAGATCTTGGTGAAGCCGTTGACCATCGTCTGGTGCCCGATCACCAGCTCGCCGGCGTCGACCACGATGCGCGAGCCGCGGTGCAGGTTGACCTGCCCGTCCACCACGAAGCGAGCTCCCGGCCGGATGCGGATCACGGTCTCGTCCCTGACGGTGGTCAGCCCGAAGCTGCCGATGCCGATGCGCAGGTGCCCACCGTTGCGGAACTCCAGCCGGCCGGGGTAGTCGATCACCGTGCGGGATCCGATCGACACCGGCAGGCGGTGGCGCAGCTCGTAGCGGAGCCGGCCCCGCCACGCCGCCACCGGGGACACCTCCCGTTCCCGCCAGAGCTGTCGGTCGATCGACTCTCGGAACATGACGTCGCTCGCTCCCTCGTTCGCGGACGGCCGTCCCGGCGCGCCGCGCCTGCGGCAGCCCCCGGGCCTGCGCACCTTCTCATCTCCGTGGCGTGCGGACAAAGCGCGGCACGCTGCCGGCACACGTCCGAGACGGGTCCGTAAAGCACGTATACTCCCGCCTCATGGCGGTCGGAGAGGTTGGCGAGATCGACGCCGTGCCGGATGCGGCAGGCGACGCTCCCCAGGAGCGGACGCCCGAGCCCGCCCGCCTCTACGCGGCCGAGGCCGCCGTCGGCGCCGCCGCGCTCGCGCTCGCCCTGCTCTCGTGGAGCGGCCTGGCCCTGGCCCACGCCCGCAGCTACGGCCTGGCCGCCGCCGCCGGCCTCACCGTAGCGGCGCTGGCGCTGGTGGGCCTGGTCGCCTGGCGCCTCGGCGGCCGTCCACGGCTCGCCGTCGACCCGCCGGGGCTGGCCATGGTCGGGGCGCTCGCGCTGGTCTCGGCGGTGCTGTTCTTCCCCGGCTTTCCGTACGGGGTGGGGGACAAGGACCCAGGCGGCTACGTGTCGCAGGGCATCCTGATGGCCCGCACCGGTGACTGGGCGATGAACGACCCCGTGCTCGACAGGACGCGCATCCCGCGGGTCGTGCTGGCCTCGCCTGGCGCCCGCCTCGCGGGCGACTGGATCGAGCACGCCAAGGTCCCGCGCCGCACCATCCCGCAGTTCTACCACCTCTGGTCCGCCGCGCTGGCCAGCGCGTTCGCGGCCGGCGGCTACACCGGCCTCGGCAACCTCAACCCGCTTTGCGGGGTGCTGGCGGTGTGCCTGGCCGCGTGCGCGGCGCGCCGGGCGTTCGGGCTGCTGACCGGCTCGCTGGCCGGGACGCTGCTGGCCGCCAACATGCTCGAGGTATGGCAGGCCAAGTACCAGACCAGCGAGGTGTTCACCCAGCTCCTGCTGCTCGGCGCAGCCTTCGGGGTGGTGCTCGCCCTGCGGACGGGCTGGCGCCTCGCCGCCGGCGTCGCCGGGCTGCTGCTCGGCCTCTCCTTCCTGGCTCGGGCCGACAGCCTGGTGCTGCTCCTGATCGCCGTGGCGGCGGGTTGCGTGCTGATCGCCAGCGGCCGCTTCGACGCCCGCGCCGGCTGGTTCGCCGCCGGCCTCGCCCTCACGCTGCCGCACGCCTTCCTGCAGGCCTACCACTTCGCCCGGCTCTACACCATCTCGGTGAAGCTGCCCGGAGCGGCAACGGTGGCCGTTGCCATGGCCGTGCCACCCGTGCTCGCGCTGGCGCTGCGCCGTTTCGCCCGCCCGCTCGGCGAGTGGGTCGCGCGGCTCGCCGCCGGGCGCCGCGGCCAGCTCCTGGCCGGCCTCGCCGTGGTGGGCGCGGCCGGCCTGCTGCTGCTGGTCGGCTTCCTGCGGCCCAAGCTGTTCGGGGTCGACTACTTCAACTACAACGGGCGCGTCCTGCGCAGCTACGACGAGCAGGCGCTGCGCCGCCTCTCGTGGTTCTTCACCCTCCCCGGGTTCGCGCTGATGCTGGCGGGGCTGGCATGGGTCGCGCTGCGCCGCTGGGTGGCGGCCGCGTGGGCGCTGCTGCTGCCCGGCCTGCTGCTGTTCCCCCTCTACGCCTACCAGGCGCAGAACTCGAGCCGGCTCATGTGGTGGAACCGCCGCTTCGTGCCGGTGGTGGTCCCGGTAGTGATCGTCCTGGTCGCCGTCGCCCTGGCCGCGGCCCTTGCGTGGCAGGGCCGCTGGCGCTGGCCGCTGCGCCTCGCCGGCGCGGCCGCCACCGTCGCGCTGCTGGTGGTCTTCCTCGGCCAGTCCCTGCCGCTGCGCCAGCACCACGAGTTCGCGGGCTCGTTCGAGATCAGCCAGCGCATCAGCCACCTCGCCGGCGACCGCCAGGGCGTCTTCTTGTGGCAGTTCCCGGGTTGGCCGACCTCGCCGGCGTCGCTGTTCGCCTCGCCCACATGGTTGCAGGAGGGCGAGGTCAGCGCGCTGCTGCCGAGAGCGGCCGACCCCGGCTACGTGCGCTCCTTCGTGCGCGGCTTCCCCGGCCAGCCGGTGTTCCTGGTGAGCGCGGGCGGCCAGCCGCTGCCGGGATACGAGCGCCTCGGCCTCCGGGCGGTCGACCGGGTCGGCGCCACCATGCCGTTCTGGGAAGAGAGCGACGTCAGCCGCCCGTCCAACGCCGGCGTGGTCCCGGTCGACTTCACCATCTGGCAGGTGGCGGGCACCTGACGACTGCCCCGCGGGCAGGGCGACTGTCGATCTGGCGGGCAGTGGCGTTCAAGTCGGGGTGGCCGGGCGCCGACCCTCTAGCTTGTCCTCGTGACCAAGCTGCCGGGGAGGTCCCGGTCCATGCCTCTTCGTTGCCGCCGACGAACCCGCATCCTGCTCGTAACCGCCGCCGCTGTCGTTGCAACCGCGGCCGTGCCGGCCACCACCGGGGCGATGGCACCCGCGGCGGCGCCGGCCGCCTTCCGCTTCAGCGGCGGCGGGTTCGGCCACGGCGTCGGCATGGGCCAGTACGGCGCCTACGGCATGGCCCTGCGTGGCCGTAGTGCCGCCACCATCCTCGGCTTCTACTACGGCGGCGCGGTGCCGCACAGGGCGGCGCTGCCTGCCGCCATCCGGGTCGGCGTGCTGCAGGCGCCCCGCGACCCGCGCACCGGGGGGCGCCTGACCCAGGTGCTGGTCCGTGGCCTGCGCGTCCCCGGGCTCCGCTCCACCGGGTCGATCGCCGCCGGCGGCGTCGACAAGCGGCGCCGGCACCTCGCCACCGGCCTGCCTGGCAACGTCACCTATGCCGTCCGCCCCGATCGCGGCGGCGTGTCGCTGTTCGCCGGCTCCAAGCGGGTCTTCGGGCCGACCTCGGCACGGACCGGCGTGCGCCTGCGCTTCCAGCAGGGCATGCGCCTGCCGGCGCTGCTGACGCTGCCGCAGGCCGGACGGACGCTGCGCTGGGGGCGCCTCGAGGTCGGCCTGGTGCGCGAGCGGAGCGCCTTCCGGCTGCGGGCGGTCGCGGTCATGCCGTTCAACAGGTACCTGCGCGGGCTGGGCGAGATGCCGAGCTCCTGGCCGCTGCAGGCGCTCGAGGCACAGGCCATCGCCGGCCGCAGCTACGCCCTTGCAACCGTCCGCGGCCACGGGCAGCACCGCGACGCCGGGCGCTGGGACGGTTGCGACTGCGGCGTCTACGCCAGCGTGCGCGACCAGTACTGGGTCGGCTGGGGCCACGAGGGCGGCCGCTGGGTCGCGGCGGTGCGGCTCACCGGCTCGCGGGTGGTCGCCTGGCACGGCCGGCTGGTGCAGGCGTTCTACTACTCGTCGTCGGGCGGCCACACCGCCGGCGCGACCACCTGGGGCGGGCACCGGCTGCCCTGGCTGCCCTCCCGTAGCGACCCGGACGACGGTGCCCAGGGGCGCAACCCGTACCACCGCTGGGTCGCGGTCCGCCCGGCCGCCGCCGTCTCGGCCGCGCTGCGCGGCTACGGCGTCGGCGCGGTGGTCGGCCTGCGGGTGCGCGTGGCGGACGCCTCCGGCCGTGCCCGCTCGATCGAGGTCAGCGGGACCAGGCGGCACCTGGTCCTCTCCGGCTCGGTCGTGCGCCGCCTGCTCGGACTGAAGTCGACCAAGTTCCGCATCAGCGCCGTGGCTCGCGGCTGAGCCGGGGCGGCCCGGCCACCGCCAGACCATGCCTGCCCGGCCCGACCGAACGCCAGCACCGACACCGGAGGTCGCCCGTTGCACCGGTCCCTGCTCAGGCCGCTCCGCCGCACGGTCACGGCCGCCGTCGCCCTGTCGCTCGCGTGCGCCGTCGTCGCCGACGTCGGCATGCCGAGGCGCCCGGCCCGCCGTCCCGGCCCTGGCACCGTCCGGGACGTGCCGCTCTCGTTCGGCAGCGGCACCCTCACCGGCCCCGGCCGCACGACCGCTGCCGGGGCCACCCGCCTGCGGGCGGCCCCGGGGCTGCCCGGCGACTGGCGCTCGCCGAGGGTGCCGGTGGGCGCCGCCCGCATGGTCGGCCTCTCCTGGCGGAACACACCGGACGCCCCCTGGACGGCGACCGGGGGCGCCAGGGCGTGGCTGCGGACCGAGGGCTCGAGAGGGTGGTCGGCGTGGAACGCCGCCGAGCCGGCCGACGACGGGCCCGACCCGGGCAGCGGCGAGGACCACCAGCAGCGAGTCTACACCGACGGCATCTGGCTGGCGGCGGGCACCCGCGCCGTCCAGGTCAGGATCGAGCTGCCTGGTCGCGTGGCGGCCAGCGTCGAGCAGCTCAGCGCCCACCTGGTCGAGCCCGACCTGACCCCGGTCGCCCCCGACGTCCCGCCGCGCGGCGGCGCGATCGCCATGCCCAGGCCGCCCGGGATCATCACGCGCGCCCGCTGGGGCGCCGACGAGCGCCTGCGCCGCGGCCCGCCGCGCTACGCCAGCACCGTGCTGGCCGCGTTCGTGCACCACACCGGGCAGACCAACCACTACACCAAGGGGGAGAGCGCCGCGCTGGTGCGCGCCGACTACCTCTACCACGTGCGTACCAGGGGCTGGAACGACCTCGGCTACAACTTCCTGATCGACCGCTACGGCCAGGTGTTCGAGGGCCGCGCCGGCGGCGTCGGCCGCCCGGTGATCGGCGCGTGCACGGCGGGGTTCAACACCTCCACCAGCTGCGTGGCGCTGCTCGGCACGTTCGGCAGCGCCAGGCCGCCGGCGGTGGCCATGGCGGCCTTGCGCAGGCTGCTCGCCTGGAAGCTGGACCTGACCCACGTCGACCCGGCCTACACCACCGTGCTGACCAGCGCCGGCGGCTCGACCAGCCGCTACCGCCGCGGCACCAGGGTGCGCCTGCGCACCATCAGCGGGCACCGCGACACCTCCTTCACCGCCTGCCCCGGGGCGGCGGTGTACCGGCAGATCACCAGCCTGCGCCTGGCCGTTGCCGCCACGGGCGGGCCCAAGATCTACGGCGGGACGCCGAGCGCGGACAGCATCGACCCGGCCGAGGGGCCAGCGGTCGCGCTCGCCCCGAGGTTCAGGCAGAGGGTCCGCTGGCACGTCCAGGTCACCGGGTCGAACGGACGCGTCCTGCGCCGCTGGGCCGGCATCGGCCGCACCAGCAGGATCGTCTGGAACGGCCTCGACGCCCACGGCACGGCCGCACCGGCCGGTCGTGCCACCTTCACCGTCACCGCCACCGTCGGCGGCCGGGCGGCCCGCCCGCTGACCACCTCCGTGACGGTGCGATGATCGCGCTGCCCACGGCTACGGCTCGACGGGCTTGACCGCCTCCCAGGTGAGGAACTGGTAGCTCGGGTAGAGCCCGTCCCGCTCGGCCAGCGCGTCGTCGGCGACCACCACCAGGTCCTCTGCCGTCGCGGCGGCCACCAGGGCCTCGTGGTCGAACTCGGGGAACTGGAAGACCCGCTCCCAGCGCGCGTCGCCCGCCTCCACCCGGCGGCGGAAGTCCTCGGTGCACAGCACCGAGGCCTGGAAGCCGTGCTTGCGCAGCCGCTCGGTCAGGTCCATGCCGAAGCGCCAGAACACCGGGGTGTTGTCGCCGTGGAACTCCGGCTCCGGCGGCGGCGCGGTGGCCGCCTGCCCGACGGGCACCTGCAGCAGCATGCGACCGCCCGGGCGCAGCACCCGGAAGATCTCCGAGAGGGCGGCGTCGGTGTCCGGCACGTGCTCCAGCACGTGCGCGGTCAGCAGCACGTCGATCGAGTCGTCGGGCAGCTCGAGCTGCTGCAGGTCGAGCTTGACGCTCGCCTTGTGCGCCCGCTCGTCGTAGTCGCTTGCCAGGTAGCGGACGCGCCGCGCCATGGTGTTGCGGTAGTGGTCGCCGAGCCGGGGGCTGGTCTCCAGCAGCCGCAGCCGTCGGGTGGGCTGGACGCGCTGGTAGAGGCAGAGGTAGATGAAGCGGTCGCGGCCGACCGCGAGGCACTGCGGGCACTGGGCCGCCTCGGAGTGCGGCGGGCCGGGGAACTGCTCGCCGCGCCAGCCGCACAGCACGCACCAGGCGCCGGAGGCCGGGAAGTCGCCCGCCCGCAGCGGTGCCCAGGGCCGCAGCCGCAGCCGCTCGCCGCGTTGCCCAGGCAGCGCCTGCCTGACCGTGTGGGCCAGCTCGCGGGTCTTGTTCTTGAGCGCGGTCGCATACGACATCGCTGGTCAGCTCCTGACGAGGTGCGGCGTGGGTCGGTCCGGCTGACCTGCGCTCAGTCGACCGCCGTTCGCCTGACCACCAGGTCGGCGAGCAGGGCAAGGCAGGCGATCACGAGGCCGGTGACACCGAGCAGGACGGTGTTGGTGGCCACCCGGAACGGGTGCACGACCAGGTCCCAGACGAGCTTGACGAAGGTGCCGCCGAGCAGGGTCAGGGCTACCGGCATGAGCACGCGCAATGGGTTGAAGTACATCACCATGCGCAGGACCTGGATGATGTAGTTGTAGGCGTCCTTGAACGGGTGAAACTTCGAGCTGCCCGCGCGCTTGAAGTAGTCGATCGGCACGTATTTGATCTGGTGCCCATTGGAGAGGAACGCCAGCGTGATGGTGGTCACGCAGGAGAACCCCGGCGGCAGCAGGCGCAGGTAGGGCTTGGCCACGTCGCGCTTGAAGGCCCGCAGGCCCGAGTTCAGGTCCGGGATCGGCGTGTTGGTGAGGTAGGCGGCGAGCCGGCGGATGGCCCACTTGGCCGGCACGCGGAAGAACTTGTAGGTCCCCGCCTCGGTCTTGCGCGCCCCGACTACCTGGTCGTAGCCGTCGTCGAGCTCGCGAACCAGGTCGGGGATGAGCTCGTTGGGGTAGGTCATGTCCGCGTCGGTCCAGACCACCACCCGGCCGCGGGCCTCCTGGGTGCCGACCCGGCGGGCCGTGCCCGAGCCCTGGTTGCGGGGGAACAGGATGGTGCGGATGGCCGGAATCGAGGCGAGGACCTCGCGGGTGCCGTCGGTGGAGCCGTCGTCCACGCAGATCAGCTCGTAGCTCATGCCGGCTGCCTCGAGCGCCGCCCGGATGCGCTTGATCTCCTGCTCGACGTGGTTGCGCTCGTTGTAGCAGGGCAGCACGACCGAGACCTCGGGGGCGGTCGCGTCTGGCGGCGGCGAAGGGGCCGAAGCGGTGGACACAGCACTGCACTCCTGGGAACACTCGGCGGTCGACCGGTGGCCCCGCTGCCTGGCGAAGCGGCGGTCGAGAACGGTCTAGGATGCTACCGCACCGCCGAGCACGCCTGGTAAACCCGCAAGGAGCCGACGACGCCCGCAGCCCCGGATCCTGTCCCGCCTCAGATCGCCGCCGTGCTGGTGAGCTACGAGAGCGCCGCCGACCTACCCGCATGCGTCGAGTCGATCACCCGGGCCGCCCCCACCGGCGGCGTCGACGTGGTGGTGGTCGACAACGCCTCCCGCGACGGCTCCGCCGAGGTGGCCCGCGCCCTCGGCCTCAAGGTGATCGAGAACCCTGGCAACGAGGGCTACGCTCGCGCGATGAACGCGGGCGCCGCCGCCTCGTCGGGCTCCTGGGTGCTGGCGCTCAACCCGGACACGCGCCTGGCGCCCGACGCCTTGGTGCGCATGCTCGCCACCGGCGAGTCCGACCCGGCGATCGGCTGCGTCGGCCCCGACCTGCGCAACCCCGACGACACCGCGTACCCGACCGGGCGCCGCTTCCCCTCACTGGCCGTCGGCGGCCTGCACGCAGTGCTGGCCCCGTTCTGGCCGGGCAACCCGGCCACGCGCCACTACCACATGGCCGGCAGCGACCGCAGCCGCCCGGTCACGGTCGACTGGGTCTCGGGCGCGTGCATGCTGCTGCGCCGCTCGGCCTTCGAGGCGGTCGGCGGCTTCGACGGTGGCTACTTCATGTACTTCGAGGACATGGACCTGTGCATGCGCCTTGCCAAGGCCGGCTGGCGGGTGCTGCTCGACCCCATCGCCCGGGTCGAGCACGCCGGCGGCAACTCCACCCGCAAGGCCCCCTACCGCAAGGTCTTCAACCACCACCGCTCCAGCCTCCGCTTCTACTGCCGCCGCTTCGCCCGCGACCCCCGCATCCTGCTGGCCCCCCTGGTCGCCGCCGGCCTGGCCCTGCGCGCCGCCGTCTCCCTGGCCCGCACCGCCCAGACCCTCAGGTCCGAAGCCAAGGCCCGACCGTAGCCCTCACACGAACAGCTCTGCCCAGGTCGCTACGCGCCGGCCGTGCCAGGTCGGGCCTTCACGGACGAACTGCCACTCGGGGTTCCTGCGGATATCGCGCAAGGCGTCGCAGACCTCGTGGAACACTGGGACGTGCTCGTCCGCGCACTCGAAATGGCTGATGAAGTCGTATTCGCCGGCGGGCGCGGGCTCCACCGCGTTCTTGTAGGTGCGCCGCATGAGGCACCCGATCCCGGCCTCGGCCGCGAGCGTGTGGCCCTCGTTCACCATGCGGCCCGACTCGTCGTAGCGGGGGAGGAAGTAGGTGTGGCGCTCCATCCATCCCTTCTCCCACCACGCGTCCGACTTCCTCATGGGAACGAGGAACGCGTTCGGCGCGACCGTGCCCGGCTGCTGCAGCACGCGGTGCGCGTAGGCGAAGTTGTACGTCGCGTTCCCGGTGTAGTTCATCGGGCGCACGACCCCGCGAAGGACGCGTGGCTCGATCACCGGGCCGAGTAGGCGCGCCAGCCCGGCGCAGAACTCCGTGACGGGCTCCGGCGTGGTCGCGGCGACGTGGACGACCGCCTCGCTGCGCAGCAGCTCGGCGTCGGCGACGTCGCCAGAGGTGGCGCCGATCCGGCGTAGGTACGCGATCGCCCTTGGCGGATCGCCGTCGCCTGGCTCGAATTCGTTCCGCAGCCCCAGGCGATCGGCCAGCGCGGGCACCGCCGCGCCGGCGACGACGCCGAGCGCGCCGGCCGGCAGGTTCCAGTGGACGTATGCGCCGTGACGGATCGCCTCGGTCGAGCGGACGTCGTTGGCTCTCATGGCTCCACCTCCGCCTCGACGATAGGTGCGGGTGGTCGCTCTGTCTAATGCATGGTTCTTGTCGGATTAATCCGTGATACTGATGGGTCATGGAACTGGATCACGTGAAGGCGTTCGTGGCCATCGTCCAGAGCGGCGGCTTCACGCGGGCGTCGGCAACCCTGCACCTGTCGCAGCCCGCGATCAGTCGGCGCGTCCGGCTCCTCGAGCGGGAGCTGGGCGCGCCGCTGTTCGAGCGGCTCGGCCGTGGCGTGGTCCTCTCCGACGCCGGCCGCGCCTTCCTGCCGCACGCCGAGGCGCTGCTCGCGTCGATGCGTGACGGGATCGATGCGGTCGGGGAGCTGCACGGCAGCAGCCGGGGCGCCGTCACGCTCGCAGTCGTCGGCACCTTGGCGAGCACCACCTTGACGGAGCATCTGCGGCGGTTCCGCGAAGCCCACCCCGGCGTCGACCTTCGCCTTCGAACCGCGCTCAGCGCGGAGGTCTCCGCGCTGGTCCTGCGCGGTGACGCGGCGCTGGGGCTGCGCTACGGCGTCGACGCACACCCTGGTCTGGTGTCGTCCACGATCCACGAGGAGCCGCTGGTGCCCGTCTGCTCGCCCAGGCATCGCCTCGCGCGCATGCGCTCGGTCCCGCCGCGAGCGCTCGCCGGCGAGCGCTGGATCGGCTTCCCCGCCCGACCGGGTGCGGCCAGCGAGCCGTACTCCTCGGCGTTCGAGCAGCAGCTCGCCGCCCACGGCCTCGGCGCCGCCGAGATCGTCCCGATCGACAGCCTGACCGCGCAGAAGCGCATGGTCGAGGCGGGCTTCGGCTTGGCGCTGCTGCCACGGAGCAGCCTCGACGAGGAGTTCGGCGCGGGAACGCTGCGCGCCCTGCGCGTCCCCGCCATGCGGGTCACGATCCCAGTCGTGCTGATCCATCGCCGGCGCGCGTTCCAGAGCGGAGCGACGCGCGCACTGACGGCGATGCTCGCCGCGTGGTCCGGGGCTACGCGCCCGCTTCCGTAGCCGGACCGAGGCCGGCGCGCTCGGCGATCTCGCGCCAGCGCCGGCGGAAGGCGTCCTCGGAGAAGGCCTGGGCGCGCTCGACCGCGGCCGTGCCGAGGCGGTGGCAGAGCTCGGGGTCGGCGGCCAGCTCGCGGGTGCGGGCCTCCAGCTCCTCCAGGGTGGTCCAGCGGTAGCCGTCGACGCCCTGGCGCACGATCTCGCGCTGGCCGGCCTTGTCGATCACCAGCGGGACGCAGCCGGCGGCCATCGCCTCCACCGTGGTCATGCCGAAGTGCTCGAACACCCAGGGCTGCTTCTCCACGTCCTCGCCGAGGCCGGTCGCGGCCCAGAAGATCGAGCTGGTGGCGAACAGCTCGTCGACCAGCGGCCGCGGCGCGTTGGGGTGGATCTCCACCGGCAGGCCCTTGGCGGCGTCGCGCAGCGCCGCCAGGTAGGGGCGCTGGGAAGGCTCGCAGCCGCCGACCACGTGCAGCGTCCAGCCGTCCAGACCGCCCTTGCGGACGATCCCGCCGAACGCTCGCACCTGCTCGAGCTGCTTCTTGGAGTGGCCGAGGCCGGGAGCGAAGAAGCGCCCGACCGTGATGATCCTGCGGGCTTTGGCCCCCGGGTGGAGCTCGTGCACCCGGATCGGCGGGAACAGCACCTCGCTGTCCACCCCCCAGAGCCGCCGGATCCACGAGCGGGTGTACTCCGAGTTGGCCATCACCCGCTGGTAGTGCTCCAGGAAGGAGAGGTCGGACGGGTCGCGCAGCAGCCACGGGAAGCGCTCGGCGACCCGCTGGCGCAGGTCGCGCCTGGCGCCGGCGAGGCGCAGGCGGCTGACGGCGACGCCCAGCTCGCGGTCGTCGCCGTCGCCGGGGGTGAAGGTCTCGGTGCGCAGCACCAGCTCGGCGGGGTGCAGCGAGGAGGGGAGGCGCACCAGGTGGCGCTGGAACCCGTCCGGGGCGGCGGCCAGGCGCGCCAGCTCGCGGCCGTCCTCGTCGCGGAGGACCAGCTCGGCCGGGCCGGGCGCGCCCGGACGGCCGAGGTCGAGGGTGAGCATGCGCTCGCCGTCGCCGCCGGGGACCTGCAGCAGGGAGCGCGAGCTGGTCCAGGCCCAGGAGCGGCGGCGCCCGCCCTCCGGCGGGAACCAGCCAAGCCCGTAGCCGATGTCGGGCCGGACCTGGCGGACGTAAGGGCCGGCAAGGCGCACCAGGCGGCGCCGCCACGCCGCCATGTCGTGGTCGAACGGGGTGGGGAAGTAGCACAGGTAGAGGTTGTGGGCCGCCCGCGCCTTGATGCGGCTCATGTAGGAGGCGTTGACGAACAGGTCGTACTCGGTCGACACCCGGGCCATGTCGGTCTCGCCCCGGTCGGGCACCACCCGCAGCGCCACCTTGGCCAGGTCCAGCCCGAGATGGTCCGCGAGGACGTCCTTGCCGACGTCCTCGTGGCCGATCAGGTCGACCTCGTGGCCCTCCTCGGCGAGGACCTGCGCGAGCATGCTGGAGTGGCGCTCACCGCCACCCATCGAGTGCAGGAACCGGTTGTAGACGGCGGCCTTCAAGGCGTCGGACACTCCCCCGGGGTGGTCGAGGCGGCGCGGCCCGCGCCGGTCAGGCGTGGGCGCGCACGAAGATCTCGTTGGGCTGGTACATCCCCCATACTAGGTTGTCGTGCGCGATCCGTAGCCCACGAACGGCCTCCTGGGTCTCCCGCAGCCGGTCGCAGAGCACCTTGGTGACGTGGGCCAGCTGGTACGCCCAGGACGGATCGTGCGACTCCCGCCAGCGGCCACGTCCGTCGTGGTGTTGCAGCGCCATGGCGACCTGGCTGGTGGCGGCGTCGAGCACCTGGTCGAGCCCGGGGTGGACGATCGCCTCGGGACCGAGGAACCCCGGCGGCGGCCCTGGGTGGTTCTGCGGGTTGGGCCCGGACTCCTCGACCTCGAGGCCGGCCTGGCGGCAGAGGAACTCGAGCAGCGGCGCGTCGTAGAAGCGCACGTGGGTCGGGTCCCGCCAGAAGTCGTGGGTGAGCACCGAGTAGCAGGCGGGGTTGGGCGTGGCGGCCACGAACTTGCCGCCAGGCACCAGCACCCGGCGGACCCCTTCGAGCAGGCGGACCGCCTGCTCGGGGGTGAGGTGCTCGACGAAGTGGGCGCAGAAGACCCCGCCGAAGGGCCCTGGCGCCGGGTCGGCGTGCAGGTACTCGATGGCGTCGTCGAGGACCACGTCGAGCCCGCGGCCGCGCGCCTGCTCCACCATGCCCTCGTCCGAGTCCACGCCGATGGCCTTGACGCCGGCGTCCTGCAGCATGGTGACGAAGGCGCCGTGGCCGCAGCCGAGGTCGACGACCGGGGCCTCCTGGTCGGCGAACATCGGCACGTAGAAGCTCTGCACCTTGTGCGCACGGTCGTCGTCGGGGTCGAAGTCCATGTAGGCGTAGTAGTCGCTTTCGAGCCTGCTCATGCTCGACCTCCCTGGCCCGCGGCGGCGCCGCGGGACCGCCTCCCCCCTACGTGGCGCCCGAGGAAACGGGGGCAGGCGAGATGCTAAACGGTGTTGCCGTTCTTGTGCCCGTTCGGTCCGTTGGCGCGACCGCCAGGGCTCGCACGGCACGGGTGAACGGGCGCCATGGGGTGGTCCACGACCAGGCTACCGAACGCCAAGTAGACTGCGGCACGTGCGCGCCCGTCCCACCTCACCGCCCGCCGCCGAGCCGGAGACGCCGGCGCGGCAGCGGCCGGCCCGGCCTGCCGTCGAGCTGCGGCCGGCCGAGGCGCTGTGGCTCGGCGGCAGCGCCGTGGCCGCCGCGCTGTGCTGGGCCTCCCTGGCCACCGCGCACCTGGGCGTGCTCTCGGTCGGCTCGGTGCTCGGGACGGCCGCGGTGATGCTCGCGGCGCTGGCAGTGCCTGCCTGGCTGTCCCTGCGGCGTGCCGGCCGGCCCGTCTCCCTCGCCGGCCGCTCTGGCTGGGGCGAGGTGGGAGTCCTCGCCGTCGCGGCCGGGCTGCTCCTGCTGCTGTACCTGCCTGGCTTCCCCTACGGCGTGGCCGACAAGGACCCGGGCGGCTACGTGCAGCACGGCTTCGCCATCGCCCGCAGCGGCGACTTCCGCATCCACGACGAGGCCCTGGCGAGGCTGCCCGACATGACCCTGTACGGGGCGGGCGCCCGCTTCCCCGGCATCTGGATCCACGACGCCGCCAAGGCCGAGGTGGTGCCGCAGTTCTACCACCTCTACCCGGCCACCCTCGGGTTCCTCGGCCGGCTCTCGGGCCAGACCGCGATGATCGACCTGAACGGGCTGCTCGCGGTCGTCTCCGCGCTCGGCGTGTACCTGGTGGGGCGGCGGCTGGCCGGGCGCGCCGCCGGGGTTGTGGCCGCGGCGGTGCTGGCGCTGGACATGGTCCAGGTGTGGCAGGCCAAGTACCCGACCACCGAGATCTCCACCCAGCTCTTCTTCGTCCTCACCGTCCTCGGCCTGGTGGTCGCGGTCGAGACCCGCTGGTGGCCGCCCGCGGCGCTGGCCGGGGCGGCGCTCGGGATCGCCTGGCTCGACCGGCCGGACACGCTGCTGCCGGTGCTGATCGCCCTCGGCCTGCTGGCCGCCGCGGCGGTGCTCGGCCGCTTCGGTCGGCTGCACGCCGCGTTCGCGCTCGGCCTCGCCGTGGTCGCCCCGCACGCCGTCTGGCAGGCGCTCGGCCCGGCGGGCCGCTACAGCGAGGCGGCCGGCGGCATCACCGCCGGCCGCCTCGCCCTCGCCGGGGCGGGGCTCGCGCTCGGCACGGTGGTCGGGCGGGTGCTGTGGCTGAGCCCACTCGGCCGGCGCATCGAGCGCCTCGCCGGCCAGCTGGTGGCGGACGAGCGCCAGCGGCTCGCGCTCAAGGCGCTGCTGCCCGCTGGGCTCACGCTGCTCGCCCTGGTCGCCTGGCTGCGGCCGCAGCTGTTCGGCGTCGACTACTTCGACTACAACGGCCGCCTGATCCGCAGCTACGACGAGCAGAACCTGCGCCGGCTGGCCTGGTTCGTGACCGTGCCCGGGATCGCCGCGACCCTGGCCGGCTTCGCCGTGGTGGCGCTGCGCCGCTGGCGCGCGGCGCTGTGGATCGCGGTCGGCCCGGCGGTGCTGCTGCTGGTCCTGTACGTCTACCAGGCGGTGAACTCGACCAGGCTGATGTGGTGGAGCCGGCGCTACGTGCCCAGCGGCCTGCTGGTGTTCGCGCTGCTCACCGGCATCGCGTTCGCGGCCGCGTGGGCGTGGCCGCGGCGCGGCCGCCTGCTCCTCCGGGCGGTCGCGCTGGCCGTCGCCGGCGTGGTCGTCGGCACCGGGCTGGCGCAGAGCCTGCCGCTGGCCAGGCACCGCGAGTTCAACGGGTCGTTCGCCGCGTCGGCCCGGATCGCCGCCGCCGCCGGGGGCCGCCAGGGCGTGTTCGTGTGGGGCCCGCGCCGCACCTACTACGACACCATGCCGCTGTTCGCCGCCCCGGTGTGGCTGCAGCGCGACCAGCTCTCGGTGATCCTGCCGCCCGGCGGCACCCGCGCCGACCTGGAGCGGATCCAGCGCGCCTTCCCCGGCCAGCCGGTGTTCCTGGTCACCGGCGCGCTCGGCCTGCCACCGGAGCTGCGCACCGCCGGCCTGCGCCGGGTGGACGGGTTCCGCGTCCTGATGCCGTTCTGGCAGGAGTCCGACACCACCCGGCCGAGCCACGACGTCGGCGTCGCCGCCAAGGTCGAGATCTGGAAGGTTGGCGGCTAGCTTCGCGCCGGCTCGTAGGTGAGCACGATGACGCCGTCCGGACCGACCGGCTTTGCCTCGGTGAGGCGCAGGGGGGTCTTCTTGCTGCCGTCCTCGAACAGGCGCTTTCCGGCGCCGATGACGATCGGGAAGACCATCAGCCGGTACTCGTCGACCAGGTCGTGCTCCATCAGCGTGTGGACGAGCGTGCGGCTGCCGTTGACCAGGATGTCCCCGCCGGGCTGCTGCTTGAGCTTCGAGACCTCGCCGGCGACGTCGCCCCTGAGCAGCGTCGAGTTGTTCCACTCGGCCTGCTCCAGGGTGGTCGAGAAGACGTACTTGGGCATGCTGTTGAACTTGTCAGCGAAGCCGGCCTCGTCGCTCCTCCCAGGCCAGGCCTGCGCGAAGCCCTGGTAGGTCACCCGTCCCAGGAGCAGTGCGTCGGCCCTCGTCACCTCGTCGAGCTTGAACTGGTCGCCTTCGGGTCCGCGGTCGAACTGGAAGGCCCAACCCCCGGACTCGGAGGCTTCGGATCCGCCGGGGTCGTCCATCACGCCGTCCACCGTCACGAACTGCGATACGACGAGCTTGCTCATGCTGACCTCCTGTGTGGTCGTCCCGGATGGGGCTGGCGTCCCGTCAGGCCTCGGCGAGCAGCTCGGCCATGCGCTCGAAGAAGACCGACCAGCCGTGCTTGGCGCGTGGGTACTCCTCGGGCGGAAGGTGCCCGCCGACCTGGTGGAACCGCATCTCGGTCTTGTCGTCGCCGAGGTCGGTGAGGATCACGGTCACCACCTCGTGCTCCCCGGAGGGCTGGTCGGAGATGGTGAAGACCAGCCGGCCGGGGGCCACCACCTCGCGGTAGACGCCCTTCCAGCGGATCTCGTGGCGGCCGGGGCCGGCGAACATGGTCGCCCGCCAGGCGCCACCCGGCCGCACGTCCATCGAGACCGTCGAGGGCGGCACCTCCGCGTCACTGGGACCGAACCAGCGTGCGAAGCGCTCGGGCTCGGTCCAGGCCTTGAACACCAGCTCTCGCGGCGCGTCGAAGACACGGGTGATGGTGATCCCCTGGGTCTCGGGGTCGCTGCCGTCTGGCGTCCACTCAGGCATGGCCCGGTCCCTTCCGCTGGATGTCTCGTGAAACGGCAGCCGCACTTCGGCGCGAGCCTGCCGGGCGACCTGCCTTGGCATTGCGGGTCACGTCGGCAGGCCCGCGCCACCAGGCGGCGCCGGCCGCTCACGCTGAAGGGCTGGGAAGTGCGGCTGCCGTTTCAGGTGCTCATCGAGGCGGTCGAAGCTCTCCTCCCAGAGGCGCCGGTAGCCCTCGAGCCAGTCGGCGGCGTCCTTCAGCGGTGCCCCGTGCAGCCGCGAGGGCCGCGCCTGCGCCGTGCGTCCTCGCGTGATCAGCCCGGCGTGCTCGAGCACCTTGAGGTGCTTGGAGATCGCCTGGAGGCTCATGGTGAAGGGTTCGGCGAGCTGGTTGACCGTGGCCTCGCCGTCGGCGAGCCGTGCGAGGATCGCGCGGCGTGTCGGGTCGGCGAGGGCGGCGAAGGTGCTGCTGAGCTGGTCGACTGCCACGGCGCTGTTCACCTCCTGGTTTATCAACCGCTTAGTTGATCAACCGTGAGGTTGAGCATAGAGGGTGCCAGCGACATGTCAAGGGCCGGCCGGTCAGTGCCGCGGGACCTCCAGGAGCAGCGGCAGCCGGGTGCCGTCGGCGCGGTGGGCGCCGGGGGCGGCCGTCGGCCAGATGGGTCCGCCGTCGCCGGCCTCGGCGAGCACCAGCCACACCCGGCCCGAGCGGCTTCGAGCCGTTGCCTGGCGGATGGCCGCGTCGGCGTCGCCCTGGCCGCGCACGTGGGTGACCACCAGCTCGGGCCGGTCCGGGTACTCCACCTGGAACAGCACCGCCGAACCGGTGTGGGTGCGCACGAAGGTGGGCCGCTGCGGCCAGTAGTAGGCGAACGCGAAGGAGGCGCCGCGGCCGACCACCACCACGTCACCAGGCTGCCGCTTGGCGAGCACGAAGGCGACCTGCTGCCGCAGGCTGCTGCCGGGCATCGGGGTGCGCACCGCCGCGCGGCTGGCCGGCAGCAGCAGGGCGGCGGCCAGGCCAGCGGCGGCCAGGCCGAGCGGGACCGTCAGCGGCCGCCGCAGCGCCAGCGCCAGCAGCGCGCCCACCCCGAGCCCGCCGCAGACGGTGACCAGCACGGTGAAGAACAGGCTGGTGCGCTCGTCGAGGAACGGGTAGCGGTGCGCCGTGCCCGCCACCACCAGCTCGGCCAGGAGCAGCGGCACGGCCAGCGCGGTCGCGGGCAGGCGTCCGCGCCAGAGCGCGGCAAGGCCGACGAGGGCCAGGAGCGCGGCGAGCGCCCAGGGCCCGAACCCGGCACGGCCGAGCGCCGCGGCGAGGTGGGAGGCGACGAAGGCGACAGCCCGGCGCGGCCCCGATGACAGGGGGACGAAGAACGGCGCCCAGTAGCGCTGCATCCCCGCGTTGTCGCCGACCGATCCGAAGGCCAGGTAGACGACGCCCTCCACCAGCGCAACGGCGAGCCCGAGCCCGGCCACCCAGCGCAGCCGCCGCCAGCGCCGCTCGGCCAGGCAGCGGAGCGTGAGCGCCCCGAGCACCGCCGCCGACACGAACACGGTCACGTGGCTGACCAGCACCGCCGGCACGCAGACGGCGCACAGGACCGCCAGCCGCCGGGTCCGGGGCTCATGGAGCGAAGCGGTAGCCCCGGATGGATCGGGGCTCCGGGGCTCGTGCAGCGAAGCGGTAGCCCCGGATGGATCGAGCCTCCAGCCCGACTCGACCCAGGCGGCCAGGGACAGCAGCAGCAGGGTCACCAGCACGTCCGCCGTGTACTGCTTCAGGTCGTCGTTGGCCAGCGCGCTCGGCGCGACGGCGGCGGCCAGGCCGGCGGCGACCGCCTGCACCCGTCCCAGACGCCGGCCGAGCAGGTAGGCGGGCACCACCGCGGCCACGGCGAAGGCGATCGGCAGCAGCCGCAGGCGCTCGGGCGGGCCGACCGGCGGGACCAGCCTCAGCAGCAGCGTCCAGCCGATCGGCGTCGACGAGGTGAGCAGCCGCAGCTGCTGGAGCGGGGCGCGGACCGAGTCGGCGACCCAGCCCTCGTCCAGCCAGAACGAGTGCGAGAACAGGTAGCCGAGCCGCCGGCTCAGCGTCGCGACGACGAGCAGGGCTGCGACCAGCGCGAGGTCGACCGCGCGGCCACGGGCCAGCCGACGCCACGCGCCGAGAGGCCCGGTGGGGGAGTGCGCGAGCGGTGCCGGTTGCTCCGCGACCGTCGGCTCCTGGCGCTCCACGGCCGTGTGCCTGTCGCTCATGACAGCGCGAATTGTGGCACAGTCGCCACGTGCGCCGTTCGCATGGTGCGCGCCGGTATACTCCCCACGTCCCGGGCCTGTCGGGCCGGGACGTTTGGTTGCGGATTTCGTTCCCGATGGTCACGCTGCTCGCCTCTGGCGAGCGAGGAGAGGCACGCAATGGCGAGTGCGGCCGACGCCCGCGCCCTTGCCCAGACCCGGGTCCGCTGGGAGCTGCTGGCGAACCTGGTGCGCAAGGACCTCAAGGTCAAGTACAAGAACTCGGCCCTCGGCTTCGCCTGGTCGCTGGTCAACCCGCTGCTGTACCTGGCGGTGTTCTCGATCGTGTTCGGTGGGTTCCTGAGGGGCGGGATCCCGAAGTTCGGCGTCTACCTGATGTCCGGCCTGCTGGTCTGGAACTTCTTCGCGACCGGCACCATGGGCGCCACCGGCGCGGTCACCGGCAGCGCCAACCTGGTCAAGAAGGTCCGCTTCCCGCGCATCGTGCTGCCGCTGGCGTCGGTCGGCTTCGCCGCGGTGCACTTCGTGCTGCAGCTCGGGGTGCTGTTCGCCGTCCTGCTGGTGATCTACCGCAGCGCCTTCGGCCCGCAGCTCTGGCTGCTGCTGCCCGCTCTGGCGGTGGCGGTGGCCTTCACCGTCGGCATGAGCCTGCTCGCCTCCAGCCTCAACGTCCGTTTCCGCGACGTCGAGCACCTGCTGGAGGTCGCCCTGCTCGCCTGGTTCTGGCTCACCCCGATCGTCTACCCCCTCGCGCTGGTCCGCGACAAGCTGCGGGGGCTGTTCTGGATCTTCATGGCCAACCCAATGACCACCGTGGTGGCGTCCATGCAGCGGGCCGTCTACCGGTACGAGTGGCGGCCGGTGAAGACCGGGCCGCCGGTGCACGTCCTCGCCGCCGGCGGCTACGCGTTCTACCTCAGGTGGCTCGGCGTCGCCGGGGCCGTCTCGCTGGTGCTCATCGCCGTCGGGCTGGTCACCTTCCGGCGGCTGGAGGCCGACTTCGCGGAGGAGCTCTAGGTGGGCGCGGCGGCGATCACGGCCGTAGGGGTCGGCAAGCGCTTCCAGCTCCACCACAAGCGGGCGACCAGCCTCAAGGAGCGCCTGCTGCTGGCGCGGACGTCCTCGTCGGAGGACTTCTGGGCGCTGCGCGACGTGAACCTGGAGGTCGGCCACGGCGAGACCGTCGGCCTGATCGGCCCCAACGGCTCAGGCAAGTCCACCCTGCTGAAGGTGCTGGCCGGCATCCTCGCCCCAAACACGGGGACGGTCGAGGTCCGCGGGCGCATCGCCTCGCTGCTCGAGCTCGGCGCCGGCTTCAGCGGGGAGCTGACCGGCCGTGAGAACGTCTACCTGAACGCCTCCATCCTCGGGCTCAGCCGGCGGGACATCGACCGGCAGTTCGACAGCATCGTCGACTTCGCCGAGCTGGAGCCGTTCATCGACAACCAGGTCAAGCACTACTCCTCGGGCATGTACGTGCGCCTCGGCTTCGCCGTCGCCGCGCACGTCGACCCCGACGTGCTCCTGGTCGACGAGGTGCTGGCGGTCGGCGACGAGGCCTTCGCGGCCAAGTGCCTCGCCAAGGTGGCGGAGTTCCAGGCCCAGGGGCGCACCATCCTGTTCGTCACCCACGGCCTCGACCAGGTCAGCCAGGTCTGCGACCGGGCGGTGGTGCTCAACCAGGGGCGCATGCTGTTCGACGGCGAGCCGGCCGACGCCGTCTCCAAGCTGCGCGCCTTCCTCGGCACCTCGGAGGACCCGGCCGCCGGGCTCGGCAGCGACGGCCTGCTGGAGATCGTCGACGCGCGCGTGGTCAACCCCGCCACCGGTGCCGAGCAGCTCGACTTCGACGTGGGCGACAAGCTGGCAATCGACATAAGTGTCAGGGGCAGGGACGAAGCGCCAGCGGCCGACGTGCGCCTGGTGGTGACCGGCCCGGCCGACTACCCCATGTTCCTGATGGAGGCCCCCGGGGTCGTGCCCGCCGGTGGCGAGGCCCACACCGTGCGCTTCTTCCTGCCCGCCTTCCCCTACCTTCAGGGGCTGTTCTCGCTCTCGGTCGCCCTGATCCGTGCCGGCGCCAAGGAGGTGCTCGACGCCCGGCGCTTCTCCGAGCGCATCCGGGTCTACGGCCCGGCCACCCACGGCTTCCAGCTGGTCGACTTCGAGGCCGAGTTGCTCGGCGAGTCCGAGGAACGGTCGTGACCGAGGCCACCGACGGTGCGGCCACGCCGCTGGTCACGGTGGTGATCGTCAACTGGAACGGGGCCCACCTGCTGCCGGACTGCCTCGACGCGCTGGCCGCGCAGGACCTGCCCGACGGCCAGATGGCGGTGTGGGTGGTCGACAACGCCTCCGGCGACGGCTCGCGCGAGCTGCTGGCGCGCGACTACCCCTGGGTGAAGGTCCTGGCCAACCCGCGCAACGACGGCTTCGCCGGCGGCAACAACGTGGCCCTGCGCCAGGTCGAGACCCCCTTCGTCGCCCTGCTCAACAACGACGCCCGGCCCGCTCCCGACTGGCTCGCCCGCCTGCTGGAGCCGTTCTCGTCTCCAGGCGGGGAGCGGCTCGCCGCGGCCACCGCCAAGGTGGTCTTCCTGCCGCGCTTCGTGGCCCTGCGGCTCTCGATGCCCGGCTTCGTCCCTGGCGGGCTCGACCCGCGCGAGCTCGGCGCGCGCGTCTACCAGGGCACCGTCGACGGCCAGGACGTCACCGAGTACGTGCTCTGGGAGCAGCTCGCCTACGGCCCGGAGGGGGAGGGCGAGGGCCGCTTCCGCTGGGTGCGCCCTAGCGGCACCATGCTGGTCCCTGTCGACCTGCACGGCGGGCCGGTCTCCGGGCCGGGCTGGCGCGCTGCAGCGACCCAGCTCCAGCTCGGCCTGCGCCTGGCCGCCGAGGCCGCCAAGCCGGTCGAGGTCAGCTGGGAGGGCGGTGGCGCGACCGTCAAGGCCGCGCCCGAGGTGGCGGCCGCCGAGGTCGTCCTGCCCGCCGGCGTGCCCCTGGTCGACGTGCTCAACAACGCCGGCAGCAAGGTGTTCGCCGACGGCTACGGGGCTGACCGCGCCTACCAGGAGCCCGACATGGGCCAGTACGAGCGCGCCGAGGAGGTGTTCACCTTCTGCGGCGCGGCGGTGTGCTTCCGCAGCGAGGCGCTGCGCGAGGCGGGCTTCTTCGACGACGACTTCTTCCTCTACTACGAGGACACGACCTGGCCTGGAGGCTGCGCGCGCTCGGCTGGTCGATCAGCTACCAGCCGGCCGCGGTGGTGCGCCACATCCACTCCGCCTCCTCCAAGGAGTGGTCGCCGCTGTTCACCTTCCACGTGGACCGCAACCGGCTGCTGATGCTGACCAAGAACGCCAGCCCCCGGCTCGCCGTGCGCGAGGTGCTGCGCTACCCGCTGACGACCGCCTCGCTCGCCCTGCGGGAGGCGGCAAGGGCGCGCCACACCCGTCGCCGCCCGCCGCTGCGGCCGACCCTGCTGCGCCTGCGGGTGTGCGCCTCCTACCTCCGCCTGCTCCCCGCCATGCTGGCCCGCCGGCGCGACCTGGCGCGGCGAGCCCGCGTCGACCGCGGGCAGCTCGAGCGCTGGCTGGTGCCCCGGCCCGGTCCATGAAGGTCGCGCTCGACGCCACCCCGCTGCTCGGCGTCCGCACTGGCGTCGGGCAGTACGTGCACGGGCTGGTCGAGGGCTTCACCCAGCTCGACGAGCCCGACGAGCTGGTGCTGGTGCCGTTCACCTGGCGTGGCACCAGGGACCTGCCCGGCGCCGCCCCGGCCGGGCCGCGGGTGCGCTGCGGCCGCCGCCGCGTGCCCGCCCGCGTGCTGCGGGCGGCCTGGGCGCGCGTCCCGCTGCCCCCCGTCGAGTGGCTGTCCGGGCGGGTCGACGTGTTCCACGCGACCAACTTCGTGCTGCCGCCAAGCCGCCGTGCCGCCGGGGTGCTCACCGTCCACGACCTCACCTACCTCCGTTTCCCGTCCATGGTCACGGCCGCGACGACGCGCTACACCACGCTGGTGCCGCGCGGGCTGGCGCGGGGGGCGACGGTCTGCACGCCCACCGCGGCGGTGGCCGCCGAGGTGGTGGAGGCCTACCGGATCGCCCCCGAGCGGGTGGTGGTCACCCCGCTCGGCGTCGGCGCTGCCTGGTCCCAGGCGCGCCCGCCGGAGCGGTCGTGGCTCGACGCCCACGCGCTGCCACGGCACTATCTGCTGTTCGTGGGCAGCCGCGAGCCGCGCAAGGGCCTCGGGGTGCTGCTCGACGCCTACCGCGAGCTGCTCGCGGGCACGCCGGACGCGCCGCCGCTGGTGCTGGCCGGCCCGCCCGGCTGGGGCGAGGACCTCGACCTCGGCGGCCTGCCCGAAGGGGCCGTGCACATGCCCGGCTACCTGCCAGAGGGCGACCTGATGCGGCTGCTGGCCGGCGCCTCGGCGCTGGTCTTCTCCTCCCGCTACGAGGGCTTCGGCCTGCCGCCCCTGCAGGCGCTCGCCTGCGGCACCCCGGTGGTCGCCTCCGACCTGCCGGCGCTGCGGGAGGTCCTCGGCGACCAGGCCGACTTCGTACCCGTCGGCGACCACGCCGCGCTCGCCGGGGCGCTCGCCGCCGTGCTGAAGGACGACGGCGGCGCCGGCGGCCGCGCGGCCAGGCGCCGCCACGCGGCCGGCTTCACCTGGGAGGGGTGCGCCCGCGCGACCATGGCCGCCTACCGCCGCGCCCTGACATGAGCGCGCCAGGCGCCGGCGCCCCGAGGCCGGCTGGCCGCCCGGCCGCGACAGGGCCCTCCTCGTCCGGTCCCTGGCCGCGTGCGGGGGTGGTCGCCGAGCAGCTCTTCGGGCCCGTGCCCGGCGGGATCGGCCGCTACGTGGGCGCCCTCGCCCGCCACCTCCCCGCGGTGGCGGGCGACGGCGGCGGCAGCGTGCGCTGGATCACCGGCAGGCACCCGGCCGAGCGGCTCGCCGGCGCCGGGCTCGACCCGGCGGCGACCACCGCCCTGGCCCTGCCCGGCCGGGTGGCGACCCGCGCCTGGGTGCGCCTGCGCCGCCCGCGCCTGCCCGGCCGCCTGCTGGCCACGCTCGACCTGGTCCACGCGACCAGCGCGGCGGTGCCGCCGGCGCCCGGCCGCGCCCTGGTCGCCACCGTCCACGACCTCGGCTTCCACCACCACCCCGAGACCTACCCGGCCGCCGGCCGCCGCTTCCACGAGCGCGCCACCCGCATCGTCGTCGCCGAGGCGGCTCGCGTCCTGGTGCCGTCGGCGGCCACCGCCGGCGACCTCGCCGACCTCTACGGGCTGGAGCCGGCCAGGGTGGCGGTGGTCCCGCTCGGCGTCGAGCTGCCGGCGCTCGACCCGGCGCCCGCCCGGCGCCTGCTCGACGAGCTCGGCGTGCGCGGGCCGTTCCTGCTCGCCGTCGGGACCCTGGAGCCGCGCAAGAACCTGCGGCGGCTGCTGGCCGCGTTCGCGGCCGTGGCCGGCGAACTGCCCGACCACCAGCTGGTGGTGGCCGGCCCGGTCGGCTGGGGACCGGCGCTGCGCCCGACGGCCCGGGTCGGCCTCGCCGGCCCGGTCAGCGACGCCGTCCTGCACGGCCTCTACGCCGCCGCCGACGGCCTCGCCTACCCCAGCCTCTACGAGGGCTTCGGCCTGCCGATTGTCGAGGCCATGGCCCACGGCACCCCGGTGCTGGCCGGCGACCGCTCCAGCCTGCCCGAGGTCGCCGGGGAGGCCGCGTTGCTGGTCGACCCGTCCGACCAGGACGCCATCGCCGCCGGGCTGGTGCGCCTGGTCGGCGACCGGGAGCTACGTGCCCGGCTCGCCGCCGCCGGGCCGCGGCGGGCGGCCCGCTTCACCTGGCCGGCAACGGCCACTGCGACCTGGGCCGCCTACCTGGAGGCGCTGGCATGAGCGCGCCCCTGCGGGTGGCGGTGGACGCCACCGCGATCCCGCCGCGGCTGACCGGCGCCGGGGTGTACGCGGCCAAGCTGCTCGCGCGGTTCGCCCGGCGCGACGACCTCGACCTGGAGGTCTTCGCCGCGATCGGGTCGTTCGCCGCCCTCGCCGCCCCGGGGCTGCGCCTGCGCGCGGTGCGAGCCGCCGGGCTGGGTCGACCCATGCGCATCGGCTGGACGCAGCTCGCCGCCGGTGGGGCTGCCCGCCGCAGCGGCGTCCAGGTGCTCCATGGCCTGCACTACGAGCTGCCGCTGCGTGCGGGCCTGCCGACCGTGGTCACCGTGCACGACCTCACCCTGGTGACCCACCCGGAATGGCACGAGGCGGCCAAGGTCCGCTACTTCGGCTGGGCGCTGCGCCGCGCCGTCGCCACGGCCGACCGGGTCCTGTGCGTCTCGGCCACCACCGCCCGCGACCTGGCCGAGCACCTCGGCGTCGCCGCCGAGCGGGTGGACGTCACCCCGCTCGGCACCGACCTGGTCCCCGCCTCCGACGAGGAGGTGGCCCTGCTGCGCGCGCGCATCGGCCTGGACGGCCCCTACCTGCTAGGGCTCGGCACCCTCGAGCCCCGCAAGGACCTGCCCACGCTGGTGCGGGCGTTCGCCACCCTCGCCGCCGCGCTGCCCCACACCCTGGTGCTGGCCGGCCTGGCCGGCTGGGGCTCCGACGAGCTGGCCGAGGCGGTCGCGGCCAGCGGCGCCGCCGAGCGCATCCGCCTGACCGGCTACGTTCCCGAACAGGACAAGGCGGCCCTGCTCAGCGGCGCCGACCTGCTCGTCTACCCGAGCCGCTACGAGGGCTTCGGCCTGCCCGTGCTCGAGGCCATGGCCTGCGGCACCCCGGTGGTGACCACCACCGGGGGGTCGCTGCCCGAGGTCGCAGGGGACGCCGCCCTGCTGGTCCCGCCTGGCGACCCGGAGCAGCTCGCCGCCGCCGTGCTCGAGCTCCTCGGCGACCAGGCCGCCTGGGCCGACCAGGCGCGCCGGGGCCGCGCCAGGGCCGCCGCCTTCACCTGGGAGCGCTGCGCCGACCTCACCGCCACCGCCTACCGCAAGGCGGTCGCGGCAGGGGCGCGCCGCGGCGCCCGGGCGCCGTAGACTGCGCCTGACGCCCGCGAGAGCGGCGAACCGGGCACGGCCGGGGCCTTAGGGAGGTTGGCCGCCGCCGCGCGCCGGCTGGACTGAGGAGCGACGAAGGAGCGACGAGGGAAGCCGGCGCACAAGCGGCGGCGGCCAACCGACCGTTTCTGTAAAGGAGACCGACCAGTGCAAGCCGTCATCCTCGCCGGGGGCTTCGGCACCCGCCTACGCCCGCTCACCTCGACCCGGCCGAAGCCGCTGATCCCCTTCGCCAACGAGCCGTTCCTGCTGCACAACCTGCGCCAGCTCGCCGCCGCCGGGTTCACCGAGGTGATCCTGTCGACCATGTACCTGCCGGAGGCGTTCGACGAGCTGCTGCCGGCGGCCCGCAAGGCCGGGGTGGAGGTGACGCTGTCGTCCGAGGACACCCCGATGGGCACCTCGGGCGCGGTCAAGCGCCTGTCGCACCTGCTCGGCTCGACCTTCCTGGTGCTGAACGGCGACATCCTGGTCGACCTGGACTTCCAGCGGCTGGTGGAGCGGCACGCCGAGCGCAAGGCGTCCGCCACGCTCGCGCTGGTGCGCGTGCCCGACCCGAGTGCCTTCGGCCTGGTCCCGGTCGACGGCGACGGCCGCGTGGCGGCGTTCCTCGAGAAGCCAGGCGCGGACGAGGACCGCTGGGTCACCGACCTGATCAACGCCGGCGTGTACGTGCTGGAGCCGTCGGTGCTCGACCACGTGCCGCCCGGCCGCCCCTCCTCCTTCGAGCGCGACCTGTTCCCCAGGCTGCTGGCGTCGGGCGCGCCGGTGTACGGCTACGAGCTGCACGGCTACTGGCGCGACCTCGGCACCCCGATCGCCTACCTGCAGGCCCAGGCCGACCTGCTGGAGGGGCGCCTGCACCTGCCGATCAACGCCACCGAGCGGCGCCGCAACCAGTACGTCGCCGACAACGCCGAGATCGCCGACGGCGCGGTGCTGCGCGGCCCGGTGATGGTCGGCGCCGGCGTCCGCATCGAGGACGAGGCCCGCGTGTTCGGCCCCTCGGTGCTCGGCCCCGGCTCGGTGGTCAGCGGCGGCGCCCGGCTGGAGCGCTCGGTGCTGCTGGAGAACGCCCGCCTGGAGTCGGGCGCCAAGGTCTCCGACTCGATCGTCGGCAGCGAGGTGATCGTCGGGTCCGGCGCGGTGGTCGGCGACGGCACCATCCTCGGCGACCGGGTGGTGATCGAGGGCGGCAACGTGCTCGCCGGCGGCCTGCGGGTCGCCCCCGGCGTCCACCTCGGCCCCGGCGCCATCCGGGTCTGAAGCGCTCGCCGGCGCGGCCGACCCTTGCCCCGCGCCGGCGAGCGCTCGTGAGCGTCAGGCGGCGCCCGGCTCCGGCGCCACCGACTTGCGGCCACCAGGGACCATGTAGTCGTTGACGAACGCCGAGACCACGTCGAGGTTGGCCGTCTTGCAGGTCTGCAGGTTGCGCCAGGCGGTCATGGCGACACCGTCGGACGGCAGTCCGTCGTAGGGCGAGAGCACGAACTTCTTGCCGCTCAGGCCGTCGGCGATGTTGGTGAGCAGGTCGACCTGCTCCTTGGGCAGGTTCTTGTACTGCACCACCACGTAGCCGTGCTCGAGGTTGTGCACCAGCGCCCGTTCGTCCTGCTGGTCCCTGTAGATGCCGGGCGGGAGCGGGGTGCCCAGGTGGTCCCCTGAGGTGGGCGGCTGCGAGTTCCAGTTCTTGGGCTGCTGGTCGGCGCCGATGTGGTTGCGGCCCGCCTCCTTGAACTGCTGCACCTGGCCACAGCTGGCCGAGCGCGTGGCCTCGGCCAGCGCCGCGGCGCTGGGTTGGGTCAGCTTGGTGGAGGTGTCCCTGCCCTGCCAGGCCACCAGGCCCACCAGCACGAGCACCACCACGACCGCCCCGGCCGTCCAGGCGATGGCGCGGTTGCGGCGGCGGCGCTCGGCCTCCCGGCGGGCCGCGGCGCCCTTGGCCAGCTTGCCTTTGCCGGCCTGCGCCTTCTGCTGCTTCTTCGACTGGCCCCCCTGCTGCTTCTGGGACGGGCCGCCGGACCCCTTGGACCCCGGCTTGGTGCTCGTCGCCTTGCCAGGCTTCTGCTGATCGGCCATGAACGACTGTCTCCGGAAGGTGGGCGGCCTGCGGGCGCCGATGACGGGTTCTCGAGTGAATTCTATGCGCTCGGCCGGCGCTCGCTCCGGCGTGGGTGCCGGACTCCCGAGGCTCAGCGCGCCTTCGACGCCGTCCTGGTCGCGATCGAGCCCGCTGAGGCCCCACCTAGCGGTCGACCACAGCCGGCGGCTGCCCGGTACGCGGTGGGGGAGGGGCGGCCGGGTCGGGGTGGCCTGCGGCCAGGGCGCCGAGGGGGAGCCAGCCGGCTGGCAGGTCGAGAGACCTGGCGGCCGCCCGGCGGCGGGACGGCTCGGCGGCCACCCAGGTGGCCGCGAGGCCCTGGGCGCGCATGGCGAGCACCAGGGCGTGGGTGAAGGCGCCGGCCTCGAGCCATTGCGGTCCTCCGGCGGCGTCGCCGCCGACCAGGCAGGGCACCAGCAGCACGGGCGCCAGCGCCAGCAGGGCGTCGCGGCCGTCGCCTGGCCGGTCGGCGGCCAGCCAGCGCTCGCGGGCGGCAGCCGACCCCACCCGGACGAGCCTGGGCAAGCCTCCGGGTAGCGCCACGGCGGCGGCCTCTATGGCGCGCTCGACCAGGGCCGGGTCGACCGGGTGGGGGAGCAGGACCGCGGGCTCGGCGCTGCCCTCGAGGAAGGCCAGCAGCTCCTCCGGGGCGCCGGCGCCGCGGAACAGGTCCTCCGCCGCCGGACGCACCAGGTGGCTCGCCCGGCCGTCCCCTGGCGGGCGCGTCACCCCCCGCAGCAGCGCCGCCGGGACCCTGGCGAGCTTGCCCTTGACCAGGTCGGCGGCGGCCGCGACCTCGTCGGGCACGGCCATCTCGGTGACCTCGAGGACGCGGCCGTCGCCGTCCGCGCGGCCGCGGTAGTCGGCCAGCGCGCCCATGCCCGCCAGGCCGACGGCCACGTCGGTCTGGCCAAGGCGCCAGGGCCGGCCGAGGGTGTCGGTGACCACCACCGCCACGTCCGCGCCGGTCGCCGCGGCGAGGGCCGCGCGCAGCCGCACGGCCGAGGCGTCCGGGTCGGCGGGCAGCGGCACGAGCGCGTCGCCGCCGGCGTTGGACGCGTCGATCAGGGCGTTCGCCCCGACCAGGCCGTGCCTCGTCTCCGCGATCACCAGCGGGCCGCGGCGCGCCACCACCCGGACGGTCTCGGCCGCGACCGTCTCGCGGCGTACCCGCTCGCGCTCGGCCGGGTCGGCCGGCATGGGGACGAGTCGGCCCTCCGCCTTGGCGACCACCTTGGAGGTGACCGCGACGACGTCGCCGTCGCGCAGCCGCTCGCCAGCCGCCGCGACCCCGTCGAGCAGCAGCCGGGCCAGGTCGTCGCCCGCCCGCACCTCGGGCAGGCCGGGCAGTGGAACCACGCTCACCACCCCTGGCCGCTGGTCGCCCGGCCGCCGGTCAGCTGGCTGCCGGTCGTCAGGCCGTTGGTCGCCCGGCCGTTGGCCACCGGGTCGTGAGCTGCCGGGCGGCAGGTCCGACGGGGAACCGCTCACAGCGCCGACAGGGCGGTCTTGGCCAGGGCGGCGGCGTCCTCGACGGTCCGCATCACGGTCGGCGTGACCAGCGGGCGCAGCCCGAGCGCGGCCACCTCCTCGGCCTGGTCGGCGTCGACCGCGTCGAGCACGAACGCGTCGACCAGGTCGGCGTAGAGGCCGGCGACGCCGCGCGCCGACACCTCCACCTCCCAGGCGGGGAGCAGCCTGTCGGCCATGCCGCGTACGGGCGCGCCGGCGACGATCGGCGTGACCGCGACCTTGCGGCAGCGGGCCGCCTGCAGCGTCTCGACCACGCCTGGCACCGCCAAGATCGGGGCGATCGAAACCACCGGGTTGGAGGGGCAGACCACGATGCCGTCGGCGGCGGCGAGCGCCTCGAGCACGCCAGCCGCCGGGCGGGCGCGCTCCACCCCCTCGAAGCGGACCCGGCGCACCGGGTCGCGTGTCTGGCGGCCCACCCACCACTCCTGGAAGCTCAGGTCCTCGGGGCCGTCAGGGCCGTCGACCTCGACCCTGGTCTCGACCCGGTCGTCGCTCATCGGGACCAGGCGGGACGGGACCCCGAGGCGCCCGCACAGCTCGGCGGTGACCTCGCTGAGGGTGGCGCCCTCGGCCAGCCGGCGGGTGCGGTACAGGTGGGTGGCGATGTCGCGGTCGCCGAGGCCGAACCAGCCCGGCTCGCCGAGCCGCACCAGCGCGTCGCGCACGTTCCAGCTCTCGCCGGCAAGGCCCCAGCCGCGCTCCTCGTCGGCCAGGCCTGCCAGGGTGTAGCTCACCGAGTCCAGGTCGGGCGAGATCGCCAGCCCGTGCATGCGCAGGTCGTCGCCGGTGTTGACGACCACCACGAGCTGCTCCGGCGGGTGGATCCGGACCAGGCCGCGCAGGAAGCGCCCGGCCCCGACCCCACCTGCAAGCGCGACCAGCATCCCTGTGTCCTTCGATCGATCCGGGGGGGAGCCCGAGACAGCTCCCCCCCGGAAGCCCCCCCATCGGGTTCTTTGGCGGGATCCCTGTTCGGGCCCCAGGTCAGTTTGGCGGGATCCTGCGGTGCCAACTGTCGGCTTGGCGGGATCCTGCGGTGCCAACTGTCGGTTCGGCGGGATCCTGCGGTGCCAACTGTCGGTTCGGCGGGATCCTGCGGTGCCAACGGTGGGCTCGGCGGGACCTGCGGCGCCAAGGATAGGTTCGGCGGGACCTGCGGCGCCAAATGCCAACTCGCCGTGCGGTAGTTCGACGTGCCTGGCGGTGTTCGCGACAGGCCGCTAGCCGCTCCCGCTGGGTGCTGGTGGGGGAGCCGGCTGGGTGTTGCTGCGTTGCCGCACCGCGCTGACCAGGGCGCGCTGGGCGACCTCCTTCGCCTCCCGGGCGGCCGGCGAGGTCTGCGGCAGCCGCGCGGCCACGGTGGTCAGGCGGATGATCTGCTGGTCCTGCACCTGCCAGAGGTTCTGGCGCAGGGCGACGGCGCGGTCGGCGTCGAGCTCCTGCAGCGACGCTTGGTCGACCGCTTGCGCGGCGGAGTCGACCGCGGCCCGCAGGCTGAGGACGGCGTCGGGGACGCGCTTCACCTGGCCGCTGTCGGCGAGCTGGGAGAGCTCGTGGAGGCGGACGTCGGCGATGCGCAGGCGTTCACTGGCGGCGCCAGCCGGCGACCAGCCCAGCGCGGTGAGGCGCACCTCCTCGACCGAGAGCTTCACCGGGTAGAGCGGCTGGCCGGGCAGCGAGCGGCCCGACAGGATCGTGGCCGGGATCAGCAGCAGGGCGGCGGCGAGCGCGATGGCGGCGACCCGGCGGCGCAGCGGCGACGGCTCCGGCTTCGAGGTCGGCCTTGCGGCCGGTCGTAGCGGGACGTCGGTGCCGATGCGCAGCACGGAGCCGTTACCCGAGCTGTGGTGGCCGGCGCCGGCGAGCTGCAGCGGACCCAGCCGGGGCATGCCAATGGCGTGGCTCAGATGCCGGCGCGCGACGCCGGGATCGACCACCACGGTGGCTAGCTCGGCCCGGAGGGCCGTCGCCACGGCGACCAGCGGACGCAGCTCCGCCGAGACGCGGCCGCTGTCGCCGGGGGGCGCGTCCAGCAGCGCATCCAGCTCGTCGTCGAGGCTCAAGGGCCTCCCCATCGTCAACCCTCCTCCTTAGAGTTGAGGCGATCGATGGGGTCGGATGGATACGGGTTCTCACCGTCTTGATTGCTTTCCTGGTTGCGATCGGTGCGCAGACCGAGCACCCGGGCGAGGCTGGCGAGGCCTCTGTGCTGCAGCGCCTTGACCGCGCCGGTGGTCTTGCCGAGGGTCGCGGCGACCTCGGGGGCGGTCAGGCCTGCGGCGAGCCGCAGCAGCAGCACCTCACGCTGGTCGGTGGAGAGCTGGTTCAGCGCGGCCATCACCCGGCTGCCCTCGAGGCGGTCCACCGCCAGGTCCTGCGGGTCGGGCGCGTCCTCGGCCAAGGCGGCCTCGTCGAGCACGTCGTCGAGGCTCTCGGTGCGCGCCCGTGCCACCCGCCGGCGGTAGTCGTAGAGGTCGTGGCGGGCGATGCGGAACAGCCAGCCGCCGAGCTTGGTGACCTCGCCGCGGAAGCCGGGCAGGTCCTCGATGGCGGCGGCGAAGACCGTGCCGGTGAGGTCCTCGGCGGCGTGGCGGTCGCCGACGGCGGCGACGAAGAAGCGCAGCAGGGACGGCGCGAATGCCTGGTAGATGCGGGTGACCGCCTGGGGGTCCCGGCGTCGGGCGGCGACCAGATCGGCCGGTCCGAGTTCGATCCCACCAGCGGTCAAGACTCCGGGGGTACCGGGCGTCTCCTGTGCGCGAGTGGTCTTGAACACGAACGCCCCTCGGGCTGATGTCGAGCGGCGTAGAGGCTATCCGATGAACAGGGAGGAGGACGAGTCTTCCGCGCTTCCAACAGATCACATATTGGTGGCGTGCGAGTACCAAACTGCTTGATTCTGCCCCTCAAGATGACCGAGAATCCCACCGATGTAATTACGGCCATGGCGCTACGTAACGAGCCGCAGCGAGCACGAAAGGGGGGCCGGGGGCGGGCCGAGCCCCGCCGCCCCGAGCACGACATGGCCGCCGCGCATTCCTTGAGAGGGCAGCGATGAACCGGCTCCCTCTGGTCGAAACCCAAGCCTGGTACGAGCGGGCCGCCTGCTTGCAGGCCAATGCCGACTGCTTCTTCCCGGAGAAGGGCGGCTCCACCCGCGAGGCCAAGCGCATCTGCGGCACCTGCAACGTCCGCCTCGAATGCCTCCAGTACGCCCTGGCGAACGACGAGCGCTTCGGGATCTGGGGCGGTCTCAGCGAGCGCGAACGTCGCCGCCTGAAGCGCCTCGCCTCCTGACGTCCGGCCCGCCTTGCCTAGTGGAGGCGGACGGCGCGTCGGCAGTTCTTGGTATCTTTCGCCGGTGTGCCCGGCTCGGGACCGCCACAGAGGCCGGCGTGCCCGCCGCGCACCCTGGACGCCTCCGTCCCTGGCCGAGCGCCCCTCGGCGCCACCTGCCGCCGCCACGACCAGCCGGTTGGCGCACCAGCAGTGCAAGCGTGATAGGATGTCGGCCCGCCCGTGGGGAGGTCACCTAGCCCCACGGGTATTTGTCATGGTGGCAGAATACGCAGGCCAGCCCCCGCGGCCTTGACCTCGCCCCTACGCAAGCATCCCCTGCTCAGGAGACGCATCGCCAGTGGCAGTCAGTCCTCAGCGCGTCCTCGCCGTGGTCGTGGTCCACAACGGTCGACCATTCCTGAGGGATACGTTCCGGGGCCTCGCCGGCCAGACCCGCGCCATCGACGACGTGCTGATCGTCGACACCGGCTCGACCGACGGCAGCTCCGACTGGGCGCGCACGCGCCTGGGCACCGACGCCATCCTCGCCGTCCGCGGGCAGTTCGGCCGGGCCGTGATGTCGGCCCTGCGCGACCCGCGCTCGGCCGAGATGGAGTGGCTCTGGCTGCTGCACGACGACTCGGCGCCGGAGCCGGACGCGCTGGAGCGGCTGCTCGCCGAGGCCGAGACGCGGCCAGGGGCCAGCGTCCTCGGTCCCAAGCTGGTGGGATGGAACGACACCCAGCGGCTACAGGAGGTCGGCTGGTCGGTCGACCGCACCGGCCGGGCGGTCTCGGCGATCGAGGACGACGAGATCGACCAGGGCCAGCACGACCTGATCAAGGACGTCTTCTACGTCTCGACCGCCGGCATGCTGGTGCGCCGCGAGGCGCTGCTGGCCATCGGCGGCTTCGACGAGCGCATCTCCGCCTTCCGCGACGACCTCGACCTGTGCTGGCGCACCCACCTGGCCGGCGGCCGGGTGCTGATCGTGCCGCAGGCACGGGTGCGCCACTTCGGCGCGGCCGCCTCCAGGGCGCGCCGCACCCGCGCCACCAACCTGCCGCGCTACCTGATCGAGCGGCACACCATCCTGGCGATGCTCAAGGCGACCGCGCTGCGGCGCCTGCCGATGGTGCTGCTGCTGTCCCTCCTCGGCGGGCTGGTCAGGGCGCTGGGGCTGACCCTCACCGGGCGCCCGGGCGACGCCGCCCAGGTGCTGTGGGCCTGGGGCTGGAACGCCAAGGAGCTGCCCATCACCCTGGTCCACCGGCGCCGCATCCAGAAGACCCGCAGGCTCGACGACAAACGCCTCTCGGCGTTCCAGGCGCCAGGTGGCCAGCGCGTCAGGGCGCTGCTGCGCGACTGGCTCGACCTGGTCGAGGGCGAGGTCGGCGAGCACGTCGCCGAGGTCCGCTTCCGCGAGGAAGAGGACTCGCCGGCGCTGGGCGCCTCGCTCGGACGGGTGCTCGCCCGCCATCCGGTCGGCTTCGCGGTGGCCGCCTTCGCCATGCTGATGGCGGTCTCGCTGCGCTCGGTGCTGGTCGCCTCGGCGATCAGCGGCGGCGCCCTCGCGCCGTTCCCCGCCAGCGCCTGGGACCTGTTCACGGAGTACCGGGCCACCCTCCACCTGGGCGGGCTCGGCTCGACCCTGGCCGCGTCGCCCTCGCTCGCCCTGCTCGGCTTCGCCAGCCTGGTCGCGGCAGGCAAGGCCCTCGTGGCCGAGAAGCTGCTGCTGTGGCTGGCGCTGCCGCTGGCCGCGGCGACCTGCACCCGCGCCCTGCGGGTGGTGGTGGCCGACCGGGCACCGCGGGCGGTCGCCAGCCTCATCTACGCCACCTCGCCGCTGGCCATCGGCGCGCTGGCCCAGGGCCGCCTCGGTGAGCTGGTCTTCCTGGTGCTCGCCCCGCCGGCCTTCGCCCAGGTGGTGCTCGCCTTCCGCGGCGACCAGCCGCGCGAGCCGTGGCGGCCGGCGCTGCGCTTCACCCTGCTGGCGGCGGTGGCGATCGCCATGTACCCGCCCGCCCTGGTGATCCTCGGACTGGTGGTGCTCGGCGCCTGCGGCCTGGCGATCTTCCGCGCCCAAGGCCCCTCGACCACGGTGCGCCAGGCGATCTTCCTCGGCGCCGGCTTCGCCGGCGTGCTCGCCCTGCTGGCGCCGTGGAGCGGGCTGCTGTTCACCGGCGCCTCGCCGCTGCGCGCCTTCGACCGGCCACTGGTCTCGCCGACCATGGTGGACCTGCTGCAGCTGCGGCCTGGCGGGCCGGGGTTGCCCAGCGTGCTGGTCGGGCCCGTCTACCCGATCCTCGCCGTGACCGCGCTGCTGTTCGCCCCCGCCAGCCGCCGCCTACAGGCGTTCTGGCTGGTGCTCGGCTTCGTGGCCGCCGCGGCGCTGGCCGCTTGGCAGGCCAAGGGGCTGCCGCCCGAGTTCACCAACTGGCCCGGCGGGGTGATGGTCGCCGGGGCGGTCGCCTGGGCGGCGGCGGCGGCGCTGGCGCTCGCCGGGATCGGCTCGTTCAAGTTCAAGCTCGACCTGGACCCGCGCCGCCTCGGCGCCACCGTCCTCGCCCTGCTCACGGTCGCGTCCAGCGTGGTGGTCTTCGCCCACCTCGCCACCGGCTCGTGGGCGGAGCTGCAGCCCGTCCGCGGCCACGCGCTGCCCGCCACCGTCACCGGGAGCCAGGCCCGGGTGCTGTGGCTGGCCGGCCGGCCCGACCACGAGCTCGACTTCGCCGTGACCGGCCCGTCCGGCCGTACCTTGCTCGACTCCGGACGGCCGGCGCCGGCGCCCGCCGCCGAGGCGCTCGGCTCGCTGGTGACCGACATCGCCCAGGCCCGCACCCACCGCGCCGGGTCGATGCTGCGCCTGTTCGACATCGGCTTCGTGGCGGTGCGGTCCGGACCGGACGCCGACCGGCTCACCGACCTGGTGGCCCGCCAGCAGGACCTGGTCTGGCGGCCGTCGAGCCAGGCCGCGCTGTTCCAGGGGCCCGACGTCGCCCCGAGCGGCTGGGTGCTGCCCGGCCGGCTGCCGCAGCGGCTGCAGGACCTGGTGGTCGCGCCGGCGCCGGTGCCGCTGCACGGCCGCCTCGGCGACGGCGTCGGCCAGGTCAACGGCCCGGCCACGGTGGTGCTGCCGGTGCCCACCGGGCACGCCTGGAGCGCCTGGGTGGGTGACACCCGCCTCGAGCCGACCACCGTCCTCGGCTGGGAGCAGGGCTTCGTCGTGCCGCAGGGGGTCCGCGGAGCGCTGCAGGTCCAGGAGACCGGCCAGGGCGAGCGCAGGACCCTCCTGCTGATCGAGGGGCTGCTGGCTCTCGCGGTCGTCGCTACCCTGTTCCGCCCGACGAGGGCGGCGCCGCCGGCCGCGCCGATCTCGCTCGACGACACCGTCACGGACCTCCCCGTGGCGGAGCTGACCAGGCAAGGAGCAGCGCGGTGAGCGACCGCCACCCCGAATGGCGCGAGCAACCTGACTACCGGGACTGGCCCGACTACCAGGGCGAGGCCGAGTCCGGCCAGCACGGGAACGGCCGCCACGGCAACCACGGACGCGGCCAGGCCCCCGAGGCCACCGCGCCGGACTGGCCCGACGGCGCCCCCCGGGCGGGCGAGGGCTGGGACGAGGACCCGCCCGAGCAGAGCGGTGGGCGCTGGGCCGGCCCGGCCGCTCCCGGCTGGCGCGGCGCGCCCAACCCGCCGCGGCAACCCGGCGGCGGCCGGCGAGGGCACGACCGGCCGGACCTGGCCGGCCGGCGCCGGGCCGACCAGGGCACCCCGCCGGCGACCGGCGAGGCCTGGGGCGACCCCGCCGCGCCCGAGCAGAGCGGCGAGTGGCAGACCGGCGAGCGGCCCGGCCAGGGGTGGCCCGGCCCCGCCCAGCCCCCGGGGCGCGACGGCTGGCAGGAAACTGGCGAGCGGCCGGCCCAGGGGCGGCGCGACCCCGCCCAGCCCCAGCAGGCCGGCGGCTGGCAGGAGACCGGTGAGCGGCCAGCCCAGCGGCGCGGCGGCCGGCACGACTCCGGCCAGTGGTCGACCCAAGGGTGGCGCGACCCAGCCCAGGCCCAGCGGCGCGGTGGACGGCACGACTCCGGCCAGCAGCCGGCGCCGGGACGGCGCGACGCCGGCGAGCGGCCGTTGGCCGACCAGGGCGCCCCGGGACGGCACGACGCCGGGGACCCGTCCGAGCAGGACTGGCGTGGCGCGCCCGCAGGGCCAGCGGCGGACTGGGGCGAGGCTGCCGCCGGCGGGCGGCAGGACGACCCCGGCTGGCGCGATGCCGAGGGCCAGGGCGGGACCTCCGGCGAGTGGCAGAACCCGCGCGGCGGGCCGGCGCGGCCCGAGCCTGGCGGGCGCGACGCGTCGGGTGGCTGGCCGCAGCAGCGCCAGCCCGGCGCGGCGCCGCCGGGCGGCGACGACAGCGGCCGGGTGGTCGCGGACCGCGCGCAGCGCAACAGCGGGCGGATCACCGGACGGCTGACCAGGCGCACCGACCGCGGCAGCCTGTTCCGCGGGCGCCGCGGCGCCACCGGGGCGGACGAGCCGACAGCGCCGCCGGAGGCGCGCGAGGCCGGCCCCACCCCGGCTTCCCCGCCCGCATGGGCCACCGAGCAGCCGAGCGGCGAGCAGCCGTGGTCGCCGGCGGCGCCCGAGGCCGCTCCCGGCTCCGACCCGGGTTCCCGGAGCGCCTGGGCCACCGGGCAGCCGAGCGTTGAGCAGCCGTGGTCGCAGGAGATCCCCAGGGTCGAGCGCGGCGGGGAGCCGCCGCCGACCCCGCCGCACGCCTGGGCGCGGGGCGGCGAGGCGGCACCGTCGCGGTTCGCGGAGCCGGCCCGCTTCGTCGAGCCGGCGCCCGAGCTGCGCCCCCACTCCGGGTACGCCGACGGGCAGGACCTCGGCGAGGCGCCGGAGTACGGGGAAGCCCCCGCCGCTACCGGCGGGTTCGACGGGTTCGGCTACGGCGACCCGCGCGGCCTCGCGCCGCCCCAGGAGCAGGAGGCGTGGGACGAGCAGCCGGCGGAGGCCGACGAGGACGGCGCACCGCAGCCAGGCGCCCCCGCCGGCCGCTGGGTGGGCGCGCAGGCACCGGCGGCCCGCGGCCGCCAGGGGCGCGGCGCGCACGGCCGCGCCCGGGGCCGGACGCTGCCGCGCCTGCCCAAGGTCGGCCGGGCCCGCATCCCCCAGGCCAGCCTGGCCCTCGCCGGCATCGCGATCGTGGTCGCGGGCGGCCTCGCCGGCCTGATGACCCTCGTGCCGAAGGCGCCCCCAGCGGCGCCGGCCGACGCCGGCGCGCCCTACTCGGCCCGCTGGGTCTGCCCGCTGCTGCCCAACTCGGTCGGCAAGGTCACGGCCAACAACGTCGGCCAGACCGCCGCCTCCCTCGAGGCGGGCTCTGCCGGCCAGCAGGCCGGCGGCGGGCAGCCCCAGCAGCTCGCCGCCAGGGCGACCCACGACTTCCACGCGAGCGCTGGCCTCGCCGGTGGCTTCGTGCAGGTGGAGGCGTTCGGCGCGCCGGTCGCCGCCACCTCGGCCGGCCAGCCGCCATGCGTCGCCGGCCCGGGCACCCGCTGGTGGCTGCCCGGCCTCACCACCAGCGGCGACAGCAAGGTCACCCTGGTGATCGCGAACCCGGAGACCTCCGACGCGACCGTCAACATCACCCCGCACCTGACCGAGGGCTCGCTGCACCCGGAGTCACTGCAGAACGTGTTCGTGCGGGCCGGCACGACGGTGAGCAAGGACATCAACGTCCCCGAGGTGCAGACCCTGAGCTACACCGCCGAGGTGGTGGCGAGCCAGGGCCGGGTGGTGGTCGGGGCGCGCCTCGACACCAAGATCGGCAACAACCAGCAGCACCTGATCGTGCCGGCGCAGCCGGCGATGCGCTCGTCGTGGGCGTTCTCAGGTGGCCTGCGCGGGGAGTCGCGCCAGGTCGAGCTGCTGGTCACCAACCCCAACCCCGAGCCGCTGTCGCTGGTCGTCGAGGGCGTCAACGACCAGGGACCGTTCAAGGTGGCCGGCTTCGACCTGCCCATCGGGGACGGTGCCATCAACGAGGCGCTGGTTCCCGTGAACGTCGGCAAGTCGGCCGTGTTCGGGTTGCGGGTGCGCTCGCAGGACGGCTCCAAGTTCGTCGCCGCGCTGCGCTACGGCGCGGGCGGCGGGCCGATCAACACCACCCACCTCGACCTCGGCGGCAGCGGGCTCGACGCCCGCTGGATGGCGCCGGTGGTGCCCGAGTCGCGCCGCCTGGTGCTGGCCAACATGGCGCAGCAGCCGGTCACGGCCACCCTGTCGGCGCTCGGCGGCGCGCCAGGCGGCGCCACCGCGACCGAGGCGGGCAAGGGCGGCTCGGTCACGGTCGAACCCGGACAGGTGCGCTTCACCGACGTGCCCAAGGGCGTGCAGAGCCTGCTGCTGGTGGCCGACGCGCCCGGCCTGGTGGCCGCACCGGTCGGGCCTGGCCAGCTGGTGCCCGGGTCCGAGGTCGGCGGCGTGCCCCTCGAGGGCGCGGTGACCACCGGCCCCGCCGCCGCACCCTGAGAGGTCGCTACCAGCCGAGCTCGTCGAGGCGGTCGTCGTCGATGCCGAAGTAGTGGGCCACCTCGTGGATGACCACCTCGCGGACCAGCTCGGCGAGGTCGGCGTCGGAGCTGGAGTGGGCCTCGATGGGCCGGCGGAAGATCACGATCCGGTCGGGCAGCACCGCCGAGTAGCCAGCGCTGCGCTCGGGGAGGGGCACGCCCTGGTAGAGCCCGAGCAGCAGGCCGCCGCCTGGCACCTCGTCGCCACGGAAGGTCTCCTCGACCACGAACTCCACGTTGTCCAGCTTGTCGCGGAACTGCGCCGGGATGCTCGTGACCGCCTCCGCGACCAGCCGCATGAACGCCTCGCTGCCGAACCCGGGCGGGTGGACCTCGGGAACCGGCAGCCTCGGCCGGGGCGCGCGGCGGCCGTGACGCTGGCGGGACAGGGCAGCCTCCTCTCCGACGGCTGGTCACGGGCAACGATAGCCAATCGGGTTGGGGTGCTGCCGGAAGCCCGGCGGGAGGGCGGGGATCCGGGAGGGCGGGGATCCGGGTGAGCGTCGAGGTCCGTTGACCGGCGGCGGGTGGCGCCCGTAGCTTCGCCGTGACGCCCGCGGAGACCCGTAGGGGCGACCCGATCGTCGCCGCGGGCGTCGCCGACCACCCCTGCGCTGGCGGCAGGCATAGTCCTACCGGGTGGTATGACGGGTCCGATCGGGCCATGTGGGACCAGCCTGCGCGTGCCGAGTGAAGGAGAGCAGGCCGGTGCGGAGGTGCGGGCGCACTGGCCAAGGCAACTTCCCTACCCCAGCGGGCGCTCACCGCCGAGGTGCCACATGATGTGCCCAACCTGCAGTTCGCCGAGGCTCACCGCGATCGCGATCCGGCTGGCGCCGGCGGAGGACCACCTGTTCGCCTCTTGCCACGCCTGCGAGTGGAAGGGCTGGTTCAAGCAGGGCAGCGCGGTTCCCCTGGAGCACGTCCTCTCGCTCGCCTCCGAGCGGAGGTTCTAGGCGGCGCGCCTCGCGAGGACGGCTGGGCCATGGCAGGGCGCACTGCTCTAGAATGCGCCCTCGCCGACCCTCGCGTTCCACGCGAGGCAGGCCCGTCCGCCGTCTCGAGGAGTCACCGTGCCCGCCGAGCTCGCCAAGGTGTTCAAGGCCTACGACGTCCGCGGGGTCTACCCCGACGAGATCGACGAGGACCTGGCCCGGGCCGTCGGCCGCGCCTTCGTCGCGCTGACCGGCGCGCCGGCCGTCGCCATCGGGCACGACATGCGGCCCTCCTCGGTCCCCATGGCCGAGGCACTGAGCGAGGGCGCCACCAGCCAGGGCGCCGACGTGATCCAGGTCGGGCTCTGCTCGACCGACATGCTCTACTTCGTCTCCGGCGCGCTCGGCGTTGCCGGGATCATGCTCACCGCCTCCCACAACCCGGCCCGTTACAACGGCTTCAAGCTGTGCCGGCCCGGCGCGGTGCCGGTCGGCCAGGAGTCGGGCCTTGCCGAGATCGAGCGCATGGTGGCCGCCGGCGAGCCGGCAGGTGACAGCGACCGCCCGGGCACCGTCAGCCAGCGCGAGGATCTCCTGCGACGCTACGCCGAGCACGTCCGCGGCTTCGTCGACCCCGGCGCCCTGCGCCCGTTGAAGGTGGTCGCCGATGCCGGCAACGGCATGGCCGGCTACGTCCTGCCCGCGGTCTTCGAGGGGCTGCCCTTCCAGCTCGAGCCGATGTACTTCGAGCTCGACGGCAACTTCCCCAACCACCCGGCCGACCCGATCAACCCTGAGAACCTTGCTGACCTCCGCAAGCAGGTGGTGGCCTCCGGAGCCGACGTCGGCCTGGCCTTCGACGGCGACGCCGACCGCATGTTCCTGGTCGACGAGCAGGGCGGCATCGTGCCGTCCAGCCTGGTGGTGGCGCTGGTCGCCGAGACGATGTGCGAGCGCGAGCCGGGCTCGGTGGTGCTCTACAACCTGATCTGCTCGCGGGTGGTGCCCGAGACCGTCAGGGCGGCGGGCGGAACGCCGGTGCGCACCCGCGTCGGCCACTCCTTCATCAAGCAGGTGATGGCCGACACCGGGGCGGTCTTCGGTGGCGAGCACTCCGGCCACTACTACTTCCGCGACAACTACCGCGCCGACTCCGGCCTGGTCGCCGCCCTGGTGGTGCTCGACGTCCTGTCCCGCGCCGGCCGGCCGCTGTCCGAGGTGCTCGCCCCCTACCGCAAGTACGCTGGCTCCGGGGAGATCAACCGCCGGGTCGACGAGCCAGGGGCGGTGGTCGCCCGCCTCGCGGACGCCGGCCGTTGGCCGGCCGCGACCAGCACCGACCGCACCGACGGGCTCACCGTCCAAGGCCCGACCTGGTGGTTCAACCTGCGCCCGAGCAACACCGAACCGCTGCTGCGCCTCAACGTCGAGGCGGCCACCGAGGAGGAGATGGCCCGCGTGCGGGACGAGGTCCTCGAGGCCGTCGGCGGCGAGCCGGCTTAGCGGCGACCCTGCCCGGCCTGTCCCGCAAGCGAGAAGGAGCGCCCCATGCCACTTGACTCCGAGCTGCTCAACATCCTGGCCTGCCCCAACTGCCACGGCGAGGTCGACTACAAGGAGGCCGAGCAGGTCATCGAGTGCCGCAAGTGCCACTACCGCTACCCGGTCCGCGACGACATCCCGGTGATGCTGGTCGACGAGGCCGAGAAGCCGGAAGCGGCCAAGTGAGCGTGGCCCTGGACGACCCAGCCGAGCTGGCGGCGGGCGACCCGGGAGCGATGCTGGCCGCGGTCGCCGGCGCCGGCGACCAGGCACGGGCGGCGGTCGAGGCCACCAGGAAGGTCGACCTGGCCGGGCCGAGGCCCGAGACGGTCGTGGTCGCCGGCATGGGCGGCTCCGGCGTGGCCGGCGACGTGCTGGCCGCGCTCGCCTTCGCCTCGTCGCCCGCGCCGGTGGTGACCGTCAAGGGTGACCGCCTGCCCGCCTTCGTGGGGCCTGGCACGCTGCTGGTGGCGGTCTCCTACTCGGGCAACACCGACGAGACCCTCTCCGCCGTCGAGCAGGGGCTGGCGGCAGGGGCGCGGCTGGTCGCGGTCGCCTCCGGCGGGCGCCTGGCCGCGCTGGCCGAGGAGCGGGGCAGCCCGCTGGTCGAGGTCGAGGGCGGCCGCATGCCGCGCGCGGCGCTCTGGTCACTGGTCGTCCCCGTCCTGCTCGCCGCCGAGGCTCACGGGCTGCTGGCGCCGCTCGCCGCCGACCTCGACGTGGCGGCGGACGCGCTGGACGCCGAGGCGGAGGCGCTCGGCCCGGCCGTGCTCACCGCCCACAACCCCGCCAAGCAGGCGGCGCTGCGGCTGCTCGACCGCCTCGCGGTGGTCTGGGGCACGGGCCAGCTCGGCGCGGTCGCCGCTACCCGCTTCCGCACCCAGTGCAACGAGAACGCCAAGGTGACGGCCGTCTCCGCGGCGGTCCCCGAGGCCAACCACAACGACGTCATGGGGCTCGAAGGCGGACTCGGCCGCGGCCGTGAGCTGGTCCTCCTGCGCGACCAGGCGGGCGAGCACGAGCGCGACGGGCGCCGGCTGGCGCTGGTCTGCCAGACGCTCGGGGTCAGCGACCCGGTGACCCGCCTGGCGGGGGAGGGCGCGCCGCTCGCCCGCTTCGCCCGCCTCACCGCCTTCGCCGACTTCACCTCCACCTACCTCGGCCTGGCCAGGGGCGTCGACCCGACCCCGATCCGGACCCTCGACCAGGTCAAGGCGGCCATGGCGGCCGGCGCGGGGTCCGGGGCTCGAGCAGCGAAGCGGTAGGCCCGGATGAACAAGGGCTCGCCGTGAGCCTTCCGCTGCCGGAGGCGGTCGCTGCCGCCGCGGCCGCCCTGGCATCGCGCCTGCCGCAGCGGCCGGCGGTCGCCCTGGTGCTCGGCTCCGGCCTCGGCGCGCTCGCCGAGGAGGTGGAGGACGCCGTGGTGGTGCCCGCCGCCGAGGTCCCCGGCCTGCCCGTGCCGAAGGTCCCCGGCCACGCCGGCGCGCTGGTGGCCGGCCGCCTCGGCGGCGTGCCGGTGCTCGTCCTCGCCGGCAGGGTCCACACCTACGAGGGCTACTCGGCCGCCGAGGTCGCCTTCGCCACCAGGGTCGCCGCCGAGCTCGGCTGCCGCGCGCTGGTCGCCACCAACGCCGCCGGCGGCATCAACCCCGACTTCCGGCCCGGTGACCTGATGGTCCTGCGCGACCACGTCAACTTCCTGTTCGACAACCCGCTGCGCGGCGGGCCGTCGTTCGTCGACCTGGCCGGCGCCTACGACGCCGACCTGCGCGCCGTGGCCGCCCGGCACGCGACCGCGGCCGGCGCCCCCCTGCGCGAGGGCGTCTACCTGGCCGCCGCCGGCCCCTCCTACGAGACCCCCGCGGAGATCGCCATCTTCCGCTCCTGGGGCGTCGACGCGGTCGGCATGTCGACCGTGCCAGAGGTGATCGCCGCCCGCGCCCACGGCCTGCGCGTCGCCGCGGTCTCGGCGATCACCAACGTGCACCGCCCCGGCGGCACCCCCACCAGCCACGCCGAGGTCCTCGAGGTGGGCGCGCAGCTCCGCCCCCGCCTGCGCGAGCTGGTGCTCGCCCTGCTGCCTGCCGCAGCGGGTTGAAGGGGTTTTGCATTCGGGGGGAGCCCGAGACAGCTCCCCCCGATCAGGAATTCGGGGGGTGTGCGGGGGGCGGAGCCCCCCGCAGTTGTCGGGTCCTGCGCCCGGATCCCTGTTGGGCCTCGGGTCACCTCAGCGGGATCCTCGGATGCCCCGCAAGCAGCGATGTCACGCGGATTCCCGACGGCGGGATCGCCCAAGTGCCGCTGGGTAGGACAGCGGCGGGGCGGAAGGGCCGGCGGTCGCGCCTGTCCCGCCGTGGATGGCCCCGGCCGGCTCGGGGTCGTCTGGCGGGGTCGGCACGGCGCCGGGCGGGTTGGGAAGCCGCACTGCGAACACCGAGCCGCCGGGGCCGGTGCGCTCCAGCGCCACCTCGGCGCCGATGCTGGCGGCAAGACGGCGGCACAGGTACAGGCCGAGGCCGACGCCGCCCGCCCGCCGCGTGCGCGACTGGTCGAACTGGTAGAAGCGTTCGAAGATGCGCTCGCGGGCCTCGGGCGGGATGCCCGGTCCCTGGTCGGCCACGAGCACGTCGACCGCGGCCGGGCCGGGTCGCACGCGCACCGTGATGGTGGTGCCGGCCGGCGCGTACTTGCGCGCGTTGCCGATCAGGTTGGCGAGGATCTGGTGGAGCCGGTCGGCGTCGCTGCGCACCGGCCCGAGGCCGGCCGGGACGTCGGTCTCGACCAGGTGCCGGCCGTCGGCGCCGAGCTCCTCGAGCACCTGGCCGAGCAGGACGCTCAGGTGGACGTCGCCGAGCCGGGGGCGGTCCGCGCCGGACTCCAGCAGGGAGACCACCAGCAGGTCCTCGATCAGCCGGTGCAGGCGCCGGCTCTGGCGGTCGGCCGTCTCCAGCAGCGAGCGCGCTGTGGTGGCGTCGAGGTCGATGTCGTCGCGCAGCAAGGTCGAGAGGCTGCCCTGGATGGCCGTGAGCGGGCTGCGCAGCTCGTGCGAGACCGCCGCGACGAAGTCGTCCTTGAGCCGGTTCGACTCGCGCAGGCGCCGCAGCGACGCGCGCAACCGGTCGACCAGCCGGGCGTTGTCGGCCGAGATGCTCGCGGACCGCTGCCGCTCGTTGGCCATCGCGCGCTGCACGGCGGCACCGGCCAGCGCCGAGAGGAGCAGCAGCAGGGCGGTCGCCGGCCACCATCCGAGGGCGGCCGCGAGCAGCCCGGCGGCAGCCCCGGCCGTGGCCCCGGCAAGCAGCCAGAGCCGGCCGCCGCCGGCCGCGCCCGCCAGACGCTCTGGTCCCGTCACCGATCCGCCCCTCTGCGTTGCGGCCGCCACCACGGCGGCGCACGCCCCCTGATCGGCAGCCGGAGTGCCGGCGTGATGGGAACCGGCCAGGAGCCGGCCCGCGCCGCCCATCCGAACGACCGCTAGCGGGCCCGGTTGAGTGCGGCGCGCGCGTCAGGCAGACTGAGCGGTCGACCCGCCAGGACCGAACCCATTCCGGCGTGCGGAGTGCACGCCGCCAAGGAGGACCCTTGCCGTACGACGTCGCTGACCTCGCCCTCGCCGACGAGGGCCGCCTGCGCATCGAGTGGGCCGACCGGCACATGCCGGTGCTGCGTGACATCCGCGCCCGCTTCGAGAAGGAGCAGCCCCTCGCCGGCCTGAAGGTGGCCGCCTGCCTGCACGTGACCACCGAGACGGCCAACCTGATGCGCGCCCTCAAGGCGGGCGGCGCGTCGACCACCCTGTGCGCCTCCAACCCCCTGTCGACCCAGGACGACACCGCCGCCGCGCTGGTACAGCACTACGGCATCGACGTCCACGCCCGCCGCGGGATCGACAACGCCGGCTACTACCGGCACCTCGAGGCGGCCCTCGACAGCCGCCCCAGCGTCACCATGGACGACGGCTGCGACCTGGTCACCCTGCTCCACACCAAGCGCAGGGAGCAGTTGGGTGAGGTGCGGGTGGGCACCGAGGAGACCACCACCGGGGTGATCCGCCTGCGCCAGATGGAGCGCGAGGGCGCCCTGGCCTACCCGATCATCGCCGTCAACGACACGCCCACCAAGCACATGTTCGACAACCGCTTCGGCACCGGCCAGTCGAGCATCGACGGCATCCTGCGGGCGACCAACGTCCTGCTCGCCGGGACCACCTTCGTGGTCGCCGGCTACGGCTACTGCGGCAAGGGCCTGGCCATGCGCGCCCGCGGCATGGGCGCCAAGGTGGTCGTCACCGAGGTCGAGCCGGTGCGTGCGTTGGAGGCGGCGATGGAGGGCTACCGGGTGGCGCCGATGCTCGAGGCCGCCCGCGAGGCCGACGTGATCGTCTCGGTCACCGGCGACCGCGACATCCTGCGCCGCGAGCACTTCGAGGTGATGAAGGACGGCGTCATCCTGGCCAACTCCGGCCACTTCGACGTCGAGATCGACAAGGTCGCCCTTGGCGAGCTCGCCAGCTCGGTCACGCGGGTGCGGGAGAACGTCGAGCAGTACATGCTCGACGACGGCCGGCGCGTCAACCTGGTCGCCGAGGGGCGCCTGGTCAACCTCGGTGCGGCCGAGGGCCACCCGGCAGCGGTGATGGACATGTCCTTCGCCGACCAGGCCCTCTCGCTCGAGTGGCTGACCCGTCAGGCGAGCCTGGACGTGCGCGTGCACGACGTCCCCGCCGAGATCGACGCCGAGGTGGCCAAGGTCAAGCTCGCCACCATGGGCATCGAGATCGACACCCTCACCGAGGCGCAGGTCTCCTACCTCCACTCCTGGACCGAGGGCACCTGAGCGGCAGCGCAACCCTCGCTGCGCCGAGGCCCCCACTGCGACGGTGGGGGCCTCGGCTCGTCCGGGTAGGCCGGAAACGAGGCAGTGAGCACGAAGCAGGCCAACGTTCGGGATTGACGGCTCTAGCCGTCCCGCTAGGATTGTGACCATGTGGATCAGCGGCCGCCCTGGACGGAGGTCATCGTGGCAGGCCAGGCAATGGCACTCCTACGACGGGTCGTCTCCGTGCTGCTGCCGCTGCTGGTGACGCTCGCGGCCATCGGCGTCGCCGCCCGCGTCGCCCACGTCGGGGTGCCGATCCAGGGTGGTCCGATCTTCGGCGGTCCCGGGAACTGGAAGGTCGACCGGGACGCCAAGCCGCAGCACGGGCAGTTCCCCTTCCAGGACCCCCAGCGGCCCTGACCGAGTGCGGGCACGGTGGGAGCCCGCACGGCCTTTCGCGGGCGGGGCCGCTGCACTACCGTTGCCGGGATGCGGCGCGCGATCGTGCTCCTGCTCGGCCTCGGCCTGGCCGCCTGCTCGCGTGGCGGCGCGCCGGAGGTCAGCCGCGAGCTGCCCGACACCATCAGCGTGAGCAGCTCGGCGTTCACCGACGGGGCGAAGATCCCCGCCCGGTTCACCTGCACCGGCGCCGACCTCGCCCCACCGCTGGCGTGGTCGGGTGCGCCAAGGGACACCGTCGAGCTGGCGCTGGTGGTCGACGACCCGGACGCGCCCGGCGGCACCTACACCCACTGGGTGCTGTTCCACCTCGACCCTGGCCTGACCGGCCTGCAGGAAGGCCAGGTGCCGCCGGACGCGCGCCAGGCCAGCAACAGCGGCGGCGAGGTCGGCTACACCGGCCCGTGCCCGCCAGGCGGGCCGGCCCACCACTACCGCTTCACGGTGTACGCGCTCAGCGATCGCCTCGACCTGCCCGACCGCGCCAAGCTCGACGAGACGATGCAGGGCATCACCAAGGCGGCCACCGCAAGGGGCCGCCTGACCGGCACCTTCGCCCGCTGACCCCGCTCAGGCGGGCGGGGCGAACCCGCCCGGCTCGTGCTCTTCGGTGGGGGCGTCCGCGGCGCGTTCACCGCCGGGCTCGGGCCGGGACGGCCCGGCCGCATCCGCGCCGCCGCCGGGGTCGACCCGTGGCGCTGCCGGCGGTGGCGACCAGGACCCAGGCGGCGCGGCCGCCGGCGGCCAGGGCGTGGCGCCGGCTGGCGGCGGGGGAGCGGCGCCGGTCGCGGCGGGGAACGCCTGGGGCCAGGCCGGGGCCGGTGCCTGCGCCGGGAGCGCCGGGCCGCCGGCCGCGCCGCGCTGGCGGCGCTGGTAGGCGGCTGCGACCGCGCGCAGGTACCCCTCGGGCGGCAGCCCGTCAGGGGGAGGGGGGCGCAGCCGCGCCGCCAGGGAGGTGGCGAGCTGGACGGCCAGCGACGCCCGCGATGCCGGGGCGAGCTGCTGGGCGCGCAGCAGGAAGCTGCGCACCGCCTGGTACTCCTCGGTCGCCATGCCGGTGACGTCGAGGGTGGCGGTGTAGGACTCGAGGCCTGGCGGCGGGTCGAAGCTCATCGGGGCGAGCTGCGTCGCGGCGCTGCGCTCGCGCAGCACCAGGGTGCCGGCAACCAGGTCGCCGAGCCGCTGGTTGTCGCGGCTGAACAGGACGAACACCACCGCGAAGAAGCCGCTGCCCAGCCCGAAGTCGACCGTGCCGAGCAAGGTCCGGATGGCGGCGTGCCTGAAGCGCACCGGCGCGCCCTCGCGGGTCACCACCCGCAGGCCGAGCGCTGCCTTGCCGAGGGTCCGGCCACGCCACAAGGTCTCGAAGGCGGTGAAGTAGCCGAACCACCAGCCAGGGATGAGCACCAGGAACATGGCGATCACCAGCCAGTCGGGCAGCACGGCGCCGGAGGCGTTGAGCGCCAGGGCGACCGCCGTCACGCCGACGACGATGCCGGCGCCGACCACCAGCATGTCGATCAGGAAGGCGAGGATCCTCGAGCCGACGTTGGCGGTCTGGAACTCGAGGGCCACCGCCTCCGGAGTGACCATCCGTGTGGAGGAGCCGTTGCCCAGTCTGTGCGCGTCTCTCACGCGCTCAGACTAGCAGTCGGGCCTTGCGGCTCAACGGTCCCCGTCTTGGTCCAGCTCGCGGCTGGTGCGGGGTTCCCGCTTCGCTGGGGTCTGCCCGGCCTGGCCGGGGCTTGCGTCCCCTCCACGGGCGTTTCGGGTCTCCGGGCCACTCCCGGCGACCACCTCGGTGACCAGCGCGGCCAGGTTCCGTGCCGCGTTCAGGTCACGATCGATGCGAAGCCCACAGGACTCGCAGCAGAACACCCGGGCGCTGAGGGGCAGCTTGGCTTTCACGATCCCGCAGGCCGAGCACGTCTTGCTGGACGGGTAGAAGGCAGCAGCCTGGACCAGCCGGGTGCCGACCCAGGCGGTCTTGTAGCCGAGCTGGCGGCATAGCTCCCCCCAGCCCGCGTCGGTGATGTGGCGGGCCAGCCGCCGGTTGCGGACCATCCCAGCAACGTTGAGGTCCTCGATCACGATCGTGTCGTGGCAGGCTGCCAGCTCCGTGGTGAGCTTGTGGAGGCCGTCGCGGCGGAGGTTGGCGACCCGAGCGTGCGCCGTGCCGAGGCGTCGCTGGGTCTCCCGCCAGCCGGTTGACGGTGTTCGACGAGTGCCATCGGGCGCACTGGGGCCGTGGCGGCGGGCGAGCTGCCGGTTCAAGCGCCGCAGCCGCCGCTGTGCCTGGTCCAGCGGCCGCGGATTGGGGATGATTTGCCCAGTTGAGAGTACTGCCAGATGCCGGATGCCCACATCGACACCGACCACCCCGGCCTGCTGGGGGCGGTCGGGGCTGCGACGCTCGACCTCGACGGTAAACGACACGTACCAGCGGTTGGCGGTGCGGGTAATCGTGGCGGCCAGGATCCGGGCGGTGCCGGCCTCCAGGCGCCGAGCGAGCTTCCTGGTGGACTCATGGGTATGGATTCGTCCGATGCGTGGGAGTACGACGTGGTGGCGGTCGGGCTCGACGCGGATCGCGCCTGTGGTGAACCGGCAGGTGGGCCGGGTGCGATGCTTGGCCTTGCGCCGGGGGAAGCCGACCCTGCGGCCGTTGCGCTTGCCGTGCTTGGAGTCCGACCAGTTCGCAAGCCCGCGGGCCAGGGCGTCCAGGCCGGAGTTGTAGGCCTCCTTGGAGTTCTCCCACCACCACGGCGCCACCTCGTGCTTGGCGCGGTTCCACTCCCAGCGCAGGTCTGGCAGCGTCCACGGCACTTGGACGTCCAGGCCGGCGGCGCGCTGGTCCAGGCGCTGCTTGACGAGCTTGAGGGCCCAGTTGAAGGCGTAGCGGGCCGCCCCGCAGTGGGAGGCCAGTGCCCGGGTCTGCCGTGGGGTGGGGTCGAGGGCGAACATGTACGCCTGGGTGACCAGCAGCATGCGACCGACTCTATCGAACAAGTGTTCCGATGGCGAGCCTGGTAGCGGCGAGTTGGGGAGAGGATCAGGGGTAGTCGGCCGAGGTGGTGGCAGGCGGCTGGTCGGGGCTTGCGAGTTGATGCCAGACGAGGGCATCGCGCTGCTGGGCGAAGATGGCTTGCTTGGTGCGTTCGCGTTGGAGGTCGAGCCGGTGGGCTGGCGGGCACGAAGCTGCTCGGCGGCGAACGCGAGGATGGCGTCGCCGTGGAACAGCAGCAGGAGGAACGCCAGCACGGTCCAGATTGCGGTCCAGGCCCAGGTCCACATGACACGGTTCCTCTCTACTCGGATTCCCAGGGTGGCCGGCCCGACCAGGCCTCGCCGCAGGCCAGGTGGCCTTCGGCGGCGCGCCTGGCGGGGCTGGGCCGACTTCCAGGTCCGCAGCGACCAGGCGATCCGCCGGCACTGGACCGCTGGTGTGCTGCGCGTTCTCGTTCTGCTGGCAGTGGCAGCCCAGCGGATGGTGGTACTGGCGGGTGGGCAGCAGGGCGGCGATCTGGACCCACAGGGGTTCCAGGATGGACGATGGCAGGGCAGGCACGAGACCTCCGTGTGACCGCAGGTGTGAGAGCCGCTGATCATCACGGCTCGTGCCTGCCCTGCTCCAGTTCGCCCTATTGGCGCAGGCTGTAACTCGGAGGGGCGTTCCCTTCTAGAATCGGCCGGTGGACATCGACCGCTACGTCGCCAGCAACACGCCGGTGTGGAACCGGCTGGCCGAGCTGACCGCCCGGTCCCAGCGGGGCGTCGGCCGCCTGTCCGCCGCGGAGCTGGACGAGCTGGTCCGGCTCTACCAACGGGTCGCCGGCCACCTCTCCTACGCCCAAACCTACTACCGCGATCCGGGCCTCGTCGCCAAGCTGTCGGCGCTGGTCGCCCGGTCCGCGGCCGTGGTCTACGGTACCCGGCCGCGCACCCTGCGGGTACTGGGCCGCTTCTTCACCACCACCTTCCCCGCCGCGGTCTGGCACGCGCGCTGGTTCGTGCTCGTCTCCACCATGCTGTCGGCGATCCCGGCCGCCGCGCTCGCCATCTGGATCGCCAACTCGACCGCCGCCCTGGAGGCCGTCGGCCCGGCCGCGGTCCGCGAGGCGTACGTCAACCGGGACTTCGCCGCCTACTACAGCTCCGAGCCGGCCGCCCAGTTCGCCTCACAGGTCTTCTCCAACAACGTGCAGGTCGCCTTCCAGGCGTTCGCCCTCGGCATCCTGCTGTGCGTCGGCACCGCCTACGTGCTGGCGGCCAACGGCGCCGCGCTCGGCCTCGCCGCCGCGCTGTTCGCCGTCGAGCACCAGCTCCCCAAGTTCTGGGGGCTGGTCACGCCCCACGGCATGCTGGAGCTCACCGCGGTGTTCGTGGCCGGTGCCTCCGGCCTGCGCCTCGGCTGGACGCTGATCGACCCGGGCGACCGGCCCCGCGGCGTCGCCCTGGCCGAGGAGGGCAGGCGCGCGGTGGTGATCGTGCTCGGCCTGGTGCTCACCTTCCTGGTCGCGGGCACGATCGAGGGCTTCGTCACCGGCCGGCCCTGGCCGACCTGGCTGCGCGTCGGCATCGGCGTGGTGGCCGAGGCCGGCTTCCTCGGCTACGTCTGGTTGCTCGGCCGGGCCGCCGCCAGGCGCGGCCTGACCGGCGCGCTCGGCGAGCAGGACGAGGGAAGCTGGCTGGCAGTTGACAGAAACGGTCGGTAGCCCTCCGCCGCTTCGTGCGCTGGCTTCCCTCGTCGCTCCTCAGTCAGTCCAGCGCGCGGCTACGGGCCACCTCCCTAGAGCCCTCCCTATAGGCGGCCGGTGGCCTTGACGCGCAGGTAGGCGTCAGCCAGCTCGGGGGCGAGCCGGCCGGGGCGGGCGTCGACCACCACGGCGCCGAGCCCGCGCAGGCGGGCGACGGTGCGCCGCCGCGCCTCCAGGCTGGCCGTCGCGGCGGCCTTGCGGTACGCGCCGCCCGCCTGCGCCGGGGTCGAGCGCGCCCAGGTCTCCACCTCCGGGTCGGTGACGCTGGCGACCACCACCAGGTGGTTGCGGGCGATCAGCGGCAGGGCGGGCAGCAGCGTCTCGGCCACGGCCTGCTCCGCCAGCTCGGTGAGGACCACCAGCATGGCGCGGCGCCTGAAGCGCACCAGCGTCTCGGCGAAGGCGCCGCGGTAGTCGCTCTCGACCAGTTGCGGCTCGAGCGCGTACATCGCCTCGGTGACGCGGGAGAGCTGGTCGCGGGTGTGGCCCGGGTTGACGGCGGCCCGCACCTCGCTGTCGAACGCCACCAGCCCGGCGCGGTCGCCCAGGCGGGTCGCGACCGCGGTGAGCATCATCACCGCGTCCATGGCGTGGTCGAGGCGGGGCACGCCCTCGACCCGGCTGGCCATGGTCCTGCCGGCGTCCAGCAGCAGCAGCACCGTCTGGTTGCGCTCCGCGCGGTAGGTGCGGACGATCGCCTTGCCGGCGCGGGCCGTGGCCGCCCAGTCCATGCGCCGGAACTCGTCGTCGGTGCTGTACTCGCGCAGCGAGTCGAACTCGGTGCCGCCGCCCCGGCCCTGCGCCGAGCGCAGCCCGATCTCGAGGATGCGGGCCTTGTCGATGCGCAGCTCCGCCTCGTCGCGGGACTTGAACGGCGGGTACACGCGCAGCGTGCCAGGCAGGTCCCTGCGGCCCTGGCGGGCGGCCAGGCCGAGCGGCCCCTCCACCCGCAGGGTCAGCTCGGCGGGGGTGAAGCGGCCGCGGCGGGTGGGACGGATGGCGCTCGCGGCCGCCGCCCTGCCGTGGGCCGGCACCGTGAGCCGCGCCTTCCGGGTCGTGGCCGCCAGGGACGGCGCCAGCTCGTCGGCCAGGGCGACCCGCACCGCACGGCCGGCGTGGCGGCCCTGCCGGTTGGCGACCCGCCAGACCACCTGGCTCTCGCCGCCGAGCGGCACGATCCCCGGCAGCTCCCGCTCCACCTCGAGCTCCACCGGCAAGGTGGCGAGCAGCCAGTCGGCCAGCGCCACCCCGAGGAGCAGGCCGTCGACGGCCACCAGCCCGAACGGCGGCCGCAGCGGCGCCAGCAGCACCGCCAGCGACCCGACGGCGGCCAGCACGCCCAGCCGCCAGGTCGGCACGGGCACCCAGGCGAACCCAGGAGGCCTGCCGAGCCCGCCCTGACGCTCCGGGGGGCTGCCGCTTCGCTCCTCGAGCCCCCCGGACCCCCCGGTCACCGGGGTACCGGCACCGAGGCGAGGATGCCGTCGAGCACCCCGTCCGCGGTCACGCCCTCCAGCTCCACCTCGGGGCGGAGCTGGACGCGGTGGCGCAGGGTCGGCTTGGCGATCGCCTTGACCTCGTCCGGGGTGACGAAGCGCTTGCCGGCCAGCCAGGCCCATGCCTTGGCCGCGTGCAGCAGCATGGTCGCGCCGCGCGGGGAGACGCCGAGGGCCAGCGACGGCGACTCCCGGGTCGCCCGGGCGATCGCCACGATGTAGGCCTGCACGCGCGCCTCGACCGGCACGCCGCCGACCTCCTTGCGGCCCTCCTCCAGGTCGTCGGCGCCGGCCACGGCCTGGACGCCGAGGGTGGCCAGGTCGTGGGGGTCCATGCCGGCGTCGTGCCTGGCGAGCACGGCCTGTTCCTGCTCGGCGCTGGGGTAGCCGATCACCAGCTTGAACAGGAAGCGGTCGAGTTGCGCCTCCGGCAGCGGGTAGGTGCCCTCGTACTCCACCGGGTTCTGGGTCGCGACCACCAGGAACGGGTCGGGGAGCTGGCGCGGCAGGCCCTCCACCGAGACCTGCCGCTCCTCCATCGACTCGAGTAGGGCGGCCTGGGTCTTCGGCGGGGTGCGGTTGATCTCGTCGGCCAGCAGCAGGTTGGTGAACACCGGCCCCTGCCTGAAGCGGAAGGAGCCGTCACGCTGCTCGAAGATCACCTGGCCGGTCACGTCCGAGGGCATCAGGTCGGGGGTGAACTGGACCCGTTTGAAGTCCAGCGACAGGCTCGCGGCCAGCGTCTTGACCAGCAGCGTCTTGGCCGTGCCAGGAACCCCTTCGAGCAGCACGTGGCCGCGCACGAGCAGCGCCGCGACCAGGCCGGAGACGGCTCCGTCCTGGCCAACCACCGCCTTGGCGATCTCCTCGCGGACTCGCAGCACGGCTTCCCTAGCGGACACTGGTGACCTCCCGGCGGACGGCGTCGACGGCGTGGGCGAGCGCGACGAGCTCGGCCTCGTCGCGCGGGGTGACGGGGGCGAGCGCTGCACGCACGCGCTCCACGGGGATGCCGGTGCGGGCCGCGGCGGTCTCGGCGACCCGCTCGGGCGGGGCCGAGGCGGGCAGGCCGAGCCGCTCGGCCAGCACCCTGCGCAGGTCGTCGCTGAGCAGCCCGGCCGCCTGGCCGCGACCACGGGCCCGCTGCAGCAGGTTGCCGACGGCCACGACCAGCTCGGAGCCTTCCAGCTGGACGGGCTGGGGCTCGCGCACGGGACGACCCAGACGGCGCGCCCGCCACAGGGCGACCAGCGCGAAGGCGACCACCAGCTGCCAGCCGAACAGCTTGACCCGCGGCGCGATCAGGTCGGTGAGGCCGCGCGAGCCGCCGCCGGGCGGCGGCGGCCGCAGCACCACCACCCGCGTGCCGGCCGACGGGGCCAGCAGGCTGACGGCGACCACGGCGTTGTCGGCCTTGCCGAGCTCCCGGTTGACCAGCGCGCTGCTCCCGCCGAGGCGGACCAGGGTGCCGGACCCGAGCGGCTGGACGACCAGCCAGGCGCCGTCGCCCCGGCGGAAGCACCCCTGGCTTCCCCTCGGCACCTTGAACAGCACGCCCCCTGGGGCCGACACGCGCCCCGCGCCCTGCAGCGCGGGCTCCGCGCAGCGCCGCTGCAGCTGGGTCTCGACCAACCCGACGGTGGTGCGGCCCGCCACCTCGAGGTCGGACACCCCCGAGCCCGGGTCGGCCACCACCAGGACACCGCCGCGCCGGACCCAGCCGAGCAACTCCTCGCGGGCTGGCGGGTCGAGGTTGTCGGAGAGCAGCAAAGCGGTGCCGCCGCCGGCAGGTGGCGCGTCGCCGACCGAGACCTCAGCGTTCAGCTCGCGCAGCACGTCGACCAGCGCCTTGGTGCCGAGCGGGCCGGGCGAGGAGGGGTCGAGGGGGACGCCCTCGTCCGGCCGCCGCCCGCCGATCAGGGCGGCGGCGAGCAGCCCGGCGAGCACCAGCACCCAGGGCAGCGCCTGCCGCACCCGCGCGCTCACCGTGAGACCCCCGCGAGCACCCGGTCTGCCAGCGTCCGCAGGCGGCCGGCATCGTCGTGGCCGGTCGGCCAGCGCGCGTACCAGGCGAGCTCGAACAGCTCGGTGGCGCCGGCGAAGTCGTCGGCCAGCAACGGGGCGTTGCGGCGCACCTCGCCGCGGTACTCGCCGGCGGTCCGGCCGGGGATCTCGTCGACCAGGCCGCGGACGGCCAGGTCGGCCACGAGCGCCCGGTAGCGGCAGCGCACCGCCTGGCGCCACTCGCCGGCGCGTTCGTGGGCCTCGGCCTCGGCGCGCCACTCCGCGCCGGAGCGGCCCGGGACGGCGGGCAGGGCCGCGGCCGCCGCCGGGTCCCTGGTGACCCCGAGCGAGAACCGCAGCGCCACGAAGGCGACCGCTGCCAGGATGAGCAGGACGAGCGCCAGGCCGACGAGCGCCCCGGCGCCGCCGGAGGCGAGCTGGCCGAGCAGGATGCCGAGCCGTTCGAGCAGCCACTGCCACGCCACCTCGAGCGGGGTCCGCTGCGCCGGCAGGTACTCGGCCCGCCGCAGCACCCGCCTGGTGGTGTCGCGCACCTCCCCCGGATCCCGCTCGGGCACCGGCAGGTCCAGCGTCGGCCGCCCGGCGGCGCCCGTGCTGCTCGGTCCCGGCGCGGACTCCGGCCGAGCCGGGGACGGCTGGGCCGCCGCCTGGCCGCCGCCGGCGGCCAGGCCGGCGAGCACGGCCAGGAGCAGGGCGGCGGCCGCCGCGGCCCGGCGGACGGCCACGCTAGAACGCCGGCCGGGCTTCACGGTTGAGGCCGGCCGCGGTCATCTGCAGGTCCAGACCCTCCAGCCGGATGCGTGCGTCCAGGTACAGCAGCGTGGCGACCAGGGCGATGAACGGCATGGTGACCAGCGCGGGCAGCAGGGTGCCCATGGCCAGCAGCGGCCAGGCCGTGTGCAGGCCGATGAGCTCGGCGGGCAGCTGGAACACCCAGCCGAAGGCACTGTCGACGAAGTAGGCGATCAGCCCGGCGAGCAGGCTGATGCCGAGCACCGGCCAGAACCGCGAGGCGACCAGCCCGGCCGAGCGGCCCATCGCGTTGATGGGGCCGAGCCGCTCGATGCCGAACGCCGGCGCCGTCAGCACGAAGAACGCCATCGGGATCAGCACCGGCACCACGCACAGCACCACCCCGACGAGCTCGAGCAGGTGGACGCAGGCGAAGGCGACCAGGGCAAGGGGCAGCCGCCGCAGGGTCCAGCCGAGCGCCTGCCCGGCGCTGACCTCCTGGCCGGCGTAGCTGGCCATCACCACCGGCGCGAGGGTGCAGCCGACCAGGAACGGGACCATGAACTGGCGCAGGATCAGCTCGATGAACAGGACCCCGCCGAGCTGGCCGAAGCTGCCGAACGGGATCGGACTCACCTCCTGGCTCAGCGACGGGTCACGGAAGACCTGCAGCAGGCCGAGGCCGCCGAGGAGGTCGCGCTGCAGGTAGGCCGCGACCACGTCGAGGGGGAGCTGGATCGCCGCGGTCACCAGCACGGCGACCACCAGGTTCGCCTTCAGCAGCTTGAACGCCCCGTCCACGATGTCGCCGAGCGTCATCGGGTGCAGCGGCAGCGGGCCGGTGCGCTGGTCGCCGCCCTTGGGCAGGGTCACTGCCGCCTGGTAGCCGGGATCGCCCCAGCCGGGCGCCGGGGAGCCGTAGGGGGCCGGCGAGCCGTAGCCGGGCGGCCCCCAACCGGGCTGCTGCCCCCAGCCCTGCCCGGACGGGCCCGGCTGCCAGGGTTGCTGCCCGCCCTCCGGCTGGCCGCCGCCGGGCTGCCCGGCCGGCGGTTCGATCTGCCCCCACGGAGGTGGTTGACTGCTCACGGGTTCCCTCTCGGCTTCGCGAGTTCGTCGTCTTCGACTACTTGGCGGCAATTGCGCGTAGGCTTCGTGCCCGGCATTGTCAGCATGGCACTGGAATCGGTCAACGAGGTAGTCGTGCCGTCCGATGGCTCCCTGAAGGGCTCCCGATTCGGCTGGCAACATGACATCCTTGCGCGGTTGAAACGAGTAAGGGAGGTCATCGGCTTGAAGGGCAGAGTGTTGGTGGTGGACGACGATCCGTCGCTCGGTGAGATGCTCGGAATCGTTTTGCGCCAGGAAGGGTTCGAGCCGGTGTTCGTGCGCTCCGGCGACCAGGCGATCGCAGCCTTCCACCAGGCGAAACCCGACCTCGTGCTGCTTGACTTGATGCTTCCGGGCAAGGACGGTCTGGAAATCTGCCGCGAGCTCCGCATGGAGTCCGGCGTGCCGATCGTGATGCTCACCGCCAAGACCGACACGGTCGACATCGTGCTCGGTCTCGAATCGGGCGCCGACGACTACATCACCAAGCCCTTTTCCGCCAAGGAGCTGGTCGCCCGCATCCGCGCCCGGCTGCGCCGGCGCGACACCGAAGGCGCCGAGACGCTGCGCTTCCACGACATGGAAATGGACGTGATGGCCCACCAGGTCACCAAGGGCGGCAAGCCGGTCAACCTGACGCCGCTCGAGTTCGAGCTGCTCGCCACCCTGGCCCGCAGGCCGCGCCAGGTGTTCACCCGCGAGGTGCTGCTCGAGCAGGTCTGGGGCTACCGCTACGCGGGCGACACCAGGCTGGTCAACGTGCACGTGCAGCGCCTGCGGGCCAAGATCGAGGACGACCCCGAGAACCCTCGCATCGTGCAGACGGTCCGCGGCGTCGGCTACCGCATCGGGCCGGAGCCGGGCGCCGCCGACAGCGCCAAGCCCGACGAGTAGGCCGGGTGAGCCCCTGACCCCTTCGACCGTCCTTCGCCGCCTTGCCCCCTCCCGCCTCGACCTGCGGGCCAGGGTGGTGCTGTTCACCTCGCTCATCGTGGTGGCCTCGCTGCTGCTGCTCGGCACCGCCCTGCACGCCCTGCTCGCCAAGTCGCTCTACACCCAGCAGCTCGAGCAGGCCAAGGGCGAGGTCGAGCGGCTGCGCGACCAGGCCTCCACCACCCTGACGGGCTCGGCCAACGCCTCCACCACGCAGGTGCGGCAGCGCGTCTTCGACCAGCTCAGCTCCGGCACGGCCGCGCCCAAGCCCGGCTTCACCGCGGTCATCCTGGTCGGCCCGGAGTCCACCCAGCTGTCCGACGAGCGCGTCCAGCTGGAATCGATCCCGCCCCAGCTGATCAACGCGGTCTTCACCCGCTCGGAGGTCGCCTACCTGTACATGGACGCGCCGCCGGGCATCGACTCCCGGCGCACGCTGGTGATCGGCGCGCCGATCCGCTCTTCGCAGGGCGACTACGAGGCCTACTTCTTCTACCCGACGCGGTTCCAGGAGGACACCCTCGGGCTGCTCACCAACTTCCTGATGATCGTGGGCGTCGGCCTGCTCGCCGCGGTCGTGGTCATGACCGCCATCTCCATCGGCCGGGTGCTCAAGCCGATCCAGCGCGCCCGCGACGTCGCCGAGGCGATCGCCTCGGGCAACCTCACCGCGCGCCTGCCAGAGGCCACCACCCAGGACGACTTCGGGCGGCTGGCGGAGTCGTTCAACCGCATGACCGAGGCCCTCGCCCAGAAGATCAGCGAGCTGGAGAACGTCTCCAGCCTGCAGGCCCGCTTCGTCTCCGACGTCAGCCACGAGCTGCGCACCCCGCTGGCGACGGTGCGCATGGCGGCCGACTACATCCACGCCGCCCGCTCCGGCCTGCCCCCCGACGCCCAGCGCGCCGCGGTGCTGCTCGAACGCGAGCTGGAGCGCTTCGAGAACCTGCTCGAGGACCTGCTGGAGATCAGCCGCTTCGACGCCGGCGTGATCGCCCTCGACCCGGTCGAGGTCGACCTCGCCACCCTGCTGGACGAGGTGGTCGACGCCCTCGACGCGATCGCCCACGGCCGCCGAGTCAAGGTCTCCCTGCACGTCGACCGCAGCCAGGGGCCGCCGCTGGTCGCCGCCGACCCGCGCCGGCTCGACCGGGTCTTCTCCAACCTGGTCAAGAACGCCATCGAGCACACCCACGACGGCCACGTCAAGGTCGAGGTGGCCCGGCGCGGCAGCGAGGTCGTGGTCAGCGTCGAGGACGAGGGCGAGGGCATCCCGGCCGAGGACCTGCCCCACATCTTCGAGCGCTTCTACCGCGCCGACGTGCACCGCGCCAGGACCCTCGGCGGCACCGGGCTCGGCTTGGCGATCGCGCTCGAGAACGTCAACCTGCACAAGGGCTCGGTCACGGTGACCTCGGAGGTCTCCAAGGGCTCGGGGTTCACCGTGGTCCTGCCGGGGATGGAGCAGCAGCCGGGCAAGGCCGCCGCGGGCGGCAACGGCGGAACGCAGCCACCGAGCGGGTCCGAACCGGAGGTGGTGGTGGGTGGCTGAGCGGCGGCCCCACGGAAGGGTGCTGCCCCGTTCGCGCATCGTCCTGGCGTTTGCCGGCCTGCTGCTGGCGGGCTGCTCCGCCGGGGTGCCGCGCACCGGCCAGGTGACCAGCGTCTCGCGGGTGGCGTCGCCGAGCGAGCGGGACATGACCAACTCCGGCGTCGGCACGCGGCCGACCGTCGGCCTCAAGCCGGCCGAGCTGGTCCGGGAGTACCTCCGTGTCGCCTCCTCCGGCGACCCGGAGATGGCCAGGCCCTGGGTGGTGCCCAACGACCCGCACGCCGCCGGCCAGTTGCAGGCCTGGACGCGGCGCCGCTCCGCCCTTGTCTACTCCAACCCGACCCCCAGGTCGGCCAACCCGTCCGGCAAGGGCGAGGTCAAGGTCGTCATGGAGGTCTCCCTGCTGGGGCATTTCGACGGGCACGACTGGACGCCGCTGGCCGAGGAGCGCCGGCTGGAGTTCCGCCTGCGCCGGGTCGGCACCGAGTGGCGCGTCGCCAACCCGGGCGACGAGCCGTTGATGAGCGAGGAGTCGTTCAAGGAGCGCTTCCGGCGCACCACCCTCTACATGGTCGCCCGCGACCGCCGCCACCTGGTGCCGGCGCCCACCTTCTTCGCCCCGGACACCGCGGCCGCCCAGACCGACGAGCGCGGCGTGGAGGCCCGCGCCGAGCAGGTCCTGCGCCTGCTGCTCGACGGCCCCCGCGGCCGGCTCGCGCCTGGCATCACCAGCGACATCCCGGCAGGAACCCGGCTGCAGTCGTTCGACTACGCCCCCGGCGCCGGCCTGGCGACGGTCAACCTGTCGAGCGAGTTCACCACCCCCGGCGAGGCAGGCTCCGGCCGCCTGCGGGTCGCCCAGGTCGTCTGCACGCTCACCGAGCTGATCCGTACGGCCCAGGTGCGGGTCCAGGTCGACGGGCACGAGGTCGACGCGGTGGGTCCGGACCGCTTCCGCACCGACCGCCCCTACCGCGGCAACGAGCCAGAGCTCGATCCCCTGCTGCCGCGCCGCCGGGGCAGCGAGCACGTGGTCGCGTTCGTGCGCGACGGCGAGGTCTACACCGTCCCGGTCGACGTGCCCAACGCCAGGCCGAAGGTGCTCCCCCTGCCCGGCGGCGGCCCGAAGCTCCACCCGGTCTGGTCGCCCGACGGCGACCGCATCGCCTACCTGCTCACCGCCGGGGGGACCGGCAGCGACCTGGAGCTGTGGACCGCATCCGCCAGCGGGGCCGCCGCGGTCAAGACCGGCCTGCACGGCAACCTGTCCGAGCCCACCTGGGTGCCGTCCGACCCGCCCCGGCTGCTCGCCCTCGAGCACGAGCACGGCAAGGTCCGGCTCTGGTCGGTCGCGCCCGACGGCGCCGGCCGGCCCGTCCGGCTCAGCCTCGGCCAGCTTCCCGACGGGATGGACCCGACGCTGCTGCGGGTCAGCGCGGACGGCGGCCTGGTGCTCGCCGTGATGGGCAGCAGGGAGCAGGCCGAGGAGTCGGCCGCCTTCGGCGCCGACAGCGACCAGCTCTTCCTCGGCGTGCTCGGCGACGGGGGCGTGACCAGGTGGGTCGGCGGCTCCCTGGCCCCCGGGCTGGGGGAGATCCACAGCCCGGTATGGGCCGACCCCGACACGATCGCGTTCGTCGGCGAGGCCGGGGCGAAGGGCTCGAAGGCGCTGTGGACGACCCGGATCGACGGCTGGGACCCCACCCAGGTGCTCTCCTCCGACCGCACCAGCGACGCCGGGGTCGACATCGCCGACCAGCTCACCGCCGACCCCAGCGGCCACACCCTGGTGTTCAAGTCGTCCACCGACCTCTCCAGCTCCCTCTGGCTGGTCAACGTCGACGGGCGCGGCCTGCGCGCCCTCACCAGCGCCAACCCCTCGAACCTCGACACCGACCCCACCCTGGCGTCCGGTTGATCCGTGATTGATCCGGGGGGGAGCCCGAGGACAGCTCCCCCCCGGAGGCCCCCCCATCGGGTCCTTTGGCCGGATCCCTGTTCGGGCCCCAGGTGGCTGCGGCGGGATCCAGTTGGGCTTGGGCGGCTGCGGCGGGATCTTCGGTGCCACGGGGACGGCGCCCGGCTTCTTGGGTGCTGCGGCGGGATCCTGCGGGGCTTGGGCGGCTGCGGCGGGATCTTCGGTGCCACGGGGACGGCGCCCGGCTTCTTGGGTGCTGCGGCGGGATCCCTGTTGGGGTTCGGGTCGGTTTGGCGGGATCCTTGGTGCCACGGCATGTTCGCCGTGCCGGGGGCCGGCCTGCTGGCTGGTGGTTGGGGTGGGCTGTGGACGACGCGGGACGAGCGGCGGGCGGGGCGGCTAGCCTGCGGCCATGTCGCTACTGGAGCTGCTCGCCGGGCTGCTGCGTCCGCCCGTCTGCCTTGGGTGCGGACGGCCGGAGGCGTGGCCTTGCTGCGCCGCCTGCCTGCCACCCGAGCCGGGTGCGCCGGGGCCGTGGTGGCTGGCCGCGGCTCCGGACCTCGTGGTCTGGGCGCTGGGTGGGTACGGCGGGGCCCTGCGCGAGGCGGTGCTCGCCGGCAAGCTCGGGGCGCAGCCGGCGGCCCTCACCGTCCTCGGCCGGCGCCTCGGCGCCGCGCTCGGTGCCGCCGGTGCCGGCGCCGACCTGGTCACCTGGATCGCGGCGGGCCGGTCCAACGGCCTGCCACGTGACCATGCGCGCAGGATCGCCGCCGGGGTGGCGGCCGCGCTCGACCTGCCAGCCGTCGCCCTGCTCGGACCGGCCGCGGGACCCGACCTCGGCCGTGGCCGCGCCGACGGACGGCCCCGCCCGGCGCCACCGCGCCCACCGCCGCGCGCCCGCGGTCGGCTCGACGGCGGTCGGGTGCTGGTGGTCGACGACGTCGTCACCACCGGGGCGACCCTCGCCGGCGCGGCCGCGGCGCTGCGCCAGGCCGGCGCCCGCGAGGTCGAGGCGGCGGTGCTCGCCGCGGCGCGGGGGGCGCTCGACGGCATCGCCGCGGCGCCGTCGACCTCGCCACGGCTCCGCTGGGTCCGCTCCGGCGGCCGTCCCGGTGCGTTCGTGACGGCCGCCAGTCTGGCCATCCCGGCGGCGAACGGGCCACCACAGGATGCGGCACCGAGCGGTATTTCCCCAGCTCAATGCGGCATGTTGTGTAGTTGTAGCCAGGCGGCCCCGGTGTAGAATCCGGCCAATACGACCCGTCCTATGAAGCGGACGTGCTCGGATGCCGACTGATCGTGGCAGACCGACCTGTTCACTCCGTGTCACCCGTGCCGTGGCAACATCAAAGGACCGACTCAGCACGGACCCAGCCGCATCGGTCATCGCGCCGACGAGCAGGATGGGAGCTGCTTATGCAGGTGACGGTGAAGGGCAAGAACACCGAGGTGCCCGACAAGCTGCGGGCGCTCGCCGAGCGCAAGCTGGCCAAGGTGCAGCGCTTCGACGACCGGATCCTGTCCATGGACGTGGAGTTCTCCGAGGAGCGCAACCCGCGGGTCGCCGACGCCCACCGGGTCGAGGTCACCCTGACCACCAAGCACCGGCTGGTCCGGGCCCGCGCCAGCGCGCGCGACCCGGCGGCCGCCGTCGACCAGGTGATCGACCGCCTGCAACGACAGGTCAAGAAGCTCAAGGATCGCCGCGTCGACCGCACCCAGCACGCCGAGAGCGCCAAGACGCTGCCACCCCTGGTGGAGTCGCCCGGCCCGGCCGAGGAAGCCGAGCAGCCAGACCTCACGGAGATCGTGCGCTTCAAGAAGATCGAGATGAAACCGATGAGCCCAGAAGAGGCGCTCGACCGGATGGACCTCCTCGGGCACGATTTCTACCTGTTCGCCAATGCCGAGACCGAACGGGTCAATCTCGTGTACCGTCGCCGTGGCGGTGGCTTCGGGCTCATCGAACCAGAGGCCTAGCCAGGCGTTAGGCGTCCCCTTCGCGGGGAACGACAGAGCACCCCGGCTGCGAGCTGACCGGGCCGGGGCGCGGACGTGAGAGGGGAGAGCGTGGCGGACGACCGGCAAGCGCGACCACGGAGCGCAGGGGACGCCATCCGTGTGCTGATCGTGGACGACCACGCGCTGTTCCGCCGTGGGCTCGAGATGGTCCTCGAGCAGGAGGACGACGTCGACGTCGTCGCCGAGGCGGGCGACGGCGCGGAGGCCGTCGAGAAGGCCCAGGAGGTCATGCCCGACGTCGTGCTGATGGACGTCCGCATGCCACGCCGTGGCGGCATCGAGGCCACCCAGGCGATCAAGGACCTCATCCCGCACGTCAAGATCCTCATGCTGACGATCTCCGACGAGGAGGCCGACCTCTACGACGCCATCAAGGCGGGCGCCAACGGCTACCTGCTCAAGGAGATCTCCATCGAGGAGGTCGCCAACGCCATCCGATCGGTCTACCAGGGCCAGTCCCTGATCTCCCCGTCGATGGCCTCCAAGCTGCTCAACGAGTTCGCCAGCATGGTCAAGCGGGCCGACGAGAAGCAGCAGCTCCCCACCCCACGGCTGACCGACCGGGAGATGGAGGTGCTCCGGCTGGTCGCCAAGGGCCACAACAACCGCGACATCGCCAAGGAGCTGTACATCTCCGAGAACACCGTGAAGAACCACATCCGCAACATCCTCGAGAAGCTGCACCTGCACTCGCGGATGGAAGCGGTGGTCTACGCGGTGCGCGAGAAGCTCCTCGAGATCAAGTAAGCCGGCCGAGCCGCCGCCCGCCTTGCCGGTCGTCCTCGCGCTCGACATCGGCGGCACCAAGCTGGCCGCCGGGGTGGTCGACGACGCCGGCCGGGTCCGCGGTCGCGGCCGCGTGCCGACCCCCACCACCGGCGACGCAGAGGCGCTCTACGAGGCCCTGCTCGCCTGCGCCACGGCCGCACTGCGGGGCGCCGACGTGGCCCCCTACGAGCTGGACGGCGTCGGCGTCGCCTGCGGCGGCCCGATGCGCTGGCCGGAGGGGAGCGTCTCGCCGCTGAACATCCCCGCCTGGCGCGACTTCCCGCTGCGCCACCGGCTGGCCGGCGAGTTCGGCGACCGTCCCGTGCTGGTCCACAACGACGCCGTCGCCCTGGCCGTCGGCGAGCACTGGAAGGGCGCCGGGGCGGGCAGCGCCCACCTGCTCGCCGTGACCGTCTCCACCGGCGTCGGCGGCGGCCTGGTCCTCCACGGCCGCCTGCACCACGGCGCCAGCGGCAACGGCGGGCACATCGGCCACCTGGTGGTGGAGCCGGACGGCCCGCCGTGCTCCTGCGGCGGCCGCGGCTGCCTGGAGGCGGTCGCGTCGGGCCCGCGCACGGTTGCCCGCGCCCTCGCCGAAGGCTGGCAGCCGCCCGACCCGGACCACGCCGACGGCCGTGCCCTCGCCGCGGCGGCCGCCGCCGGCGACAAGGTCGCCGCCGCCAGCCTGGCCCGCTCCGGCCGGGCGGTCGGCCGCGCCCTCGCCTCCTGCACGCACCTGCTCGACCTCGAGGTCGCCGCCGTCAGCGGCGGCCTCACCCAGTCCGGCCCCCCCTTCTGGGAGGCGCTGCACGAGGCCTTCGCCACCCACGCCCGCATGGAGTTCGCCGCCGCCTGCCGGGTGGTGCCGGCCCGCCTCGGCGCCGACACCGGCCTGCTCGGCGCCGCCGCCTTCATCCTGCTCCCCGACCGCTACGGCTGGGCCGTGCCCTGACCTCCGGCCGGCGACGACGCGGGCTGTGCAGGACGAGCGCCACGGTTGGCCGCGCCCGACCCCTCGGCGCTGCCGGCGGAACGGGCCGAAGGCCATAGCGGGCGATCCCCCGACTCCTCCGCTGGCGGGCGCCCGGCCGCACGAGTCCGGACCCGCCAGTGGAGCTGGCACACCCTCGCCGCCCGAGCCGACCGCAAGCCCCGCCGCCCGGTAGACTGGCGAAGTTGTAGACACGCAAGCCGGTCGGGCCGGAACTCGGCCAGCCGCGAGGAGGCGTCCCAGTCGTGGTGCTGAACAGGGTCCTCAGCTTTGGCGAGGGGAAGGACCGTCGTCGCTGTGAGGCCGTTGTCGCCCCCACCAACTCGTTCGAGGACGACATGCGGGCGCGGTCCGACGCCGAGCTGCGCGAGCTGACCGACGTCTTCCGCAAGCGGCTGGACGCAGACGAGACGCTCGACGACCTGCTGCCCGAGGCGTTCGCCGCGGTGCGCGAGGCCGCCCGCCGCGTGCGCGGCCAGCGCCACTTCGACGTGCAGCTCATGGGCGGGGCGGCGCTGCACTACGGCTACATCGCCGAGATGCGCACCGGTGAGGGCAAGACGCTCACCGCCACCCTGCCCGCCTACCTCAACGCGGTGGCCGGCGACGGCGTCCACATCGTCACCGTCAACGACTACCTCGCCAAGCGCGACGCCGAGTGGATGGGGGCCATCTACCGCTTCCTCGGCCTCGAGGTCGGCGTCATCCTCGCGCAGATGACCCCGTGGGAGCGGCGCCCCAACTACGCCGCCGACATCACCCACGGCACCAACAACGAGTTCGGCTTCGACTACCTGCGCGACAATATGGCCATGGCCGTCGACGAGCTGGTGCAGCGCGGCCACGCCTACGCCATCGTCGACGAGGTCGACTCCATCCTGGTCGACGAGGCACGCACCCCGCTGATCATCTCCGGCCCCACCGAGCAGGGCGCCCGCTGGTACCAGCAGTTCGCCCGCATCGCCCCGCGCCTGCAGCGCGACCTCCACTACGAGGTCGACGAGGGCAAGCACACCGTGGCCATCAGCGAGGAGGGCGTGGCCACGGTCGAGGAGATCCTCGGCGTCGAGAACCTCTACGACTCGCTCAACACCCCCCTGGTCCACCACCTGCAGAACGCGGTCAGGGCCAAGGAGCTGTACAAGCGCGACGTCGAGTACCTGGTGCGCGACGGCGAGGTGCTGATCGTCGACGAGTTCACCGGGCGGGTGCTCGAAGGGCGCCGCTACTCCGACGGCCTCCACCAGGCGATCGAGGCCAAGGAAGGCGTACGGATCAAGGAGGAGAACCAGACCTACGCCACCATCACCCTGCAGAACTACTTCCGCATGTACGACAAGCTCGCCGGCATGACCGGCACGGCCAAGACCGAGGCCGCCGAGTTCAACCACATCTACAAGCTCGGCGTCGTCGAGGTCCCCACCCACATGCCGATGGTCCGCGCCGACCACGGCGACGTCATCTACAAGACCGAGCAGGCCAAGTTCGAGGCCCTGAGCGAGGAGATCGCCGAGCACAACGAGAACGGCCAGCCGGTCCTGGTCGGCACCGTCTCGATCGAGAAGTCGGAGCGGGTCTCCCGCCTGCTGGACAAGCGCGGCATCAAGCACTCCGTGCTCAACGCCAAGAACCACGAACGCGAGGCCCACATCATCGCCCAGGCCGGCCGCATCGGCGCGGTCACCGTCGCCACCAACATGGCCGGCCGCGGCGTCGACATCATGCTCGGCGGCAACGTCGAGTACCTGGCCGAGGAGTCGCTCCGCGCCAAGGGGATGGACCCGGCCGAGACCCCGGCGGAGGAGTGGAACGCCGCCTTCCAGGCCGCGGTCGAGGAGAAGACCCGCCAGGCAACCGCCGAGCACGACCAGGTGGTCGAGCTCGGCGGGCTCGCCGTGCTCGGCACCGAACGCCACGAATCCCGCCGCATCGACAACCAGCTCCGCGGCCGCTCCGGCCGCCAGGGCGACCCCGGCGAGTCACGCTTCTACCTCTCCCTCGAAGACGACCTGATGCGCATGTTCGCCACCCGCACGGTCGGCAACCTGATGGAACGCCTCTCCCTGCCCGACGACGTGCCCATCACCCACCGGCTGGTGACCCGCGCGATCGCCAACGCCCAGCGCCAGGTCGAGTCCCAGAACTTCGAGCAACGCAAGAACGTGCTCAAGTACGACGAGGTCCTGAACAAGCAGCGACAGGTCATCTACGAGGTCCGCCGCCGCCTCCTGGAAGGCGCCGACCTGCGCGAGCAGGCCCTCGCCTTCCTCGGCGACGTGGTCTCCAGCCTGGTCGCCGAGTACTGCCCCGAGGGCGTCTACCCGGAGGAGTGGGACCTCGACGGCCTGTTCACCGCGCTGTCCACCACCTTCCCGGTGGGGATCGAAAAGGACGACCTCGACCTCGAGGCGCTCGACCACGCAGAGTTCGAGGCGCTGCTGCTCGAGGACGCCGAACGCGCCTACAAGGCCCGCGAGGACGAGCTGAGCCCGGAGCTGCTGGCCGAGCTGGAGCGGGCGGTGCTGCTGTCGGTGCTCGACCGCCGCTGGCGCGAGCACCTCTACGAGATGGACTCCCTGCAGGAGGGCATCGGCCTGCGCGCCATCGGCCAGCGCGACCCGCTGGTCGAGTACCAGCGCGAGGGCTTCGACATGTTCCAGGCCCTGCAGGAGGCGATCAAGGCAGAGGCCGTGGAGTACGTGTTCAACGCCAGCGTCCAGGTCGCCGAGGAGGCCGAGGAGCAGCGCCAAGCCCCCCGCCAGACGCGGCTGTCGTCGGCGGCCACCGACCAGGACGCCCGCGCCGCCCAGGGCCAGGGCCGCAAGCAGCAGAAGGTCGGCCGCAACCAGCCGTGCTGGTGCGGGTCGGGCAAGAAGTTCAAGAACTGCCACGGCGCCCCCACCGCCCGCGCCTGAGGTCCGAGCGCGAGCGCCCTGTCCCCGTCCTGGGCAGCGCGCCGCTCGTAGGTCGGCGGTGGGACCGGGGCTATGCCCGGTGGCGCAGCACCTCCAGGGTGCTCACCACCCAGCGGCCCCCGCCGGCGTCCAGCCGCATCGCCATCGCCTGCACCCGATCACCGCGCCGTACGACCGCGACGGCGTCGGCAAGCCCTGGCGTGTTCTCCTGGCAGTGCACGCGGATCAGCGCGTTGCCGGTCGGGAACGGGCCGCCGCGCCGGCGAACCGTCCGCTCCAGCACCGACCACAGCTCCGGCGTGCAGACCCGTTCGAGCTGAGCGACGCTGCGGCAGCCAGCCTCGATCTCCAGCAGCGCCATGGCGATCCCGCCGGCGATCGTCGCCGGAGGCGGCAGGCCTACCCGCGGCCCGCGGCGACTGCGCACGCCGACGACGGCAGCGGTGTCCCGACGGTGACCGGGTTCCGGCAGGAGGCTCGACACCGTCATGGCCCATCACTCCTCGATTTCCTAACGTTTACCTCTGTTTGCTTTCAGTTAGGCGAGTATACCTCTGAGAAGTGACGCTCGAACCCGGTTGTACACAGGGCTCGAGGGTCGGGCGCACCGCTGCTGCCGGCCGCTCAGCGGCGGCCCGGCGGGACCGGAAGCGGCGGGGACGGCTCCTCCGGTTCGTCCAAGATCCGGGCGAGGCGCGCACGACGCCTGGCCGGGCTGCCCGACAACGGCTCGCGACCCGACGGCCGCGCCCAGGCCGGACGTGCGCCCACGGCCGAGCACGCAGCCACCAGGGCCGCCAGCTCCTCCTCGGAGAGGCCGCGGGCCGCGGCCGTCGGGATCGGCTGGCGCGGATCGCCTGCCCGGGCCGCACCCATCGCCGCGGCGCCACGGAGGACGGCCGCCTCCCACCCGCCCGCCCGAGCGTGCCTGGCGACGCTGGTCGCCTCCCGTCCCAGCTCGCGTGCGTCGGCGGCGCCGAGCACCAGCGCGCTCAGTGCTCCCCAGGCGTGCCCGACCCGCCACGCCCGAAGCACGACCGCCCCACCGGGTCGAGGGGCGAGGACAGCGGGATCGCCACTCCCCGACAGCGCCACCACGGCCTGCACCGAGCGCCCGGCGGAGCTCCAGGCGTCAAGCGCGGCACCCGGTCCCGCCATCCAGGCTTCGGCGGCGCGCCGATCCCCGGTCCTCCGCGGCCGAGGCGTTGGAAGGCCACGCCGGCAGGCGGCATCGAGGTGCCGCACCACGGCCAGCGGCGTCGCGGGGTCGAGCCCCGGCAGCGCCGGCGTCGGCCCGAGCCCGAGCTGGTGGGCCGGCCGCACGCCGGCGACCGTCTCCAGCTCCTGGAACGCCGCGACCAGCGCGCCCACCGCCGCCGCGGCGCCGTCGCCGCGGCGGCCGAGGAGCAGCGCCCGTGGCCAGCTCGCGCCCGCCCCCTCGGGAGGCCGCTCGACCGTCATGGTCAGCTCCACCAACCACCCGGGAAGCTCCACGCCGGGCAGCGGCCACCACGCATGCCACCCAGCCCGCGGCCGCGCCCCCGCCACCGGCAAGCCCACCGCGGTCAGCACGCCCCCTGCCCGGCGGCACCCGTCGGGCAAGCGGGACAACCGCCAGCGCCGAGGCCGAGCCCAGCTTGCGCCACTACGCGTGCAGACTCGGGACGGCCGGGCGAGCGCCCGCCTGGGTCCGGGGCCGGGTCGAAGGGTAGTGGGGCTCGGCGCGGTGCGCTGGTCACGGTGACGCGGCCGGCGGTCGCGGTCACGCTGACGACGTACGCGAGCAGCTCGCCGTCCCGGTAGCGCCCGTGCCTGACCTCCACGACGTGGGCGAGCACCGTCACCTCGAGCGCGCCTCGGGCCGATCGCGTGCCGGCGGGGAGCACCAGGTCGGCGTAGCGCGAGGTGCCCGTTCGCGGGTGCGGGGCCCTACCGGGATCCACGTTCCTGGCCATGAACGGGCGCAGTCGCGTCCGCCAGCCCGCCGTGCCGTCGCCGGCGGTCAGGTACTCGCGCAGGAACGCGGCGGCGACGGCGGGCGCCCGCCCGTCGACCGTGGCCGGCCGGACCGCCGGCGGGGGCAGCCCGGGCGACAGGCCGCGCAGCGCGCCCAGCGCGACGAGCGCCCAGAGCACCACCCGAGCCACGACCCGGAACACCCCGGATGCCAGCCGCGGCGCCGGCGGCGCTGGGTCCGGCGCCCATGGGTCGCGCCCGGATCGCGGGCCGGCCCAGGCGACCTCGTCGGGCGAGCGCCCGCGTAGGGACATCGGCGGCGTCTCCTCGCTCCTAGGGCCGCTGGCGGCCGCGCGCGGCGGCGTCGGCGGGAGGGAGGACGAGCCGTGTGCCCGGGTGGATGAGGTGCGGGTCGTCGCCGAGCACGCCACGGTTGGCCGCGTGGATCCGTCGCCAATAGCGATCGATCCGGCCGGGGGATCGGCTGCCGCGAGGAAGGTGCGCGGCGGCGACGTCCCAGAGCGTGTCCCCAGGCCGGATCACGTACGGGTGGCTCGCCTCCGCGGCAGCGGCCGCCGCGCTCCCGCCGCGGTTCGCGTCCGGGCCTTGGCCGTCGGAGGCCGACGGCGAGGACCGTCGCGGCGCCGTGGTGGTCGCCCCCGTCGTCACGGTCGCGCCGGATGGCTGGCTGCCACCGAGCCACGTCGGCATTGGCACCCACGGCGGCGAGGGCATGGTCGAGCTGGTCGAGGGGATTCCGGGTGACCCCGGCTGCTGCGCTCCCGCCCCAAGGGAGGCAGGTCCATGGCCGCCACGCTCGAGGCCCGGATGGTCCCTGGCACCCGCGGCGGCGGCACCACCCGCGAGCGCGGAGGCGGCCGCAGCGGGCGAGCGGTCTGGCGGCGCCGACGCGGGCTCGGCCTGCGCCACCGCCGGCACGAGCACCACCTGGGCGAGCAGGACACCACCGAGCAGTCCAGCAGCGGCAGCGCGATCAGGCGGGCGCCATGCGCCGCCAGCGCACCCGGTGCGCCCGGCAGCCAGGCACCGAGCCGCACGGCGACGACGAGGAGCAGGTATCCGGCCAGTAGCTCGGCCGCCAGCGCCAGCACGGCGAGCAGCCCGGCCACCGGGTCGGCGGAGTGGTCGCCGAGCCCGCCAAGCGCCCGCACCTGTCCGGCCACCGGCCCCGCCATGCGGACGAGCGCGACCTCCAGGAACGCAAGTCCGCCCAGCAGGCCGATGCCGCGTCGACCATGGTGCATCTCGAACCACCCGTTTGCTTTCAGTATCACTGGTTTCACACGACTTTCCTATCAACCCTTCGGATGGGCGTCAACGCGTTGTCCACAGGGCGGAGCGCTGAGGGCCTCCCAGCGCGCGCTCCAGCGCAGGATCAAGGCCGGAGGCAGGGAGCCATGTGAGCGGATCGACCGATCTCACCGCGGCGTATCGTGGCACGGACCAGCGCGCACCTGGTTGTCGCGGCAGCCGCACTTCCAGGCCTTTCGGAGTGAGATGCCGCTACAGGGTGGCGGCGCAGCCCGCCGACCTGACGCCCCCAAGGCAAGGTCCACCGGTCGCGGGCAGGCTCGCGCCGAGGCGCGGCTGCCGCACCAGGCGCGCGACAGCAGGGAGGACCGGCGGGCGGGCACGGCTGGCCGCCGCGTCGTCGGGAGGAGGGCGCATGGTCGAGCCCGAGGAGCCAGATCCCCCGCTGCGCCGGGTGTTCGAGGAGCTCGAGGCGGAATTCGAGGCCGGGCTGCGCCACGAGGCCGAGCAGGAAGCGGTGGCGGCCATCCGCGCCGAGGTGGGAGCGACGCCGCTGTGGGCGCAGCTCGCCCGCCGCGCCGGCGCCGAGATGGTCGTCCGCGCCGGCTCGCGGCTGCTGCGGGGCACGCTGGTGGCCAGCTATCCCGACTTCTTCGTGCTGCAAGCACCCGACGGCGGACAGCACCTGGTCCGCCTCCAGGCCGCCTCCGTGGCACTACCGCCCGGCCCGGCCACCCTGCAGCAGGCGCCCGCTGGCGGGCAGCGCCGCTACCACTTCGCGCTCGCCCTGCGCGAGCTCGCCAGGCGGCGTGAGCCGGTCAGGGTCGAGCTGGCCGACGGCGGCACCGCCGAAGGCACCATCGAAGCGGTCGGCAGCGACTACCTCGAGCTGGCCGAGCACGACGTCGGAGAGGCCCGCCGGGAGGCGGCGGTCAGGGCGCGACGCTTCGCGGCCTTCGCAGCGGTCGCCTTCGTCAGTCTGCTTCCGGAGCGCCGATGAGGGGATGGGCCTTGGCCCACTCGCGGGTCTCGGCGTGCATCCGCTCGATGTAGTCCTCGAGCTGCTTGCGGTCCACCCGCCAGACGCCACGCCCGCCCAGCTTGACGGCAGGCAGGTCGCCGCTGCGGACCAGCGCGTACACCTGCGCCACCCTCACGTTGAGGATGGTGGCCACGTCCTCGAGCGTGTAGAAGCGTGGCTCGACGCCGGGAGTCGACATGAAGGCCTCCTGCGTGACCAAGGCTGCGCTGAGCGACGGCTGGAGCATCCGGCCGGGCCGGGCGTTTCATCCACAGTATCAGCCGTCCTGTTTGCATTCAATAGCGCTCCGCACCATCCTCTTGACACCGTTTACCGTCAGAAGCAAATAACCCTTTTTTCATAATTGCGCACTTGATCTCGGACGCCCAAGTCAGGCATGTTCGGCCGGATCCGTCGAAGCACCGAGAGGTCGTGTTCCACCTGTCCAATCCCGAACCGGCCCAGTTGGTTCCGTTGCCTGATCGTCAGCGTGTGTGAGCGATCTGGGCAGCCGGCCGTTGCCAGCCGGCGGTCCCCGTGTTGCCCAGCGCGCGGCTGGTGCGGGGTTCCCGCTTCGTCGCTACCTGCCCGCCGGGGCGGGTCTTCCGGTCAGCTCCACGGGCGATTTCGGTCTCCGGGCCACTCCC
>WNGE01000055.1_pt1 | contig 128906 bp, 117 predicted proteins | sample 5400651 | NCBI WGS metagenome assembly WNGE01 (sample SAMN13153370, study PRJNA577476) | soil metagenome | isolation source: 60 cm soil or saprolite under grassland replicate 2 | place: USA:California | collected 2016-06-15 | reverse complement strand
CCCCCGATTATACCGGCATATGCACTGCACCACAGCCGAATACTGATATCTTTCTGGCTACAGGATAAGGGCGCGCGGAGGGCTCGCGTGCCTGGTCAGGCACAGGATTCCTATTCGGAGTCCCCGTAACTTCGGCCTAAACCACCCAAAACACCGGGAGATCAGCCCGCTTAACCCGGGACCAGCACCCCAGAAACATCCCATAGCCGCTGGTCAGCAGGGTTTTGTCGGTGGCCCCCCGAGGGGGTTTGTGCTGCTCGTGGGCCATCCGGGACCCCCCTTCACCGCCGCCCGCGATGCTTGTCCGGAGGGTCCGGGGTCGACCACCCTCCCGGACCCCAGGAGCAGGTCATGGTGCTGTCGCCCTCCGGCCGACGCCGCCACGGCCCGCAGTGACTCCCCGTGCCCACGCCCAGGCGCGTCATAGTACCGGGGCCGCCGCGCCTCCTCCTCGCCGCAAGCTAGGCAATTTCGTTATGTGCGCCTGTAGAGTCAGGCTAACTAGCAGGTCGCATCCATCAAAACCCACCGCTCGATCGAGACAAGCCATGGTTTATCACGGAACGCACCGGAATCGCCGCAGCAACCCCGGGTGACAGGAGCGAGCAAGTGGCATCTGGCGGAGTCGGCGAGCGCGAGGTAGCGGGGCAGAATTCAGCCCACGTCGGCCTGGACTATTTTTCCAGCTTGTCGGCGCGAACGCTGATTCTCGGAGTTGATCAGAACGGTCAGATCGTGCAATACGACCGGGCCGCACCCGGCGCCCTTGGTTTACCACCGGATGACCTGCTCGGGTCCAATCTCAGTGATCTTGTAGCAGAAACGCCCGAACAGCGAGCGGCCGTGTCAGGATTGCTCGACGCGATCGAGTCCGATCGCGAGAACACGGCGATGCTGGCGATCAACTGCAGCCGGGACACCGTGACCGACGCGGTGGTCACCGTCCAGCCACTATGCGCGAGCCAACCCGGCCCCGCGGCGCTCGTCGTGATCCGCCTAGCACCGTCGAACGACAAGCGGTTCATCGATCCCGCGCTCATGCGGCGGGCCCTGCTCGATGATTCGTTCACGCGCATCGGCGCAACGCTCGACCTCGACCAGATGGCGCGGGGCCTGATCAACGTCGTGGTCCCGCACTTCTGTAACGCAGGCGGCCTGCTGGTGCTGGAAAGCCTTGTGGGAGACGACGAATTTCCCGTCCACGAGGGGGATTCCCTGGACGGTTCACAGCAGCTGCTGCGCCGGGTGGCGGTCGCCTACGACGATGCGAATCAGGCCTGGGATGCCGCATTCCCGACCGGCGAAGTGCTCCGTTACCCGGCTGGGTCGATGTATGTGCGGTGCATGGAGTCGGGCATGCCGGTCCGAGAGGTCCGCCTCGCGGCCGAGAGCGCCAATCGCCTCGCGGAGGTGTGGCGGCGCACGCCGGTCGCCGAGCTTCTTTCCGGCGCGTCGATGCTGCTGCTTCCGCTCATCGCGCGGGGTACCACGCTCGGCTTCTTCGTGTGCACGCGCAAACCTGGCTACCGTCCGTTCGATCCTTATGACACCGAGATCGGGATGGAGTTCGCCTCCCGAGCGGCGATCTTCATCGATAATGCGCGACGCTACAGCCGGGAACGTGCGACAGCGCTGACGCTGCAGCGCAGTTTGCTGCCGACCGGTCTGTCCGCGCCCTCCTCGGTCGAGGTCCGCCATCGTTATCTGCCGGGAAGCAAGCTGATCGAGGTTGGCGGCGACTGGTACGAATCGATCGCCCTCCCCGGCGCCCGTGTCGCGCTCGTCGTGGGCGACGTCGCCGGGCACGGTGTGCGCGCGGCCGTCACCATGGGCCGGTTGCGAGCCGCGATCCAGACCCTCGCCCGGCTAGAGCTGTCGCCGGCGGAATCCCTGCAGCAGCTTGACGAGCTCATGCGGACCTTGGGCGAGCGGGAACCTCACTTCGCGACATGCGCGTACGCGGTCTTCGATGCGGTCACAGGGACATGTGAGGTCGCCTCCGCAGGCCATCTGCCGCCGCTTCTTGTCCGCCCGGACGGCAGCAGCGTCTATCTGGAGGTACCGCCAGCGCCGCCGCTGGGCATCGGCGAGGGACCGATCCACAGCCAGGACTTCACGATCGACGACGGCAGCCTGCTCGTGCTGTACACCGACGGCCTGGTTGAGAACCGCACCCGTGACATCGATGACGGGCTGGCGGATCTCCAAAAGATCTTCGGTGCCGATTCCCATTCGCGCCCGCTCGAGGATCTATGCCGGGCGACCTTGGATGGCGTCTACGCCGACCAGCAACGTGATGACATCGCCGTGCTTATCGCGCGCCTCCGCCGGCTTCCCGCTGACCATCAGGTCAAATGGACGCTTGATGCCGAGCCTGCCTCGGTCAGCAAGGCGCGCGCCCTGGTCCGCGAGTCACTCAAGAAATGGGCGCTGACCGAACTGTCCGACACGACCGAGCTACTGACATCGGAGCTGGTGACCAACGCCTTGCGGTACGCGGACGGCCAGATCACCGTGCGGATGGTGCTCGAACGGACTCTGGTGTGCGAGGTGCTTGATGACTCCGCCGCGCTGCCCAGGCTGCGCCACGCGGGCACCAGCGACGAGTCTGGCCGTGGGCTGCATGTCGTCAGCCAGCTTGCCCAACGCTGGGGTACCCGCATGACGAACGCGGGAAAAGTCGTCTGGTGTGAGCAGCCGTTACCCGCCGCTGAGTCCGCCAAGCAGGGCGCGGAGCAGGACGGCGCGGATCCGGAGGATCCGTTGTGACGCAGAGCTAGCACCCGACGGACGGCCGGGTCTCGCCAACCCGTCCCGAGCACCGTCAATGCCGCCTATGGTGAAACAGTCCCAGTGAGCAGTGGACGGACGAGGTACCGACATCATGGACGGGTATCCGGACGAGTGGTTCCGTAACGATGGCGGGCGCGGATCAAGCAGAGCGGGCGACCCCGCGCCAGGACGCCCTAGGTCCGGGCAGGCCGGGCCGGGGCGCGCGGAGCGAGGGCCCGACGAGCGCGGCCGGGCTGGCGATCCCACCGTTCAGGTTCCCTACGGCGACCAGGGATATCGCGCCGCTGCCGCACCACCGTCGGCGGGGGCGTGGCCTGGCCGTGCGGCGGGAGACTCCGAATGGCCCGAACAGCCATCGACGCACGGCCCGGGCTCGCACACAGTCCGGCGGACCGGTGGCGGAGGGGGTAGGCGCGGTCGCCGAATACTCAAGATTATCGTCGGCGCAGTGGCCGTTCTCCTGGTTGCCACCATCGGGATGTACTTCTACCTCGACTCAAAGTTGAACCGCGTTGCGGTGCTGGCCGACTACTCGGGCCGCCCCGCGGAATCGGCCGGGCAGAACTGGCTCATCACCGGATCGGACAGTCGGCAAGGACTCACGCGGCAGCAAGAGGACCAGCTGGCGACCGGCCACGACGTCACCGGCCAGCGGTCTGACACGATCATGCTCATGCACATACCGGGCAGCGGCGGGCCCCCCACGCTGGTGAGCCTGCCGCGTGACCTCTTGGTGGTCATCCCGGGATACGGCCAGAACAAGCTCAACGCGGCCTTCGCCTTCGGCGGGCCGAAGCTGCTCGCCAAGACCGTGCAGAATTACACCGGCCTGCGGGTCGATCACTACATGGAGATCGGGTTCGGTGGTCTGGTGCACGTCGTCGACTCGGTCGGCGGCGTGAAAATCTGCGTCAAGCATGCCCTGCATGACACGGCGTCCGGACTCAACCTCCAGGCGGGCTGCCAGACGCTGAGTGGTGGCCAGGCGCTCGGCTACGTGCGTGACCGCCACTCGTTCGGGTCGAGCGACCTGCAGCGGGTTCAGGACCAGCGAGCGTTCCTCAAGGCGCTGCTGAGCAAGGCCACGAGCCCGGCCGTCTTTCTCAACCCGTTCGCTGCCATCCCGACGGCCACGAACGCCACAAACGCCCTCACCGTGGACCAGGGCACGCACCTCTACCAGCTGATCCGGGTCGCGTTCGCGTTGCGGGGCCCGCAGACCACCACGGTACCCACGGCCGGCGGAACCACGACGGCGGACGGCCAGAGCGTGCTGCTGAGCGACCACGCCAAGGCCTCCGAGCTGTTCAACGACCTCGGCAGCGACCGGCCGGTCCCAAAGAGCCTGCTCAGCGGAACATCCGGCGCCTGACAGGGCCAGAGCGTGAGAACCGATTCGAAGACGGGCGGCATAGCGCGTTCTCAGGTGGCTTTCAGCAACCATTCAGGCGGCCGGGTCATGATTGGGTGTATGAGCAAGTCGGCGGGTAACGGACGGAGCCCGGACGCCAAGCTCCTGGTCGTCGAAGACGAGCCGAGCATCTGCGAGTTGCTCGCGGCCAGCCTTCGTTACGCGGGTTTCGAGGTGGTCACCGCCGCGGCGGGATCCGAGGCCGTCGAAAAGGCAGGGCGCCATCGCCCGGATCTTATCGTGCTGGACATCATGCTTCCCGACATGGACGGCTTTGACGTCGTTCGGCGGCTGCGCGGCGGTGGGACGCGCACTCCCGTGGTCTTTCTGACCGCGCGGGACGCGACCGAAGACAAGATCCGGGGGCTCACGCTAGGCGGCGATGACTACGTGACCAAGCCGTTCAGCCTGGAGGAAGTGATCGCCCGCATCCGTGCGGTGCTCCGCCGCACCGGCGGAGTCGGGCATGAGCCGTCGCCTAGGCTGACGTTCGCTGATCTTGAGCTTGACGAGGAAAGCCATGAAGTATGGCGCGGCGGCGCGGCAATCCAGCTGTCCCCCACCGAATTCAAGCTGCTGCGCTACTTCATGACGAATGCGAACCGGGTGTTGTCCAAAACCCAGATCCTCGATCACGTATGGAACTACGACTTCCGGGGGGATACCGGCATCGTGGAGTCTTACGTGTCGGTGCTGCGGCGCAAGGTCGACACTGGCGAGCCGCGTCTCATCCACACCCTGCGCGGCGTCGGTTACGTGTTGCGCGTGCCTCCCGCGACGGGCTAGGCCGGGGACCACGTGCGCGGTCTCGCGAGGCGGTCATGGCGGGCCATTACCCGGCTGTCTGCCCGGGTCCCGCTGCGGGTGAAGCTCATCACCGCAGCGCTCGCGCTCGTGGCCATCGCGCTCGCGATAATAAGTGCGGTCAGCATCGCGGTGTTTCGCGGCTATCTGCTGCGGCAGGCGGACCAGCAACTGCGGCACTACGCCGCCCGCCCTTCGGACAACCAGCTCGGCGACCCCTTCGGCAGCTTCGGCGGCCCAGGCGGATACCTGCTGGAGGTGTTGCGCAAGGACGGGAAGCCGCTGGCGGTGCTCGGCCCGGGTGAGCCGCGACCCTTCGCGCACGCGCCACGGGTAAGCGCCAACGCTGGGCCGGCCATTCCGCTGCAGGCTTCCTGGATCTCCGCACATGCCGGAGAGCTCGTCACCGTCCCGGCCCGATCAGGCGCCAGCAGCTGGCGCGTGATCGTCCGGCCGGTGCACTACACGATTCAGCGGGTTCAGTACGTCTACGGACCGAACAATCTGCGGATCAACCTGACTGTCCCAAGCGTGCCAGGAAATCCCGCCACCTTGCTCGTGGGTGTGGACCTCGGCGCGATCGGCCAGTCGATCAGGAGCCTCACACTCATCGACGTCGCGGTGAGCGGCGTCGTGATCGTCATCCTGGCCGGCGTGGGCGTGGCTGTGGTACGCGCCAGCCTGCGGCCTCTCTCCGAGATCGAACAGACGGCAGGGGCGATCGCCGCGGGCGACCTGTCCCGCCGGGTGCCCAACCGCGACCCGCGGACGGAGGTAGGGAGCCTGGCGCGGTCCCTCAACCTGATGCTGGGCCAGATCGAGCAGGCATTCCGCGCTCGCTCAGCGTCAGAGGCGATGGCCCGGCAATCTGAGGAGCGGATGCGCCGCTTCGTCGCCGACGCCAGCCACGAACTGCGTACGCCGCTCAGTGTCATCCGGGGCTTCGCCGAGTACTACCGCCAGCGTGGCGGGCTCAAGGAAGGCGAGCTCGATCGAATGATCGAACGAGTGGAGGACGAGGCCGCCAGGATGGGGCTGCTCATCGAGGACCTGCTCTTGCTCGCCCGGCTCGACCAGCAGCGGCCGCTGCAGCACAATCCAGTCGACCTGCTCGCGCTGGCCGCGGACGCGGTGCAGGACGCGCGTGTGCTGGCACCCAGCCGGGACATACAGCTTGACGTCGGCTCCGGAGGGCCGTTCCTGGTCTTGGGCGACGAGGCGCGGCTACGGCAAGTCATCGGAAATCTGGTGAACAACGCGCTGACCCACACCCCGGACGGCACTCAGGTTGAGATACGGCTCCGTTCCAGCACGCTTGGCACGTCAGACGGGGCCAACAAAGCAGGCCGAGCATCCGACGGAGCCGCGGCCATCGGCGAGGGCGGCAGGCCGGCGGTGATCACCGAGGTGGCTGACCGCGGGCCTGGCCTTACCGCACAGCAAGCCGAGCGGGTGTTCGAGCGCTTTTACCGCGCGGACGCCGCACGGACCCGCAGGACCGGCGGCACCGGTCTCGGCCTTGCCATCGTCGCAGCGCTGACCGCGGCTCACGGCGGCAGCGCGGAGGTGGATACCGTGCCAGGGGCGGGAGCGACGTTCCGGATCACGTTGCCGCTGGCGCCCGACGCCGCAGGTGTCCAGGCTGGACCCGACGCGGAGGAGGCCGCCCCGCCGAGCAGGCTTTTAGGCGCAGCGCCGGGCCCGCCGCCGGGCACAGCGCCAGGTCCGCCGCCGGGCACAGCACAGGACCCGCCGGGCACAGCACAGGACCCGCCGGGCACAACGCCAGGCCCCCCGGAATCGGTACGTTTCGGCCGGTGACCTGATCTCCGTAGGCTGACCTGCATGGAGGAACCACGTTGACCGGCTACCGCTCGCTGTCCTTCTGGCACGAGACCGTGCCCGACCAGCTCGAGCCCGGCCCTGCGCTCGGCGGAGGCATGGACGTGGACGTGGCCATCGTCGGCGGGGGTTTCACCGGGTTGTGGACGGCGTACTATCTGCGCCAGGCCGACGCCGGACTGCGGATCGCCGTCCTGGAACGCGAGATCGCGGGCTTCGGCGCCTCGGGACGCAATGGCGGCTGGTGCTCCGCACTGTTCCCTGCGTCGCTCGGCAAGCTGGCCCGCATGGCCGGGCGCCCGGCGGCGATCGCAATGTACCGGGCCATGCAGCAGACCGTGGACGAGGTCGGCCGGGTGGCAGCGGCCGAAAGCATCGAGTGCCACTGGTCCAAGGGAGGGACCATCCAGCTGGCGCGGTCGGCACCCCAGCTGGAGCGGGCGAGAGCCGAGGTCGCCGAGGCGCGGGAGTTCGGCTTCGGCGCGGAGGACATCCGTTTGCTCGGCGCGGACGAGGCGACCGGCATGCTCGCCGCGACCAACACCGAAGGCGCGACCTACACGCCGCACTGCGCGGCCATCCACCCGGCCAGGCTCGCTCGCGGTCTCGCCGCCGCGGTGCGGCGTGAAGGCGTGCACCTGTATGAGCGGACCGCGGTGCGCTCGATCGAGCCGCACCGGGTGCACGCCACCGGAGGCACCGTGCGGGCGCAGTATGTGATCCGGGCCACCGAAGGATACACACCCGGGCTGGCCGGGCTGCAGCGGGCGATCGCTCCTGTCTACTCACTGATGATCGCGACCGAACCCCTGCCGGGCCGCATATGGGAGCGTATCGGGCTCCAGCACCGCGCGACCTTCGGGGATCTTCGGCACATGATCATCTATGGTCAGCGCACCGCCGATGGCAGGTTCGCGTTCGGTGGCCGTGGCGCGCCGTACCATCTTGGGTCCAGGATCCGCCCCGAGTTCGATCGTAAGCCCGCCGTGTTCGCGGCGCTCCGGCGCGTGCTCGCCGAGATGTTTCCTGTGCTTGGCGACACCGCGGTGACGCACACGTGGGGTGGGCCGCTCGGGGTGCCGCGGGACTGGTGCGCGTCGGTCGGGCTGGACCGGCCGACCGGACTCGGCTGGGCGGGCGGTTACGTCGGCGACGGGGTTGCCACCACGAACCTGGCCGGCCGCACGCTCACCGACCTGATTCTGAACCGCGACAGCGACCTGGTGCGGCTGCCGTGGGTGAATCACCGGTCACGCCGCTGGGAGGTCGAGCCGCTGCGCTGGCTCGGTGCGAACGCAACGTTGCGGGTCCTGGCCCTGGCCGACCGAACCGAGGCCCGGACGGGCCGACCCGCGCGATCCGCCGACGTGGTCAGCCGTCTGATCGGCGGCTGACGGCGAGAACGGCCGATGGACGTTTGGTGTTCGCGGGCCGCAGCCCGAGCCGGCCGCCGCAGGGACAGCGTCAGCGCTGGCCACAGCCTCAGCCAGCAGCGTCGCCCGGCACGACGACGTACTGGCGCAGGAACAGATCCTCGAAGGTCACCGGCCCCCGGGGGCCAGGAACGTGATCGACGTTGATGCCGGTCTCCGGTACGCCGCGCAGCTTGAAGCCGTCAAGCAGGCGCGTGCTCGCGTTCCAGAACGCCCCGGTGCCGCGACAGGTGTCCAGGAACAATCTGGCCGCCTCCGGATCGGTGGTCACAATGCCAGCGCCGAGACCGGATGTCTCGGCGTTGGCGACCTCGGCTGCCTCGGCCGGCCCCGCCGCCGTGTCGATGGTCACTGTGGCCTCGTGCCCGGGGTCAAGCGCCCATTCGTGACCGCGGAGGTGATCGTGCGGCGGCAGCGACGTTTTGATGCCCAGCTTGTCGAGCACCCTGGTGACCTCGGGCAGCATCTCGTCCCACACGGCCGGGCAAATCAGCAGCAGGTTGAGCCGGTTACACACCCCGAGCCGGTCGAGGCTGTCGGCGACGAGCCGCGCCGCGTCGTCCACCCGAGCGGACCGGTCGATGTACAAAACGCCGCCACCGTCGGCATGGGCGAGCGTGCGCACGCCGCAGGCCGCCGCCTCGGCGGCGAGCTTTCGCGTAGTGTCGCCGCTACCACGAAGGATCACCAGCGGGATCAGCCGTGGCCGACGGACAAGCTCGACCGCCGCCTGCCGGTCGGAGGTACGGACGAGCTGAAGCGCACCGGGATCCAGTCCTGCGGCGCTAAGGGCGGGTGAGATCGCGCCGTCGAAAAGTGCGGCCGCTGATCGCAGCGCGGCAGCGCCGGTACGCAGCACGCCCGCATTGCGCGATTTCAGCAGCTGCGACGCGATGTCCACGGTGACGTTTGGCCGAGCCTCGTAGTTCGCGCCGACCACCCCGATCGGCTTGCGCCGTTCCTCCAACCGCAGGCCGCCGGGCAGATCATTGAGCCGAACGGCTGCCGCGGGGAAAGCCACGCTGGCCAGCAGCTCAATCTGGGTGGCCATTTGGGTGATCCGCGCATCGTCCAGGCGGAGCCTGTCGAGCAGGCCGCGGCCAAGGCCTGCCGACTCACCCGCCGCGACGTCGGCGGCGTTGGCCGCGAGCACCGTCGGCGCTCCCGTGGTCAGCAACCGCGCCATTTCGCGCAGCGCGCGGTTGATGACGGCGTCATCGGCCGTCGCCAGGGTGCGCATGCCCTTCTTCGCCGCCTCACCGCAAGTGGCAACCTCGAATCCCGCATCCACCATGTCAACGAGCGTAGCTGGGCCAAGAAACGCCGCGGATGGCTCGCTCCCACCGTCCGGGCGCACGAGGTGCAGCGGCAGCCGTTGGGTAGCTGCCGGGGTTTTGCCTTCCGGAGCCGCTGGATCGCCGCGTCTGTTTGTCCCTCTGGAACCGGGTGGCACCACCGGCCGTCCAAGGAATATGACCCCCTCACGGCTCGCCGCGCCGACCGTGGCCGCCGCGCTGCTCGGTCTCGGCGTGGCCGGCTGCGGCAGCCAGCTCGGCACGGCTGCCGGGCAGCCGAGCTCGTATCCCACCACCACCGCGCCGAGCCCTGGCCGCAGCACCACCGTGCCACCGATCACGGTGTCGCCCGCACCCGCGGGGATACCTGGTTGGGTACAGCTCAAGCTGACGGGCACGCTCCCGGCCGGTGGGCCATCCAGCGGCGCCGTCCGGTCCCTGTCAGGCGGCGGAACCCCGCTGGCCACCGTTCGGGCACTAGCCAGGGCTCTGCGGCTCACCGGCTCGCCGCAGCGGGCCAATGGAGGCTGGCGGGTGACCGGTCCGGGCGTCCTGCAAGTGAGCAGTGGTCATGGCGAGCACTGGACGTACCTTGGCGAGCCGGTGGTGCGGTGTTCTGGGCCCATCGTGCTGGCCCCGGGTGGCGCCGCGGGGGCTGGCGCCGGGGGGAACGGCGCGCCGCCGCCGCCCACCGGGACCAGGGCGTGCCCGATGAAGCCTGGCGCTCTCGAGCCTGCCGAGCCCCTTCCGTCCCTGACGGCACCGCCGTCCCTGACGGCACCGCCATCGCCGACGGTTGCCGAGGGGGCGGCGCAACCAGTGCTGCAAGCGGCGGGGGTCGCGGGAGCACCACGTCGAATCGTCACGATCGGTTCGTACCAGTTGGTGTCGGCGGACCCGACCGTGGACGGGCTCGCTACTTCCGGCTTCTCCACCACGGTCGGAGTCGGCCCTGGAGGCCGGATCATCCAGGCGAGTGGCTGGCTGGGCCACCCTGCGCTCGGTGCCACCTATCCGCTGATCGGCGCTCGGCAAGCCTTCGACCGGCTGACGTCGTCCTCGCGCCCGCCGACCGGAGGCCGTCCCCCAGCGGGCAGCCATCCGCTGGAGGTCATGTGCCCGCTCAACGCGGCCGTGATGTGCGGCAGGCCAGGCCCAATCCGGCTGATCGAGGTAACCGGTGCGGTCTACGGCCTGGCCCTGCACTACAGCAGTAGTCAGCCGCTGCTCGTGCCGTCGTGGCTGTTTAGCGTCGCGGACGACAGCCTGCGGATTCCCGGGGTCGCCATAAACCCGCGTTACCTAGGCGGCGCACAGCGGTAGCCGATTATTCACCACGCCCATGCATGAATGGGATTTTCCCGGGCAGAGCGAGGTGCATGGCTCTTTTCATCATTGTTCTGCTGATTGTCGGGCTGATTGCCGGAGCCATCGCTCGCCTGCTTGTTCCTGGCCGCGACCCGATCGGCTTGCTCGGCACAATCGTCCTTGGCGTCGTCGGCTCGTTCGTGGGCGGCTTCATGGAGAACCTGATCCAGTACCACACGCTTTCTGTCCACAACCTCCACCCGACCGGCCTTATCGGTTCCATCATCGGTGCGATTATCCTGCTCCTCCTGCTGCGGGTAAGCGGCCGGGAGCGAGGTCGCTACCGAAGCCGGATCTAATTCCGCGCGGCGGAGGCGGCCGGTGACCATGTGTGCCGCATCCTGTAGATGTGCCACACGAAACCGCGCCGCGCCGCCGCGGGACCCTGCTCCCGATTGACCTCGAAGTCGTCACCGTCACCGACTCGAGCGTCGTTATCACGTGGTTCACCGGATCGGCTACAGAGACCGACGCGTACGGCCGGCCAGCACCCGTGCCCGCCGATACCGAGGTACTGCTCGGCGAACCGGGCCGCCGCGTCCTGCGGACCGTCCTGCAGGACCCCACGCCGACGCCGTACCACTACGCCGAGATCACCGGCCTGGACCCGGACCGGACCTATACATTCGAGGCTCGCTCCGCGGGCGAGCCGGCCGTCCAGACCTCCCTCCAGTTCCCTGGCACACGGGGCTCGATCGACATCCCGGGAACCTTCACCACGTTGGCTACGCCGCCGGGCAGCTACCTGTTCACCGTGGCCGTGGCCGGCGACACCCACATCGGTGAGAACGCGAGCGGAATAATCGCCGCGGGCTGGCCCCAGCCGTTCCGACAGGACCCGGGCCTGTCGCCGTATCCGGAAGTGATGCTCACCGCCATGCTGAGCGAGCTGTGCTGTCCCGCCCGCGAATCCGGCCCGCGGGGGCGACCACCCGAAATCCCGCGCGATGCCAGCCCGGAGCGGCCCGCAACCCCCAGCCAAGCCAATCAGGGCCGGCCAGACCCCGGAACCCCCCGTGAAGCCGACCCGGAGCGGCGACCCCCCGGAATCCCTAGCGGAGCCAGTCACCCCGCCGCTTTGATCATCGTCGGCGACACGACCGCGGAAGCGGCACCGCGCGATGTTGCTCGGGTGCGCGAACTGCTCGATGGCTTGGGCCAACTGGGAACCGACTACATGGTCGTGCGCGGCAACCATGACCGCCCGCATACCGGTACGCGTTACGCGGCAGGCACGCCCGTGCCCAGCGCACCGGATCACTATGACTGCTGGGGAGATGTGTTCCCCCACCCGCGGCAGCAGCTCAGCGCATACGAGTTGGGCGGGCTGCGGATCGTGGGACTGGATACCACCACCCTGGACGCCGCGGGTGGCACCCTCGATGACGCTCAGCTGGCCGAACTGCGCCGGCTGCTCCGGGATGACCCGTATCGGCCCACCTTCGTGTTCGGGCACCACCCGGTAACCTACGAGTCCGACATCACGACCCCGGCCAGCCCAGGCTTCATACTCGAGCAGGCGAAAGCCAGGGAGCTCGAGGCTCTTTACGCGAAAGCGCCAGGTGTTTTCCTGCACGCCGCCGGGCACACCCATCGCAACAAATGGACCTCTGCTCCCGATGCGCCTGGCACCGAGTTCCTTGAAATCGCCGCGGTCAAGGAGTATCCGGGCGGCTATTCGCTGTTGCGCCTGCATACCGGCGGCTACCTGGTTAGCTATTACAAGACCAGGGCTGACCTGGCCCGGCGGTGGAGCCAGCGCACGCGCGGCGAATACTTCGGCATCTTCCCGCACTATGCGTTCGGCACGATTGCTGACCGCAACCACACGGTGGTGCGTGACCTGTCTGGCCTACGCCCGCCGCCACAAGACCGCTGCGCCTGTCGTGACCCAGCGGTGTGACTCTTTGGCTCATGCCCTGGTAAGACAAGGAGACATGCGAATGCGCTTCCACCCGCTGGTGTCACGCCTTCACCTGTTCGCACCCGTCGCCGCGACGGTGTTCGTCCTGGCCGCCTGTGGCAGCGGCAGCAAAGCCACGTCGTCCTCCTCACCGAGCCCCAGCTCAGCACCGAGCACGATGAGCTCTGCCGCCGCGCTGGCCGCCATCAAAACGAACTGGGAGGCCTTCTTCAACGCGAAAACGCCTGTGCCGCGCCGGGTGGCGCTACTGCAGAACGGCCAGATCTTCGCGCCCATCATCCGTGCGCAGGCCGGTTCACCCCTCGCCTCGGCCGCAACCGCCAAGGTGACCAAGGTGGCGCTGGCATCGCCCACCCAAGCCAGCGTGACCTACTCGATCCTCGTCGGCGGCAAGCCAGCGCTCACCAAACAGGCCGGTGTCGCTGTCTACGAAAACGGGACCTGGAAGGTAGGCGATGCGAGCTTCTGCGGGCTGCTTACCATCGAGAACGGTGGAAAGACCTCGTCCTTGCCAGCGGCATGCAAGGCGGGTGCCTAATTGAGAAGGCCGGGACTCGCAAGCCCGTGGGCTGACGCGCACGCCGTGCCACGGCGTGGCAGTCCCTGGATCGCCCTTGCCATCCTATGCACGCTGCTGTTCCTGACCTTCCTCGACAACACCGTGGTCAGCGTCGCGCTTGGCAACATCCAGACCGACCTGCACGCGGGGGTGTCCGCGCTGCAATGGGTGGTGAACGCGTACGCCCTTACCTTCGCAAGCGTGATGCTGGCCTGCGGAATGATCGGTGATGAATTCGGCCGCAAGAAGGTCATGCTCGCTGGCGCCGGGGTCTTCTGCGCCGGCTCGATCCTCTGCGCGCTCGCCCCGACGACCGCCTTACTTATCAGCGGACGCGCGATCATGGGGCTTGGCGCCGCCGCGAGCGAGCCTGGCACGCTCTCGATGCTGCGCCATTTGTATACCGACGAGCGCCGTAGGAACGCGGCCATTGGCGTGTGGGCCGCCGTTTCCGGGCTTGCGCTCGCCCTCGGCCCGGTCATCGGGGGCATCCTCGTCGGCCTCTGGAACTGGCGCGGCATCTTCTGGTTCAACCTCGCCTTCGGCGCGGTCGCACTTGCCGTTGCCGCCGCCATCCTGCCTGAAAGTGCCGATCCAACCGCCAAACGCGTGGACACCGCCGGTACCATCCTCGGCGCGGCAACCCTCGGCACGCTCGTGTTCGCGATCATCGACGGCGAGAGCGCAGGGTACGCATCGCCTGCAGTCGTCGCGCTCTTTGGCATAAGCAGCGTCGCCGCGATCGCTTTCGTCTGGTGGGAGCGGCGGGCCGCACACCCGCTGCTCGACCTCAGGTTCCTCCGCGTCGCCCGTTTCATAACGCCCAACGTCGTGGCGTTCTCCACCTACTTCGGGACATTCGCGATCTTCTTCTTCACCGCGCTCTACCTCGACGAGGTCGTCGGCGACTCCGGGTACCGCATCGCACTTATCTTTCTGCCGATGACCACGCTCATGATCCTCACTTCGCTGCTCGTGGGCCGCTGGGCCGGAACCGTCGGCCCCCGCTGGTCCATCGCGCTCGGCTGCGTGCTCTTCGCGGCCGGACTACTGCTCGCTGACGGTTACCTGAGCCCGCATCCTCATTACGGCCCGCTCGCGGCCGCACTCGCGCTCGCAGGCGTGGGCATTGGCGCCACCGTGGTGCCTGTTACCTCCTCCGTTCTCGCCGCGGTGCCGCCCGAGCGGTCTGGCATGGCGGCGTCGGCCACCAACACCAGCCGCGAGATCGGCGCCGTCGCCGGAGTAGCCGTCCTCGGAGCCTTGGTCAACGCCCAGCTGAGCGCCCATCTGACGACCGAACTGAAGCGACTTGGCATCCCCGCGAACTTCCAGTCGATCGTGGTTAACGCGGTCGAGACCGGCGCGGTACCGAGCAGTGGCAATACGGCCGGCGCCGGCGGCACGGCCGGGGCCGGCCACGAGTCGCTCGTCCAGAAGGTCATCTACGCCGCATACAGCGCGTTCCATGCCGGGTTGCACGCCGCGCTGTACCTGTCGGCGGCGCTGGTGCTCGCGGCCGCGGTTCTTGCCGCCCTCACGCTGGGCCGGCATTCGCCCAGCGGGGATGCTACTGACCGGGGGGCTACCGACCGGGGTGCTACCGGCCACTGACGCTACGACAGGACCATGCGCGAGCCGCTACCACTCCCAATGAAAGCCAACCACCGCATCCTGCAGAGTTCTCAGGTAGCGATGGACCGAGCGCTGGCTGTCCACGTGCACGGACTCCTGCTCGACGATGCTGCCCTCGATGCCGTCCCAGCTGGCCCACCAGATCGCGGCAGGTACCTTCTCCGGGTGGAACTCCACCCGGATGTCGACGTTGTCCATCCGTGCCCGGGCAGCACGCCGGTAATCACGTGAGGGTGGCACCCGATAATGGAAGATCATCCAGTATTCGAGGGTCAGTGTCTCCCCCAGTGCGAGAGGCTTGGCCAGCACAATGTCGGTTGTGTAGAGCACATCACTGATCTTCGTTAGCGGCCCGCTCACGCCGCTGCATCCCTGGCCTACCTGGAGCCTCAGGCTGTCGGAGTCGAAGCGAAACGGTATGCGGTCAAGGCCGTCCGTAATGGCCTCTATTACATGCAGGGTGCGCTGGCGGGCAGGCAGTCCGCTGGCGCCGAGATAGTGGTGATCATGCAGGGCGAGCGTATGGTGCTGAAGCGGTCCGAGCGCGGCTGAGCGCTCGGGCCGCATGGCACGCGGACCAGCCTGCACGCGCCTGCTGCCCGAGCCCTCCCATAAACGCCACAGCAGCTCCTCGTCGTGGCTGGCGAAGTCGAACGCCTCGATGAACAGGCTGAGCGACGACTTGCTGAGCGTCGTGCCGGAGATGACACGCACCACGGTGTCCTTCAGTTGGCGAGGAAGGACATCGATGTCACGGACAGTACGCGGATGGCTCCAGAGATAGTGCGCCAGCACGTCCGCCACCGCGAGCCTGTTGATCTCGCCCTGCCTGTTGCGCTCGGCGTACTGTAGCCACCGCTGCCGGTAACGCCCCGGCTGAAGCAGCAGTTCGCGCAGGTAGGCGGCGACGGCAGCGTTACGCGAGGACGAGGGATCCGAACCGCTCACGAACTCGGCCCACCCCCACGGTAGTGCGAACTAACTGCGACATATGAGAGTTACTCTACGTCATCGGCCTCGCCGGGGGGGCGAGACCGCGGCTTCGTTGCCTGTGCCGCAGAGTGTGAGTGTCACAGGCCGACGATCTCAGGCGTGCTCGCCAGAGAGCGGAAGATTTCGCGCGGATGCGGCGCGAGCTCGCGCTTTTCCAGGTCGAGCAGGCCGAGCACGCCCGTCAGCGTGGCCGCCGTAGTCCCATCAACGCGGCGGATCTCTGTGTCCCCCGGGCGGGTTCAGCCACTACCAGCGCCCGCTGCGTCAGGCCCTGGGCTGAGGACCGCGGTGCAATACCTGCACCGCCGCGCTGCAACCGGAACTGTACTAAGGCATTCCGGGCAGTCCCGCTCCGTCGATTCCCTGTTTCGCTCGGTGTACTCGAGGAACCGGTTAACGGGCACTAGTACCAGAAAGTAAATAACAGCGGCGACAACGAAAAACGAGATCAGCGCGTTGATGAAATCACCGTAGGCAAACCTGCTATTCCCGACCGTGAAAGAAAGTCTGGAAAAGTCTGGCTCCCCCCCAGCCGCCGCAATCAGAGGTGTAATGAGATCCCTGACGAGGGCCGCGACGACTGCGGCGAACGCCACACCGATGACGACCGCAACGGCGAGTTCAATCAGGTTCCCGCGCAACAGAAACTTCTTGAATCCTCCCACGCTTCGTATCCTCGCAGATGGACGACGCCAGATGGCGTCCAGCGCGCCCGTGTTACACCGGACCGTTCGTACCTCTGTGCTTCCTGGGCTTCGGCGGCCCGCCATGGGCCACCGAGGCCACCCCAGCCCCCACCCAAGGGGCCACGATGCGCCACCCAGGCCCGTAGACGCGCGCTGGGTGGGCGCGGGGGCGGTGGTGATCTCGTAGTCGGTGATGGGGATCAGGTCGAGGAGGGTGGGGTCGGCGGAGGGTTCGGTGTGGGCGTCGAGTTCGGCGAGTTCGGCAGCGGCGGTGGTGTGGTCGGCGAGCAGGCCGACGAACCGCTGGCGGCACCCGGCGGCGGTGGCGGGGTCTAGCTCGCATTCTTGCGGTAAATGGGCACTTCCCGTTACCGGGATTGTATGCAGGGGCGGGCCGGCGGCGGGAGACCGAGGGAGGCGGGGCAGGATTTTGGCCGGTGGTCTGCGGCGGGCCGGGAGCGAGGGGTGCCGTAAGCTGCCCAGCGCCGGGGCGGCCTGCGGCTGCCCCCGATCAGCCCCGGGCGGCACCCCTCGCTTAGGGTCCCAGCCCGACGTAGGTGGGTAAAATCCGGCCCTCCCCGGCCCCGCCCCGGCCCACCGCAGGACGGGCCCCTGGTCTCAGCCGTTGCCAGTCTTCACCTCGGCGAGGAACGCACGCCAGGCGGCGCGGGAGAAAGCGAGCGCGCGTCCCTGCGGATCTTTGGAGTCGCGTACCTGGACGATTCCCCGGCCGCTGGCGCGGGCTTCCACGCAGTCGCTGTTGGCGTGGCCGCTGTAGGAACTTTTGCGCCATCTGCTGTAATGCGGGCGCTCGGTCATGGCTGGCCGTCCTTCCTGTACCTTCCGATTGGTGGACCGCCAACCGGCCGGCGGCGGTGCTTTTCGTCCGGGTCCGGGTCAGTCGTGGCGTGTCATTTTCCAATCAGCGCCAGGCGGTCGACCACGAATCCCGCAGAAATCGCCGTAACAATGGTGAGCATGACCCAGCGGCAAATCAGCCACCGCACGGCTTCACGGCGGATGGGAAATGCTGAATCGTCCACATACATGCGCGCGCGAGACCGTGATTCATCGGCTCGGTACCGTGATGCACGATGCATCCGCTCGTCCCACCTCCTTAACTGTTTGTCCCGCGCTCTGCGCTTGCCTCGGCGTCAACCTCGGCGGCGATGTGGCTAATCCGGGCGGCTTCGCGCTGATCGTCGCGCAACCGCCGAAGGCCGTTTGCCAGCCCGGTCAGGCCGTCCTGTTCGGCGGGAATGCAGAAAAGGCAGACCACGGCCACCGGGCGCCCGTCGCCGATCAGTGCCTCCCGGATGCCCTGACTCTCTGGGTGAGGTGGACAGCACCGCCGCAGGGGTCACATGCCATTTCCACGGTGCCGGGCGGAAGATCCGGCCACGCCACCCAGTCGCGGCCCACCTGGCGGCCGTGCTTACGGTTCTTCTCGTCGTCCACGGGGAGGCCCACGATGGCCAGCAGCATCAGCGCTTGCACCCGACGCCGGTGTAGGTTTCGGAGTCGGCGGCGCGCGGGCCGATGGGGCCGAGTTCGGGGCGCCAGCGGGAGCACGGCACCACACCGGGCTCGACCAGGTCCAGGCCGTTGAAGAACCGGGCGATCTGCGCCGGGCTGCGCAGGAAATACGGGTCCGCGCCGCTCTGGTTGTAGCCGTCCTGGGCGGTGTTGAACGCCTCGCTCACGTTGCTGCCGTCATACAGCGCCAGGTAGCTGCCGGCGGGCAGGGCATTGATGAGTTCGCGCACGATGGGGTAGGCGTGCTCGTCGCCGATGTGGCCCACGATCCCCATCAGCATCAGCGCGATCGGCCCGGTGAAGTCGAGGGTGCCGGCGGCGGCGTCCAGGATCTTTCCCGGCTCGCGCAGGTCGGCGTCGACGTAGTCGCAGGCCCCCTCCGGGCTGCTGGTCAGCAGCGCACGGGCATGCGCTAGCACGACCGGGTCATTGTCGACGTAAACGATGCGGGAGGCCGGGGCAGCGTGCTGGGCAACCTGGTGGGTGTTGTCCACAGTGGGCAGGCCCGTGCCGATGTCGAGGAACTGGCGGATGCCCGCGTCGGCGGCCAGGTACCGGACGGCGCGGGCCAGGAAATACCGGGACGTGCGGGCGATGAGCCGGATCCGAGGGAAGATCGCCGCGTACTCGTCGCCCGCGCGGCGGTCGGCGGCGTAGTTGTCCTTCCCGCCGAGCCAGTAGTTCCAGATCCGGGCCGGGTGCGGCACGGCGGTTTCCAGCGTGCCGCTGGCCGAGCCGGGCGGGGTGTTATTGGGCATTGCAAAGCTCCAGTCGGTCAGGTGAGGGTAGTTGCGATGCGCGGCGCGCGCGGGGCTGTAGGTGTCAGGGCGGATCTGGCGGCGGGCTGCCCGGCTTGCTCAGCATCTGGCGTCTACCGCACGCAGGACACACGCGATAGCTTCCGCTGCGGCGGCCACCTCGGACACTGCCGCGATGCGCTCGGCCCATCCGAACCAAAAAAAGCCGTCCCCGGCGTAAATGTTCTCCGTCAGCACGCCGGCGCGGCGGATGCGCACCTGCACAAACGGGCGCCGGCCCGGCGGCGTCACAAGGTGCGCCTCGTGGTGCTCGCCGTCCAGTTCAGCCGCGAGCGTCACTAACTCGGCAGTACCCACGTCGCGGCGCTGTGGAGCGGTGGTGCCGGGCGCCCGCGCCGCACCCCGCCCGTCAGCGTGGCCAGCAGGCATCACCCACCGTCCTTACCGTTCGCCGCTGCTGGCGGCGCGGGGGTGGTCAGGTCGTACAAGGTGCTGAGATCGACATCGCCGATCTGCGTACGCGGCAGGCCGGCGATCGCCGTCATGGCCGGCTGGTCACACGGTTCGCGCATCGCGTGCCGGATCGCGGCGACCACAACACCGGCCCTTGCCGCCAGCAGCGCCAGGTAAGCCTCATCGCCCTTGGTCGCGGGCTCGGGCATGTCGAGCGCGTCCGAGATTGCGGACAGCAGCGCGAAGCATCCGACCGGGCCGCGTTTCGGCAGTTGGGTGGGATCACGCAAAGCGGGTCGCCTCCTCATAACGGATCAAAGGCCGGCTCTGGCGGGTCCGTTCACGGTGGTGAGCGTAGGTGCGGTTGTAACGATGAGGTCGCACAATGTGTGTGGTGGCGTGCATCCTGTGTTTGGAGCTGGACTCGACGCGGTGGAGTGCATCTGATGGATGACCGGGAGGTCGGGCGGCGGATCGCCCACTGGCGCAGGCGCCGGGGGCTGAGCCAATCGTTGTTCGCTGACCGGATCGCGAAATCGAAGAGCTGGGTAGAGAAGATTGAGGCGGGAACACGGCGAGCTTCTGTGTCGCAGCTTGAGCAAATCGCGGTCGTTCTGCGGGTGGACCTGAACGTGCTGATCCGCCAGCATCGGCCGCCTGTTGCGCCCGAATGCCTGGATAACGCGGAGATCGAGCGGCTTCGCGATGCGCTACTGCGCTATGAGTTGATCACCACGACGTTCCGCCGCACGGATGGCGTTGATACAGGCAAATCTGCGGTGAAGGACGTGGCCGCTGGTGTCCGGCATTGCTGGATGAGTTTCCAGGCGTCGCAGTACGCCATGCTCGGCCGGAACCTGCCAGGCTTGATCGCGTCGGCGCAATTGGCTGTTCATGACCAGCCCGCCGGAGGTGAGAGCGAGGCACGGGGCTTGCTGTCGCAGGCCTACCAGCTCGCCGCGTCCACGCTACGAAAATGCGGTGAGCCTGGCCTAGAGATCATGGCAGCCGAGCGGGGGCTCGCCGAGGCTGAGCGCGCCAGTAACCGGCTGCTTGTCGCCGCCGCATCGTTCCGCCTTGCCAATGCCGTGTTGGATCTCGGCGACAGTGGACGAGCAGTGTCGATGGCCGTGACGATCGCGGGCAAGCTGGCTGCCGGGCTGAGCCAGGGACCTGCGGAACTGGTTGCGCTGTACGGGCACATTCTGCTTCAGGGCGCCATGGCATCAGCCAGCCACGACGACCGGGTGGGCGTTCGTGACCTTCTGGCGGAGGCTGATTCGGCGGCGTCGCGGCTGGGACGGGACGGCAACGCGTTTTATGTCGCGTTCGGTCCAGCGAATGTATGTGTCCACCGTGTGTCGGCGCTGGTGCGCCTCGGAGATGGTGATCTAGCCGTCGAGGCGGCGGATGAGTTGACGCCGGGGCAACTCTCGGCGCTGCCGCGTGAGCGCCGCGCGACGCACCTGATTACCTTGGGGCTTGCTTGCAGCCAGGCAGGCCGCCGGGAGGAGGCGCTGAGGGCCCTTCTGGAGGCTGAGCAGATCGCGGCGGAGGAAATTCGGTGCCGCGAGCAGGCGCGCAATTTGGTCGCCGATCTGCTGAGGCGCGCACGCGGGAAGCCACCCCTTGAGCTTTCCCGGCTCGCTGAACGGTGCGGAGCGCACCGGTGAGCCGCGTGCTCTACGTGATCACCTGCGCGGCGCCGCCCGCCCGCGACGTCGCCCGGCTGGTGATCCCGGCACAAAAACGGGGCTGGGACGTGTGCGTGGTCGCCAGTCCGCTAGCGGTACGGTTCCTTGACATCACGGAGATCGAAAAGCTGACCGGTCACCCCGTCCGTAGCGAGTACAAGCAGCCCGGCACCCCCGATGTCCTGCCGCCACCGGACGCCATTGTGGTCACGCCCGCGACATTCAACACGATCAACAAATGGGCGGCCGGGATTAGCGACACACTCGCGCTCGGGCTGCTCACGGAGGCAATCGGCAAACGGCTGCCTGTGGTGGCGGTGCCGTTCACGAACCGGCTGCACGCCGCCCACCCAGCGTTTGAGGACAACATTGGCCGACTGCGGTCGTGGGGCGTGACCGTGCTGTACGGCCCGGACGTTTACCCGTTGCATGATCCCGGTACTGGAAGCCAGCATCTCGACGCGTATCCCTGGCATCTCGCGCTCGGTGCGGTCGACCAGTCGAGGATTGAAGGAAGCTGAGCTGGTGGTTGGTCCTCGCTTACTGCCTAGCTGTGCTGTGGCTGGTTGTGTGTGCTGTTTCCTGCTGTGCCGTCGGCTTGCTGTGCCCCAGGTGCGCCGCGCGGAGCAGCGACGTGGCTGGTGCTCACGGGGCGGTGGGACCTCGCGCCTCGTGCGCGGCGGTGATAAGCGCAATAGCGCTCTGGGCCGTTGGTAGCGGCGTGTCGGTTTGTGATGTGCTCGTCAGGCCAGGGTGCTGCGGCGCTGTCGCTGTCCAGGTGGTAGGAGCAGACCTGATAGGGCACTGACCTGTTGGTCGAAAATTGGTGGTTCCGTCCATTTGGCCGCGTGCGACAGGTCGACGGGAGCGCCAGCGAAGTCGGCACCATAGAAGCTGACGTCAGCGCCGACAAACTTCGCGCCCTCGAAACTGACGGTGCTGCCGACGAACTTCGAGGCGCTGAAGTTGACGGTGCCGCCAGTGAACTCTGCCTGACCGAAGTCGACGGTGCCGCCGGTGAACAGGGCGCCGTAGAAGCCGACTTCTGCGCCGGCGAACGTGCCGTGGAAGAGAACAGTTCCGCCGCTGAACATCGCACTGTTGAAGATGACTTCGCCGTCGGCGAACTCGGCGCCGAAGAAGTCGACGGTGCCGCCGGTGAACTCCGCGTTGTCGAAGTTGACTATGGGTCCGGTGAACTGCGCGCCGGTGAAGTCGATCTCACCGCCGGTGAACTGCACGCATCTGAAGTCGCCGCCGTCGAATACGACGCCGGTGAAGTCAAGGTCAAGGCCGTGCCAAGGGACGAGGGTGGGTGCGCGGGTTTTGCCGGGCTGGAGGTGGTCTTTGATGACGCGGATGACGGTGTGGCGGACTTCGCACGCCAAGTGATGCGGTCTTCGTCCGGGGCGTCGTCGGCGGGTTTGGGTTTGTAGGGCATCCGCAGGTAGGCGCAGAGCACGTCGACGCATGTTTGCCGCTGGTCGGGCCAGTCGTCGGCTAGGCCGACCATGGCGTAAACACCGGCGAGGCGGACCGCTGAGGCTTCGTGCCCGAGCTGGCCGGCGGCGGTGGTGAACCGTTCGTTGAAATAGCCGGGTTCCTTCCCGGCGCTCGGTCATTTCGGTGATGCGCTGGCGCCGGTAGGCGGTGACGAGGGCGACGACGCCACCGATGCCGGCGGCAACGGCGAACGCGATTTTCAGTAGGTTGAATAGGGTGTCGGCGGATAGCTGGGGTTCAGGTTTGAACCGCTGGAAGTGAAGGAAACGGAGCCCGGCCCAGGTTATAGCGACTGTTACCAGGATGGCTAGAGCCAGGGGTAAGGGCCAGCGCCACGCCGATGGGCATGAGTTTGTTGTTGCGGTGGGCGGTGCGCTTGAGGTGGGTGCGTAACTGCATCGCGCGGCGGACAGCATCGGTAACCCGTGTCACTCGTTCCCCCGGTCTCGGCAGGTAACTAGCTGCTACTGATGCAGGCTAGTGGGCTGAAATCAGTGATCGCGGGCACTTCGTAGGGAGCACGTGCGGTGGGATCTGGCGCCGCTTGCCCCGGGCAGTGATGTCGGCGGGCCGCGCGCCTGGGAGATTGAGTGCCCCAGGGTGCCGCTCGGTTTTGTGGTGTTTGTTTGGGTGTGGCGGCGCGGTGGCCAGCTGGCGGCGGCCTCGGGTGGGCGGGTGGGCCACCTGGGGTGGGTGTGCGCCTTCCTGTTGTGCCATCGGGGCGCGGTGGCGGGCTGGGCCCCGATGGGTGTTGCTAGCTGGTGCGTGTGGTCGTCTCGCGGCTGGTGCGCAGTGTGGTTGTCCAGGTGATGACCAGTCGGCCGGATGTGTCTGCCCCTCCTATGTTTCCCAATCTGGATACTTGCCCTATAGCGTCCGCCACGGCCCACCCCGGCCACCCCAGCCCCCACCAAGGGGCCACGATGCGCCACCCAGGCCCATAGATGGGGTGCATTGGGCCGTTGCGCTCCCTATCCGGGCTACGGAGAGGAAGCCCCCGAAGCCCGCGCCAGCCTCCAGGTTGGAAGCTGTTGACAGTACGGCAAGTCGCTGCGGCACGCGGACATCGGCGTGCAGGAGATGGCGGACTACCTGGATGTGTCCCGGAACACCCCGGCGCGGCGGCTCGCGCCGGAGAGATGGCTGAGGGGCTCAGAACAAGATGGACATGAACGTGCCCACCTCGGTGAAGCCGGTGCGCCGGTACGCCGCCCGCGCGGGCCCGTTGAAGTCGTTGACATAGAGGGTGACCAGCGGGGCGAACATTTGCTGGGCCATCGCCACAACGGCGGCCATACCCGGCGCGGCGAGGCCACGGCCGCGCAGCCGCGGATTCACCCACACCCCCTGTACCTGGCAGGCGAGCGGGGTGACCGCGCCGACCTCAGCCTTGAAGATCACTTGGCCGTCCTCAATGCGGGCGAACGCCCGGCCGCTGCTGACCAGCTCACCGACCCGTGCCCGGTACAGCGCACCCCCATCTCCGCCGACCGGCGACACCCCCACCTCCTCCGTGAACATCGCGACGCACGCGGGAAGCAGGATGCCCACCTCTTCCGGCCGTACCTGCCGCACGGCAGGGTCCAGCTCGACACACGGAGGGGTGGAGATGGACATCAGCGGCTGCGCCGCACGGATCGCCCTGGCCGGACCCCAGCACGGCCGCAAGATTTCCCACAGGTCCTTAACGGCTTCCGCGGGCCCCACCAACGACGAGCAACGGCGGCCCTGTCTGCGCGCGCGCTCCGCGAACGCGCGGCTGCCTGCGGGCGTCGCCGCCACTGGGACCAGGTTGGCGCCCGCGTAGCACGCCGATTCGAGCTTGCGTCCAGAGTAGTAGCCCCACATCTGCGCGCCGAGCGCTCCCGGGTCAAGCCCAGCGGCCCTCACCCGGGAGCTGACGAAAACATTGGCCGCCGGATCCCGGTCGCACAACGCGAGGACCTCGCCACGGTCACGGTCGTCGAGCACGCGGGCAGCCGCCGCCGACCGATGCGCCATCGTGCGCAACACGCCTCTAGCCTAGGCGATCTGGCCGCCGGACCGCCGCAGGGTAGGGCAGGACCGTCCCGGCCAACCGCCAGCGTCAACAGCGTGCGCAGCCTGCGTGAGAAAGCAGGCTCTAACATAACCCGCCCACCCTATGGGGGCGTTGCCCTACTGACGATCTTGCCAGCTTGTCAAGGGGTTCGGCAGGGGTGAACGGGGTTCTGTGGACGGCGGCATGGCACCTGCGGCTCTGTGGATAACCGCCTTCCTTGGGGAGACCGCCGTCCGGTAAGGGCCCACCGCGGCCGCCGTTCGGGATCGTAAGGGTTGTCGCCTCAACCGCTCGCTGACGGGGACGACACCGGCGGGCAGGTTGCACTGACCGCGCCGGACCGCTGCGGGAGCGCGCCGCTGCCCAGGTAACGGTTGAGATACCCGTCCACGCACGTGTCCGGCGGAGCGCCGAGCGACTGACCATGGTTGCCGCCGCCCTGGACGACCACCATCCGCGAGGTCGGCAGCAGCCGGTGCGCCTGCTGGGCGCCCGCGTAGGGCGTGGCCGCATCGAGCGTGCCCTGGATCATCAGGATGCCGGGGAGGCCGCTGCTGTTAATCTGCAGCGGCTTCGCCGGGCCGTGCACTGGCCAGAACGCGCAGGCCGCGTTGAACCACGCGTTGTCCCAGGCCTGGAACGGCGCGGTCCGGTATACGGTCCGGGTGTCACGGTCCCACCGTGCCCAGTTCCGCGGCCAGGATACGTCGGAGCATTGCACGGCGTTGTAGACGGCGAACTCGTTCTCGTCCTGCGCGCCAAAGGCCTGGTACTGGCTGACCAGCGGTCCAGTGTCGCCCGTGCGATCGTACACGGACAGCGCCGCGGCAAGCCCCGGCCACAGGCTGTCGGAGTACCCGCCCTGCAGGAAGGTGTCGTCGAATTCGTCGGGGCCGATCATCGGGTCGGAGGAACCCATGATCGGATGCGCGCGGAATTTGGTGCGGACGCGGTACCAGGCCGCGCGGATCTGCGCGCCAGTCGCACCGAGGTGGTACACGTCGTCATGCCGGGCGACCCAGGCGAAAAATGCCGTCATCCGGCCCTGGAAGGCATAGTCCTGGTCGATGTTGTCCTGGTACCAGACGCCGGTCGGGTCGACGACGCTGTCCAGCGCCATCCGGCGGACCCGCCCGGGGAACAGGGTGGCGTACACCTCACCGAGGTAGGTGCCGTACGAGTAGGCGAAATAATTGATCTTCTGCCGGCCGAGCGCGGCGCGGATGCTGTCCATGTCGCGGGCAGCGTCTTCGCTGGTCATATGCGGCAGCAGCCAGCCGTACCGCTTGGCGCAATCCGCTGCGTAGCCCCTCGCGCGCGCCCGCAGGGTCCGCTCGTCGCGGAGCGTACGCGGTATGTAATCCGGCCGGACTCCGGCGAAGAAGGAGGGGTCACAGTGCAGCGACGGCCTGCTCGACCCGACGCCGCGCGGGTCGAAGCCGATGATGTCGTACCGCGACGCCACGGCCGGGTTCAGTCCGCTCGCCACCACGCCCGCGAGCGAACGGCCGCTGCCGCCGGGACCCCCGGGATTGACGAGCAACGCACCCTGCTGCTGGCTGGCTGGCGCCGTCGCGGGTACGCGGGAAAGCGCGAGGGTGAGTTTGCGGCCATTCGGGCGCTGGTAGTCCACTGGCACCCGCAGGGTCCCGCATTGCATTCCGCGGCGCGGACCGGAGCAGGAACGCCACGACACCTTGCCGATGGCGACGGTGGAACCCCCAAAATGCGACCGTTTGGGGGCAGGAGACGCCGAGCCCGCATCACACCCCACGGTGAAAAGGGCGAGGGCCACCGCCGCTGCGACCGCGGCCAAGCCTGCCACATGGGATTTCCCTGGCTGCATCCGCCCAAGGCGATGTGCCGGCCGCCGAGTCACCACCCAACAAGGATAGGGGTCACCGATGCCGCGGAGGCGGAATGCAGGTTACCGCGCGTCCCGGCGCCACGGCGCCCAGCGGCCGGAAAGCGCACGTATGGCATACGCCTGGCCCGGGGGGCTTTTTTGCCTCTAGGGTGCGAGAAGAGCCTGTTCGCAAACCCCGGGCCGATAAGTGAGCGGTCATCCACGGCCCTTAAGGCGGGGCACGCGAGCCGGATCGGGGTTTCCGAACAGGCTCTGAAGATCACCGCAACCACGGGAGGCGTCATGGCTGACCTCACCAAGATCGTTCTCGACGAGTCCGAGCTCCCCCGCCAGTGGTACAACGTTGTGGCCGACCTGCCGCAGCCACCGCCTCCGCCGCTGCACCCGGGGACGCTGCAGCCGGTCGGGCCCGATGACCTGGCCCCGCTGTTCCCGATGGACCTGATCGCGCAGGAGGTCGCCACGGATCGTCACATTGACATCCCCGACGCCGTCCTTGACGTGTACCGGCTGTGGCGGCCAACGCCGTTGTTTCGGGCCCGGCGGCTGGAACGGGTCCTGCACACCCCAGCGCGGATCTACTACAAGTACGAAGGCGTCTCCCCGGCGGGATCGCACAAGCCCAACACGGCCGTGCCACAGGCGTACTACAACGCCAAGCAGGGCACAGCGCGGCTCACGACCGAGACCGGTGCTGGGCAGTGGGGCAGCGCGCTGGCCTTCAGCTGCGCGCAGTTCGGGCTCGAGTGCGAGATCTGGATGGTGCGCGCCTCCTACGACCAAAAGCCCTACCGTGCGGCGTTGATGGAGGTGTGGGGGGCGACCGTGCATCCGAGCCCTTCGCCAATCACCACATCAGGTGCGAAAATCCTCGCCGACGAGCCCGACTCACCCGGCAGCCTCGGCATCGCCATCAGTGAGGCCGTCGAGGTTGCCGGGGGCAGTGGCGACACGCGGTACGCGCTGGGCAGCGTCCTCAACCACGTCCTTATGCACCAGACCGTGATCGGCGAGGAGGCGCTGAAGCAGCTGGCGACCGTGGGCGAGACCCCGGATCTGATCGTCGGCTGCACCGGCGGCGGATCCAACTTCGCCGGCCTGTTCCTGCCGTTCCTGCGGGAGAAGCTCGCGGGCCGGATGCAGCCCGTCATCCGCGCGGTAGAGCCCGCCGCATGCCCCTCGTTCACCCGCGGGCGCTACACCTACGACTTCGGCGATACCGCCGGGTTCACGCCGCTGCTGAAGATGCACACGCTGGGGCACGATTTCGTGCCAGACCCGATCCACGCGGGAGGGCTGCGGTACCACGGCATGTCGCCGCTGCTGTCGCACATGTACGAACTCGGCATGTTCGAGGCCGTGGCGAAGCAGCAGCGCGAATGCTTCGCCGCCGGGGTGGCTTTCGCCCGGGCGGAGGGCATCGTGCCAGCGCCAGAGCCCACGCACGCGCTGGCTGTCGCGATCGAGGAGGCGCAACGGTGCGCAGAAACCGGCGAGGAGAAGGTGATACTCACCGCGCTGTGTGGGCACGGCTTCTTCGACATGTCCGCCTACCAGCGGTATCTGTCCGGCGAGATGGAGGACTTTGAGCTTTCGCAGGAGAAGATCGACGCCGCCCTCACGCGGCTCCCGGATGTGACGTTGTAGCTCGCTAATAATCCCGAACGGCTGCCGCGGGCCGGCGCGCCCTCCGTGCACCGCGCCACGCTGTCCTGGCCTGCGCCCTGCCGCCTGCCGCCTGCCGACCGCAACGGCGCCGGCGGGGCGGCCCGGCGGGGCGATTTCCCGTGGATTGTGGTAAGCGGACATTTCGGGCGCGAAAGGAACGGTCCGCGGTACAAAGGCGATATCCGCCCGGCGGCAGCGCCGCTGCAACAGGTGGCGTTGCAACGGCTGGAGCAGGCGGCTGAGCGTCAGCCGACGACGACCTGTGGGCCAGCGCCGTCGCTGCCGTTTCCTTCGGCGCCCACCGTCTGGCCCATCTCATCGGCGAGGCGCATAGCCTCTTCGATCAGCGTCTCCACGATCTGGCTCTCCGGCACGGTCTTGATGACCTGGCCCTTGACGAAGATCTGGCCCTTGCCGTTGCCCGACGCGACCCCTAGGTCGGCTTCACGTGCCTCACCAGGCCCGTTGACGACGCAGCCCATCACCGCCACTCGGAGGGGTACCTCCAGGCCCTCCAGACCCGCGGTCACCTGATCAGCGAGCGTGTACACATCCACCTGGGCACGCCCACACGATGGGCAGGACACGATCTCCAGACCGCGCTGCCGCAGCCCGAGAGCCTCCAGGATCGCGATGCCGACCTTGACCTCCTCGACCGGCGGTGCGGACAGCGACACCCGGATCGTGTCACCGATCCCCTCGGCGAGCAGCGCACCGAACGCCACCGCGGACTTGATGGTGCCCTGGAAGGCGGGGCCCGCCTCGGTGACCCCGAGGTGGAGTGGGTAGTCGCACCGCGCGGCGAGCTGGCGGTACGCCTCGATCATCACCACCGGATCATGGTGCTTAACCGAGATCTTGATGTCGCGGAAACCGTGCTCCTCGAACAGAGAGCATTCCCACAACGCCGATTCCACCAGCGCTTCTGCTGTCGCCTTGCCGTGCTTGGCGAGCAGGCGCGGGTCCAGCGAACCGGCATTGACCCCGATCCGGATCGGGGTCCCGGCCGCGGTCGCCGCCCTGGCTATCTCCGCGACCTTGTCGTCAAAGGCCTTGATGTTCCCTGGATTGACCCGAACGGCCGCGCAGCCGGCGTTGATCGCGGCGAAGACGTACCTGGGCTGGAAGTGGATGTCGGCGATCACGGGAATCTGTGACTTGCGGGCGATCACGGGCAGCGCTTCCGCGTCGTCCGCGGAGGGCACCGCCACCCGGACGATCTGGCAACCGGACGCGGTGAGGGCCGCGATCTGCTGCAGCGTCGCATCGACGTCCGCGGTGAGGGTGGTGGTCATGGACTGAACCGACACGGGCGCGCCGCCACCGACGGGAACACTGCCCACCATGACCTGACGTGACTGCCTGCGCGGCGCGGGCGGGGGCGCGGGCAGCTGCGGCAGGCCGAGATCAACAGACATGTTCAGGAGTACCTCACTGGATGATGCTCACGGGATTGACGAGGTCAGCCATGATCAGCATCAAGCCTATGAAGATGAGCACAGCGAAGATCCCAAAGCTGACCGGAACCAGCTTACGCATGTCCACGAGACCGGGATCTGGCCTTCTACGGAGCCGGGCGACATAGGCACGGGCTCGCTCGTACAGGACCACCGCGATGTGCCCTCCGTCGAGTGGCAGCAACGGCAGCAGGTTGAACAGACCGACGAAGATGTTGAGCGACGCGACAATCAAGACGGTGATGGTGACCTTCTGTCGCCAGCCGATTTTCGCCCCGATCACCTGACCGGTCGCGTCTCCCGCGCCCACGATGCTGGTCACCTTGCCGCCGGCGGTATCCGCCCGGTTGTGGGCGAACAGCTTGGGTATCGCCTTCGGCAATTCCGTGATCACCCCGGCCGAACTCGTCACCACCGTGCCGATAAATGATCCGGTTGATTTAACGGCCTGGATGGGCCCCACGTGGCCATAGACGATGGCCGGGGAGATGCCAAGAAAGGCGCCGGACCTGCCCTTGATGGCGGCCAGCTTGGCGTTCACGGTCAGCAGCTGCCCGCCCCGCCGCACGGTCACGCTGACCACGCTGCCGGGCCGGTGCCCGCGGATCGCCGCAACCAGATCATTCCAGGAACGCACCGGCTTGCCCGCGAACGAGACGATCTTGTCGTCGGCGTGCAGGCCAGCCGCGTGAGCCGGTGACCGGGGATCACTCGCCGTGCAGGACGCTGTCTGGCTCCGCGGCAGGCAGCGGTCCACCACACCGATCTTCGTGGTGTTCTGGTTGGCCAGTCCGACGCCGAGGAAGAGCCCGAACAACAACGCGGCCGCCAGCACAAAATGCATAAACGAGCCGGCCGCCAGGACGATCACCCGCTGCCAGCCCGGTTTGCTGCGCAACGAGCGTGGCTCGTCATCAGGTTCGACATCCTCAAGCGATGTCATCCCGATGATCTTTACAAACCCCCCGAGCGGGACCGCCTTGATGCCGTACTCAGTCTCGCCCTTCTGCCTGGACCACAGGGTCGGCCCAAATCCAGCGAAGAACTGTGTCGCCTTCATGCCAAATCTCTTGGCGGCGACCAGGTGGCCGGCCTCGTGCAGGGTGATGGAGATGAGCAGCGCCGCGATGAAGATGATCCAGCCGACCAGCAGGCTCATGCAGCGGTCCTCCCCTCACTCCTTAGACTGGCTGACTGGGATACCGCTAAGCTCGCGCGCCCGCACGCGCGCCCAAGCGTCCGCCGTGAGCACGTCATCGACCGAAGTCAGTTCCCGGCCTGCGCCATCGTATTCCGACATTACCTGGGCTACGGAGTCAACGATCCCGGTGAATGCGATCTTGCCGGCCAGGAAGGCGGCAACACACTCCTCGTTGGCCGCATTGTAGACCGCGGGAAAGGTGCCCCCTGCCATCCCGGCGGCCCGCGCGAGTGACACCGCGGGAAAAGCCTCCTTGTCCAACGGCTCGAACGACCAGGAATGCGCCTGGCTCCAGTCAATGGCCGGCGCCGCGCCGGGCACGCGATCCGGCCAGCCGATCGCGAGTGCGATGGGGATGCGCATATCCGGCGGGCTGGCCTGCACCAGGGTCGACCCGTCAGTGAACTCCACCATCGAGTGCACGACCGATTGCGGGTGCACGACCACCTCGATGCGGTCAAAGCCGATGCCGAACAGCAGGTGGGCCTCGATGATCTCGAGGCCCTTGTTCACCAGCGTCGCACAGTTGACGGTGATGACCGGGCCCATCTTCCAGGTCGGATGGGCAAGAGCCTGCTCCGGTGTCACCCGCTCGAGTTCTGCGCGGCTTCGCCCGCGCAGCGGGCCCCCGCTCGCGGTCACGACGAGCCTGGCGACCTCATCGTCGCGCCCGCCGCGCAGGCACTGGGCCAGCGCGGAGTGCTCCGAATCGACCGGCACCAGCTGGCCGGGCGCCGCACGGCCCATCACCAGGGGCCCACCCACAATCAGCGACTCCTTGTTGGCCAGGGCGAGTGTGCGGCCCGCGTCAATCGCGGCGAGGGTAGAGGCGAGCCCGGCGGCGCCTGTCACCCCGTTCAGTACCACGTCGCAGGGCCAGGCAGCGACCTCAGGGACCGCGCCAGGACCAGCCAGGATCTTCGGCACGCGAAACTCGCCGCGGGAATATCCGCGTCGCTGCGCCTCCGCATAGAAGGCGAGCTGGACATCCTGGGCGGCGCTCGCCCGTTCCACGGCAACGACCTCCGCGCCAAGCTCAAGGGCCTGCCGCGCCAGCAGGGCGGGATTACCGCCACCCGAGGCTAGCCCGGTGACACGGAACCGGTCCGGATTCCGCCGGATAACGTCGATCGCCTGCGTGCCAATCGACCCGGTTGAGCCAAGGATGACGATGCCGCGCCCGCTGCCTGGCTGCTGCTCGGTTACGGCGGTCTGCGGTAGCTCGTTCGTGCTCGGCTGCGGTGGCTGCACCCCGTCATTCTGCCGCGTCGCGCAACGCCGGCGGAACCCGGTACCGGCGTCCGGCGGCATACGGGCGCCCCACGGACAAAGATTTACACAACGTAGCGATTCGATCGCATCTTGTGGATCATAATGTGCACATGACGTCGATGCGGGCGCGCGTGCTGAACATGAGCGGTGTCCTGGTTCTCTGTAGCGCGATCGCGGCCAGCACCGCCACCAGCACCACGGCCGGCCCGGCCAACCGTACCGGGACCACTACGGCCAACCGCACCGCGGCCAGTGCCGCGGCCAGGCTGACCGCGGCCAGAGCCGCCGCCAGCCTGGCGAGCCCCCAGCAGCTACAGGCAGTCGTGGCCCGGCACGCCGCCGGATACCGGGTAATGTCCCATCCGGGCGCACTCACCGACGCGGAGCGGGCGCGGGTGAATCGCTACTGGACGGCTGCCCGCATGGCCAGTGCGCAGCCGCCCGGCCCGGTGCAGGTGGTAGCCGTCCCGGCTGCGGTTCCCGGCTGGGCGGCAGGCGCAGCGATGGCTGGGCCGAACCCCATCTCCGTACGCGGCAAGGCCACCGCCGCCGGATGGCCTGGCGGCGGCACGGTCAGCCGGACCACGGGCAAGGTTTTCTTCACGATGGACGCGCAGGATTACGTCTGCTCCGCCGCGGTTGTCACGAGCGCGAACAGCAATGTGGTGATCACCGCCGCGCACTGCGTCAAGGATGGCAACGGTTCCTGGGCGGGCAACTGGGAATTCGTCCCAGGTTTCGGGTACGGTGACCGCCGCCCCTACGGCACCTGGACGGCGAGCCACTTCTTTGTCCCCGGCCAGTGGAGCCACGGTAGGGACGACAACGACGACGTCGCGTTCGTCACGCTCAGCCCGAAGCAGGTCAGCGGCCGGACCATGGACATCGGCCAAGTGGTCGGTGGCCAGAACATCGCCTTCGGAGGTCCATCCGCGCACGCGTATGCGTTCGGTTACCCTGCGGAGCCGCCCTACGACGGCACGGTGCTCTACTACTGCCGTGGGCGAACCAAGCCAGACCCCTACCACGCCAGCAAGGATGCCGGTTTGCGCTGCGGCCTAAATGCCGGATCAAGCGGTGGCCCGTGGCTATCCGGCTTCGACCCGGCGACGGGAACGGGAACCATCACATCGATCAGCAGCTTCAAGTACGAGACCGACGCCGCGACCCTCTACGGGCCGCATCTTGGGCCGGTGGCCAAGGCCCTCTTCGATAGAGCGCAGCACGGCTAGTGGACTGACCGCCAGCGCTCTCGCCCGGGCTACATCGCTGTTGCTTGGCTGGCGACATACCGCGGCAGCCGTTCGGGATCAACGCCTTCCACCGTTTCAAGTGGTAGCGAAACTTACCCGGGCGGCCCATTCCGGCGGCCCGCTCAGCACTTAATGTAGTTATATAATTACACTGCGTATATGTATTGCGGAGCGCGGCGACATGTGGGGTCGGATTGTGACGAGCGACAGGGAAGCCACTGAGGGGGAGGCGCTGGCCGCCGGGGATACCCGCGAAGCAGCTCAGCGGCGCATGATTGATCCTGTGGGGTTGACTGCTGCGCAGCGAAGTGGCCGCGCCTGTGTTAGCTGCCGCAAGAGATGGCCACGCCCATCTGTGCTGGCGGGCCACCTCCCCGACGGTGCGCCGCTGTACGTGTGTGACGATTGCGTCGCACTCGTCGAACCGGTCGAACGCACAGCACCGCCTCACGCCGCCCAGGTCAGCCCGCCACCGCCGAGCCCGCCTGAATCCAGCGCGCCAGCGCCGAGCCCCCGACCTCAGCCCGGCGTAGTGCGGACGATTGACGTCCATGCGTTGGCCCACGCGGCCCATCCCACACAGCCACGCGCGCCGTTGCTGCAGGTGGGACCGGGCATATGGGCGAACGCTACCTTGCTCAGGTACGCGTGATCGTCGACGTGGCGCAGGCCGCAGATCCGGCGGCCGAGCCCATCGCACGCGGCAGGATTGACCGGCGCGGCGCCGTTCCACGCCGCCGCCTGCTCCTGCACGCGCGGAGTAATGGACCATGCCAGCCACTCGTACATGCAGTTCGGGTGCGGCGAGCGGGCGTTCATCAGCCAGAAATTGGCCGACCCTGTTGTTCCCTGGGCGGGATCGGCACCCGCGACCTTCGTCCGGGCTCTGGCGAGGGTGTCGACGTGGCGCGGTAGCACCGCGCCAAGGACCGAGCTGCCGGAGGCGAGGCCGGCGATCACCTGGGGGTCTTGGGAGTAATACGCGGTGGCGCTGTTCCTGCCGCTCCTCAGCAGGCTCGTCGCCGCCGCGAACTGTTGCCGGGTGAGCTCGTACGGGTCGGTAATGCGCAGCGCCGGCCGGGCCGTCTTTAGGTAGAGGGCGGCGAGCCCAATGGTGAAAGGAGTGTCCGGGAGCATGATCTCTCCGGCGTACCTGGCGGCTTGCCGATGATCGAACAAGGCCGCCCAGGTGCGCGGCCCCGGCCGCACCGCCTGAGTCCGGTAACCAAGGAGGTAGGAAGTCCAGAGGTACGGCATCCCGTAGATGGTGCGATGCGACGTTACTGCGGCCTGCGCGGCCTGGGCTTGCTGCGAGCGGAGGGCAGGGCTGATGGCGCTGTATCCGTCGATGAGTTGCACGTTGAGGGGCGCTATCGAGCCAGCACTGATCAGCTGAGCGGCGACGACCGGGGGGGCCACAACACCGTCGAAACGGTGCGACCTGAATTCCCTTGGAATCGCGCTGCCGTCAGGAACCTGGGTGTAGCTGACCCGGCAGCCGGTTTGGTGCTCAAAAGCAGTCACCCAGTCGACACGTGGATCAGGGTGACCATCCTCGACATAACCGGTGGTGCCGAGGAGTCGCAGGGCACCCTCGCCCGGGCCCAGCGACGCGGGCGGCCCGGCCGGGGACTGGCCGACCGCATTGGCGCATGCAGAAAGCAACAGCACGACGGCTAGCAGCGCGATCGCCGCAGCCGGTCTCCATGCGCGGCACGGCCTGCTCCCCTTCACAGCATCCTGAGCCTACTGGGTGCCTGCGGTGAGGCGGGCGCGGGCTGACCCACGCTTCGGCCCGCGTCGCGGCGCGGGTCTCGGTGTCCCAGCCGGTGCCTGGGCTCGCGGCTCAGCGGCGCCTCAGCTCAGCGTGCTGATGCGGTGGGCCAGCGCGAAATCCGCCGCGGTGAGCCCGCCCGCCGAATGCGTCGAGAGGGTGAGCGTGACGCGGTTCCACTGAATCGTCACGTCCGGGTGATGGTTCGCTTGTTCGGCCAGGTAGCCGGTAGCGGAAGCGAACAGCATGGCCGCGCGGAAGTCCTGAAGCTGGACACTGGTGGTGATCGCATCGCCGCTGCGCTCCCAGTCCGGCAGGCCTGCCAGTTCCTGTGCGATCGCTTCCTCGCTGAGAAGTTCCATGCCTCTGCTATATACCGTTGCCTGGCTCGTCAGCATCCTTGCGGCCGATTCCACGGCCCCGCTATTCATCTTTTGGCGCGCCGCTATTGATCTTTCAGCGCCGCGCGGAGCCGGTCGGCATAGTCCCCGGCCTCCCGCTCGCTGGCATATTTGGTCCGGGGCCAGAAGAAGCCGCGCAGGCCGTCCTTCCTGTTGCGCGGCACGATGTGGACGTGCAGGTGCGGCACGCTCTGGCTGATCCGGTTGTTCATCGCGACGAAGGAGCCTGCCGCGCCAAGGCCCTCCTCCATTGCCGTGGCCAGTCGCTGCGCTTGGGCGAAGAACGGTTCGAGGCAGCCGCGAGGAAGGTCCGCGAACGTTGGCCGGTGCACCCGCGGAATGAGCAGAACGTGGCCCTTGAACACGGGTCTGGCGTCGAGAAATGCGATGGCCCGCGGGTCGTCGAGGACAACGTGTGCTTGCCGCCTGCCGCTGGCGATCTCACAGAACACGCAATCCGCCACGCACCCATCTTCCACGAAGCACAGATCTTCCACTAAGCACCCATCTTCAACTAAGCACAGGGCGCTCCGTCGCCGGCCACGCGGACCGGCCGCGGCGTGCCCGAAATGCGCTGCGGAACGGCGCGCGAAACCGGCTGCGCGGACCGGCCGCGGACCGGCTGCGGACCGGCCGCCCGCACACCAGCAGCCCGCACACCGGCCGGGCGCGGACAGCACCGCGGCATGCCCGCAAGCTCGTGGGATTCGTGGATCACCGGCTTGAGCAGCATGACCCAGCCCGTGGATCAGGCGCTGATAGGCTTTGCCCAGCCATAACCCGTTCCGAGTCCGTACGGGACAAACCCCCGCCGCCAGCCGCGGATGCGGAAGGATCGACTCCCCTCGCAGCAGCGTTCAGGCCAGCCGACGCCGGCACCAGCACAGGTCAGGTCGGCCAGCGCCGCGGGCGAGGCGGTATTCGTCGGCAGCGCGGGCAGGGCGGTGCCCAAGAAGCAAGGATCGGCCGACGTGAGTGGAGTTTCCGCAGATGACAGCCCCTGACGCAAATGGAGGCGCGGCACACGGTCAGCCCGCGAGCGTCGCTGGGCCGAAGGCCACTCCCCTGCACGACGTGCATAGCCGCCTGGGTGCCACGCTCGTCCCCTTCGCGGGCTGGCTGATGCCAGTGCGCTACGCGAGCGAAACCGCCGAGCACAAAGCGGTCCGGTCCACAGCCGGGCTCTTCGACCTGTCGCACATGGGTGAGATCACCGTCCACGGGCCCGGTGCCGCCGCAGCGCTCGATTATGCGCTGGTGGGGCACCTGTCCACCATGGCACCGGGCCGTGCCCGCTACACCATGATCTGCGCCGCCGATGGCGGGGTGCTCGACGATCTCATCGTGTACAGGCTCGCCGAGGACGAGTACCTCGTCGTTGCGAACGCCGCCAACACTGACGTCGTTTTTCACGAGCTCAGGCAACGTGCGGCCAACCGTGCTCCCGGAACAACGGTCACCGACGCGACACGTGATTATGCCTTGATCGCGATCCAAGGGCCGAGCGCCGTTGCCATCCTCGGCCGCCGCACCACGGCACCGCTCACGGGCATCAAGTACTACACGGCGGTCCCGGCGGATGTCGCAGGGATTCCCGTGCTTCTCGCGCGCACCGGCTATACCGGCGAGGACGGATTCGAGCTGTTCTGCCAAGGGGAACAGGCGGTAGCCGTGTGGGCCGCGCTCACCGAGGCCGGAGCCGGCGACGGGCTCGTACCGGCCGGCCTTGCCGCACGTGACACGCTCCGGCTCGAAGCGGGCATGCCGCTGTACGGGAACGAACTCGGCAGGGATCTCACGCCCTTCGAGGCGGGTCTAGGCCGCGTCGTGAAGCTGGACAAGCCGGACGACTTCGTGGGTCGCGAAGCGCTCGCGGCACGCGCGCAAGCCGGGCCCAGGCGCACGTTGATCGGGCTCGCTCTCCGGACCCGCCGGGTACCACGACACGGCCATCCCGTGCTGCTCAACGGCCAGGTGATAGGGGCGGTGACCAGCGGGGCGCCGTCTCCCACGCTGGGCAGGCCCATTGCTATGGCCTATGTTCAGCCGGACGCAGCCAGCGGCCTGCGCGAGGCAGCGGACGCCGGTGCCGGTGGAGCGCCGGATGAGACTGCCAGTTTTGCTGTGGATGTGCGAGGACACGCCGAGCCGGCGGACTACGCTCAGTTGCCGTTCTACCGCAGAGCCAGATGAAACAGGAGAGGCAGCGGTCATGACTGTTCCGGACGGGTTGCTCTATACACCAGAACACGAGTGGGTCGCCATCGACGGCACCATCGCGACGGTCGGCATCACCGCGTACGCCGCCGAGGCGCTGGGCGACATCGTGTATGTATCCGCCCCGGCTCCCGGGACGCAAGTGACGGCCAGCGAGCCATGTGGTGAGGTTGAGTCGGTCAAGTCGGTGAGCGACATCTACTCGCCGGTGGATGGCGAGGTGATCCAGGTCAACGACGGGATCGAGGACGACCCCGCGGTCGTGAACGCGGATCCCTACGGGGAAGGCTGGCTGTTCCGGGTGCGGCTCAGTGCCGACGAAGAGGAGCCGACCGGGCTTCTCTCATCGGAGGAGTATGCGGCGCTCACCCAGAGCGAGGATGCCAGCGAGGAACCAGGTCTTGCGGAGGACGAGGTCTAGGACTCCCGGCCGCCCGGGTCCCAGCTCGCCCCGCGGCCGACGAACGGTATCCCGAACGGCGGCGCGCAATGCCGCACCCCTACGTGGCGATCCCCGGAGCGGGGAAACTCGCGGCCATCTCACGCACCCGTCCCCGGACCGCGTCGATGACGCTCTCCTCCTCGGCGCCCACGGCCTGGACAACCTCGTCCATCCAGCCCACGATTGTCCGCATCTCCGCCGGCCCCATCCCCCTGCTTGTCACGGATGGAGTGCCGATCCGCAGGCCGCTCGGGTTGAACGGCTTGCGCGGATCGAAGGGCACCGTGTTGTAGTTGGTTACGATCCCCGCACGGTCGAGGGCCTTGGCGACGGGCTTGCCCGCCACGTTCTTGTTCGTCAGATCGAGAAGGATCAGGTGATTGTCGGTACCGCCGGACACCAACTCGAAGCCGCGCGCGAGCAACTCGTCGGCCATCGCCTTGGCATTGGTGACAATCTGCGCCGCATAGTCACGAAAGGCTGGCTGCGCGGCCTCGTGCAGGGCGACGGCGATGGCCGCTGTCGTATGGTTGTGCGGCCCGCCCTGCAGTCCGGGGAATACGGCCTTGTCCAGTGGTGGCCCCAGTTCCGCCCGGCCCGCCATGAGCATGGCACCGCGAGGGCCTCGCAAGGTCTTGTGCGTGGTGGTGCTGATGATATCGGCGTGGCCGGCCGGTGATGGGTGCGCGCCACCTGCCACCAGCCCCGCGACATGCGCCATGTCCGCGACGAGCAGGGCGCCGACCTCATTCGCGATCGCCGCGAACCCGGCGAAATCGACGATCCGAGGGATCGCCGTCCCGCCGCAAAAGATCATCTTTGGCCGCTCCGCCTGGGCGAGGTCGCGGACCTCGTCCAGGTCAACGCGTCCGGTCTCCTTGCGCACCGCGTACTGAACGGCACGGAACCAGCGTCCGGTCACGGAGACATTCCAGCCGTGGGTCAGGTGCCCGCCCATAGGAAGCGCCATTCCCATCACGGTGTCGCCAGGCTGAAGGAAGGCCAGGTAGATCGCCAGGTTCGCGGGCGAACCCGAGTACGGCTGGACGTTGGCGTGCTCGACACCGAAAAGACGCTTGGCGCGCTCGATGGCGAGCGTCTCCACCTGGTCGACAACCTGCTGGCCCTCGTAGTAACGGCGCCCGGGATAGCCTTCCGAATACTTGTTCGTCAGCACAGAAGCGGTCGCCTCGAGCACGGCCTGCGAGACGTAGTTCTCCGAGGGAATCAGCCGGATCGTCTGGCTTTGCAGCCGTGACTCCTCGACAAGCAGGCGCTCAACCTCCGGATCTGACTCCGGCAATGACACACGCCGCCACATCTCTGTCATCCACCGCACCGCCTTCGACCATAGACCAGCCCGTCGCAGCGCGTGACAGCCTACTCCGCGCTTCGCGAGCGAGTCGAGGCACCTCCGGCCAGCCGCGCGCTCGGTTGCTGATCGCTAACGCTAGCCATGGCGGCCGGGTCCGTGCCCGCCGTTCGGCGGCTGACGCTCGGCCTCGGCGGCTGGCGCTCGGCCTCGGCGGCTGGCGCTCGGCCTCGGCGGCTGGCGCTCGGCCTCGGCGGCTGGCGCCTTGCGCGGCGGGCACGCTTGCTTGATCCTTTACGTCGGAGACTAATCAGCGGAATGTGCTGAATAGTCTCCGATACAAAGGATCACCTGGGGAGGCAACCCTTCTTGCACGGCTTCAGCGTGCCTGTCCAGCCCCGGCTGCGCAGCACGGCCGCGATTTCGGCGGCGACCTGACACGGACGGTTCATAATGTCGGACCACCCATAGCGCAGCGTGATGATGCCCTCCGCGGCGTTGGCGTTGTCCCGGCGTATATCCCGCCACCGGGCCTCGGCCGGGTGGGCAGCATGGCCGTCGAGCTCGACGCATACGCCGAACTCGTCGTAGGACACATCCCTGTACTGGTTTCGCCGACCGCGCACGACTCGCGCCTGCCGCTTGGCGCGAGGCAGCCCATGTGCGCGCTCGACGCGGTTAACGTACCGGTGCTCCAGCGGGGAGTGCGCACCCTCCTCGACATCGCGGAGGGTGGCGCCGAGCGCCGTGCGCCAGCGGAGCGTGGGGCGCATCCCCATGCGCCAGCGCAGCAGGAACGGCGTGGTCAGGCCGTCGGCACAAGCGCGCGCTACCCACCCTGTGGCGTCATCCAGGCTGGCCGCGCAGTCCGCGAGATCGAGAACCGTTTCCTCGATCATGGTGCGCGGGGGTGTCAGACCCGGATGTCGTTCCTCGGCCAGGCGTAACGAGCGGTGGATAACAGCGCCTGCTACGTTCACAATCCGCTGTCGCTCAGGGATCGTGAGGTGTATTGCCTCGACTCGCCCGTGCGCGAGCCCATCCAATTCGGCGGCGGTCTCGTAGCTGAGAATCGCCTGCGGTCCAGCTCGCAGGCGCCCTGCGTGACCCGCCCGCCCTGCGTGACCCGCCCGCCCTGCGTGACCCGCCCGCCATGGGGGCGTTGCCCTCCTGTTGATCTTGGCAGGTTGTCAAGACGTGCGATAGGGCCGAACGCGGTTCTGTGGATAGCTGTGGCAGGCTGCATGCATGGATGACCGGCAACGTTACGATACGGCCACCGCGGGGTTGCAGCCGCCGTTCGCGATCGTCGACCTCGCCATGTTCCGGCGCAACGCGGCCGACCTGACCCGCAGGGCGGCGGGCAAGCCAGTCAGGGTGGCGAGCAAGTCGGTGCGCTGCCGTGCATTGCTGGACGAGGTTCTGCGCCTGCCCGGGGTCAATGGGATCATGGCCTTCACCTTGCCCGAGGCGCTCTGGCTAGCGCGGGGCGCCACCAGCGACGACATCCTGGTCGCCTACCCAACGGTGGACGGGACCGCGCTCACGGAGCTGACGGCCGATCCCACGTGTGCGGGCGCCATCACGGTGATGGTGGATTGCGCCGAACATCTCGACTTGATCGAGAAAGCTGCCGCAGGGACGCGCGATCCGAGCCCTGTCCGGGTGTGCATTGACATCGACGCTGGTTACCGCGCCTTCGGCGGCCTGGTACGCGCCGGTGCCCGCCGCTCGCCTGTCCGCACACCCGCGCAGGCGGCAGAACTCGCCCGCAACATCACCAGCCGGAAGGCCATCACCCTGACCGGCTTGATGGCCTACGAGGCGCAGATCGCCGGGGTGGGAGACAACCCACCTGGAAGGCCGCTGTACGCGCGAGCCGTTCGGGCAATGCAGCGACGGTCCGCCGCGGAACTCGCGCGGCGGCGCGCTGCCATCGTCGCCGCGGTGCGCGAGGTGGCCGCGCTGGAGTTTGTCAACGGTGGTGGCACCGGATCGGCGGACAAGACCGCCGCCGAAGATGCCGTGACCGAGATCGGGGCCGGGTCTGGGTTGTTCCATCCGGCGCTGTTCGACAGCTACCGCAGCTTCCGCGGGCACCCCGCTGCCCTGTTCGCGCTGCCCGTCGTCCGCCGCCCCGGCGCGGGCGTGGTCACCGCGCTCGGCGGCGGCTACCTGGCCTCGGGACCGGCCAACACCGGTCGGCTGCCACAGCCATTCCTGCCGAAGGGACTCCGCTTCGACCGGGACGAGGGGGCAGGAGAGGTGCAAACGCCGCTTCTCGGCGGGGCCGCGGATTCCCTGCGCATCGGCGATCGGGTGTGGCTGCGGCACGCGAAGGCAGGCGAACTATGTGAGCGGTTCGCGGAGCTGCACCTCATCGAGGGCGAGCGCGTCGCCGCGGTCGCACCGACCTACCGCGGCGAGGGTAAGACGTTCCTTTGAGCCAAGATCCGGCTGATCGCTTGCGCACCAGAGTCAACGCCGTCGGCGGCGCCACATCAGCAAGGCGACCGAGACTCCGGCGACGAGCACGGCCCCAGCCACGGCGACCCGTGGGTCGATCCGCGCCGCCTCTTCGCGCGCTCGGGCCACTGCCCGGCGGGCGGCTTTCGCCGGGTTTACTCGGTCGGCGATCGTGTCGATCGTACGCGCGAGCTCTTCGCGCGTCCGTTCGATCTGGACCGCCAGTGCGTCCGGATCCCGTTCCGCGACCGAGGTGTCCTCGTCGGCCACCGTTGCTCTCCTTCCTGCCCGTGCTGCGCCTGGTGGTCAGTGTCTCAGGTCCGCGCCGACTTTCACGTCATCTGCGGCCTTATCGGGTGTTGCGGATCGCAGCAGAGCGAAACTCGGTGGTCTCCCGGCGTCGGGAGACCACCGCACGAGTTGGTCGGCGAGCCGAGGCTTAGAGCCTGCTCCTAGCAGCTCGCCTTGTAGACGTAGGGCTTGACCTTCGGATCATTCATGTTGCTCTGAGTGATCGCAACCAACGGCGTCAAGATGTTCTTGGTGACCGGCTTGCCCGTCAGGGCGTTCATCGCCTGGTCAACCGCGTCCTTGCCCTCAAGGGCAGGGGCCTGCGCGATGGCGAGCTGGATGGTGCCGCTGCTGAGCATCTGCATCTGCTGGGGGTCAGCGTCAAACGTGGCCACCTTGACCTTGCCCGACTTGCCCGCGGACTTGACCCCCGTGGCCGCGCCCTGGGCGGTGACCACGTTGGCCGCGAAGACGCCGCTCAGGTCGGGGTGGGCGCTGATATCAGCCTGGACGTCGCCGGCCGCGACGGTCGCACTATCGGTGTCGTCATATTGCGGCGCCAACACCTTGATGTTCGGGTGCTTCGTCTTCATCTCCTGCTCAAAGCCCTGCACCCGGGCGTCGGTGGTGGAAGTTCCTTTCTTCACGCTGATGACCGCGACGGTGCCCTTGTCACCGATCTGCTTGGCAAGCTGGTCGGCCGCGAGCGCGCCACCCTGGGCATTGTTGGAGGTGATCCGCGTGATACCGAGTGCGGCATTATTCGAAGAGGTGTCCACGAACACGATCTTTGTCCCGTTGCTCTGCACCTGCTGCAGGTCCGGGTCGAGCGCAGCGGTGTCAGTTGGCGCGATGAGCAGGGCATCCGGTTTTGTGGACACGGCGGCGTCGATCAGCGGCTTCTGTTCGGTGATCGTGAAGTCCGCGGGACCTGTGACCGTAAGGTGGGCGCCAAGCCTGGCCGCCTCCTGCTTGGCACCGCATTGCATCGTGACGTAGAAATTGTCGTTCTTGGTGCCAACGATGAGCTCGAGCTTCTTGGTGGCGGCACCGCCTCCACCCCCGCTCGTGCTGCTGCCTCCGCATGCGCTCACGGCCGCGGCGACAAGTGCGATCATGGCCACCGCGCTGGCGATGGTGGCGGCTTTACGCGACATTCACTCCTCCTGACGGGATGAGGCCGGCTGGATCAGGTCCGCTCCCGTAGCCGCCGGCGGAACTGGTCAAGGTAGACAGCGGCGACAAGCACCATGCCGATCGCCGCATACTGCCAGTACTGGTTCACCTCGAGAATCTGCAGGCCGTTTGCCAGCATGGCCGGGATGAACAGGCCAATCACCGTGCCGACCATGGACCCGCGGCCGCCGAACAGGCTTGCCCCGCCGAGCACGACGGCAGTGATCACGGTGAGGTTGTCGGTGGGGTGACCGGCGATCGAAGTGGTTTCGAAGTACGCCAGTGACATCACTCCCGCCACGCCAGACAGCAGCCCCTGCAATGCGTAGACCTTGATGAGGTGGCGGTCGACACCGATACCCGCCCGTCGTGCCGCCTCGGGGTTGGAACCGATCGCGTAGGTGTAGCGGCCGAACCTGGTGTAGGCGAGGATCAACCCGAAGACGATCGCGATGGCGAAGCTGATAATGATCAGCCAACGTATGCCGCCCACCCCGCCGAACCCGACCGTGTTCACCAGCCGCTGAGGGACGCTGCGCAAATCGTTCCCGCCGGCAATCAGATAGCTGATTCCCTCGGCTGCGCCGAGCCCGCCGAGCGTGGCGATCAGGGGCGGCACTTTGGCCTTCGCAACGAGAAAGCCTTGGATGGCACCCCAGGCGCAGCCGGTGGCCAGGCCCGCGAGGGCGCCGACGACGATGACGCCCCAACCGGCCGTTGTGCCGCCGTTGTGGAGGTAGTACTCACCGGCCACGACGCCGGAAAGGACCAGCACGAAGCCAACCGACAGGTCGATCCCCGCGGTGAGGATCACGAACGTCTGACCAACGGCCATCACAAGCAGCGCGGCTGAGTTCGTCGCTATGTAGCCAAGGTTGGTCAGGTTGAGGAACTTCCCTGGCGCCGCCACGGAGAAGTACGCCATAAGGATGATCAGCGCGAGCAGCGTCCAGGTCTCGTTGGCGGTAGCTAGCCGCCGTCCCCACTGCGATGCGAGGGCGGCGGCCCGGGACCGACCGGGGCCTGGTGCCATCGGCGCAGGTGGCTCGCCTGCCTCCGCCCGAGGCTTGCCTTCCTCCGCAGGCGCCCGCACCGCCGCGCTGGGCGGGCTGGACGTGTGCGCGGCCGGAACTGGCTGGCCAGGCGCGCCCGTGGCCGGGTCCGGCCGACCGGGCGGTTGCGGTGTGGGGGGGCCGTCAGCGCTCATTGCCGCCCTCCCCGTGCTGTATGGCCAGCGCGCCGGTCATGGCACCGACGAGTTCCTCCACCGAGGTGCCCTGGCCGGTATACGTGGCAACCCGGCGGCCGAGCCTGAGCACGTCGATCCGGTCCGCGACAGCAAGCACCTCTGGCATGTTGTGGCTGATCAGCACGACGGCGATGCCACGGTCCCTGATCCGGCGGATGGTGTCGAGCACCCGCGCACGCTGCAGCACGCCAAGCGCGGCGGTTGGCTCGTCCATAAAGATCACCTTGCTCGCGTACGCCACCGCTCGGGCCACTGCGACGGATTGCCGCTGGCCACCTGACAGGGTCACCACGGGAGCGTGCACGTCGGGCAGTTCCACGCCGAGCTCGCCAAAGGCAGCCCTGGCGCGGTCGCGCATCGCCCGGCGATCGAGCACCTTCAGGAAGGGGATCAGGTAGATCTCCCGGCCGAGATGGAGATTTGCTGCCGCGTCGAGGTCGGGAGCCAGCGCCAGGTCCTGGTAGACGGTCTCGATGCCCCGCCGTTGCGCGTCCAACGGGCTGGCGAAGTGAACGGGTTTTCCCTCGAGTAGGATCTCGCCGCTGTCCGGCTTGATCGTTCCGGACAGCGTCTTCACCAGCGTGCTCTTGCCAGCGCCGTTGTCGCCGACGAGCGCGACCACCTCACCGGCGACGGCGGAAAAGTCTGCCCCGTCGAGCGCCTGAACGTGACCGAAGCGCTTGGCGATGCCCCGCGCTTCAAGCAGTGGTTCCGCCATCCCGCCATCCTTCCGGCGGATCTCGTTAAGCCCTTGTCGGGGCAGGCAGGGCCCGGGACGCCGCAGTGATAACGTTCACATTGCCGGTGATTCTCCGGTCTTACCGTGTCACTGTCAAGGCATCGTGCCCGAAGCTATTGCTGATTCGCTATCAACCCTTAATATCAGAGGCGTCGCTGGTTGGGTGACCCTCCCTGTGGTCGGCCATTTCGGGCCAGCGATAAGCCACCGTGCCGCACGGAGGGAGCGAGTTCGTTGGCTTGTCTTGATAACGTTCCCAAATTGCGGCCAACGGTCGGCGGTAGTGCCCTCCGGCAGGTGACCGGCGGGAGCGTATTCCGGCAGACGGTCAGCGGGAGTGCCGTTCGGTGAGAGCGCGCCCCACGATGCGAAACGTTGCTGACGAGGCTGGCGTCAGCTTGATGACCGTGTCGCGGGTGGTCAATGATGAGCCTGGCGTACTCCCTGAGACGGCCGCGAAGGTGGAGCGCGCGATCAGGCGACTCGGCTACCAGCGCAATGACATGGCGCGCCACCTTCGGCGCACGGGCCGGGGCACGCAGACCATCGGCTTGCTCGTGGACGACCTCGCCAACCCGTTTTTCTCGGCTCTCGCGCGTGCGGTGGAAGACGAAGCGCGGCTGCGCAAGTGCGTCGTCTTGATCGGCAGCTCAAACGACGAGCTGCGCAGGGAGCGTGAAGTGGTGTCGGCGTTTTGCGCGCGGCAGGTGGATGGCCTGATCGTGGTGCCCGTTGGCGGCAACCACCGCTTCCTGCGGGCGCAGCTGGCGGCGGGCATGAAGGTCGTGTGCGTCGACCGGCCAGCCGAGAACCTCAAGGTGGACACGGTGGTGGTGGACAACAGGAACGGTGCTCACCGAGCGATTGCCCATCTGCTCAGCCAGGGCCACCGGCGCATCGCCTACCTCGGTGACCGCAGAAAGATATGGACGCTGCAGGAACGCTACGCGGGTTTCTGCGACGCATTCGCCGATCTTTCGCTGGAACCCGATCCAGGGCTGGTCCGGCATGGGCTGCGCACGAGAGCAGACGCCGCACGCGCCACGGCCGACCTGATGAAGTCGGCTGAGCCACCAACCGCGATCTTCACCACGAACGACCTCATCACCATGGGCGCGCTGCACGGTCTCGGGAAGGCGGCAGGCATGATCGCGGTCGTCGGCTTCGATGACTTCGCGCTCGCCGAACGCGTCCACCCGCCGGTGACGGTGGTGGCGCAGGACCCGGTCGCGCTCGGCGGCGCTGCCGCCCAGCTGCTTTTCGCCAGGATCGCTGGCGACACATCCCCGCCGCGCGAGGTGGTGCTGCGCACTCGCCTGGTGGTCCGAGGCTCGGGCGAGATCGCCCCAGCGCGGTCTGCGTGACGTGGCGCGCGCAAATATTCACATGAACACCCCATGGATCCCGAACGGCTGCCGCTGCGTGACACGCCCGCAAACCGGCAAATCCGCTGTTCTCCTTCAAGACCCGCCCACCCATGGGGGCGTTGCCCCACTGCCGATCTTGGCAGGCTGTCAAGAGCTGTGACAGGGGTGAACGGGATTCTGTGGATAACCGGCCGCCGCCCAGGTTTTCCCCAGGTGGCTGCGCCACGCCAGCGGCAGCCGTCAAGGATCATGAGTTGGCTGGTCGCTATCGGCGGCGCGACGCGGGTCAGCGCACGCCGTACAGATGCTCCAGGGCGAGCTGGTCGAGCCGTTCGTAAGCCATCCCACGGGCGCCAAGCGCCTCGACATCAGGGCGGAAGTCGCGGACATCGCGCCACGTCTCACCGTCGCCGAGCGTCGGATGGGACAGCTCAGGCACCCGCGCGGCGGCGAGCGCATCCGCCACCTCCGGGTCGGCGCGGAACGCGCGCGCCTTGGCCCGCAGGATGAGGTAGTTGCGCATGCAGGCGGCGGCCGACGCCCACACGCCGTCGTCGTTCTCCGTACGCGGCGGCTTGAAGTCGAAATGGATGGGCCCCGCGTAGTCGCTGCTGTCCAGCAGGTCGACAACCCAGAAGGCGCCGCGCACGTTGCCCGCGCCGAAACGCAGATCCTGGTCGAACCGCGGGCCGTTCTGCCCGTTCAGGTCGATATGGAACAGCTTGCCGTGCCACAGCGCCTGCGCGATCCCGTGCGTGTAGTTGAGCCCTGCCATCTCCTCGTGACCCACCTCTGGGTTGAGGCCGACCAGCTCCGAGTGGTCGAGCTCGCCGATGAACGCGAGCGCGTGGCCCACCGTCGGGAGCAGGATGTCACCGCGCGGCTCGTTCGGCTTTGGCTCGATCGCAAACCGGATGCTGTACCCCTGGTCGATGACGTACTGGCCGAGCACGTTGAAGGCTTCTTGGTAACGGTCCAGCGCGACCCGCGCGTCCTTGGCGGCGCCGGACTCCGCGCCCTCCCGGCCGCCCCAGCAGACGTAGGTCTGCGCCCCGAGCTCGGCGGCCAGGTCGATATTGCGCATCACCTTGGCGAGGGCGAAACGGCGTACGTCCCTCTCGTTCGCGGTGAACGCACCGTCCTTGAACATTGGATGGAAAAAGAGGTTGGTCGTGGCGGTTGTCACCACGATCCCCATCTCGTCAAGTGCCTTGCGGAACGCCGCGACCAGCGTGTCCCGCTCGATCTGTGTGGCCTCAAACGGGAACACATCGTTGTCGTGGAAGTTGACGCCGTACGCCCCGATCTCGGCGAGCTTGCGCACTGCCCGGTCGGCCGCCATGGGCGGCCGGATCGCCGTTCCGAAGACGTCCACGCCCTGCCAGCCGACGGTCCAGATACCGAACGAGAAGCGGTCGTCAAGGCGCGGAGTGTACGGGTCATCGGCCACAGTGGCCGCTCCTTCCTCCGATTCTCGGCCTACGGTCACATCCTGTCAGGCGGACCGTTGGCGCTCCTCGAGCGCCCTGCGGTACTCGGCGATGACAATGTCGTTCAGCTCCTGGACCGACGTATCCTTGCTTGGCTTGTCGAACGTGATCATCCCGTGCTGGAGCAGGTTGACGCGGTCGCAGATCTCCAATACCTGGCCATAGTTGTGGGCGATGACGATGACCGACACGTCACCCTTCCCCTTCAGGTCCCTGATCAGGTCCAGGATGAGCGCGGCCTCCTTGGCTCCCATGGCCGCCAGCGGCTCGTCCAGCAGCAGGATCTTCGCCTCGGAGTAGACGGCGCGGGCGACGGCGATGGCCTGGCGCTGCCCACCGGAAAGCCTCGCCACCTCGGCATCGACGGACGGCAGGTTAACCCCCATGTCGTCGAGATACTGCCGGGCGGCCTTGCGCATAGACCTGTTGCTCAGCAGCGGCCAGCGGATCCGCTCCCGGTTGAGGAACATGTTGTGGTAGACGGTGAGCTGGTTGATCAGCGCCAGGTCCTGATAGACGACGTCGATGCCCAGCGAGCGGGCATGGTCGACGGACCGGAGATGGACGTCCTCGCCGTTGAGAATGATCCGCCCCGAGTCTTGCGGCTGGAAGCCGCAAAGGATCTTCATGAGGGTGGACTTTCCCGCACCGTTGTCCCCGATGAGGCCGAGCACCTCGCCGCGCGCGAGGTGCAGGTTCACATCGACGAGCGCCGTCACCGGGCCGAACCGCTTGGTGATGTGCTCGACCCGCATGGCGTCGCCCTCCGGCGACTGCGGGGACGCGGTCTCCTCTGCTGCTTGGCTGGTCATGAGGATCTTCCCTCCACTCGCAACCGCGCGAGCTGGACGTTGGCGATCATCGCGATGAGGATCGCGGCACCAAAGATAATGTTCAGCGGGTTGGCGCTAACCCCAATGATCTGGAAGCCGTCCAGCAGGGTGGCCAGCACGATCGCACCCAGCAGGCCGCCGAGGATCGTGCCGACGCCACCGAGCATCGCGGTGCCGCCGATGACGGCGGCGGTCACGGCGTAGAACATCGGCTGGTAACCGCCAGAGCTCGGGTCGATCGTGTTGTCGTAAAACGCGATCTGGAGGCCGACGAATGCTCCAAGGAAGCCCGTGATCATGAAGTTGCCGTACTTGATCCTCGCCACGTGGATGCCGGCCTCCCTCGCGCCGAGCACGTTGCCGCCCACCGCGACGGTATGCAGGCCCCACCGGGTCCGGGTGAGCACGACGTGGAAGATCGCCACGAGCACGACCGCCCAGATGATGGCGGTCCACTGGAATCCGCCGTTCTGGGTGCCGCCGATCCACTTTCCGATGCTCTGTGCGGACGTGGGGATGCTCGCGGGATAGGCGTGGGATGTGGTGAGCACCAGCCCCAAGAGGATGAAGCCGGTGCCGAGCGTAGTGATGAACGACGGGACTCGAAGCTTCACGGTGAAGAACCCGTTGGCCCAGCCGACCGCGATTCCCATGAGCAAAGAGACCAGGATCGCAGGGAATGCGGGCACGCCGTAGAAGTCGACCAGGTAGTGCAAAAGGAAGGGCGCGAACGTGAAGACGAAGCCCACGGACAGGTCGATCTCGCCGCAGATCAGCAGTAGAACCTCGCCGATCGAGATGGTGATGATGGGTGCGGCGTAGCCGGACAGAAGGTTGGCGATGTTGGAGCTGGTGAAGAACGTCGACGTGGTGACGGAGAAATAGAGCACCAGCGCGGCCGCGACAACGATGATCGTGGCCTCGCGCTGACGGCCGAAGACGGCCACCCCTTGCCGGATTCGTGCCCAGGGGTTTCTTCTCGGGGGCGGGCCACCTGGCTGCGGACGGCGGACTTCTGCGCGCTGCTCAGCGGTCTCGCTCATGTTGCTTCCGTTTCCGTCCAGCATTCACTTCATGCGCCGACGGCGGGCATCCGCCCGCAGCTGCAGAGCTCGTGTCCGCCGTCGGCGTTTCCGTCATGAGTTGAGCTTATTCCGATTGGTATCTCACGTGCTTGTGGTGGCGATCGGGTTCTTGATCGGGCCGGACCGCGAGATCACCTTCTGCGCCGTCGTCGAGCCCTCATACCGGCTGGACGTCGACAGGTAGGGGCCGACGTTGTCCTTGGTCACGAAGGTCAGGCCGGTGTCGCTGTTCGGCGGGACCACCAGGCCGCCGGACAGGTTGAAGAGGTACAGATAGAGCACCGGCAGGAAGCCCTGCAGATAGGGCTCCTGATCGATGGTGAAGTTGATAAGGCCGGACTTGATCGCGTTCAGCGTCGTCGGGGTGAGATCGAATCCGCCGGCCGGGATCTTGCCCGCCAGGCCGGTGCTCTGCAGCGCCTGGCCGAGGAACTGGGTCGAACCCGCGTCCACGGCGAAGGCGCCCTTGATCGACTTGTGCGCGGTGAGGTACGCCTTCTCCGCCGGGAGCTCGGCGGACGTCGCCGCTCCGGTCGCCTGCTCGTGGACCGTGTAGCCCTTCGGCTTGAGAATCGACGCCGCGCCGTCGAAACGGGGCTGGATGTTCCCCGTGCCAGGGGTCGCGATGAAGATGACGACATCGCCTGGGGTGGTGACAAGGGACTTGATCCGCTGACCAAGCTGCTGGCCCGAGGTGTACAGCGCCTGGCCGACATAGCAGAGCCTGTTGGTCCCGATGTCAGGTGTGCCGTCGGACTTGACTATCCCGTCGGCGTTGTAGCTGATCACGGGGATGCCCTTGTCCATGGCGTTCTTGACCGGGGTCGTGAAGCCCGTGGAGTTGATGACCGTGGTGGCGATGCCGTTCGCGTTCCCAGAGGTCGCCGTGTTCAGGTAACTCACCATCTCAGGGACGCTCGAGGTCGACGCCGAACCTCCCCAGTTGGGCTTCGGGAGGCCGAGCAGCGCGGCGGCGTCCTGGAACCCGTACTGGGTCGGCACGAAGAACGGGTTGGTGTAGACGTGGTTGACGAACCAGAACTTCCAGGCCGGCGTCTTCGGGAAGTTCCCCGCCACGCTGCCGCCGGTCTTGCTCGCAGTGCTCGAGCCGGTGCAGGCGGCGAGCAGTGCCGAGGCCGCGGCTGTCGCGCTGGCGAGACCCGCACCGGACAGCAGGCGCCGACGCGTGGGCCCATCCTTCATGTTGAGAGTTTGGATTGTCTCATCGACCTTTGGGTCGATCTTCTTCATCACGAACCTCCAGGAGTATCTCCGTGGGTCAGGGCGGCACCCTGACCCACGACGGACCGGCGAGCAGGCGGATGTGGCGTGGCAACGCCCGCGCCCTCGGGATCGGCGCCAACATCGCAGAACAGATACGTCGGATACGCCGCGTGCGTCGGGTGGGTCGCGCATGTCGCGCGGCCTGCCGCGCAGACGCGTTCCGTGTACGGCGGATGAGTGCCCGCGGGCGCGGGCCGGGCGCGGATTCCGCCAGCGGCCCAGGTACCGAGGTGCCGCGGAAAATCGAAGTTGCCGATCCCGCTGACAGGCCCCGAGGGACGCTGGGCAGCCGTTGTCCGGCTCCCATGCCCCGGCGTCCAGGCTGACTGTGCCGACGCGTCACGCCCAAGCACGCCGCACCTCACTTCGGGCCACGACGTGCCGCAGCCTGCCCCGGGCGACGGCGAGCTGCGGCGATGGACTACCGGCACGGCCTGGGCGGAGCGCGTCGCTACGATGTCCCCAGAGCGCGCCTGGGCGAGGCCACCAACCCGGCGTTGACATCCCGCTTGCAGCGTGGCGTTCCTTGCCACGCGGCAGCCTTCTCCCGGCTCGCTGCATCGCCTGCCTCGTGTTGAGGTTTGGTAGTTCGGGTGGCCTTTTGAGAGATCGCCGCCCGACGTTAAGTCTGGGGATGATCGGATGTCAACGCAATGACCTTCTCCAGGAAAAGGGCTCGTGTCGCGGCGTCCGGAGACATCCGGTAGCCGGTCTGGTCCGCAGGCGAGCGCCGCCGCCAATGGGTCCCGGTCCGCGCAGCGCGCGGCCATGGCCACCAGCGGTCCATGGCCGCGGCTGGCGTCGGGCCAATTGATCATCGAATCACCCGACTTCAGGTGTCAAGAGGAAAACATGTTAGCGCTAACAAAGTCGGCTTGCGCAATGGTCATCAGCCACACTGAGACCGCACTGAAACCACACTGAAACAACGACGGCACGCCCGGGAGGCCGCATTCGCCAGGAACAACGGCAGCCCGTAACGGAGGGGAACGCCCAGCTCGTGACGAGTAGCCGTCATGTTTACGGCCTTTCAGCGGCGGTCCAGAACCCAGCGCGGGGGCGGGCCACCCGTTACAGCGGCTCCCCAGCGAGCGCGACGACGCCCTGGCACGCCGACCGGCGTCTCTGGTCGTCCGCCATGACAGCGAGTGCGGCCCCGGCGGTCCTGGCGCTGCCGGCAACGTCATGTTCACCCCCTCGCACATACCGGCGGGCACCCGGCAGCAGCCATCGGTCCCGGTGCCCTGAGCCGCAAATCCGGTGGCCAAGCAGGCTCGCCAGTGGGGCGCCGCAGCTCACCCGCATAGCGGCGTCCTACGCGGTGCGCGGGAACGCAGCCAGCGGGCGGCTCGGCGGCCGAACTGCCTTTGAGCCTCCAGCTCAGGACACTGGTTCATTAAGGGTCTTGCCGGACCGCAGGCCTGGCCCAGGGTCGAAGGTCCCGAAGGTCGTCGATCCAGCACAACCGTGCGAAACGTGGCCACGACCCCGGTGTGAGCGGTAACAGGCGTAACGTGGGCGCATGGTCACTTCCTGTGACTTCGGGGCGGGCCGGTGCGCACCGTATTTGACCGCCTGTGGGTCATTCGAGCGACCATTGGGCATGGATCAAGGGCATGATCCCTTATACCGGAGACCTTTCAGCAGATAAAACTGAGAAGTCTCCGAGCGAGCGGATCATGGCCGATTTACGCCGGGCTGCCCGGGGCGGGCCGGATTGGAGCGTGCACTCGCGATGGAGCATGGCACAGGCGTCACGCAGCGTGTCACCTTTGACAGCCCCATCGGCCAACTGGGCCTCGTGGTCACACCGAACGGGCTGCGTCAGGTACTGCTTCCGCGTACCGCGCGCCGTAGCTCGGCGAACGCCGCACCTGCCGCAACCGCGAACGCCGCACCTACGGCGACGGCGAACGCCGCAATGGCAAACGCACCCGCCACGACGCCCCGCATCGCCGACGCCGTCGGTCAGGTCCTGGCGTACCTGCGTGGCGAGCGTCGCGAGTTTGAGCTGCCGCTCGACCTCACGGGCGTGGGCACCCACATGCGCCCGGTTCTCGACGAGCTGTGCGCGAGGGCACCCTACGGGAAGGTGATCACCTACGGTGAGCTGGCGAGCTGGAGCGGCTGCCCAGGCGGCGCGCGGGAAGTTGGCCAGATCATGGCGAGGAATCCGATTCCGCTTGTCGTCCCGTGCCACCGGGTGGTCGCCGCAGACGGCCTCGGTGGATACGGCGGCGGACTCGCGCTGAAGCGGCGGCTGCTGCGGCTCGAGGGCGCGCTGGCGGAGCAGCTCAGCCTGATCGGCGACTACCAAGAGTGACAAACCCACCCGCGGGCGGCCAACAGTCAACCGAGGCACCCGTTGCCGTGCCTTGACACCGCGACCTCAATGGCCGCGGGCGAGCCAGTCCTGCAGGTGAGGTGCCTCGCCGCCGATCGTCGTGCTCGAACCGTGCCCAGTATGCACCACGGTGTCCGGTGGGAGGGTCAGCAGCCGGTCGCGGATCGACGAGACGATGACGCCGAAATCCGAGTAGGACCGTCCCGTCGCGCCGGGCCCGCCCGCGAACAGGGTGTCACCCGTGAACACGACGCCGAGGTCAGGAACAAGGAAGCAGCACGCACCCGGCGCGTGGCCCGGTGTGTGCAGCACGTGCACCTGCGTACCGGCCGCCGAGAGCACCTGGCCGTCGTGCAGTTCACCGCCGGGGCCAACGTCCGGGTGCACCAGCCGCCACAGCACGAGATCATCGGGATGCAGCAGCACCGGCGCGCCGGTCGCCGCCGACAGCGAGGGCGCCACCCGGACATGGTCATCGTGCGCGTGCGTCGCCAGCACCGCCGAAACCCGTCGGCCGGCCACCACGGCAAGGATGGCCGCCACATCATGCGGGGCGTCGATGACCACGCACTCATCGTCGTCACCGATCACCCATACGTTGTTCTCGACCTCGAAGGTCTGCCCGTCGAGGGAGAAGGTGCCGGAGGTAACAGCGTGGTCGATGCGCACGGGCGGCGCAGGCATCAGATCCTCACCACAGACCGCAGCACGTCACCCGAGGCCATCCGGCCGAACGCCTCCTCCACCTGGTCGAGCGTGATCTCCTCGCTGACGAACGCGTCGAGGTCCAGCCGCCCCTGCAGGTACAGGTCAATGAGCAGCGGGAAGTCACGGCTCGGCAGGCAGTCCCCGTACCAGCTCGACTTGAGCGCTCCACCGCGGCTGAAGAAGTCGAGCAGCGGCATCTCGATCCGCATATCCGGCGTCGGCACTCCAACAAGGACCACGGTGCCCGCCAGGTCACGGGCGTAGAACGCCTGTTTCCAGGTCTCGGGCCTGCCCACGGCGTCGATAACCACGTCGGCGCCAAAACCCCCAGCAAGTTCCCTGACGGCCGCGACGACGTCGGTCTCCCGCGCGTTCACCACGTCCGTAGCGCCGAATCCGCGCGCCCAGTCGAGCTTGCGCGCATCGGTGTCAACGGCGATGATCTTCGCGGCTCCGGCCAGCCGCGCCCCCGCCACGGCTCCGTCCCCCACTCCCCCACAACCGATCACCGCGACCGTGTCGCCCCTGGTGACACCGCCGGTGTTGATCGCGGCACCAAGGCCCGCCATCACGCCGCAGCCGAGCAATCCGGCGGCGGCGGGCCGGGCCGCCGGATCGACCTTGGTGCACTGCCCCGCGTGGACCAGGGTCTTTTCCGCGAAGGCGCCGATACCAAGCGCAGGCGAAAGGACGGTGCCGTCGGTGAGGGTCATCGGCTGGGCGGCGTTGTGGGTGGCGAAGCAGTACCAAGGCCTGCCCCGCCTGCAGGCGCGGCAGTCACCGCACACGGCGCGCCAGTTCAGGATGACGAAATCACCAGGGGCCACGTCAGTGACCCCCTCCCCGACCTGATCGACAACTCCAGCCGCCTCGTGCCCGAGCAGGAAGGGGAAGTCGTCGGTGATGCCGCCCTCACGGTAATGAACGTCGGTGTGGCACACGCCACAGGCGTGCACATGAACGACCGCCTCGCCAGGTCCAGGTTCGGGCACCAGCACGGTGGTGACCTCGACTGGCGAGCCCTTGGCCCGGGCAATCACTCCGCGAACTTCGTGCTGCATGGCGCGCTCCTCGTCATGGCGGCGGCAGGTGTCACGCTTAACGTAGCCTCCGCACTGCGCCGCAGGCTCGTGCGCCACCGCAGGGTGACAAGGTGCCAGGATTTATCCCGAACGGCTGCCGCCACGTGGCACGCCCAGGCGAGGCGCGGCATCGTCGACTGACCCGGAGAGTGACCATGAATGGAGCACAGTCACTGATCGAAACCCTCGTGGCCAGCGAGGTCGAGGTCTGCTTCGCCAATCCTGGCACCTCGGAGATGCATTTCGTCGCGGCGCTCGACGTGGTTCGCGACATGCGCGGGGTGCTCACACTGTTCGAGGGCACCGCGACCGGCGCGGCCGACGGCTACGGGCGGATGGCGGGAAAGCCGGCCGCGGTGCTCCTCCACCTCGGGCCCGGGCTCGGCAACGGGCTCGCCAACCTGCACAATGCCCGTCGCGCCCGCACACCGGTCATCGTCATCGTGGGCGATCACGCCACGTACCACAAACGGTACGACGCCCCGCTGGAATCCGACATCGATGCCGCGGCCGGGACCGTGTCCGGCTGGCTCCGCCGCTGTGAGCGGGCTGCGGAGATCGGAACGGATGCGGCCGCCGCCGTGGCGGCGGCGCTCGCACCGCCCGGGCAGGTGGCCACCCTGATCCTGCCCGCCGACGTGTCATGGATAGCAGTGCCGAGCGGCGGCGGGCCGGCCGCGCCCGTCCGCGCACCCGCGCCCGGCAAGGTCGGTGACGACATCATCGAAGCTGCCGCCGCCGTGCTGCGCTCGCGCGAGCGTTGTGTCCTCCTGCTGGGCGGCGCGGCTACCAGGGAGACGGGACTTCTCGCGGCGTCCAGAATCGCGGCGGCGACCGGCGCCAGGCTGCTCTGCGAGACGTTTCCGGCCCGATTGGAACGCGGCGGCGGCTTGCCTGAGGTGGACCGGCTGGCGTATCTGGCCGAAGCGGCCACGTCGCAGCTTGACGGCGCCCAGCACCTCCTCCTGGCCGGCGCGCGCTCGCCCGTGTCGTTCTTCGCCTATCCAGGCAGGCCAAGCGACCTCGTGCCGCCGGGATGCGACGTGCACCAGCTCGGCTCGGCCGGCGACGACGCGGCCGGAGCGCTTGAGCAGCTCGCGGACATGGTCGCCCCCGGGCCAGCCCGGGTTCCCGGGCCCTGGGAAAGGCCCCAGCCGCCTGTCCTTCCGGTCGGCGAACTGACTGGTGAGTCGATCGCCCAGGCGGTCGGCGCGCTGCTGCCTGAGGGCGCGATCGTATGCGACGAGGCGAACACCGCCGGGTCGTGGCTGCCCGCGGCGACCGCCGGCGCCCCCCGCCATGACTGGCTCACCCTGACCGGCGGCGCCATCGGCCTGGGGCTGCCGCTGGCCACCGGAGCCGCGGTGGCATGCCCGGACCGGTCCGTCTTGTGCCTGCAAGCGGATGGCAGCGCGATGTACACGATCTCCGCGCTGTGGACGCATGCCCGCGAGCAACTCGACATCACGACGGTGATCTTCAACAACCGGTCCTACGACATTCTCAACCTGGAGCTGCAGCGGGTTGGCGCCGACGCTGCCGGTCCGCGCGCCAAGGACCTGCTGGATCTGTCCCGACCCGACCTGGATTTCGTTGCGCTCGCGACCGGCATGGGTGTTCCCGCCAGCCGCGCCAGGACCGCGCAGGAGCTGGGTAAGCAGCTGGGCCAGGCGCTCAGCGAGCCCGGGCCGCACCTGATAGAAGCCGTCATCCCGGCAATGTTCTGAACTTGCGCTCGTGGGGACAGTGGTGGGGCCGGTGGTGTCTAGTCTAGTGGGGCCGGTGGTGTCCAGTTCCAGGACATCCAGGACAGGTGTCTCAAGACATCAATGACAGTCCTGAGCATGACTGAGACCCGGCCAGGGGCAGCGGCGTGTCGCAGGACATAGAGGACAGCCCGGGCTGGAGCCTGCCGGGATGCCGAAAGCCCGGCTTGTCATCACTGCTGTCACTGTCGAGAAGCGTTCCGTCAGCGAGGTCGCCCGCACCTACAGGGTTGCCCGGTCCTGGGTCTACGCTCTGCTGGCCCGCTACCGAGCCGAGGGTGAGGCGGCATTCGAGCCGCGGTCGCGGCGCGGCCGAAGACCTCACCGACCGCGATCAGCGACGCAAACGCAAGCACCCCAGACCCTGACGTGGGTCCGGGGTGTCCTCAATGTCTTGCGACATCACATAGTGGGGCCGGTGGGATTCGAACCCACACTGTCGCGGACCTAAACCGCGCGCCTCCTGCCGTTGGGCTACGGCCCCATCGAACGGGCGATGACGATGACCGCCCTGGCTCGCTCTAGATTCCCAGATCCTTGCGGAGACGTTCCACGTGGCCGGTGGCCTTGACGTTGTATTGCGCCTTCTCCACCTTGCCATCCGGGTCGATCACGAAAGTCGACCGGATGACGCCGACTGTGGTCTTGCCGTACATCGTCTTCTCACCGAATGCGCCATACGCCCGCAGCACGTCGCGGCCGGGGTCAGACAGCAACGGGAACGTTAGGCCTTCCTTGGCCCGGAACCGCGCGAGCTTCGCCGGCTGGTCCGGCGAGATCCCGATTACCGCAAGTCCCGCATCCGCGAAGGCATCAAGACGGTCGCGGAAGTCGCATGCCTGCGTCGTACACCCAGGCGTCATGGCGGCTGGATAGAAGTAGATGATGACCCGGCGTCCCCGGTAGGACGCCAGGCTGACCCGGTTACCTTCCGCATCCGCCAAGGTGAAGTCGGGCGCCGGATCGCCGGGCGCCAAACGCTGCTCCGTCACCGTTGCTCTCCTTCGCCTCATCGACGGCACCTGACCGACGACCTGCCGCCACGGCCGCGCTGTACCAACCGTACCGGTCGGGCGCACGAGCCTGCTGCTCCTCGGTACTGCCGTCGTGCGCGGCAATACCAGCGTTGGGAGCGGGTAGTGAACCATTTGACGGGCTGGTATAGATCTACGAGTCGAGGAGCGACTTGATAAAAATGCGGCCTTACTCCCTAGCTCACGCCATACGATCCGGTTGGCTAGTGCCGTGAGGACTACCGCCGGTCATCGCATCCGAGACACCCGCCCGTCGCGTATTAGCAGATTTTCCCTGGCCAGAAGGGCTAAGGCGATGCATATCCATGCCAGGATCCGCATCGGTTCGCTTGCCGTTGCGGTAGCCGCCGCGCTGCTGGCGGCCGGCTGCTCCGGCGGAACCTCCGCGCCCGGAACATCCGCCAAGACGAGAACCCCGGCTGCCATGAACGCCGCGGAAGTGATCAGAAGCGTGTCCAACCAGGCAAAACAAGCGACTTCTGCGACCGTTGTCATGAACATACGGAGTACGGGCGGCTTTTCCATGCAGGGCACGATGAAGATCCGCACAAGGCCGGTTTTTGCCGCTGCAATGCACATGTCGGAACTGTCCAGCAATGGCCAGACGATTCCCGGCGGAATTAAAGAGATCATTACTGGTAACGCCGTATACCTCAAGTTCCCCGCGCTGAGCCAGCAGAGCGGCAAGCCGTGGGTCCGGATATCGATGGCGCAGCTCAACGGCGCTACAGGAAACACGTTCGGTAATCTCAGCCAGCAGATGAGGCAGCAAGACCCGCTATCAGCGGCTCGGATGCTCGGCGCGTCCAAGGATGTCAGGGCCGTGGGCAAAGGCACGGTCGACGGCGTTGCCACTACTCACTACCACGGGACCTTCTCGTACAACAAAGCACTCTCCCTGCTCACGCCGGGGCTGCGGAAGATGATGCGCCAGACGGCCTCGTCGATGAACACGGGGTCGATCACGTTCGACGCGTGGGTCGATGGCGAGAACCATGTCAGGTTGGTGACTGAGTCGTATGACAGCGGGATGATGGGGCACGTCACCTCGAGCGTCAGGTTCGTATCGATCGGCCAGCCGGTCAACATCAAGCCGCCGTCGGCCTCGGAGGTCGCCTCGCTGCCCGGCGTGGGCTGACCGGCTGATCTCCTACGCGGAGCCGCGCGTTCTTAAGCGCCGCGGCAGGCAAGCTGACCAGAGCGTGGGTCCTGGGCGACATCGACTCGCCGCGCCGCCCGCTGGCCGCCCGGCAGCGCGGCACTGGACTTCCCTTCCGGACCACCGGCGGCCACGAGTGGAAAGTGCCGTGGCACCATCCGATGGGGCATGCTGTCCCGTGTGGAACCAGCTGACCTGCTAACGGCCTTTCGTTCGGAGGGGGAGCGCATCGCCTGGACGGTGGCCGGTCGGGATCTCGACGTCCCCGTGCCGTACTGTGCCGGCCTGGATGCGGGCGAGGTGGTCAGGCATCTCGGCAGCGTGTACCAACGGGTTATCGGCTGGGTTGCCACACAGCATGCTCCGCCGGAGTGGGAACGCACGCCGCCGAGCGGAACCGACCTGGGCGGCTGGTACGTGGCTGGAATGCGCACCCTCTACGACCAGCTCGCCGGGCATCAGCCCGACGATCCATGCGACACCTGGTATCCGGGCGACCGCAGCTATTCCTTCTGGTGGCGGCGGATGGCCCACGAGACGACCATTCACCGGATCGACGTGACCGAGGCGTACGGTCTGCGTTACGCCGTCGGCGAGGCCGTAGCAGCCGACGGGATAGATGAGGTGCTCACGCTCTGGCTCGGCACCCGGCTGGGTACCGACGTCCGGGGCAACGGTCAGGTCATCGCGATCGAGGCGGGCACCCGGGTATGGCGCATCACACTGCAGCGGGCCGCGGTAGACGTTGCCGCCGAGATTCCCTGGGAGTGTGACGCCGTGGTGTCCGGGCAGCCGGAGGACGTCTACCGGTGGCTGTGGGGGCGCGGCGCGCTTGACGCGCTCCGGGTCACGGGAGAAAGGGCGGCGGCGACAGACTTCCGCGAGATCATGGCCCGCGCTACCCAGTAGGGACGAAGGCACCGCGCTTGTTACCCGACCCGTAGAGGGCCTCTACGGGTCGCCGGAGACCCGTAGAGGCCCTCTACGGGTCTCCGGCGGCGACCCGGTGGAGCTTGGCCGGTGTCGCCGCGGCACAGTCGCGGCGACACCGGCGAGGCGACCTCGATCAACCAGAATGCGCGAGTCCCGCCGCGGCGGCGAGGAGGCCTTCGCAAGCTTGCAGCTGGGCCTGCGCGTGAGGCAGCGTCGCACCGTCGAACGCCGCGGCCGCGAGGTCAGCCTTGATCGGCCCGGCCGATCGGTCACGGGCCTGGTCCAGCAGCCTGAGCGCGTGATTCACCGCCGCATACGTGCCGTCGCCAGCGCTGGTGCTCTCGATGGCCTTCGTGGCCGCTTGCAGAGTCGCGGTGCCGAACTCCCCGACGCTGGAGTTCAGCTGCTTGTAGCACGCTCCGAGCTGTTCGGCCGCAGGCGAGCCCAGTGCACCACTGGCGGAGGTGAGCAGCTGCGTGATCACCCGGCCGTCGTGCTGGTAGTCGTCTTTCAGCCCGGTCAGGTATATCAAGGTCGGCCTGAGATCTGTCTCGTCGATCCAGGTGCCTTTCGTCCCGCTTGCGGGGACCGTGACCTGGCCGCTGTCCGGACCGGCGGAGTCCGGGCCCGCGTCCGCGGGCGAACCATCGAGGCCGAGGTGGGCGACGCCGGGTCCCGCCATGCCGACGAAGTTGGTGTCGATCTCGGCAGCATAGTCGCCGTGGTTCCACGCGAAGCTCGTGTTCTGGGTAACGCAGGGGCCGCACGTGGTCGCGCCGGAGAACAGGAAATAGTCCGGCCTGGCGAACATCGCGAACGTCGGCGTCCTCGCCGGATCGGCGTTCACCATGTGGAGAATCGCCTCCTCGGTGGGGTCCGCCAGGTAGTTGGTGATCAGCTCGTTTGAGTTACCCGAGTACGGGTTGGCCGCCCTGAGTCCAGCCACGTCACGCTCGAGGGTCCGCACCTGCGGCGAGTCCGGCGCCGGGTTGCCCGTCACGTAGAACTCGGGCGCTGAGTCGGCCTCAAGCGTGAATGGGGTGGTGTTGTTCTTCTCGGTGGCGAGCAGCCCGGGCAGGTTGCCGGCCAGCTCACCGAAGGACCCCGCCGGGTAGGTGCACAGCACGTCCGGTGTCACGGTCGTTCCGGTGACGGTGGCGCCGTCGCAGTTCGCTGGCGTGGGCTGGATGGCGCGGCCGACGTTGGCGCCCGCCTGGTGATCGCCTTCGTCGGAGCTGACGATGAACAGCGAGTTCGCTGGGGTAATTCCAGCGGCCGCCAGCCTGTTGAAGAATGTCTCGAACGCCAGGTCGTAGTACTGCGCCTGCGCGACGTAGCAGGCGCTGCCGCTGCCGAGTGCGGCCGGAGCGCCGTTGCACGCGGTGACACCGTTGATGTGCTCGTTGCCGTGAATGTCGGAAATGTAGCCGTATACCACGGGCGTGCCCGCCTCGAGGAAGTCCGCGGTGTAAGCGAGCGTCTGGGACGCATTAATGCTGCTGAAGCCCGGGAACCCGGGGTGGCCAGTAAGAAACGCGCCGTCGATCTCGTTGCCGTTCAGATCGACGAGGTTCCCGCTGGCGTTCGTTACCTGGTAACCGTTGTGCACAAGGTTCGGCGTACCTGCCCCGAGTTGTGGCGCGATGTACCTGTGGCCGAAGAGTCCCTGAAAGCCCTGGTAGCCGCCCGGCTCGTCAGGCAGCAGGTCGGATACCGCTGTCGGCGTCGGACTGGTCTGGCCGAATTTCGTGCCGGTCGCCGTCGCGCAGAAGGCGCTGCCGCCTGCGCAGTGCACGGCAACGCCGACGTAGTCGGCAACCTCGGCGTCCTTGAAGCGGTCGGAGTCGGCCAGGAGTTGCTGGTCCTCGGGTGATCCCTGGCCGAATACCTTCGGGATGTCCACCGCCGTGTTCTCCAGGACCATGTTCGCGGTCGATACGTCGCCTACGTCGCAGCCAGCCCGCGTAAAGGGCACCCACGGGGCTGGTGTGATCTTGTTAGGCGCGGGCGCTGGGTTGCTGGTAGCCGGTGGGGCAGACGCGTAGACCATGGACGGGTTGGTGTCGTGGCCCGGGTTTGGTGTGGACGCCGTGTCGAACACCGGGTCCGTCCAGTAGGCGAAGGACCCGGCCGGATCGGTGGTGCCATCGGTGTTGTACGCGCGATAAGAGTTGCTGATCGGCATGCCCTGACGGTCGCCATAGAGGCCGGTGTAGGTCGTCAGGCTGTCATTAGCCGTATGCGCGATGAGCGGCGTGTGATTGTTCGAGGCGAGCGAGCCGTTTTGCTCGATGAACTGCAAAAGGTGCGGCATCAGCTCGAGGTCAGAGGGCACGTTGGGGTTGTCGCGGAAGAAGTGAACGTTATCGAAGATTAAGTTGACAACGTGCTTGACCCGGCCGAGGTCGCAGCCACCGCCGACTGGGGCAGCTGCCAGGTGCCGCTGCGTTGCCGCGGCATAGCCCGGCGCTGTGACCGCAGCTACACCGAGGCTGCCCAGGAGTGAAGCCGCGCCAGCAATGGCGACGGCCCGTACACCCGGCCGCAATCGACGTTGTCGTTCGCGCATGAATTCCCTCCTATGACACAGCGTTGCCATGGGCATCCCGCCCGCTGACCCTAGAAGCATCCACCCAACTTCCGGCAACGGGAAGACGTCGAGCGCTCTAAGAGCCTGTTTCAGACACCCTGACCCGGCTCGCATGGGGGCCACATGAAGGACCGTGGATGTCACATCCGCGGTCTCGTTAGCCGCGTTCTCGCGGGCTCTTGACATTCGGGGCAGACACGGGAGGATGCGTGTGATTAAGTTCGATTCCGTCCTGGAACAGCCAGAATTGTTTGATCCTGGGGGAAGGGAGGAAGCCATGGGTCAAGACGTAGGTACGAGGCCGTCCGCAGATCCGCCGACCCTGGGTTCTGCTGGATCGGCCGGGCCAGCGCGTGGATCTGCCGGGCCATCGCGCCGCCAGGTGCTGCGCCGCGCCAAACCGGTTTAGGCGCGGCCGCACTTGCGCCGGTCCTCGGCATGACCGGGCGGACCGCCGGCGCGGAAGCGGCCCCTATTACCGCCGCGGGAAGCAGATCGGTGGCCTTCGGCGAGGCGTGGAAATTCGCGCTGGTCAATCCGGACGGCATCACCGACCCAACGGGGCGTACGCCAATGCCGCGGACCCTGGCTATGACGACTCGCACTGGTGAACAGTGGACGTTCCGCACGACTGGAGCGTCGAGCTGACCCCGGTACACAGCGCGGGCGTCAACGACCCCGCCCTGTGGTCGGTGGACACCCCCACCCTCTACCACGTGCGGACCGACATCGTGAGCGACGACTCGGTGGTGGACATCACCACGACGGGGTTTGGCTTCCGCTACACCACATTTGACCCGGATTCCGGGTTCAGCCTCAACGGCCAATACATGAAGATCATGGGCGTCGACCTGCACGCCACCAATGGCCCGCTCGGGGCGGCCGTGCACTACGACGCGCTCGAGCTCCAGATGCAGCAGATGAAGAGCATGGGCGTCAACGCGCTGCGGACCGCGCACAACCCACCCGCGCCCGAGCTTGTGCAGGTGTGTGAGCGGCTCGGCATCCTGATGATGGTGGAAGCCTTCGCGCTGGCATACCGGCAAGGTCCCCTTCGACTACGGAGTCGTCGTCGGAGATCTCAAGCCGGGGCGTGTACCAGGATCCCGAGCTCCTCAACACGGGCGAAAACTACACGCCGGGAAAGCGCGCCACGTCCTCCTACGACAACAATCTCGCCTCGTGGACGATGAGCGGCGAGTACTCGCTGAAGAAAGACCGCGACAGGAAATTCTTCCAGGGCCAGTTCCTCTGGTCCGGGCAGGACTACATCGGCGAGCCGACGCCGTACAACGTCTTCCCCGTCAAGGCCTCGTTCTTCGGCGCGGTCGATACGGCCGGCTTCCCGAAGGATGCCTACCACTTGTTCAAGAGCCAGTGGTCCAGCGAACCCATGGTCCACATCGTGCCGATGAACTGGACTGACCACTCGGCCGGGGAGAACGTCGCGGTCTGCGAAGACTTACTGGCCGGTGAGCACCTTCGCGCGTGGCGTGCGGCAGCCGAACCGCTAGCCCGAAGTTTCGTCGCCAGTCAGGTTGCCGGCGCGGCGAAGCTCAGCGATCAGCGACGCGAGCGCGCGGAACGCGCGGCCGCGGTGGCTTATCGCGTCCTTTTCTGCCGGTGCCATCTCCGCCATGGTCCGCCTCTCGGCCGCGGGCACGAAGATCGGGTCGTAGCCGAAGCCGTTCGAACCACGCGGCTGTATGGTGAGCCTGCCCAAGACCTCGCCTTCCACCACACGCTCGATGGTGGGACGCTCCGCTCCCGCCGGGCCCGGCACCACAAGGGCGGCGGCACAGGAGAACTGGGCGCCCCGCCGAGTGGCCGGCACGTCCTCAAGCTGTGCGAGGACGAGCTCCAGGTTGGCCACATCGTCGCCGTGTCTCCCGGCCCAGCGGGCGGACAGTACCCCTGGCATGCCGTTCAGCGCATCGACGTGGAGACCCGAATCGTCGGCGACCGCGGGCAGCCGCGTGAAATCCGCCACCGCGCGTGCCTTGATCAGCGCGTTCTCGGCGAACGTGGCGCCGGTCTCTGCGGGTTCCGGCGCGCCGGGGAAGTCGGCCAAGCTGGCCAGGTCGATCGCAGTAGCACCGATGGCACCTGCGGCCAAGATCCTGGACAGCTCGGCGACCTTGTGCGCGTTCCTCGTGGCGAGCACCATGCGCAGTGCTGGTGACACTATGCGCAGCCGTTAAGAATAATCAGCGAAGACGGCGTGCTGCAGCTTGGTCAGCTCCGCGCAACCGCCTACGGCGAGGTCAAGTAGCCGGTCGAGCATCGCCCGGTCGAACGCGCCGCTTTCCGCCGTCCCTTGGATCTCCACGAACCGGCCGTCCCCGGTGCAGACCACGTTCATGTCGGTCTCCGCGACCACGTCCTCCTCGTAGCACAGGTCCAGCCGTGCCTGGCCAGCGACGATGCCGACGCTGACCGCCGCCACGGACGCCACGAGCGGGTCACGCGAGCATCGGCCATTGCGTCTCAGCCAGCCGACAGCCTCAGCCAGCGCGAGGTAACCACCGGTGATCGCGGCTGTGCGTGTACCACCATCCGCCTGAAGAACATCGCAGTCAATGACGATCATGTTCTCGCCGAGCGCCTCGGCGTCCACGCAGCCGCGCAGCGCCCGGCCGACGAGCCGGGAGATCTCCTGCGTGCGTCCACCGGGCCTGCCCTTGATGGACTCACGATCCGTGCGGGAGGTAGTGGCGCGGGGCAGCATAGCGTACTCCGCCGTCACCCAGCCGGCGCCCTTGCCCCGGCGCCACCTCGGCACCTCCTCCATGACGCTCGCCGCGCAGAGAACGCGGGTCCGGCCGAACTCGGCGAGTACCGAGCCTTCGGCTTGATCGAGCCAGCCGGGCGTGAACCTCACCGGGCGAAGCTGGTCGGACGTGCGTCCATCGGGGCGAGTCATGCCGGACAGACTATCGGGGGTTCGATGGGCTCGCTCCCGGGCCAGCATGACTACGTGGCGTTTCCGGTGGAGGCGTCGCCGAGATCGATCACCCGCCCCGCCGCAGCCAGCGACACCGGCCCTCGGAATGCGGCTGACGCTTCGGCAAGTGACCTGGCGGGGTCATTCCAGGGCACCAGGTGGGTGAGAACCAGATGGCCGACATCGGCTCTGGCAGCGTGCTCCCCCGCCTGACGGCCGGACAGATGCAGGCCCGCTGGCAGGTCAGGGCCGTCGAGGAAGGAAGCCTCGCACAGCATGATCTCCGCCGAGCTGGCGAGTTTGGTCAACGCGGCCGATTCGCCCGTGTCGCCCGAGTAGGCGAGCACCCGCCCGGCGTACTCAATCCGGAACCCAAACGTCTCTACCGGATGGCTCACATGATCGGCGGTCACGTCGAATGGGCCGATCTGGCGTCGGCCCGGCTTCAGCGTCACGAATTCGAATGCACCTGTCATTCCGGGGTCAGGATCGAGGCCATACGCCTGGGCCAGGCGGTTCGCCGTGCCGTTGGGGCCGTACACGGGAATCCGCGGCTGGGCGCCGTCCGGTGCGTATGTGCGCGCGACCCAGTAGGAGCACATGTCCATGCAGTGGTCGGCATGCAGGTGGCTCAGGCAGACGGCATCCACCTCGAACAGCCCCACATACCGTTGCAGGGCACCGAGCGCGCCATTCCCCAGGTCCAAAACCAGCCGGAAGTCATCTGCCTCAAGCAGGTAGGCCGATGCAGGGCTGTCCGGCCCGGGAAAGGAGCCTGCACATCCGACCACCGTGACCCGCATAACGACCAAGGCTACGCGCGACCTGGCTCATGGGCGCACGCAGGCCCAAGGCCCTGGCAGCATGCCGACTCAGCCGAGTCGGCTTACCGGCTCAGCCGACCCGCATCCGGCGGCCGACCCTCGCGATCTGGCGGCTCTGGGCGACAAGGTGACCAGCTGCGTCCCACACCTCTGCCTCCTCGTCGAACCAGCCACCGCTGACGTGCCGACAGCGGGCCGCGACGCGTAGCAGGCCCGGCGCGGGAACGTTGCGCATGTGCCAGGTCAGCTCGACAGTCGGCGCCCAGCCGACAGCGCCCAGCGCGAGCACGGCCGGCGGGAGCGCGTCCACCGCGAGAGCCAGCAGGTAGGCGTCCGGGTCCCGCTCCTCACGCAGGCTGAGGTAGCCACGCATCTCGGGCGTTCCGTTCGGTTGCCCGCCGAGCCCGCCAATGGTTGCCGGATCGAAACGGATGGCGACCTGCCCAGTGAAGCCGTCACGCGGGGGGAAGAAACGGCACTCGCCGACCGGCGGCAGGTACGGCGGCTCCCCGGTCCAGGAAAGCGCGGCGGGCGCATCCGCAGCAGCGTCGCCCGGATCGCCCGGATCCGGGCGACGGTCATCGCCACCGTCGGGTGTGCGGGTGCCACTCCCACCGCGAGCGCGGGCGCCAGCGAGGGTGCCGGTCGTCACAATGGTCTCGATGACGGCAACCCCGTCCTGGACGAGCGTGGCGCGGGCGGTAGCCGCGGTCCGGCCTTCCCTCAGCCACACCACGTGGACCTCGGCGGGCTTGAGCTGAGCGACGCGGAGAAAGTGCGCGCTCGTCGCTACCGGGTACGGATGCGGCGAACCGTACAGGACGGCACGGAGGATCGAGGCGATCAGGACGCCGCCATTGACCGCCCCACCGAACGTAAACCTCTCATCCGGCTGCACCGCGAACCGGCCGGGACCGAGCGGACGCGCGGCGATCGCCTCGTCGAAGACGGTATGCGGCTGCGCGGAAACTCCGGTCACGCCCACAGCTGGCCCTCAAGCCGCTCTTCGGCTTCCTCGAGCGTGCCGTGGTATGCGCCCGTCGACATGTATTTCCAGCCGCCGTCGGCGACCACGACCGCGATGTCGGCCCGCCGCCCGGCCGCGGCGGCCTTGGCGGCCATGGCTAGTGCGGCGTGCAACGCACCCCCGGTCGAGATTCCGGCAAAGATGCCCTCCGTCTCCAGCAGCTCACGGGTGCGGCGCAGCGCGTCACGCGAGCTCACCGAGAACCTGGTGGTGAGCACGGATTCTTCGTAGAGCTCGGGGACAAAGCCCTCGTCCACGTTTCGCAAGCCGTACACAAGCTCGCCGTAGCGTGGTTCAGCAGCCACGATCGTCACGTCCGGTACCCGTTCGCGCAGGTACCTGCCCACTCCCATGAGGGTGCCCGTGGTGCCGAGCCCGGCGACGAAATGTGTGATCTCCGGCAAGTCCGCGAGCAACTCGGGGCCGGTGGTCTCATAGTGGGCACGCGTGTTGGCCTCGTTGCCATACTGGTACAGCATGACCCAGTCTGGGCGGTCGGCGGCGATCTCCTTCGCCATGCGCACCGCCTCGTTGGACCCGCCGGCCGCTGGTGACGAGATGACCTCCGCGCCCCACATTCGCAGCAGGTGGCGGCGCTCCTCAGAGGTGTTTTCTGGCATCACGCATACAAGCCGGTAACCACGCAACCTGGCGACCATCGCTAGCGAAATCCCGGTATTGCCCGATGTCGGCTCCATGATGGTGCACCCGGCAGTCAGCACGCCGTCCTTCTCGGCCTGGTCGATCATGTAGAGGGCGGCGCGATCTTTAATCGAACCTGTCGGGTTCCGGTCCTCCAGTTTCGCCCAGAGCCGCACATCTGACCTGGGCGACATGCGCGGAAGCCCGACCAGCGGAGTGTGGCCGAGCGAATCGAGAAGAGACTCATAGCGCATTGGCGGTCCATAGTCCGTGCGTTCTGCAGATCTGGGTTTCAGCCGGGTTGGCCGCCCGCGACGGGCTTCCGGGTTTGGCCGCCCGCAACGGCCGGCAGGACGGTGATGGTGTCGCCCTCGTGGACGGGTGTCTCGAGGCCGCCGAGGAAGCGGACGTCCTCATCGTTGAGGTAGACGTTGACGAACCGGCGAAGGCTCGGCCCGTCGGCAATCCGCTCGCTCAAGCCCGGGTGGCGCTTATCGAGGTCAGTGAGCAGATCGCCAAGCGTCGCGCCCTTGCCCTCCACCGATTTCGAGCCGCCGGTATAGTTCCGCAAGATCGTTGGAATTCGGACCTCGATGGGCATTCAAGCACTCCATAAGTCAGCACCCCGCGCACCCGCGCCGGGAAAGCAGGCTAAAGCTACCTCTCTTGCGTACCAAACCGGTCGTCCACGCAGATCATTCCGGTTCCCTTTCTTCCGCCGACGCCGTTGCTCCAGCCGCCTGACCTGGCTGGCCACCTGCATGCGCGTTCGGCTCGACGCCGGGCGGCGCGCTTGCTCGCGTGGCTGGCTCGCCGCCGGGTAGCGCGCTTGCTCGCGTGGCTGGCCGGGCACTTGCTTGCACGCTTGGCTGCGCTCTGACGTGCGCCTCAGGCGCTTGCGGCCCCTCCGCCCAAGGCACGACGCGGACTTCCTCCTCGGTCACCTCGCCATCCACGATGCGAAAGGAGCGGAACTCGGCGGCCTCCGGATTCCTCGTGGAAACCAGGACGTAGTGCGCCTCCGGCTCACTCGCGTACGAGACGTCCGTACGCGACGGGTACGGCTCGGTCGCGGTATGCGAGTGATAGATGACGACGGGCTCCTCGTCCCTGTCATCCATCTCCTTCCAGACCCGGAACTGCTCCATCGAATCGAACCGGTAGAAGGTGGGAGAACGTTCGGCGTTAATCATCGGGATGAAGCGTTCAGGCCGACCGGTTCCGGCAGGGCCCGCGATTACCCCGCATGCCTCATCGGGATGGTCGGTGCGGGCGTGTGCCACGATCTTGTCGTGCAGCGCGCGGCTGATCGTCAGCATGCGCGTCAGAGTACCCGCAACCCATCCGGGGTTCGGCGCACCGGGCCGCCCAAACCCGGGGCCTCGACAGGCGCGCCGCGCCTCTCACGACATCGCACGTACCAGACTGTCCTGCATGCCAGTCAGCCAGTCGTACACGGCGTATGCGGCATAGCGCGGATCATCGGTGTCCATCCTCGGGAACTCCTCGCTCATCTCCTCGGTGACGCCGAGGCGCACGCCGAGCGCGAGCCGCATGTCATTGAGCGAGCGCAGCCAGATCTCTGCCTCGTCGGCTGACAAGCTCACCTGCCCGCCATCCTCTGGCAAGGTGGCGAGCACTGTCTTCGCGGCGGCCACCTTCCCGGATCGCAGCTCCTTTTCGGTATACCGGCGGAACTCATTTGCTGCCTCGGGATCGTCACGGTAAGCATCCGGCAGCAGCCGCGCGAGCGCTGGGTCCTCCGGAGGGCCAACGTCCCCGCTTGGCCGCAGCGCGTCCTCAAGCCCGCTGAGCGTGCCCGCATCGCCACCGCCGGGCACGCCCCCAGCCCCGGGCACGCCCCCAGCCCCGGCCGCGCCGCCTCCGGCCTCATGCGCCTCGAGGTCATCCGCACCGCCGACAAGTTCCACGATCTGGAGGGCGAGCTCGCGCAGCAGCATCGCCTCGGTTTCGCGGAAACGGGCCGCGAGCCGGTAGTTCGGCCCCTGGCCAGGGTCACCGCCCCTCCGCCTGCCGGAGGGGGCTGCGATACGCCGGAAAGCAGTCACGTGTCGTGACGGATCGTTGCCCAGAGACCATACTCGTGCAAGATCTCAGCGTCTCGTTCCATCTCCTCGCGGGCGCCTGCGGCAACCACGGCTTTGCCCTTGTGATGCACGTCGAGCATGAGCTTTTCGGCCTTCGCCTTCGGGTAGCCGAACACTTTCTGGAACACGTAGGTCACATAGGACATGAGATTGACTGGATCATTCCACACGATAGTGACCCACGGCCGGTCAACCGATCTGTCCTCACCCGTGTGCGGTCGTTCGACCTCGACGGGAGCCACGCTCACGACTGATCACCTCCCGGTGACGGTCATGCGTCTAGTCTTCCACCCGTGGCCCCACCAATTACCACGGCACTCCTGACAGATCACTACGAACTCACGATGGTGAAGGCCGCGCTGCGAAGCGGCGCGGCCAACCGCCGTGCCGTATTCGAGGTCTTCGCCCGGCACCTGCCGCATGGCCGCAGGTACGGGGTCGTCGCAGGTACTGGTCGGCTACTCGACGCGCTGGAGGATTTTCGCTTCGACGGCGAAACCTTGGATTTCCTGCAAAGTTGCGGCATCGTGGACGGGCGCACCCTTGAGTACCTGGAGTCCTACCGGTTCACCGGGGACATCTGGGGTTACGGTGAGGGTGACTGCTACTTCCCAGGTTCACCGATCCTCGTGGTCGACGGGCAATTCGCCGAGGCAGTGGTGCTGGAGACGATCGCGCTATCGATCCTTAACCATGACAGCGCGGTCGCATCCGCCGCCTCCCGGATGGTGAGCGCGGCAGTTGGCCGTCCGATCATCGAAATGGGCTCCCGCCGTACGCACGAGGCGGCCGCCGTGGCCAGCGCACGAGCGGCGTACATCGCGGGCTTCACATCCACGTCCAATCTGCAGGCATACAAGTCGTTCGGAATTCCTAGCGCTGGCACGAGCGCGCACGCGTTCACGCTCGTGCATGACAGCGAGCGGCACGCCTTCGCTACCCAGCTCGAAGCACTCGGCAAGGCAACGACCCTGCTAGTGGACACCTTCGAGGTGGAAAGGGCAGTCCGTACGGCGGTGGAACTCGCAGGCCCGGACCTTGGCGCGGTGCGGATCGACAGCGGTGATCTCGCCGCGAGCGCACGGGAGGTGCGCGTGCTGCTCGACTCGCTCGGCGCGGCCAACACGCGGATAGTGGTCACCGGAGACCTCGACGAGTACGGAATCGCCGCGCTCGGGGCAGCTCCAGTGGACGGTTACGGCGTTGGCACCTCGGTGGTCACGGGATCAGGGGCACCGACCGCGTCGCTCGTCTACAAACTCGTCGCCCGCACGGACGGTGACGCCGACCAGTCACGACTTCGCCCGGTGGCGAAGCGGTCGGTTGGCAAGCCCGGGCGCGGTGGCCGCAAATGGGCGATGCGGCACCGCGATGAACGCGGCCGCGCCCTGGCTGAGGTGATCAGCCTGGGGCCGCCAGAAGCCGGGCCACACGACCGGCTGCTGCTCCGCCCGCTGGTACGCGGCGGCGAGATCGTCGGCCGGGAACCGATAACCGAGGCGCGGGAACGGCATACACAGGCGCTGGCCGAGTTGACTCCGCAGGCACTGCAGCTGTCGCGCGGCGACCCCGCGATCCCCGTGTTCTGGCCCGACGGCGAGTAGGCCGGTCAGCCGAAAACATCATGATCCCGAACGGTGGCCCGGAGTGTCGCCCGCTCGTCAGCGAGCATGAGTGACCGCGCTGGCACATCACCTCGCGACGCTTGGGCGTATGACGAGACATAGCCAGTCATCCGGTCATCCACAGAACTCGGTTCGCTCTTGCCACAGCTCTTGACAACCCGGAAAAATCGAACATAGGGCAAAGCCCCCAGGGTGGGTGGGTCTTGTAAGGGGCGGGGCCCCGTAACGGCTGGCGGGCCCCGTAACGGCTGGCGGGCCCCGTAACGGCTGGCGGGCCCCGTAACGGCTGGCGGGCCCCGTAACGGCTGGCGGGCCCCGTAGCGGCGGGAGGGTCCCGTGGGAGGTTCGGGGCGGGTAACGTCACAAATGTGCGCGCGCTCATCATCGTTGACACGCAGAACGACTTCTGTGAGGGGGGCTCGCTGGCAGTGGCTGGCGGCGGCGACGTCGCGCGGGCGATCAGCGCTTATGTGACCGCCCAGGCCGCCGAGTATGACCACGTCGTCGCCACCCGCGACTACCACGTGGATCCGGGCGGGCACTTTTCCAGCAATCCCGACTACGTGGACTCCTGGCCGCCGCACTGCGTGGCGGCCACGGCAGGTGCCAGCTTCCACCCGGACCTCGACATCACAAGAATCGAGGCAGTGTTCAGCAAGGGCGCATATACCGCCGCTTACTCAGGCTTCGAGGGCGCGGATGCCCAAGGCACTCCGCTGGCCGACTGGCTGCGCCAGCATGGCGTGACCGAGATCGACATCGCCGGGATCGCGACCGACCACTGCGTCCGGGCGAGCGCGGGCGACGGAGCCCGCGCCGGACTGCAGACGCGCGTTCTGCTTGGCATGACCGCGGGCGTTGCGCCGGAAACCACCGAGATGGCGCTGGACGAGATGCGCGCCGCCGGAGCCGAGCTTGTCGGCACCCCGATTGTGCGCTCCAGCACATCATGATCCATTATATCGCAGTGGATCATGCCCTTGAGGGCTGTGGCTTTAGGGGCGTTTGGTGGCTGTGTGACTTGAGGAACCGGTGTTGGTGGCGTCATGCGGCGCCTGGCCAAGCGCGGCGGTCAGCAGCGTCCGCCAGAACGTGGCTTCAGAGTCCGGTGTGCGCGGTGTGGCCTCAGCGGCGCTCGGCCGCCCAGCGGCGAAGAGCTGCGATGCGCTCGCGGATCTCGGCGGCCGTGGCCTGGGCCAGCGGTGGGCCACCACAGGTCCGGCGCAGCTCAGCGTGGATCACCCCGTGCGGCTGCCCGCTCCGATGATGCCAGGCGCTGACCAGGCCGTTGAGCTCCTTGCGGAGCGCCACCAGAACCTCGCGCCGCGCTGGCGAAGAAACGTCCGGCGCGATGCTGCCCCCGGCCGAGGCTTCGATGGTTGGCGCAGGCCACGGCGGCCGCGGCGCGGACCGCGGCGGCCGCAACTGCCCCGCCTGGCGTTTGCGCAGCAGCACGGCGACCTGCTCCGGCTCAAGCAAGCCCGGCAGGCCGAGGAAGTCGTCCTCCTCGGGTGAACCCGGAGTCGCCGCGACGCCGCCGAATTCTCCGCCGTCGAACACCACCCGGTCGAAGTGCGCGGAAGCGTGCACGACCTGCAACCCCGGCTCGGCCGGCAGCTCGTCCGGCGTATTCGCCAGGCGTTGTGCGGTCGCCACCAGGTCATCGGGAGACTCATCGTCGTCGCGACACTTCAGCACGTGGTCGCGCTCCTTCTCGAGTTCCGCCGCGTGGCCGAGCAGGACAGGCACCGACGGCAGGAAAACCGACGCGGTCTCACCGCGGCGGCGGGCGCGCGCGAAGCGCCCGACGGCCTGGGCGAAGAACAGCGCGGTGCTGACCGAGGTCGCGTAGACGCCGACCGCGAGCCGGGGGATGTCCACGCCCTCGGAGACCATCCGTACCGCGACCATCCATCGGTCATGTGAGCTGGTGAACTGCGCGATGCGGCGGCTCGCACCCGCGTCGTCTGATACCACCACGACCGGCCGCCGTCCCGTGACGTGCCGCAGCAATGCGGCATATGCGCGGGCATCGTCCTGGTCACTGGCTATCACAAGCCCGGCGGCATCGGGCATGTCCCTTCGCACCTCGGTCAGCCGACGGTCCGCAGCGGCCAGCACCTGCTTGATCCACTCACCGTCCGGGTCCAGGGCTGCGCGCCAGGCCTGGGCGAGCTGGTCCTTGGTAAGCGGTTCGCCAAGGGTGGCGGTGAACTCGCTGAGGTCGCCCGCGACCCGGGTACGCCAGCGCATCTGCCCTGAGTAGGCAAGAAAGATGACAGGCCGAACGACTCCGTCGGCGAGCGCGGGCCCGTAACCGTACACGTAATCCGATGCGCTTCGCCTTAGGCCGTCACCGTCATCGGTATAGGTGACGAACGGAATCGGGTTGGTGTCGGAGCGAAAGGGCGTTCCGGTCAGGGCCAGCCTTCGCCTGGCGGGCTCGAAAGCCTGCCGGACCGCTTCTCCCCAGGACAGCGCGTCCCCCGCATGGTGGATCTCGTCAAAGATCACCAGGGTGCGGCGGCCGCTGGTGCGCTGCGTGTGCAGCGCCGGGCGGGCAGCGACCTGTGCATAGGTGACCGCCACGCCCGTGAAATCCGCGCTCTCGGCTCCGTGTACGTTGCGGAAGCCGGAATCCAGGCCGATGCCAAAGCGCTCCGCGGCCGCCGCCCACTGATGCTTGAGATGCTCGGTCGGGGTAACCACGGTGACCGTGGCAACCTCACGCCTGCGCAGCAGTTCCGCGGCTACCGTCAGGGCATAGGCCGTCTTTCCCGCGCCGGGGGTTGCCACAAGCAGGAAATCGCGCCGGGCAGTGCGGAAATACTCCGCATACGCCTCGCGCTGCCAGCTACGTAGCCCGCCTGAGGTGCTCACGAGGCAGACAAGCTAGCAGAGCCGCCGAGCCGACGTTGCGGAGGCCGGTGCCTAGGGTCGTGCGTCGCGAGTCCGGTGACGTGATTTCTGCTGCTGTTGGCCGCGAGGCGGCGGAGCCGGGTCGTCAAGGCCGCGGAGACCCGCTCGATTGGGCGCCCGGGTGAGGTTCCGCTGCCTGCGGGAATGCACAAGCCATGCCAAACCTGCGCCGCGCCACCGAGGCAGCCGTGAGTGGCACCCCCGAGCGCTATACGCGCGAGGAGACCATCGCGCAGCGTGCCGACCGCCGCTACAGCGAACTTTTGCAGGAACTGCGAGTCACCCAAACCGGCGTGCAAGTGCTGCTGGGTTTCTTGTTCACCGTGGCTTTCTCCACCAGGTTCAAGGAGCTGAACGCTGATCAGCGGCTTCTCTACATCATCACACTGGTGCTGGGCGCGGCAGCTACGGCCGTGCTCATCGCGCCGGTCTCCTTCCACCGCATTCTTTTTGGCCAGCGGATGAAGCCGGAACTGGTCCGTGCCGCCAACCTGCTGACGCTTATCGGCCTTGGCCTGCTCATGTGCACAATCGTGACCGCAGTCCTGCTGGTCTTTGACTTTGTGATGCACGGGTCGGCGATCGGGTGGTTGTCGGCAGGGGTCACCGCCTGGTTCATCGTGTTGTGGTATCTGGTGCCGTTGTGGCTACGGTTGCGCAGGAATGTCGAGTGGGAGGAGGACAGCCATTCCCGGCGGGCCCGGCATCGGGCCGAAGCCGCTGTCGCAACCGACCGGCCGCGAAGCGCCGGAGAGGTCTCCGGGGACACGGCGTCCGGGGCAGGCGACTGGCAGCAGAACACCCAGTAACGTGGCAGGTCAGCCCGGCCCGGTGCGCGCCAGCAGCGGTATCTGACCGCCGGCCAAGACCGCCTCCACCTGCCGTGGCGACAGCCGGTGACGGACGACATAACGGTCGTCCTTGGCCGCATTGACGACGGTCAGCTTGTTCCGGGCGGTCAGCGCGTCCCTGACATTGTCAACGACGAGCACGTCGCCGACGTCGATACGTTCGTAGTCGCCCTCATCGCAGAATTCCAGCGCGAGGATGCCGAAGTTGGCGAGGTTCTGCCAGTGGATACGGGCGAATGACTTCGCGAGCACGGCCGACGCCCCGAGATAGCGGGTCACGATGGCGGCATGCTCCCGTGACGAGCCCTGGCCGTAGTTACGCCCGGCAACGATCACGTGCCCGTGATCGTCCCTGGCTTCAGCGGCACGGCGGGGGTATTCCGGGTCGATCTGCGTGAAGGTGAACTCCGCGAGCTTTCCAATGTTGGAGCGGTACGGCAGCGCGCGGGCACCCGCCGGGGAGATCTCATCGGTGGAGATGTTGTCACCCACCTTCAGCAAGACCGGCGCGTCGATCCGCGTAGCGAGCGGCGGAAAGCTGGGCAGCGCGGTGATGTTCGGCCCGCGGACAAGCTCCTGCGTGGCCGCCTCCTTCGGCGGCAGCGGGGCGACGAGCATCGCGGTGTTGACGCTGGCGCGTCCTGGCAGGTTGAGGGATGGGTATTCCATGCCGAGCTTGGCGGCGAGGTCACGCGGATCGGTGATGACGCCGGTGAGCGCCGAGGCTGAGGCGGTCTCGGGTGAGCACAGCCAGACGGCGTCTTCGGCGGTGCCGGACCGGCCCGGGAAGTTACGTGGGAAGGTGCGAAGCGAATTTCGGCCCGCGGCCGGTGCCTGCCCCATCCCGATGCAGCCCATGCAGCCCGCCTGGTGAATGCGGGCGCCGGCCGCGATCAGGTCGAGGGTTGCGCCCATCCGGGTCAGGTCCTGGAACATCTCCCGAGAGGTCGGGTTGACGTCAAAGCTGACCGCGTCGCGAGCTTGGCGGCCCGCGACCATCGCCGCTACCACCGCGAAGTCACGCAGTCCCGGGTTGGCCGAGGATCCGACCACAACCTGGCTCACCTCCTCGCCGGCCACTTCACGTACCGGCACCACGTTTCCCGGAGACGACGGCTTCGCGATCAGCGGCACCAGCGACGACAGGTCGATCTCGTCCGTCACGTCGTAGGAGGCGTCGTGGTCGGGACGGATCTCGGTGAAGTCGGCTTCCCTGTCCTGTGCGCGCAGGAAGGCGCGGACAGCGTCGTCAGCAGGGAAGACCGTCGTGGTCGCGCCAAGCTCGGCGCCCATGTTGGCGATGACGTGGCGGTCCATCGCGGACAGGCACGCAAGGCCGGAACCGTGGTATTCGATGATCCGGTTGACTCCGCCAGAAACGCCATGGCGGCGCAGCATCTCGAGGATCACATCCTTGGCCGAGACCCATGGCGGCAGTTCTCCGGTCAGCTGGACACCCCATATTTCCGGCATCCGGAGGTAGAGCGGCCGTCCTGCCATCGCCTCGGCCACCTCGAGTCCGCCCACGCCCACGGCGAGCATGCCGAGCGAGCCGGCCGCGCAGGTATGAGAGTCAGAACCAGCCAGGGTCTGGCCAGGGATCCCGAACCTCTGCATGTGCGTCGGATGCGAGACGCCGTTTCCTGGCTTGGAGTACCAGAGCCCGAAGCGGCGGCATGCCGAGCGCAGAAACACGTGGTCCTCAGCGTTGCGCTCATCACCCTGCAGCAGGTTGTGGTCGACGTACTGGACACTTACCTCGGTCTTCACCCGGTCCAATCCGAGTGCCTCAAGCTCGGCCATGACCATCGTGCCCGTCGCGTCCTGGGTCAGTGTCTGGTCGATCACCAGGCCAATCTCACCGCCAGGTGTCATCTCACCGGCTGCGAGGTGAGCTGCGATGAGCTTTTTCGCGACGCAATGTCCCACCGGCCGCCGCCTCCCTTCTGCTGCCTATGGCACGGTCAGGGGCACACAAGGTGGGCGGTCGGCCAGCTTGATGCCCGCTTCCTCCGCATAAGTTCGGCCGTGACGCTGGCGAAGTGTCTTGCCAATGGCGTCATATTTAGCAGCCATCCGGTTCGGCTACCCGCGTGGCCCACGCCTACTCGCGATAAGGCGTCATTCTCCGCCGGAGTCGCCGACCGCCAGAGACTCGTAGATTTCCTTGCATTCGGGACAGACCGGGAAGCGCTTTGGGTCACGGTTCGGCACCCAGACCTTGCCGCACAGCGCGATCACCGGGGTGCCGGTGACCGCGCTCTCAAGGATCTTGTCCTTCTGCACGTAGTGCGCGAACCGCTCATGATCGCCGTCGCCGTGCGACAGCTTCGGTCTGGTCTCGCTCTCCGGAAGGACCTTCGTGTTCACGAGACGCAATTCTACGCACCGGTCAGGAGGAGCGACGTCGCGCGGCAGCCGTTCGGGATAAGTCTCGAGATCAGCTTCCGACCCGTGCCACGGTCAATTCAACGACGGATCGTCGGGGAAGCTCGCCACCAGCGCCAGGTCACCGCCCTGCCGCCGCAGCACCGCCCGCCACAGCCGCTCCGGCTCCGCCGCGAAGGCGTCGCCCGGTTGCGCGGCAAGCACGTACCAGGCACCCTCCTCGATCTCAGCCTGCAGCTGCCCGCTGCCCCACCCGGCGTAACCGGCGAAGATGCGGAAGCTGGCAATCTCGCCGGCCAGGACCTCAGGTGGCGCGTCGAGGTCAACAAGCCCGATCCGCGACATGACGGGGGTGCCGTCGATCGGGCGCCAGCCGAGCGGCTCGCCGTCGCCGGGCACCAGGGCCAGGGCTACCGCACTGTCCGGTGCGACCGGCCCACCGCGAAACACCACAGCCGGGCCAGTCGCCAGGTCTGTCCACGACTGAAGTACCTGGGCTACAGGCAGCTCGGTCGGACGGTTCAAGACCACCCCCAGCGTGCCTTCCGCCGGCTCGTGCTCCACCACGAGTACCACGGCACGCCGGAAATTCGGGTCGCCAAGCAGAGGCGTGGCGACAAGCAACCGGCCAACCAGCGTCGTGTCCTGCATTCTTCTCTCATGGTATGGCCGGGGAGCGGGTCGCGCTCCGCTGGCCGCAGCGTCTGACCCGGTCGTGGCCGTTCGAGCGGTTTCGGCGGATTAGACAGCTTCTCAGATTCGGCCGGAGTCGGCGCGATTCCGCCCAACCTGTGCCGGGCCAACCGCGTCTACGGATCGGACATTCCTGCATGAGCGACACTCGTGGCCGCCCCACCGTGCGCTCTGGACGATTGGAACCATCGATGCGTGGCTTACCCCCGCTGTGGCGCTCGGTGGCCGATGCCGCCGCCCCCATTGTTCTCGCCGTAACGTTCCTGCCGCTGATCGTCTCCGCGGCGACGCCGCCCACTGCATCCCCGCAATCGTCGGCCGACATACGCAGGCCACCCCGGCCACCGAGGCCGTCACCGGCCCGCCTGGCCAGTCCGCTCAGTTCGCCCTGTCGGCCCAGTCCGCCCAGCCGACCGTCCCGGCCGGGGTACGCCGCGCCTGCCCGGTTCCAGCGCGTCCAGGCCAGGTTGAGTGCCTCGCGCTTGTTGACGGTATGGGCGGCTCAAGCAGGGCCAGTGTCCGGCCAGCCTTGTTAACCTTCCGGTACGGACCGGCCGATCTGCGCCGTGCCTACAAGCTCGGCGCGGCTGCCGCGAGCCGGGGCGCTGGCGAGACAGTCGCCATCGTCGATGCCTCCTACCCGGCAAGAGGACGGATCGCGACCTCGCTGTTCAGCATCGCCTGCGCCGACGATCCCGGTTTCCGTACCGCGAACGGGACCGTGCTTGAGATGTGGTCATGCAACGGCGGATCCAATCAGCGCTGGACCATGGCATCCGACGGCACCCTGCGCGTTCTGGGCAAATGCATGGACGTGCGTCATTCAGGTGCCGCCAATGGCACCCTGGTCGACCTGTGGTCCTGTAATGGGACCGGGGCACAGCAGTGGCGGCACTCCATCGAAGCCGACACTTTGATGAATCCGCAGTCGGGAGCCTGCCTGAACGGGGTCGCGTTTCGTAAAGCCAACGGGACCAAACTGGATATCTTCGAGTGCGATACCTCGACAGACACCGCGTTCTGGCACGTGCCAGCCGGACCGATCCTTTCCGGGGTCGGCGGCAAATGCCTGGACGACCCAGGGTTCCGCACGGCCAATGGCACGCGGGCCGGGATCTGGTCGTGTAACGGTGGGTCGAACCAGCGCTGGTCGGCTGCTGGCGATGGCACCATCAAGGTCCTGGGCAAATGCCTTGACGTCTATCGTTCCGGTACTGCGAGCGGTACGCCGGTCGACCTGTGGTCGTGTAGTGGAACAGGGCGACAGCAATGGGAGGTCGGACCCGGCGAAGAGCTGATCGACTCCGCATCCGGCAAGTGCCTCGACCTCCCGCGGAATGCCGCCGTCAACGGGACCAGGCTCGTCCTGGGGAAATGCACCGAGGCAGCGGGCGAGAGCTGGCTCGGCGGCTGATCGCGGCGCAGATCGGCGGGGCGCGCGGGTTGGCCCCTGTGCCACGTACGCTTCAAGCATGTCGGAGGGGCGAACGATCCGCATCCGGGCCGCGCTTGATACCGCGAACGGCGCGGCATCAGCATCCCACAGCGCGGCGTCACCCCCGCACAGCGCGGCGTCACCCCCGCCAGGCGCAGGTTGCGCAGCGTCCTCCGGCGAAGAGAGCGCAGCGGCGCCAGGCTCGGCACCGGTTATCGACGCCACCCGGTTGCGGGTCGCCATTGCCCGGCTGTCCCGTCGGCTGCGGCGGCACCAGCTTGCCGGGCTCACCCCGACTCAGCTTTCCGCGCTCGCCACAGTGGAAAAAATCGGCCCGCTCCGGCTGGGCGACCTTGCCGCCGCCGAGGGAATCGCACCCTCCACATTGACCCGCCTGGTGACAGTGCTTGAGGACGCAGGCTATGTGCAACGGCACACGGAGCCGGGAGATGCCCGCGCGAGCAGGCTCGCGATAACGCCTGACGGACAGGCGGTGCTCGCCCGGATCCGGGAGGAGACTACGAGGGTGCTCGCCGGCATGCTCGCGGACCTCACTCCCGAGCAGAAGTGGGCCATCGCCGCAGCGCTTCCCGCACTTGAGCACCTCGCCGGCCCCGATCCACGCGATCCACGCTATCCGCGAGGTCAGTGACCGGCTGGGATGAGTGGGACTTGGAGTCAGCTTGAGCACCCCGGTTCGCTGTGCTCGTCTACGCGCCTCCGGCACGACGTAGAGCGGGTCATCCTAGAAGAGCAAGCTGGACAGGGCCGCACGAGCCTTGGCCACCCGGGAGTCGCGTGGCGGAAGCACTTCGAAAAGGCTGATCAGATGGACCCGCGCGCGGTCTCTGTCTTCTCCGCTAGTACGCCTGACGGTCCCGATCAGCCGGTCGAACGCATCCTCGATCCGTCCCATCGCCAGGTCGACATCGGCAACACGGCACTGTGCCTCAACGTCGTCGGGGCGCTCGGCCGCATCCCTGCGTGCCCGCGCCTGATCGTAGGAACTCACCCTCTTGACCAGCCTGACCTGGGCTAGCCCAAGGGTTGCCATTGGATTACCCGGCGAATTGGCCTGCAGCTTCTCGAACGCGGCCTCCGCGCCATCGAGGTCACCGCGTTCCATCGCTTCCTGCGCCTCGGCGATCTCGGGGTCCGCGGGACCGAGCTGACCCCGCGGGCCAGGACCCGCCGGGCCGGGCGTGCCAGCCCCGGGGCGACCGGCCGCGGCCTGGCTCGCGGCCCCTTCAGTCCCGGCCGCGGGCTCCGCCTGGCCATCCCCGGTGAAACCCAGCCGCTCAGCTTCCGTCATCACCTGGTCGAGCCACTGCGTGACCTGAGGTTCGGGCATCGCGCCGACGAAACCCGGCACGATCTGGCCCCCGATCGCAACCATCACCGCGGGGATGCTCTGCACCCGAAGTGCCGCGCTGAGCTGCGGGTTTGCCTCTGTATCGATCTTCGCCAGGACCCAGCGCCCGTCCGCGCTTTCGGCGAGCTTCTCCAGAATTGGGCTGAGCTGCTTACAGGGACCGCACCATTCAGCCCAAAGGTCGATGATGACCGGCACGGACATAGAGCGTTCAAGCACATCCGTGCCGAACGTCTCCTCCGTGACGTCGATTACCGCCCCGTTCGCAGTGCCGTCGGCGGCACCGGCGTCTGACCCGGCCGCGGACCGCGAGGCCTGGGCCGCTGCTGCCTCCCGGCGCTTCATTGCGGCCTGGCGTGTACCGAGATCGACGGCCCCGTAGAGTGAGAAGTCCCGAGGTTGCTGCATGCCTCCATCCTGCCTCATGCGAGGCACTGCCGGTGCAGGCCGAAGGGCCAGTCGGTTCGCTAAATGTTGCCGCTGAACAGGTTCCGGATGGCGTCGGTCTTGACGCGGCCCACCATCGTCTCGAATGCCGCGTTGACCCGCCGTTCGTAGGAGGCCAGCCTGTCACGGGCAGGCCGCGCCTCGCGACCGCCTAAACGCCAATCCGCTCATACCGCACCCGCTCCCCGCATCCTCATGTAGCACATATTGTGAACCGTAGCACATCATGATATACAATGGTCTCATGGCCAGACGGGAAGGCGACCCGGATGACTCCGGCAGGCCGCGGGCGACGAGGCGGGCACAGCCGCGGATCGGCATACGGGAGCTGCGCCAGCACGCCAGCGTCTATGTCGACCTGGCCGAGAAGGGATATACGGTGGAGATCACGAACAGGGGGCGCCTTGTGGCGCGGCTTGTTCCGGCCAAGGAACCGGAGAGCCCGCTGGCGAAGCTGATCGCGGCAGGCGTCATCCGCGAGGCGGAGGATCCGGGCGACCTGCTCGACATAGAACCGGCGCCGCCGCTGCCACCGGGCCGACCGACCGTAAGCGAAATCCTCCTCCAAATGCGTGAAGAGGAACGCTATTGATCTACCTGGACTCATCCGCCTTGGCAAAGCTCGTTCTTGCCGAGCCGGAGACGGCGGCCCTCGTCCGTTGGCTGGCTGACAGTCCCAGCCCGGCCAAGGTGTCGAGTTCCATCATCCGGGTGGAGGTTCCTCGGGCTGTCTGGCGCGCGGAACCAGAATTGCTGCCTCATGGCTACGCCGTCATCCAGCGAGTTCGGGAGGTTTTGATCACAGACGCCGTCCTCCGGGTCGCCGCAAGCGCCAGGCCGCCCACGCTCCGCTCCATGGACGCGATTCACCTCGCCTCCGCCCTCGTCATCAGGAGGGATCTGGCCGCGTTCGTGAGCTACGACAAGCGGCTGCTCGTGGCGGCGAAGGAGGCGGGACTGTCGACGGCCTCGCCGGTGTGACAGCCGCCGGGCGCTGCCCGCGACCCCACCCGCCGAGCGCGGCTGCACCCCACCCGCCGAGCGCTCCCCGCGATCCCACCCGCTGGGGGCTGCCCGCGACCCCACCCGCCGAGCGCGGCTGCACCCCACCCGCCCAGCGCCGTTCACTGCCGTCAGGCCGCAGATTCCGAGTCTGATACCGAACGGCTGCTGCTCAGCGCGTCAAAACCTCGCAGGTTCGCTATAACTTCCCCAAACGGCGCGCAAGGCATCGCAGATCTCGCCAAGCGTCGCGTCGGCACGGGCGGCGTCGAGGATGGCAGGGATCATGTTGTTCCGCGTGCGGGCGGTTTCCACCATCCGGGAAAGCGCTGAATCGACGGCCGCCTGGTCACGCCCGGCCCGCAGCTCAGCGAGAGCGCGGACCTGCCCGCGTTCGATCTCATGGCTAACCCGCAAGATCTCCAGCGGCTCGTGAATTGTCTCGGTGTGGCAGTTGACACCGACGATCTTCTTCTCGCCCTTCTCCAGCTTTTGCTGGTAGGCGAACGCCGCCTCGGCGATCTCGGCGGTGAACCATCCGTCCTCGATGCCACGCAGAATCCCGCCGGTCATGGAGTCGTCCGGGCTCATCGCCTTGATGCGCGCGAAGATCTCCTCCGCCTCACGCTCGAGCCTGTCGGTCAGCGCCTCCACAAACCAGGACCCACCCAGCGGGTCGGCGACGCTGGCCGCACCCGTCTCCTCCATGATCACTTGCTGGGTGCGCACCGCGATCTCAGTGGCCTTCTCGCTGGGCAGCGCGAGCACCTCGTCGAGCGCGTTGGTATGCAGCGAGTTGGTGCCGCCGAGCACGGCGGCAAGCGCCTCGATGGCAGTCCGGACGACGTTGTTATCTGGCTGTTGCGCGGTCAGCGAGACCCCAGCGGTCTGAGTGTGGAACCGCAGCCACTGGGTGCGCTCCCCGCGTGCGCCGTACACGTCACGCATCCACCGCGCCCAGATCCGCCTGGCGGCACGGAACTTGGCGATCTCTTCGAAGAAGTCGATGTGCGCGTCGAAGAAGAACGACAGCCCAGGTGCGAAGACGTCGAGGTCAAGGCCTCGCGACAACCCAAGCTCCACGTAGCCGAAGCCATCGGCGAGGGTAAAAGCCAACTCCTGCGCGGCCGTCGAGCCCGCTTCCCTGATGTGGTAGCCCGATACAGACAGCGGCTTGTAAGCCGGCATTTCCCGCGCGCAGAATTCCATCAGGTCGCCAATGAGCCGCAGGTGCGGGCCTGGTTCGAAGAGCCACTCCTTCTGCGCGATGTACTCCTTGAAGATGTCGGTCTGCAGAGTCCCGTCGAGTGAGGGGATGGCTGCCCCTTGCCGCTCGGCCGCGACAATGTACATGCAGAACACCGGCACCGCGGGTCCGCTGATAGTCATGGACGTTGTGATCTTGTCAAGCGGGATCCCGGCGAACAGGAGATCCATGTCCGCCGCCGAGTCGACGGCAACGCCGCAGTGTCCCACCTCACCGAGCGCACGCGGATCGTCGGAGTCGCGGCCCATCAGCGTGGGCATGTCGAATGCGACGGACAGCCCGGCGCCCCCCGCGCGGAGCAGCATCTTGTACCGCTCGTTCGTCTGCCGCGGGTTGCCGAAGCCGGAGAACTGACGGATGGTCCACGGCTTGCCCCGGTAACCGGTCGCGTACAGCCCTCTGGTGAACGGATACTCGCCCGGCCAGCCGATCCGGTCGAAAGCCGGAACGGCCGCGCCGGACGGCGGACCGTACACCTGATCGACGGCGATCCCCGACAATGTGCTGAAGTCGGCATCCCGCTTGCGCGCCGCGTCGTACCTCTGCTGCCATCGGCGCCGACCTGCCTCGATCTCCTCGCCCACGGTCATGGCGGCTCCTGTTCGCCCTGTGGCTCGTGATCCAAGATAGTAGGACGTCCTACTAACTCTCTGCTCAGTCTACGCCGCTCCTGCTCGGTGCCATCCGGTGCCATCCGGTGCCGACCGGTGCAACCAGGCAGGGGACAAAGGCGTCTATGGAGCAGGAGCCCGGGCGCCCGCGGGGGTGCGTCCGGGCCCGCGCGAGCATTTGCTGCTCGTTTGGACGCGGTACTCCCCGCGGGGTAAGGGATGTGGTAGGCCTGTGCGATATCAGGTGATTCGAGTCGCCAAGCCCACCTTCGACGGTGACCTTGCGGTCATCCAGGTGCCGCAGGGCCCAATGCTGGACGGGCCGGTGCTCGACGGGCCGGTGCTCGACGTTCGGGCCGTGGCGACTCCCCAATCTAGGTGTGCCGCAGGCGCCGGGGGCAGCCGCAGCGCAGATGCGCTCGCCGTCGGCGCGGCGGGCGAAGGAGGTGCTGCCGTGCGGCCGCGGCGTGGCGACAGCATCGACCCGGAAGCACTGTTTCACAGCCAGTACCCCCGGCTCGCCGGCTGGGTCAGAAGGCTCGTGGACGACGACGAGACGGCGCACGAGATCGCCTCCGAGGCGTTCACCCGCCTGCTATCACGCTGGTCTCGGCTTGATAACCCGCAGAGCTACCTGTACATGATTGCCACAAACCTGGTCCGCGACCGTTGGCGCAAAATGGAGCGCGAGCGGCGGGCCATGCGCACGGTGGCCATTTCCGTGGCGCAGCAGGAAGCGTGCCACCCCGCGCAGGATGTCGATGTCCGCCAGCTCATCCAGAGCCTGCCGTTACGCCAGCGCAACGCGTTCCTGCTGCACTACTACGCGGGCTTCAGCGTCAGGGAGGTTGCGGAAATGCTCGGGCGGCCAGAAGGAACAGTGAAAGCAGATCTGTTCCAGGCACGCATACGCCTGCGCTCCGCGCTTGGGATGAAGAATGACTGAACCGCGTGATGAGGTCGACGCATGGCTCAATGCGCCCATTGAGCCGATGCCGCCGCCCGCCGGCAGATACGAACGGATCAGGCGCAGCGCCAGGCGCCGCAAGCGCAGCCAGGTGATTGCCGCAGCCGCGACCGCTGCCGCCGTGGTCGCCGGCTTGGTGGCGGTGCCCAGGCTGATCACAATTTTCCCTGGCGGAACCGGTGCGTCGTCCGGCAACGCCATAACCACGCAGCCCGCGCTCAGCGGCGCTCCGAACAGCTTTCGGAGCAATCGGCTGAGCGCCGGCGCGGCAGCCATGGGAACCGGCCACCCAATACCGAACGGCTTCGCTGCGACGTCGGCCACCTTCGTGGGCCTCTGGACCGGGTGGGCGCTCGGCACCACTCCAGGGCACTGCGGAACCGGCGGCTGTCTCGCCCTGGCGCGGACCGACAATGCGGGCCTGAACTGGTACAGCGTGCCTGCGCCAGGTACCGTGATCGCCGCCAACGGCACTGGCGTGAGCCAGGTCCGGTTCCTCAACCGCGACGACGGATGGGTCTTCGGGCCCGAGCTGTGGTGGACACGTGACGGCGGGCAGCGCTGGCAGCAGGTCAACACCGGCGGCGAGCAGGTCATCAGCCTGGAGACCGTCGGCACGCGCGCGTTCGCCGTCTTCGCCAGCTGTACGCCGCCCGCGACCGCCACACCCGCGGGCGGCTCGGGCGGCTGTTATGAGTACCAGCTGTACTCGGCGGCGGCCGGGACCAGCAGCTGGCGCCCGGTGCCGGGCGCGACGTCGGGAACGGGCGGCACCGCAGCGGTCGTGCTCGCACGCGACACCGGATACCTGCTCGCCAGCAGCGCCGACACCGAGCGGCTGGCCCGCGGGCCGATCAGCGCAACCGGCGCATGGAGCACCGTCAGCGCTCCCTGCCCGGCCCGCGCCGCCGCGCCCAACAGCACCGCCACGCCCTACCAGGGCATGCTGCTGGCCACCGCGTCCCCAGACCAGCTCTTCGCCGTCTGCAATACGAGCGCGCTGGGTTCCACCGGTTCCACAGGAACCGAGCAGGCGGCACAGGCCAAAGAAATCGTGGCGTCTGCCGATGGCGGCCGCACCTGGCACAGGCGCGCCGTCGCGCAGATTCCCGGCACGGCGTGGTCCGCCGCAGCGACACCAGACGGTGCATCGCTGTTCATCGCGACGAGCACGGGCCTGTACGGCTCGGCAGACGGCGGTGCATCATGGCGGCTGATCATGACCGGACCGCCCGGCGGTCTCGGCTACGTCGGCATGACGGACAATCTGCAGGGATTCGCCATACCGGCCATCCGTGGCCATTACGGGATCTTGTTCACCACCGACGGCGGCCAGTCCTGGCAGCGGTCCATGGTGTCAGGCTCCACCTGATCACCTGGGCTGAAGCGAATCGCCGTGATCTTCCGTCATGAAGTCCCCGGCCGAGATTCGGAGGCCACGGAGCAGGGAGAAGATCTCGCGCAGCCGTTCGGGATCATAATCGGGCATGCCAAAGCCTGCGGCCATCAGATCAGCAGTCGCGCGCTCGACCACACTGCGTCCCAAGCCGGTGATCTCCGCAAGCCGTCCCCTGCGGTCGCCCGGGTTCGGCCGCCGCACCACCATCCCCTGTCTTTCCAGCCGGTCAATGATGTTGGTAACGCTCGTTGGGTGGACCATGAGCCGCTCCCCCACCACACGGAGCGGAAGGGCTCCCCGGCGGCTGAAGCTCAGCAGCACAAGAGCCTCATAACGGGCGAACGTAAGACCGTGCGGCCGCAGAACCGCGTCGAGTTGCGCGAGCAAGATCTGTTGCGCCCGCATGATGGAGGTGACCGCAGCCATGGTCGCCGCCGGACCGAATCTCCGCTCCCAGATCTCCGCAGCCCGGGCGATGGGGTCGAAGGGCAGGTTCAGGGGCTTGACCACGCGCCCACGTTAGCGACCAGCGCGTCGGCCGCCGAGTAGGGGTCGAGCTTTCCGTCGGCAACCTTGGCGGCCAGCTCCTCCAGCCTGGCATTACCGGGCAGGGCTCCCATCTGGGCACGCAATTCAGCGAGCGCGATCGCCGTCACCTCGCGGGCCGCGCGCCCGCACCGGCGGCGCGCGCGCTCGCCCGAACGCTCCAGCCAGGCGGCGTGTGCCGCTAGCTTGCCGGCGAGCTCGTCGATCCCCGTACCGTTCACCGCCACGGTTGAAACGATCGGTGGCTTCCAGTCCGGGCCGTTCCTGTCGGCCATGGCGATCATGTTGCGCAGGTCACGGACCGTGTGCTGCGCGCCGTCCCGGTCCGCCTTGTTCACCACGAATACGTCCCCGACCTCCAGGATGCCGGCCTTGGCGGCCTGGATCGCGTCGCCCATGCCAGGCGCCACGATGACCAGGGTGGAATCCGCCAGGGACGCCACTTCGACCTCGGCCTGGCCGACGCCCACGGTCTCGACCATTACCACGTCGTAGCCCGCGGCATCGAGCACGCGCAGGGCCTGCGGTGTGGCGGCCGCGAGCCCGCCGAGCTGGCCCCGCGTGGCCATGGACCTGATGAAGACCTCGCGGTCGCTAGCGTGGTCCTGCATCCGTACCCGGTCGCCGAGCAGTGCACCACCGGTGAACGGCGAGGTGGGATCCACCGCCAGGACGCCAACCCGCCTGCCATGGCTCCGGAAGTGACCGACGAGCGCGCTCGTGGTGGTCGACTTGCCAACGCCGGGCGCCCCGGTGAGTCCGAGCACGTGCGCCCGCCCGGTGAACGGCGTGATCGCTTGCGTGATCGCGCGCAACTGGTATGAGCCGTCCTCCACCATGGAGATCAGGCGCGCGACGGCGCGAGGATCGCCGCCGCGGGCACGTGCCACCAGTTGGCCGACGTCACCAGCAAGGGCGTCGCGCCGGCGCGGCAGCCGTTCGGGAGCATGATCGACGCCCGCCTGCGGCTCTCCGGAACCCTCCGCTTCGACGCTGGCCACGCGGGCTCTCTAGGCTCCGGGCACCTGCAGCAGCAGGGCGTCGCCCTGACCGCCGCCGCCGCACAGCGCCGCCGCGCCCATCCCGCCGCCCCGCCGCCGCAGCTCATAGGCGAGGTGCAAGGTGATCCGTGCGCCCGACGCACCAATGGGATGGCCAAGGGCGATCGCGCCGCCGTTGACGTTGACGCGTCGCGGTCCGATGCCGAGGTCCCGCATGGACTGGATGACCACCGCCGCGAACGCCTCGTTGATCTCGATGAGGCCGAGATCGGCGACCGACCGTCCCGCCTTGCCGAGCGCCTGCCCGATGGCGCGGGAGGGCTGCGAATGCAGTGAGTTGTCCGGGCCCGCGACGGTCGCGTACGCGCCGATCTCGGCGAGGGCGCTGATGCCGAGTTCCGCCGCCTTGGCGTCCGACATCACCACCACGGCGCACGCGCCGTCCGAGATCTGCGAGGCAGAACCCGCCGTGATCGTTCCGTCAGCCGTGAACGCGGGCCGGAGGCGACTCAGGGATTCCACGCTCGTCTCAGGGCGGATTCCTTCGTCATGGTCGAAGACGAGTGGCTCGCCCCGCCGTTGCGGTATCGGAACTTGCGTGATCTCCTCCGCCAGCACGCCATTCTTGGCCGCCGCCGCGGCGCGCTCATGCGAGCGTGCGGCGAACTCGTCTTGCTCCGCGCGACCGATACCGAGCCGCGCATTGTGCTGCTCCGTCGACTCGCCCATTGACAGGTGGTCGAAGGCGTCGGTGAGCCCGTCAAGCGCCATGGCGTCGACCAGTTCGGCTGGACCGTACTTGAAACCGGTGCGCGAACCTGGCAGCAGGTGCGGCGCGCAGGTCATCGACTCCATTCCGCCCGCAACGACCACCTCGAACTCGCCGAGCCGGATCTGCTGGGCCGCGAGCGCAATGGCATCCAGGCCAGAAAGGCACACTTTGTTGATGGTGATCGAGGGAACGGTCATCGGGATGCCCGCCATCGTCGCAGCCTGCCGCGACGGGATTTGGCCCGCGCCAGCCTGCAGAACCTGACCCATGATCACATAATCCACCTGGCCGCCGGATAGGCCGGCCCGGTCCAACGCCGCCTTGATGGCCAATCCGCCTAGATCGGCGGCAGTGAAATCCTTGAGCGAACCGAGAAGCCGACCGATGGGCGTCCGGGCACCGCTCACGATGACCGCTGTTGGCATGGCGCCCCTCCGCGTCATCTGGTTACCTCGTTTGTCACGATACCGAAGAGCCTGTGTTGCACTGGCTGGTGGGGCGCGGGACGCGGCTCGCAGGTGCGGAAGGAGTTCGACCGTGCTGACACGGATCGATCACGTGGGGATCGCCTGCCACGATCTGGCGGAAAAGATCGAGTTCTACCAGTCGACGTTCGGGCTCAGCGTCGTGAGCCAGGAGGTCAACGAGAAACAGGGCGTTCGGGAGGCGATGCTGCACGTCGCGGACTCGGCGGCCGGTTCTTCTTACGTTCAGTTGCTGCAGCCGCTGCACCCGGAGACGCCGGTGGGCAGGTTCCTCGCCCGGCGGGGGGAAGGGTTGCACCACATCGGATATGGCGTGATCGATATTGCGGCCGCGCTTGTGGCGATCGGTGCTCATGGTGTGCGACTGCTCGACGAGCGGCCCCGGCATGGCTCGATGGGTGCCTCGATCGCCTTCCTGCACCCCAAGGACGTCGGGGGCGTGCTGACGGAACTCGTCCAGGCGCCCTGACCGGCGGGTTCAATCACCCTGGCCGGCGGGTTCAATCACCCTGGCCGGCGGGTTCAATCACCCTGGCCGGCGGATTCAATCACCCTGGCCGGCGGATTCAATCACCCTGGCCGGATGGTTCAGGCACGCGCTGACCGGAGCCGGATTTGATCACATCGAAGCCTAACAATCCGGTGAAAGTGGCTAAGTAAGGACGAGCGAGTTCGAACGCACCGTGAAAGGCGCCTCCAACGCGGCGCGGGCGGAGTACTCTTTCAAACGCCGGGCGAGGGTTTCGTCACACGCCGTCCCGGTGAGTCGTTGTTCTGCAGCGCTCGAGGAGCACGCTGCGGCCCGCCGCCTCGCCGGATGGGTGCTGGGTTCACGCTCGGCCAGGTCAGCGCGTAATCCCGTCTCACCAGGATCGAGCCACATGCAGTCCGACATCGATGCCCAGCTGAGCAACTTCTTCGAGGAAACACCCCCACGCGAATTCGACACCGTGCTCCGCGGCTATGACCGGGGCCAGGTCGACGCGCATATCAAGCAACTCGAGGCCGAGACTCGCCAGCACCGCGAGCAGGTGCAGGCGATGCAGCGCGAGCTCTCTGAGGCGCACCGCCAGATTCAGGAGCAGGAACGGCCAACCTACTCCGGCCTTGGTGCGCGCATCGAGCAGCTGCTGCGGCTCGCCGAGGAGCAAGCTACCGAGCTGGTCCAGGCGGCACGTTCGGAGGCTAACGAAATCAAGGCGGCCGCCAAGGTGGACGCGGCGGAGGTCCGCGCCGCCGCCGAGAACGAGGCCACGGAACTGCGGGCCAACGCCAAGCGGGAGACCGACGACCTGCGCGGTGCGGCAGAACGTGAGGCGGATGCGATCCGGACCAGCGTTCGGCGTGAGGTCGAGGAGCTGACCTCCACCACCGAGCGCGAGGTCTCCAAGCTACGCGCCACCGCTGATCACGAGATCGCGGAAAAGCGTGCCGCCGCGGAACGTGATATAGCCAAGCTGCGCACCAGCACAGAGCGTGAGGTCGCCCAGCTGCGCGCCTCGACCAAGCGTGAGCGGGACGAAATCCTCACCACGGCGAAGCGCCAGGCCGACGAAATGCGGGCGCAGGCGCAGCGGATCCTGGAGGAGAGCGAGGCACAGCGCGCCCAGGCGGAGGCGGAGTTCGAAATCCAGCTGGCCTCCCGCCGTGAAGAGGCCGAACGGCAGGAAGCCGAACGGCTGAGCGCGGCGCAGGCCGCAACGCAGAAACTGGTCACCGAGGCCGAGCAGCGGGCCGCCTCGGCCGAGCAGCGAGCCAGCAAGGCGAGCGCGCAGGCGGAACAGACCAGGCGGGAGGCCGAGCAGCACGCCAAGCAGCTTGTCACCAATGCGAAGAAGAATGCCGACCAGGTGCTTGGCCAGGCCAAGTCGCAGGCCGAACAGCATCTGGCCGAGGTCAGGGCCGAAGCGGAGAGGAACCGCGCCTCGGCTCAGCGCCATGTGGACGAGCTGACCAGGCAGAAGGACAGTATCCAGGGCCACCTCGCGCAGCTCCGCCAGCTGCTCGGTGCGCAGATGCCGGGGCTCGAGGGTGCGCTCACACCCAGCCAGCCCAAACAGGCCATAGGCGGTGGCCAGCATGCCGCACCCCAGGGCGCTCCCGGCAAGCAGGCTGGGCCTCCGCCGCAGCAGAAGCAGCCGGTGCCGGCGCAGGCTCAGGCGGCCAAGCCGCCGGGCAAGGGTCACCCGAAGGATGACGAGGATTGGTGGACCCAGTAATCGTTTAGTTGAGTTCTGCACCGAGCCGTACGGGCCAGGGCAAAGCCCTGGCCCGTACGGCTCGGTCGCTCGGCTTGGGATCGTTCGGCTTGGGTGATGCGGCTTGGGATCGTTCGGCTGTCCCGGTCAGGTCGCGGTTTGCCCGCCGTCCACGAGCAGGACCTGGCCGGTTATGTAGGACGAAGCGTCGCTGGCCAGCAAGAGAGCCGGCCCCGCCATCTCTTCGGGCCGCCCCCACCGCTTCATCGGCACTTGCGCAACCGTGGCCGCGCCGGAGTCGCTGTCTTCCCAAAGGTTGCGATTCAGGTCGGTGGCCGTCCACCCTGGGCAAAGGGCATTCACCCGCACCCCGGCCTGCGCCCATTCCACCGCCAGCGACCTGGTGAGCGAGATGAGCCCCGCCTTCGCAGCACCGTAGGGAGCCAGCAGCGGCGCGGAGGTGACGCCTGCTACCGATGCGACGTTGATGATCGATCCACTGCCGCGTGCCAGCATGTGCTGGCCGATCGCGTGGCAGGCATAAACCGCGGAGCTCAGGTTCAGCTTCATGATCTTGTCCCAGCCGGCCAGGCGCAGATCGCTAAATGGCACCACAAAGTTAGAGCCGCCCGCGTTGTTCACCAGGACGTCGATGTGGCCGAGTTGCCCGATCGCCGTGGTGACGGCGCCTTCGACCGCCTGCTGCTGCGTCACGTCAGCCGGGATCACGAACGCCTTACCGCCGTGCTCCTCAACCAGGCGCGCGGTCTCCGCCAGGCCCTCGACGCTGCGTGCGACCAGCGCCAGGTCAGCGCCCGCATCCGCCATTGCCACCGCGATCGCGCGGCCGATGCCTCGCGAGGCGCCCGTGATCAGGGCCGTTTTGCCGGTCAGATCGAAGAGGTTCATGAGGCGTCCTTCCACTCGGTGGGCAAGGGCCAGGCGGCCGGGTTCACCCGCTGCACGATCTCATTGAGGGCGATCCGCACGTAAGGCTCCCCCACCCACAAATGCTGCGCCCCCCGCACGGCGACCACCTCGGCCTGTGGTATCCGGCTGAGCCGTCGGCGCCCCTCCTCCGGCCGCAGGTAGTCGTCACGCTCGGGGATCAGCGCGATCAGTGGCTTGCCGGAGGCGGCCCAGCCATCGACGTCGGCGTCTGTCGCCGTGCGAAGTGGCGGGGAGAGCAGGATCGCGCCTGCCACATCCGGGCGGTTTCCCCACTTCAGCGCCAGTTCTGTGCCGAATGACCAGCCGAGGAGCCAGCGCGCTGGAACGCTTGCCGACACCGCATATGCGATCGCAGCCTCCAAATCCAGGCGTTCTGCTTCACCGCCGCCGAACGCTCCCTCGCTCGTGCCCTGTTCCGACGCCGTGCCGCGGGTGTTGAAACGCAGCACGGCCAGATCGGCGAGCGCTGGAAGCCGGTACGCCGCCTTGCGGAACAGGTGACTGTCCATCATTCCGCCGTGGGTCGGCAGCGGGTGCAGGCAGATAAGGGTGGCTACCGGATCGCGCTCGGCCGGCCGCGCCAGCTCGCCGACCAGGCTCAGCCCGTCCGCCGTGCGCATGCTCACTGGCGACCGCCGCGCTGGCAGCACGGTGGATGCCCTGATCTCGGCACCGCGCCCAGTCATCCTCGCCTCCCTGCTCACGGACGGCCGCTCAGCGGACGGGCCGCTCAGCGGACGGGCCGCCGGTGCAGCCTCCGCTCCCAGCATGCCCGGTGCCAGTGTCTGCGCTCGCTTAGACCCGCATTTATCCCGAACGGCTGCGCTTCGGCGCGCCACGCCACCACGTGCGGCACACCCCGCGGTATTTCCTGGTCACATCCGGGGCAGCGGTACGTCTTGGTGGCGGCGGCTCCGGACACAGGGCGGACCACCCAGTCACCGTCCGGCCAGGATTCGATCCGTTCGGCGGGCCCTTGCCGTGTGCTGGCGGGTTCCCGGCGAATCCGTCGCGGACTCACGGCGCACCATCCGTGCCGTGTCCGCTCATGTGCGCCACCCAACCACTCACGCCGGTCATCAAGATGTCAGCCCGAACGATATGAAAGCCGCGTAACCGGGATAACGCCCTGGTCCCCACCACTGACCGCTCATTCAGTAACGTCACGCCTTGTCGAGATCTTCCCAGCAGGTCATCCTAGACATCCGGGGAAGCGGCGATGTTGCATTGACGCGGCCGGACGAAGAGACCGGCCGACCGCAATGATCGGTAAGGGGCGGCCCGTGATTTATGACTCTCCAGTCCGGCGCACCCGCGTCGAGTCGGAGTTCTTACGGCACCGGTTCGCACTTACGCAGACAGAGAAAAAGGTGTGGAACGCTTTCCGCAGCGGGCAGGAAATCGACATGCGGCCGGCGGCTGCGCCTGGCGCCGATGAGAGTACCGCGAGGCGTTCGGCGGTGGTGCGAGCCGAGATGATCGCCGCGATCCTGTCGGGCGAACCGACCACCGCCCGCAACGCGCGCCTGGCCATCAGGGGCGCCCGCGTCACGGGACCACTGGACCTGAGCTACGCGCGGCTTGAGCATCCCATCATCCTGCGAGAATGTACCTTCGACGAACCGCTCGTGCTGACCGAAGCCCGGCTCGCCGCATTGACCCTGGATGACTGCCGTTTCCCCGGCATCGACGCGCCGAACCTGGAACTCGATGGTGATCTTGGACTCCGGCACGCCTCTTCCCTGGGCACGGTGAACCTCATTGGCGCCCGCCTCCATCGCAATGTCCGGATGCAGGGAGCCCATCTAGGCCACGGGCAAGATGGGACCGTCGCGCTCGCCGCAGACCACGTGATCGTGGACGGCAGCATCGAATGCCACGACGGCTTTGCGGCGACCGGTACCGTCAGCCTGGTCGGTGCGCGGGTGAACAGCTCCGTACGCCTGGACGATGCCACGATCACCGGCACCGGTACGGGCAAACAGCGGGTCGCGTTCAATGGCGACGGGATGACGGTTGGCCGTGACGTCAATGGTCAGCGTCTGTCCGCGGACGGCGAGGTAAGGCTCATCGATGTCAGCATCGCGAGCGCGCTCGAGCTGCGCGGTGCCCGGCTGGTTAACGCCGGCGGCATTGCGCTGCGCATGGACCGGGCTGAGATCTCGAGCAGTCTCTATTGCGACGATGGTTTCACCGCCATCGGCGAGGTGTGCGCGATTGGGGCCCACATCAAGGGAACTGTCTATTTCAACAAGGCAGAACTCGGCACGCCGCAGCAGACCGCGGGAGCCAGCACCCGTTCCACACCAGGAACCGCGTTGCGCTTGGTGCGCACGAGGATCGACGGAGATCTCGGATGCTGGACACAATTCTTGGCACACGGCACGGTCGTCCTGGCCAGATCGTCCGTCGCAGGAGAATTCAGGCTTGTCACGACGAACCTGGAAGGACGGCCAGCGGCAGATCTGACCAATGCCCGCGTGGGCACGCTCACCATTAAGGGACGCGCGCCGGCTGGGCGTCTCGATCTCACCAAGGCACGGGCCGATATTTTCGCGGATGATCCTCAGGACTGGCAGGGCGACATCATCCTCAACGAATTCTCCTACACCTCGATCCGAATGAACCGGGTAACGGTCAAGCAGCGCGAGGAATGGCTACGCAGGGCAGTCAGGGCAGAGCAACGGACAATGGGCAGGCAGCACGAGGGATATCTGCCCCAGCCATATGAGCAGCTTGCCGAGGCCTATCGCCGCGTCGGCGACGATCACGCCGCCCGCCGCATCCAGCTCGCCAAGCACCGGCAGCGTAATCGCGCCACAACATGGCGCCGCTGGTACAGCAAAATATGGAACGTCGTACAGGACATATTGATCGGCTACGGTTACGCTCCGTGGCGCGCACTCATCTGGCTGATAGGCCTATTCGCGCTTGGGACGCTGCTATTTCGTTACGGCGCACGCCCGCAGGCGATAATCAGTTCCGGCCATAGCTTCACGCTCAGCGATGCAGTCGGCTATACGCTCAACCTGTTGCTGCCAATTACCAGCCTCGACGAGCGGCAGGTTTGGCAGTCCATCAATGGTACGGGTGAGATCGCCGCATCGACCCTCGTAGTCTTTGGCTGGATTCTCGGCGCCACCGTATTCGCAGGCGCGGCGCGCGTGCTACAGCGAAGCTGAGATCAGTTTACCACGAAGCAATTAATATGCCCCCTTGGGCACATGATCTCGATCTCGCGGTCGGGCGGCAGGTATTCCTCGGTGAGGGCAATTGGCGCACCCCCGGGAAGCTCCACCGTCTCGTTGCAGCCAGGTTCCATGCACAGTACCCGCGGCATCACGCTCCACCTCAATTCTCTCGGCCGACCCCCAGATCGGCACGTCACGCCGCAGGGCTCTAGGCCTTCAGATCCACGGCAGTATCGGTAACCTCCGCTGCGCCAGGACTTGCACCCAGCTCCCTTGGCTCCTCGCACTCTTTGATGAAGTCGATGTAAATCTCATTGTTGTCACAAGTGTTTACGATCTCGACTGCGCTCTGGTATTGGTCGATTGACATTTCCCTTGGGCCGAGACCCATATCCGTGGCCTCAGTTATATCGATAGGGAACAGATGATGCGTGTAGCCGTAGACCAGCCGACTTGAGATCTTCTGTGCTCTCCCCCTGTCCAGCGGGTCGACTCGGGACAGGAGTATCTGGGCGTACCGTTCACCTATCTTCAGGCTACGTCCCCACGCGCCAAAGTCGAGGGATTTTGTCTGCGACAGCATCGGCGTGATGGTGCCTATCGCGAATTGAGCCGCCGCGTTGAGCGAGTCAATGAGCGTAATCTTGCCCTGCGTCACCGCGGCAAGTTGCTTGACTGCCTGCGACAAGGTCCCGAAGCCGAAATCCCTGACATAATCGACGCTCTGGTAGCAATCGAGGGCAGACATGTAATCCGTAGGATTCCTCGGATCCCTGATCTGTGTATCAAGAGGTCCGAGCTCGCCGAATGGTGACATGAATAAAGTGTGTGCTCCGACAGCGATTAACGTACTGGCGCTCTTGGCCTTGCGCGGGACATAGACATTGAGATTCTTCGTGTATCTGGATAGGTACAAGACTGTCTTGAAGGCGCTGTCGAGCGGTCCACCTGTCGAGTCGAGTATGATATTGATCGTTTCCTCGGGAGATGGCTTCGGGAATCCGAAGCGTTGTTCGCAGCAGCGCAGTACTCTCCGCTCCGTTGGCTCTCCTGGATCACCCACGCCGACGAGCCGGCCTATTAAGACGAGACAGGGGCTCCCGCCCGTCAACTCGACGAAGCGCCTGCCCGCGGACTGGATTTGCTCTCGCTGATCGGCGTCAATCTCACGGTAGTACGATGCGCCGTCACTCAGCGAGAAGCCGTTGACGCTGGTACCCGCGGCCATGGGCCCGTTTTCCGAGATCGTCACTTCGTGCCCCCTCCAACATGGTCATCCCCCGCCGTCGGCAGAGTCAGCGGCCCCGCATTCAGCCAATGGAGTCATGCTCTCACGATTGGCGTCGAACGTCACTCTTGGTGACTCTTGCGCCCAAAATGCTCCGCTCGGCGTCGCCGCGCGAGGTGCAACCGCCACCACGAGACCGCTCCCTGGAACCCAAAGCCGGTGCCGGTCGGCTCGTCCCACGCCAGGCAGGCCGCAGGCCCTTCGGGCTGCCACCGGAGACAACGGGTGCCGTGCGCGGGGGAGATCGATCCGCGGAGCCGTTCGGGATAGATATTCGCCGTCCGCTTCGACGGCTACAGTTTCATTCCGTGCGGCTCGTCATCGCCCGGTGCAGCGTCGACTACACAGGCCGGCTTACCGCCCGCCTGGCGTCGGCCGTCCGCCTTCTGATCGTGAAGGCAGATGGTTCGGTGCTCGTGCATTCCGACGGGGGCTCATACAAGCCGCTGAACTGGATGTCCCCGCCATGCAGGCTCGAAGAGCACCCCGGTGGATGGCGAGTCGTCAAGGCCGGTGAGGAACTGCGGATCAGTATCGAGGAGATCCTGCACGACACCACGCACCAGCTCGGGATGGATCCGGGGCTGGTCAAGGACGGTGTGGAGGCACATCTGCAGGAACTGCTCGCCGCCGCGCCCGAAACGCTGGGCAAGAGCTGGCGGCTTGTCCGGCGCGAGTACCCCACCGCCATTGGGCCGGTTGACCTGCTCTACCGCGACGCGGACGGCCGGTGCGTCGCCGTCGAGGTCAAGCGCCGTGGCGAGATTGACGGAGTGGAGCAGCTGACCCGCTACCTCGAGCTGCTGAACCGAGATTCGCTGCTCGCGCCGGTTCAGGGCGTGCTCGCGGCGCAAGAGATCAAGCCGCAGGCGCGCGTGCTCGCGGAAGACCGTGGCATCCGCTGTGTCATGCTGGACTACGAGGCCCTGCGCGGCGCCGACGACGGCGCGATGCGGCTGTTCTGACCGGCCCACGGGCCAAGCTCACGGGGCGGGCGGGCCGAAGAGGTGGGCGTTGACCTCGCGCACCTCGCCCGCGAGTTCCAGCATCTCGACGACGGTGATTCCGGCCGCGCGGAGGATTTCGGCCCCCTTGCCGTCAGCGAACAGGGCAGGCTCGCGCCAGGCGAAGACGACTCGCCCGATACCGGACTGCACGATCAGCTCGGAGCAGGTCCGGGGCCGCGACGCCCGGGTGCTGCACGGCTCCAGCGAGCTGTAGAGGGTCGCCCCTTCGAGCCGGCTCTTTGCCTCGCTTGACGCCGTGCGCAAAGCCACTTCCTCGGCGTGGTCGTGGCTGTCATGCTCGCGCGAGTGACCCGAGGCCACAACCTCGCCATCGGCGTCCACGATGACCGCGCCGACCGAATAGGCGAGTGGCGACGGGGCGCATCGGCGGGAGATCTCTATCGCCTCACGCAGCCAGCGGTGGTCCGGGTTCCGCGTGCCAAGCAGATAGCGCAGCAGCACGACGTCGCCGAGCCGCCGCACGTCGGCCAGCGTCATCCGGTTCGCCGGGTCATGCGGATACCGGGCGGGTCCCGCGAAGCGCGGCGCCCCAGGGTCGCCGATGAAGAACGGGGCCACGACCAGATCCAGCGCATCGGCGAGCCCGCCGGACAGGAACTGCGTCAGCACGCTTGCGCCGCCCTCGACCATCAGCCGCCGGACCCCGCGCCGGACGAGGTCGGTGAGCACAGCGCGAAGCTCCAATGGGTCACCGCCGTCCATGACGGTGGCGATCCCCGCCAGCCGGGCGCGCGTCGTGGCGGCCACCGGGGTGGCGCAATAGACGAGCCTTCGAGCATCACCAGCGGTAAAGAAACTGGCCGTGGGATCAAGATCGCCGGTAGAGGTGAGCACGACTCTCGCGGGGCTGGCGGGCAGCCCACGAGCGGCGCGCGCCGCGCGGCGGGCCAGACTGCGGACACCCAGCCTGGGGTTGTCACGCCGGACTGTGCCCGCGCCAACGAGGATCGCATCGACACTCGCCCGGATCTCGTCCACGCGTTCCGCATCGGCGTCACTCGACAGCACCAGACGGGCGGACGTGGCGTCATCCAGATAGCCATCCGCGGACATGGCGCAGCTGAGCAGCACGTACGGTCGTTGATCCACGGCTGACTCATGCTACCCGGCGTGCGCGTCGCAGACGGGCGGGTGTGGCCGGTGCTTTACTTGGCGGTAGGACCAACTGGCCGCCCGGTATGTTGCATTTCCCGGCGGCCCGTCAGCAGATGCGGCCTTACGAGCTCGGCGGGTGAGTGGCATGACAACCGTGGCGACGGCACAGGATGCGACGAGGCCAGCGCGCAACTTTGACACGCTGAACCCGGCTACCGGAGAGGTCATCGCGACCTTCCCGGTGTGCGGCGAGAGGGAGGTGCGGGCGGCCGTCGAGCGTGCCAGGCCCGCCGCGGCCTGGTGGGCGGACCTCGACTGGAAGCGGCGTCGTAATTACCTGCTCGCATGGAAGTCCTACCTTGCCCGTTACCTCGGCCGCATCGCGCAGCTGGTGCACGTAGAGACCGGCAAACCGCTAGCCGATGCCCAGCTCGAGACGGTCCTCGCCATCGTGCACATCGACTGGGCAGCAAAGCACGCGCGGCGCGTACTCGGCCCACGGCGGGTGCGAAGCGGTCTGGTCGCGATGAATCAGCAGGCCATCCTGGAATACCAGCCGTTTGGGGTCGTCGGGGTAATCGGGCCGTGGAACTATCCCGTCTTCACCCCGATCGGCTCCATCGCGTACGCCCTCGCGGCCGGGAATGCGGTCGTTTACAAGCCGAGCGAATTCACCCCCGCGACAGGCCAGTGGCTGGTGGACTCCTTCGCCGAGGTCGTCGGTGATCAGCCGGTGCTCCAGCTCGTCACCGGGTTCGGGGAGGCGGGCGCCGCGCTCGCCCGCAGTGGCGTTAACAAGGTTGCCTTCACTGGATCGGCATCGACCGCCCGGAAGGTGATGGCTGCTTGCGCGGAAAACCTCACCCCAATGGTGGCGGAGTGCGGCGGTAAGGACGCGCTCATCGTCGATGCGGACGCCGACCTCGACGCGGCGGTGGACGCCGCGGTATGGGGGGCTTTGTCCAATGCCGGGCAGACCTGCATTGGGGTCGAGCGGGTCTACGTCGTTGACTCGGTCTATCACACGTTCCTTGAGCGGCTCACGCTACGCGCGGCGGCGCTTCGGCCCGGCGAGGACCGGGAGGCAGACTACGGCCCGATGACGATGCCGTCGCAGATCGACGTGGTCGAGCGGCACCTTGGAGATGCCACCGCCCGCGGTGGGAAAGCCCTCGTCGGTGGCATGAGCTCGGTGCGGAAGCCGTACATCGAACCGATCATCTTGGCTGACGTTCCTGAGGAAAGCAGCGCCGTTACCGAGGAGACGTTCGGCCCAACCATCACCGTCGCCCGATGCAGCGATGTCGATGAAGCTATCCAGCTGGCCAACGCGACTCGTTACGGGCTTGCCGCGACGGTCTTTGCGAAAAACAGAAAGCGCGCCATGGCGGCCGCACGAGCCCTGCGCTGCGGGATGACGGCGATCAACTCGGTGATCGCGTTCGCCACGGTTCCCGAGTTGCCTTTTGGCGGCGTCGGGGACTCAGGGTTCGGCCGGATTCATGGCGCGGACGGCCTGCGTGAATTTTCCCGTGCCAAGGCGATCACCCGCCAGCGGTTCCGGGCGCCGCTGAACCTGACCTCGTTCTCCCGTACGGACGATCAAATGAAGCGGGTTCTGCAGCTCGTAACGCTTTTGCACGGACGGCGCTACCGGACCGATTGACCCTGCGCCGAGCGCGCCGGAAGCCCCGGAGATTCCTGCTCAGCCTGCGACGAGCCGGGCCTGCTGGCCTGTGGCCGGGTCGACAGGTCCGAGGGCGGCGCGGCCGGCGATCAGGTCGGCCGCTCGCTCGGCAATAGCGATCGTCGGCGCGTTGGTGTTTCCGCGGGTCACGGTCGGCATGACCGAGGCGTCCACCACCCGCAGGCCATCGACCCCGCGCACTCGAAGCTCCACATCCACCACACTGGTGATCCGGCTGGCAACCAGGCGGGAATCGCCGCCCATCGCGCACGTGCCGACGGGATGGTGGAGCGTACCGAGATCTTTGCGGACAAACACCCTGAGCTCGGCCTCGGTCCGGACGTCGTCACCGGGCGAGATTTCCCCCCGGCAGGTCTTGGCCATGGGGCGGCAACCGGCGATCTCCCTGGCGAGTTGGATCCCCTTCACCAGCGGCTCGATATCCGTGCCGTCGGAAAGGTACGCCGGGTCGATGTCCGGCTTGTGCCGCGGGTCGCCGCTGCGCAGCCGTATCCGTCCCCGACTCTTCACGGCGACCCCAGCGATCAGCAGCGACAGCACCCGACGGCGAGGATCGCCTAGTCCATGGTTCTCGAGGGGGCTCGGCAGGGCGTGCCATTGGATGTCCGGCGCTGGCAGCGTGGCATCGGAGCGAGTGAACCCGCCTGCCTCGACGAGGTTGGTGACGTAGGGACCGCGGTGCAGTAGCTGCCATCTCATGAGGTTCGCCGGGCCGGCCTGCTCCCACAGCCCACGCACCTTCGGCGTGTGCCACATGACCGCAACGACCGGGTGATCGGACAGGTTGCCACCCACCCCCGGACTGTCGGCGACCACGTGAATGTCGTAACTGCGCAGGTGATCAGCGGGACCGACGCCCGAGAGCATCAGCAGTTGCGGGCTGCCGATGGCGCCGGCCGCGAGGATGACCTCATGCTCCGCGCGCGCGAACTCTTCCTTGCCGCGCCTCAGGTAAGAAATTCCGGCGGCGCGGCTGCCCTCGAAAACGATCCTGGTCACCAGGGCGTCGGACTGCACGGTCAGGTTCGGCCGCATCATCGCTGGCCTGAGGTAGGCGTCGGCCGTGGACCAGCGCCGTCCCCTCCGCTGGGTGACCTGGTAGAAGCCGACCCCGTCCTGCCGACGGCCGTTGAAGTCGTTGTTGGGCGCGATCCCAAAAGCCTTGCCGGCATCGACGAAGACACGCGCGAGCGCCGACTTGTAGCGGAGATCCTCGACAGCGAGGGGTCCGCCGGCACCGTGATACTCCGACGCGCCTCGCGAGTTGTCCTCTGCTCGCAGGAAATACGGCAGGAGCTCGGCGTAACCCCAGCCGACACACCCGTACTCATCGCGCCAGGTGTCGTAGTCGTAGCGGCTGCCCCGGATATAGATCATCGTGTTAATGGATGAGGAGCCGCCCAGGGTACGGCCGCGTGGCAAGTAAATACTGCGGCCAGCGGCGCGCTCCTGCGGGACCGTCTGGTAATCCCAGTCGTAGGTGCTCTTGAACAGGAGGTTGATGCCGCCTGGGATGTGGATCTGATCCGCATCGTCGGGCGGCCCTGCCTCCACGAGCAGCACTCGCGTCGAGGGGTCCTCCGTCAGCCGTGCTGCAAGGACGCATCCCGCGCTTCCCGCCCCGACGATGACATAGTCATACACAACGGCCTCCCGGGACAAAGCGTGGAAAACAGTGCCACCCTACTAGCCGGAAATCCAGCCCTGACGCTATATCTGGGCGGATGGCGGCCGATGCCAGAACATCTCTGCGCCCATGCTCGAGCGCGCTCCCGGCCGTAGCGGCCGGGAGCGCGCTCTCCCCCCCAAACTCCGGCACCCGGCGGGCCCCCGAGAACCGCCGGACACCGGACACCGGCCAGCGCTTTGCGGCAAACACCGGGCATGATGACCCCGGAGTGCCTGGCGCCCACCCCATGGACGCGGCGCATGGCCAGGTCTGGAGTTCTTGTCGCATACCACCGGGCCTGGCGGCGAAACCGCGTCGGCCACCAGCGGTTGCGAACAGTAATCATAATGTTTGATCACTACTCGAGTTCATACGATGCCACATCGTGACTGAATTGTGAATACCTCAAGGTCAGATCGATGCAACTCTCGGTCCGACCGCGAGAAGTTATCCAAATTTTAACCACCTTGGCTCATTTCCGCGCGAGCCGACAGGGTATTAAGGATGCTTGTGCTCACTCTGTGTACACGGTGAACCGTAGGGCGGACGTCAGCCCACCACAATGCACCCACCACGACGCACCCACCGTACGCACCACCTCAGGGCCCACACGTCGCGACGCACCGTCGTACGCGCCATCCGGCGAGGGAACGATCGTAGGGTGAAGCGCATGACCCGCAATCGCAAGGACACCCCGGTCGTGCTGTCACGGATCTACACACGCACCGGCGACGACGGCACGACGCGGCTCGGGGACATGAGCGAGACCGTCAAGACCGATCCCCGGCTCGTGGCCTACGCCGACGTGGAGGAGGCGAACTGCGCCATCGGCGCCGCTATCGCACTCGGCGGGCTGGATCCCGACGTCACCCGACTACTCACCCGCATCCAGAACGAGCTCTTCGACGTCGGCGCCGACCTGTGCAAGCCCATCCCGGGTGACGGCGCCGCTAAGGCCGACCGTACTGGGGCCGACCCGCCTGCCGAGGATGCCGAGGCCGACCCCGCTGCCGACACCGCCAGCGCTAAAGCCGGTGCTGACCTGCGGATCACCGAGGACTATATCGCCCGGCTCGAGGCCGCGTGCGACCGGCACAACGAGGAGCTGACGGTCCTGCGTAGTTTCGTGCTGCCAGGGGGCGCGCCCGGCGCCGCCCTGCTGCACACGGCCCGGGTCATCACGCGTCGCGCGGAGCGCAGCGCCTGGATCGCGCTCGACGCCCACGGGCGTTCGGTCAACCGGCTGGCGGCCCGTTACCTGAACCGCCTGTCCGACCTGCTGTTCATTTTGGCCCGCCGAGCCAACGCGGAGCGTGGGGACGTGCTGTGGACGCCAGGCGGGGAGCGGTGATCACTGCGTGGCGAGGTCAGTGGCCCTCGTCAGCCGGACTGGCCGGCGGCCCGCAGGAGCGCTTGAGCGTACGCTATGCGGGCTTGCTCTTCGTCGCCCGGCGGACCGGATTCGCCTACCAAACTGTTCAGTTCGGATTCAAGCGCCTGGACATCCACCTCGTCGCCCAGCTGAGCCTGCTGCGCGAGCACCGAAACCTGATCGTCGGAAACGGAAAGGAACCCGGCGGAGACGGCGGCTCTCGCTTCGTTGCCTTCGGCGTCGAGGATCCGCACGAGCGATCCTGGCGCGAGCACGCCGAAGACCGGCGCATGGCCGGTCAGGATGCCGATGTCACCATCGAGCGTCTTTGCGATCAAGCGGCGTGCGGTGCCGGACCAAATCTCCCGCTCGGGCGTCACCAGTGCCACCGACAGCGTCACCGGATCACCTCGTTGGAGTCACAGCCGGTCACGACTTCTCCAGCTCCTTGGCCTTCTTCTCCACGTCCTCGATACCGCCGCACATGTAGAACGCCTGCTCGGGGAAGTGGTCATACTTGCCGTCGGCAATTGCCTTGAACGAAGCCACGGTCTCGTCCAGCTCGACAAATGCGCCAGAGATGCCGGTGAACTTCTCCGCCACGTACATCGGGTGGGACAGAAACCGCTCAATCCGCCGCGCCCGCTGGACAAGGATCTTGTCCTCTTCTGACAGCTCGTCAACGCCAAGAATAGCGATGATGTCCTGCAGTTCCTTGTAACGCTGCAGGATTCGCTGCACCTCGCGCGCGACGTCGTAGTGCTCTTGGCCGACGTAGCGGGGATCCAGGATCCGTGAGGTCGAGTCGAGTGGGTCGACGGCAGGGTAGATGCCCTTTTCCGTGATGGCCCTGGACAGCACCGTGGTGGCGTCCAGGTGAGCGAATGTGGTGTGCGGTGCCGGGTCTGTGATGTCGTCGGCAGGCACATAGATGGCTTGCATCGAGGTAATGGAGTGGCCTCGCGTTGAAGTGATCCGCTCCTGCAACTCGCCCATTTCGTCGGCGAGGGTGGGTTGATAGCCGACCGCCGACGGCATCCGGCCGAGCAGGGTGGAGACCTCGGATCCGGCCTGGGTGAACCGGAAGATGTTGTCGATGAACAGCAGCACGTCCTGCTTCTGCACGTCACGGAAGTACTCGGCCATGGTGAGCGCGGAAAGTCCCACCCGGAGCCGGGTGCCTGGCGGCTCGTCCATCTGGCCGAATACCAGGGCAGTGTCGTCGATGACACCGGACTCGATCATCTCGAGGTACAGGTCGTTGCCTTCGCGGGTCCGCTCACCCACACCGCCGAAGACGGAGACGCCGCCGAAGTTCCTGGCCACCCGGCGGATCATCTCCTGGATCAGCACGGTCTTGCCGACGCCTGCGCCACCGAACAGGCCGATCTTCCCGCCCCGAACATAGGGGGTCAGCAGGTCGATGACCTTGATGCCGGTGACGAACATCTCGGTCCTGGGCTCCAGCTGGTCAAAGGCCGGGGCATGCCGGTGGATTGGCCATCGTTCCTTCACTTCCAGCGATTCGGCGGACACGTCGAGTGGCACGCCCAGCACGTTGAACACATGGCCCTTGGTTACGTCGCCTACCGGGACCGAGATGGCGGCGCCAGTGTCGGTGACGGCGACGCCGCGCACCAGGCCGTCGGTCGGCTGCATGGAGATAGCCCGCACCATGTTGTCGCCGATGTGCTGCGCGGCCTCTAGGGTGAGCGTCCTTTTCGCGTCGCCCAGCGTGACATCCACGTGCAGCGCGTTGTAGATGGCGGGCATCTGGTCGACGGAGAATTCCACATCGACGACGGGACCGATGACCCGCGCGACACGGCCCGTCCCCGGGGTGCTGGCGGCGCCGCCCTCGGCGGCGGGATTCTCGACGGTCGCTGTCATAGTGACTCTCATTCACTCCCCGCGGTCGACTCGGCGAGCGCGTTCGCGCCGCCGACGATCTCGCTGATTTCCTGGGTGATCTCGGCCTGCCGTGCCTGGTTCGCCTCGCGAGTGAGCTGCTCGATCAGCTCGTTCGCGTTGTCGGTCGCCGACTTCATCGCGCGGCGCCGGGCCGCATGCTCGGAGGCGGCGGACTCGAGCAGGGCATAGAAGAGCAGGCTCTCCACGTAGGCGGGGAGCAGTGCGTCAAGCACTGCGCCCGCTGAGGGCTCGAACTCGAAAACCGGCACCGGGCCCTCGGGCGGTTCCCCGGTGACCTCCTCTATTTCTAGCGGCAGAATCCGCCGCACGATAGGGCGCTGGGTGAGCATCGACACGAACTCGGTGTACACCAGATGGATCTCGTCCACGCCACCCTCATCCGCGGGCGTCCGGAACGCGTCGAGCAGGGCGGACGTGATCTGCCTGGCATTCTCGTGCCTCGGGCCGTCCGCGAACCCCTGCCAGTGCGCGGCCATTTCACGGCCACGGAACCGGTGCCAAACGACTCCCTTGGTCCCCGAGACGAACATGACGGGTTCCTCGCCCTGGCTGCGCAGCAGGCCCGCCAGCGCCTGCGCCTCGCGCAGCACGTTGGCGTTGTACCCGCCGCAGAAGCCCCGGTCGCTGGTGAGCAGCATGATCGCTGCCCGCGTCGGCTCGGTCGGCTCGGTCGGCTCGGTCGGCTCGGTCGTCAGCGGATGATCAATCGCGTACGACCGGCTCACCACGGCCTCCACCGCCCGGGTGATTTCCCGCGCGTATGGTCCGGCCGCGTGGACCCGCTGCTGTGCCCGGATGATCCGCGAGGCGGCGATCAGCTCCTGAGCACGCGTGATCTTAGCGGTGGACTTGATCGAACGAATCCGCCGCCGGACCGCGCGAAGCTGTGCTCCCATCCCTGCCGTCGCCTCCTACTCGGTCTACTCCTGCTCGCGTCCTCGGTCTACTCCTGCTCGCGCCGGGGCACGTACCGGGTGATTTTCTCGTGGTCGACGTCTTCTGCTTCCAGCGCCTCTACCGGTTCGTCACGCACCAGCATTTCGCCGGAACTGGTCTGGAAACCCTTCTTGAAGTCATCGATCGCCTCTTTCAGGGCAGCGGCGGTCTCGTCGGAAAACTCTCCGGTCTCCCTGATGGCGTCGTAGATCCCGGACCGGCTCCGCTGCAGGTAGTCGAGGAATTCATCCTCGAACCGGCGGACGTCTTCGATCGGCACCTGGTCCAGGTGCCCGTTGGTACCGGCCCATATCGACACCACCTGGCGTTCCACGGGAAACGGGCTGTACTGCGGCTGCTTGAGCAGCTCCACCAGCCGCGACCCCCGGTCGAGCTGTGCGCGGGAGGCGGTGTCAAGGTCGGACGCGAACGCGGCGAACGCCTCAAGGTCTCGGTACTGGGACAGCGCGAGCCGGAGCGTGCCAGCGACCTTCTTCATCGCCCTGACCTGTGCATCTCCGCCGACTCGCGACACCGATATGCCGACGTTGATGGCCGGCCGCACGCCGGCGTTGAACAGGTCGGTCTCCAGGAAGATCTGGCCATCGGTGATCGAGATGACGTTCGTCGGGATGTAGGCCGACACGTCGTTACCCTTGGTCTCCACGATGGGCAGGCCGGTCAGCGATCCGCCACCCAGGTCATCGGATAGCTTGGCGCACCGCTCGAGGAGCCGTGAGTGCAGGTAGAAGACATCGCCCGGGTAAGCCTCACGGCCCGGCGGCCGGCGCAGCAGCAGCGAGATCGCCCGGTACGCCTCGGCCTGCTTGGACAGGTCGTCGAAGATGATCAGCACGTGCTTGCCCGCGTACATCCAGTGCTGGCCGATCGCCGAGCCGGTATACGGAGCGATGTACTTGAAGCCAGACGGATCGGACGCCGGCGCGGCGACGATCGTCGTGTACTCCATCGCGCCCGCGTCCACCAGCGCCCCCCGGACCTGGGCAATCGTCGAGCCCTTCTGGCCGATGGCCACGTAGACGCACCTGACCTGGCGGGCCTGATCGCCGGAGGTCCAGTTGTCGCGCTGGTTGATGATCGTGTCGATGGCAATCGCGGTCTTGCCCGTCTGCCGGTCACCGATGATCAGCTCGCGCTGGCCGCGGCCGATCGGCGTCATCGCGTCAATCGCCTTGACGCCGGTCTGCAGCGGCTCCTTCACCGGCTGGCGGTTGATAACCGAAGGTGCCTGCACTTCAAGCGGCCGCAACTCGCTGGCGCCGACCTCGCCCTTGCCGTCCAGGGGGTTGCCAAGCGGATCGACGACCCGGCCGAGGAACTCGTCGCCGACTGGTACGGACAGCACCTCGCCGGTACGGCGGACACGCTGGCCCTCCTCGACCCCGCTGTAGTCGCCGAGAATCACGACACCTATCTCGCGCACGTCGAGGTTCAACGCGATGCCGCGGGTGCCGTCCTCGAACTCCACCAGCTCATTGGTCATGACGGAGGGCAGCCCCTCAACGTGCGCGATTCCGTCGCCGCAGTCGGCGACCGTGCCGACCTCCTCGCGCGAAGCGGTTTCCGGCTCATACTCCTGGACGAAGCGCTCAAGCGCATCGCGGATCTCTTCTGGCCGGATTGTCAGCTCCGCCATCTTCCTCGTCTCTTTCCGTGAGTCGGGTCGTCTGTGTTCGGTCACCCACGGGCCACCTCAGCCCGCCAGCCGCCGCCTGACGGCCTCCAGCCTGCTGGCCACCGTGCCGTCGATCAGCTCATCGCCCACCTGGACGGACAGCCCTCCGACGACACCGGGGTCGACCACCACGTTGAGGTGCACCTGGTGGCCATACACCGCCGCGAGCGCCGCAGCCAGCCGACTGCGGTGATCGGCGCTGAGTTCGGTGGCGGTACGCACCACCGCCACCAAGCGCTGGCGCCGCTCGGCGGCCAGCCGGGCGAACTCCTCGAGACTCCTATCCAGGCTACGTGCACGCGGGTGCTGCGCTGCCTCGTCGATGAGCCGCAACGTCGGCTCTGTCACCTTGCCCTCGAGCAATCTAGCGAGCAGCTCGCGCTTGCCCTCGGCCGGTGCGGAGGGGTCGGACAGGACGGCCCGCAATCGGGGCTCGCCGTCCACCACGCGGCCAAACCGGAAAAGCTCGTCCTCCAGGTCATCCAGCTTGCCCCCGGCCTCGGCACTGGCCACGAGCGCAATGACGGCGAGCTGCTCCAGTGCGTCGGCGAGGTCACGCGGGCTCGACCAGCGCATCCTAACGGCTGCCGCGGTGAGGTCCACCGTGGCCGGCGAGATCTTGCCCTGCAGCAGCGCCGTCGCCACGGCGGCTTTCTCGGCGGGCTGCTTCCCAGGATCCGACAGGGCACGACGCAGGCCGTGCTCGCGGTCCAGCAGGTGCACGACGGCGAACAGCTCGGCGCCGAGGTCCGCCGCACTACGCGCAGCCGAGGTGGCGGCCCCGCCCGCGGGCGCTGTTTCTGGCAGCGCCGCGGCGAGCTGCTCCTTGAGCTCAGCGAGAGATGCCCGGCTGATGCCCCTCATCTCGACGCCCGCCCTTGCGCGCGGGGGGTTATCCACAGAATGTGGTTCACCCCTGCCAATGCCCTTGACAGCCTGGCAAGATCGTCAGTAGGGCAAAGCCCCCATGGGTGGGTGGGTCTTGTAAGGGGATTTGGCCTCAGCATGGATCGCTCACCCGCGTACCTCGGCTGCGCCGGGCTCGTGCTCGAGCTCCTCGATGAACCGATCCACGATCCGGCTGCGCCGTGCCTCGTCTGCGAGCGACTCGCCGACGATCCGGCCGGCCAGCTCAACGGCGAGAGCGCCGACGTCTGACCGGAGCGCGGCGAGCGCCTGCTGGCGTTCGGCCACGATCTGAGCCTGCGTGGACTCGGTTACACGGCGCGCTTCGGCCTGGGCCTGGTCACGCATTTCGGCGATGATCTGGGCGCCCTGCTCCCTGGCGTCCTCGCGCAGCCGCGCCGCCTCCTGGCGTGCCTCCGCGAGCTGCGCCTGGTACTGCTCCAGCGTGCGCTGCGCCTCGGCTTGCGTCTGTTCGGCACGCTGAAGTCCGCCCTCGATCCGGTCCGTGCGCTCCGCGAGCGTCTGCTGGATCCGGGGGAGCAAGAGCTGTCGGAGCGCACCGAAGACGATGAGGAACGCAATGAACCCGATGATCAACTCGGTTGGGTTCGGCAGCAACGGGTTCTGTTCGCCCGCCGCGATAAGAGTCACGATGCGGTCACCTCTTCACGTCGCACCAGTCACTTACCGAAGACGAACGGGACGACAAGCCCAATAAGGGCAAGCGCCTCGGCAAGCGCGAAACCAACCCACATGTTCTGCCGGATCATCCCGGCCGCCTCCGGCTGGCGGGCCATCGCCTCCATGGCGTGCCCGAAGATCAAGCCAATCCCGACGCCGGGGCCGATGGCCGCCAAGCCGTACGCGACGGCACCAAGACTGCCGGTGACGCCGGAACTAGCGGCGAGGAGGTGGGGAGCAAGCTCGTACATGTCATCGTTCCTTCTTTTCGTACCAGCGGGCTTGGCGCCGGTGAGGTGGTCAGTGGGACGGCTCCAGGGATCTCGCGATATAGGTGGCGGTCAATATGGTGAAGATGAATGCCTGCAGGAATTGGATCAGCAGCTCGAACGCGGTCAGCAGGATCACCATGACGAACGATCCGGCCGCGAAGATCGCGCCGACGCTCAGGCTAGCCAAATACCAGGTCGCGGCGATGAACACACCGATCAGCAGGCTGCCCGCGAACATGTTCGCGAACAGCCGGACGCCCAGGGTGAACGTCTGCACGACGATGTCGGACACGAGCACGATCGGCGCAAGCAGCGGAAGTATCCACCACGGCACACCACGGGGAACCAGGTTCACGAAAAAGCCGACCGGGCCCTGAATCCTCATGCCGAGATACATGAAGGTCACCCACACGATCGCGACCAAGGACCACGGAAAGGCGATCCGCGAGGTCGCGGGGAACTGTGCAAGCGGGATGACCTCCATGAGGTTCATGAACCAGATGAAGAAGAAAAGCGAGACCAGAAATGGCAGGAACCGGTCACCCCTCTTCCCCATTGTCGGGCGAAGAATCTGGTCCCGTATGAACATCACGCCCATCTCACCGACGTTTTGCACGCCCCGCGGCACCAGCTTCGGCCGAGCGAACGCCGCCCAGAAGAACGCCACCACGATTCCCGCGCAGATCAGCGCGAGCAGCATCGGCTTGGTGAAGTGAAAGCCGCCAATCGAGAAAATCGGTTTGAACTGGAAATTCTCGAGCGATGGCGCCGGAAAGCCACATCCGGAGAAGAGGTGACAGCCGCTTGCGACGGCGGTCACCTGTGCTTCACTCACTGCTCACTCCCGCAGGCTCGTTCGACGTTGGCGGCAGGCATACCCAGGATCGGTGGCGTGACGCCGCCATAGGGCAGCGAAGCCCATGAAATCGGGTCAGGACCTGCCATACCGGAAGATGACCAGCGCCACCGCCAGAGCCAGCCCGACCAGCAACCCGATCAGCGTCACCGCCGTAACGGCGTCGATCCAATGCCCTATGAGCCAGCCAAGGCCACCATAGATGACCATTCCGGTCACCAGATAGCTGACGATTACCCAGCCCGCATTCTGGTCGCCCGCACGTCCCCCGGAAAGGGGCTGTTTGCGATTGGTTGGCCCGCGGCCCGGCGGTGAAGGGCTGCCCTCCCCCGGGCTCCGTACGCGGTCTTTCCCGGTCATGTCGCGGCAAACTATAACAGGCTGCACCGCAGCGAGGCGAACGCGCGCTCACGCCCGTCGACCCACTCACGCTCACTGCTTTCCAGCCCGCGGCGCGGCTTTCTTCTGACCTGCCTCGGCCTGAGCGTTTAGCCTGCGTGCCTCCGGCATGGCGCCGGAGGCGCGAGCGTCCGGCACGACATATGGCACCCGGCGCCGCGCGAGCGTGGCGACCTGGCCGGCGCTCCAGACCAGGATGCAGATGATTGCGGTGACGCCAAACAGCTTGGTGCTGAACACGGTGGTGTCGCGGAACGCGACCACGATTGCCACCACCGCGATGATCTTTACGAAGTAGGTGCCAAAGGCTGATGCCATCATCGCGGCCGGGCCGAGGCGGCCGGCCAGACTCACGGCCACCACGCTCAGTGTAAAGAAGACCGTGACGAGCACCACAGCGAGTCCTGCCCCGAGTGCTCCCTGGCCGCCATCGAGGATCGCGCTAACGACGATCAGGATGACACCGGCGATCGCCGTTGCCACGGCCGATCGAATGAGGATCCGGGCGTCGTTGGCCAGCATGTTCGTGGCTCCGGGTCGATGGTCTGCTCGTGGCCGCCGTCGGCATTTCCTGCGGGCTGCCACGCCGTCCCTGCGGTTAGCGGGCTGTTCGTGAAAGATATCACAAGCTCTTGGTAAGCCCTTTACCTGAGGTGCCCTGAGTGCCCGGTGCCGCGTTACCGGTCAGCCCACGGCGTGGCCCAGCGCCCTCGCCCCCATCGCCCCGGACCGGCCGTGCCCGCTGCGACCGGGCGGCGTGCCGCGCGTGCCGCGCGGCGGCACGCCGTGCCTCGAATGCCCGGCGGGCACGCAGCCACGGCATGGAGACGAGCAGTAGCGCGACCATCCCGCCGACCGTCGCGACCGACAGCACGGCCAGCGCCGAGCCCACAATCGAGAGCATCACAACGGTGAACGCGAACAGCGCCGCCCACAGGTACAGAATCAGCACGCTCAGCCGGTGTGAGTGACCAATGTTCAGCAGCCGGTGATGCAGGTGGCCCCGATCAGGGGCGAACACCGACATGCCCGCTCGGGCTCGCCTGATCACAGCAAGGAGCAGATCCGCGTACGGGATCACCAAGATGGCCACCGGGATCAGCAGGGGCAGAATCAGCGGGAACCTGTTGATCGGCTGGAGCGTCGCCGGGTCCAGATTGGCCGTGCTCGAGATGGTCGCGTAGGCGAGCACGAGCCCGATCAGCATGGCACCGGTGTCGCCCATGAAGATCCGCGCCGGGTAGAAGTTGTGCGGCAAGAACCCAAGGCACATGCCGGCCAGCACGGCCGACACCAGCGCCGGCAGGGTCTGGTGCGACAGGCCCACCACGCGGGTGAGTTCATAGGAGTAGATAAAGAACGCGAACGCGGCGATTCCCACCACCCCGGCGGCCAGGCCGTCGAGCCCGTCGATGAAGTTGACCGCGTTGATCGTCACAACGACGAGCAGGATCGTCAGCGCGATGCCCTGCCCTGGCGACAGCGAAAGGACGCTTCCCTTCGGCAGGGGGACCCAGGCCAGTTCCACACCGCCCCAGATCAGAATCCCGCTCGCCGCGACCTGGGCCGCCAGCTTGCTCGTGGCGCTCATCCCCCAGCGGTCGTCCACGAAGCCGGTGACGACGATAAGCGCTCCCGCCAGCAGCAGGCACGAGGCGTCGCGAGTGCCCGCGAATACCAATTTCATGTGCGTCAGCTGGCTGGCCACCAGAACCGCCGCAGCGAGCCCGCCGAACATGGCAAGGCCGCCGAGCCGTGGCGTCGGGACCGCGTGAACATCACGATCCCGCACCTGGGGCAAGGCGCCCACCGCGACCGCGAACCTCCGCACCAGCGGCGTCAGCAGGTACGTTATCGCGGCGGCGACGCCAAGCGTGAGTAGGTACTCGCGCACGCGATCAGCCTACGCGTCCAGCGATTAGACGGTGCGGGACCGGACCAAGTGGGCACGTTTGGGTAAGCCACGGTCAATCGGGCGACGCGCCCGACGACGGGACCACACGGCGTGCCCATCTGGCACCCTCAAAACCGTGTCTCCCGCTCCACGCCGCTAGCGCTCGCCAACCCGGACAGGGCTGGCTCGTAACCATCGAGGTGCAGCACGTAATCGCACATTTGCCTGATCCACTCGATGGCCATGCCACCCGCCCGAAGCCCATCGCATCCGCGACCGCATAGCAATCGCCAAAGCTGGCGAGGAAACAAACAGCTTCCTCGGCACACGGCCCAGATATACCAAACCGATGGCGATCGGCGGGGATGGCATCCTACGTGCATGGAAGTACCGACATTGATCCACCTCAGCTGAGGCGAGGCGCGCGAGGCATTCGATCAGATCTTCCACATCTACGCCATCGTCTACGCCGTCCCTCCGTACAACCAGACCGACCAGGACCGTGCCAGTTTCGTAGCACGTGCCTCACACCAGTTCAGACGACTGGGCTTCGATCTTGTTGCCGCACGAATAGGCGACAGGATGATCGGTTTCGCTTACGGCTATACCATTGCCCGCCGATCAGCAGGGCCTGACGCGGCTGACGAACGGCCTTCGCCGGTTGCGCCACGATCCGCGCGAAGCCGCGCGGATTGACCAGATCGCCGCCGAGGTTGACGCCGGGCCAAGCGCAGAACACGGGACAAACACATGAGGAGGGGCGACGGGCCAATGCGTCGCGCACCATCTAAGTGGGGTGCAACGGCCGTCGCACGCCGGGAAAGCTGCACACCGGGATAGCCGCACACTCGGACGTCAGAGCCTGCGGCGCGTCAGGCAGGTGACGAGACGTCCTCGCCGCCCTGCGCTGCTGGGTCGTCGCCGTTCTTCGGCGCACCATCGTCACCAGCGGCATCGTCGTCGCCTTCCACGATGGGGGCCACGATGCGCAGCCGTTCGGGAGCAATTGCACCGGCACGCAACAGGCGCGGAACCGGGCCGGTCAAGTCGACAATGGACGAGGGGGTACGGCTGGTACACGGCCCGGCATCGAGATACACCTGAACCGAATCCCCGAGTTGGTCCGCCGCCTCGGCTGCGGTCATGGCTGGTGCCGAACCGGACCGGTTCGCACTGCTCACCGCCATCGGGCCGGTTTGCTTCAGCAGTTCGAGAGCGACCGGATGCAGCGGCATCCGGACGGCAACCGTGCCCCTGGTATCGCCCAGATCCCAACTGAGCGTGCGGCTGGCGTGGCAGACGAGCGTGAGCGCTCCCGGCCAGAACTCGTCGATCAGATCCTGGCCGTGCAAGCCGAGATCGTCGATAAGCGCGGTGGCCGCACGCACCGAGCCGACGAGCACAGGCGCCGGCATTTCACGGCCACGGCCCTTCGTGGCCAGCAGCGCAGTCACAGCGGACGGCATGAACGCGTCCGCGCCGATCCCATACACGGTGTCGGTGGGCAATACCACCAGCTCACCCTGGTTCACGGCCGCGACCGCCGCCTCGATACCCGCGGCCCGCCGCGCCAGGTCGGCACAGTCGAAGAAGCGATCCTGGGAGGTCACAGCCGCCCATCCTGCCATGCGACCGGGCCGGGTTCGTTATCTCCTTGCGCGTCCTCGTCGCCGAAGGGGCCGCAACCGGCCCACCGCGCGGTGACGAAACGGTCGCGGCCCGCCAGATCCCTATGGTTGCGGATATCGCGCCAGCCGCCGCTTTCCGGGAATAGCCAGTAGACCGCGGCGCCCTGAGGCGACCCATGCTCCACGGCGACCAAGCCACCCGGCCGGAGCAGTCGGGCAGCTACACGCTCAAGACGCCGGATCACCTGGAGGCCGTCGGGGCCGCCCCACAGCGCCGCCGGAGGGTCGTAGTCGGCCACCTCCGGCGGTACTTCCGCGCCCTCCGGGATATAAGGGGGATTGCTTATGACCAGGTCAGCCGTGCCGTCGAGGTCGGGCAGCGCGGCCGCAAGATCGGCCAAATGCAGGGTTACGCGCGGCGCGGCCGACCGGCAAACGTTGCGTTCGGCCCACGCATGCGCCAGCCGGTCCGCCTCGACCGCGTGCACCCTAGCCCGCGGCGCCTCCTGGGCGATGGCGAGCGCGATTGCGCCTGACCCGGTCCCCAAATCCACCACCAGCGGATCCATGACATCCATGGCGTGCAGCTGATCGATGGCCCAGCCGGTCATCACCTCGGTCTCCGGGCGGGGCACGAACACCCCGGGACCCACCTGGAGGTCCACGTAACGGAAATGCGCGCGTCCGGTGATGTGCTGAAGCGGCTCACGCGCCTCACGCCGGGCCACGTCTGCCCAGAACCGCGCGTCGAATTCAGCATCGGGCACCAGGTGTAGCAATCCCCGTGGAACGCCGTGCACATGCGCGGCGATTTGCTCGGCATCACCGCGCGGCGAGTCCACACCGGCCGTCGCGAGCCGCTGCGCGGCGCGCGCGACCTCATCGAGCAACGTGCTCACGATCGGGTGACTCCGCCTGTCCGGTTTGGGCGGCTTGTCCCGCCTGGGCGGCCGCGTCCGCGTCGACCAGCGCCTGAATCACGGCATCAAGATCACCGTCGATCACCTGGTCGAGGTTGTATGCCTTGTATCCGACGCGGTGATCAGATATGCGGTTTTCCGGGAAGTTGTAGGTGCGGACTCGCTCGGAACGGTCCACGGTGCGGACCTGGCTCCGCCGCTCCGCGGCGGCCTGGGCGTCCGCCTCCTGCCGTGCCGCGGCGAGCAGCCGCGCCCGCAGGATGCGCAGCGCCTGGTCTTTGTTCTGGAGCTGGCTCTTCTCGTTCTGGCAGGACACGACGATGCCGGTGGGAAGGTGGGTGATCCGGACGGCCGAGTCCGTGGTGTTCACGCTCTGCCCGCCCGGGCCTGAGGAGCGGAACACATCGATGCGCAGGTCGTTCGGGTCTAGCTGGACTTCCACCTCGTCAGCCTCGGGAAGCACAAGCACCCCTGCGGCCGAGGTGTGGACCCGCCCTTGTGACTCGGTCACAGGGACGCGCTGGACCCGGTGCACGCCCCCCTCATGCTTGAGCCGCGCCCACACACCGTCGCTGTTCCTCGTGGTGTCCGCGGTGGCGTGCCTGGCCGGCGCTCCCCGGCGGGTGGCCCTGGCCGCCTTTATCGCGACAGTTACATCCTTGTGGCCACCGAGGTCCGACGGTGTAGCGTCGAGGATCTCGGTCTGCCACCCCTGGCGCTGCGCATAACGCAGGTACATGCGCAGCAGGTCGCCCGCGAAGAGTGCGGACTCCTCGCCTCCCTCGCCGGCTTTGACCTCGAGGATGACGTCCTTGCCATCGGCAGGGTCGCGGGGAACGAGCAGCCGCTGCAGCCTGTCCCCGAGTTCAGCCCGACGCCGGTCGAGCTGGTCGGCCTCCGCGACAAACGAGGGATCCTCGGCAGCCAGCTCACGTGCTGTCTGGCCGTCGGCGACCGTCCGCTGCAACTCCTGGTACGAAACCACGATGGGGGTCAGCTCCGCATAACGCCGTCCGAGCGCTCGCGCCTTGGCCTGGTCGGTGTGCACGGCGGGATCAGCCAGTTCGCGCTCAAGGCGCTCATATTCGACCACCAGCTCGCCGAGCTGGTCAAACACCGATATCCCTCCTGAGCTTTGCGGTGCCGCACGCATGGCTTGCGACGACGGGTCTGGTGACAAACAGGCCCGCGCGACTGCCATCGCCTCGATGGCATCACGCCGGCCAGCGCGGCTCAAAGCGCCGCTTGCCCACCGGCCGATGCAAGCCGCTGCTACTTCTTGCCTGCGGCCTTCTTTCCGAAACGCCGCTCGAACCTGGCCACCCGGCCACCGGTGTCGAGGATCTTCTGCTTGCCCGTGTAGAACGGGTGGCAGTTCGAACAGACATCCGCGTGGATCACGCCGTTGCGCGCGGTGCTGCGAGTGGTGAAGGTGTTGCCACAGGTACAGGTCACCGTGGTGACCACGTACTCGGGATGAATGTCACGCTTCATGTAAGAACTCCTGGTTTACGGACGGTCGCCGGGTCGCCACGGCTCATGGAAGAACTCAGGCGTGAACCGGTACCGCGTGTATTGGCTTACTAGTGTGCCAGACGCTAAACGCTGCGCCGACACCGATGATTCCCGTACCAACGAACCCACCGCGCGCCGCTGCTCAGTGATCGGGCGTGCGCCTGCGTTGCCCTGGCGGCGCAAGCTCGGCGGCGACACCGCGCCACCCGCGTGAGCCCGGCGGTGCCGAGGGCGCCCGCCACCACCCTTCGGTGTCAGCCGCTGATCGTGGTCTTCTGGACCTGCAGCAGGAATTCCGCGTTGCTCTTTGTGTCCTTCATCTTCTCGATCAGCAACTCGAGTGCTTGCTGAACGTCCAGGGCATGCAGCACCCGGCGAAGCTGCCAAACGATCTTGAGTTCCTCCGGCGACATGAGGATCTCTTCCTTGCGTGTCCCAGACGCGTCGACATCCACGGCAGGGAAGACCCGCTTGTCGGCAAGCTCACGCCGCAGCCGCAGCTCCATGTTTCCAGTGCCCTTGAACTCCTCGAAGATGACCTCATCCATCCGGGAGCCTGTCTCGATGAGCGCGGTAGCAAGGATGGTGAGCGAGCCGCCATTTTCGATGTTCCTCGCCGCACCGAAGAACCGCTTGGGCGGATAAAGCGCGGTCGAGTCCACACCACCGGACAGGATGCGACCGCTCGCCGGCGCGGCGAGGTTGTACGCACGGCCGAGCCGGGTGATGGAGTCCAGCAGTACCACCACGTCGTGGCCCATCTCAACGAGGCGCTTCGCACGCTCGATGGCCAGCTCGGCGACCGTGGTGTGATCCTCCGCCGGCCGGTCAAACGTGGAGTGGATGACCTCGCCCTTCACCGAACGCTGCATGTCGGTGACTTCCTCGGGGCGCTCGTCCACCAGCACGACCATGAGATGGCACTCTGGGTTGTTCTTGGTGATCGCATTGGCGATCGCCTGCAGGATCATCGTCTTGCCCGCCTTGGGCGGCGACACGATAAGGCCGCGCTGACCCTTTCCGATCGGGCTGACAAGATCAATGATCCGCGTGGTCAGGCCAGCTGGGTCCATCTCCAGGCGGAGCCTGTCCTGCGGATACAGCGGAACGAGCTTGGAGAAGTCCGGACGCCCCCTGGACTGCTCGGGATCGAGGCCGTTGACCTTGTCGAGGCGAACGAGCGCGTTGAACTTCTCCCTGCGCTCGCCTTCGCGGGGCTGGCGGACCGCACCCTCGATCACGTCGCCCTTGCGCAGCCCATGCTTTCTGACCTGGGAAAGTGACACGTACACGTCATGGGGACCAGGCAGGTAGCCAGACGTGCGGACGAACGCGTAGTTGTCGAGGACGTCGAGGATTCCGGCGATGGGAATGAGCACGTCGTCCTCGGTGATGACCGGCTCGCCTTCCTGCCGGTCACGGCGGCCGCGGTTGCGGTTGCGGTACCGGTCCCGGTCCCGGCGCCTGCGGCTCTGGCCATCGCCATCGTCGTCGCCGCGGCCGGCCTGCTGGTCACGGTCGCCCCCCCGGGCCGCCGCGCCCGCGTTCTGGTCCCGGCCCTGCTGGTCCCGGCCCTGCTGGTCCCGGCCCTGCTGGTCCCGGCCCTGCTGGTCCCGGCCCTGCTGGTCACGACGCTGCCCGTCGTCGCGCCGGTTGTTGCTCCGGCGCCTGCGGTCGCCACGTTGCTCGTCACCGGACGGGAGGTCCTGTGCGCCAGCCTCTCGCAGCTGCGTGGACGGGCCGGGATCAGACGCCGCGGACCCGGGCTGCACGGTGCCAGGTTGCACGGTGCCGGGCGGCACGGTGCCGGCCTGGTGAGATGCTTGGCCTGAGTGGGTGGCCGCGGATGCGTCGGAATCCACTGCCAGCGAAGCGTCCGTCGTGGCGGAGCCGGACTCGCCGGCACGCCCCTCACCCGTCTGGGCCCGGTCGAAGCTGAGCTGCTCATCCGCGGCACCGGAACCGGAACCTTGGTCGTCCGACATGGAAGTCTCTGGTTGCATGGCGTCCTGCTCATCGGGACGGGGGTCGCCGGCTCCCGCGGGCGCGCCCCGTTTGGCTGAGTTTGAATCGGTGGCGTCGCCTGGATAACCAGACGGCGCGTGGCTGCTTCCCGTCATCGCGGGTGTCGCAACGGAACTCCTCTGCGCCAGGCCCCTCCCGTCACCTGCGGGCTCGTCCAAGATCGCCCGCTCCTGGATCGCTTCAACAAGTTGGCTCTTTCGCATCCGCCCTATGCCGCTGATGCCGAGAGACTGAGCGAGGCGCTGCAGTTCGGGCAGAAGCATGGACGACAAACCTGTGCCGCGTCGCCGCTGCCTGGTACCTGCGGCGGGAGCCTCGGTACGGCCCGGCGCCGACGCGGGATTGGCGTCATGTGCGTCGGCTGGGCCAGTGAGGAGTTCGGTGGTATCGCTCACAAAGCGTCCTTCCAGGGGAACGGGCTCCGGTCGCCTATGCGGCCGGCGAACCCAATGGTGCTGTACGGCCGGGATGCCCGGCCGCGTTCTGCGGTGCCCGTGATGTCGAAGCCGTCCTTCCCAACGGCGCCCAGCGAAGCCTGCCACCGTGGGAGCGAGGGCTCCGGCCGTAGCCACCGCAGAAAGATCCGAACGCAGCCAGATGGCCGGGGAGGTTTGCTCGGTCAGGTTCCTCAGGCCCGTTCCGCTCACCGCACTGGATCCGCGTCCGGATGATCACGGGTACGGCCCAGTGTTCAACGGCCCAGTGTTCAGGTGTGTGAGCGGAGAACCACGCCCCCGTCTCGACGACCCTGCCGACCAGGAAGTGAGTGACTGACGAGCACCTGCCCCGCGACGGGGCATCTGGCGCAGCACCCAGCCTAACACCACGAGAGGCCACGGTATTCCCTCGAAAACTGTCCGTGTGTCGCGGAAGGAGACGAACGTTCGGTCGGCAGCGACGCCGCAGCGACGCCCGGCCGCCCGTGCCCATAGCCAGATCCGGACCACGCCGTGGGCGGTGTGTTACCGGAATTGGCGTCGGGCGGGCCGAGCTGGACTCTGGCGCCTTGCCTGTCGACGTCCAGGGGGCTTACGAGCCAACCATTACCCGTTTCAGTCACGATTGAACCAACTACCTCCAGCCCAGCGGAAGGCTCCCCGGTCAGAAAAACCAGTACCGATGGCCCGGCGCCAGAGACCACGGCTGGTACGCCGGCCGCGCGCAGACTGCGGAGGAGGCTCGCCGTGCGCGGCATGACCGATGCGCGATACGGCTGGTGCAGCAGGTCGTGCGTTGCTGCGAGCAAATTGGCTGGATCGCTGGTGAGCGCCGCGACGAGCAACGCGCTCCGCCCGGCATTGGCTGCGGCGTCGGCGTGCGGCACGGTTTCGGGCAGGACCCGACGCGCCCCCTCGGTGGCCAGGGAATCGGGCGCGATACAGGCTACGGGGACAACATCTGGAAGCGGGGAAAGCCGGACCAGCCGCGGCCCGGCTTCTTCACGCCATGCGATGGTCAGGCCGCCAGCCAGGCACGCAGCGACATTGTCGGGATGACCCTCGATCTCGGTGGCCAGCGCGAACGACTCGCTGTCCGGCCCGGCAGGTGAACCGCCGGTTAGTGCCCGTGCCGCTAGCACGCCTGCGACGATCGCTGCCGCCGAGGAGCCGAGGCCCCGGCCGTGCGGAATCCGGTTGAGGCAGCGCAGCGCAAGCCCGGGAGGCTGGTTCCCGGCCGCGGCGAATGCGGCGCGCATGGCACGCACGACCAAATTTCCCTCGCCCGCGGCAGCGGTGTGCGCACCTTCGCCGGATATATCAATCGCAAGACCGTGCCGCTTGACCTCGACCTCCACCTCGTCGTACAAGCCCAGCGCGAGGCCAAGAGCGTCAAATCCGGGTCCAAGGTTCGCACTGGTAGCGGGAACCCGCACCGCGACCCGCTCTACAGGCCAGCTCATCACCCTCCCTGACTCCCGGGCGGCCCGCCGGCCAACCCACGCCGTCCGCCCGCCGACCCACGCCGCCCGCCGAGGCGGCCCTGCCGACGGGCCCACCGAACGCACGGCCTGACCCGGGCCGGGCGGACGTGATCCGCTGCATAGGTCGCGGACGTGATCCGCTGCATAGGTCACGGTACGGGCGAGCAGCCACCGTTATATGGACGCGCCGTCACGCTAGGCCGAGTGCCATGGCTGCCGCGGCGAGGGAACCCTCCCCGACCGGCACGATCGGTGGAACCGGCGCGCCAGATACCGCCCAGTCAGGTTCCTTCAGCCCGTTGCCCGTGATGGTGCAGACTATGCGGGAACCTACCGTGACCTTGCCATTCTCACAAGCCTGCAGCAGCCCCGCCACGCTCGCAGCCGAGGCAAGCTCGGCGAAGACCGCCTCCTCCCGCGCGAGCAGCCGGTACGCGGCGAGGATTTGCCTGTCGGTGACGGACTCGATGATCCCGCCCGACTCGTCGCGCGCCTGCTTCGCAAGGTGCCAGGAGGCTGGGTTGCCGATGCGGATGGCCGTCGCTATTGTTCGCGGCACGAACACCGGTTCGCCCCTGACAATCGGTGCGGCGCCGCTGGCCTGAAAGCCGAACATAAGCGGCAGCCGGGAGCTTTTCCTCTTCTTCGAGTACTCTTTGTATCCATTCCAATACGCTGTGATGTTTCCTGCGTTTCCTACCGGCAGGCAATGCACGTCGGGCGCGTCACCTACGTCGTCCACAATTTCGAATGCGGCGGTCTTCTGGCCCTCCAAGCGGTACGGGTTGACCGAGTTGACCAGCGCGACGGGGAAATCGACAGCGAGCTTCCTGGCCAGCTCGAGACAATCATCGAAGTTACCGTCCACCTGCAGGAGCTTGGCGCCATGCGCCAGTGCCTGGGCGAGCTTGCCCAACGCGATCTTGCCGCGCGGCACAAGGACCGCGCAGCTCATCCCCGCCCGCGCGGCGTACGCCGCGGCGCTGGCGCTGGTGTTGCCCGTGGACGCACAGATCACCGCCTGGGCGCCGTCCTGCATCGCCCGGCTGATCGCGACGGTCATACCGCGATCCTTAAATGACCCGGTGGGGTTCTGACCTTCCACCTTGAGATAGACGTCGCAGCCGACCCGCGCCGAAATGCGCGGCGCGGGGAGCAGCGGCGTGCCACCTTCCCGCAAGGTGATGACGGGCGTCTCCGCCGTGACCGGCAACAGGTCTCTGTACTCCTCGATCACCCCACGCCAGCCGGCGGGGGAAGGCGGGCACCCGCCCGGCGAACCCGCCCGTGACCCGCCCGGTGGCACGACCCCGTGTGCTGACTCGGGTGCAGCGCTGTGCGACCTCATGAGCCTTCCTCCCCCTCAACCCGCATCACGCTGGCGACGGCCCGGACCACGTCCATCGCCCGCAAGTCCTGAACCGTCGCCGCGAGCGCGGCATCCTTCGCTTGATAGGTGACGATGACAAGCTGGGCATCGTCACCATGCCCGTCCTGGCGCACGGCCTGGATCGAAACATCGTGCCGGGCGAAAGCCGCCGCGATGCGCGCGAGCACCCCGGGCCGGTCCGCTACGTCGAGCGCCACGTGGTACCTGGTGAGGGTCTCACCGATCGGCCGTACCGCCAGCCCGGCGTAGGTGGTGGCGTCCGGACCGCGTGTCCCGGCGAGCCGGTTGCGCGCCACCGCGACGATGTCACCGAGCACGGCGCTGGCGGTCGGCGCCCCGCCGGCGCCCGCCCCGTAGAACATCAGCCGTCCGGCGGATTCTGCCTCGACAAAGACCGCGTTGTACGCCTCGCGCACTCCGGCGAGCGGATGCTCGCGAGGAATCATGGCGGGATGGACCCGCACCGACACACCGCCGTCCGCTCGCTCGCAAATCGCCAGCAGCTTCACGACGCAGCCCAAAGACCGGGCACTTGCGATGTCCGCCGCCGTCACCTCGGTGATTCCCGCACGGTGCACGTCCGCTGCTGTCACCGGGGTGTGAAACGCCAGGCCCGCCAGGATCGCCGCCTTGGCAGCGGCGTCGAAACCCTCCACGTCGGCGGTCGGGTCCGCTTCCGCGTACCCGAGTGCCTGTGCCTCTTCAAGAGCGTCAGCGAAGCCGGCACTGCCCGAGTCCATCCGGTCCAGGATGAAATTGGTGGTGCCATTGACAATGCCGAGCACCCGGTGCACGTGATCACCGGCCAGCGACTCGCGCAGCGGCCGCAGCAACGGGATAGCCCCGGCGACAGAGGCCTCGTAGTACAGGTCGGCACCGAACTCGCGAGCCGCACCGTGAATGGCCGCTCCGTCCTCGGCGAGCAGGACCTTGTTCGCGGTGACAACCGACTTCTGCGTCTTCATCGCGGCCACAAGCAGCGACCGGGAGGGCTCGATGCCCCCGATGACCTCGACCACGATTTCCACGTCCGGCCGGGTCGCCAACTCCATCGCATCGGTGGTGAGCAGCGAGGGCGCGATCTCGACGGGGCGCTTGCGCCCGGGACGCCGCACCGCCACACCCGCTAGTTCGAGCGGGGCGCCGATCCGCGCAGCCAGGTCACCCGCCTGCTCACCAAGCAGCCTGACTACCTCCGAGCCGACTACTCCGCAGCCGAGCAGACCCACCTTGAGAGCCTGTTCGGACACCCTGGTACGCCCCTCCAGTTGCATCTGTCCGCGGGGGCGACCCCCCGGAACGTCCCGCATCACCCGACGTCCAGCCGCATCAGGTCATCGTGCGTCTCACGGCGGACGATGAGCCTGGCCGTCCCGGCCCGTACCGCTGCCACCGCTGGCCGCGGGATGTGGTTGTAGTTGCTCGCCATCGACCTGCAGTAAGCGCCGGTAGCAGCGACCGCCAGCAGGTCACCTGGGGCGAGGTCGGCGGGCAGGTACAGGTCGCGGACCACGATGTCACCGCTCTCACAATGCCTGCCTACCAGCCGGGACAGCATCGCCGGCGCCGCGGACTGCCGCGAGGCGAGCACACACGTGTACTCGGAGTCATAGAGGGCAGTGCGGATGTTGTCGCTCATCCCGCCGTCGATGCTCACGTAGGCTCGCAGGCCGTCGACGTCCTTTACGGTGCCGACTTCGTACAGCGTAACCGTGCCAGGCCCCGCGATCGCCCGGCCGGGCTCCACCGTGAGCCGCGGCGTATCAAGGCCCGCGGCACGGCACTCGCGCAGCACGATCGCCGTCATGTTCTGCGCGATCTCCTTGACCGAGGCGGGATCGTCCTCGCTTGTGTAGGCGATGCCGTAGCCACCGCCCAGGTTGAGTTCGGCGATGGACACGCCGAGCGAGTCGTGGATGGTCCGTGCGAGCCCCATGACCCGGTGGGCCGCCGCCTCGAAACCGGCTGTGTCGAAGATCTGCGACCCGATGTGCGAGTGAAGCCCGGCGAACTCCAGGTCAGGGCTGGCGAGCACGCGCCGAACCGCCTCCTCCGCCGCACCCGAAGACAGGGAGAATCCGAATTTCTGGTCATCATGCGCGGTCGCCACGAACTCATGCGTGTGCGCCTCCACGCCCGTAGTGACGCGCACCAGAACTTTCGGCCTGCTGGCGTTCCGCTCCGCGAGATAGGCGAGCCGGGCAATCTCCTCGAACGAGTCCACGACGATGTGCCCAATGCCAGCGCTGATTGCCTGACTGAGTTCGGCCACCAGCTTGTTGTTGCCGTGCATGGTGATCCGCTCCGGGGGGAACCCGGCGGCGAGGGCGATACTCAGCTCGCCGCCCGTGCAGACATCCACGCCGAGGCCCTCCTGCGCCACCCAGCGCAAAACCGCACGGGAACAGAACGCCTTGGCCGCGTAGAAGACGCCCGCCTCGGCGCCGAACGCCTCGCGGTAGTCGTGGCAGCGGCTGCGGAAGTCATCCTCATCGATCACGAACAACGGCGTGCCGTAGTCCGCGGCCAGTTCACGCACATCGAAACCGCCCACGGTGAGCACGCCGGATTCCCGTGTCGCGGTGCGCGGCCAGACCCGCGGATCGAGCAGGTTCAGGTCCGCCGGTGGCGCGGGCGGATGGCTGGCCGGCAGCACGCTCGCGTGGATCGGACCGGCGGGGTGGGCGACGCGGCTCACTTTCTGCTCCTCATAGCACGTCGGGTGCGCTCACGCCGAGCAGGTCGAGGCCGGTCGCGAGACCGGTCTTGACCGCCGCGGCCAGCCGCAACCTGGCCTGCGCGGCCGCCGGTTCGTCCGGCCCGCCCGCATAAGGCAAGGCTGGGCACGTCTCGTGCGCGGCGTAGTACGCGCACGCCAGGTCCTCCAGGTACCGGGCGAGGACGCGAGGCTCCGCCCGCCGCGCCGCGTGGGCCACCCGTTCAGGCAGCCACGACAGCACATGCAGCAGCGCCCGCTGCAGGGGATGACCGAGCAGCCGCGCCTCGCACCCGGCCGCTTCGGTGCCGTCGGTGCCATCGATGCCTAGCCCAGCGGCCTGCCGCAACGTCGCGGCCGCGTGTGCGTGTGCGTACCGCACAGCGTAACCGGGGTTACCACGATGATGCCTAACGGCTACCGCGAGCGTGGCGCTACCAGGGCGTGCGGGATGTCCGGTCCGGCAGAGCGCGTAGCGGATGGCGTCGCGCCCGGCGAAGGCGACGAACTCCGCTACCGACGGTGTTGCGCCATCAGGGGCTGAGACCGTTTCGGTTGCGTGACGTTCTCGCGGCAGCCGTTCGGAAACTTTCGAGGTAATGGGGGCACCGGCTGCGGCGGCGCAACGGCTGGTCACCTCCGCGGCCGTCAGCGCGTGCGCCTGCGCCCAGGTCGTGGCGGCATGCCAGCCGCCGACGCGCGCAGCGACCGGGTCGTGGTGTGCGAGCGCGTCGCTTCGCGCACAGGCGCGGCCTGCGGCGGTAATGCGGGCCGCGAGGTCAGCGAGTGCCGCACTGGTGACGCTGAGCCGCAGATAGGCAGGGCCGGTGACGGTGACGGCAGCGATCCAGGGCAGGTGGCGCAGGTGGTCGGCGAGAGTCGCCGCCAGCTCAGGGGCCGGGCGGCCGGCCGGGGTGGCGAGCCTCCGCGGCAGGGGCGTCGAGTACGTGCCGGGCGTCTGGCGCAGGCCATCGAAGGTGGGCAGGAGATAGCTGAGCCTTGCGGGCACCGTGTCACAGACCGCCGCCGCGGTGGCGCGCGCGATGTCAGCAGTGAGCACACTGCGCAGGCTATCCGCGGCCTTGCGCGGCGCGGTGACGTTAGCGGCCTGAATATGGTCGGCCAGGAGCGGCCACGCTGCTAAGCCGTTAGGAGCGCCGCAGGGACGAGGCGGCCAGCTCGCGGACGACGCGGATCATCTCACCGGGATCGAACGGCTTGGTCAGGTAGGCGTCCACGCCGATCTCGAGCCCGCGCCTGCGGTCATCCGCCTGTGCGCGCGCAGTTATGAGTACCACCTTGATGTCGCTGGTCAGCGCGTCATCGCGGAGCTGAACGGCGGTCGCCCAGCCGTCCAGCCGTGGCATCATCACGTCCAAGGTGATCACGTCAGGCTTGAGCGCTACCACCTTGTCCAGGCAATCCTGGCCGTCCACCGCGGTTGCCACGTCGAATCCCTCGAGCGTCAGGTTGACCGCGATCAGTTGCCTGATGACTTCGTCGTCGTCCACGACGAGCACCCGCCCAAGTCCATCACCCACGGGCGCGAGGCTAGCGCCTCTCGGCCGGTAGGTGTGCATGATCGGGAATGTGTCCGCCCGAGTCGCGAGGCTGGTAGCCTTGCTGCGTCCGAGAGTCTGTTGCGGTACCCGGGCTCGATGACCCGGAGCCGGAGTATCGAAACGGAACCTTGAGGCGTTAGAGCCCCCGTAGTCTTGAAGTGTTAGCCCCCGTAGCTCAGGGGAGAGAGCAACGGCCTCCGGAGCCGTGAGCGCAGGTTCGAATCCTGTCGGGGGCGCCCATCCACAACCAGCCGTAACCGGCGTTCACCAGGCCAAATACGGCAGCCGCCACGGCGCCCGTCCGCCAGAGTGCGACACGATACGCCCGCGTCCGCCAATTTCCGCACCCCAGGTGCACCCCAGCTTGGATGCCCAGGAAGGAAACTGTCACCAGCCTCAAACCGAGGTGAGCTTCACTTCCGCCCGGAGGTCCTGTTGGCGGCCGGTCGTGGTACGGCGGCGTTCGAGCTGTGCCAGCCCACTCGCCCCGACGCTCCTGCGGCCTGGCCTAGCCCCAAGGCCGGGGAGTTAAGGTCCGCGTGCGAGGTTCAAGCACTGTTCATGGTGTGTCGCGGATTGAGTTGTCGTCTCGGGGCCGCTGACTGTGATGGTCAGGGCGGTCACCGGGGTGCTGCGGGAAGGCC